>Ga0233437_1000100_pt1 | contig 211369 bp, 232 predicted proteins | sample SI_122_August201_FD_182714 | JGI IMG/M metagenome (GOLD analysis project Ga0233437, IMG submission 182714) | Seawater microbial communities from Saanich Inlet, British Columbia, Canada - SI_122_August2016_200_MG | ecosystem: Environmental > Aquatic > Marine > Inlet | place: Canada: British...
TCCATTAATCTCCCAACTCCCAGAGGAGTAACAATCTCATTAATAAAATCATTCCAACTAATGTCAACACTCTTTTGCAAATAATCAATAACTTTCTTATCATCAGGAGAAATATACTGTGGTTTATAAGAAATATCAACTTCGCTTTCTACTCCCTCAACTTTTTTCTCTCCTGTTAAAATTCTAGCAAATGTAGTTTTACCAAGAGCATTCGCCCCGAAAATTCCAAGTATTTCTCCTTTTCGCACATCACCTGCAGCTACCTCTAGCTCAAACTCCCCTGCTTTAGCATTAATTTTTTTCCAACCTACTATTTTCTGGTCAGATATTGCCATATCTTTTCTAATTTTACTAAAATCAAGACTCTCTCTACGCACACGCACATTATCTTCCTTAATGTAACCTTCTAGGAAGGTGTTTATACCAACTCGTGTAGAATAATTTTTTGTTACAACCCCATATGCACCTGGCACCCCATAAAAAATATGTATTTTATCGGCTATCAGATCGAGCGTCGCTAAATCATGCTCAACAACCATAACTTCTTTTTCTTGTGAAAGCTCCCGAAGAAGTGACGCTACACGCAGCCGCTGGAACACATCTAAGTAACTTGACGGCTCATCTATATAGTAAATATCAGCTTCACGCAAAACACAAACAGCTATTGCAACTCTCTGCAATTCCCCACCAGAAAGTTTCTTCAAAGTTCTGCCAAGTATTTTTTCTAGCGAAAGCTTCTCAATTATCTCTTGTTTTTTTCCGCGCTCATCATATTTTTCTAGAATTTCAGAAACTGTTCCCTTAACATCTATAAGTATATCAACTCTTTGTGGTTTAACAATTGCTTTTAGTTTTCCACCATCCAGTTTCTCTAGGTAGTCTTGCAATTCTGTTCCGCGAAAAGAAGTTACCAACTCTGCAATATCAATTGCCTTTTCCCCGCCACGATTAGGAGCTATCTCCCCAGACAAAATCTTCAACGCAGTTGTTTTTCCAACTCCGTTAGGTCCTAACAAACCTACCACCCCGTTACTTGGAAATGGCAAACGGAAAAGTGTAAAACCATTTTGACCAAATCTGTGAATAGGTTTTTCTTTCAGCTTCTCAGGAGTATTAACAATCATCAACGCTTCAAAAGGACAAGCCTTTACACAAAGCCCACAACCAGTACATAGAAGCTCATCTATAACAGCTTTTTCTGGTTTCCCATCTAAGTACAAGCACTTATCCCCAGCACGATTAATAGGACAAACATTAACACACTCTTTCTGACACTTCTCAGGCCTGCAAAACTTTTTGTCCACAATTGCAATTCTCATATGAGAATTGAGGTAATCAAAGTTAAAAAGGTTATATTTTTTGGTTAAGCTTTTTTCTACAATTGATCAGTTTTAAATACATAACTAATAAAAAGGTTATCATGTTAATTGGTCTTGTCGGAAAACCAAGTTCAGGTAAATCTACACTATTCAACGCTTCAACTCTAGCAGGAATACCAACAGCTGCTTATCCATTCACAACTATCGAACCTAACAAAGGAACAGGTTTTGTACGCGTAGCTTGTGCTTGTAAGGATTTTGAAACACATTGCAACCCTAGACACGGTTACTGTAAAAAAGGAACACGTTTTGTCCCTGTCGAATTAATTGACGTAGCAGGACTTATCCCAGGTGCACACGAAGGTAAAGGACTTGGCAACAAATTTCTAAACGATCTAAACCAGGCAGACGTACTAATCCACGTCATCGACTGTTCCGGAACAACAAATGAAAAAGGTGAACCTTGCCAAGAATACGACCCTACCGACGATGTACGCTTTCTAGAAACAGAAATCGACCAATGGTATTTATCAATTCTAAAAAAAGGTTGGGATAAATTTGCCCGAGGAGTTCAAAACAACCGACTAGAAATCTCAGCAGCTTTAGCTGATCAAATGTCAAGTTTCAAAGTTACTGAACGAATTGTCAAACAAGCTATTAACTCGTTAAATTTACCAAAAGAAAAACCACTCGATTGGACTAGCGAGCAGAAAACAGATCTCGCTGTAGAACTACGAAAAGCAACAAAACCAATGATAATAGCTTGCAATAAAATAGATTTGCCTTCAAGCAAGAAAAACTACGAAAAACTAAAAACAACTTTCCCGAATTATACTTTCATACCTTGCGCAGCTGACTTTGAGTTAGCCCTACGCGAAGCTTCTGAAAAAGGCCTTATTGATTACCTACCAGGAAACTCTGACTTTACAATTGTTAAACCAGAATCCCTAAACGATAAACAAAAACAAGCACTTGAACACATCAAAGAAAAAGTATTGAAAATCTGGGGATCAACCGGTGTTCAACAAGTCTTAGACGAAGCTGTTTTCAAGTTTCTAAAATATATTGCAATTTTCCCCGGAGGAGTTAAAAAATTAGAAGACAGGGATGGAAACCGCCTACCTGACTGTTTCCTACTGCCGCCCGGCACAACAGCTTTCAACTTCGCCAACCACATCCACACAGACTTAGGAAAACATTTCTTATTTGCAATGGATGTTAGAACTAAAATGAAAATAGGAAAAGATCACCCACTAAAAAACCGCGATGTCATCGAAATAATTAGTGCAGCTAAGTAAAACGCGAGCTATATCAAAATAATCAGTAAAGAAAATCCTCAGTCTATTTATTACTAAGGGCGGGAACATTAATTTAGCCAAGGGTGGGCTAAGTTCATTTCTTTCCAATGTGTCCCATTACAAACCATGCACCAATTGCTAATACAACCAATACTAAAATGTACCAAACAGTTATTTCCCCACTTCCTTCTCCACCACCAGCATAACCAGTAGCAACTGAAGCCCCGTCAGTTGCCCCAAGGAAATATCCTGCAATATTTCCACCGAACATAGAAAGAACTAAAGACAAAAGAAAAACTGTCAATATCATTACTTCTTGTCGTCTTTTCATAAAGTAAATGATATTTCTAATTATTTAAATCTTAATATTTTACTTGTGATCTCGTTTTTGGTACACCCTTTTATAGGTGTAAAAAGGTATCCGCCTTACCTTTTTTTACCTTTGTGATGAGACGGATGATCCTTCTTTTTATTGAAAAATCTCTGGTAGATCTTATAGATTACTATCAGACCAATTACAGGAACTATCAAAGATACTACAAACCCTACGATGATTACAATTATGTTTGTAAAGGGATCTGTTACAACAACTTTAACTGGATAGTTTTCTTCATACAAGTTATCAAACGAATCTCTATAATTCATTGTAAAGTTTACATCTTGTGCTCCCCAACCAATATCACCAGAAGAAACAAACAAGAAGTTCTCTGTTTCATAGTCATCTGAATCAATAGCTCCCATGTATACCAACTCGTTTCCAAAACCAGCTGATAAATAATTTATCGGAGCATTTCCAGAATTTGAAATCCGAACTTCTACGATTCCACTTCCCCCAGGTGTAATAGTTACCTGACTTTCTTTGGTTATTATAAATTGGTGCTGACCAGAAACTTTCAAACCAAAAGTTTTTTCCATAGTATAGGAAGTTCCTTTGTTTTCATCCAAGTAAGTTATCGTTATAGGGATATTGTAAACTCCTATCTCTGCATCTGGATTTATTGTAATTTCAAATGGAACATTTGTTTGAACATATGATCCAAGAGATTTTACAAACGCATCATTTGTTTCAGATACAAAAACTTCTGACTCGCCCAACTCCAACTGTATGTCTTTTGCAACACCATCTCCATTGTTCTTTAGTGTTATGTTCATCTGAACTGTAGAACCTGGACCTGGCATTCGATCAAAAGTTGTTCCCACTAATTGAAGTGTAGGAAGTTTTTCTATTTTTATCGGTACATTTACACTAAGTGTTTTCTGATTTGGCGAATAGTAATTAAATTGCGCTCGCAAATTACCAAACGATGAATCAGAGTCTTTGTCTGCCTTCACAACCACAGAAATGTCTTTTGTTTTCAATAAACCCACACCACCAATACTTATGTCTGTTGGATTTACTGTCAAACCATCTTCTGTGAAAAAATTCACTTTGATATTATCTATATCTGTAGTAGAGCTTGGATTGTTCAACGAAAATGTTACTGTTGTCTCTGCCCCTGGTCTTATAGATGAATCAGCAGCAGTGTATGTTACATACAAAGTCGAATCTGCTGACAAAGCTACTTGTGAAAGCAGTATTGCAAATACCAATACAGCCAAATATTTTTTCATGCATTTCACCTCTCCATAACTGCTTATAGCTACTCATATCGTAATGCGTCTACTGGTTTCATATCAGCAGCCTGCTTCGCAGGAAGTACTCCTGAGATAGCACCCAAAGCAAAGGAAAATAATAGTACCCCTAAAACAAGTTCAATCGTCACCGAAGCTTTCATTGGTATAAATCCTGACTGAGCAATAGCAAGCTCTACACCAAAACTCATCATCAATCCTAATATAATTCCTATCAATCCACCAACTAACCCAATTAAACCTGACTCCACTAAAAATATATATAAAACATCTTCATTCCTAGCTCCTATAGCTTTCATTATCCCAACTTCCTTTGTTCTTTCCAACACAGTTGTATACATTGTATTCATAATTCCAATTCCACCTACCAGAAGAGAAATCGCTGCAATCCCAACTATAACAGCTTGAATAAGTCCAAGTATACTTCCAACCTGATCTTGCAATTGTTCATTTGTCAAAACAGTAAAGCTCTCCTCATCTTCTTCTTCATCTTTAAAATCTCTAAGATCATCTTCAACATCTTCTGCAACTTTAGAAGGATCTAATCCATCTTTAACCTGCGCAAAAATCATTGCAACTTCATCACCAGTATCAAAAACCTCTTTCATTATATCAATTGGGATTTCAAGTGAAGTATCGTCCTGACTATTTCCAATTGGTTCAAGAATTCCTACAATTTGAAATGTTTTTCCATTAATCTCTAATCTATCACCAACACCAACATCCTTGTCAAACATTTGATCAACAAGCATAGAGCCAATAACAACTTTATACTTATCATCCTCATCAAGATCCCGTCCTTCAGCAATTTCAAAACCCTGCATATCTGTTACCATTCTTCTCGAATCTTTATCAGGTGGCAATGCCCAAATCTGTAAAAACTTTGTTTCTTTTTTAAATCTAACAACAGAATTTTTCGTGAGCATATGTGTAGCTCTAGAAATTCCCTTATTCTTTTTAATTTCATTAATATCATCCTCTGTCAAAGGTCTAGCTGCTGTATCTGTATCTAATCCAGGTGGACCATTAAATCCTCCTGAACGAGTCATAATAATTAATTTATCTGTTCCAAACTGCTCAAACTGTTCCTCGATAGCGTCTTGCATTCCTTGACTTATAGAAAGCAAAGCTACCACCGATGCAATTCCAATAAAAATACCGATAACAGTAAGAAAACTTCTCATTTTTCTGTGCTTGAAACTTTTCAATGCAAAGTTCAGGTATTCATTAAACAAAAATTTCACCGACCAATTATTTTTCCATCCAATAACCTTACTTTTCTATGAGCAATCTTAGCAATATTCGGATCGTGTGTAATAACAATAACAGTTTTTCCTTCTTTCTTATTCAGATCAGATAACACCTTCATGATTATCTGTCCTGTTTTAGAATCTAAATTTCCAGTTGGCTCATCAGCCAAAATTATTTCTGGATCATTAGCCAAAGCTCTAGCAATAGCAACTCGTTGTTGCTGTCCGCCTGAAAGTTCTGGTGGTCTATGACTCATCCGATCTTCCAGATCTACTAAATCTAAAAGTTTTGTTGCCCGCTTTATTCTTTCCTCTTTAGGCATGTGCTGAAAAATCATAGGAACCATAACATTTTCCAAAGCAGTTAAATTAGGTAAAAGATTAAACTGCTGAAAAATAAATCCGATTTTCTTTCCGCGTATCTGAGCTAAATCACTTTCATCCATATGAGAAATATCATTACCATCCAAATACACACTACCCTTTGTAGGAATATCTAAAGATCCAATCATATTCATTGCAGTTGATTTTCCAGAACCACTTGAACCTATAACAGCTACAAATTCCTTTTTCTTTATTTTTAAATTCACGCCTTTAAGCGCAGGAACTTCAACATCCCCCATCTTATAAATTTTCCAAACATCTTTCAATTCAATAACAGGTTTCATATTAAAGACCCACCTTTTTCTTTATCTCCAAAAATTCCATCATCTTCTTAACTATAATTTCAAATTTGTCAACCTGACCATAATATTTTTTTATTATTTTAAGCTCTTCCTTACTTCCTTTGTATTTTTTAATTATTTCCGGAAGCCTTTGCTTCGACGGCAAAATAACTTCTTCATATTTCTTCTTCATTATCCGAATAGAAAAAGCCATTAGATCTTTCTCCATATAAAGATAAACTTTCCTTGAACCAGGCTTTCTAGATTTCTTAACAAGTCCAGAACCAGATAAAAATTTAAGAGAATTACACACCCCTGACAAACTATACCCTGTTTTTTTAGCCAATTCCTCAAGAGAGATCTCCTTTGTCTCTATAAACAAAACACCTGTAACCTTAGAAGTAATTTCATCAAAACCATTAGTCCGCATATTAGCAGAAATCAATTCAATAAATTCTTCTTTCGGATTCATCAACAACACCTAATATCCACGAACAAAGTGAGCTATAGAGTAGAGATAATATATTCTCCTATAAGCCTACTTTTTGAACTTTCAGTATATTATGAAAGTTGTAAATGATAGTATATAAAGATTTGCACAATACACTATTTTCGAGTAAATCCATATTTTTTAGAATATTTTGTCAGTGGCAAGGTTAACACCCATTTTCCAACCAGCAATCCCAGCACTGCCCCAACTATAACATCAAGTGGGAAATGAACACCAACATATATTCTACTAACAGCTATCAAAGCAGCTAGCCCATAGAAAAACGGCTTCCCTTTAGGATAATAATATGAAAGAACAACAGCTCCTAGAAAAGCTGTAGAAGTGTGCGCAGATGGAAAACTAGAATCTGTCTCAACAACCAAAGTCTTAATCCCCTCAAGAACATCACCTGGCCTAGATCTCATAAACAAAGCCTTAATTCCTAGAGAAGCTACTGCATTAACAGCCAATCCAATAGCTATTCCAATAGCAGAAACCTTCTTCTTAATCAATAAAGTCAACCCCACCAACAACCAGAAATATGGTGAACCTAAATGAGTAATAAAAATCATTAGTTGATCAAAAAAAGGATTTGACATCCCAGTATTTATCAGCTTCATCAATTCCTGATCAAAATTAAGTATTTGAGTGATTGGCATATCAATAATAAACATGTTTCACTATAAAAATCTCAAAATTTCCTGCCCAGAGCAAGTTTACTTTCCTAGAGAAGATTCAATCTTAATGGCAGAAGTATTAGAAAAAGTCATATCTACGAACAAAGTGAGCTATAAGCAGACCATAGAAGTTCTAGAGATTGGCTGCGGAAGCGGTTTCCTCTCTATATTAGCAGCTAGCTTAGGAACCCAAGTAACTGCAGTCGATATTAACCCGGTAGCAGTTGACACTACCAAACAAAATGCCAAAACAAACAACATTAAATTAACATCACTGGTCTCTGATTTATTTTCAAAAGTTACTAAAAAATTTGATTTGATCATATTCAACCCACCTTACCTGCCAAACGAAGATAGCAAACTAAAGGGTAGTGAGACCTGGGCTGATAGCGGACAAATCAAAAAATTCATTCAGCAAGTATCCAACCATCTCAACCCAAGTGGAACAGTTCTCTTACTAATCAGTTCTCTAACCCAAACACCTGTTGAGCAGTTATTACAACAAAACAACCTCTCTTTCAAGACAATAGCCAAGAAAAAGCTTCCATGGGAAGAATTAGAGGTTCTTAGCGCAAACAAAACCCAATAAAAAACTATATAAGATTCCTACTTGAAGTATAATTATGAAAAAACTATTACTGTGCTCTTTATTAATAATATTATTAGCAGTTCCGCTTGTCTCTGCCAAAGACATCCTAATCATCTCAAACAAAACTGCTCTAGGAATCGGCACAACTTGCGGAGAACTTGGAGAAATAAACAAACCATTCTGCGAAAAACTAGCTTCAATGGGATATGATATAACAACCATTGACGGCCTAAGTGTCAAAAACAATGTTGAAGAAACTTGGCAATCAGCTCAGGCTTCTAGCGATTTACTATTTTTAGGACAAGTTAGCTCAGACACATTAACCCAAGAATATTGTGATGTACTAAAATATTCCAGCAAAGCAGTCTTCGCAACTGCAAACAGCCTTTATTGCGCTATTTCATTAGGCATAATAAGCGAAGTTCCAGAAAACAACACAATTGCTCAACACAAAGTATACATAACAGAATCACACTACGCAACAAAGAGTTACGAAGTTGACAAGGAATATGAAAATTTTTACACAGAAGATCACGACATAACAGTATTTTCTAGTGGTGGCCTTATTGGAGTTTACGGAAACATAAATGGAAACATAAAAACATATCCAGCATTAGAAATAAATAACAATTCAATCTTCTGGGGATTCCACAACCCAAGAAATTTCAGTGATATGGCTTGGAACATATTTGAAAGATCTATTCAATTTATCATGGATGACAAACAAGATGAAATAACAATAATAACAATCCCATCTAAAATAACAAAAGATGAAACTTTCCTAGTTTATGCAAATATCGAAAACCAAGACACATCAACACAAGGAAAAGTATATTACGATTCTGAAGAGTCAAGTCTTCTATTTGACGACGAAACAAACCAATGGAAAGCTCAAGCAGAAATAGCTGACAATACTAGCTTACAAGTTCAAATAGAAACAATAAACAAAAATACATCTATTGTTCCAGGAAACATAACAATAACCATAACATCTGGGGACTTTAATGAAAACTATACTATAACAGCAGTTGTAAAATCATTTGATCAATATATTGACAGTACTGTTTCATACAGATTACTTTACCCAAATTTAACTCAATATAAATCAGGAAAATTGGAAAAAGATGATAACATATATGAAAAGGACATAACAATTAATTATAATTCTAGCGACTTAATTCTTGAAGTCACAACAGAAAAATCAGGTGATGTCGGAGGAAATTATAAAAAAATAAGTTATAATGCACCACGCGGACCAGAATATACAATTGATCCAGAAATAATTTATATAACAACTAGGAAAAACCAATCAATAACAAAAAATATAAGAATGGGTTCTGGTTTTGGAAACTTAACAGGAATAAAAATAATAAAATCTGGTGACGTAGCATCTGAAATAAAAATAGTTACAAAAGATATGGCAGCATATCTAAAACCACAAACTTACACTTCATTTGACATTATTATAAACACAACAGATTTTAAAATTGGAAAACACACAGGAGAAATAAAAATTAAAGCAGATGAACACACATTTATAATTCCTATTGAACTAAATAAAATTAATACAACAGGAAGCTGGCTTTCAATAAATCCTAGAGTATGGCGAGTAGATGTTCTAATGGATAAAGAACAAACAGGAACATTCACATTAACAAACAAAGCAACTTATCCGTCAACTGACGTAGAAATAACATTAAAAGGAACAATACACAACTTAGTTACTTTACTTTCTCAACCAGATTACATTGAAGGACGAGGTGGAAAAGGTGAAATAAAACTTTTAGTAGATGCAAAAGATATTGGATCAGGGGAATACACTGGAACAGTAGAACTAGAAAGTGGTGTTGGTCAAGAAACAATAATTACAATAATAAACATTATAGATGAAGATGAATACACTGAAGAAGAATTTGAAGAAAGAATAGATGAAATCAGCGGAAAAGTAAAAACTTCTGATCAAAGAGACTTACTAGAAAACATAATAAGCAACTTTAAAGATGCAAAAGATAAATGGGAAGCAGAAGAATATTCAGAAGCATTGGAAATACTTTCTGTAGTTGATAATAATTTAACTGCACTTGAAGTTGAGTTAGAAGGTTCTTTTGCATTGCCAACTGATTTAATATCAATTGTAATAGTTCTTGTAGTAGTTGCTTTCGGAATATATTTCCTTTACAAATACAAAGATAAAATATTCAAAGGTAAAAAATCCAAAAAAGAAAAGAGAAGATCTTTCCTACCATCTGAAGAAAACTACCGAACAGAATATTATTAACTTTTTTTACGATTGGTTTTTGGTACAGCTTTTTTGTTTGGCCCAATAAAAAGGTGTATTACGAAAACGCTTCTAAATCTTCATCTTTCTGTTTAGCTTCCTGTGCATATTCTTCACAAGCTTGCTCTAGAGGAATGCCTTTCTCATTTGGAATACTCTTTCGCTTTCGAACTTTTAAGAACAGTGGATAATTAACAGCTTCCCCAACTATCAACGCTTCTCCAACCCGAAGTGACGAAATAGTACTAACAACATCTTGCGTTAATCCCTCAGAACTCTTTCCTATATGTGCTAAATCATACGGATTAGTCACTCTAAGAATAATATGTGTATTACACTGAGACAATGCAGTTGTAGAAAGTTGAATAGGTCTTTGCGAAATTAAACAAAGCGACGCATTAAACTTTCGTCCCTCTCTAGCTATAGTTTGAATAATTCCTTTACTAATTGCTCGTTCCCTAGCAGCTGTTTCCGGAGCGAAATTGTGCGCTTCCTCAACTATCAAAACAAACGGCGGAATAATTCCTGCGCGACGCGCATTAAATAATTTCCTAGCCAAGTAAGTTACTACAATTTGTTTTTCCCGCTGAGAAACCATATCTGAAATATCAACTACTGTCAATTTACCTGCCTGCGCAAGTTTATGCAAAGAAGGATTATCATAACTTCCAAAAAGTCTTGTACTGTTTAGATCTAGCAACAGCGTATACAAAATTGCTTTTGTTGCAGATTTAATACTACTCATTTCCATTTCAGTTAAAATTGTTGTTATGTCATAAGGTTGGTTTCGATATTTTTCATTAACAGCAGATAAAAACTTGTTAAGCTCACGTCTCTGCACAGAACTCATGCCTGAAAGAAACTCACTAATGTAATTCGCTGTCAACCCAGGAACTCCTATACGAAACTTTTTTCCTTTGATAACTAAAGTTTTTTCGCTGTACTGTGGATCTTCTGCAAAACCAGTATATTCACCGTGCGTATCAACAACAATAACAGCTGGACTTGGTTTTTCTCTATCAAGCAGCTCTTCCAACAGACAAGAAGTAAAATAAGATTTACCAGCACCGCTAATAGCTAGAATCGCCATATGTTTTTGCAAAAGTTTTGTTAAATTTAAATTAACTTTCAGATCATGATGTTCAACATTTCCAAGATTAAGTCCACCTTCATCCAAACCAAAAAACTTAAACAAAATATCATTTGTAGCCAACTCAACTTTAATTCCCGGACTTGGTGGGAAACACGAACGAGCTAATCTCCCGTTACTCGCGTAAACACCTAAAGCATTTGCCTGTGCCACTAAATACTCCCAACGCTCTGTTGGAAAAACTTCTGTCAACGGCTTACCACTGCGCTCAAATTCTTGAACACTTTCAGCTCGTTCAAAATATCTATTTGTTTTTATTATATCAGAAATCCTCGCTATTAATTTTCCTTCAACAGTATCAACCATTACAAATTGGCCTTTTCTTGAACTCTCAGAAACTATAAATTGAAACTCTCCTGAGTTCGGACCTTGCAACGAAGAAATTACAGTACCAATACTATTCATACCCATATTAATACTCCGAAAGGATAAAAGTCTAATAGTTCGGCAGGTGAACCCCATGATGTTCAACATTAAACCAAGAACTGTTGAAAAGCCTGTGAAACTGGATAAATTTATGAGATGTTTCACATGAAGATAAAATTTCTCACAGAAGGTGTATTAGTATTCGACAAAAACATGGTCATCGGCGACCTACACCTAGGAATAGAAAATGACCTAGCTCGAAAAGGCATATCAGTTCCTTCTCAAACAAAAACAATTCAAAAGAAAATTACTCGCCTAATTAGTAAATATAAGATAAAACATTTAATTTTTATCGGTGATGTTCGGCATCGTCTGCCACTACCTAGCAGACAAGAAGAACGTGAACTTCCTAGTTTTTTTCGCCACTTTATCAAAAAAGTTAAAGTCTCTGTTATCAAAGGCAACCACGACGGTAGAATAGAAGATCTTTTACCTAACGCTGTAAATGTATATCCTGCTTCTGGTTTTATCATTGATAATATTTACATGTCTCATGGACACAATAAACCAATTCCAACTGCAAAAGAATGTTCAACATTTATCATCGGTCACACCCACCCAGTAATTGAATTCTGGTCTTCAGGCGTGCGCATGACAGAAACAGTTTGGATAATATCTCATGGTTGCATGGAGTTACAGGGGAACGCAGGTACCCCTATAAAGGTAATTACAATGCCAGCCTTCAATAGCCTACTCGGCGGAGTAGCTGTCAATTCAAAAAAATATAAAATATCTGGTCCTATACTAAAAAACACAGATTTCAAAAACTCAGAAATAATTCTTCTCGACGGTACATATATAGGAAAATTAAAAGATCTAGAAATTAAAAAGAAATAATTATTTTGGTTAAGCTTTTTGGAACTTAACCAATAAAAAGGTGTCTTAAACTGCTTCGCCTTCTTTACCTTCGAAGTTCTGCTCAGTTATTTCTTCTGCTGGAGCTCCTTCAACTGGTGCTTCTACAGTTTCTTCTGTTGTTTCTACAGTTTCCTCAGAAACTTCTTCAGCTGGCTCACTTGTTTCTTCTGAAGTCTCTTCTACTGGCTCGTTTGTTTCCTCTGAAGTTTCTTCTACTGACTCGTTTGTTTCTTCAGACTCGCTGCCCTCACCAATAACTTCTCCAATAGCATGAGAACCTCTTACTTCTTTTATTCTAATTTTAACAGAATCTCCCTGCTGAACTCCTGGAACAAAGACTACAAAGTTTTTTACTCTTGTTACACCGTCTCCTCTTCCACTAACTTCATCGATCTTAACATTAAATTCTTCGCCTTCTCTGATTGGAGCAGGTTTGTTAGATTTAAATCCACCGCCACGATTTCCGCCGCCGAATCCACCTCGGCCACCTCGACCGCCGCCAAATCCGCCACGACCTCCGCGTCCACCGCCAGAGCCTCCGCGTCCACCGCCAAAGCCTCCGCGTCCACCGCGATCTCCAAATCCTCGTCTTTCACCATACATCTATCTCACTCTCCTAATTCTTACTCTTTGATACCCTTCTTCCTTTTATAAATCCGATGCATTTTTCCAACTGTTCTACCATCTATTCGCTTTCCAAAGCAATTGTGTGGAACCAAAGAACCAGTAAACTTTTTAGAAATATGCATAAGCTCGTGTATCAAAGTCTTCTCGCGTTCCTCCTCGCTAAGCTTATCATATTTTTCAGCTAGAACCTCAACAATATAATGCGCCTGCACTCCTAACGCATTCTGCCATATCCGAGGCAACGACCATATCCGCGCTTGAGCATCACTCTTCGAAAGCGTAGAACGAAAACACACTACTCTCTCCGGATCTATATGATCCATATCCAAAACCTCAACAATATGCGCTATTCTCTCCTGCACATCTTCAGCGCGCTCAAACTTCATCAGAATTCCCTCAATACATTAATAGTCCCTAACACGGATAAAGGTTTTGACAATGTTAAAACGGCCGCTGATCCCTACGCAATTTCATCAACGACGGTGTTATTCCCAACCTATCAACCAATTGATTATGTAGATCATCAGCCTCTCGCTCCTTAAGCTTAGCTCGCAAATCCGCTTCAACAATTGGTGCGGGAATCCCATAAGAAGAATTACAAGATGTCGATAATACAAATGACGCAATAATATTGGCGTCATCTATTGGGTTCTTCGAAACAAAATCTATTCGAACTGGCCTATCAAACTCAGCAGTCTTAATGTAAAAACTATAAATTTTCTTTCCCCACTCCCCAAGATCATTTAAGATCGGATGAGCTTCTGGTTCTCGAGAATAACGAAAAACAAAACTACGCTCACCTTCCTTAAGCAAATGATAAAGTAAATTAGTGTCCCGAGTTCCTTGAAGAACCCGATCAAGAGCTTCAGTTTGTCCATCAACATTTGTCAACACTTGCTCTGAAACAATTTCACAGAAGCGCCTACCTCGAGAATCTTCAACACAACCCGCTAAAAGTTTCGCTTTGCTAAACAACTGTTTAAACTGCAAAAAAACATTTTCATATCGTTCCCAAGCTGGCGATTCTTCCCGAGGTTTGTCATTGCCATGTGGAACAATTGAACCATCCATTAAAACAATATCAGGAGAAAATTTATCGCAAACTTCTATCGCTATTTTAATTTCTTCTCGCTGGCGCTCCAGACTCGAGCTAACAACAAACTCATCATCTGAATAAGGATCAGCCAATATTGTCAACTTAGGCGAAGTTATTGCTTCAGGATAATAATCCACTCGAAGCGGAGCATAGCGGAAAATAGCAGCCACAGCTCGAGTCAAAATAATATCCAACCCATGATATGCATGCTTAGATAGCCCACCATCTACCCCAACAACTACTTTCCCAGCAAGATCTACTTTCTCAACTTTGTGAATCATCTCCTTCTCCAAAACATCCCCAGAAAATTCAACTTTATCTTTCACTTCCCGTAGAAACAAACCCAGCTTCTCCCGCTGGTCTTCCAAACCTTTAATTTTCTCAACTGTCTTGCCAAGTTTCTCTAACAAGTCTAACATAGCCACTATTAGAAACGAAAACTAATATACCCGAACAGGACAATCAACTTTAACTCGTTATTATTAACATTACCCAGTTTTTGGTACAGCTTTTTTGTTCATACCCATAAAAAGGTGTTCCAACTGACACCAAACATCAAGAACAAACAAACTTGACAGTAAACATGAAAAATAAAAAATATCGCCGAAAAAACCAACGATAATGAAATTGTCTATAGAAACCGATTAGTTTTCACTACTGGTTCTAAGTTTTGCTTTTTAGAATTTTCTTCGTTTTGCAAAACATTCTCTGCAGAAAACAGGCTTGCCTTGAGTTGGTTTAAATGGAACTTCACATTCCTTTGCGCACTCTGAACAAGTTGCCTTATGCATTTCTCGAGGACCTCTGTTGAATCCTCCACGATTAAATGGCATTTTTATTCACTCCTATTATTTCTGTAAAGCAGTTATATGTAATTTGTTACCCCGCCTAACAGTTATGTCTATAGTGTTTCTTAGTCTTTATAAATGGATTATATAACTACTAAGTAGCTACAGAAAATAAAAGTTACAGGGAAACGCTGATATCCCTGTTAAAAACCTTCAAGCACATTAGAAACTATGAAAAATGAAAACAAAACTATAGCTCAGGGTGCAGAAGCTGTAATAACAAAGCAATCTATAGGTGAAGCTACAAGCATAGTTAAAAACCGAATAAGCAAATCCTACCGCATCCCTGAAATAGACTCGAGCTTGCGCAAGCAGCGAACCCGCACCGAAGCCCGCCTTCTAAGCGAAGCACGCCGCACAGGAGTCTCTACTCCCCAAATTCTCGAGGTTACTGAAACAACAATCCAAATGGAGCTTATCGAGGGAAAAACAGTAAAGGAAATACTAACTAAACTTTCAGAAACTGACACCAAACAACTTTCAAAAATTGCATATAATATAGGAACAAATATAGCTAAACTACACAGCGCTGGAATAATTCACGGCGATCTAACAACTAGTAACATGATACTACGATCAAAGTGTGATGAGAAACAATCTATATGCGAACTTGTCTTTATTGATTTCGGTTTAGGGTTCTTTTCTAAACGCCTAGAAGACTTCGCCCAAGATCTAGCAGTTCTCAAAGAAGCTCTTAAATCAACCCACTTTCAGATTTTTAACCAGATCTGGCCAGCTATAGCAAAAGCCTATCAATGGGAACAAAGTGAGAAAGTTTTTAAAACCTTGGAGTCTATAGAGAAACGTGGTAGATATGTTCGGAAAACTATTTGATTCAGAAAACAAGCACGAATCCATGAGTTACAAGATCATTGTCGCATCAGCAATAATGATAGGTATTGGTATCGTCCTAGGCAGCTTTATTCAATACACAGTCATAATAGCAACAGTAGGAGCGTTCCTACTTCTGGTGGGCATAGTTTTATATATCTTTTCCCAGCTAAAAGGAGATAGGACAAGTCAAGTTAGCACTAATACAAACAAACTAAATGATAACCCGACTTGATCATTAAGGTGATGTATTGGCAAGAATGTATGCAAGAAAAAGAGGAAAATCTCGTAGCAAGAAACCTAGTAAGAAAGCTACATGGGTAACTCATTCTTCTGAAGAAATTGAAAAGCTTGTTATAAAACTTAGCAAACAAGGAATGCAAACAGCTCAAGTTGGATTAATTTTAAGAGACCAATACGGCGTACCTTCAGTCAAAGATTCAACAGGAAAAACAATTTTAAAGATTCTATCAGATAACAACATAAAACCAAAATTACCAGAAGATTTTTTCAATCTACTAAAAAAAGCAGTTAACTTACGCCTTCACATGTCAAAAAACAAAAGAGACGCACATTCAAAGCGTGGACTAGAGCTTTTAGAAAGCAAGATCCGAAGAATTGCAAAATATCATATTCGTCACAATAACTTACCAACTGGATGGAAATATGACTCAGAAAGAGCAAAGTTAATTGTAGAACGAGGAGAAATATAAAATATCAATAGGTGTTATGAATGGCAAAGGCATTAAAAGGAAAAGAATGGTTCAAAATACATAGTCCTAAATATCTAGGAGGAACCTTAATCGGTGAAACACCTGCTATCGAAGCAGAACAAATAATCGGACGAATCATTGACATCAGCTTAACAGATTTAACAGGAGACCCATCACGATATTACATGAAATTATTTTTCAAAATAAGCAAAATCGAAGGAAACAAAGCACTAACAGATTTTGTCGGTCACGAGTGCACTCGAGACTTTATTTCCCGAGTAGTTCAACTTCGAACAAACCGAATCGACACAAACGGCATATTCAAAATCGAAGACAGCAAAGTACGAATAAAATCATTAATTGTAACAAACAGACATGTCACAGCAAGCATCTCAACAGAAATAAGAAAAACAGTTAATGCAATGATCAAAGAAGAAATCGCAACACTATCAACAGAAAAATTTGTAAAATACTTTACTTCTGGAGATCTTCAACAAAAAATCCGCGCAGAAATAAGCAAGATCTACCCAATAAGAGCATTTGAAATAAACAAAACACACATGCTGTAAAAATATCCATACCATATAACAATCTTTATAAGCTGGTTATCTTAAAATTCTATTATGAGAAGCAGAGCAATTTCATTTTGGATTGTAGGATCAATAGCAATATTTTTTGCTTTCCTTATCTTTAGTACTGCTTCTCCTGCAGAACTAGGATCAAATGCTGTAAGTATTCTATTAGCTTACATTGTAGCATTTGTATTGATCTTAGCAGGTGGAATGTTCTGGATTTCTATAATGCATTTAGAATAAATAATATATTTACTTACCAAGCAAGCTATAGAAAAATTAAAAGTTTTTCTGATGAGGATTATAATTGTAACCAGAAGCTTTTGGTTTATTTTTTGTTAATTTAACTATACCAACCAAAACAACAACCCCAATAATCAAAACACCAACTGCCAATCCAAAATCAATTCCAACCATTGAACTAACAGCAAACACAGAAAATCCAAGACTTGTAGCTTCAAACTCAATATATTCATCTTTCTCTTCAAAAATAATAGTTGGAAGAGTCTGCCATTCACCAGAATATCTTAACAAAACAATATCATCTTTTGTAATCCCATTTTCTTCAAGCCATGATTTGAAAACAACAAATCTAACTTTCGCACTTGTTATGTTGTCATCTGATACAGTAGCATTTATTTCAATGTAACTGTGCACTGTTCCTTCAGGCTCAGGCAAACTACCAAGCTCAGTTGCAGAAACAGTCACTTTAGTTGAATCATCATCACAATCTAAAATAATTTCATTAACAGCAACATTATCTTTATTCACTTCAAAAGTAAGCAACTCATCTTTTTCTGCAGTAAGCAATCCAGTAACTTCTGACTTCTCTTCTTTCTTCTCCTCTATTTTTTCTTCTGCCTTTTTAGCCGGTGTAGAAGGAGAACTTGTTTTTTCAGCAACAGTTATTGTTTTTGATCCAGAAACTAAATTTCCATTTGAATCACGCGCATCACACCGTATAACATAACTTCCAAGACCAACCCAAGAAAATTCTTTTGCACACCCACTTCCACTTGTTACTGAACAATATTTATTATAATCATCATAAATTGTAATGTTAATAACATCAACATTGTCTTCTGCCGTACATGTTAGTTTTATCTTCTCACCTGAAGAAATATCATTTGTATTAGGATCCAGTTTAATCGACAAACCTGGATTCTGCGTATCATTTAAAATACTAAATTCGCTCTGTTCAGAAACATTTTGATTACCAAACACATCTGTACATGAAACATTCCAATAATAAGAATAAACAGTATCACCATCTGGTTCTATTGAAAAATTAAATTTGCCACCTATATTTGATTTGTTAACATCACCATTAATATACAAATCACAACTAGCTACTGTGTTATTGCTGTGGAAAGCAAAATCTAACTCAACCCAGCTTTTATTTACCCGAAGATCAACAGGAAAAGTCAACTCAATCCGAGGAATTTGATTAGTATATTCTAATGATCTATTAGGAACAATAACAAAGTTCCCATCTGAATTAATTAAAACATTGTCTAATGAATACCGAACAATTCCCCAACCATCATCTTCGCTATAATCAAGCAAACCAACTTCACTACCATATGAATGAACAAGAGTATAATTTCCTGTGTAAGAATCAGTAACTTGTTTTATTATCGCAACATCTTTAAAAGGAGAAACTAAAGTTCCAACAGCTATACCAGTCCCATCTTCAAAAGTAAGTCCTCCCTCAGACAAATCAAAATAAAAAGTAGTTAAACTCGCATTAACTTTACCCCCACCTTGAAACTTAACTGGAAAGTCAAAATTTCCTGTTAGATCATTAAGTGAATATTCACCATTATTTCCTGTTATTATCAAAGAACCGATATTTTGATATGTACTATTAACAACAAGGCTATTAACAATAACATTAAATACCCCACCATTAAAATCAGCATTAATAATCAAATCAGTACCAGAACAATCAAAATCAGAATCCAATGTAACAGCTTCTGTTATTTCCCCTGTACAGTCAAGTGCAAAACCTGTCACTGAAAACAACACTAAAAACAAAATAACTATTTTTCGCATAATGTTTTTTGTAAATTTACATATTTAAAACTTTTCATGCCTCGTTTTTTTGGAAATATTTCAAAGCATCTTGGATATTAGCCACTTCCCTGACCTCAATATCCAGTTCATCTCCAATAGAAATAGAAACTGTCTTGTAAACTGTCTCACAATATGTCAAACTACCCATTTCTCGACAAGTTCTCTGCGGTTCAATATATGTGTGCAAACCTTCGCCTTGTGGAATTAAAAACAATCTTGCCCCATTTTCCTGTGCAGCTAAAGCCTTCTCTAAAATTCCCCCAACAGGACCAATAGTTTGATCTGAATTAATTGTTCCTGTAATTATAACAGAATTATCTAACTCCCGCCCCTCAATTGCAGCTATTGTCGCTACTGTTAGCGCTGCACCTGCTGATGGACCACCTACAACAGTTGCTCCATCTGAACTAATAGAATAAATAACATCTATGCTATCTTCACCCACACCTGTATACTCACAGGCAACTTGTTTTGCAGTTTGAATACTTTGTTGAGTATCTTCCCAAAAAACAAGCTTATCAATATTAATTAATTCCTTACCTGTTCCAAAATCAGCTTCTACTAGCAAAGTCGCTAGCACACCCCGGCCTTCTTGATCAACAGCTGGAAGAAACAATGTCTGACTTGAAAAATCCCGCTGTTCAAACGAAACAGTATCAATTAAAAATGACTTATAATCAAAATCATCCACAGCTTGCACTACAACCAACAATATCAAAATACCAATTATAAGTTTAGCATGTCCTTCTTTACGCATGTACAACACCTCATAAATTTATTCAGTTGCACAAGCTGTTCAACCTGCACAATCTTGAACATCGCATAGTAATCACTAACTAAAATTTCTTCTAAGAACTATATAAAAACCTAGTTAACTTCGCTCACAAAGAAATCTGTAACATAGATTTTATAATCCCCGTTTTTGTACTTCAATTTTAAAATATCCCCAGAACCAACATTCAAAGTTTTTTCATTATAATTTCCCTTATCTACAAAATCATGTGACACTGGCTCATTAAACTGATTAACATCAACCATATTCCCATCAACTTCAACAAAAATATATGCATCTTCTTCATTTCCTTGAGAATAATACAAATATTTGTAATTTACCTGAACAGAATTTTCATATCCTGAAATATCATAGGTTAACAGAGTTCCACTTTCCAAAGGCCCACCATCGCTTTTGAAAAATTCTTCCCCATCTATAATCTCAACTGCAAAAAGAGTTGCAGAAGAAGTAACATAAAGTATAGAAATTGAAAGAACAAGTAAAATAGCAACAAGCGCTCTGTTTTTATTATATCCCTCAGATTCCAAAGGAATTGGCTTTCGCATCAATCGCTTCATAATTATCTATTTGAACAGTAACTATTAAAAGCCTTTAAGTTACTCTATTCGACGAGTAACGTTCTGAAAAAACAAATTAGAAGATATTCTCGTCAATTGACGTCTGGTTTCTCAATTAAAACTTATTATTTCTTATCGCTCTTTTGATTTGTCTATATCGCAATCAACAACAGAATTTCCCTTATTTTTATAACCAAATAGATCATATCGACCATTTAGCTCAGAAGTCACATATTCAAATAAATTATTATTGCTTCTCTTAACATATAATCCATATCGTGTATTTGATTTTGTCTCAACACCCTTAACTGTATTATCAGAAGACTTATACAAATATATTCCATATTTGTTTTTATTCATTGTACTATTCTCAATATGATTTCCCTTCCCCCTATTAACATTAACCCCAACTGTATTTTCATTTGCTATAATGTTTTCAAGCTGAATATGCTCACCATAAAACAAATTTATCCCGTTTGCAAAACCACTAATCTCACAATTCTTTATTGTGATTCCCTTTGCCCTATTGATATGAAAACCTCTTGCAGATCGAGTCCTACCTGTACCAGAAATACTATGTCCTTGACAATCAAAAGTAACATTATCTGTTTTAATTATAAAACAAGTTCTATCCAAACCAGTAATATTCTCAGTTAGAACAACACTCTCTGTTATCAACTGACAAGAATCAATAGATTTGATCTGAAAAGCTTCTTCTTCAAAACCAACCATATTCATCAGCGGATAGTTATCAAGATTATGAGGTATCTCAGTATCTCCAATACCATCTCCAACTGTGCGACCATCACTACCGTCATCCACTCCTTCATAATCAGACCAATAGTTTCCTTCTGAACCATTGTCCCACTCATTATCAGACCCATCATATGATTGAATAGTATTACTCACAAAATCATTATGATAAACTAAATTATTATCAATAAAATAATCAAAATATATACCATGTCCATTTTCTTCCAATGTATTATTTTTAAAAATATTATCAATAGATGTTTCCTGAGTCCCAATAGATTTCAAAAGTATCCCATTAGTATTATTCTTAACATTGGAAAATGTTACATTTGATTTTGAAAATCCTTCTAAATGAAAACCGTCATCATTTGATTCAGCAGTTATATTAATTAAAAGATTTCCATAGCTAGATGATTTATAATGATCTGGTTCTATAGCTAATCCATTATCACTGTTTAAATTCACAGTAACATTAGTCAAATTACTATCAATCAAATTCCTTGCAAAACAAATACCATCTTCATTATTATTTGCTATAATTTCTTTGAAATCACAATTTTGACAAGAAAACAAATATATACCATCTTCACCATTCTGATTAACAACAATTTCTTCAAAAACATTATTTGGCGTATATGCATCTGAATATATTCCAGATCCAGTATTTGAATTTAAAATACCCTCTTTAAAAAAATTATTTGAACTTGTCTGTAAATGGTTTCCATTACCTAAAACAGTACTGAAAATATGAATTCCATCTCCGCCATTATAATTTGCCTCAAATTGTGTAAAATTATTATCACCACTTTGCTCAAGATAAAAACCATTTCCACCATTATAATTTGAAACAACATTTGTTAAATTTATTCTACCAATACGATAAAAATTAAATCCATCATCTGAACTTGAATTAACTGTAATATTTTCAAATCTATGATATCCTTGAGTATAACCAACAGAAACACCTGTTAAAAAATCTTCTATTATACAATTCTTAACAGTTACATTCTTTGGTCCACCCATACCACCTGTAAATCTAATACCAATACCTGTGTCATCACCAGATATAGTATATCCCTGACAATCAAGAACAACATTACTTGTTCCTATCTCAAAACAAGTACCACTTGCTGAAATGTCAGATATTAGAATTGAATTTTCTATAATTGTACCACAAGAACTCAACTCAGCTGAGAAACCAATTGCTGATAAAAATACAAACATTACTGTTATAGACAATATAATATTTTTCATGATATATCTGACAGACTCACATATTTAAACATATCATAAAAAAATTTAAAAATAATGGAGCACGTCCTCAGTGGATAATAAAAGCTTGCAAAGTTTGATCTGGACCAAGAACTCCACACAGCGAACCTATAAACGCCAATAACACGGGTTAGTGCTGCTTCCTTCCGGACCTGACACGTTTCGCCGCACAATCGACTCTATAGGACTGTGCTTCGTAGTTCAAGGAACAGACTTTACAAACAGTTATTACCGCCCTTGGACTTCGACTGCGCCGTACGTCTGTTTGCGCTAACAGGGAAAGACGAGCTCCCCAGTCTAGCTCCAATTAACAGTAGGTTAGTAAAGTTTAAAAATAACCTAGCTTGTGAGTAAATATTTTCTATATCTGTTTAATAAATATATTATAGAAAAAAGAAAGATATTTTTTGATTCAGTTTTTTAAGGCTTTTTCATAAACATTTTTGAACCAATATACCCAATAAAAAGGTTTTATCCTGTTATGTCATCATTCATGTCTGACAAATCTGACAAAATATTATTTACATCGTCATTAACATCATTTAATGTATCACTTGCATCTTCAGCATTGTTAACAGTTGTAGTCTGAACACAACCTGATACAACTAAAGTTGCCATAACAACCAAAACCAACATTAATACAGTTAATTTTTTCATTCAATCACCTCATTTTAATATGACTCTAAAAGAGCTATTCAATATCCACAGTCTTCTATACAGACTCCGCCCTGACTTTCAAATTCATCGCAGATTCCATCTGGACATTTCTGACCACCATCTGGGAATTGATCATTTGGTTCTGGATAGTTTTGATCATTTGGTTCTGGATAGTTTTGATCATTTGGTTCTGGATATGTTGGATTTCCATCTGGATAATAATCATCATATCCTTCTGGTCCATGATCTTCTCTCCAGTCAGGTTCTCCTTTATTATAATATTCTGGACCATTATCATATTGTTCTTGATATGGTTTGTCATAATACTCTGGTGGATAATCTGGTCCTGCTCCTTGTGATCCACAATCATTTGGACATGTGAATTTTTCATCTTCCTCGCAAATTCCGTCGTTACATTCTGAGTGACGCTCACCAGATCCTTCAGGTCCACCCTGTGGTCCCATCTTCATGAACTCCATCATTAATCCAGAACATCTTGATTCAAAATATTCTGTTGGGGGTCCGTCATCCCCATCACCCATTGGCATTCCTTCTGAATAATCTGAGATTTCACATACCATATCAATTATATAGTCACCAGCTGAATTTTTCTGCAAAGTTAATCCATTTTTCTCTGCCATGAATTCAACAAACTCTGCTGGAGGCCCATCACCTGAAGCTGTTTCTCTGCTCATCTCAGCTGTCATGTCAATAACCATTACACAGTTACCAACATCATTCTTTCCTTTAACTATTACACTTGGTCCGCTGTTTCCCTCAGGCTTGAACAAAACAGGTGTACAAGTTCTAAATGATTGATCAAATTTCCAACCATCTGTTCCAATATCATCTAAATTACCTGTTCCAACTTCTTCAACATCTGCATCGATCTTATATTCTTCTGCTACTTCATCTGCACTACCAAGCATAGCAAAAATAATCTGTCTTATTGTATCTTCTTTCAATCGCTTCAAACCAGTTACTAACTGTATCATGTCTACTTTTGTTATTTTTTCTTTTGAAGCAATTTCCCTTATTTCATCTCTAACAGAATCAAATTGCTTTCCAGCATTTTTCATCAGATCAGAAACTTTTTCAAATCTCTTTGCTTCCAATGTATATTTCTCAACCAATTCTGGATCTGAAGCTGCACCTGCTTGGTTTCTATAGAAAATAGCTAAATCATCTATCTTTTCAGACAACTCAATAAACTTCATATTCATTCCTTCAAGTTTAAGCGCCAGTGAAAGAACTTCTGATATATCAGGTATTCTTTTGATATCATTTGATTCAACTCTAACATACTGGTCTCCACCTTTAAACACACACTCAAACTCTGTAACAAATCCTGTTGTTGCATCCCGCTCTAAGAATAATTCTCCAGGACATCCCTCATATGCTCTTGAAGGAACTTCTTCTAATCCTTCTGTTATTGGATCCCCACAACGTGTAATTGGACATCCTTGAGGATCAATATCAACTACAGTATTTTCAATTCCACCACAATCTGTTATAAATTTTTCTCTAATTCTTGGGTTATCATATTCAGCACACATCATTGGACCTGCTCCTCTATGTTCACAATCAATTACTTTACATCCAGATCCTGAAAATCCACCACCCATCATTCGAGAAATTGGATTCCCATTAGATCTTATACACTGATTAACTTTTTGTTCTAACATCTCTTCAGTTGGACATTCCATCTCTCTAAATACATTTCCATTTTCATAATCTCTTTTTCCCTTATAGTAATCATCTTCTCCAAATTGACAATCTAGATAATAACATTCACCGTCAAACTTAACTTCGTCCCGACCATTTGCTTCCCGACAATCAAATTTTGCTCTTGACATTTCACTATCATCAGGGCATCGAGCTTTTGTTTCACATCTAACAATTTCTTTTCCATAATTATACTCAACCCAACATCCTGCTGGAATATTTCCCTCTGGTGGTTTACCACAGTCATCGTGACAATTATAAGAAGTCTCTGACCCATCACAAATATTATCTCCACAGAAACCAGAACTTGTACCACACCCATCATACTTATCTACACATCTCCCATCATCACAAATTATCTGACCATCTGGACATGGTTCTGGATAATTTGGATCTGTTGGTTGATTATCTTCACAACAATATCCAGGACATGTATCTGCTGGACAAGGATCTGTACTTCCACTGCAACAATACCCAGGACAATTATCCCACTCACATGGATCATATGAACAACATACCCCAGGACAATTATCATCTGGACAAGGATCATTACTTACACTACAATCAGATGGGCAATTTGTATCTAACTCACCTGTATCACAAATACCATTTCCACAAGTTTCTGATGGAACTGAACCACCACATTGATCAAAATTATCTACACATGTTCCATCATCACAAATTGCTTTTCCATTTGGACAACACCATCCATTTTCAGAATTTGCACAATAATCTCCTTCAGCACATGTGTTTGAACCGCACTGAATTACAGTTGGCTGACAATCTGCAGGACAAGCATCATACTCACCTGAATCACAATTTCCGTCACCACACATTGATGATGGGGTTGGACAATCTACAGAACAAGTAGTATAATCTTCATTTGAATCACAAACACCATCTCCACAACTTCCAGCTGATGACTTACACACTGTACCATCACAAATTAATCCATCATCACAGAACAATCCTGTATTCGGATCACACGCCCCTCCCTCAGGAACTGCAAATCCAACAACTGAAATCAAAGAAACAACAAACAAAACAAAGACTATAGATAGTATTACACGATTATTTCGCATAAACTAAATTAAAAAACCCGCTATATAAAGGTACCATTTATAAGGTTAGCCAAGAAACAGACAACTATGACAGTTTCTCAAGTACAATCAAAACAATTACAAAAAGCAAGCTACAAAATATTTGGAAAAAATAGTCACAGTGCTGTTAAGCTTTGCCTCTGGACAAAGCGCGCAGTCAAAACAGGCGCCTTCTGCTACAAACAAAAATTTTATCGAGAAGGATGCGGAGTAACTTCCCACCGCTGCGTACAAATGACACCTTGTTTTACTAAATGTAATCTCCGCTGCTCACACTGTTGGCGAGATCATCAATATTTTTCAAAACAAGAACACAACTGGGACTCTGCCCAAGAAGTTTTTGACGAGTCAATCAAAGCACAAATTTCTCTACTAACTGGACTAGGCGGCGTACCACATCTCGAAAAAAATCTTAACGAAGCCAGACTTCCTAACCAAGTAGCCATCTCCCTAGATGGTGAACCTTTCTGTTACCCGCACCTAAATGAGTTAATCAGTCTGTACAGAAAAAATAATTTTTCAGTGTTCCTAGTAACCAACGGCACTTTCCCTGAAAAGATTCGCGCTCTAAAAAACCTCCCAACTAATTTTTATCTTTCACTAACTTCCAACTCTAAAGAAATGTTCACCAAAACACAACACCCAACTGAAACTGGACTCTGGCAAAAGATTCTAGAAAGCTTAAAAATATTCTCAACTCTAAAAACAACCCGCGTCATACGCGTGACTTGCGTGAAAAACATGAACATGTTTTCCCCAGAAAAATACGCTAAGCTTATTGCTTTAGCCCAACCTGACTTTGTCGAAGTAAAAGCATGGATGTGTGTCGGAGGTTCTGCCAAGAGATTATCCTACGAACAAATGCCTACCCACGAAGAAGTCCACGCTTTCGCCGAGAAAATAGCTAACACTCTCAACTACAAAGTAAAAGATGAGCAACAAGCAAGTCGTGTAGTTCTCCTAAGTAAGATTTAAAAACATTCCCACCAAAGTCTAGCCATGCTATTTGAAATAATTGCAAGTTCACTTTTTATTGTAGCTCTATCATTCGTAGGAATAATTTTACTTGCACTAAAACATGACATACTTAAAAAATACATGTGGCTTCTAATAGCATTTGCATCTGGTACATTATTGTCAGCTGCATTTCTACATCTTATTCCTGAAGCATTTGCCAGCTTTGGTAATGCTCCAATATTCATATTATCTGGAATTTTCATGTCCTATATATTAGAATCTGTTTTACACTGGCACCATTGTAGAGGAGAATGTGTAAGCCATGTCAAACCTGTTGCTTATCTAATACTAATAGCAGATGCTGTTCACAATTTCATTGACGGACTTATTTTAGCTGCAGCATATTTAGCAGACTTCCATCTAGGAGTATTAACAACAATAGCTATCGCAGCCCACGAAGTTCCACAAGAACTTTCTGATTTTGTCATTCTACTAAAAGGTGGATATGAAAAGAAAAAAGCACTATTACTAAATTTCTCAGCAGCTATAACAATTGTACTAGGTGCTTTAACAACTTACTTCTTTGCACAATCAGGAGAATATATTCCTATACTATTATCATTTGCAGCTGGAAACTTCATCTACCTATCACTGTCAGACTTAGTACCAGAACTTCACAAAAAAAGCAGCACAAAAGAAACCATCGCAAAAATAGCAATGTTCTTAATTGGAATAGCTCTACTTTATTTTATCTCTGGAATAATTCCAGAAGTACATTAAAAAAATATTTCTATGAAACAGCTATAAGTAATATTTATCCAGAACAAGGAATATAAAAAATTATCTCTTATACTTTCCAATCTGTCCATGTGTATCCACATGCGTTAAGAACAACGAGCGGCAACAATATCGCTTAATACCTAACTCATCTAAAACCTTTTTCCCATCTTCTCCTGCTGCTATTTTTTCTTGATATTTTTCCCAAAGATGTGCTAACGGTTTACCACAGGAAATGCATCGAACAGGTATTATCATACAATCAACTTCATTAACTCTTTATCCATCTGCCTTTATAATCGTTCCCTCTTATCGCTTGCTTCTTTGTTTATGTCGTCTAGGTCCTTGTTTTGAACGAGAAGGTTTATGAGGCTCAGTTCTTCGAGAATCTGCAACTAGCATGTTTCGATCATATTGCAAAAACTTTGATCTTAATGGTTTACTAAAACCAACTAAAACTTTAGCAATAGCTTGACGAACAGCATCTGCCTGTCCCATCAAACCGCCTCCACGAACATTAACTGTAATATCAACTCCACGTGCAACATCCCCTGCAATTAACAAAGGCTCAGTCATAGCTAAACGAGGAATCTCAGGATAAGCACCAATTGGTTTAGAATTAACTAAAACAACACCACTACCTTTTCTAGCAGTTGCTCGAGCAACAGCTCTTTTTCTTGTACCAGTTGAATTAGCAATTTTTGCTCCTTTAACAGTTTTTACAGTAACCATATTATCTCACCCGTGCACCTAAAAATTCTGAAATAGCTTTTAGGCGAATAAATTTAGTTTTAACTTCAGGTAATCCTTTTCCAATAGTTTGTATTTTCTTAACTTTATCAGGATTACTATTATGAACAATTAATTTTGTATAAGCAACTCTTCCTCTTTTCTTTCTTATTGGAAGCATCCCTCTTATAGCTCTTCTCAATATTGACTCAGGTTGTCTGTGAATAAATGGTCCGTTTTTTCTACTTCCTCTTGCTCTTTTTTGAGCAAACTTTTCAAGGATAACAGCAGGTGTTCCTGTTATAACTGCATTAGAAGCATTAATCACTGTAACGTTTTCTCCATCTAAAAGTTTCTTAGCAACCAGCGAAGACAACCTTCCTAAAACTTTATCGTTAGCATCAACAACAACCATTTTTTTCACCCAATTATTCTAGCTGCTTTTCCAGATTTCATAAGCTCTGAAATACTCATTATTTTTCCACCAGAGTTTTTAACACTTTCTCGAGCCTGAGCAGAAAATCTCCATGCAGCTATTGTTAATTTTTTTTCAAGTCTACCATCTAAAACTTTACCTGGAACAACAACCATCTCACCCTCCTTAGCTGTACGATTAATTCTAGCTAAAGAAACTTCTCGTCTATTTCGTGTTGCCTTATCTAACTCCTTTCCAAGTCTAGCTAAAAACTTGTTACCTTTGTAACCAGCTTGCTTTAGCTCATCTATCAAAGCTTTCAATTCAGAGTTAGTTGGTCCAGTTCTATGTGGCATATCATTACCTCAATCTGAGTTTATTTAAAGTTAACACTTAAAAAGCTTATAGAAGCGACACCAAAGAGACAATTTTTGGTACAGCTTTTTTGAAAAGGTGTTTGGTGCAGGGGAAGAGAATCTCATGCCTTTTTTGGTAGAGCTTTTTTGTTCTCATCCATAAAAAGGTCCTTTGAACTCTCGAACACACTAAGTGACAGGATTTCTTATATTCATCATAGCTCTCGCTCTGAACTTAAGCCAAATCTTAAGTATCGCACATCTTATTGGACAATTGTCCTATAAGCGTCCTGCGCCGTTAGTCTTTGTAGTATACCTGTTTTAATACAGCTATACAATTTACGATGTGTATACATCAGTCAAATTTGACCAGGCTTGGCTACCCCTGCATAAACTAAGAATATCCAATAGAAACATATAAAGGGTAACTTTATTTCAACTTTTTCTAATTAGGCAAAGCAGGTGGCTGCATCCCATCAGCAGAATTATCTGAATTGTCATTATCTGAATTACTATCTGAACCAGAATCACCATCATCTGTATTATTGCTATCAGAATCTGGTGTAGTAATACACCCTGCTGTTAAAACAACTACAATCAACAAAACTGCTAATAATATTTTTGTATTCATCATGTGAAACACCTCATAAATTTATCCAGTTTCACAGGCTGTTCAACCTGTGACATCTTTACAATATTGAACATCATTATCACCTATTGTGGTATTGCTGGTGGTGCTACACTGCTTCCAGCAAAAGTACATCTATCTGAAACTTTTAACAAGATTGGCAAAGCAAATCCATTATCACGTACTGTGAAACCAAAATTTTCATCTCCCTTATTAGAAACCATCCAATTCTGATCAAAAGGATCCCAAACAGCTGTCCTTTCTATATTACAATCACCTTGGAATTCAGTTATGTTTTTACCATCCATATCAGGAACAAGATGAGCAAAATTCCATCCAGGAATCAATTCATAATCTTCTAGTTTAGGAAATCTATCAGTTGTTTTTTCCAAGAAAAGAACCCCTTCTTTATCAAAATAATACCATGCAGCTACATGATCATAATATTTTGAAAAACCCTCACTTTCAGCAACTCTATCAGTAAATTCTCTTAATCCGTCATTAGCACCAAGAGAAGGATCCCCACCAACATATTTATTTTTTTCAATATCATATATCCAAACATATTTTGCATTTTCAGGACCTATTATATTATCTTGATCAAATGGTTCTCCTTGGAATTCAGTAGGTCTATGTATTGAAAATCCTGCACCAGAACTAACAGAAACAGGAACCAGATTCCAACCTTCCTGCACAACAATAGCAGTTACAACAGAATTCCCATTAACTTCTGAAACAATACCTGTTGAACCTGCAAAAACAAATGAAGAAAACAAAACAGCTAATAATACCAAACTAATAAAAATCTTTTTCATAAAGATAGTACTAAAAGCAATTATTTAAGTTTACCGACTTGCTTTCCAAATTCCTTTGCTTCTCCCTTAAGAACATCCAAACTACTTAGGAGAATCTTCTCAGCCGGTAATCCAGAGATCGACTCAATAACAAATATAAATTTCTCAGCATCTCCAGTAACTTCCAGTTTCCCACCAGAAGCATGAACACATTCTTGACAAAGATCACAATCAATTGTTACAGCAGCTTTGCTCCCGCTTATTGATAATGCATGCTTAGGACAAACAGAAACAATATTTTCTGGAACATTACCATTTATTTTAATTTTAGGATATTGTCTGAAAAAAACATGAGCAGATTGATGCTTTGCATGATCTTCACCTGTTCCTAAAGAAGCAACAGCCTGAAGTTTTAATTCCTGACCTGGCATCAATTCAACAATTGGTGTCTCAGGGTGAACAACTTCTGATATCTCCTTATCTGAAGATTTTAAATCACTAGCATAAACCATACAAGGACCTTTTTTACTCAAAGCAAATACAACTTGACAATTTGCACATCCTTTTCCTTCACATTCACATACATCTTTCGCATCTAACGCTTTCTGATCAAATTTCAAAGCTAACATCCCAAGTCTATGTGAAATCATTTCATCATATAAAACAGAATCATTTTTAGAAAAATCCACGTAGTCGACCGCAAGAGTTGGTATCCTGCTTATCATTATTCGACGCAAAGAATTTGCAAACTGTGGGTTAACCCCATCAACAACCATTCTAATTTCTTCATCTGTTTTTCCTAAAACTTGAACATGCATAATATCACCATAATTTTCCGAGCATATAAAACTACTATTTAGACACGGCGACCGCGTCTTCCACCTTTCTTTCGACAAGTATCTGTTGGTAAAGGAGTAACATCTTCTATTCTACCGATTCTCATACCTGATCGAGCAAGCGCTCTAATAGCTGGTTGAGCTCCAGCTCCAGGCGACTTAGATTTAATTCCCCCAGGTGCTCGAACTTTAACATGAACTCCAGTTATTCCCTTTGCTAAACTAACCTCTGCAGCTTTTTGTGCTGCTCTCATTGCTGGGAATGGGCTACCGCCCTCACGAGACTTATCAGTCATCATTCCTGAAGAAATTCTCGAGATGCATTCTGCACCTGTAACATCAGTAATATGAACAATTGTAGAATTGCTAGAGCTGAAAATATGACATATTCCCCATTTTACATTACTAGCTACAGGCTTACCACGCATTGGTCCGCGTCGTCTTCTCATTGGTGGTCTTCCATCATCTCTTGTTCGCATAATAATCACTCTTTCTTTTCTGCTACTGTAGTTTTTACCTTTTCTTCTGCTGGTGTTTCAACCGTTGGTTCTTCTTTTCCCTCTACTTTTTCTTTTACTTCTTCTAAAACTTTTTCCACTTTTTCTTTTACTTCTTCAACAGCATTTTCAACAACTTCAGCTACTTTCTCAACCTTTTCCTTTACTTCTTCAACTACCTTTTCAGCTCCCTCAACAACTGCTTCCACAGTTTCACCTTCTTTCTTAACTGGTTTTGCTGTTTTTTTCACTTCAGCTTTCATCTTAAGTATAGAATCTTTTAATTTACTATTACCATAAATTCCTATTGACTTTTCATCGTCAAGAGTTATTAAAGCAGACGGCCATTTTATTCTTCGACCATCAATAGCTATGTGACCATGAGTAATAAATTGACGAGCTTGTTTCTGTGTTGTTCCAATTCCTTTTTTGAAAATAATTGTTTGAAGCCTTCTATCAAGCAAGTCTTCAATTTTCAAAGCAAGTACATCATCAACATGAGAAGACTCACCAATTAATCCAAGCTGAGAAGCTTTCTTAATTAATTTCTGTTCTTCTACTTTGTCTTGCTGAGATACAACAGCTCTTGCACGCTGTCTAAAATCTCTAAGCTTAGCTTCTACAATCCAAATTTCTCTTTTTCTTCGCAAACCATAATTTGTAATCAAAACTTTTTCTGTATCAAGTCGTTCTTTTGACCATGGTTTCTTTGGCCTTGCATAAACTTTTCTTTGTCTTTTCATGTACAAACCTCTCCAATTTTAACTATTTGTACAGGCTGTTTAACCTGCCCAATTTGTAAAATGTTAAACATCATTATAATCACTTAAACATTATTTCTTTGCTGGTTTTTTTGCTGGAGCAGATTTAGGTGCTGACTTTTTACCTGGTTTCAATTTAACTTTTGAAACACCAGCTGTAGTTCCCTTTCTAAAACTTCCTCTAGTTCTCTGTCCACGAACAGGAAGACCAAGTTCGTGTCGAACCCCTTTGTAAGAATGTATTTTTTTCATTCTGTCTATATCTGCTTTTCGAGTTATTACCAACTCAGAAGCTAAAACATGTCTAGTTTCACCAGTTTCAACATCTTGTTGTCTATTAAGAATAAATTTTGGAAAACCATATTTCAAAGGGTTTTTAATAATATCTTCCATCTTTTTCAATTGCTCTTCACTCAAAGTTCCCAAAAGAAGAGTAGGATCAATATCAGCTAATTTAGCAACATTGTTAGCAAAATTAATACCAACACCTTTAATTTTTGTCAAAGCCATTCCAACTTTTTTTGTTCCATCTATATCTGACTCAACAAAACGAACAATACCTCGAACACCTTCAGGTAGAATCTGTTGTTTTCTTACTTCACGTTCCTGAGGTTTCTTTCCGAATTTCTTTTTCTTAATAATTGATCCTATACATATCACCATATATCATCGAGCAAGCTTACTTGTAAGCTATAGATCATCAAGCTATGCGATTATAGATACCCAAATGGATATCGCCCTACGGGCATGAGTATTATCGTCTATTAAGCTTTATAAAGCTTATTTTGAAGGTAGTTTTAAAAGGTTGGAGCGGAATGTCTTATTATGCCGTCGTAGCGAAGCCAGGTTCATATCACCACCAAACCAATTTAAAGTAGGTGGCTATAGATATGCTGGATTCACCGCGCCAGATATGAGTATAACTTTATAATATAATCACAAAGCAACTATAGATAACATCTATAGAAAACTCATAGGCGACACTTGAGAACGTAAGTTAAATGACTTAATGGCTTGACTCTGACCAAACATTTCGCACCTTGAGCGAGATGGTGGCGGGTATGAAGAGTTGCTAACAGGGCTTGCCCCTGTAAAGATATCTGGTGTGACTTGTCACACGCAGGTTCAAAGGACCTTTTTATGGATTAAGTTGGAGAAAAAGGCTCCAACAAAAAACGAGAAAATATCCAGCAAAAAGAGTTGAAGTTCCTGCCGACGGCGCCATTTTATTTTTGTGATTTCATGAAAGTTTACATAGCTGGAGACAAACACGGACTAGATGCTATAAAAATAGTTGAAGAATATCTTAAGGCCAACAACATAGAATTTGAAAATATTGGAGCTAAAAACAAAGATGAAGAAATTAAATTGGAAAACATGATACCAGCAGTAACAAAAAATGTTTTACAGGGAAACCTAGGAATACTTTCTTGCGGAACTGGCATCGGTGTCGAAATCGGCGCAAACAAATTCAGTGGAATACGCGCTTGTTTAGCAACCGACGAGAAAATCGCAGAATGGTCAAAAGTTTATGATAACTGTAACATCCTCTGCTTAGTAGGCTGGGGAGCGAACAGCGAAAAAATAATAAAAATACTAGATGCTTGGTTTAATTCAAAGTACGACGGCAGCGAAAAGCGATTAAAAATGTTTAAAGAATTTGACAGGTGGCATTAATGAAAACAACATTGATCGCACCATGTGGAATGAACTGCAATATATGTATCGGGCACCTGAGAGAAAAAAACAAATGCCCAGGTTGCAGAAAAATGGACAAAAGCAAACCAAAATATTGTAGAAAATGTATTATACTAAATTGTAAAACCTTAAAGAAAAATAAAATGATTTTTTGTTCAGATAAATGCAAAAAATATCCTTGTAAAAGACTAAAGGATTTAGATAAAAGATACAAAACAAAATATAAAATGAGTATGATTGAAAACTTAGAATTTATTAAAAAACATGGAATAAGACAATTCACTAAAAATCAGGAAAAGAAATACAAATGTAAAAAATGTAGCGGAACAATATGTATTCATCGTGGATATTGTTTAGATTGTAAGTGATTTTATGAAATGTTTAAAATGTGGACACAGTTGGAAACGCAGTAGCTGGCGAGAATATGTTTCTTTCTTATCAAAATGCCCCAAATGCAAATCTCGATTGTTACTAAGATATTAACTAAAGATGATAACCAAAAACATATAGTTTCAACGCTCTAAATGCTTATAAACAATATGGAGCATATACTGCTAGGTGAATTCTATGAAAGTAATTAATGAGTCAGAAATAAAAAATCTAAATGAAAAAACAGTAGCATATGTTTCATTTACTGGAAAATATATGGGAGATTCTGAAGTTTTCAAAGGATTATTTGAAAAACTTTGTGGTTGGGCAGGTCCAAAACAACTATTAACACCAAACACAGTTTTCATATCTGCTTATCAAGACGACCCAAAAGTAACACCACCCGAAAAAATGACAGTAGAAGTATGTATGACTGTTGACGACAGCATTGGAGTTGAAGGTGAAATAAAAAAAAGGACACTACCCGGCGGAAAATATTCAGTAATAAAAGTAGAACTATCAGGCCCAGAAGAATATGGCACAGCATGGAACAAAATAGTTGAATGGATGCAACAAAACAATCACGAAATAGATATGTCAAGACCAAGTTATGAAATATATTTAAACGATCCCAAAGAACATCCAGAAAAACATCATATTATAGAAATTTGTATGAGTACTAAATAATTTCATTTAGGCTGAGAATTTTTCTTAGCCAAATATGTTTTTTTAAATAAAAATCTAAGTTTTTATTATTGTACTAGAATAATTATCTAAAAACATTTTAGTCTTGTGTAGAATTTTTTTTATCAACCTAGGAACCAACGGATATCTATCCTCATCACCTAAACTTGTATAAGCCATTCCAGTAATATACAAGCGCTGCATTTAAACTTATTTCTTTCCCCATTTTTTAGGATAGGTTCCTTTCTTCATTAACACTCTGTCCGTCTTAACAAACATTCCCCGCTTAAATCCAGTACCCCAATCACGAACAGCTTTTCCAATAGCAATTAATTCTCCTTTCAAAGTTAGAATACCAACCCATTCACCTCGCTGAATTCCCTCTTCCAAACGAGTCACACCTTGTATTGCTAACGGTGCACCATTACAAATCGCATCAACCGCACTATCCTTAATAACAACTGCCCGAATATTTTCCACAACAATTTCCAGAGGTAAAACTAATTTTCTCAACTCACCCTCGTCTCCTGATTTCAGCTTTGCCAACGCATCTGCTAAATCTTGCAGAGTGACAAGTTGATCTTCTCCAAAAACCCCACTACTTGTTCTACGCAACTCTTGCATGTGCGCACCACAACCTAAACGTTTTCCAATATCATCATGTAATCTTCTAATATAGGTACCTGCTTCGCAACCTACGCGCATCAAAACATTCCGACCTGAAATTTCTAAAATTTTCAGCGAATAAATTTCCCGCTCACGCACCGCTCTCAATACAGCCGACTTAAGCGGCGGTAATTGTTTAATTTTCCCCACAAACTCAGAACAAGCTTTTCTAATTTCTGCTTGAGGAACATCTTTATGTAAATTCATCAACGCAACATATTCTTTTCGAGACTTTAGCAAGATCGGCATTAGCTTTGTAGTATTCTCTAACGCAATCGCAAGCACCCCAGAAGTTCGCGGATCAAGAGTTCCCCCATGAGAATTCTTAGCAATAATAATTCCAAACTCAGCAAATATCTGTTTTACCCAACCATCTACTTGGTGACTAGTAGGTCCAGATGGTTTATCTAAAAGAATAATTCCATTCCGTATATACTCACGAATATCTCGCTTAGCTGGATAAACACCATAGTCAGTTAAACTAGCTTCCTCACTAAGTGTAATATATTTTTTCATAGTTGTTCTTTACCCTAAGAATTAATAAAAGGATTAAAATATTAGATTTATTTCTTTATTCCCAACTTTTCCAACAGTCCAGACGACTCCCAAAGAAGTTTAATTTCCTCATCTGAACCACCCTTAACATCCAACTTCTCAACAGTTGGCTCTAAATGATTTGTATTACATTTTCGGCGCTTAATTTTTGTAATCTCCTTAGGACCAGTAACAGTAACAAACTCTTCTCCCTCTTCTACAACAACACAGTACTTACCAGCTTCACGGCCAGCGATTTTCAAACAAATTCTTCCTTTTTCAAATAACATTTTATCACCATAATATTTTCAAGCTATAATATTTCTGCGAAGCAACTATAAGTTATCTCACTCTCTTCCTTAATTGTTCTTTCATACATTTAGGACAAAGATTTGCCAACGGCCTATTAGATCTTCGCTGAACCTTTGGCAACTTACCAAGTTTAACTGCTCTCATTGCCGGTCTGTTAAGCTTTGCACCGCAAGGACACTTGTGCTTCCCAACCTTTTTCTTTCTAAAATGAATTACATTTTTACCACTAGGTAAAACTGTTTTCACTTTTTTAAATGATCGCATTCTTCTTGCCGGACGCATATTCATTACCTCTAAATTGCCACACCTAATATTTTTCTGAAAGTTGTGCTAAGCACAATTGCAACAACAAAGTACCATGCTAACCAACCAACCTCTGCTCCCAGCAGCGGCAACGAAAAAGGCAAAATAAATATTGGTTCAACAAATGTTTGTCCAATCCAAGGTAAAACAATAAAAGCCACAACAATTGCAGCCATCATAGGTTTCATATTCATCTTCATTTGTTTATTTGTTAATTTTAATGCCTCACCCATTAATTTACTTGCTTTTTCTGGATCTTCTTTTTGCATTTCTTTTGCTTTAGCACTTATAGCTTTTTGTTCTTCTTTCAAAGCCTTTATAGCATTTTGATCAACCATGTATTTGTAAAAAAGTGTTGTGATAAACACAATCAATCCTGCTATAATTGTTAATGACACATAAGATGGTAGACCAAGCACTGGTGAGAACACCAATGACAGGAAACCAAAATACATATCAGTTATTGCTTCAAACATCTTAACACCTTAATCTTTAAATATTGATTTTATAGGAGAGCATACGTAATATTCTCCTATACATTATTTTTTCTGTGCGTCTTCAATTGCCATCATAATCTTTCCAACCATTACCTCAGGCGGAACATTAATATCAGTACATGTTATATCAAGTATTCTGACTTTGTCTTTATAATAGTCAATTAAAGGGTATGTCACTTTCTTGTATAGTTCTAATCGGTCCTTTATAACCGCTTCTTTATCATCATCTCGTTGAACTAATTCACCACCACATTTATCACAAACACCATCAGCTTTAGGCTTCAAATATAGTATATTGTAGATTTCTCCGCAACCACCACACTGACGACGTGAAGACAACCGTTTAATTATTATCTCATCTGGAACATTCAAATTAATTACATAATCAATTGCAATATCTGCAATCAATTCAGCTTGTTCAACAGACCGAGGAAACCCATCTAAGATAAATCCCTTTTCACAATCTGATTGAGTAAGTCGTTTCTTAAGCATTTTAATTACAACATCAGTCGAAACTAAATTTCCTTTATCCTGTGCTTCTTTAATTATTTCTCCAAACTCAGGATCGTCTCTTGCTTCTCGTAAAATCTGCCCAGTTGATATTTGTGGTATTTCAAATTTTGGACCTACACGTGATGCATAAGTTCCTTTTCCTGATCCAGGCGGACCTAAAATAATCAATTTCATTTTTACACCTCAACTTAATTTCTTTAGCCACTCAGGCATATCATCCCAGTGCTGCTGAGCAATCTGCTCATACAATTGATAAAGGATCATAACAGTTAATAAAATTCCAGTTCCACTTCCAACAGCATTTGTCAAGTCAGCAAATCCAGCCAACAATCCAACAAACGCACCACCTAGAACTGTTAACGAAGGTATGTACTTATCTAACACACGTTCAATAATTCTCGGATCTCTTCTAAACCCAGGTATACTAATGAAAGATGATTTAAATTGCTCTGCAACACTTTTCGAATCCATTCCAGATGTAACAACCCAAAACTTCGAAAAGATAACTGCACCAACTATCATTGTCATCAAGTAGGTAAGACTCCTCACAATATCTATCATAGCTACCGCTGGAATAATAGTCAAGACGTTTGACAAAATAATTCCAATAATAAATCCTATAATTCCTCCAACCAGAGAAGTTCTCAGCGAATATTTTTTCATAACACTATTTGCAATAAGTGCAAATGCAACAGCAAAAGCTCCTGCAATTAACGCTGATATCATTATCCCAGAAGAACTCGGAGCAGTAGCATAGTAAACCAAACCGTCAAGAGGGTTCCCCGATGCATCAAATGTTCCAAGAATAGCTAGACCGTTGTCCGCTAACATTTTACCAATTACTCGCAGATTCGCCACAATCGCAGCAGTCAAAATAACTGGTATATTACTTGTATAGATAAACTTCAATGGCCATCTTCTCGCAGCAAACTTCCCAAACGGCAAAGAAAATGCCATTGGTATTTCAATTCGCATATCCTGCGCAAAAACAACAACTCCGAAAACTAGCAGAGTCGCTAACAACGGCAACAACGACAAAAATGATTCAACTATCAATCCCTGACCAAGTAAAAATGGCAATCCTGTTAAAATACCTGAAGGTGCCTCACCTGGAAGTCCAAACAAAAATGCACCACTCTGTGTCAAAGGATTAAACACTCGTAAAAGAATTGTCTTAGAAACTCCTGCTGCAATGAACAACGAAATTCCCGAACCAATTCCCCACTTAGACACAACCTCATCCATGGCAATAATTAACAAACCACCTAGGATAAGCTGAAGTATAACTATAGGAATAAGATTAGGCGATGCGGCGGGAACAGCACCAGCAAGCACGTACGCTGCTGATTCTAAAATACAAAAACTAATTGCAAGTATTTTCTGCATTCCTGTAAACTTTGCTTTTCCCTCAGGAGTTTTAGTATCCCAATTTAAAATTTCACTTCCCACAAGAAGCTGCAAAATAATAGAAGCTGTAACAATCGGACCTATACCAACTGTTATCAGAGATCCAAACTTAGATCCAAAAACAATTTCCAAAAACTCAAACTGAGCAACTGCATCTGGATTAACTCCATAAACAAATACACTTCCCAAAAGATAGAATAATATAAGAATAAGTCCTGTCCATTTAATTTTTTCTTTAAAAGACAATTTTTCTTCAGGCTTAACAACTGAAGGTAGTCTTTCATATATTGAAGACCATTTAAAATCCATTTTTATTCACCAGTCGATTGCTCATCTGCACCGCATTCTACTTTTCCGCCTGCTTTTTCAATTTTTTCTCTAGCAACTGCAGATATTCTAGCACAAACAACAGTCAAAGCATTGGAAATTTTACCACTTCCCAAAACCTTTCCTGTGAAAACAACTCTCCCATTTTCACTCATTTTTTCTAATTGTGAAATATTAACACACTTAAATCGGTTTCTTCGAACAGGTGTAAAACCACTCTTACCAAAATGATCAGGTTCATTCTGTAACATATAAGTAAATTTATGTTTTCCATAACCAGCTTTACCTCTACCACCACGGCTTCCGCCTCCTCGATGTTTCTTTAACATTCCGTAACCGCAAGTTCTTTGTCCTCGCATCTTACGTATTTTTTTCTTAAATTTTACTGGCATTTTCAATCCTTCTCCAATTTTTCCCAGTTGAAAACCAGGAACGTCAGTGACGCAGTTTAAATCATTCTAACTAACAAATCATTAATTTTACCTTTTCTGTTACCTAACTCCCCATTTGGATAATCGTGACGAATTGATTTTCTAAATCCTTTTGAAGGTGGTGACAATCTGAAAACAGGAACAATTGACCAGTCTCGTGTCTTCTTAGTTTTCATCTCTTCAATTATTTTATCAACTTCACCTGAATCAACACGCTTTCTTCCAGCATGTCTTCCACGTTTAATTATCATTTTCTTCAAAACATCTTCTGTAATTTCTCCCCATGTTATCCAACTTCTAACTTTTTGTAACATTCCATTTTGTTCATCCTTTACAATAACACAATGATGTTTACGATTAAGTCTAAGCATGTGTAATGTATCTTTAATTTCTTGATCAGTCTTGATCATTCCTCTAATAAGTATAACTGCTTTAAAACTCATTTAGTACCACCATTTATCATTCCTGTTCTTTCTTCATATTCTGGAAGTGTTCTATACCTGTTCATCTTTGAAAGAGCATCAAATACAGATTTAATTAAATTAACTCTTGTTTGTGTTTTTCCGCGTGCTTTACACCAAACATCTTTTATACCTGCAAGCTTTAGCACTTTCTTTACTTCGTTACTTACACAAAGTCCCAATCCTTTTGGTGCGGGCATCAGCTTAAGTGTAATTGATCCTGCTTTACCAGTTGTTGTAAATGGAATTGAGTGAGGTGTTTTACATTTGCACTCCCAAGAACCACATCCTCTTCTAACTGGAACCAAATTTAATTTAGCTTTATTAATTGATTTCTGAACAACATCACGATGTTTACCTAGAGGACCTCTAGCCATTCCAAGTCCCACATATCCGTTTCCATTTCCTACAACAGACATTACAGTAATTCTAAATCTTCTTCCAGACTTATGCATTCGCGCTGTCCGCCTAGACGGTGTCCTCTTTGATCCTCCTCCCTTTCCGCTGCTTCCACCAATCATAATAATTTCATTTTGAATATCAGGAATTAATTTATCAACTATCTCAGCCTCTCGAATCTTTATTCCATTTTCAAAGATCTGACCAATTGTTATTTGTTTTCCAGCAAAAATATCTTTACCTAAATCACTCTTAGGTACCCAGTTTTCCAAATTATTCATTGGTTCTGGTCTTCTCGGCCTTCTTGAGCCTCTTCTTCTCGGTCGTCTAGGTCTTCTTTCCATAATCATTCACTCATTATCTTTTTCTTAACTTCTTCAAAATTACTTACAATTTGTTTCTTAGTATAATCTTCTATATGCTTCCCACTTATTCTTTCTTCAGATGGTAAAACATCTTCTGAATAAGGAACATCAACACCTGCATCAATAACACCTTTCAATGCAGCATAAATTCTTGATCCCTTTATACTTACTTGGCTTCCTAAATCCAAAACAACAGATTCAACTTTTCCCTTTGCACGAATACCTGCTAACAAACCTGTTAAATAAGATGCTGGAAGGTTTCCTAATCCAGATTTCCATCCCAACTTAACAAGTTGTTTTGAATTTGCTAATACCAAAGTTTTGTCACCAGCTTCATTATATTCAACAAATTGAACAATAATATTTTTAGATGATCTTCGAATAACCAACCTTGTTTTCAGCGATTTTAACAAAGCATATCTAACTTTATAGTTAGTCTTTCCTTCTGCTCTTCTTCTATGTTTTAATCTTGACGAATTATTCATGTACAAACCTCTCCAATTTCATGTATTTGTACAGGCTGTTTAACCTGTGCAATTTCTCTAATGTTAAACATCATTTTTCTTCACCATCTTATTATCATCAATATAAGTTCTCAAGTGTGCTTTACTTCTAAAAACACCGCTCTTAATCATCACATATAATTTTCTATATGAACCTTCAGTTAATTTGCCCTCTGCTTTAAATTCTTTCAAAACTCTCCGTTGAGGACGAACCATTTTTAACCAACCATATTTTTTACCATGACGTGCATTCTTTGCTCCTTTTCTACTTCCACGTCTTTGTTTTTTGTAAATAACTGGAGTTCTTTTCCAATTAGCTTTTCTTTTCTTAATATCCCTACTAACTATTAATTTTCTAACATCAGCACGTGTAATAGCTTGATTAACTTTATTAAGAGACTTAGGACTAAACCAAATTCTATTATTTCCACATTTCAAAAGACTTGCTGCAAGTCTTCTTCTAAAGTTACTGCATCTACTTTGTTTTGCCATTTTCATCACTCACTTTTTTATCCTTTACAGGATTAAGTACTCTCAACTTCATCTCTTCAGCTCTTTTCATTATTTCAATTTTCTTTCTCTTTCCCAATGTTCTTGAAAGTCGAAGTACAACATTAGTTAATCCGTCTAAATCTTTATGATTAGTAATCAAAATCTCTTTCATTCCACTAGGATGAAATCCTCTTACATCAACAGGACTTCCGAAACCTGAACATGGAACACGTCCTCTTTCTTTAATTCCCTTTCGAAGTTTACTTCTTCCACCAGTTGGTCTTCGCCATCCTGTTGAAAAAGCAGGTCGTATTGTATATTCCTGTCTATGGAATGTTGGCTTATTCTTTCTCTTTCCTACTTTAATTTTTTTCTTTGCATCATTCATGTACAAACCTCTCCGACTTTACCTATTTGTACAGGCTGTTTAACCTGTCCAATTTTTAAAATGTTAAACATCATATTATTCAACCTTTGCCTTTTCAGTTATGAAAATACCATCCTGATAAATTCTTCTATCCCTTGAAGTTACCCTTGTAGCATTTTCAATATTAGCTGCTGTTTGACCAGCTTTCTCTTTATCATTTGATATAACAGTAACATCATCTTTCTTAACCTGAACTTTAACACCATCTAAAATTTTTGCTATTCTAGATTGTTTCTCCCCTAAAAAGTTTGTTATCAAAAACTTATCCCCATCAACTTTAGCAGTCATAGGAAAGTGAACATAACAAATCTTTAATTTGTATGTATAATCGTTCTGTATACCTGTAATCATATTTCGAACATGAGATGCAACTGAACCCACAAAAGATTTCATCTTTCTTTTATCTTTTTCAGATGAAGCTTCAAATTTATTATCAACTACCCTAAACTTAACACTACCGATAAACATTTGATCATAAAAGTCTCTTTCTAAAACTGTGTCTTTATTCTTGACAGTAACTTTCATCCCTTCTACATTAACTTCAATTCCTTCTGGTATTTCAGCAAATTTCTTCATAAAGTCCACCTAATATACGTAAGCTAACAGCTTTCCTCCAACTTTCTTTTCTTCCCCATCCCGATGATCTAAAACTCCACGGGAAGTTGAAATTATAATTATTCCTACTCCTGATGCAGGAAGGAATCTTCGTTTGTACTTGTCATACCCATCAGCCCGAACCGAATACCGTGGGCGAATACTTCTTGCAGCATTTACATTTCCAAGTAACATAATCTTAAGTTCCCTTTCTCCAAAGTTTTCTATTTCACCAATGAAACCATGTTTCTTCATAACATCTAAAACATTCTTAGTTAATGCAGACTTACCAACAATAACAAAATCTTTTCCTATTGAATCTCCATTTTTTATTGTACTCAGTACATCTGAAAGCAAATCATGTTTCATGTGAAAACCTCTTTATCTTTTTCCATTTTCACAGGTTGTTTAACCTGTCCAATTTTTAAAATGTTAAACATCATAATTTTTACCTCACGAATATTTTTTAAATCCTATTTCTTTTGCAACCTCTCTCATGCAATTCCTGCAATAAAGAAGGTTGTATCTTCTAACCAAACCTTTTCTTTTTGAACATCGTCTACAATGACGACTTCCTTTTCCAAATTTTACTTTATCTTTTTTCAGTTTCATCTTATCACTCAATTTTAACATTAAAGTTATTCTGAACCCAACCCAATGCTTCATCTGAAGTTATCCTGTGTTTTTTAGATATTTTATTTCCCCCACGTTTTCTCATAACACGGTAACCTCTTCTCTCTAACGAAACACAAACATCCATTCCATATATTCCGATACTAGGATCATAACGAACACCTGGGAAAGAGATATGCTCTTTTATTCCAAATGAAAAGCCACCCTGTTTATCAAAAATTGTTTTCTTTATTTTATTATCAACAGATTCAAATGCTTTTTTCAAAAAATCCATTGCCTCTGCTCGTCTAAGTATAAGTTTAACTCCAATTGCTCTTCCTTTTGGCATTCCAAACGTTGTTCGGGAAGATGTTTTTGTAACACAAACACTTTCTTTTCCTACCAAACCCATCAAAAGCTTTTTAGCTCTATCCAATTTCTCGCCTGCTTCTCCACAGCCGATATTTATGACTATTTTATGTATTCTAATTTCTCTCATTGGATTAATTTTTTCTTCACTCATTCACTCACCTTTATAATTGGCTTATCAATTCCAACAACTATGAAATTTTTCAAAGGAATTTCCTTTCCATCATCTAAAACCATTTTTCTGTGCAAACCACGTATAACGTTTTTCAGTTTGACAACACTTCCATTATTGATCATAACTAAACATCCAGGACCAAATTTAACATTTTCAGAAATTTTCTGGTCTGGAAGACTTAACAAAACAGAATCATTTACAGAATAATCTTTAACATCTGTAATAATATTTTTTCCATCATGCAAATTCAATTGTAACTTTCCTTTCTTCAAAACAGTTTTTCCTGTTACTCTACATAATTTCTTTTTTGCTTCTTCAATAGGAATTTCAATTAATCTTGGCTTTCCTCTAATAATCATTCTATATGCCTTTTTCAAATCAGGAATTTCAATAACATCAAATAAACCAATTCCACGTTTCATGTCTCTACAAACATTACCATCAACAATTATTTTTCCAGAAGTTATAACTGAACGAGCTTCTCTTGAATTATCTGCAATCTTAAGCAAGTCTCTTAGTACAACTACTAAAGGTATACATTTGTCCTGAGGATGCGCACCTCGAGGAACTGTTATGTATGTATTAGTTTTCTTTTTTCCTGCCCATGTTACAGTTAACTTTTTCAAATAAACCATTTATTTCAACCTCTTTGAATCGTTTGTATCAACGTTTATAATAATTAAATTTGATGGATGAATGTGAACTGGTGTTTCTTCACCATTTGACTTTTTAATTTTTATTGAATCAATCAAAACTCTACTTTCTTTAAGCATAACCTTTGTGATCTTTCCAGTTTTTCCTTTGAACTTACCACGCAAAACCTTTACTTCGTCACCTTTTCTAACAGGAAGTATTTTCTTTTTCAACTGAGTTCGCATTTCCTTTGATAAATGCGCAGCTACAAATTTCTGCTTAATATGTAAAGGTGCACTGAATGCACGCTTTCTTTGCTTTCGAGGTTTCTTACTTTTCATATTTTACACCACTATACTTGAAATTTTTCCTATTGTTGAAAATCGCTCTACAGCTTCTTTCGCAACAGGACCTTTAATTCTTGTTCCTCGTGGATCGTTTTTATCATTTACTAATACACAAGCATTATCTTCAAATTTAATTCTCATCCCACTTCGTCTTCGATATTCTTTTCGTTGACGAATAATAACTGCCTTTACAATTTCATGTCTTATCTTAGGATCTCCTTTCTTAACAGCTGCAACAACTAATCCAGCTACACCTGATTTAGGATATCGTCTTCTTACTCCTTTATACCCCTTAACAGCTATAATCTCAACTTCAGTTGCTCCGCTATTGTCAACACATTTCAGTTTGCTTCCAACTTGCAAACCACTTGTTACTCTCGCATTAACTGATTTCATGTACAAACCTCTCCAATTTTACATATTTGTACAGGCTGTTTAACCTGTTTTAAAATGTTAAACATCATAATTTTTCAACAACCACAAAACTTTTTGTCTTTGAAATTGGACGACATTCAACAATTTTAACTTTATCGCCGATTTTCAATTCAATACATTCTGGTCTATAAGCAACAACTCGTGAATGTCTTCTTTCATATCGTTCATACTTAGGAATGAAAAAAGTATATCCCCATTTCACAATAGCTGTCTTAATTCCTTTAACACTTGTTACATTTCCTTCAAACACTCGTCCACGTACTGAAAGAGATCCGTGCCAAGGACATTTAGGATCATTACATCTAACTTTAGGTGGGACTGCTTTTATCCCAATATCTTTTCGTTCACTTCTTTTTTTATTACTTAATGCCATATTCAATCCTTCTCCATATCATAAAGTTGAAAAGGGAATTAAACCAAAGGGTTTAATGCCATTTTCTCACCTTTTTCTTTATTCTATCTTCAGGTCTTCTGACAATTTCCGAACCATTTATTTTTATTTTTTGTCCGTCAAGTGAAAATACAAACTTTCTTCCGTCCTTTTGAATTGTTCTTTCTCGTTTTCCGGTCTGTATAACAAATGTGTTTTTTGTCTCATTGACAACTTCTCCCTTGATCCCATGCTCAGACTTGTTTCCACTCTGAACAACTTCAACTTCAAGACCGATTAACTCATGTTTAAGCAAATTTTTTATTGTTATCATCTTAATCACTCGATTTCAATCTTATCTGCAGGGAAGCCCATATCAATCAAAACTTTTTTCACACGATTTTTATGATCTCCTTGGATTATTATCTTTCCGTCTTTGTATGTTCCGCCGGCAGCCAATTTTGATTTCAACATTTTTGACATTTTCTTTGGATCAGAGTCAGCTTCAATACCTTCTATTACTGTGACGTATTTTCCAAAACGTCTCCTGTCAGTATAGACTCGTATCTTTGTAGACTCCTTTGCCATTGTTCCACAAACGCAAAGATCTTCTGGAAGACCACATTTCTTACAAATTGCCAGTTAGACACCTCCTTTTTTCATTTTATTTAATTCAGTAAGTATGCGAGCAACAGTTTTTTTCTGCTCTTTGATTCTACCTGCATTAGCAGCTGCTCCTCCAACTATTATCTGACTTTTAGATTTAGCAAGATCTAATCTAAGTTCTGCTAATCTTGTTCTCAAAGTCTCTTCATTCATTTCCTTGAATTCTCTTTTCTTTATAATTGCCATAATAATCACTCTTTCTTTTCAACAGCTTCTTCTATTTTTTCTTTTATTGCTTCTGCTACTTTTTCAACAACATCTTTAACATCTTCTACAGCCCCAACAACATCTTCTTTAACTTCTTCTATTACTTCTTCCACTGGAGATTCTTCTTTAACTTCTTCCTTCTTTTCAACTGGAGCGTCTTCTTTCTTTTCAACTGGAACTTCTTCTTTCTTTTCAACTGGAACTTCTTCTTTCTTTTCTTCTGTTGATTCTTCATTTTTCTCTTCTATCTTTTCCATTTCCTTTATTTGCTCTTCAGCTGCTTTTCCTTCAGCAATATCATGTTTAATTGACTTGTCGATCTGTTCCAAAATCATTAATTCTTTTGGTTTCTCAATCATAATTCTAACTTGTATACCAATTGTACCAAGTTTAACCTGTGCACGTGAATAAGCAGTATTAACTAAAGTTTCTGCAGTGTTTCCAGAAAACTTCAAATAACCAGCAGAGAATTTTTCAAATCGTGATTTATCTCCACCAAGTTTTCCTCCAACTCGAATAGCAATTCCAGTTGCACCTGATTTCATAACCCTATCAATTGTCATGATAGAACTTCTCTTGTAATTGAATCCTCTATCAATTGAATTTGCAATTTGCTTTGCAACAATTCCTGCATCTAAATTTGGATTTAATATTTCCTTAACATCAAGTTGAGGATTTTCAAAACCAAATTTTTCTTTTAATATAACTGCCATCTCATCAATAATCTTTCCACCTCTTCCAATTACCATTCCAGGCTTCTGAGCAAAAACAGTAACTCTCATTGAAAGTGGGGTTCGTTGAATTTCACAATGACTATAACCAGCTCTAGCAAACTTATTATTAAGAAATTCTTCTAATTGTGCTCTCTTAATATTTTCATTAATAAACTGTTTTTCTTTCATGTGAAAACCTCTTTATTTTTCTCCATTTTCACAGGCTGTTTAACCTGTTTTAAAATATTAAACATCATAATAATCACTCTTTCTTTTCCTCTACCTTTGGTTCATTTTTTACAACTGGCTTAACTTCAGGTTTATTTTCAACTGGCTTTAAAACTTCTTTTTTTATTTCAGGTTTTACAACTGGAGTTTCCTTTTTTACTTCTAAATTTTTCTTTACAAATACTTTCTTTACTTTTCTTTTCTTTCCAGGTTTAAGCACAGCTTGTAAATGAGTTACCTTAAGTTTTGAACCAAAACTTGATTTTCTTCTTCCTCTATGATAAGCAGGACCTTTGCTAGCACAAATAAATAAATCCATTGAATCGAAATCCATACCACGATTCAAAGCATTTGCTTCAAGCAGTTTTAATAATTTCATAAATCCCTCGGAAGTTTTTGTATAGTATCTTCCCATTCTACTATCAATTCCTCTTTTCTCAGTAGCCAGACCATCAATTATGTATTTTGCCTTTGCAAAGTTTTTTCCATTAATATACTTTACAACCAACTGAGAATGAACAGTTGAAATTTTAGATGTAGTCTTAGCAGTAACCATTTCCTTTGTTATTTCAAAAGTATATCCTTTTTTCATATAATCACATCTACTTCAACGGCATGAACTTTGATCCCTTTGTCGCACCTACTCCAGGTGAAGAGTGTCTTACAGTTTTTCTTGTAAGTGCAAAATCACCTAAACGATATCCAATCATTTCAGGCTTTATGTCAATTGCCTTCCACTCTTTTCCATTATGTATCAAAAGTCTTCTTCCAACCATTTCTGGTAAAACCATCATTGAACGAACATGAGTTTTAATTGCCTTTTCTTTACTTCGTATTCTTTCCAAAAGTTTTTTCTGATCCGGAGTAAAGCCACGCTTAAGAGTTCTTCGTTGACGAGCTGGAAGTAATTTTGCCAACTCATCTAAACTCATCTTCTGTAATTCTTCTAAACTTTTTCCTCGGAAACTAAATATTTTTACCATATACAATTACCTCTTTTTCTTTCCACTGCTTCTAGCAGCTACTGAACCAACCTTTGCTCCAGGAGGTGCCCATCGAGAGATTGTTTTTGATTGACCAGGCTTTGTCTGTCCTCCAAATGGATGGTCAACTGCATTCATCGCAGTTGCTGATGTTCTTGGATAAAGTTTATTTCTTGCACGCATAGTATGCATCTTTTGTCCTGCTTTGTAAAATGGTTTATCTCTTGCTCCAGCTCCTGCTGGAATTCCAAGAGTTACCAAACATGTACCCTTCAATCTTTTGGAAGTTTTTGAAGGCATTTTAATTATAACTTCATTTTTATCTGAACCAACTACTATAGCTCTTGATCCAGGACTGCAACATAATTGAGGACCAGAACCAGGAATATTTTCAATTGCAAAAACACTTGCTCCCTTTGGAACATCTGAAAGTTTCATTATGTTTCCAATAACTGGACGAGGAGCACCTAATACAATTTTCTGCCCAACTTTCATTCCTTCTGTAGCAATAATTAATGTTTCTCTTTTTTCAGAATCAACAACTCTTGCTAACGGAGCATTTCGTGCAGCATCATGAATAATATCAATAACAGTAACATTTCCTCTAGGATATTTTATCTTACCTTCAAACCTATGACCAGGGCTACGGTAAGTCATACTTCCTTTTCCTCTTGCTCTCTGAATAATTCGTTTTCCCATATCATCACATCGTGTTTTCTTTTCGCAAGCGTTTTCTTTTTCAAAAGAAAAGGCTTCTTACAACATTCCAAATCGAGTTGCAATATCTGATGCATTTGTTTTCTTATCTAATTTGACAAATGCCTTTTTCCTTCCTTTTCTATCTATAAGTGTTTGCACACTATGAACTTTACCATCTATAATTTTTTGTACAGCCCATTTGATTTGGCTCTTACTTGATTTTCTGTTAACAATGAAAACTAATTTATTATCTTTCTCAATCATTCCAATTGCCTTTTCTGTAAGCAATGGTGAAACTACAATTGACCAAGGATCAATCAAAGGAAACTTTGATTTTGGTTTTTCCTTTTTTGCTATTTCTTTTTTTACAACTGATTTAATTTCAGGTTTTACTTCTTCAACCATATAGTTCACCTATTTTCTTTACAGCTCCTTCTGTCCAGATAGTTAACCGACCTGGTACTGTACCAGGAGCCAAGTCCTCGACTGTCAGACATTTTAAACATCTGAAATCACAGCCAGGAATATTTGAAACTGCTTTTTTCAAATTGGAATCAGTTGAAACAAATAAAATTGATTTCTTTCTCTTGTATTTTCTTCCCCTAGATTTTCCTTTTCCTGAACGAACTTTTTTCTTTTCTCCTCTTTTCAATTCATCTTCAAGTTTTAACTCAATTAAAAATTTCTTAATATCTTTCAAAGTTTTCACAGAATTTATTTCATCTGAAGCAATCAGAGGAAGTGCACAAGTAAAAATATGACCACGATTTTCAACAAGTTCTTTATTTCCTGTAGCAGAAATAGCAGACTTGATTGCAAGTATCATTTCTTTTTTATTTACTTTTTGTTTCCAAATTTTTTCTGCCTTAGGTGGGTGAGCTCTACGTCCTCCTACTGTTTGAGGAATTCGTCTCATTCTCCACTCTTGACCACCGTTACTTCCGTGTGTTCGAGGACCACGTGCAATTTCTTTATTCTTCATGCTTCCTCGTTTATCTTTAACTCCGTGATAATGAGCAGCTGTTCTTAAACCAGCTAATTTATTTGTACCATAAGCTTGTCGCTTTGTTGACTGTAAAGCAAGCACAGCTCTTTTGATAATATCTTCTCTAATAGGTGTAGCAAAGCTACTAGGCAAATCAATCTGCCCCTTCTCCTTTCCTGTTAAATCAAATACTTTTACCATAATTATACACCTTGATTACTTGAAGTTGAAACATAACGAACATCAACTGGGAATTCTTTATTCGGTCTAATCGCGCTTTTTATTCGAATCAATCTTTTTGTTGGACCAGGAACACTTCCTTCAATAAGAACAGCTTCACCATAAACTTTTCCATATCGAATAAACCCACCAGCTAATTCAAAACTATCTTGAACCTTTAGAACTTTCTTATTGATTTCAGTTCTTGTTTGGAAACCCAATTGTCCAGGTCGTGGTGTTGTAGGACGAATCTTACCAGGTTGCTTTGAACCCAAACATCCGATTATTCTGTGACCCTGTTCATTATGACGACCTTGTAATTTTGTACCAAATCTTTTTACTACTCCTTGGAATCCTTTTCCTTTTGTAACAGCAGAAACATCAATAAACTGACCTTCTTTGAAAATTTCAGAAAATTTAATTTGTTTACCCAGAACACCTTTCGCATATTCAATTTGTTTATCTAAATCTCCACCAATTGGCAACTCGAAAATTTCAGGTTTTTTCTTAAAACCGCAATTTGTATGAACAGCCAAACAAACATGAGAAATTTCATCTTTTATTCCATCAAACTTTTTCATTTGTTCTTCAACAGGCTTAATTTTTCCCATACCAACTTTACGAAGAATTTTTTTATCGAATTTATCAGAAAAAACAGAACATATTGTCCGAGAAGGATAACGAGAATGAGCAACAAATCCAAACACAGTCAAAGGCGGACAATCAATAATTGTCACCGGCTTTGTTATGACTTGACCCTTTGTTCGTGAATTCGGATTAGCATCAATAACACCAATCTGCGTCATGCCTGCCTTATACCCAGCAAAACCAAGAGCATTTTCTTTTCCAGGAGCCCAACTTCGCACAGCTGGATAAATCCTCTTTGCTCTCTTCTTAGGATAAAATGCTTTACTTCCTTTTCTAGGTCTTCGAACTTGTGGCATTTCAAATCTTCTCCAATTTCCCTAGTTTGAAACCAGGAGCGTCAGCGACGCAGTTTTAATTACCTCATTATTATAATGTGATATCCCTATCTATCGCTTTTTTAGCTATTTATACCTATCTTTACCAAGAACACGACGCAGGCCTTTGATACAGTTTCTCAAAACTGCACTCTTAATATAGACACCCATTCAGGTTAATGTGTCTATAAGGCTTAACGAACATCAACTTCGTTTCAGCACGAAAACTTTCCATGAGACTATTCAATTGTAAGGTATTTAAAGGTTTCCAGAGGACAACCTACGGTTTTCCTCCCAGGTTCCCTTCTTTCCCTTAAGAAACGTTTAAGTTATTGAAGAATAATAGTATTTTTATCAATGCCGAGATCGCTTAGCCTGGTAGAGCGCCAGATATTGAATAAATAGGCGAACCTGGAATACTTACGGTTAGCTGGTTTCCTTTGGATTCGTGTGTTCAAAGAACCTTTTTATGGATAAGTTGAAGAAAAAAGCTTCAGCAAAAAGAGGTTAGATAATCACACTCTCGGCGCCACTTAAATCTTTCAGTTCCCTCTTTTTCATCATGATCGATTTCCTAGAAATAAGTAAAACTCCCCATGAAAACGTAACTTTTGAACAATTACAATATGTTTCTATAACAACAGCTCAAGTTTATAATAATAGTAAATTGTCCCCAGATGCTAGATTTCCAAATATAACGAACACAATAAGAATAAACAAATGTAAAAGAAATCCTCTAGAGCATTTATCATCTGAAAAACCAGATAATTCTGAAAATATAATTGTAAAAGAAGCATATGATAGAATAGTAAAACGTGTACAATCAGAATACCAGAATATACCAGAAGAACTGATACATTATTTGACCATACCTAATTTACATTACTTAACATGTGCTTGGTGTCCTAATCGATTTGGACTTGGAATTATACCTTGCAGGGCCAATATACTAAAATTAATTAAACACAATGAATCTGATTTTCCAGAATATGCTGAAGAAGAAACAATACCAATGGGAACAATAGAAAGATATTGGAATTATATAGCAACAACAAAAGATCCACTACTTTGGACTAAAACATATGATCAAATCGTCACAGATCATCCACAATATTTCGAAAGACCAAAAAATCAATAAAATTTCTCACTTCAACTTGATTGACAAATGAACTCCATCTGGAATAGAAACTCTCATTATCTGACGCAGCGCTCTTTCGTCTGCAGAAATATCAACAAGCCTTTTGTGTATTCTCATCTCGAACCGATCGTAAGTTGCATTACCATGTCCAGTACCATCTCCACAAGGAGTTTTCATTGTTGTAACTTTCAACTTTTTAGTTGGCATTGGAACAGGTCCTTTCATATTCACACCGAACTTTTTAGTAATAGCTTTAAGTTCGCTACAAACTCTTTCAATCTTCTCAATATCAGGACTGCTTAATTTTATTCTAGCTCTTTGCATATCATTATTCTGCACAAACAAAGTATTTAAACGTTAATGTACCGAGCAACACGAGCTATAGAATATACCCAAGAGTGAGCTAAAAAATAATAAAAAGTAGGGGCGAAAAAAGGCCCCAATAAATCAAAGAGCTATTTGCAATTACTCAGTTTTAGTTGACAAAACAACACCAGCTGCTACTGTCATACCCATGTCTCTAATAGCAAATCGTCCTAGAGCAGGTGTGTCTTTAACAGTTTCTATAACCAGTGGTTTAGTAGGTACAACTTTTACTATAGCTGCATCTCCAGTTTTAATGAAATCTGGATTTTCTGCCATTACTTGTCCTGTCTTTGGATCCATTTTCTTTAAGATCTCTGTGATCTTACATGCTACCTGAGCTGTGTGACAATGGAATACAGGTGTGTATCCTTTTGTCAAAACATTCGGATGCTGTAAAACGATTATCTGTGCTTCAAATTCTTTTACTACTTTTGGAGCTGTAGCTGCTTGTGCACAAATATCTCCTCTCTTGATATCGTTCTTTCCAACACCTCGAACACAGAATCCAATGTTATCCCCTGGACCTGCTTCCTGAACTTGCTCGTGATGCATCTCAATAGATTTTACATCACCTTTTGCTCCTGACGGTGTGAATGTAACTGCATCTCCGATTTTGATAGTACCAGCTTCAACTTTACCAACAGGTACTGTTCCAATTCCTGTAATTGTATATACGTCCTGAATTGGGATTCTCAAAGGTTTGTCTGTTGCTGGCTTTGGTGCTTCTAAGTTGTCAAGCGCTTCCAGAAGTGTTTTCCCTTTGTACCAAGGCATGTTTGTAGATTTTTCTGCAACGTTGTCTCCTTTCCATGCTGAAACAGCTAGGAATGGAATCTTGCTTGTATCATATCCAATGCTCTTCAATAATTTTTCAACATCTTCTTTTACTTTGTTGAATTTTGCTTCGTCATAATCAACTGCATCCATTTTATTGATAGCGATTATAACCTGCTTTACACCAAGCACTTTAATCAAGAATGCGTGCTCTTTTGTTTGTTCTTGAACACTGTCTTTACCAGAAACAACAATAATTGCTGCATCTGCTTGTGAAGCACCAGTAATCATGTTCTTTACAAAGTCCCTGTGGCCTGGCGCGTCAATTACAGTGAAATAAAATTTGTTTGTGTCAAATCTCTTATGCATGACGTCAATGGTTACTCCTCGCTCTCTTTCTTCTTTCAAACTATCCATAACAAACGCAAACTCGAAAGTTTCTTTTTTCAGTTCTTTTGCTAATTCTTTTAGCTTTCGCATAGCGTCTTCACTAATATTTTTCGTGTCGAATAGTAGTCTACCTACTAAAGTCGACTTACCGTGGTCAACGTGACCAATTGTTACCAAATTCATATGTGGTTTTTTTGCCATATTTAATTACCTCCGATGATTATTCATTTAATATAAGATGCGACGCATCCTATAGATCATAGCCAAGTGGCTATAGATAAGACATCTAAAATGTCCTATAAACATAGCTAAAACAGCTATATCCTAGGCTATCAACCTATAGCCTTATAGTGCAATCTAAAGCTATTTAAAACTTAGCACTAGAGCTAATTGCAATACAAAAATAAAAAAAGATTTTTTAAGCTCCAATTTCCTCAAGTGCAGCTTCTAGTTCTACCATGTCAACTGTTGAATATGGTCTATAGGAATCTAGGAATGATCTATATTCAACTTCTCCGATAACACCTTCATGACCATGTGCCGCTCCTTCAAGGAACAGTGCCTTGAAAGTTTCTGGAGCAGTTAATATATAAGACAATGGAAGTCCTGCTTCTTCAAGAACAGTTGCAACAGGTCTAGGATCTTTCTCACTTTTTGTTTCTGCTCTATAGAATGCAACAGTTGAACCAATTACATTTTCTTGAGGAATATATCCTACAAGTTTTACATTAGTATCCTGAATTGCACCACCACTTGTTGTAACATCATCCACAATTCTAGCAATTGTATTTTCAGTTATATCTCCATAAAATTCTCCAACAGGTTTAATTCCTGTACCAATTGCTAAAACTCTATCACCTTCTTGTATACCACCAACAATAAGTTTTTCTTTAATATCACCATGCTCTTTTGGTGGTCTAGTATAACCAAATCTTAAATTTTTGTTATGAATTTTCCAAGCTCTCTGTGCTATTGCAGCTGCAACAGCAATACCCGCAGTATCAGTTGCACTTATAGCATCAATTGAATCAAGATCAATATCTGGAACAATATCTACTACAGATCCATACATTTCACGACCAGTAAATTCATCAACAGCTCCAGAAACATCCATCTCTTCAAAACTACTAATGTTTCTTTCTCGTCTCAAAACTTCTTCAGTATTCATACCTTTTTCATATTTTTTATAATCAAATGCAAAAGGAAGACTTGTAGTTGTCATTTCATACAAATGAACAGCTATTGTTGGTGCCATTGGGATTCCCTTCATTGCAGGAGAAACAATTGTATATGAAAGGTCACCTACACTAGAAAGATGTTGAGCATATGCTCCTGCTGTTTCAGCAATACCTCTTCCATCTTTCATCACATCGCCCATATTAGCAAAATATTTTGAAAGTCGTTTTGATCTCAAACTAAATGTATCACTACCACCCTTAATCAAAAGAGCATTTGTTCTTAACATAGTTCCTACAAAATTCCACTGACTTGCACTTAACATCATATAATTCACCTCAAACTATTACCCGAGCTATATCTTCTATTACTTCATAAGCTCTATGCTGTCTTTCTTCTGGAGTTTTTCCACCTGTTATTGCTCTACCAATAACCAAATAATCAGCACCTTCTTCAATTGCCACAGATGGTATCATAACTCTTGCTTGATCAGTTCCAACAAAACCTGCTGCACTTGGATGTTTTATTCCTGGTGTAACAGTTACAAAATCTTTTGGCAATTCAAAACCAATTTCATTAAAATATTTTAAATCAGCAGCAGAACAAACAATACCATCCATTCCTGCTGCAATAGCCATTCGTGTTCTATGAGCTACTGCTTGACCTATTAAAACTTCCCCAACTTTTTCAATAGGTGTATCACTTGGAACATATCCGCTTTCCAATACCATATTATACAAAACATTATCTCTCTCCTTAAGTTCTAAAGATACTTTTGTAAATTCAGGCAGAGCCATTGGATTCTTCTTTGAAGCAACTTTAAGTTCTTTAGCTCTTTTTGTCAAATCAATATGAGAAATAAAATCATATTCCCGAAGTTCTCCTTGCAACAGATCACCTTGGGTAAATAAATACGCTGGCAAACCCAAACTTGTTAAAACAGTAACTGCTAAACCTTTAGGAACTGTTAAATCTGGATTTTCTTCAATTGCCTGATCAATTCCATTCATCGAAGCTACCATCATATCATACCCACCATCAGCGTGAACATTAAACATTTTTGCACCATGCTCAGTTGCAGCTTTAGAAGCATCTTCAACTGTATTTGGAATGTCCTTATACTTCAAATCAAGGAAAAAATTTGCACCTGAATTTTTAACAGCATTTACTAAATCATAATTATTAAGTCGTGTATGAGAACCTTTTCCTATTTTAAACATTCCAGTATAACCTGCAAGAGCAGTAATACGACCTAAAGCGGCACCATATGTATTCAGATTATCCAGCGGTAAAATAATTCTAGATCTAGCCTGCTGCTCTATTTCAGAAAGATTTTCAAAAGACACAACATCATCTCCTACAAAAATAATTGATATTACTGGGGATCTAAACAATAAATACCTATAGGAAAGCACCAAAATCCTTTAAATTTCTTTGTTCCGATATAAAACCATGCGATTTGATATCTGGCCACCAACAACAAATTCTTCTGGTACTCTTAGTTACTTACCAGTTTTCTACAGCATAGAACAAGAAGGCGGCGTCTTCGGAGCAAACATGACAAAATCAATTGAAGAAGGAAAAAGAACAGGAAATCACAATCCAGTTTATATTGACCAGACAAATTGTATGGGCCGACCAAACAAAGGAAAAAAATGGTGGGCAGAAGAATTAACAAAATACAAATCAAACACACCCCTAATTCTTAACATAAGTGGAAATTCTGTAGAAGAATTTTCAAGATTAGTTAATTATTACGAAGGTATACAAAAAGAATTAGCAGAACAAGGAACCGAACTAAATATAATCGGATACGAGTTAAATATCAGCTGTCCAAATATTTCTAGAGACGAAGAAAACGCAAGCGCAGCTGAAACAATTGGTTCTAATCCAGAGCTTGTCAGACAAGTAGTCTCTTCTGTTAAAGCAGCAACAAGTAAACCAATAATAACAAAAATCTCACCTGCATCTGATTATGTTGCTGTCGCACTTGCAGCTGAATCAGCTGGCTCAGATTATATTGGTTGTTCAAACACATGGCCAACAAAACCAACACATCCTGAAGCTGGAGTTGTTCTTACTGGTGGTGGAGGAGGAAAATCCGGACCTTCAATAAAAAAAGATAATATGAAAATTGTTTCTGAAGTGTACCAAGCTATTAACAATAAAAAAACAGGAATCATTGCATATGGTGGAGCTGTTAATTTTTGGGACATTATTGACTATGCTGAACAGGGCGCAGAAATTACAGGTTTCGGAACTGGTTTTGAATATTTAGATGACAAAGAAATTGCTCAAAGAACAATATCTGATAAAGAAAACTTAGAAGCATTTCTTGATCACTATCAAATAAAATTTAACGATTTAGTAGGTGCTGCTCATGCATAAGGTTTACGAAATAACTGAAGTGTGGGAACAAACAGACGATGTAAGAACACTTTCTTTTAGAGGAGAAAATCATCTAAAATATGCAGAACCTGGACAATTTGTAAAAGTTTGGGTTCCTGAAATTGGAGAAGCACCTATTTCCTTAAGCGGAAAAAATCAAATAACAGTAAGAAAAGTTGGTTCTGTTACAAATGCTTTACACGAATTAGAATATGGAGATAAATTATATATTCAAGGTGGACAAAACCAACAAGGTCTTGGTAAAGGTTTCCCATATGGAAATTATATTGGTGCTGTTGGTGGTATAGGTATTGCACCTGTACATTTCTTAATTGAAGAGGATAGATTAGACGGAATTAACTACGGAACTAAACGAGCTGAAGATATTTTATTTTATAACGATATCTGTGACTCCATAGATGATCCTATTTTTATTACTGAAGATGGAAGTTTCGGACATCGTGGTCTTATTACTGAATGGATTAAAGACAATGGAGAAAGCAACTATGCTGCTTGCGGACCAATAGGAATGATAAATGAATTAGCAAAATACATAGATCCGAAAAGATTATGGACAGCTTTAGAAGAATTAATGGGCTGTGGAACAGGTCTCTGCGGAAAATGTTACACAGGCGCCAGTGAATTGACTAAAGATCTAAAACCAGGAAAGCGAGTTTGTGTTAACGGTCCAGTATTCAATTACAAAGATATAATGAAAAAAGTTTAATCTAAGTAAAAAGATTTACTTACTAATAATATTTATGCAAAGCAACTGTAGATAACTAAGAAGATTTTCTATCCATACCCAATAAAAAGCGTCTCACTTTTTCTCTTCAATTGGCATTCCCTTTCGCTGACGAATCTTCTTTATCGCTACGTCTCGCACATCGCGAGGAACTTTCTCAAACAAAACTTCCATCAAACTTTGGAATCCTTTTCCTGCTGTTGCAGATTTTAACGATGGTTCAAAACCAAACATCTCTGCTACTGGTAACTTAACTGTTAGAACCGCGGAAAATTCTTCCTGCTCCATGTTTAGTATCTCACCACGCCTGTTCGAAGCTTCAGCTGTCACGCTTCCAATTGCTTCTTGTGGTGCATCAACTCTAAGAACTTGCTTTGGTTCAAGAAGCGTCGGCTCTGCAGCTAACATAGAATCGAAAATTGCATGTCGCACAGCTGGTATAATCTGAGCTGGACCACGGTGCACAGCATCTTCGTGAAGACTTGCATCTTCAAGAATAATCATTAGCGCTGAACAAGGTTCTTTAGCTAACGGACCCGCGTCTACCACTGACTTGAACGCAGTTTTAACATGCTCCATAGCTTCATTCAAATACTGAACTCCTTTTGTCTCATCGATTAAAATAGAATGATTGTAAATTAATTTAACTGCTCGTGCATCATCTTTACTCATACCATACTTCTGAAGATTCTCTATAAGTTTCAAATCCTTTCCCTTAACAATTTGATCTGGAATCGCCCCATCTGCCATAGCCTTAAACATTTCCATTGGAACTGGTTTTACTCTAATCCAAAACTTACTATGTTTGTTAGGAGATTTACCCTCGATTGTTGGTCCTTCTTTTGTAACAGTTTCTCGGTAAACAACTATCGGCGGCGAAACAATGATATTAATCCCCTTCTCTCTAATTTTCCGCTCAACTTTCGCATCTAAGTGAAGTTCACCAAGTCCAGACACAAGTGTCTCTCCAGTTTCTTGGTTAATACTTATTTTCAAAGTTGGGTCTTCACGATTCAAAGTTTTCAACATATCAATTAACTTTGGCAAATCTTGTGGTGACTTTGGCTCAATAGATTTTGTAACCACCGGCTCGAAAATATGTTTAATCGCTTTAAACTCATCAATAATAAATCCAGGTTCGCAAATTGTATCTCCTACAACAGCTTCTGTCAAACCAACTAACCCAACAATGTTTCCACCAATAGCTTCTTCAATTGGCATTCTCTTGTTAGCAATGAAAGTTGTAACCTGCTGAACTTTCACACCATGTTTCAGACCTGTCAAATAAATCTCACTACCCTGTTGTAATTTACCAGAAAAAATTCTCGCAGTACAAATCATACCTGCATGCTGATCATAAACAACCTTTGTAATTACACCAGCTAAGTGACCATTAACATCACAGCTTACTAATTGTTTTCCCATTTCACTTTCTATATCTCCTGTCCACAAAGCATCCATTCTATATTTCTGAGCTTCAATAGGAGAAGGGAGGTGCTTGACCACCATATCCATAACTACAACATTCATCGGACTTTTTTCTGCCAGTTCCTCATCCTGATCTGAAGCACACTTATCAATAATTTCCTTAAAAGTTACACCAAATCTTTTCATAGATGGAACAGAAATTGCCCATTTTTTCAAAGCAGAACCAAAAGCCACACTTCCATCTTCTACTTTTAGAATCCACTGATCTTTAAACTGTGGTTCTATTCTTCTCTGAATAAATTTATTAACATCAATAACAATTTTTGTCAACCTTTCTAAAAGTTGTTCAGGAGTTAATTTCAACTCTTTGATAGCTCGATCAACTTTATTAATAAAAAGAACTGGCTTTACTCTTTCTGATAGCGCCTGTTTCAAAACAGTTTCTGTTTGTGGCATTATTCCCTCAACAGCACAAACAACAACAACCCCACCATCAACAGCTCGCATCGCTTGAGTTACATCAGCACCAAAGTCAACGTGACCCGGAGTATCAAGAAGATTAATTAAATATTTTTTATCATCATAAACATGGGGCATAGTTACTGTCGCACCATAGATAGTCATCAATCGCTCACGCTCTTGATCATCAATCCAAGTTAACATTCTGTCCCCTACTAAATCGCCTGCCATCATTCCAGCTTTAGCAGCAAGATTATCTGTAAGAACCGTTTTTCCGTGATGGATTTTCGCATCTAAAACCCGCAAGTTATAGATTATGCGAAACGATTCCTATGTTACGAATATTTGCATGATTATTCATCAATGTTTGAACTTTTTCTGAGTACTCATCTTTTGCTGCCATAATTTAGCCTCCATATTTTACCACTACTAATTCTCTGAGAGCTCAAAATTCCAAAATCTTCAAGCCTTCTCAGATATTCATATGTTATTGTATTTCCTCTATTTAACTCTTTTTTAATAGCTTCAAAATTCGGGATCGATCCTTGATTTTCAAGTTTCTTAATAGTTTGAGTAACATCCCCATATGACAAAGAACTAGATCTTGTCCTAGGAAACAATATTTCCAACTTGATATTCAATGCTTTTAAACCTTTAGGTCTATGACCTAAATGAAATCTAAACTGTTCATATTTAACAGTGTTCTTATAACAAAATAAATTCATAAATTTTTGGAGTTTATCCCTCTTTCTAATTCTCCATTTCCAACCATTTCTGTCTCTTTTAGAACTAACAAAATCTGGATCTATACCAAACCTTCTCAATATATCAACTGTTTGATAAATGATCTTCTTACTCATCATACCAATTTCAGCATATCCGGTTCTATGATTTACAGCACCTTCAAACAAGAATAAAGTTGATAAAAATTCTCGTTCTAAATCAGAATTTCCCCCAACTATATCTGGAACCACCACTTTCTGAGATTTAGCTCCAGTAGGTATCTTAAATATTCTAGTAAAATATCTAAAAATTATTTTATTATTAAAAGAAATATACCAATGATTCTTACCTTTTCTAACTTTAGGTCTAAAGCCAAATACCTTACTAAAATTTGTAGCACAAAGATCAAGAGCTTCTTTATGCTGATCTCTAATAACAATTCTAGAAATTTCCCCCTTTCTACCACTACTAAACATTTTAATTCCATTTTGAAGATATCCATCTCCTATAATAGCTGAAGAAAGAAAAACCATTTCTTTTGAAATATTATGAGGTATTTTAATTTTTCTATAACTAGAAAATTTACCATAGACTAATTCATTGATTATCTTTTGAAATTCTATTCTTTTCTCATCAGAAAGATTGTAACACAATCTCTTAACAAAATTAAGAGGAATATTCTTACTTCTGTTCATATATTCCCATAAAGTATTGTAAGAAATACCAAAACTATTAGAAAAATCTTTCCAATTTTTATCTCTTTTATTTTTTAAAATTATCTCATTAAATTTCTTCCTAAAAGTCTTATCAGATTTAATAGAAATAGACTTATCCCCATTATCAACTAGATCAAAGATATTTAGATTCATCACTTGTTTTATTTGACTCGAATAATTAAAATCATTTCTATACTTCATAATATACAACACCTCCTTTTCGTAAGGGTTCTGAAACCCTCAAGAAGTCTGGGTTCGGGTTCATGAGAAAAGGATGCTATAGATTAGAAGAATATAGGCAAAGCTAACATGTTAAAATAATAGAAAATTAAATTGTTGTTGGATTTTATTATTACCCAATTTAAAGATTTTCTCTTTCCAGAGGGGTTCCTCATTGACTCTTTTCTTTCATTGAGGTTTCTTTTCTCTAGAGAAAAGAAAAGTCACTTAGGCCATTGCATCTGTTAAACTGTCTTTGATGAAATCAACCATTTCACCATCAACTGGAATTGCAATAGATTTTGTGTATCTTTTTGATTCATCGTTCTTTGCAAAAAAGCCACGAGAAATTGCTATAAATTCGTTTTCTCCTTCATCACTCTTTGCTTTTTTTCGGGCAACTTCGATAAAGTTGTTTGTTCCGAATTTCTTTTCATTTGCTTTTACTGTTTCAAATTCTACCATGTTTATTACCTCCGATTTATGGAGATAAACATTCAGGAAATTTTAATTTCCGCGATGTTTATTACCTCCGATTATAACTTCAATATGACCAATAAGAATTGGCTATACAAAGTTTAGTTTTTATTGTGATAATCATTCAGCCTGAACCTTTTTAAAGATAACGGAAAATCTAAGAATCCTAATAACCTTTATTTTTAGCCCATAGATCAATAGACCCACTATCCCTAGAGAATCCACCGTCTTTTTGAACAAAATCAAGAAACAATTTAACACCTGAACTTCCATGAAATATCTCAATAAAATTCATATAATAATCAACATATTCTTGATGTGTTTTTTCAGAAAAAGGTTTATAATTATTTATAGCAAAAAAATATGTCCCTATCACATTGATCTGTTTTAATGACACATGTAACTAATAAAATCAAAAATATAAATACTTATCTTGATCCTGTTGCTTCTCTCTCTATTCGTTCTTTCTCTTTGATTGCAACAGATTTATTAGAATCTTTATTGTAACAACCTAGAAGTTCTTCAGCTAAACAAGCTGCAGTCCCTTTTGGATTGCTATGAGCTTTTTTACTGGAAGTCTGAGATATCAACCGCATAGCCAGATCTATCCGCCTTTGTGGAGATGTAATAACAGCTTTTCTAGCTGTAATCCCTCCCATTTGGAAAGAAGTTACTTCTTCTCTAAGTGCAGCATTTTCTATAGCTGTAATCAAAACTTGCAGCGGATTAGCCTTTGTTCTCCTCTCAAGAATTGTCAATGTTTCTTTCATTATTTTCCAATTTGCAGAAACTTTTCCTGTCTTCTTACCGCTTGAAATTAAATGTTTTTTTCCACGGTGACCAGGAACAAAAAGATGATTCATTAAACGCTCAACAAGTGAGATCTTCGATTTGTAAAATTGTTTTTTTCCGTGACGTCCACCTGTTCTAGGAACAACCACAGGTTTAAGAGAAATATAACCTTTCAATCCAGGATCAGTTACTCGAAGCCCTTTAGAACTCCATAGCCCAAACATTTTCAAATCAGGTTCAGATTTTCCTTTAATATCTTTTTTATCATCTTCAACAGGAGTTTCTACTTTTGGCTCCTCAACAACTTCTGACTTTGGTTCTACTGATTTTTTTTCTACCGGCTTTACTTCAGATTTTTTTTCTGCCTTTGGTTCAACCTTTACTTCTGGTTTTTTTTCTACTGGTTTAACCTCAGGATTTGTCGAAACCGCCTCGCCAACAACTCCTGTTTTCATATCAATTTCAGTCATGTGAAACACCTCATAAATTTTTCAAGTTTCACATACTGAAAAACTTTACCCACAATATAATTTACTTTTTCAGTCATAAATATCACATAATATTTTCGTCAATTAATCAACGTTCGAAAAACGTCTTTCATTTTCAGCTCGAGAACAATCAAGCTTTTTTCGCAGCTCCTGCTTTTGCAGCTCGTCTAAGACCAATAAGCGATTTACCATTAACCTTAATTACTTTCCATCGAACTCCCCACATGCTTCCAACTGGACCACCCTGAGATCCACCCACTCCTTCCAACAGAACCTCATCGTGCTCATTAACAAGTTTAATTGCCCCATCACCTGGAACAAAAGCTGTAATTTCTTTTCCATTTTTCAACAGCTGAACTCGAACACATTTAATAATTCCAGAAGAAGGCTGTTTTTGCTCTACTCCTTTTTTAGTAAGAACAATTCCCTTTGCTTGTGGAGCTCCCTCCAGAGGGTCAACCTTCTCTCTAAGTCTCAATGTTCGCACTTTATACTTAGTTTTTTGCCAGCGTTTTTTCTTTCGCTGCTGAATCATTTTTCGCGCTCCAAATTCTCCGATAATATCACCTTAATATTGTGATAATAGTGACATTAAGCTTTTAAAAGCTTTGCTATAGAAGTTTTTAAATCCTATAAACATTATTTGTAGTATAGCCACTACAAGAAATAATAGCCCCGTCGTCTAGTGGCCCAGAACACCTTTTGAAAAAAGATGTACCAAAATTGGTGTGGGTAAGATAGCTGGCCTTGGACATAGTCTAAGGCACTGAGCAAAGGCTGTGAAGGAAACCAGCCGACGTAGGTTCAAATAAGCTTTTTGGAAAAAGCTTAACCAAAAACCAAGAAGCTCGAAATTCCTGCCGGGGCTACCATTTTTTTATATTACTGATAAGAACAATTATTCTCTTTTAGAAATTTTCTCACTAACTTCTGCAATAAAATCTTCAATAAAATCTTCAATAAAATCTTCAATAAAATCTTCAATAAAAATGTGATTAAATTTATATAAACCAAACACTATAATATAAATATGAAATCTCATATTCATAAAATAAATCTCTTAGAAACATTACCTAATAACACAAAAATAAAATTAGATGAAAATATAAAATCGTATCTTTTCAACGCTTTAAAAAAAGAATATCCCACATTAAAAGAATTAGGACAGCATATCAAAATAAATTCATATAATATAGGAAGATATTCATCAGGAACAAGAGCAATTCCTCTCATGACATTCATAAAATTATTAAAAATCTCGGAATTAAATCTAAATGACTTTCAAAACAAAATAAAGATCAAGTTATCTTCTACTGGAAAATATCTAAAGATCGGGCCATTTTTAGATATCGATGAAAAATGGATTTACATATCTGAACTCATACGTGGAGATGGACACATAACTAAAAATATGTGGTCAATACAATTCCTAAACAAAGAGAATCATCTAATAGAAACTGTAAAAAATTTTTTCTTAGATATTGGTTTACCTAAAAAAAGAATTACTCTAATGAATACTAATAATTGTAATCATCTAGTCATCAGATCTATGTTATTAGCATATATATTAAAAAATATTTTTAATATAAATCCGGGTAAGAGGAAAGATGAAAATATTCCTGATTTTATAAAAGAAAATGAAAAATTCACAATATCTGCTATACGTGGTTTTTTTGATGCTGAAGGAAGTGTATATATAAGTAAAAATAAATTCAAACGTACCAGAAGTGTTAGATTAAGTTCAATAAGTCTAAATTATATTAAAAATATAAAATCTATGCTTAAAAGATTAGATATAAGTACTAATTTATACACTGAAAAAAGAAAAAATAATGATATTTACAGATTAGTTTTAAGAGGTAGAAAAAATATTATGAAATTCAAACATACTATAAAGCCAAATCATCCTAAAAGATACAAATTATTAAATATCTTATTAAATTCCTACACTAGATTCTCTTTTCAATCTTAGAATTAAGAATTTCAATAAATTTATCCAATTTAATTCCAAATTCAACCTTTTTTGAACCCCCCCATCTAACAGCCAAAGTCCCTTTCTCTTTCTCTTTATTACCTATAACTAAAATAGCTGGTATTTTCTCGATCTCAGCCTGCTTAACTTTCTTCTGAACTCGCTCAGAACGATAGTCACTATCTATCCGAAAGTTTTCTGATAATTTTTTCTCAATTTCTTGTGCATACGGTATTAACTCATCATTCATACTAATTACTCGAGCTTGAACAGGCGCTAACCAAACAGGAAAATCTCCTTTGTAATGTTCAATCAAAATCGCCATAAACCGCTCAACAGCTCCAAGTATTGCTCGATGCAACATAACAACGCGCTTCTTACTATTATCTTCTCCAACATAAGTCAAATCAAATGCTTCTGGCATAAAGAAATCAAGCTGGATAGTACCAAGTTGCCAACTCCTTCCTAGCACATCTTTAACATGAGTATCTATTTTCGGTCCGTAAAAAGCACCGTCGCCTTTATTCACTGTATATTTTATTTTATTATCTTTCAAAACTTTTTCCAAAGCATTTTCTGCTTTCTTCCAAACCTTCTCATCACCCAAATGCTCAGCAGGCATTGTCGATAACTCAATATGATCAATTTTCAAATCAAAATCTTTGTAAATCTCAAAAGTAAGATCAATCATTTTTTTTACTTCTTCTTCAATTTGATCTTCCCGACAGAAAATATGCGCATCATCTTGAGCAAAACCACGCACTCGAGTAAGCCCGTTCAAATTACCACTCATTTCATTTCGGTAAACAGTTGCAATCTCAGCCAATCTAACTGGCAATTCTTTATACGAGTGACTATCTGCCCGATAGATAAACAAATGCCCAGGACAGTTCATTGGCTTAACACCAAATTTTTTCCCCTCAACTTCTGTAAAGAACATATTTTCTTTATACTTGTTAGCATGACCTGATTTTTCCCAAACACCTGCTTTGTACACGTGAGGTGTTTTAACAATTTGATAACCCCGCTTTAGAAGTTTATCCAAAACAAAATTTTCTATAATCCTAAAAAGAACAGCCCCCTTCGGATGAAACAGCGGCAACCCCGCACCCAACTCATCTTCAATACTAAACAAGCCAAGCTTGTTGTTGATCTTCCGATGATCTGACTCAGGTAAATCATCCATTGGATTGTGTTTTTTATCACTTTTCATATAATATCACCATTAATATTTCTGCGAAGCAGCTATAGGTAATAACTCAAACAGGATATGAATTTATTTTCGAGCAACCCAAGCTACAGACTATACTATCACTTCATATTTTATCTATATAACTTTTAGCATAGCAACACCAATTTATCTAACACAGAATGACGACCACGCCCCTGTGAAATAACAACGTCTATACTTTTAGGAATATCAACTGAAAGCCGCGAATAAGCATAAGCTGAAAACGAGATCCTCTCCAACCTAGGACATTTCTCAAGAACCTGCTCAATTAACTTAGCACTAACATATTTCCGAAAATGCACTGACCGCAATTTAGAATGAACTTTAACAATATCACTAGATTTAGAAATAATTAGTAGCTTGTCCTTCACCACTGTTTTGTAATTCACCTTTTATTCGCATATTTATCACCTATTTATTATATTCCTTGCTAACCCTTTTAAAACCATAAGAATTGTCACATAATATTTTTGCAAAGCAACTATAGATAATATTTTTGCAAAGCAACTATAGATAATATTTTTGCAAAGCAGCTATAGGAAATATCAATTTAGCCAATTAACAATAACATAAAGTGCTACCATTAAAATTCCAAGAAAAATAAAAGTTATATTATAATATTTCGAAATATCTACTAAATTAACTGCAAAGAAAAAAAACTATATAAATGCAAACTCGATCACAATAATTGCCGTTAAAACAACTAATTACCGCCTTTCCAAAGTTTTCCTTTTCCAAGGCGTATGAATAAGTACAATCCGCCTAGCAACACAATAACACCGATTAGCACAGTGAAAATATCTAATGCAGGTGCCTCTCCATCACTAACACCAAATCCAGTTGCTATTGATGCTCCAAATTTACTTTCACCTATAGCAAATAGTGAGAACCCACTTGTCTCAGCTCTAAAGTATGAATACTTTGCATCTTGTAAATAAGATTTTGTTGTTAATTCTATCCATCCGTCGTCATAATGGAACAAAGATATTTGTGTTTCTGACAAACCATTATCTGCCAACCAAACATTATCAACTTTAAACTCAATTGTTGCACCATCAACTGGCTGATCAGCAGTAACTTCAAAGTAATTGTAAATCAATGTATCAAATTCATTATCACTTTCAACATCTTCAACTGTTACCTCTACACTATCTGCGTTCTCAGCAACTCTAAACAACACAGAAGTTACAAGCAAATCACGATCAATATTCATCTCAACTACCTCATCCGAAATAACATCTGTAAATATCTGAGTTTCAAATGGATCAGTTTCCAAAACTTGAACAACAACATTAACTGGTTCCTTTGTTTCTGTTTTTACAATAGGTGTAATTGTTGAAGGTGTAACACCTGAAGGACTTGATGGGCCTGAAGGACCACTTGATGGATTACTTGGAACAGGACATGCACCACAATCCCCCACACAACTAGAACATGTTTCATTTTCCCCACATTCTAAATCACCACAATATGGCTCAGGGAAAAAGTAAATTCTACTTAAAGGTTTCTCATCAATATTAACTATAACCATTTCTTTAGTCAATAACGAAGCATTACTATCACTTTCACTACTATCATCTATTCCAATATCATTTGTTTGAACTGGTTTTTCTGGTTGAGGATCTAAATCATATTCTTCATCACAAAAACCATCAAAATTTTCATCTAAGCAAATATCTGAAAAACCTGTTCCTTCTGAATTTGTCCAATAATTTCCACCATCTTCACTATACCAAATATTTTCTTCAAAAGTTTTTCCTATAACAACCCCATCAACACTTTCAATTGTATTTAAATAGAAAGAATTTTCTCCACCACTAAGAGAAATCACATATCCTCCACTAACAATTTTATTATCTGAAATAATTGATTTTACTCCATCTAATTCAATAGCAAGTGTATCAGCTGTTATTTCATTATTTGTAATAGTTGGCTGATAAACATTTTTCAAACCAATTGCTGTTCCATCTCCCTCTATAACAATATTACAATTTTTTATCTCAATAAAATCTTCATTTTCAGAATAAATTGCATAGTCTCCAATTGAAAAAATAGTGTGTCCATTACAATCAATTCCTGCATATTTTTCAGTTATTTCTAAATAACTATCTTTACAATAAATATCACTATCAATTGAAAATTCAGGAATTCGTATTACAGCACCACAAAGTTTATTTGATCCTGTTGCAGGATTATTATCTACTTGTCCCTCGCCAAATTCAATTGATTCATCACAAAAACCATTATCATCATCATCTACACATATATCAGAATGTCCTGTATAATCAGGATTACTCCAATAATTTCCAGAAATCTGATCCCCTGAACTATAAACTCTTTCCCCATCTTGAATATCAACATTCCAAGTACTAATTTTAGCATTAATTAATTGAACTGGAATATAACACCCAATATAATTATTATAGAAATTTACATCAATATTTTCTAAACGAAGAGCCTCAAATACTCTATCATCTTTTACTTCACTATATTCCCGAGGACAAATAATTTTATTACCAATTAAAGTATTTTCTCCTTCTGAAGCACCGATTGTATCATAAATATAAACGACTTCACCTGTTTTTGAAGTAAATGTGTTTCCAATTAATGTGTTTTTATGAGAATGATATATACGAAGTGCCTGATGCTCATTTGATGTTACAATATTATCAGAAATAATATTTCCTTCTGATTCTGAGATTTGAAGAGCAAATTTACCTGCGACTATCTCATTATTTTTTATTACATTATTATTTCCTCCCTTAACTAAAATTCCTAAACTAGCATCATCAGCATTAACAACATTATCAATAACAGTTATATCTGAACCAGTCACAAAAATACCCGGACGGCTTTCTTCTCCATCTAAAACAACATTACAATTCTTTACAGTTACTCCATCTGCATTAATTTTAATTCCTTCTGTACCTTTTGCAACATTTTCAATTGTTTCATCAAAACCAATTAAATTTTCTTCATCATCGTATATAGGTGTTCTAACTACTCGTTCTTCTATTGAATCTTCTATTTGAATAGTATAACCATTACAATCTAGAGTTATATCATCAGACAAAATCTCCAACGCAGTTCCCCCTGAACATCCAACTATATCTTTATCAAGAATAGTGTCTCTTATTATTTTTGAGCCACATTCTAAATCAATTGCAACATAATTATTTGATAGTGCATAATTATCTAAATTATCTTCATTAATTTCAAATGCCTCATCACAAAAACCATCAAAATTTTCATCTATACAATTATCAGAAAATCCTGTTCCAGAAGGATTTGTCCAGTAATTACCGCCTATTAAGTTTCCTTCTGTATAGATTCGTTCACCTACATGTGGTTTTACGCCCCAATCAATATGATCTACAACACTTAACCAGTCATTAATAATTTTATCACAATTTATTTTGTTATTATAAAATTCCATTGTCCCCAAATATTCAGTAGTTATAAGAGCAGTTCCACAATTAAACTCATTTCCTCTAAAAATAATATCTTCAATTGGAGTACCTTCACTTGAATACAAATAAATAACTTCTCCAATTCCTGATGAAATTTTATTATTTTCTATAATATGTCTAGTATTTCCATAACTCACACGTATTGCTTGTTGTTTATTTGCCTTAATCATATTATTTCTAATAGTATTAGCATAAGAACCACTAGAAAATTGTATTGTAGTATCATCTGCTATTAGTTTGTTTTCCTCAATAACATTACCAGTTTTCTCTGAATCAATTGAAATAGCTTGGAATCCTACATTAACGTTATTGTTTAAAATATTATTATTATTTGATTTCAAATGTATTCCAGACGAATAATCACCAATTATTTTAATATTACAATTTTTTACAGTTACTCCAGTTCCTTCAACTAAGATACCTGATACATCATTACCAGATAAAACATGATCATTACAATCCAAAATAACATCATCAGCTGTAATAGTTAAAATTACATTTTCCTCACAATCCAGTATATCTCCTGTTAATGTAACATCACTATCTATCTCTGAACCACATTCCAAATTCATTGAAACATAATCATTTGACAATGGATAATTATCTAAATTATTTTCATAAATTTCAAATGCTTCATCACAAAAACCATCCATGTTATCATCTGTACATGTATCTGAAAATCCTGTTCCAGAAGGATTTGTCCAATAATTTCCACCTATTAAACTTCCTTCAGTTAAAATTCTCTCTCCTGCCTGAATATTTGTATTCCAATCAATATGATCAACAACACTCAGGAAATCTTTAACAATATTTTTTTTACAGTTTACTACATTATTATAAAATTCCATTGTTCCCAAATATTCAGTATTTATCAAAGAAAGACCACAATTAAATGTGTTTCCTCTAAAAATAACATCTTCAATTGGGGTATTTTTATTAGAAGATAAGTAAAGAATTACTCCAGAACCTGAAGTTATTGTATTTCCTTCAATAATATGCCCACTATTTCCATAACCCATCATTATTGCTGTACTCTTACCCATAGTAATAATATTATTTCTAACAACATTATCATATGCATCACTATAAAACTGTATTCCAACTTCACCACCCATTATTGTATTTCCTTCAATAACAATTCCAGTTTTATCATAATCAATTATACCTGCTATAGAATATTCTCCTGGAGCTTCAATTTTGTTATCTACAAAATTAATATTATCCCCTCCGAAAAATACTCCATAACTTTCTTCTCCCCGCAAAATAACATTACAATTTTTAACAGTTACTCCAGAACCAGAAACATAAATTCCCACTGAATCTTCTCCACTTAATATGTGTCCTGCACAATCCAAAGTTACATCATCAGCTCTAACTTCAAGTATAGTTGTATCATTACATCCCAATATATCTGACGATAATACAACATCACTGTCAATAATAGAACCACATATTACATCATCAGCTAAAATAAAACCTGTCAACCCGCTTTCAGAAGTTGCCAGAAATAAGAAACAAAACAATGTTACTACAACTATTAATTTTCCTTGCATATTTAGCATATTAAAAAATAGAGTGTACACATATTTAAACATTGGCATCCGGCAATTAGCGTAAATTTTTTAAAAGGCATCTGCCGAATCTAAAGAAAATTCTCATTTACATAATTCCCAGCAGTAAGAACCGAGTATGTTCCTGCTCCCTCACCTGGAAAATCGCGAGAAAGAACAATAGAACCCAACCTCATAGTTCCCATTGAAAGAACATAAGCACCTTTCACATACCATTTCCAATCATTATCTCTAATTGAATAAGCTTCCCCCGCAAAAGGAACTAATCGTAACAAACCTCTTCCAAACATACCAGCAATGTCTCTGCCTTTCATAATTTAGCTAACATCCCAAAAACATTTAAGATCATTATATCTTTATATCAAAGTTTCTCCAAATAATGGAATGGCACTTTTTGAAGAGTTAATGAACTGGTCACAAACAAACTTAGTTCCTTACGGAGAGCTTGGACTGTTTCTTGTTGCATTTGCAGAATCATCTTTTTTTCCAATACCACCTGATTTGCTACTAATTCCTCTAGTCTTGGCTGCACCCGAGTTAGGTCTCTGGTATGCGTTTATTTGTTTAGTTGGATCAGTACTCGGTGCTATATTTGGCTATTACATAGGTTTACGTGGAGGTCGGCCTGCTTTGCAGAAACTTGTTTCAGAGGCAAAGATTCTTCGAGTTGAAAATTATTTTAAGAAATATGGTGAAATGGCTGTTGGAATTGCAGCACTAACTCCAATACCTTACAAAGTATTTACAATCTCTGCAGGAATAATGAAAATGGATTTGAAAAAGGTTATTATTGTTTCGATACTTGGTCGAGGTGGTCGCTTTTTCCCTCTAGCTATTGTATTGATGATCTATGGCCAAGAAATAATTGGATTTCTTAATCAATATTTTGAAATTGTAACAATGGGAATAGGTGTTGTTGCACTAGTTTCTTGGATAATTTGGAAAAAATTTAAAAATGAATAATCTATCCTATTTTTTCAAGAAGTATAGAAAATTTAAATTTTCTGCAAACCATTCCACATTGAATTGAACATTGGTCCCATTGTGTTTTCTGCAATATGTTCTGAATTTGCCCAAAATCCTAGATCTTGTGTTGGATGAACAGTTGTATCATCTGTTAAACTTAGTAATGCATGTTTACCATCCACTAAACAAAGCCGTCCCATTGTCTTATCTAGTTTTCGAACATCTGCAAAAGATTTCAAACCATGCATTGCATCGCTTGTATCTTTTCGATAAGGAGCAGCTATTCTAATTCGTACTCCTCGCTCTGCAGCTTTTCTCAAATGTTCAACATGTTTTGAATGCAACTCTCTAATACCTTCATGTGTAGTTGCTATAGAAATATGTTTTTTAGAATCCCGTATAACAGTTCCCATTTGCTGATGAATCATATGTCTTCCTTTTAGAGAACCATTCATCTCACCTGGAGAAACTAGCGAAACACCATCTTTGTAAAGTTTGTCTAGCTCCTTGACAATATTAGATTTCTGAAGTTTATCAATTCGTCCAATTGAAACACTAGTATCCTTTTCAATTTTTTTCTTTGCCCGTCCAAAAGCTTCAGCAGGTTTAACAGCCACATATTTTAACGGCTTTGTATTTTGAGTCATTACAAATCCCTTTTCACTCAAACTCTCAAGAACATCATAAGTTCGTGAATGCGGTACTTTAGCCAAACTAGAAAGCTCACCTGCAGTTGAAGTTCCTCTTGATAAAAGAGAGACCCAAAGCTTTCTTTCATACAAGTTCAAACCAATCTGTTTTAAACTGTCCAATACATTTTGACTAACAACCATATTTTAACACCGCCTAAAGGATAACCATTATTTGTTATTTGTGCTTATCCTTATAGGAAAACTTTCACTTATATACTTTACTACTTAGGTGTGAAATCCGCTTAATTATTTTTAAGAGACCAACATATTTAAACGTTATTTCAAGAATTCTCACAATTTTACCCAACAATCCGAGTTAATGTATCTCTATCCTTCTTCAGCAGACCATTCAAAGGTCTTAGAAACAACATCTTATCATCGATATTCTTAGGATTTTTCTCCCCTGCCAAGATAATTGCTTTGCACTCACAGTCTTTAAGGTTTTTCAGTATTCTAACCCTCTTTCCTAAATGCCATTTCTTCATTTTATTCAATAATTCCTTGTTTTTTACAACAGCATTCATCGTACACCCTCTTCGCATTATTAACCAACTCGCTAAGAGATCTCGTCTACCCTTTAATATAGTACAAACTTGACCACCTGTTCCCAATGGAACACCGCCAACACCACTCTCCTTTTTAATAAACATGTAAGTATTACGAGAACGGGTCTCAATAAAAATTTCTTTTCGGGGCTTACTCAAATTAACAGGCGCATTAGTCACTCGCTTAACAGCTGCACCAGCTTCTTCAGCTACTGTCCGAGACGAGAACTTATGCCACCCAGCCCTGCGCGCTCTAATTGCAAAACTAGTTCTCTTTCCAATTTTAATATGCTCTGCCAGATCCACAGCCAACAATTTAATCTCATCAAGCCCAGAATGACATTTCCAACACTCTGAAAAAGAAGTTATTCCAAAGATTTTTCTCAGCACCAACTTAACTTTTCTTCGCTCTGTAGTGTAGATAAATATTCTATTAGGATTAAGGCCAAAAGAAAACTTAATTTTCTTTTTCTGAAGAGTTGCCCGTATATTATCTAGCAAAATACCCATCCACTTTTTCTGGACTTGTTCGCTCTTCAGAGCTTGCTCTCCCACTCTAACTAAAATACAATCTGGATCGCGCATAATATTCACTCACACAAATTTCAAAAGCTATAGAATATGTTTAAACTGATACAATTATTAAGCTTTCTTAACTTTCGCCCCAGTAGCCTTATCTTCGATTAACCATCCTTTTTTTGCTAGCTCTGCCCGAATCTTATCAGAAGTTTTCCAATCCTTTTTAGCTCGAGCAGCTTCGCGTTTCTTTACAAGCACAGAAATTTCTTTTGGTACTTTATCCTTCTTTACTGATTTCAACCCCAAACCTAAAACTTTATCAAAATCCAGAAGCAAAGCCAACTTCTGCTTACTACCAAGCTCACTACGCAGAACATTCCAGACTACTGCAAGTGCTTCTGGCATGTTCAAATCATCATTAACATTTTCTAAAAACTCTTTCTGATAAGAATCAATTTTACCATTTGAATCTTTTTTCGCTTTTAATTCCAAAACCAAATTTTTCAATCTTTCAAAAGTTGTTTTCGCAGCTGACAAACCTGCCCATGTAAAATCTTGCTGAGAACGATAATGAGCAGTTAAGAAGAAGTACCGCAGTACTAGTGGATCATATCCCCTTTTCTCGAGAGCCTCAACAGTAATTATCTTCCCATCAGACTTAGCCATCTTTCCATTATTCAAAAGCAAAAATTCATTATGCATCCAAAAGTTTACCCATCTCTCTCCTGTTACTGCCTCAGCTTCAGCCCGCTCGTTCGTATGATGAACTTGAATATGATCTACTCCACCACAGTGAATATCAATTTTTTCGCCAAGCTCGCAAGTAGCTATAACAGCACACTCTAAATGCCAACCAGGAAAACCACGACCCCAAGGAGAATCCCACTGCATAATATGTTTTGGCTGATTTGTAATCCACAATGCAAAGTCTGAAGCATTCCTGCGCTCAGAATCTTTCTTCCCACGAGCACCTTCTCGCTGTTCCTCTAAATTAAGCCTACCAAGCTCTGCATAATGCTTATACTTACTCGTATCAAAAGTAAGTCCAACACTAGTTTTGTAAGTATAGCCTCGCGCTTCAATCTTCTCAATAAATTTAATCATATCATGAACACATCTTGTCGCCTGAATAATTTTCCCAGGCATTAAAATATTTAGTTTTTTCACATCTCTAAAAAAAGCCTTTTCATAAAATTTAGCAACTTGCTTAACAGAAGATAATGTCAACGGCTTGCCTTCTCGACGAAGCGCTTTAACCATTTTATCCTCGCCTTCGTCGCCATCAGAAGTTAAGTGTCCCACATCAGTAACATTCATCACATGTTTTACTTTTAATTTGTTATACTCCAGAGTTCTTCGCAAAATATCCTCAAAAATATAACTTCGCATATTTCCAATATGTGCATACCAATAAGCAGTTGGTCCACAAGTGTAAAGGCTAACACGTCCCTTCTTCAACGGAATAAATTTTTGCTTCTCCCGACCCAATGTATTAAACAGGATTATATTTGCCATACTATTCGTCATACTAATCAATATAATTAAATAAGTCTGTGCTTAAATATCTCTCTCCGCCATCAGGTAATATTACAACAATAACTCCTGATTTTAATTTTTTTGATAACTGAATCGCAACATACATAGCAGCTCCAGAAGAAATACCAACAAGTAAACCTTCTTTTCGTGCAAGCTCCCTAGACATTCCAAAAGCATTCTCATCAGAAATATTTATTTTTTCATCTATTATATTAGGATCATAGATTTTTGGCCTCTGACTCACATCCATATTTTTTAATCCCTGTATTTTATGAATAGCTTTGGGTTCAACCCCAATTATTTTAATATCTTTATTATATTCTTTCAATCTTCTAGAAATACCCATTAAAGTTCCACTGGTTCCCATACCAGCAACAATATGAGTAACTTTACCTTTAGTATCTTTCCAAATTTCTTCAGCAGTTCCATGATAATGGGATAACCAATTATATTTACTAGAAAACTGATCAGGCATAAAATATTTTTTACTCTTAGAAAGCAATTTTGCAACATTTATTGCACCATCTGTCTTTTCTTTACCATTAGTATAAATTATTTCAGCACCAAAAGCGCGAAGAATTTTTTTTCTTTCTTCACTCATAGCTTCTGACATAACTATCTGAAGCTTATAGTTTTTAACAGCAGATACCAATGCAAGACCAATACCAGTATTGCCAGAAGTAGGTTCAATTATTATTTTTTCAGTTCCATTCAGAATACCAACGTCTTCAGCATTTCTAATCATAGACAAAGCAATTCGATCTTTAACAGAACCTCCTGGATTCTGTTTCTCTAACTTAGCATAAACAATAACATTAGGATTAGAAGTCAGTTTATTAATTTTGATCATAGGTGTATTTCCTATTAGATCCAAAACACTATTATAAATCATTTTTACCACTCCAGAAATATTTACGCCTTCTAGCATCTCTAACAGAATTAATCTCTAGAATTAGATCAGCTAATTTCAACTTAGAAATAACATAACGTATTGTCCTCTCTGACAAATCTGTCTCATTAAGAATTTCTCCTTGGGTAACTTTACCAGATATAATTGCATCTAAAACAAGTCTACTACTTTTTGATAATGCAAAGTCGTTCACCCATAAGGATCACCTTAATTAGATACTCTTCTCTAACCCTTTTAAAACAGAACGATACCGGCAACTATTTTAAAGTCCAAGAAGCTTTTTGATTTTTTCCTGATCAAAGCCAACAATGATCTGCCCATCAATATCTATTACAGGAACTCCCATTTGTCCAGACTTCTCAATCATTGCCTCTCGAGCTTTTGCATCTACAGAAACATCCTTTTCTTCAAAAGCAATCTTTTCTCCTTCTAAAAATCCTTTAGCCAAAGTACAGAAATGACAAGTTGGCGTTGAATATATCACAATTTTATGTTCACTCACAAAAATCACCTTCTATCTATACTCTAACTAACAATTTATATAAGTAACGCCTAAATAGGATTTATGCCGGGTTGGCAGATCGGTTTATGCACTCGCCTGCAAAGCGAGCCAGAGGAGTTCAACTCTCTTACCCGGCTCCAGTTTATCCAATTTCTAGACTTTTTTCTTTTTAATTAAAATTTATGGTTGCATGGGTTGGTAAGGGAACGCTGGTACCCTTACTTCCAATCAGCAATCGGCAATCTTCCGCCAGTTAAGAACTTATGAGCTTCTAGCGCAGCCTTCGCACCATCACCAGCAGAAATAATCGTTTGCTTGTAAGGAGTTATTGTACAATCACCAGCAGCAAAGATACCTTCTGCAGATGTCTTATTACTCATGTCAATAATTATTTCATTCATTTTATTTAGTTCAACCAGACCTTTAACAGGACTTGGATCAACAATATAACCAACCTGAACAAACACACCATCTAGTTTCAATTCTTTTTTACTTTTATCTTTAGCATTTTCAACTGTTAGCCCAGACACAAATTTCTCTCCTTTAACTTCTGTTGGCACATATGAAAGAAGCTGTTCAATGTTTTTTGTATTTTTCACTTTCTCAACAGTTGCTTCGTCCCCTCGATATTCATCTCGACGATGAATAATGTAAACCTTTTCGCAGAATTTTGAAAGTTCAATTGCACCATCTAGCGCAGAGTTTCCTCCACCAACAACAGCAACTATTTTGCCTTGAAAGATCGGAGCATCACAAGTTACACAAACACTTACTCCACGACCCATGAATTTATCCTCACCTGGAATTCCTAACGCGCGCGGCGTCTTTCCAAAAGCAAGTATAAGTGCCTTACAAAAATATTCTTCATCATTAGAAAGAATGACTTTAAAGTTCGGCTCAGTAGATTCTTCTCTATTTCCCTCCCCAACATTCTCTACTTTTTTAACTTTAAAGAATTTTATTTCAGCTCCACTATCCTGTGTCTGTTTCTGAATATCTTGCATCAAAGACATACCATCTGCCTTTGGCACACCAGGATAATTTTCAATAATACTTGTTGTTGCAGTCTGTCCACCCATAACTTGGCTCAAGACAAGTGTCTTCAGCTTCTTTCTCGCAGTATAAAGCGCAGCTGTCAACCCTGCAGATCCCCCACCAATTACAATTACATCATATAACATATTTTTCACCATCTATTTTCATAAAGAGCTATAATATTTACTCACAAGCTATAAATTAAAATCCTCTCTTTACACGGATCCTCTCCTGTGCAATTTCCAGCGCTGCAGAGCGAGCTATAATTCCTTTTTCTTTTGCACGTTGCAAAACCAACTGTGTGTTCGCAACAATTTTTGTTTCAACCATTTCCCACATCTGCTCAACAGTTCCACCAATGTGCTCAACATAAGAGGAAATTACTCCTCCACCATTTGCAACAAAATCAGGAACAACAACAATTCCCTTTTTCTCTAGCTCCTCTTCAATTGCGTAACTCATCGAAATGTTAGCACCCTCAATAATTATTTTCGCCTTAACATTATTTTTATTTTCATCATTTATAACATCTGCCAAAGCTGCTGGTATCAAAACATCTACATCAAGCGTAAAAATCTTTCCATGTTCTATTTTCTCACCTGAAGAATGATTAACAACACTTCTAGTTTCTTGTTTTGTTTTCATTAACTCGTCATAGTTCAAACCTTCTGCATTATAAATTCCACCACGAGAATCTGTAACAGCAACAATTTTAGCTCCCCACTCTGTCAAAAACTTCATTGCAAAAGTTCCAACATTTCCAAAACCTTCTATTGCTACAGTCGCTCCATTAATATCAATTCCTGCATGAACAAGCGCAACTCGTGTCGCATGTGCAACACCAAAACCAGTTGAACCGTACTCGTGAGGAATTCCTCCAAGCGCTTCTGGTTTACCTGTACATGATTTATCACCATTAACTTCAGCAAACCATTGCATCTCGCGCTCTGCCATATAAACATCAGGTGCAGCCACATATTGAGAAGGACATATAGGCGAGATTGCTTTTGCAAATGCCTGAACAATTTCTTTTTTCTTTTCAGGATCTAAATTTTTACCATCAGCTACAATACCAGACTTTCCTCCACCAAACGGAAGATCTGCAATTGCGCATTTCCATGCCATCTCTCGCGCTAACCGAAAAACTTCTTCACGACTAACACTAGTAGTCATTCTTATTCCACCCTTAGCTTCGCCGAGAACCGTCGAGAACAAACAAGTAAATCCTCTCATACCTGTTTTAGGATCATATACCTCTAAAATCTTCTCCGGACCAAAATCATCTTTTTCTATAACCATATAAATTACCTCCTTGATATTACTCTATCCAATTTCATGGAAAAGCTATACGTAAATTATAGACATTCTTACCCATTCTAAACGTATAAAGTTTACCATTATGATCAGCTTTATATTATTTACTATCATATTAATCCAATGTTCAATCTGGACAAAGATCAGAAATTCACAATATTAACAGCAATTTTTGTATCTGCTCTAGTAGCAGCTAATCTTCTAGGCAATAAAATAACAGAAATATTTGGAATAGTAGCTTCTGTCGGAATTTTCGCCTATCCAATTACCTTCCTTGTAACAGACGCAATAGAAGAAGTATATGGAAGAGAAAAGGCATCAAAATTAATATGGGCAGGATTTGCAAGTTTAGTCCTTATAATAATTCTTTTATTCATCTCAATAAACATTTCACCAGCCAGTTTTTGGCAGAACCAAACAGAATACGAATTGATCCATAGCCAAACTTTGAGAATAACTATCGCTAGCCTTATCGCATTTGTAATTTCTCAAAAACATGACATCTGGGCATTTGACATTTTAAGAAAAAGAACAAAAGGAAAAGCTCTATGGCTTAGAAACAATGCATCAACTATTGTCTCCCAGCTAATAGACACAACAATATTTACTTTCCTAGCTTTTTTCGCATTAACTCCAGAATTCACTTTAATGAGAATGTTTGAAATGATAATTCCATACTGGGGATTAAAAGTAGCATTTGCAATAGCTGACACACCATTTGTATATGTACTTGTTAAGTGGCTAAAGAAATAATATTAAGCATACAAAAGAAAATGTTCCAATAATAATTCATTTCTTCATTACTTTCGGTCCGAAGATCAGAAGTAAAAGAAACATCATCACAGCAAACAAAATATAAAATTCATTCATACTGCCCTCAGGAGTTTCTTCTAAAAATCCCGTACCAACAGCAAACACACTAAATGAACCTGTCTTAGCTACAAAGTAAGAATTAACAGTATCTTTCTCAACAAACTTTGTTTCCAGCGAGATCCACTTATCTTCATAATGTAAAAGAACAACTTGATCGCTTGTAACTCCTCGATCAGCTAACCACTGATTAGAAACTTCAAAGTTTATCTCTGCACTTTCAATTTCTATATCAGTTTCAATTTCTATATACTGATAAACAGTATGATTTTCTACAGGGATATTATTAGGAGCAGTATCATATTCCTTTATTTCAACCTTAACATCTGTTCCATCCTCACTAGGAACAATAACTATACTATTAATTTTCAATTCATTTTCAACTTCAACTTTAAACTCTTCACCAGCAACAACACTGTCAATGACATTTCCAATCACTGCTGTTATTTCCAACTCAGATGTTTCATTTTCCACAGTATCATTTTCTTCTTCCCGCTGTGAACCACGTGGAACATTTGTACATTCACCACAATCTAAAGCACAACTAGCACAGTTCTCATTATAATTACAAGAATTATCCCCACAACTTGTTACAGTAAACAACCAATTCGAAGATAATCCATTATTCCCATTTGAATCTAAACAAGAAACATTCCAAGTATATGCTGCAGCTGTTAACACATAATCAAAAGTTGTCAAACCATTATTTGTCACACTTGTACTTGTATTTGCAGTTAAGCTATTACCAGGATTCAAAGTACAATTAGTATCACTAGCATTAATTGGGTTTGAAACATTTACAGAATAATTCCAAGAAGTATTTAACGAACTAGCTCCACTTTCCGGACTAGTTGGCGTCACACAAAATGTATTGTTTGCCAACACAGTAGTTGTATCTGGAGTTAATGTTGAAACAGCTGTATTATAACAAATTGTATTATTTGTTATTGTTGTATTTTCTTCGCTAGCATGGAAATAAAATGCAGAAACAACATTTGACTGAATAGTATTATTTGTAACATTATTCAAATCATCTTGAAAATAACTTCCATATAACGTATTAGAATTAATTGTGTTATTTATTATTGTATTATTTTGACCTGAATTGATATGTATACCACTTCCTGTATTTGAACTAACTATATTATTTTCTAAAGTATTATTATGTGAAGTATATATGTATATTCCATGTTCACCACTTGAAGAAATACTTGAATTAGTAAATGTATTATTTTCAGAACTTCTCATATTAATTCCTTGCCAAACACTTGAAGTAATATTAAAATTTGTAATTGTATTATTGTAACTATAATAAATATGGAAACCATCAGAATTCGAAGAAATTGTAACATTCTCTAATCTAGAATTATTTGTATCAGCAAAAGTAACACCAGCACCATTATTTTGAAGAGTTGTAGCTGTACTCCCATTAACAATTGTTACATTATCACAGCTTGTACAAGAAAAATACCCAGGATCAAGCACATCCAAATCTATAGTTTCACTGGAATTACCAATCAAATAATAAACAGGTCTTCCCTGAACCATATTTGACCTATCAACTGAATGTGTTGTTGACTGTGTAATCGCCGACTTACCATCAATAACAAAATTAGAAGATCCAGTAATTGTGTTATTATAGACTGAAATATTTCTAATAGTATAATTTTCACACTGACTAATCTGAATTCCAAACTCAGTATTATTATAAGATGTTATATTTGTCAAAGTAATATTATTATTGTATGCCGAATAAATTCCTTTAGTATTTGAAGTAAGCGTAATATTATAAAAATAATTAAAATCAGCATTAGATAACAATTTCATACCTTGATTAAAGTCAGTTATAGTACAATTTTCAACTGTAACATTGTCTTTTCCACTAACATCAATTCCATATGAACTTGCAGAATCGTCTCCATCTATAGTATAACCACCACAATTCAAAGTAACATTATTTGCACCTATAACAAAACATGTTCCTGAGTTATTTACAATATCAGCTGTTAAATTTGTGTCTACAGAAACAGTTCCACAAGTAGTTACATTAGCTGCCAGAGCTGACGCAGATAAAACAACAAATATAAATAAAACTAAAATAATATTTTTCCCACTAGACATCATAATAGAAATTAGAAAACCTTATTTATATAGGTTAATCACAGACACCATCTTGACATTCACAATCTTCATCCAGACACTCACCACCATCTTGACAAGACGAGAAAGCAGGATCACAATCACAACCTGTACTTCCTATCTCTAGCGAATCGTAGATACAAAATCCAAAAGAATTTGGACCATTACAATTCCCATATAAAACATAATTGTAAATCCCACCTAAGAAAAGCCCAAAACTAATAAACATCATAACAACAAACACAATCGAAATCTTTCCAAAGTGTTTATAATTAAAATTAGCTAGAGCTGGACTAACTTTCATCAACTTAGTTGTAATCTTCGCTTTCATTTTCTGATCAAAATCAGTATCACAAGGCTTTAACATAGCCATCCTGAAAACACATCGAAAAGATTCGTGAAAATAATCCCTATACTTAGCAGAAAACAATCCAAGTATTCCAAACACAACCAACCCAACAATACAAAATACCATATCAATTATCTCCTTTACTTATGTAATAACAAAATATCTGTCTTGAAATCCGCCTACATCTTCGCAATCATTTTCATTTTCTCTAGGAATATATTTACTTCTTCTTTAGTATTATATAAGTATAAACTTGCTCTCACGCTTCCTTTCAGCTTCCTCGAGTTAAACCACGAATGACAACAATGCTGTCCTGTACGAACCATAACCCCCATCTCATTAAGCATTAACCCAGCATCCCCAACATCTATTTTCGGAATAAACGAATTTATTCCTGTCACAGTCGGACCTAGAACTTTCATTCCCAATTGTTCAAGTCCTGTTCGCATTTGTTTTCCTAATTCTAACTCATGCTTTTCAATTTTATCCATTCCTATCTTTCCTAAATAACGACAAGCTGCTGCCAATCCAATTATCCCTGGATAATTTTGCAAACCAGCTTCAAGTCTTCTCGCTCCATCCATCAGCTCGTAAGAATCATAAGTTGTTTTCTTAACAGTGTCCCCACCCAAGATGAAAGGCGACAGCCTTTCTAACTCTTTTCCATAAAGAACTCCTAACGGTGGGCCTAACATTTTATGTCCTGAAAAAGCTAAGAAATCCGCTCCTAACTTCCGCACATTTATTTTATGATGTGGTACTGCCTGCGCAGCATCTACAGCTACGAGTACATTCGCCTCATGAGCAATCTTTATTATCTCCTTTATCGGTAAAGTATAACCATCAAGATTTGAAGTATGAACAACTGAAACAAGTCTCGATCCTTTCACCATTTCTGCAAATTTTTCCAAGTCAAATGTTTCATCTTTACTAGAAGGAACAGCCATATGTTTTACTCCACGCTCTCGAGCAAACAGCCAAGGAACTAAATTCGAGTTATGCTCTCTGTCGCTTGTCAAAACCAAATCCCCTTTCCTCACAAGCGAGTAAGCCAGAAGATTCAACGACTCTGTTGTATTTTTTGTAAAAACAATCTGATCCTGCTTCGCACCAACAAACCCAGCTATAGTTTTCCGAGCATCTTCTGTCTGCTTAGTTACCTCTCGACCCCAAGAATGGGAACTTCTCCCAGCACATGCAGGATTTTTTTCATAATACCCATTCATCGCATCTATTACTTGCCTAGGCCTAAGGCTCATACAAGAACTATCAAAATAAATCTTCTTACCTAAACAAGGAAAATCCTTCCTACAGTTAATAGCCATAGAAATACTTCTCCGAACAGCCTTATATTTGTTATTATTTTATTAGGCCATTAAATCCAAAACAGATTGGAATATCTCATATGGGAATGCTCCACCAATCATAACAGTTGTTGTTCCTGAACCAACATATGTCATCATTAATTTTCTGTCTTTTCCAGTTTGTTCCCATACATATTTACCCATCTCATTCAATTCTGCTAACTTAGCTGCATCCAGCTCCTTGTTAACAATAATAAATGTTGCTGGTGTTCCACCAACACCATAAGAAGCTCCTGCTTGTAAATCAGCTGCAACTTCATCAAGTGTCGCATCAGTATCTAAACATGTATTAAACAGATCCATATCAAGTCCAATTGCTTCAGCATTTCTTCTTATCTTATCAATAGTAAAGTTTTCTGGATTTTCACCTGCTTGCAAAGCAGCATAGAAATCTAAATTCTCCTGATAAAGTGCATCATGCATTTCCCAGAACTTATCTTGTTCAGCTGCACATTCTGTAGATTGTGCATATTTGAAAGTGTTTTCATGGTAAAGCAATTTATCTATTGGATAATCTCTGTGAACAAAATTAACTTTTCCTGTATTAACATAATTTTGCTTCAAAGGTGCTACAGTCTCTTTAAAGAATTTCCCACAGAATGGACAATTATAATCTGAAAATTCTATAATTGAAATTGCTGCGCCCTCGTTTCCCATTACATCATCATCATCTAAACTAACTAACAATGGTGTATTCTCAACAAAACTCTCTTCTGTAGTTGAGCCGCCATTGTCGCCACCATTAGGAGCTACTCCTCCAATATTAAACGCTCCGCCTAAATAAAAACCAATAATAAAAATAGCTATTACTGCTACTACAGCAATCAGAGTCGATTTCTTAACTTCTACAGAATCAGCCTGAGGCTTTGTTACATTTTCATCCATACATATCACTACTCCATATAATTATTTCAAATATATAAAAGTCTTTCTCATGTCAATTTTTTCGCTTTTACAGCTTGCGTAACAAGCTTTTCCACATCTATTCCCTGTTCTATCTGCTCTATCTCTTCTAGGTTACCGTGCGTTTCAGGTCTATCAGCTACTAGAAAAGTACAACAATCTTCATACGGTCTAATAGATATCTCATAAGTTCCTATCTCCTGAGCTTGTGCTATAATTTCTTTTTTATCTGAACCTATCAAAGGATGTAAAACTTTCTTCTTTGTCGCCGAATAGATAACATGCATATTATCAAGTGTCTGCGACGCCACCTGCGCTAACGAATCACCAGTTGCTAAGTCGCCTGTAGCTATACTCTCTGCAATACGAAACATAAAACGTCTGTAAATTATCATTCTCTTTTTCGCAGGAACTGTCTTGATCAACTCTCGTTGAAGCGGTCCAAACGGAATCATATACAAAGGAATATTCTTTTGATATTTTTGCAGTGCATCTCGAAGATCTGTTATTTTCTCTTCAACTCCCTGAGAACTAGCAGTTAAATTATGAAAATGAATTAACGAAACTTGATAGCCAGCTTTAATCAGCTTGTAACAACATACAGGACTATCTAAACCCCCAGAAAGCAACACCAAAACTTCTTTTTTCTTCATATTATCCAACCTCAATATCAGGAAATCTCCATTCATCTATATTATCATTAAACATATATTCCTTCTTTCTCCAATTCATCCTACTCTTTACTATATTACAAAACTCTAGTATATTTAATTGTGTCGAAAGAGAAGTCCTCTCAATATCAATATCTTTAGAAACCAATCTATGTAATTCAGCAACACTATCTATAGATCCAATATCTCTAAGTTTCAAAAACAATTTATCAGCAGTAATCTTAGTTGTTGGAGTATAGGTCAGCTTTTTCAGTATTTTAAGAGTTTCGTCGATATTCTTAACCTTTTTATTAAAATCTCTTGTAATTTTTTGATATTTCAAAGTACCTTCAAAAAATAAATCTAATTTATTAGATTTATCATAAAATTTTAGATTATACTGTCCCTTCTTATCGCGTCTAAGATGATAATTGACTTTTATTTTGTTATTTTCTAAAAACCTTCCTAGAGATATTATAATTCTCTTACTGGAACTATAAAGACTCATTCGTCTGTCCCATTCAACAGAACCATCAAATTGTAAGAAACCACTCCAGAAAGATCTCTGATATTCATAACTAGATTTTTTAATAATATATGGAATATCCACAGTAGAACTTTTATCTCCAAGAGGAAAATTAAAAAATAAGTTCAAATATCTAATAAGAATCTTATTTGCACAAGTATATGTCCATGCATCAGCACCTGAAAATTTTATTGGTTTCTTTCTCAAACCAAACTCAGAATATATCAAATCTGATAAAATCTTTATAGGTTTTTTATAATTCTCAACAACTCTGAAGAAATACGATAATTTTATATTAACGTCAAAATTCTTAATAATGTCATTAATTTTATGAAAGTCATCACCATATGCACATAAAGTCACACAATTCATATTTCTCCATTTATCATATCTTATCACCAAAGGCTTATCCAAAAATTTTCTTATCTTATTATTTATTTTAATTAAATTTGATTTACTAGAATAAATCACAAATTTTAAAACTAATGTCCCATCTGCACCATGGATACCTACAATTTTACATAAATTAGGAGTTAATTGCTTAACAGCTTTCACAGCTTCAGAAGTAGAACCTGCACATTTCAATAATTTTGCATTATGAATAAAATTCTTCTTTATCTCATATCCCCTATCTTCAGAAACATATTCTAACATCTCTAAAATAACTGGAATAGCTATCCATTTCTTAGTATAGAAATATCTTTCAATTCCACTAGGATGGCACTTCAATCTTTCAGATATTATTCTAGCTAATCTTTTAGGAGATAACCCATGTCGTGTTTTAATTATTTTTAACAAATCATCTAAAACTTTTTTAACCCCGTCATTCTTATCAAAACATATCCATGAAAATGGCCTGATATCCTTTTCAGAATCATATAACTTGAATAAGTCAAAACCAATCATCTAAAACACCATATCCTGAATTAAATCTGATCCTCTCCAGTCTAATGGTTTAGTGTTCACACCATAAATCTCTTCCCATAACTCTTCATCACTGACGAATTCAAATTCGTTAAATTCATTTTTCATAATACCGACCTCCTTTTCGTAAGGGTTCTGAAACCCTCCGAAGGAAATAGGGTTTCAGGTTCCTGAGAAAAGGAGAGATATGAATAGATATTCTTCGAAACTATCCACCCAATAGCAGAAAAAACAACCATAATCAAAGTATAAGCAAAAACCTCAGTAATTTTCAGCCTACAACCCTCACTAATAACAGAATAAGCATCTAAACCAACAGCACTAGCCAATACCATCCCAACCATCATACCTATACCTACTCCTATTAGTTGCAAAAATCGTTGCATATTAATCACTATACGTATTTACGTATATATGTATAGGCACTTATTATATATAAAGGTTTCTGTATATACGTATATAAGGTGTTTCTATGAAAACTAAAGTTACAATAACCCTAGACAAAGAAAAGTGGAAAAAATTTAGAATAAAGTGTATTAGAGAAGGCATTTCTGCTTCTGCTAAGATTGAAGAAATGATATAAAAAAACTAAATTTTTATTCAGATACTCCATCAGCAGTATACCACATAGTTGTTTCATATTCAGAGAAACAATCTACAATTCTAATATCATTATCTGGATACGATTCTGAAAGTAATGAACCTAAACCAAACTGTTCTAATACATACACAGATACATCAGAACAAGTAGGATCAATTCTATACCAAATATTATTTATTCTTATACCATTCCAGCAATGTCCTCCACCAGAAACCATTCCACATTCTACCCTAACTTTATCATGCGGAACACCAGAAGCATACATCATACCAGCAAATAATTGTGCTTTATCATCACAATCTCCACAAAGGACATCCTGTGAACCATAGTATAATAATTCATCCGGTGAAAAGAATTGTATTTGAGTACATTGTGTTTCACTTATACAAAATCCTTTATCAGAACAATATTGATAATTAGATCCTATCCAATCATATATTTCTTTTCCTCTTAACCAAAGTTCATTATCAGAAGTAGGTGTAGAGACACCCGTAATTTCTGCAACAATATCTACAGTTTTATCATAATCTCCAAGAAGATGATATGCTTCTGAAAGAAAAATACCTTGCTTAGATCTTATTTCATAAAGTTGAGCAACTGTTAATAATCTAGTTGTTTCATCTAACTCACCTTGTGTCTGACTTAATTTAGAATTTAAAGAAAATATCTGAGTATTCAAATTAGTTACCTGTAAATTTAAACTACCTATTTCAACGTCTTTAGATTCAATCTCATTACCTTTCTTAATAATTTCATCATTTTGTTGAGATACTTCAGAACTTAAACCAGAAATATCCACCTCCAACTGAGTTATTCTTTCACTAAAAATATTTATTGTATTATTCGCACTATACAAAATTATAATCATAATTACCATTATAGCTGATAAAATATGGGGCAAGTATTTTTTTATCTGGGAATTTTTTTTATGTCTCATGTACTCACACAAAACTTATTTTAAAAATATTCTCTTGTATATCATCTGGGATATCTTCTGACCATATTCTTATTTTACATTCAAACGTTATAGGCCTTTCAGTTGGATTATCCCATAAGACAGTATGATCTTGTACGAATATTATATACATAGCAGATGGTGAGTATTGACCATCTTTAAATTTTGAAAATTTAATTAAATTTTTTGCATCTTCTGAAACTTCACAAAAACCATCCTGACCATTTGCACAATCAAAATAACTACTTACTGATATATTTTTATAATTCTCAAAATCACCCATTGTACTCATAGCATAATCTCCAGTTGTTGTATAACATATGGTATCACCCTTTACATTACTTAGATATGTTTCCCAATTATTACTAGAACCATCTAACTCCAAGTTAAAATATGTTATTATCATTGCAGTAGAATCAGATGCAGTAAACTCCTGTGAATCTATAGTATTCATTATATTTTCATGACTTCTTGATGTAAAGAAGTTACGATCATCCAATTCTATAGAAGTACTTTGACATACAAAATTAGATGAAGGTGGATTTACATGATAACAAAATTGGGTATGATCGTTATTACAATCTGATATACAATCAATACACCCAAATGTTTCTCCCTTCTCTTCAGGACTACAAATACCATCATTTATATTATAATTTAAACATGAACCATCTTCACATCCACTTTCGCAGTATTGCGAAGCATACGAACAATCTCCTACAGAACATTGACCATTGTAATATCTTGTAACACCATCACAATAATCTTCGCATACTACATCAGAGCATAAACCCGAAAGATCGTTATTTTCTCCAGATTCATCGCTATCACAGATATCATTACCATTAATATCTAAACAGCAAGAACTCCCTACTCGAATATATGGATCATTACATTCCAAAGTTTGACTTGTACACCCAGCAACTAATACTACTAATAAAATAGATAAAATAAACAACTTCTTCATATGATTACCTACTTTTTAGCATTTAAAAATCATTTCTTTTTTGAAATCTTCCATCTTCTATCAAAGGTTTGTAAAAGTGATAAACGAAGATCTTTAGCAACAGAATCATCTAAGAGAATCAAGAAAGTTTCTTTATTTCTTAAACTCAGACCATGACCAATTATCAATAACATATTATTAGAAATAATATATCTATCATGTAAATGATTATTTTCATATTTTCTAAATATTATATTTCCATATTCATATTTAAAATCTTCAATATCCCTTTCACCCAACTTACTTTGTTTTTTTGAAAATAAAAAACGTATTTTATTTTTTTTAAATCTCTCAAGTAAATCCAAACAATCACGTGTTAAATATGGATCGGATATTGACAGATTACCTTTTAATTTTTTTATAATACATTCAAATGATTTAACAGCTTCTCTAGGTTTGCCCGCTTCTATTTTTATTATATTAATACCAATTTTAGAATTATGAGGATAGCGTTGTACCCAACCAAGCTTTTCTCTTACTAAAAATTCACAGCGCCCAAGAAGAACAGTCCAATTAGGATACTTGCATTTAAAATCAATCCAAACCTTATTACTTATATCCTTATTTGTTCTATGGTGTTCAAAATATCCTTTATTCCATAAAATTCTAATTTTTTCCGTTACGTTAATCATAATAACACCCAGAATTTTATGAACTTTTCTTAAATTTTTCTAGATGATCTTTTGATATGTCTGGTAAATACCATATATATTCACTGTACTTACCCTGACCAATCTGATCTCTATCCAATTCATCATTTAAAACAAGAGATAGAAAATCTCTAACAGCATGTTTCGGTTCTACATTTTTATCAAATTTATGCTTTATTTTTCTTACTATCTGAGATGTAGTCCGTATAGCATTATTATCAAAAAAACCATATTTTCGTTTAAGTTCTAAGGTACACCACGCAGTAGAATTTTTACGGAATCTATTATTTGAATTAATTATTTTTGTCATATAATTATCACTCCTCAATACAAAATTATTTACTTTTAACACGTGGATTACGATATACCCACAAACCTTCATTATTTTTATTTCTACTAATAATATTTTTTCTTACTAACGGCAATAGAATAGCGGGTAATGATGTTATATTACAACTATGAGCTTTTTGTCTAAAAGCATCATGAATCTGTTTTATAGTTCTTGATTCATTAAAAAAAGAATCATTTAATAACTCAGTAATTATATCAGTTTTTGATTTGGTCTTATTCTTAACAATTTTTCTATAATCGGATTTTGATAAATCTTTATTTTTACTTAAGAAACTCTTCTCATCAACTATCTTTCTTCTTAAAAATTCGTTCCGAAATCTTAATCTACTATCCTCTCTTCGATAAATATCCGATACGACCCCACGTATAAATTCACTATCTCCAGATATTGTCAACTCTGCACCTGAACCTGTCTTTATAATAACTTCAGTTTTCTTCATTGAAATCTCCTTCATTTATTATATAATGTAATAATTAATAACCAATTACTACATATAAAGGTATCGCAAAGCTAATAAATTTCACAATAGAGCTATAGATTTCCTTTCTTGATAATTTTTTATTGCTGCACGAAGCGCTTGATCGCCTAGGACCGAACAATGTATTTTAATATTAGGTAAACCACCCAACCTCTTCAAAATATCTTTCGGGGTTAGTTTCAGCGCTCGATCAATTTTCATCCCACCTTTCTCAGTAACCATTACTGAAAGCATCGATGTCGAGGCAATAGCTGACGCACATCCAAAAGTCTGCCACTTACATTTCACTATCTTTCCACCCCTAATCCAAACCCATAACTTCATAACATCTCCGCAAGCAGGGCTTCCCACTTCCCCCACTCCGTCAAAATCGCGAGGCTCGCTTGTCGCTAAGTTCTCAGGATGGAAAAAATGTTTCTTTACTTCTGGAGAATAGAACCACTCCTTACCAGCTCGCTTCAAATCCGGCTTGCACTTTTCCTTTGCAGGACAATTATCACATTTATTCATACATATCATCTCTATTTTTGCTAAATCTTTTTTGTTCACCTAAATAAAAAGGTTTATCACATTTTTTATTCATAATATCATTCCCACCAATTTTATAGTGGAAGTATACGTTATCTCTATTTTTGCTAAAGCTTTTTTGTTCTCACCGATAAAAAGGTTTATCTTAATCCTTTCAACCTCACAGGAGACATTTTACGCAAATCCTCTATAATCCCCGGCAAAATTTTCAAAACATTACCAATATCCTTCGCAGTTGTTGTTTTTCCAAGCGTGAACCGAAGGCTACCATGAGCTGCATTTTTTGAAATTCCTACAGCTGTTAGAACATGCGACGGTTTCAGTTGCCGTGACGTGCACGCACTTCCGGTTGAAGCATAGATTCCTTTATCATCCAATCTTAACAAAATCGATTCCCCTTCAATATCTAAAAATGTAAAACTTGCATTCTTAGGCAATCTTTTTGTCGGATGACCATTAAGATATGTACGCGGTATTTTCAAAACACCTTTGATAAGCTTGTCACGAAGTTTAGTTAAGCGAACAGATTCTTTTTTATCTTTCTTAACCAGTTCAAGAGCTTTAGCAAACCCAACTATTCCAGGAACATTCAATGTCCCACTACGTCTCCCTTCTTCTTGCCCACCACCATGCAGCAGAGGCGTCAGCCTCACGCCCCGCTTAACATAAAGTAAACCAATTCCTTTTGGTCCATAAATTTTACTTCCGTTTAAAGTCATCAAGTCTACTCCTAATTTTTTAACATCTAACTCGAGCAACCCTGCTTGACAAGCATCTGTATGAAACAAGATATTTCGCGCTTTACAAACTTTTGCTATCTCTTTAACCGGCTCAATTGTTCCAATTTCATTATTTGCATACATTATAGAAACAAGAATAGTATCTTTCCGAATAGCTTTCTTTACCTGATCAGCTAAGATTATCCCATACTTATCTGGCTTTAGAATAGTTACTGAAAAACCCTGTTGCTCCAGCCATTTCACCGTATCTAAAATCGCATGATGCTCAACACCAGAAGTAATTATGTGGCCCTTTCCTTTTGAAAAAGCAATTCCTTTTATCGCTAAATTACAACTTTCAGTTCCACATCCAGTAAAAATTATTTCACTTGGAGAACAGTTTAGAATCTTAGCTATGCTTTGTCGAGCTCGATCAACAACTTTACTAGCTTTCAACCCAAACGAATGAAAACTATTAGGATTTGCAAAATCTTTCGAGAAGAATGGCTTCATTACCTTTACCACGCGCGGATCAACATATGTTGTTGAACAATAATCTAAATAGATTGTCATAATATCACCATAATATTTTCAAGCAAGCTATAGATAATATTTCTACATGCTATACTATTTATTATAACACCGTTATATTTAAATATAACAAACAACAACTATTCGTATACTAGACAACGATACAAAGTATCGTCTATCTGGAGTGAAACGATATGAAACCATTCTGCGAAATAATTGTTCAAATGATTTTACCAGGAATACGAGCCCTTCTAGCTAAAGAGCTAATGGACACCCATAACCTTACTCAACAGCAAACAGCAACCAAGTTAGATGTCTCCCAAGCAGCCATATCTCAATACAGACGAGAGCTTAGGGGCTCACGCGTTAAAATCCTCCAAAAAGACAAAGAAGCTATAACAGAAATACAGTCTCTAGCTGCAAAACTTGCTTCAAATGAGATCGACAGTGTTGCTGCTCTAGGCGAAGTTTGCATGATCTGCAAAATAGTCAGAAAACAGAACCTAATTTGCTCTATTCACCGCTCATCAATGCCTTCTTTAAAGAAATGTGAGATGTGTAAAGGTCCAACCTGCCAATAACATACATTTATATACAAATTTTCATTAATTGTTTTTATGGTTAGTCGTTCTAAGAAAAAACCAGAACAGAAAGTAATAGAAATAGATTTCCAAGATCTCACACTAAATTTCTTTAGAAATAAAAAGGAGCTTAGCCAGACTGAAAAAAAGAGAACAGCTAATCAGAAAAAAAGACTAGATATACAGCAGAAAAAAGAACAAAGAGCTGTAAAACAGCTTTTAAGAAAACGTAGAAAATTTGAACAAGCAAAACTTCGTGAACTAAACAAACAACGCAAAGAGCAACTAACGCGAGAACGACAAACTAGGAAAATCCTAGAAAAAGAATTAAAAATAAAACTTAAAAGCCCACGTAGAAGTGCAATAAACAAAAATCCTCTATCTGATTTTTCTATTAAATTACCGTCAATCAAAGCTCCAAAATTCAAGCTTCCAAAAGTTCCAAGAATAAAGGCCCCTAAATTACCAAAATTCAAAATTCCAAAGTTCAAGACTCCAACAATCCATACCCCAGAAATTCATTTACCTAAATTCCCAACTATCAAAGTACCAAAAATTAGCACACCAAAGTTCAAGCTTCCAAAAGTTCCAAGAATCAAAGCTCCAAAGTTCAAAACCCCAAAAATGCGAAAAATAAAAGCTCCAAAGTTCAAGCTTCCAAAATTTAAAACTCCTAAATTAAATTTACCAAGAATTCATGTTCCTAAATTCAAAGCACCTAGAATCAAAGCTCCAAAATTCAAGCTTCCAAAAACACCTAGAATCAAGGCTCCTAAATTCAAGACTCCAAAGATTAACATTCCTAAATTGCCAAGTATCCACTTACCTGAAATCAGCATTCCAAAATTCAAGCTTCCAAAAGTTCATATTCCTAAATTAGATTTACCAAAAAGATCAATAAGAAAGAAAAAACAACCTAAAGTACAAATAAGCAAACCATCATTCAAATTCAATAAAATTACTAAATCTATCAATAATACAAAAGAATCATTTTTACATAGATTAACTCACCACACAAACGAGATATCAAAAAGCATGGTAGAGCAACAAGCAATATCTTTAGAAAAAGCTAGATTAGCAAAACAACAAAGACTTCCAGAACAAGTACAGACACTAACAGCTCCTCAAGAAGAACAAGTGCTAACACAAGCAACTGCAGAAGAACCAAAACTAAAAATGGAAGAAAAAATCGATGCTAGAGCAAAAACACGTTCTAATAGATATGAATACAGGGAAAGATTAAAATTAGGAATACCTGGATTTGACAAATTATTTAACCAAGGAATACCAGCAGGAAGCGCTATATTATTAGAAGGTAGTGCAGGTTCTGGAAAAACTATCTTCAGCTTACAACTATCATATCAAGCTTGCTTAATGGGAAAGAAAGTTTTATACATGTCCTTTGAAGAGCCAGAAGAAAGATTATTAATGCACATGAAAAGTTTTGGCTGGGATGCAAAAAGCATGGTAAAAAAAGGTAGATTAAGAATAAGCAGATTCAACGCACTAGACATAGCTCGTTCTGTAGAAGCTTTACTAAGCGAAGCAAAGAAAGAATTATTAATTGATGTTCAACCAATTTTCTTCCCAACAGATTTCAAACCAGACATAGTTTGCGTAGACTCGCTAAGTTCTATTTCATCTGCATTCTCTGGTGAACAAAGCCGTTTCAGGATCTACATGGAACAACTATTCAAATATTTAGAATCACGAGACATAACATCATTCTTAATTGTAGAAAGACCACATCCAGTCCATCTAGGAAACATTTCACCAAATGAAGAAGCAGTAAGCTTCCTTGCCGATGGAATAATTTCAATATATAACGTATTATATAAGAACGGAAAAAGATCCCCAGGAATAGAAATTTATAAAATGAGAGGAACTGGATTTGATAAAAAAATAGTTAAGATGGAAATAATTAACAAGAAAGGAATAGTTGTTTACCCAAACAAAGTCATAAAACAATCAGAAGCATCAGCATTTACCTAGATTTTCTTTTTCGTGTTCGCTTAATTTTTCTCTTTCGTTTAACTTTTTTCTTTGCTTTTCGTTTGACTGTTCTTTTAGCTTTTCGAATTTTAACTTTAGGTTTACCAGCATGCTTAGCTGTATAAGTATTTTCAACATTACCCAAATGTGGCTTAACATAAAATGTCTTTGTCTTTGCAAGTTTTTCATTTATTATAGGAAGCATTCGATCAATATCCCTAATTAGCTCCCTAAACTTAGAAATTTTAATTGAATATTGTCCTTCAGATAGTTCCCTCTTCTCAAAATACCCTCTCTGGACTTTCCTAATCAAATCAGTAACAACATGCTTTTCAAAATGAAGCCTTCTCTTTCTATTATTCAATCTATAAACCCTAAATTCATTATAGAATAAAAGAATACCAGCAACAAGAACAGTACCAACAATTATTATAACTTGCCAATTATCCTCTAAAAAACCAGAAAGTGTTTTTCTACTAGACTCATACAACGCAGATACTTGAGCAGATTCTGCCTCAGACTCTGAAACAGCAGTATACAATTTCTCTATTAATTCTTCTGCTTGATCATAACGCTCATTACTAAACTCAATTTCAAGTTCTGAAAATTTAGAATTAATTCCAGAAACATCTATACCCCTACTATCAAGATCAGATATCATAGAACTTATAGAAAATATCTCATCATTTATAGAAAATGCCCTATCCCTAATATTTTTAATGTCTTCGTAATTTTTAATTATAAATGTATAATCTGCTTCATCACCAGCATCTTCTACTGCCTCTTGCCCAACAAAAAGATTATTTGTCTGTTCAAGAAGATCTTCCAACATCATAACACTAAAATTAGCTGATTTCATCTCATCTATGATATCCTGTATTCCATCAATTGAATCTAATGCTTCTTCTTTTGTCTGAGCAAAAACACAAGTGCTTAACAAAACCAAGATAATAAAAATAATTTTAAATTTTACCATAACTTTGCCCCCCGACCAATTCTAACAATATTATGCTTAGCAAGGAACTTGTTATGACCAAGCATCAATAATATAGGATTTGTTCTCTCCTCGATCTCACGTCTAGCTTCAAGAACAGTTATCTTTTCCTCAACCTCAGTTATCCTTTTAGTCAAAAACTTCATCTTCTGATTATACATACTTGTTTGAATTTTACCTGCTTCCAGATACTGCCTCTGTGTATTTTTCAAAAGTTCAACCAGTTTTTGTAGCTCTTCGTGAAGTTTCTTAATCTCATCAAGACCAAATAAATGACTTCTCTCAGTCTCAAGTTTAATTATATGTTCGATATTCTTTGACAGCCGTGCCTCATACTGCATTACCGCCTGCATATACTCATTCATACTTAATTTCTTATCAACAAAACATTCTTTCTGAACTTGTTTTATCAAACCTAAAACAATATTCTGTTCATTACCTAAATTCTCAAGATCTCTCCTTATCAAATAAATTCTTATTCGAAGATAAACAATAATCGAAATAATTGTAAGTATTATTATACTTGCTATAACCAGTCCTAGATTCCTATAAACAAAATATGGTAAATTAATTTCTCCTTTTGTCTCAAGACTTGAAAGAATCTGCGCTTCCTCTATTCTACTTTTAGCTAATTCAAAATCTCCCCTAGACAAAGCAGCTTTAGCCAGATTTGTTAACCTCTCTGTTTTTGGAACATCCAATCCCCAATAATCTGCATTTTCTATTTTACCATCAATATCCCTAATTGATTCATCTACCTCGAAAATAATTTCCTTAAGTTGTTTTATTCTTTCATTTATCTCATGTACTTCAAGATATTTACTTTCAAGCAGTTTATTCTCTGCTTCGTCTATAAGATCCTTTATTCCATTTACTGAGAAATTAGCAGCTTCAAGTTCATTTAAAATCTGGATACTCTCATTAAGCTGTATCAACGCTTCATCTGCTGACACTTCATAAATATTCAAAGTAACAATTCTAATATCCTTTGTTGTTTTAACTCCACCATATTTCTTATTTTTAATTGATATTGAATATGTTAAATTGTGCTGCCCTCGTGTAAAGTAACTAGGCGCTTCAATATACGTAGTAAATATTTTTGTTTCAAAAGGCTTAAGTGTAAATTCACTAGGCTGAACTCGTATATAATCTGAATTAAATCCTTTAACTGTAATATTGATATCTGCAGTTGAATTTAATTTGTTTGTAATATTCATCATATAACTTTGATTCTTTCCCCGTATCAGATTAAATACTTCATGTATCTGAACAACACGTGGTCTTAGTGTCCCTCCCCCACCTGGAGAATTACTTCCAGGTGTAGGCTCGTCGCAATCTGGATCTTGTGTATAACCACAGGAGGCAACACAAACATCGTCAGATGTGTTGTAACAAAGGAATGTCATATTAACTGTAGTATTAAACAGCGTTTCATTATCTGCATTTAATATAAGACCACCTGAAGAATTGTAACCGCTTCCTAACAAGTAAAATGTTTTAGTTCCAGCAGTTGAAGTTGCTAGGTTTGAAAATGTTATGTTGATATAATTATTATGCCAACTACTATTGCTAATATTTGTATAGTTTAGCGAAGAATCATTTGAAGTTGTAAACCCGCTCGCCAATGTCCAGTTAGATGTAACATTGTGCGCTGTGTTTGTTGTATTTTCAGGAATAACACCCATTATATTTCTAACTCTTCCCTGAAGAGTTATATTTTGATCTGTTAAATAATATGTTGATCCGCTCGTAGGCGAAGCAATTTGCTGTAATATGTATGGACCTTGTTGATTTGCAATTATACTTCCAGTTACATTACCATATCGTGTATCAGACCGAGTTCTGAATTCATCAAGTGTAATCAAATAACTATCTTCTGAAACCTCTGACAAAAATGTTGCGTTTGTCTGAATTGTTCCACTGCTATTTGCAGGTATTGTATAATATCCTAAATTCTTTACATATTCCCAATCATCAATTCCCATTTTATAATAAATCCTACCCTCCGTCAAATTATATGTTAATCTAAAGTCAAGTGAACAACTTGCAACAGAATAATTTGCATCACCTGTATTATTTATTGTTATATTTCCTACAGCTGCATTCTCATCCCAACCAGTATCTGTTTCCAAATCTGTTATCGCAGACCATGTACAATCCCAAGCAGATTCAAAAGTTTGATTTGAAGTCTGATTAATATTATTCAAAGTATCATTAGCTAAAATCCTATAAGTATAATTTGCCTCTGTTGACATCATCGAAACAGTTGTATTATAATATGAAGCAGATGTGTTTGTCATAGTTGAATTTGTCCAGTTAGTTCCATTATGATATTCCAAAACAACTCTATCTACTGAAAATGCTGAATCAGAAACACTCACATTAAACAAAACATTTACATTCGGATCAACATCATCTGTTGAATTACTTCCACCTACCTTAGTATAAGTGAAATTAGTTACTGTAGGACCAGTAATATCAATAGTGAAAATTCTCATTACAGATGTGTTTGAATTAGAAGCACCATCAAGACAAGTAACATTCCAGCTATGATTTCCTTCTGCAATATCTGTAGCATCTAAACTTGTCAATGTATTATTTGCCGTTGTAGCATTCCCACTCACATAAACATTGTCTATATATAATGAACAATTAACAGTACCTGGATAATTTTCTATAGTTGTGAAATTAAATGTTATGTTCTGAGATGTTGTATTTACCATATCAGCTGGTAAATTTAATACTATAATCGGAGCAGTCCCGTCCCAACCAGTTAATGCCCATGTTGATCCAGCTGCTACAGAATCAACCCAAACATTAGAACTTGGTATACTTGAAATCACCCTATCATCATTTGTAGTCCCATTAAACCATGAAGCATTTGATGTTAATGTTGCCCCACCTGTCAATCCCACATACCCACCTGGATATTTGTAATAAACCATTCCATTATCATAATGGCTTGTATTGTAAGTCAAATTACCAGTTGACGTTACTGTAATATTAGTATAATTCGCGTCACTTACTAAAGTTAGGTTACCACTAATTGTAACATTATCAAAAACAGTTGCACCTGCCAAATAACTATCTGAACCACTAAACACAACTGTTCCAGAATTATTTGTAAATGTTCCTGAATTAGTTAAATTTCCAGTTATTGTTGTTATTCCAAATGTGGCATCATAATTACTTCCCGAACTTATTGATAATCCACCAAAATCAACATCAGGATTAAACCAAACAGGATTACCATATAATGTTCCTGTATTTGATTCAGCAGAATCAGAAACACTACTTCCTGAACCATCATTTAATTTAAACCAAGCTTTTAAACCGGTTATATTATTATAAGTTTGATTATACAAACCAGCAATATTATCTCCAGATAATGTTATATTATATAAACGAATATCTGAAAGTGTTCCATTAAAATAACTAACAGCCTCACGAGATACACCAATACGAACATTATTTGCATCTATAGTTGGATGAGTTCCCCCATCATAACAATTATCAACTTGAACACCATCTAAATAAATATCATAATATGTCCCACCGTGTGTTATTACAACATTATGCCATCCCACACTAATATTATCTGTAGCAGAACAATACCCACTTCTATATTGAGTAGCTCCTCGTTTTATTATAACCGCTATCATCTCATCAGTTAATAATCCAGTTGATGAACCTAAATTTAACATTTCATAAGAAGTTGTACTGTCATTACCTAAAAATAATGGTGATTGTGTACTTGAAGACGCATCAAGTGCATTAGCTGTATAAAACCAAAAAGATGCTGCACTTACATCTCCCAAATCACCTGCAGCAATATAATCCTCATCACCATCAAGAATAATTCCACCAGCTGAGTTAGAATCTAGAGTACCATTTATTGTTACAGTTCCACTAGTTGTTAAGTTATCTTTATGTGCAATATAAGAACCCTGACCAATAATAATATTTTTGAAATCATCTGTTTGGAAACCAACAATAGTTGCATTATTATTTAATACAACAGTTCCCACATTATCTATAAATGTACCATAATTAATTAAATTCCCAGAAACTGTTGTATTCCCGCTTGTTCCAACAAATGTTCCGCCAGAGTTTATTGTTAGAGAACCAAAAGAGTAAGCACCTGACTGTGCAGTTCTACCAAATGTTCCACTAACTGAAACGTCACCAGTAACTGTTATAGCATCTGTTATAGAATTATCTACTAAACTTCCAGAAGTAATTGTTAGATCATTTGATACGGTAATTGGTGAATTCCATTGCATCGAAGTTCCTGAAGAATTAAAAACAAAATTGTATAGACTTCCAGTTCCATCCATCTCAAATAATCTTGGTGTACCAACATCTTGCATAAGAAGTATTCCACTATTATGAGTAAATGTAGATCCTGAATCAGTATCTAATGTATATGCAGAAGGATTTGAACCTGTTAAAGTCGTTGTCCCACTTGTAGCATTGTATGTTCCACCTGACTGAATTGTTAAAGAATCAAATGTCATAGCAAAAGAAGCATCTGCACCATCTAAAGTTCCAGAAACAGCTACGTCACCTGTTACTGTTCCAGTTGATTTTAATTCAAGTTCTCCTTGAGCAACAGTTAAATCATTATCACAAGCTATTGCATAATTAGCTGAAGTTTTAGATGCTGAATCCTGAATAAAATTATAAAATGAATCACCAGCCTGCATATCTAAGAATCTAACTCCCGGAGATCCAGTCATATTAACAGTTCCATTATTATGTGTAAATGTAGAACCAGTTTTTGCATCAATACCATCAAGAGATGCTGAACGAGAAGTTATGTATGTTGTTCCGTTTGTCGCATTGTAAATTCCACCTGAATTGATTGTTAGAGAACCTAACAAAACAGATGATCCAAACATACTAGTTCCACCATCACCAAAAGTTCCTGAAACTGAAACATCACCTGTAACTGTTAAATTAATATAATCACCTGAACCTGATCTAAATGTTCCAGAAGTAATAGTTACATCATTGTCAATAACCGTATCAACATCTTGTATTGCTACTAAATCCCCACTTGCAATTTCAACATCATAAACATTTCCAGTCCCAACCAAATCAACACTTACTGTATTTCCAGTATCTGTAAAATTAACTAAACCGCTACTTGCTGTAAACGTTCCATCATTATCAAGAGCATAACCAGAAGGATTTTCACCATATAATGTTAATGTTCCAGATGGAGCAATAAATGTAGCACCATCATCAATATCCAATGATTCTATAAGAGTATCATTATAAGCATAAACCTTATTTGGACTGTTTATATTCAAATCTCTAAAAGTACTATTTCCATAAATTTTTATTCCACCAGTATTTGTATTTCCACCTGTAGTCAAATCCAAACTAAATTCTGTATTATTAAGTGTTAGATATCCTGTTCCAGCTGAATTTCCGCCCATATAATGTTTAATAATCTGAGCAGGATATGCTGCATTAGCTCCACGAACTGTATTTGGATATTTTAAATTAAGTGTAAAATCAGAAACACCATCACCACTAACACTTCCAGACTGTGTATCATTACCCAATATCAAATTACCATTATAATATAAATTAAAACTTCCTGCTGCTGGCGTATACAAACTATTTATTATCCACAAAGTATTTCCATCAGCAGTATACCCACCCTCATTTATCAAATTGTAAAAAGCACTAGATGCTGAACTAAAACCATCCCAGTCACCTGAACTTTGTTGCCGCACAACAGTTCCGTCATTATGATTAAAAGTTCCCGATCTATACATCTCACCACCAACAGTTGTATTTCCAATTGTCGCATTAAATGTTCCTCCTGAATAAATTGCTAAAGAACCAAACTGATCATTATTAGTAATCCAATTAGAATCTCCATAAATTGTTCCGCCATTTCCACCACTTCCAGAATCTGTAGCTGTTGATCCTGTTCTTTCATCAAGTTTCCACCAACCAACTAAACCTGTAGTATTTGTATATGTATTTGCATAAAGTTGTGAAACATGAGAATCAGTTAAAGTATAATTATATACTCTAATATTATGTATACTGCCATCTATATAATATCCTTCTTGTCTTTTTCCAATATATTTTATTAATGTAGAATCACTAGCCCAATTAGCATTTGTTAAAGTATCTACTTTTGTATCATTTAAATACAAATCAACTGTTGTATCATTAACTCTTACTAAAGTAATTAAATATTCAGTATTATTAATTAAAGATACTGTATATGAATCAGAATCACCAGCTGCTCCATAATAAGCTAATAATGTAGCACCGTTATATCTAAAACCAAAACCAGGTGAAAGTTCAGATCCCATAAAATATTGTGTTGCTGAAACTCCTTGAGAAGGATAATGATACCAAAAACTTACAGAATTACTTGTACCGTAATCACCTTCAGAACTTAAATTAATATAATTAGCAGCTCCATCAAAATCAAAACCAACAAGATCATCACCAGCATCTAATATTCCATTAATAGTAACATCTTCTGTAACATTAAAATCATATTTTGATGTATCTAATGTTCCATTGACTGTTATATTTTGAATTGTTATATTATCATTTATTGTTATTGTATAACTAGAATTAATTATAGCGCCAATATCTGATCCCAATGGATAAGTATCATCACAGTTTTCCCAATTAGAAGCATCTGTCCAATAACCAGTTGCATTTGCATTACAAATATCTCCGCTAGGATCATATGCATAATCAGTTATCGTATGTGTCTGATTTGAAAAGTTCAACTGTAGAGTTGCGTAACCTGCATCATGCATGTAATTGCTAAAGTATCCTGTATCATTACAAGAATAATTTTCTACTAAGAATTGAGCTGGTTTAACAGAGGTATTTGTTAAGTTTGTATAATTATATTCGCTATCAGAAAAATCAACAATTGTTAAATTATTTTTCAAGTCTATCGAACCGCACGAAATATTCAAAAACTCCATTGCATCTGAAGTGTTCACATCATCAGTATCAATCTCTGTCCAATTTGCATTTGTCGAGGAAATCAACAAATCCCCAACACCTGTTGTGTTAAATGCAACTACCCAATCTTCTCCGTCTCGAAGATAACTATAAGGATTTAACACTGTCAATGAAATTTCAAAAGTTTGATTTGAAGTATGTGGTGTAATCCATTCTAGATAATCCACTAACTCATCTTCATCTGTATCGTACATCTGTAAATTAACTGACTCGTCACTTGTAACATCTACTAGCTCTCCCTCTGAGTTCTCCTGCCAATAAAGTTTGATATTTTCTGCAGGTGTATTATCAATCTCCACAAAAGTTAGAACATTTTCATAATGAACATCAGAATAAACTAGAACTGTCTTTCCATTGTTTGTATCGATCTCTCGCGCTTGCGGTGCAGGTGTTTCATATTCAATTTCAACAGAATCAACTTCTTCTTCAATAACAATTTCACTTGTCTCAATTTCTTCCTCGACTTCTTCAATTTCTTCTGTCTCATTAGTTACTGATTCAATTGGTTCTTCTTCAACTTCACTTTCCTCTTCCAATGGTTCTGTTTCGTTTCCGACAGTTTCGTTACCAATAACTTCTTCCACTGACCCAGTTTCGTTTCCAATTGTTTCTGTCTCGTTCCCTGAAGTTTCGTTTCCTTCTGTTTCATTATCAACAACATCACCTGTATCATTAGCTACTTCCCCTAACAAATCCCCAACAGGCACAACAACCGGCTCAATTAACAAATCATCATTCAACTGCACAGAAAACAAAAATGTAATAAATCCCCCAAAGCTTGACTCGTAAAAATCAACAATTTCCGCAAACTTATCACTCTCAGCCAACTCCTGACCGTCAATTTTAGCTTTTTTCAAAGCCTTTTCCTCTTCATTAATAATTTTAATTTCATTAGCTTCTTTTGGAACTTCAACTGTGAAATTATCATCCCGATCTTTCAAAACAACTTTCTTTTTCCACCGAACTTTCTGCCCAATAACAGCTCCATATTGAATAACTGTCTGCTCGTCTATCTTATCATCAACAGGAACCTCCACACTTTCAACAGAATCTAACTTTCCAATGCTCTGCTCAAGAATATCTTGCGCTTCTAACGGAAGAAACTCCTCTTCAATAACATTATTCTCTAGAACATTGGCATAACCAACAGCAAATATACCACAAAATAACATCAAAGCTAGAGTAAAGACTAATACCTTCCTCAATCAAACACCATCCGACTAAAACTAGTTGTTTTTACTGGTTTATAAAAATATTTGAGACCCAAAATAACTGGATTTTTAATATATTAGCCACTTTCAGATCCAGCACTGCCCCGCTCCAAACGCTTCTCATACTTCTTAAGAACAATTTCCAAAGATTCTTCCAAATTAACATCAAATTTATTTGCTATTGTCACCAGCGAGAACAACAAATCACCAAGCTCTTCTGCTAACCCACTAGTCGCCTCAGAAGCCTTTTTTCCATAATCACTACTCTTTAAAATTTCCTTAGCAACTTCCCCAAGCTCTGACATTGCATCTAAAACTCTAGCTTCAGAAGAAGAATCAATATTATTTTCTTCGCAAAACTTCCTTATCTTCTCCTGAACATCCTTCATTTAATCACCAATTCCAAGACTTTTTCTTTTCCCTAGGGTTTTCTTTTTCTAGAAAAAGAAAAGGCTAACACCAATCCAAACCTTCTGTCTCAATCAGAGTACGATTAATGTACATTTTAGACCCTGTTCGAAGTGCCAACGCCATTGCATCTGAAGGCTTAATATCAATCCGTAAGATCTTTGTCGGGCTCTGCAAAACAAGATCACTATAATAATACTGTTCATCCCGTCCAGTAATAGCCATTGAAACAAGCGTCATATTATAGGTATCTATAACCTCAACAAATGCATCATAGATAGTTGGTCTTCCAACAATCACCCCATCTATTCCTGCTTGTATAGCTGCTGCCCGCTCCTCAGAAGTCTCAGCCACTAGCGCCTTGCACCCGCTAGAAATAGCTAAAGTCGTCCCGTTTAGAACAATATCATCTATCTCAACAAAATCATCTTCAGGAAAATAGTCCTGCTGCGCAATAGCATACACACCTGCAAGAATAACAACTACAATAATAACAAAAGATATTCGCTTCATAACTATATACTAACTAAGCTGTTTAAAAAACTAGAGGATAAGGATAACTTATGCTCCAGTAGCTCAGCTTGGATTAGAGCGTTCCCCTCCTAAGGGAAAGGTCGTGCGTTCGAATAACCTTTTTGTTGGCTAAGTCTGTCAAAAAAGCTTAACCAAAAATAAAGAAATTCGCACCTGGAGCACCATAAATTACATTGTAATTCTAACTCTTACTTTTAAGCATATTTACAACAATTTTTCTATTTAGTATTATCCTACTTAATGTAGAAATTACAAATACAATACCCAACCATACATGCAAATCCACAAACAAAACAAATTGCGCATCAGTTCCTTTTAGATAATTAATAAAAAGAGGTATAGAAGTCAATGCAACAACAACCAAAGTTATAATACTAATAATCAGCAAAATTTTATTAATTTTTCTTCTCATTTCATCCACCTTTTTATTCTAATAGGTCTTATGATAATTTATAGTGTTATCATGTTATTAAAATACTCTAAGAAAAACGAAAAGACAATTATCAAAACAGCTGTCTCTATCCTACGTAAAGGAGGCTTAATTATCTACCCAACTGAAACTCTCTACGGCATTGGATGCGACGCCACAAACAAGCGCGCTGTCGCAAAAGTTTACAAAATAAAAAAGCGCAAACGAAATTTACCTGTCTCAATTCTAGTCTCTTCCAAAACAATGGCTAAGAAATATGTTTCACTCTCTCAGAAAGCTATAGGTAAGCTACCTGGACGTTACACATTCATTCTACCAGTAAAAAGAAAGCTCCCAGTATCAAAAGATATGACTGGCATCCGCCTACCAAAACACTGGTGCACTAAGTTGACTCGCGCGCTAGACAAGCCAATCGTCAGCACTTCTGTTAATATAAGCAAAAGAAAACCTCTAACAGACATCAAAAAAATCCAGAAAATATTTGGTTCAAAAATAGCTCTCTACATTGACCAAGGCAAACTTACTGGCCCCGCAACTAAAGTCTATCTAGGGAAAAAACGTCTTAGATGAAAACCTTAACATCCCGATGAGTTGTAACAGCTCGAATCAACTGCTTTCCTATGTCGCTCCGCTTAGCAACTTTTATTTGACCTTCACGACCAACAGTTGCAGTAAACAAATACTCACCCTCGATCTGAACATTCGCATTTTTACCGCACATCTTTTTTCCAAAAGTTAATGCAATGTACGCCCCAGTATCTTTTGTCGAGAACTCTACTTCCTTATTCAAACCACCTTCAGCTTCAACATCTATTTTAATACCCAACTTCTCTTCAAGCTCTTTAATATTTTTTCCGTCTTTACCAATCATTCGAGCAACCATTTTATTTGGCACATGCACAGCTATCTTATTATCAGAAAGAAACTCCACATCCCGTACATGATATTCTTTTAACTTACGTTTAATTTGTTGCTTTGCTAAACGCCTCAAACCTGATTCTTCTTTACTACTTTCTTCACCAACAGGAATAACAACAGTCTGTTCCCCATAAGTATATATTTCATATTCAAGCTTTCCAGTTTCAAAATCTTTTACTTCCACGACCGGCCTCGCAAGGTCATCATCCTTCATTCCATGTGGACACTTTACAGTTAGAGACAGCGATAAAACTTTTTCAACATGTCCATCTTTTATGTAAATAATTGTATCTAGCACACTTGGAATAATTCCTAAATCAATCTTTCCAATAAATCTCTGCACAGCTTCAACAGCCTCAGACGAGTGAACTACTCCAATCATCCCAATTCCTGCAAGTCTCATGTCAGAAAAAACTTCAAAATCTCTTATCTTCCGAACCTCATCAAAGATTGTATAATCCGGACGAACTAACAAAAGTATCTCTGCTGTTCGAGCAAATGACTTTTCCAAAGGTGCGTATTGAGTTACTTCCTTAGGAACTTGCAAGTCACGTGGCGACTCCATTGTCTTAACAATTTTTCCTTTATCTAAGTAAAATTTAGCCATTGATGCTGCGAAAGTGCTCTTTCCACTTCCAGGTGGACCTGCCACTAAAATTCCTTCTGCTTTTTTATCTAAACGGTTTTTTAATTTTTCAGAAAGTTTGTAATCGTCTAAAACTAACTTAACTATCGGTCGCACTGCAGTAATCTCAGTCTTCTCAGAGAAAGGTGGTATCGCAATTGCTATTCTCATATTTCTAAGTTGGATTATTGTTGAACCACGAGCTGACATCTCAAAAAAACCATCATCTTCATACTTTGCTCCGTCTAAAATTTCTTTTCTAATCTCATCAATCTCTTCACTAGTCATTTCCTTTTTTCCTAAACGCATAAGAGAAAACTTACCTGGCTTACCTCGCTTAGCCAGAGGTACGCACCCAGTTTTCAAATGAACAGACATTGTATCTTCTGTAAAGAAACTTTCTAGTTTAGTTGATTTTGTTTTTTCATAAGAATCAAAATATTGAACACGAATACCTTCTGCATCTGCAACAAGAGCTTGCGGCATATCACAAGTTATTAGAACTGCATCAATTTTTTTCGCTGCATCTTGTATCAACGAATCGATCCTGCCACTTTTTGCCAAACGAATATCATCATAACTAGCTTTCTCACCATATGATTCAACTGTTATTCCATATTTTTTTGAATTTTCCCGTAAATTCTTTACTTCCTCTAAACCAATAAACCCAATATCTAAACCACGTGCTGTTTGACTTTGTATTTCTCCCATTACTAACTCGTGAAGAAAAACTGTCGATCCTTTCAACTTTCCTTGTTCTGCTAAACTTGTAATCTTTCCATGAATAATCGCAGAAGTATCTGGTAGAATTTTATCTAACTTTTCAATTTTATTACTAGGTCTTCTATTATCTCTTCTAACTTTCATGTGCAACACCTCACAATTTTATCTAGTTGCACAGGCTGTTCAACTTGAACAGTATCTACATTGTTGAACTTCACTAAACGTCACCTCTTTCCGAAAAAAGCAAGTGTAAACTACTTTCTCGTTACAAATAATCATAGATGTAAAGTATTTAAATACATTAAATCGTCATGACTAGAAAAAAATATACAATCGACGAACTAGTTTCCATCACCACAATGCTTAAATACACTAAAAATTTTATTTTTGATATGATGAATCCTTGCCCAGAATGCGGTTCAGAAAAAATACGAAACAGTTCAGCAGAAATACTTTGCCAACACTGCGGACTTGTAATTGAAGAATCTGTATTTGTAGGTCAGTAGAAAAACACACACGTGCATCTTATTTTATTTAGACATAATAATTTACTTCAACTCGATTAACAGTCTTGATATTCTAACTTGTTTTTCTTTTCCTGTCATCATATCACGAAGAACTACTTTCTCTTCTCTTAATTCCTTCTCACCAACAATAATACAGTAAGGCAACCCTCTAACTGAAACATAATTCAATTGTTTTTTCAAATTCCGACCCATAACATCTGTCTCAACAGAAAAATCTTCCCGTAATTTATTTGCAATCTTAATTACTTCTTTACCAAGATTCTCATTAACAGCTGCAACAAATATTACTTTTTTATCTTGCGTAAACATCTTCTCCTCTTTCATAACTTCCATTATTCTTTCAAAACCTAATGATATTCCCACAGCTGGTGTAGCTTGTCCACCAATTTTCTGAACCATATTATCATATCGTCCCCCACCAGCAACACTCCATTGCTTACCAACAGAAACTTCAAAGACAGTACTTGTATAATATTCTAATCCCCTAACCAACGAAAGATCAATTTTAACATTATCTTTAAAACCTAACTTCTCAACTTCCTTAACAACTCGCTCTAACTCGTCTTTACCCTCACAAAATGGTATTTTTTTACTTGTAATAAATTTCAATATTTCATTTGTTTTTTTCTTATCAATTACTTTTAGCAGCTCTCGCTCAACTCCTAACTTACCAATTTTATCCAACTTATCAATTGCTCTAAATACTTTAACTGGTTCATCTATTCCAAGATTCCTAACAAAAAAATCTAAAATGTTTTTATTATTTACCCTAATAGAAAAATTCTTAAAACCAAGTTCTTTAAACACATCACAAGCAACAGCTATAATTTCCGCATCAGCCTTCGGGCTAGGACTGCCAAAAATATCAACATCAGTTTGCATGAATTCGCGAAACCGGCCTTTTTGTGGTTGATCATATCTCCAAACCTTTCCCATCTGATAACGTTTAAAAGGTTTAGGCAAGTTCGAATTTTGAGAAACAAATCTAGCTGCCGGCACAGTCAAATCAAATCGCATTCCAAGCTCGCGCTTTCCCTGATCTTTAAAATAATAAATTTCTTTTTTTATCTCTTCACCACCACCGCCCTTAGCAGCCAAAAGTCCGAACGACTCCAACGCAGGAGTATCCAACGGAACATATCCCCATTTCACAAATATACTTCGTATTGCATCAAGTACTTGCAACCGTCTAGCTTGTTCTTCAGGAAAGAAATCTCGCATTCCCTTTACAGTTTGATATCGCATAGTTGATTTTTCATTTCCGCACATATAAATCCTACTCCAATCCCCCAACAACTTTCTCTACCTCTTGTAATATTTCACCAGATTTTAAAACCTCTGCTAATTTTTCTATATCTGGATAAAGAGGACGGTCCTCTTCTAAAAAAGTTACATATTTTCTAACAATATCATAAGCTATTTGGGTCCCTTTACCAAGTTTACCACCTTCTTGTTTTCTAAAATCCACTGCTTGCGCCGCTGCTAATAACTCTATTGCAAGTACACCAAAACTATTATCAATTATTTCACGAGTTTTAATTGCTGTATTAGTTCCCATACTTACAAAATCTTCTTGATCAGCTGCAGTTGGTATCGAACCTGTTGCAGCAGGGGTACAAAGTATTCTATTTCTATTGACTAACGACGCAGCTGTATATTGTGGTATCATAATTCCAGAATACATCCCAGCACCATTTATTAAAAATCCTGGAAGACCTTCGTTCAGATTTGGATTAACTAACCGGTTAAGCCGTCTCTCTGAAATAACAGAAACATTTGTAACAGCTATTCCAAGAAGCTCTAACGGCAACGCAATTGGCGTTCCTTGAAAATTCGCACCTGCTAGATATTGCCCAGGTGGAAAAAGGGGATTATCTGCACCAGCATTCAACTCTATTTCAATTTGTTCTCTGGTAAAATTAAGAGAATCTTTTACAGCACCAATTACTTGTGGAGTAGAACGAATACTATATGCATTCTGAACCTTATCTGAACTTCCAATTAAATTTGAACCATCAATAAGTTTTCTAATATTTCTAGCACTCTTCACCCCGCCTGGAAAACCTCGCAAAGTAAATATTCTCTCTGTAAATGCCATAGGCACAGCTTTCAATGCTTCAAAAGTTAACGCAGCAATTATTTCAGAAGTTTTTACTAAAAGATTTGTATCTGTTACAGCTAACGCACCCAACCCAACTGTAAGTTGCGACCCGTTTATCACAGCTAACCCATCTCTAATTTCATATTGTATCGACTGCAACCCAACCATTTCTAGCGCTTGCTCGCCTGACATTCTTTCTCCATTAAAAAATGCTTCTCCTTTTCCCAGAGGAACTAACATTGCCTGTGCTAACGGAGCTAAGTCCCCACACGCACCAACTGACGCAGGATACATAACAGGAACAACACCACGATTAATCATCTCTGCAATAAACTCAACAACTTCCAACCTAACCCCCGAAACACCTTTACAAAATACATTCAGACGCGAGATAATCGCTGACTTACATTCCTCATCACTAACAGGTTTACCAAAACCAGAAGCGTGGCTATAAACCATGTAAGTCGAAAGCTTCCGAGCTTTCTCTGGCGAAAGAACAACATTAGCAAGTTCCCCTATCCCAGTTGTTGTTCCGTAAGCCAGCTCTTTCTTTGCAAACATCTCTTCAACAAAAGCACGACTAGCATTAATCCGATCCTTAGCTTCGCTAGATATTTCTATCTTCTCCCCGCTTCTTATCGTTAAGACCAATTTTTCCGCTGTCAAATTTTCTCCATCTAATTTCATTCATATTCACCTCATTATACTAACCCATTTTTGATATTGATTTTCCATAGCATCTTCAAAAGGAAGCCCGCTCTTAATTGCCTCTTCAATCATAACTTTATAATTTTTTTCTCCAACAATTTTTTCATAATCCATCATAAACACCTCCTATTTAATCCAAAACCATAGTTCCATTATGATCGTAACGTACATCATCCAAAACCACAGTTCCATTATGGTCGTAACGTACCCTCGAGTTTATATCAATAATTTCTTGTATTTCTTCATCACAAAATTCAGAATCACCAGAAACCATTTTATTTCGTTCTTCTCTTAAAAAATCTTCAAAAGAAACAGCACAAGGAATACCATCTATATAATCTTCTAGTATTTCTTGATATCTCTTATCACCAATATCTTCCTTTATACTTTCCATTTCAGATATACCCAAAGTTCCATTTTCAAGATTTAACTGTATATTTTGTCTAATGCAACCATAATTACCAAATTCAGAAGGCATCTTAGCAGACTTACAACCTGCATTATATAATGAAAAATATTTTTCTTTAATATCAACCTGAGCATCTAAAAACAATTTATATATTTTTTTCATGTCTCCTACTATCGAAGGTCTATCAGGAAATAGAATATTTTCAATTTGTTTCACATATTCATCCATTTTACTATCATATCTACTTTCAAAATAATCTCGACGTGTCGGGTTTGATTCATATGCCCGTAAATATCTTAGTATTTGTTTGTTAACATCCTCTATTCCTACTTTAATATTTGATGGGGTAATTTTCATCACAAACACCCCCAAATACAACTTGATGTTCTTTGAACATCTCGGATTTTAACTGGGGCCATGACCGGGAATTTAACCCGGACCTTAGGCTCCACAAGCCTATATGCAGACACTACACCATCACAGCCATTACTAACAGAAATAACACCAGAAACTAGACTAGCGCCTCTTCTAACCACAACAGGAACAACAAATCTACCCCGCTCATCTATCTTAGTAGAAAATTCTTTACAATTAACATTTACAATAACTTTAGATCCATATCTAAGTCGAAGTTTTCGTCTTATTGACGCTGAGATCAGAACACGGCCTTTACAATCAACTTGAGAGGTAAAACTAATAGAATCTTTCTTGCTTTCTTGATAAAAATTCTTTCGAATTTTTGTGAACTCGTCCACCACTCATATTTAACACCTAATTAGTTATTCTCCCGCAACCCTTTTAAACATATGTGGGAATTAAGGGAAACCTTAAAGACATTTCCAAAGCACATTTAAATCTTGAATAACGACTTTAACCATGAAGTTAATTGGAAAAGTTGTATCTGGCCTAGGAAAAGGAAAGCAATTTATGGCAATGACAGAATACAAAACACAATTCATTAAAAAGCTGGGTTTTACACCTTTCGAAGGCACTCTAAATATAGAAATTGATCAAGAACTATCCTTAACCGAACCATTTACTACAATAGAAGGTTTTAGAGAGTTTGGTAAAATCAAATGCCACAAAGCCAAACTAAACAGCAAAGATGTCATCCTTATTGTTCCAGAAAAAACCCGACACTCTAGAAAAATAATCGAAATAATTTCTTCTATTGAGCTCCGCAGAGCTCTAAATTTAAATGATGGAACAGAAGTAGAAATAGAGGTTTTATAATGATGTTTAACATTTTGAGACAGGTTAAACAGCCTGTGCAACTGGATAAAATTATGAGGTGTTGCACATGAATAATACTAACTCGACAAAGAGCTATACAATTGGAATTGCAGATACAATGTTTGCCCGAGGAGACATGGGAAGTTTAGCAGAAAAAACTATTAATGATAATATTAATTCCTCTCAGGGAACTATAGAAATTGTTAGATACACTGTTCCTGGAGTAAAAGATCTCCCAGTCGCTTGTAAAAAACTTTTTTCAGAAAACAATTGCGACATAGTAATTGCTTGTGGGTTTGTAGGAGCTGAACATGTAGACAAGATCTGCGGCCACGAAGCTTCCTCAGCTATTCAATTAGTACAACTCGAGCAGAAAAAACACATAATCGAAGTTTTTGTACACGAAGACGAGGGCACAGATAAAAAACTAGCAACTATCATGCATAACCGAGTTGTAAAGCATACATTAAACACAATAAAACTTCTAGAAGGTAGAGAAAGCCTACAAAGTAAAGCAGGAAGTGGAGAGCGCCAAGGTTGGAACAATGCTAAACAACTTGATATAAGTAATGTTATCTCCGAAGAAGCTAAAGATAATCAAAAATTTAAAATCGGTATTGTGGTTTCTGAATTTAATAGAGAAATAACATTTGGTATGCGAGACCAAGCTATAGAATATATTAAATCCCACAGACACACTAGCGAAGTTCTAGAAGTCCCTGGTGTTTTCGACATGCCATTAGCAATTAAAAAATTCTGTCAAGACCGCTCAGTCGACGCAATTGTTCTTCTCAGCGCTGTTATCACAGGCGAAACTAAGCACGACAAACTAATCGCAAACACAACAGCCAGAATCGCAGCTAACCTTTCAGTTAAATTTAACAAACCAATTTCTTGCGGAATAATCGGTCCAGGTGCAACATGGAAACAAGCTGAATCTAGACACAGTGAATATGTTAAACGCTCAGTAGACGCTAGCTTACGAATGTTAGAAATTCTTTAAAAGAGTTATTTGTTTTTTAAATCTGAAAATCCATTAAATCCTATGCAGAAATACGACTCACAGAAGCTAGAAGAGCAAATGCGCACTCATTGGACTAAGATTAAACTAGCTGATGCTCTGAAAAACCTGCGAAAGGGCAAAAAAACATTCTATCTGCTAGACGGACCACCCTATGTTAACGCACTACCACACGTAGGCCACATTAAAACAACTACTTGCAAAGACATCTGGTCTAAACTAAAACTTATGCAAGGTTTTGACTCATGGTTCCAGCCAGGTTTTGACTGCCACGGTCTTCCAGTAGAAAACATGGTAGAACGAGATCTAGGAATCAAATCCAAAGACGAGATCAATAAAATGGGTATTGAGAAGTTTGACAACCTTTGCCTAGAAAAAGTACTAGACAACGAGCAGGCTTGGATCAAAACATATAATCTTTTAGGTGCTTGGCGAGGTTTTTACAAACCTTACTTTACTTACAAATCTTATTATATAGAATCAGCTTGGTGGACACTAAAGAAAATGCACGAAAACAAGCTTCTCAAGAAAGGTAAATTAGCTATCCACTGGTGTTCTCATTGCGAAACAGCTCTAGCTGGTTACGAAGTATCTGACTCTTACAAAAACTTAACAGATCCAACTATCTATGTTAAGTTTGCTGTCAAAGGACAAGAAAAAACTTTCTTCCTTGTTTACACAACAACTCCATGGACACTTCCCGGAAACGTCGGACTAATTGTTGCTCCGAAAAAAGAATATGTTAAGGTCGAGAGCGAGGGTGAATTCTTTATTCTTGCAAAAGACTTAGTTGAATCTGTTTTTTCGCTAGCTAAGCAAAAATTTAAAATTATAGAAACTTTCTTAGGGAAAAGTCTTGAAGGAATCGAATATGAACCAATTTTAAGTATCCCATCCCAAAAAATTTCCCATGCTCATAAAATACACTTATCGATTCCTATAATGAAGTTCAAAAAATACAAAAAACACGAAACCGGAGCCGACGACCAAGACGAATTCGGCCAATTCGTAACAACCAGTGAAGGAACCGGAATAGTTCACACAGCACCCGGACATGGTTCCTCTGATAATTACATAGGAAGACATTACAAATTAGATGCTGTTTCACCTGTTAATGAAAAAGGACAATTCACTGAAGATGCAGGAAAGTATCAAGGTGTCTTTGTAAAAACAGCTGACAAACAAATCATAAACGATCTCAGATCAGAAAATAAATTATTCTACACCGGTACAGTAAATCATTCTTATCCACTTTGCTGGAGATGCAAATCACCATTAATTTTCCGTTTAAGTGACCAATGGTATCTTTCAGTCGATCCAATAAAAGAAAAGATGATAAAAACAAATGAAAAAGTTAACTGGATGCCGTCCTTCGGACAACGCCGATTTGAAAATTGGTTAGTTGATCGTACCGACTGGTGCATTTCACAACAAAGATACTGGGGAACACCTATTCCTATTTGGGAATGTGGCTGTGGAAAAATTCAAGTTATTGAATCTGTTAAAGAGCTGCGCAAGTTAGCTGTTAGTGATCCTGGCGAACTCGACGACCTGCACAAACACTCAATCGACAAAATAAAAATAAAATGTAGTTGTGGTGCCGAAGCTAGCCGAATACCTGATATATTTAATGTCTGGTTTGATTCTGGAATTGCTCCATGGGCATCTTTAGGATATCCACACCAGAACAAGGAACTATTTGAAAAAATGTATCCCTGTGACTTAGTTGTCGAATCACAAGACCAGATTCGTGGCTGGTTTGATTCACTTATGTTTACATCAACCGGCTCTTTCAAGAAAAACTCTTACAAAGCAGTTGGTTTAATGGGATGGGTCTTAGATGAAAAGGGAATAAAAATGTCCAAGTCTCTAGGAAATGTAATTTGGGCACAAGATGGTCTACGCGATCTTGGTGCAGATGCAATCAGATTGTATTACTGTTGGGAAGTTGCTCCATGGGAAGTACAAAAGTTTTCCGTGCGAATCTGCGAAGAAGTTAAACGTCAATTAAATATTCTATGGAACTTACATGAATTTTACAAAACTCATTGTAATAAAGCTCCAAACAAAGAAAATATAGATAATATCGAAGACAAATGGTTACTATCTCGAATGAATACAGTAACTAGAGACTATACCAACCACCTAGAAAAATTTGAATTCCACTTAGCAGGACGAACAATAATGAACTTTATTGTTAATGATTTTTCACGATGGTATGTTAAATTAGTTAGAAATCGTTTAGGGGAGCCAGCAGTATCTAAAGTTTTCCAATACTGCCTTGAGAAGTCAATAAAACTTCTGGCCCCTGTAGCACCTTTCATCACAGAATCTATTTACTTAGATAGTTTTGCAAAACAAAAATCAATTCACTTAGAAGATTTCCCAAAACCAGAAAAGAAACACATAAACGAAAAACTTGAAGAACAAATGCAAACAATAATGAACATTATAGAAGCAAGTAACTCACTTCGACTTGATAAGAAGATACGATTAAAATACCCTTTACAAAAATTAACAGTTAACGGAAACAAAGAAATTATAAAATCTGTAAAAGATTTCCTACCATTAGTAAAATTAATGGCAAATGTTAAGTCTGTAGAAACAAATAATTATGCTTCTTCTTACTCAGTAAAACTAAACTTCAAAGTTGCAGGTAAGAAATTTGGAAAAGATGTTAAACAGCTAGCTCAACTTGTAGCTAAAGCTGATGCTAACAAGTTAAAGAAAGGAGAAACAAAATTAGGAAAGTTTAAAGTTACTGCTGAAGATCTAATATTTACTTCACAATACACAGGAGACGGACGACAATTTAGCGGCGGATTCATAGAACTAGACACTAAGGTTTCTCATACTTTGAAAAAGGAATGGCTCCTAAAAGAAATAACCAGAGCTGTCCAATCAGCTAGAAAAGATTTAGGATTAAAAATAAATGATAAAATAATAATTTACTTACCAGAAGAACTAAAAGAATATGGAAAATACTTTAGCAATATTAAATGCAGTATACTCACTGGAAAAGAAAAAACATTTTCTTTTGAATTTGAAGGACAGACTTACCAAATAGGAGTTGAAAAAGCTTGAAAATAAAACCAGCATCTCACTTCTTACGAAACGCAAAAGGTAAAGTAGGAATAATGTTCCATAAAGATGGTGACGGTGCTTGCTCTGCAGCACAGGTTATCGCTTACTTAAAATCAAAAAACATAACACCTGAACTTTTCACAGCACAATACGAAGAAGAAGAAGTTTCTCCATTTGTTAATGCAACGTTAGACCACTACATAATTGTTGACATGGCTACAGATGAAATAAGTAAGTGGTTGTCCCCGCTTGAAGGAAAATCGGTTTTAATTATTGACCATCACACTTCTGAGTCACTAGAACATCTAGGCTTCGTTCATATTAACCCACGTTTTGAAAAACCTGACTTGTATATTTCCGCAGCAGAAGTTGTTGGACAAGTTCTAAAACACATGGAATTCTCAGGAAAAGAATGGATCGCTCGATTAGGTGGTGTTTGCGATCGCTCTTTAAAACCAGAAGATGATAACGAAGAAAAAGCAAGCACAATTATCGACGCTGTTCGTTCAGTTCAAAAAGATAAAGGATTAATTTCACTTGCCAAGTTCTTAGCCACAGCAAACAACCTAGAAGAATTTATTTTCGAAGAAAGGTTCCAAAAATCTTACGAAGAACTTTGGAACGAAGTTGACCGCCAAGTAAGTGAATACGAACTACAAGCTGTTGGGGATGTAAACTTCTTAGAACTACGTGCAAACTTTTCAGTCACAGCAATTCTAGTTAACAAATTATTCGAACTATATCCAAAAAGAACAATTATTATTTACAGAAACACACCACACGGAATAAAAATTTCAGGAAGATCTCACAAATACGACTTAAACAAAGCATTTTCTTCCGCTAGCGAGGGCATCGGCACAGGCGGTGGCCACCCACAAGCATCAGGTGCAAAAGTCTCTGACTTTTCTAAGTTTAGAAAACGCGTTCTCGCTAACTTTGAAGAACAAGATACTAAAAAGTAATACTAAGTTTACTTAATTCTTCTTTTAATTGATCAGCACTTTTAAAAAGTATTCCATAAATACCTAAACTCTTAGCAGATTCTATATGTCTCTTAGTATCATCTACAAACAAACACTCTTCTGGATTAAAACCAGATTTATCTATAATAAACTGAAAAGATTTCACATCTGGTTTCATTAATCCAATCTCATCTGAGAAAAAAACATGACGGAATTTAGCCATAACCCCAGGATATTTTTTTCTTAAAATTTTTGTTCTCTCACTTACTTGATTAGATAAAAGAACTAAAGTATAATTAGATAATTTATCTAAAAGATCTGACATTTCATTAAGTTCAAGTATCTTATCAATATTAAAAATATCAGATATTTCCTTTTCAGTTTTATCGACACCTAAATTTTTAATATCTTTCCAGAATCCTGAACAATCTTTTTTATCAGAATATTTATCTTCTAGTTCCCAAATTTTTTTCTTAGATAAACCAAAAACTTCAACCATATTATCATAATCACTAGTGGTAAACAACATACCCCAATCAAAAATAATACATTTTATCATAAGATTCACTTAGCTATACATTATTTCATCCTTGCAACAATAAACCCATGATCCTTTTCAAATGGATCTAACATTTTCCAATCAAGAACTTTAAAGCCAGCGTCCTTTACCTTTGCTAACTCATCTTGAACAATTTTCTTTGGACTATCAGTAACATCAATACTTCTAGATTTAATTGCAAGCATTAGAATCCCGCTAGGCTTTAAAAATTTCTTACAATTATCTATCGCTATCTCAGTCATTTGTCTATCTGCAATATCACAATAAACCAAATCAACTGGTTCAACCCAATCATAGTTCTCTATCTTCCGCGCATCTGAAAGTATTGGTACAATGTTTGTTAGCTTTTCTGTTAGAGGTAACAAATCATTAAAACAACGCTCAGACATTTCCACACCATAAACAACTCCTTCATTACCCACAATTGAAGCTACTCTTGATGGAGTATATCCATGAGCGCATCCCAAATAGAGCACCTTCCATCCTTCAAGGATTTCTAACCTAACTCCCTTAACAATCGCAGCACCTAATTTACTCCGATTGGGATTCCAATCACGAAACTCTTTCCCATCTTTAAGAACTAAATCTTCGTTAAACGGATTAAATCCTTTTGGATTTTCTGTGAAAAGCTTACCGCCAATCATTTTAACATGTGGAAGCATTAACCATTCACCCCAATTATTTCCAAAAACTTTTTCGTATCTTTCAAATCATGTAAAACAAAATCAGCACCCACGGCCTTTAGTTGTTCTTCTGAATAATTCTCAGTAACTATTCCTATTGTTGTCGCACCAATTAATTTTCCAGCATTGATATCAGATGGAGTATCACCAACAGTAAAAACTTTATCAATCCCATCGCCTGCACTTTCCAAAGCCATCTTAGCTACCTCTTCTCTATTATCTTTATGATCCCCAAATCCACCGACTTTAAAATAATTATTCAATCCAACAATATCCATTTTAGCTCTAGCAATTCTTTCTAAGTTTCCAGTCAAAAGACCTATCAGAACCCCACGCTTAGTCATTTCTTCCAAAAGTTCTCTAACACCTTCACGCACAACAATATCTTCCTTCTGCAATTTAGATTTAAAAAATTCAAACATCGCATCTTCGCATTTTTCCAAACCATCTAAAAACGTTTCCTTACTAATTTGATCTTTAGTTAGAATAAACAATATTTCCTTATCAACAAGGCCAGTAGTTGGTATCTTTCTTGAATCTGCTTTTATACCATATGCCTTTTCTACACCGTAATTAAATGCATCTAAGTGAATCTCAGCAACTTTAGCTAACAATGTCCCATCAATATCAAACAAAACTAATGGTTTCATCTCATCACTTCTTTCTTTTTTCTTGCATAATCTTCCAAAAGAGCAGCACTTTTATCTTCTTTTGAGTAAAAATCTGTTCTCGCAGCAATTGTACATTTGGAAGCTAACAACCGTGCCATCTTACCTCGTTTATCTTTTGGAGCATTACAAATATCTTGGTGTGTAAAGATAATTCCATACTTAGGGATCTTTGCACCTTTGACTCCATGCTTCTTTTCTTTCAAAAAGCGAAATACCGATTTTTCGGATCCTAATAATTGTAATTTTGAACTAGGCATCTTAGCCAAACGCTCAAGATTTCCAGCCTGTGCTAAAAGTTTTGCTGAAAGTGTTCCGCCAAGCATTGCTCGCAAGTTTGGAATTTCTTCTTTAGTTGTTCTGTCCAAATACTTTTCCATTTTTTCCCGCTGTTTGTAAAGGTTCTTCAAGTTTTCTGCATAAGCTTGCAAAACTTCTTGATCCTCGCTTGTTAGCTCAATTCCCATACTTGGTTTGTAATCTTCAAACTTCTCTCGGTTACCATGCTTAGCAACTTTCTTTGCAAACTTGTAGTGATCTCTCAACTTAAGCTCTGGATAATGTAAACCAAACCATTCCCGCAATCTTTCCGACATAGTATTCAAAATTTTATCGAGATCGCTTACCGCTGAAACACATTGAACAATTAATTTGTCACGACGTTCCTTTTTCTTTATCGCTGTACGAGACTTAGCAATACCTATTTGAGAAAGCAGTTTATTCAAGTCAGCTGGATCATATCCCTTTCCAAGAGCAAGCATTCTCAAATTCTTTTTCAGGTACAAATCAGCTCGATTATCAACCCTACGATCCACTTCTTCGTCTCCCAGTTTAAGAATCAACTCATCAAGATCTTCAAAACTCTCTCCCCTAGAAAAAGCATCTATTTTCTCAGCTATAGCTTGAGCATCTCTCTCAAAGAGAACAAACTCTACTACCTTATTCTTATCATCAATACCAAATACCCCAATAGGGCATATTCCTACATATACAGTCATTAATTCCACCTCAGTCATATGTCATATAACTCCAAACCAACATCCCCAAGGAGCTATAGACTCTTTGGCTAAGCTTTGCGAGCTAGGCCTAACATTCCTTTAATTGTAACCTTTATAAATCTTAAACTTTCTTAATGGATTATAAGGTGACTATATGGGACGAATTAAAAGTAAGTGGATGAAAACAGTAGCTTCTCGTTTAATAGAAGCTAATCCAGAACGAATAAGCAAAGATTTCGAAGAAAATAAAGAGTTTCTTAACGAATTAGGTATATTCGATGAGAAGAGACAACGAAACAAAATCGCTGGAACACTAGTAAAAGCCAAGAAAAAAACATTTCTTTAATTATACATCAATTATTAATACATCAAAACTAATTTTATTCTCATGCAGGGGTAGCCAAGCCTGGTCAACGGCGCAGGACTCAAGTTTCAACATTTAAACTATAGAAAATTGAGTAAAGAGCATTATGCTATGAATGAGTTATCCTGTCACTTAGTGTGTCCGAGAGTTCAAAACACCTTTTGGAAAAAGCTGCACCAAAAACAAAAGGTTGGAAATCTCTTCCCCTGCACCATTAAATATTTTCACGACCAACTTCCCACATGATAATCCAAGATCCTCTATATGGAGAACACGAGTTCCGCGAACCAGTCTTAATCGAACTAATCAACTCAGCCCCAATCCAAAGACTGAAAAACATTAACCAATTCGGCATACCTGATAAATGGTACTATGTTAAAAATTATTCTCGATTTGAACATTGTGTTGGAACAGCAATACTACTAGCAAAACTAGGCGCACCGTTGAAAGTACAGATCGCAGGTCTTCTACACGACGCCGGCCACACAGCATTCTCACACGTAGTCGACCTTATTTTTTCCAACAGTTTAGCACAAGATTTAAACGATCGTTTATACTTCCAAACAATTTCCCAAGGTGAAATCAGCCAGATCTTAAACAATCACAAAATTTCCCCAGAAACAATAAAAGACATAAAAGATTTTCCAATTCTCAAACGATCTATCCCATTTGTCTGCGCAGACACACTAGACTATGGTATGCGGGAAATGCTAATCAAAGAAAAGCACGACCTTGCAGAAAAAACAATAAAGAACATAACAGTTCACGAAAATAAAATAGTTTTCACGTCTAGAGCAGTCGCCCGCGAATATGCAGACAATTTTCTAGATTCAAACAAAAACCATTGGGCAGACCCAGAATCAGTAACACGCTATGCCATATTCGCAGAAATATTAAGAATAGCTTTGCGCGAAAATCTAATAACAAAACAGGACCTACTAACCAAAACTGACAATGACATTATACCTATATTGGAACAATCTAATCTACCAGCTATCCAAGAACGCCTACACCAACTTGAACAGAAAAAGATCGACCTTATCAGCGACAAAACAAAAATCCGCTACTGCGATCCAGAGTTCTTGGAAAATGGAAAAGTTTGCATTCTCTCACAAGTTGATCAGGAGTTTAAAGAAAAAATTGATAACATTTCAAAGCTATAGAATTTTTTGCTAAAGCTTTTTTCACAAGCCACTCCAATAAAAAGGTTTAGAAAAAAAGAAATAATGGCCAAAAACGGCCACAAATAATTAATTTTTTATAGGTCACATGGTCTAACTGTTGCTCTTCCGTTTTCTTTTGCTCTTGCGACAGCTTCTTTTAGTAAATCTCCAACCTTCTTATCTAATGCACCTGAAAAATCTCCAGAACATCTCATTCCAGTGCATGCTTCTTTTACCTTACTTGTTACTACTAGTGCCATATTTATCATCCTCCGATTTTATCAAGATAAATGCACGTGCATGTTAATACACAATGTATTTATCATCCTCCAAATTACGCCATAATCATTAGAATTCTGAGGTTATAGGCGATATTATATCTCAGTATCTGGTCCTTATAAACCTTTGCTAAGAGCCCCTCAGACCGATAATTTACAGGGTTATCTTTAAAAGATCCCACAACAATCTATGCTCATGGCAGATATTGAAGAATATGCAGAGAAAATGGAATTAAAAAGCATGACAATCACAATGATTCTTTCAGCTATGGGATTCTTAGTAGCTTTAACATGGAGAGACGCAATCCAAAAAGCAATTAATGCTTACATCCCAGTAGGAGACAGCTTAACATACACATTCGGAGCAGCGCTCCTAGTCACAGTTCTCGCAACTATCGCTACCTACATTCTAATAAAATTAAGAAAAGCAGACATTGTTCCAGACAAATATGAAGATGCTTTGCGCGCACCAATAAGAAAAGTCAAGAACAAAACATTTGCAAAATTATCTAAATAAAATTCGAGCAAAGCGAGCTATAGAATAAAATAGCGATGTGCGAAAAAATATGCACATCTTCTTAAAACATGCTAAAAGGTGAAGCTGTTTCAGTTTGTGCTGGTTCAGGAACTACTGGTGCAGGAGTGTTAGCTGTTACATGCTTGATTATTACCACATCCCCAACAGTTTCTACATATGGGTATGGTACAATTACTCCTCGTTTGTTACCGATAACATTTGACAAAAAAGAATTTCTCCCTACATCTAGAACAAGTGAATGTATTCTAAACTTTCCCAAGTTCAAATGCACATCAGAAATTCTTCCTGCAAATACACCTTTTGTTGTGAAAACATCTTTTCCTATCATGTCAGACATTGTCTTTACATTAACTGGCATTAAATCATTCCTCCAAAATTAAAATCCTGTATCATTAGTAGTACTCTAAAACATTTAAACCTATTTGGTAAATAAAATTTACTCTTTGGGATTACCATTAACATCCAAGGGCTCATTTTTAGGATCAAAAGACGGTGACATTACTTGAACAGCTTCAAATGTTCCCTCAAATTCATATTTTGTATTAGAAGAAAGAAAAACAAGATCACCTTTCTCTGCTAAAATTTCTTTACCATCTGATCTAACCTTAACAGTCCCATTTAGAATATAATATAACCTATCACTTTTTGTATTCAAAGCAATTTCTCTATGATCCGTAGCTTTGCTAATAACCATAGAGAGTTTATCACTATCCTTCCCAGTTAACATCTGAAGAACAGTATAATTATCAGTAACTTTTCTAGAAATAGCTTGATCTCTCTTTACTAACTTCATCATGTTATCACAAAAATTATGGCGCCGAGGGTGAGATTTGAACTCACGAAGGCATAAGCCGACAGACTTAGCAGGCCTGCGCCCTACCAGGCTAGGCGACCTCGGCATGTATATAATAACTCTCAATTGATATTTTTATAAGCTTACTAGTCTAAGTGATTTATTAAATAAAACGCTCCCGTCGTCTAGTCCGGTCAAGGATCCGAGCCTTTCGATGTAATATGAGAATCGCAAGATTCCTATTGAAAGAATTGATGTGTAGCCAAAAGCTATACGATGACAGAAGATAGCTCGTGACCTGGGTTCAAAGCACCTTTTGAAAAAAGCTGTACCAAAACTAAAGGTTGGAAATCCCAGCGGGAGCACCAGCTTCTTTTGCCTTTTTAATTTCTGCTAAAACATTCCAAATAAGTTTCGCAGCTAACCTAGAATAAATTCTATTCAGATCATTTCCTGTTCCATCTGATGTAAACGGAGTAAACTCTACAAAATCAACAGCCACCACTCGATCAGCCACTTGACGAACAGCTTTCAAAACATCTTCAAAGCTAAGCCCACTAGGCTCTGGATTTCCAACTGGGAGAAAGACCGACGGATCAAGACAATCAAAATCTATTGAAAGATAAATTGAACCCTGTATCTGTTTCAGCTGTTCAAGTGTAGAAAGTACAATCTGCTTTTCTTTCATGTATTGTTCTTCTTCCGGCGCAAAAACTCGCTGACCATACAGGTGCACTTTCACTCCAGATTCACTAACACACCAAGCAACATTTTCTTGAGACAGTTCGTCTTCATCATGCTTCATCCATTCTGGCTCGTGATGATCTTTAGGATAAAGATCAGAATGCGCATCAATCATAACAAAATTTTCAGGCTTTAACACGCTAACCGGCCCAAAACTAATTGCATGAGAACCACCTAAAGAAACCAACAACCCCTGAGATAATTTTAATTTTTCCGCTGTCAACGCAACCAGTTCCGCCTCATCTCCAGGCTCAATATCACCAAGGTCCTGAACCTCAGTATCATACAAATTAATGTTCCAATCTGGCCGATAAATATTCAATTCAGTTGTATTAGCTATCAAAGCCTTTCTAAGTATATCGATCCCCCTGATCGAACCACTTCTAAAGCACTGATATTTATCCCATTTTACCCCTAACAATGAAATTTTCATACACAATTATTCCATTTCCAAATATTTATATAATGTGATAAGCAAAGTTATCTGTAGGTGATTTTATGGTTAAGAAGAAAAGTCAGAAGAAGAAAGCAAAGAAGAAGAAACCAGTAAAAAAGAAGTCAACTAAAAAATCATCCCCTAAACGAGCCAAACCAGTTAAATCACCATATATCCCAGAAGAACGGGCATTCGATATTCTAAAGAAATCAAAAATACACATCCCAGCACAGATAATTTGCAAAAAAGAAAAAGAGCTAACAAACATAGAGAAGAAAGTAGGATACCCATGCATCATGAAAGCACTTGGAAAAAACATAGCTAACAAATCTGAAATCAATGGAATAAAGAAAATCTCAGATTATAATCATGCGATCAAAGCATTCAAAGAATTAAAGAAAATGCGAGCTGTAGAAAAGGTTCTAATTCAAGAAAAAGTCGACGGAGCTGAAATAATAGTAAATATTTCTAAAAATGAAAACTTTGGATATGTTGCATCTGTTGGAATCGGCGGAGAATATGCAAAAATAATAAAAGACGCATCTTTCAGAGTAATCCCAGCAACAAAAGATGAAATAAAGTCAATGTTATCTGAACTAAAAGCATGGAACGCAGTAAAAATGACAAATAGAATAAGTATTGATCAATTATCAGAAGAAATTTTGAAAATTGGTAAATTTTCAATGAACAAAAAAATAAAACAATTAAAAATTGATCCATTGATCTGTAAAAAAGATAACTTTATTGCAGTTGATGTAAAATTAATTTTGTAAAGACATTTTTTCTAAATTTTTTCCCAAAAACATTTATATATAACAAAAAATAAATTATATTACAACAAACAAAAGAAAATAGTGAAGTTGCGAACTATTTTAAAAAAATATTTATTAAAAACATAACTGTTTTCGTTAACAGTTGTGAAAAAAAATAATTTTGGTGAAAAAAATGGTAAGAAAAAAAACTACTCGAAAGAAAACAACTCGAAGAAAAAAGACAACAACAAGAAAAAAGACAACAAAAAAACGAAAAACAACAAAAAGAAAAAAGACAACAAAAAAACGAAAGAAAACAACAAAAAGACGAAGATAAATTTTTTCAATTTTAGGGTCTGTTTAGGGCCCAACTTTTATTTTTTCTCAATTTAGTCCCAACAAAAACACATATAAGGCACTTGTCACATATTATAGGAATGTCTTCACTAGATATTTTCTTCCAGCCAACTTCAATAGCAATTATAGGTGCAAGTAGAACACCTGGAGAAATAGGATATGAGGTTCTTAAAAACGTTAAATCAACATTTAACGGTCAGATATACCCTATAAATCCAGATGTGACAGAAATAGAGAATCTAATAACTTATAATTCAATATCTAACATTGAAGGTCAGATAGATCTGGCAATTATACTAAATCCTGCTAAAGAAGTCTTATCAGTTTTAACAGAATGCTCTAAAAAGGGTATTAAAGCAGCAATAATTGTATCTTCCGGATTTTCAGCAAAAGAAGAAATTAAGTTACTTGACTACATTAAAAAATTATCAAAAGACCGCAAAATGCGTGTAATTGGACCAAGTTCACTTGGATTATATTCTAAAGAATTAGACATGCTTTATTTACCTAAAAAAAGACTAAAAAGACCAGTAGATGGCTACATATCATTTATTAGCCAATCAGGTGGTATAGGAGCAACACTTATGGATGTAGCTGCAAGCGAGGGCATCGGAATAAATAAATTCATTGCAGTTGGTAGTGCTTCAGATGTAGATGAGATCGAACTACTAGATTACCTTGGAAAAGACATGCAAACAAGATGTATTGCAATTTATGTTGAATCAATGCAAAACGGCAAGCAATTAATTGAAAAGGCTAAGAAAATTGTAAAGGACAAACCAATAATTATTCTAAAAGCTGGAAAAGGAGAGCTGGGGGTCGCCGCAGCAGAAGAACATAGCGGTCACTTCTCAGCAAAAGCAAAAATTTACTCTGCAGCATTCCGTCAAGCAGGTATAATCGAAGCACAAACAGTCGAAGACTTTTTCAACCATGCAAAATCTCTAGCAAACCAACCAATTCTAAAAAACAACAAAATAGGAATAATAACAAACGCAGGTGGTTTCGGAGTTATTGCAGTAGATGAAGCATCACGATTAGGTTTACAGTTAGGGGAACTTTCAAAAGAAACAATAAAGTCAATGAAAACACTTCCATCACATATCAGCAAACAAAACCCACTTGACTTGGGTGGAAGCGCAAGTGCTGACATGTTCCAAACAGCACTAAACTCTCTGTTCAAAGAAAAAGAAATTTCCGGAATAGTTTGCATCTCATTATTACAAACACCAGCACTTGAAGAGCGCGTAATCAGCGTCATCCGTGAATCAAAATTACACGGCAAGCCAATTACTGTCTGTATGACTGGATCAGAATACACAAAAAAGTTTGCTATAAAATTAGAAGAATATGGCATCCCAGTTTACAACACTCCAGAAAAAGCAGTAAAATCAATGAATGTTCTATTAACCTACAACAAGATTTTGAAGTCACTAAAGCAATATTACTTGAAAAACAATCTATAGCTAATATCTACAGAATATATCTTCATCAATTTCTCAGTGGAATATAGAAAAACTATTTAAATCTAAACATCAAAACAACTTCTATGATATACGTTGCTGGTCACAAAAGCCCTGACACAGATTCAATTTGCGCTGCAATAGCTTATGCAGAATTGAAAAAAAAACTAGGTCAAGATGCAGTAGCTTGTCGATTAGGCGACATCAACTCAGAAACAAAATTCATTCTTGGAAAATGGGGAGTTGCCATTCCGGAACTTCTAGAAAATGCTTCTGGAAAACAGCTAATAATTGTCGACCACTCTGAAACAAAACAAGGACCCACTGGAATAGAAAACGCAGAAATCCTCGAAATAATTGACCATCACCGCATTGGCGATCTAGCACCAACAGACCCATCAAAATTCATCAACAAAAAACTAGGAGCAACTTGCACAATTATCTATAATCTTTACTTAGAAAATAATCAAGAACCTGACAAAAATGTAAAAGCACTGATACTATCAGCAATCTTATCAGATACTTGGATGTTCAAATCATCTACAACAGCTAACGAAGACAGAGCAATAGCAGAAAAAATTTCCCAAGACCTTGGACTAGACATGGAAAAATATGCAATGGATATGTTCAAATCCAAAACAGATTTCCACGAGAAAACAGCTGAACAAATAATGAAAAATGACTACAAAATTTATGAGTTTAGCAAAGGAAAATCATACATCAATGCATATGAACTTGTAGCAGGTGCAGATGAACTTGTTAAAAGAAAGGACGAAATTTTACAAGAAATGGAAAAAATGAAAACAGAATACACAACTGTAATGTTTGTTATAGTAGATATCATGGGAGAAAAAACACATATGTTTGTCCTATCTGAATTTGAAAATCAAATAGCTCAAGAATATAAAATAGAATTTAAAGATCATTATTCTGAATTAAAGGGCCTAGTCTCTAGAAAAAAACAAATAGTCCCTGTTCTAGAAAAAATAATGAATTAACAGGGCATTAATAAATTTAATCATATAATTAGCTATATGAACTATTCTGAAATGATTAAGAGCCTATACAAACTAGGTAAAAAGGGATCTAAACTAGATCTTAAAAGGATTACCACAGCATGCACGCATTTCAACAACCCACAGAATAACTTAAAAATAATTCACATCGCTGGAACAAACGGTAAGGGATCTGTCGCTGCAATGCTTGATTCAATTCTTCGTGAAGCTGGCTATTCAGTTGGTCTTTACACTTCACCACACCTAATAGATTTCCGAGAACGCATTCAAATTAACCGAGAAAAAATCCCCAAAGAAGATTTTTTAAGATTATTTGAAAAAATAAACCAAGCTAATCTCGATATTACATTTTTCGAGTTCACAACTCTTCTAGCATTACTATACTTCCAAGAAAAACAACCAGATTATGTTATTCTTGAAGTTGGTTTAGGAGGTCGACTTGACGCCACAAACATCTGTTCTCCAATTCTTTCAGTAATAACAAACATATCAATTGATCATCAAGAATATTTAGGTAATACTTTAGAAAGTATAACAAAAGAAAAATGTGGAATAATAAAAATCGTTCCAGTCTTCACATGTCAACAAGAGCCAATTATCTTAGACACAATAAAAAAAGCGTGTTCAGACAAGAGATTACCTCTAACAATTACTAATGATTACAAAGAAAGAATTTCTCTTCTAGGTGATTTTCAAAAACAAAACGCTGGCTTAGCTGAATCAGTTGCTCGATCTTTGGAACTCACAGATGAAAAAATATCCCAAGGATTAAAACATGTTTCTTGGCCAGGTCGAATTGACTATCTAGAACCCCAGCTTCTTGTCGACGGAGCACACAATGCTTCAGGAATAAAAGCATTGTCAAATTATGTTTCTTCACTAAACAAAAACATCATTATAATTTTCGGTGTTTCAGAAGGAAAAAATCACAAAGAAATGATCGCAGCACTTCCAAAATACAAACATCTAATAATAACCAGAGCTGAAATAAACCGCGCCATCTCTCCTGATGACATCTCTGTTACTAATTCTACCCAAGAACCAAACATCACAAAAGCTTTAGAAAAAGCTCGTTCACTAGCAAGCAACGAAGACATAATTCTCGTAACAGGTTCACTATACCTAATCGGAGACCTAATGAAACATCTCTCAGGAAAAACAGACCCAACAATCAATGAGTTTATTTAAAGATAGTATACTAATATCAATCATGAAAATTTTACTAATTTCTGGTTCGCCACGCGATGGAAACAGCGAATCAATACTAAGAAAAATAAAATCATTGTTAGATGAAAAGGAAATAGAAAATGAACTCCTTCTTCTAAGAGAACAAAATATTCTAAAATGTCAAGGATGTGTCGAGTTCTGTAACCACGAATTAAAGTGCAAACACAACGACGACACAGCAAAACTATTAGAAAAATTTGAACAAGCTGATAGATACATTATTGCAACCCCAACATACTTTTCAATGCCACCAGGATTATTAAAAAATTTCATAGACAAATTATCAATTCATTATAACCGCGGTACTGATTTTTCTGGAAGAAAGGGAGCAATAATAACAATTGGATCAGGTTTCAAAAGTACAGGATTCAATGCAAAATGTTTAGAAGAATTCTATAGAATATTTAAAATAGAAAACGTAAAAAGTCTTTGCCTAAAAAGTAAAAGTGAAATACCTGAAAAAGATCACATATTGACATATAGCGAAAATCCAGATTTAGAAAAAGACTTACAGGACATGTTAGAAAAAATCACTCAATAGAAAAGGTTGCATGGGGTTTAATAGCTTTTTCGTAAACGTTTTTGAACCAATTTATCCCATAAAAAGGTTTAGGGAACGCAGGTACCCCTGTTGTAAACAGGAAATTTATTACAAAGTGTCTGCACTTGTGCCCGAGTCTGCCTAATTAATTGTTCGTTTTTATAATCATTAACAATCCTAGCAAACAACTCTCCAATTTCCTTCATTTCGCTCTCGCCCATTCCTCTAGTAGTTAATATAGGAGTCCCAATCCGAATTCCAGAAGGTTTAAACGGTGTAGAAGGATCATAAGGAATTGTATTTGCATTTGTACAGAAACCAGCACGCTCAAGAGCAACAGCCACAACCTTTCCAAGACCTACACCTTGCGAAGTCAGATCAATTAAAATCAAATGATTATCTGTTCCATCTGTTACTAACTTAATCCCATTATCCATTAAACTTTGCGCCAACACCTGCGCATTATTGACAATTTGAGCAGCGTATTTTCTAAATTCTGGTCTCAGCGCCTCTCCAAAAGCAACTGCTTTCGCAGCAATAATATTATCATGAGGACCACCCTGTAACCCAGGAAAAACAGCACGATCAATTTGTTTTGCAAATTTTTCTTTACACATAATCATCGCACCACGAGGACCACGCAAAGTTTTGTGTGTAGTTGTCATAACAACATCTGTAAATGGAAATGGAGTAGGATGAACACAACCAACTATCAATCCTGCAACGTGCGAGATATCAGCAAATGATATTGCTCCGACTTCTTGTGCAATATCATGAAACTTAGCAAAATCCCAAATTCGTGGATAAGCTGTTCCACCAGAAACAATAATCGCTGGCTTCTCTTTGAGAGCAATTCGCCTAACCTCATCCATATCAATTAATCCAGTCTCTCTATCTACTCCATATTGAGCAGTTGTATAGAACTTTGAAGAAAAATTAACTTTATGCCCATGAGTCAAATGACCACCCATATCTAATCTCATACCAAGTATCTTCTGACCTGGCTTTAACAGCCCATAATAAATTGCCATATTAGCTGGACTACCTGAATAAGGCTGGACATTAACATGTTCTGCTGAAAAGAGCGCCTTTGCCCGCTCAATAGCCATATTTTCAAGCTCATCTACAAAAACATTACCTTGATAATATCGCTTCTTAGGATATCCTTCAGAGTACTTATTACAAGCCACAGACCCAGTAGCCTCTCGAACAGCCTGAGATACTATATTCTCAGAAGGAATCATATTCAAAACATTTTGCTGCCTTCTCATCTCAGCCTGCAAAAAAGAAAAAACATCTTTATCTTGAGTCTCAAGCATATTATTCACGTGCCACTATAGGAGACTAATACTTAAATGCATTTCTGTATTTCAACGATAATTTATATATTTACAACCCCAAAATTGCATCTGTGATTTTATGGTAGATTTCTCCCTAGAAGATAGAAAACTTCTCTCAGCACATGTCTCAAACATGGACAAGAATATCTATCTAATTAAAAATCTTCCACCAGAAGTTGTAGCTGTTCTTTTCGCTTACGTAAGCCGTAGCCCTGCCACCTTCCGAGAAAATCTACTAAAGCTAATAAAAGAAAAGGACATTGATTTAGAAACTTTAGTTACTCAAGTCGCAGATCACAATCAAGCAAAAGAAAAAGCTAGGAAGTTTCACGAAAAATGGGTAGTTGGTTACGGTCACTCTTCTGTTGCAGAACATGCTGTTGCATCTATCGCTCTAGAAGATGTTTCAATCCTAGCCAGCAAAACAATTGAAGACAACCGACTTGCTTCTTTCACAGAAAAATCAACTCGTTATCAAATTTTCGATCACAATCGATATTACAAACCACAATTATCACCAGAATTAGAAAAACTGTTTGAAGAAACTTGCAATTATTTATTTGATCTTTACAGCGAAAACATAAACAAAGCAATTGAATTTATGAAAAAGAAGTATCCTCGAGGGGATCAGCCCGAACGAGTCTACGAAGCAATCACAAAAGCCCGAGCATGCGACATAATGCGATACATCTTACCAATAGGAACTTTAACAAACATTGGAATGACTGGAAACTCTCGAGTTTACGAACATGCTATTAGAAAATTAATTTCACACCCTTTACAAGAAATGAGAAACATTGGAATAGGAATGAAAACAGAAATACAAAAATTAATTCCAACATTAGTAAGACACGCAGATCATAATTCATACATCCACGATACAAAAAAAGATTTTCATACATTCACACCAACTGTTCTTGATAAAGAAGTAACTCATGAAAAACCAGTTTCGATTGTAGGTTATGACCAAGACGCCGAGAATCGTTTAGTTGCTGGCATGCTATACAAATACACAGAACAACCTTACTCACAAATAATGCAGAAAGTCAAATCAATGACCAACCAAGAAAAAGATGAAATATTTGAAAAATTCTTAAAGAGTATGTCCAAGTTTGACTGGCCATTACGAGAACTAGAACATGTTAATTATACTTTTGATATTCTAATTGATTACGGAGCTTTCCGAGACATACAACGACACAGAATCTGCACACAAACAAATCAACTAGCAACTGTCACTCACGGATATGATATCCCAGAAGAAATAAAAGAAATGGGATTAGGCGAGAAGTTCTCAGAAGCTATGGAACGCGCACGAGAAACATTCCTAACAATTCAAAAGTCGTTCCCATACGAAGCACAATATGTTATTCCTCTAGCTTACAGAAGAAGAACTCTTTTCACTTGGAATTTGCGAGAGTTGCATCACTTCATAAAGTTGCGAACCAGTCGCCAGGGCCACACTTCTTACAGAATCGTCGCACGCGCATGCTACGATGAATTAGCAAAACTCCACCCACTAATTGCAAAATACATTAGAGTTCAAGACATTGACGGACCTGCTAGATAATATCTACGAGTATAACAAGCTATAGATAATATTTCTGCGAAGCAGGTATATGTAATATCCACTAGCTATAAATAATTAACCAGCTGCATACATAGAAAATAATATTGGTACAGATATTACAAAAAATATTATCCAAGCCAAAGGTATCAAATCCGGATTAGGGGAATTCTCCATAAGTGTAAACATCCATACACCAGCTGCTATAACAATAATCAAACCAATAATAAATACAGGATTTGCCATAATAACTTAGTGTTTCTAAACTTTTTAAGTTTATTTCAAGATCTTTCCAGTTTCCAAATACCAAAGATACAAATCAAGTTCACCTAAACTTAATCGTGTTTTATGAGAAAGTTTTCTAAGAATTTCTTCTATTTTTAGATATCGATTTGGTGTGAGTATATTTGGTCGTTCAATTAATTTGTGCTTACTTAACAAATCAATTATATGAAAATCAATAATTGCATAATCTTTCTTTCCTACATTACGCAAAAAATGCGAAGCTTCTTTCATTCCTAACCCTTTAACATTTTTCACAAGCCACCCACGTGGATCAGTTGACTGAAGAATGTCTTTTAAATTATCTTTATGTTTTCTTGCCTCTACAATATAACGAGCACGTGTATTTGGGAAACGATGACCTAAACGCTTTAACTCATCAGCTAATTGTTCTTCTTCAAGATTAACAAAACCATCACCAATTTCTTTTTGAATAACTATACTTCGTGCAGCATTAAAATTCGCAGTAAGAAGACAAAAACAAAGTTCACTAAAAAGATCACTAACCTTAAAAAACTCTTTCATTCTATTATCAATAACATTTCCCATGCTATCTCTTACATCATCTATCGAACTTATCAGATCTTTCATAATTCAACACTCTTTATCCTATCTATCAAAACTTGCCGATCATCCTCGGGCATTTCTTTATCTAGACGTGGATATAAAATTGTTTCTTCTAAAATTTCGTGATTTTTCAAAAAAGCTTCTAATTCGTTAAAGTCAACTTCACAACTATCAAAAGAAATTTCTAAGTTGTGAACAATATCTAAAATTTTAACATGGTCTTCCAGAACATGCGCAATCATTTTCTTTCCTTCATCATCTGTAGGCCTATAAGACATAAGCACTGCTTTTTCCTCTACAAAAAGATGTTTCTCAAGAGCCCACATCATTTTTTTAAAATCTTCTTTATCTTTGCTCTCAACAACTTTGTTAATTAGACCACCGATCATTTTATGATCTTCAATCATTAAATTAGTTACGTTCATAATCATACCTCCTAAACATTAGCTAATAAACTTTATTTTTACGACTAATCTATCCTTTCCTAACTAGTAGTACAAAACTTAGTTTTTCCAAAGTCCATGTATGTTACAATAAGTTCTAGCAGTTATGTTTTCAGCTTTTATTTCTAGGAAAACCTCTGGTTTATCACCTGGCTTTAGATATTGCATATAACTTTTTCCATCAGCTAAAACTTCTATCCATTCAATAAAGTGATCTTCTTGCATTGGGTGTTCTACTGAACCGACTTTAACTTTAACTCCACCATCAACTTTCTCGATTACTGGAACGTGTTTTTCTTTTCCAACATCTGAAGTTTTTTCTTCCATAAGTTCCATTGGCTGGTTACAACAAACCAATTCCCCACCACCAACAGTTAACACTGCAACAATGTTTCCACACACATTACATTTGAAAATTTGTTCTACTTTACTTGTATTTACCATCTTAATTACATCCTAAAATTCAAGACACATTAATTCCAAGCTATAGATTCTAATCTTTGAAAACTCTTTTACCAAGTTCATTATCCAATTCCATAATATCATTTGTATTTTTTATTTTCTCAACTACCCCACTTGCAGTTTCCTCTTCTTCTTCCTGCTCTTTAACAAACCATTTTAACATTTCTTGTGTAACAGAATCATTTTCCTGAACAGAAAGTTCAACTAACTCGTTTATCATCCCAGTAACTTTTTTCTCATGTGCTAAAGCATCACTAAAAGCTTCCAAAGGAGTCTCCCAAACTTGTTTTGGTTTTTCAATAGAACCCAACTCAACTAACCCACCTTGTGAAGTAACAAAATCAAAAAGTTTAAGTCCATGTGATAGTTCCTCGCGCCACTGAGCTTTAAACCAATGTGACATACCACCAAAGTTTTTATTTTTCAGCGAAGCTGACATTGACAAATACAAATAAGCTGAATAAATTTCAGCAGTAATTTGTTTATTCAACTCAGCTAACATTTTTTCACTAAGCATACTAATCACATCCAATATCTACAAAATATTAATAATCTTCACACTGTCTTTCGTAATATGATTGTGGATGTCCACATGCAGGACATTTTTCTGGAGCAACTTCTCCCTCGTGAAGATATCCGCACTTTCTACAAACCCATCGGACCGGTGCACTTTTCTTAAAAACAGTTTTTCCTTCTACTTGTGCTAACAATTTTTTATACCGTTCCTCATGATGTTTCTCAGCAACAGCAATCGCTCTTAACCGAGTAGCAATTTCTGGTAGGCCCTCCTCCTCAGCTAACGCAGCAAACTCAGGATACATTGTTTCTGTTTCATAATGTTCACCTGCAATCGCAGCTTTCAAATTTGCAACAGTATCACCAAGAACAAGCGGCGCTTCTGCCTCAACTTTCAAAACATCCTCACTTTTCAATTTTTGTATTAATCGAAACAACCACTTTGCATGTTCCCGCTCTTGATCAGCTGTTTCTAGAAAGATAGCTGAAATTTGCTGAAAACCTTCTTTTTTCGCAATAGCCGCATAAAAAGTATATCTATTTCGTGCTTGACTCTCACCAATAAACGCTTTAACCAAATTTTCTAAAGTACTCATTAAGAACCACCTCAAACAATATAGTATTAAGTATGACCAACCCTTTTATAGATTATCGCCCAGAAAAAAATAGAGCCTAGCTCATCATTCTTGCGCTGCCAGGCCAAAATAGCTCACTATTGCAAGCTTAAATTTCAAAATCTACTGAAGGAATAGTATTTTCTTCCCAACCCATATAAGCATTTAGAGCCTAGAAACTATGTTTTCAAAAAGTTATACCTTTTAAACCGAGATAAGGTAAAGCATTTAAATTTCCGCGCCCCACACACTTCTATGAAAATAGCAATACTATTATCACTAATAATTTTATCATCTACCTGCTTAGCAGTAGAAATAACAGAAATAATGTATGATTTTCCCGGCGGAGATGAAGGCCACGAGTGGATCGAAGTATTTTCTCAGGACTGTACCAATATAACAGAACTAGTTTTCTATGAACATGAAACAAGCCACCGTCTCTACCTCCACTCTGGCACAGATTTACTTTGCCAAGATTACGCTGTTATAGTAAAAGACCCTGACGTCTTCCTAGCAGACTATCCAAACTTCTCAGGAAACTTAATTGACACTTACTTTGGCAGTTTAAAGAACACAGGCGAGCAACTAGAACTACGAAACTCCGACAAACAAGTTATTGACCAAGTAACTTACGAAAACACCTACGCGAGCGGAGATAGCTTCACACTTGAGAAAGTTGGAGACGATTGGATCGCTTCCACAACAGAAAGTGGCACACCTGGTTTCCCTCCTAAAGAATCTAGTGACCATAATGTTACTAACATTAACCAAAATCCAACTGAACCAAAACAAGAACCAGTTGTCAACTCCGCTGTCAAGTACGGCATAACAGACAACAACACTAGCAAGAGAGAAGAAAAACCCAGCGAACCTCTAGTTACTGATACTATCCAACAGCAAATCCAAGATTCCCCAACAGGTTTCACATTAGCTAATCCATTTGAAGGAATTAAGTCATTTCTACACAACATTTGGTCTGGATTCGCAGGATTTATTGAATCGTTATTTTAAGGAAAACACTCATTTTTTACAGACTTAAATGTCTTTGTATCTAAATTATTTTTATGTCAGAAAGAAAATACAATATAGGAGATCTTGTTGAAGTTGCACATAGTGATACAGGAGTTATTATATCTCATAATAGAATACCACAAGGTATGACATATTCTGTTATAGTACCTGAACAAGGATATGTTTGGTCAAGATGCCCATTTAGACCATTTAGAAGATTCACTGCAATTGAAGCTGGTACAGAAAGTGCAAATCTTGAAATAATTAAACGTGTAGGAAGATTAACAAATATTGATTTGTCACAAATAGATTTTCATAAGAGAGGAATTGCTGCATATGAACATGCATTTCCTGATTTAGCTAAAAGATATCCAATTAATGTAGAGGATTATACTAAAGGTTTTCAGCATGGAGAAAAAGGTGATATTGATTTTGGTATAAACAGGCGCTATGATAAAAAAACTCATCCATTTACAGTTCTTGAAAATACCGGAGAAAAATTAGTATTAGAATGGATTGATGCTGATGGAAATCCACAAATAGAAGATTTATCATATGACAGTGGATATGAAATAAGAAGAACGTCTGAAGGTCCATGTAGTTGGTCAGAAACAATGAAGGTTGCAAGATATGCATTTGCAGGACCTGATTCAGAAGAGCAAGAAGAAAAAGTTGAACAATAATCCCTATTCTAAACAAGCAAAATCTATTTAACCAACAGAACTTACAATATGTTTAACTGTATTTAAAATTTCATCCAATTTATCTCCAATACCATTTAATCTTTTTTCAATTTTTATTATATTAGTTCCAGATTTCCTACGTTCCCGTAATTCATCTCTAAGCATATCAAGTAATTCAATATAAGCGCCCGAAACCTTACTCTCAACAACATTATTCCTTCGTTCAGATTCCATTCTAGTTTTATTTATTTTTTTATGTAAAGAAGAAGCTTTTATATCCTTACTATCCATTTCATTTTTTAATAAAATCTCATCCTTATAAGAAATTAAAAGATTTCTCTTAGCCTTAATAAATGAAACATAACGATTTTGCTCTATATTAATTTTTCTAGGATCCACCGATTCACGAGGATAATCAGGAGCATATCTAGGAAAATATTTATATCTATCATATTCTAATAAACGTTCATTATAATCATTCTGAAACAATGCCTTTATGAGTCCTCTAATTCCCATATCCAATTCTAATACATCGTCTGCAACCTGTGAATAATGCTTTTTCATCAAGTTATTAATTTTATCTATAAACTCGTCTATTTTCTTTATAGGTATATCAATACTAGTCATATTCCCAGTTAATTACTAAAAATATTTAAAACATACACTAAACTATCCAAATCCCTTTAATTTGAAAAAGTTATCTATCATATTCTATAAATCCGATCTTTTTCAGAACTCAGAACCGTGAAACCCCATTTCCTAACGGAGGGTTTCAGAACCTGAGCCCTTACAAAAAAGAGGTGATTATTTATGAATATTGATACTATGACTATTCTTCCATCAAATCATCCTAAACTAGGAACTAAGATAAATTATAGTTCTTCTAAAAACAAAATAATCATTTCCTATGTTAATAGAGGAAAAAATGGAAAGGTTCTAAATCCACAAAACCAACCAAAAAAACTTTCTGTACCTAAAAATATAGATATAAACGAAAAATTAGGAGAAGTTTTAGGAATGTATTATGGTGATGGTACAAAGAATTATCATCCAGCTGTAGAGTTTGTTAATTTCTGCCCAGAATTAATAGAACTATGGATAAGATATCTTAATAATTTAGGTATAAAATCAGAAAATTTATATTATAAAATAAAAATATCTGAAAACTGCAAGATAAAACATAATATAAATATCCAATCCGTAAAAAATTACTGGATAAGTAAATTAGGGTTAACAACTAATCATAATATCAATACCCATTGGGTAAAATCCAAAGGAACACCATCAACATACCTGAGAAAATATGGATCCATAGTAGTAGGTTATAATAACAGTACATTTAGTCTTTTCTTCAACAGTTTTATTAAGAATATCGAAAATTTTCTAGAAGATGAAAAATTTAGAATAGGATTTATTAGAGGTCTTTTTGCAGCTGAAGGAAATATCAATGTAAGAAAAAATGGATCATTAAGCTTAATACGAATTGCAGGATCAAAAAAAGCAAGAATATTTACTTCAAATATACTAAAAAAATATTTTAATGTCATAGCTAAAGATGATGACCAATCAAACCAAATATATTTTGGCAGACTAGAACACGAAAAAATAAAACATCTTAATATAATTTCTCTACATCCTGAGAAAAAAGAAGCCTATGACAGAGGATATAAAATATTGATGAGGAATTTAGAAAGAACACCAGATCAGAATTGTGTTCTAAGAAACAAAACAGCTATCAAGATACTAAATCTATTAAAAAATAAAGAATTGAAATACAAAGATATCATAAAAAATATTGGTATAACTAGAGATTATCTAAAAATGTTAACAAATGGCTACAAACATGGTAGTAAATATCAATATTCTGGGCTCCAAGAACTTGGAATCGTAGAAAAAAGGAAAATTGGTTCAGAATTCATACTATCTCTAACCAAAAAAGGAAAAAATCTGCTAAAACAATATAAACTCTAGAGTACCATATAGAGAATTAGATAACTTCAGTTATCAATATATAACGGTGTTATATTATGCCATTTGACCTTTTACATTCCCGAGTAAAGAATTTAGCCAAAGCTAGATTTAAGACTCCCACAGAAGTACAAAAGAAAGCAATACCACAAGTTCTAGCTGGTAAGAATGTTTTAATCATGTCAGGCACTGGTACTGGCAAGAGCGAATCGGTGATGCTTCCAATTTTTTCTAAACTTTCCAGTGAAGAGCACAAACCAATTTCACTTCTCTATCTAACCCCAATGAAAGCACTTAATCGAAACATGTTAGACAGACTTGTCTGGTGGTCGCACAAACTCGATCTCGAAATTGGAGTCCGCCACGGTGACACAACACCTGCCCAGAGAAAAGTCCAAGTTGAATACCCACCACACATTCTAATCTCCACGCCCGAGCAGATACAGGCAATGCTTTCAGGCAAACGCCTGCGCAAGTTACTAGAAAACATAAAATATATTATTATCGACGAGGTTCACGAATTAGCAGATAGCAAACGAGGTATCCAACTTTCTATCGGTCTAGAAAGACTAAAACAACTTTGTGGTTCACCCCAGATAATCGCTCTATCTGCAACAATTGGTTCGCCACGCAAGGTAGCCAAGTTTTTTGGCTGTACTGACATCATAGATGTTGCTTCTGAAAAGAAGTTTTCAGTCAAAGTAAAATCCCCTGTTCCAACTCGAGAGGATGAATCAATATCTGAAAAAATATTTATTGGAAACTCTGTCGCCGCCCGCATACGCGTAATGAATGAATTAATAAAATCACACACATCCACATTATTATTTACAAATACTAGAGAATCAGCTGAAGTGCTCTCTTCACGAATGAAAAAATTCGATCCACAGCTTAAGCAGGCAATCCATCACTCATCACTTTCTAAAAATGTTCGAGAAAAAACAGAACTGGATTTTAAGAGTGGTGACCTCAAATCAATTATCTGCACTTCATCGTTACAGCTCGGCATTGACATTGGTTCTATCGACTTGGTAATCCAATACCAATCACCCCGAGAAGTAACTCAAGTTGTTCAACGATTCGGTAGATCAGGCCACTCTATTTACAAAACATCTAAAGGAGTATTAATAGCAGGTGAAGGTGACGACCTATTCGAATCAGCTGTTATCGCCAGAAAAATAATAAGCAACGAACTCGAGCCACTACACTTCCACAAGAAAAGTCTCGACATACTATCACATCAAATAATTGGAATTGCAAATGATCAGTACAAAATAGAACTATCTGACATGTTCAAAATAATAAAACGCGCATATCCATACCAAAGTTTAACATGGAAAGAATTCTTAGAAGTACTAGACCTCATGCAAAAAATAAGAATGATATGGATAAACAACTCCAAAGGAGAAGATGTTTACGCAAAAGATGTAGATCAAAAAAAGAAATACACAATCTCTCGAGGTAAAAAAGCCCTTACTTATTATTTTGAAAACCTTTCAACAATTCCAGATAGCAAAAGCTTTCTAATAATTGACACAACTTCCCAAAAATCCATAGGTAGACTTGATGAAAACTTTATAGCAGAACATTCTGACCGTGGTTCAACATTCATTGTAAAAGGAGTACCTTGGCGAGTAGTTTCTGTAGAAGGAGATAGAGTATTTGTTGAACCGTCTTCAAGTATAGAATCTGCTGTACCTGTCTGGAAAGGAGAATTAATTCCAGTACCTTTCGAGGTCGCCCAAGAAGTTGGAAAAATACGTGAAGAAATTAGCAGAGGGAACATCGAAAAAATAAAAAATAACTATCCTGTCGATTCTATCACAGCTAAAAAAATGGAAAATGTAATAAAATCTCAAAAATCTCTTCCATTTGCAAACGACAAAACAATTGTTCTAGAAAGATATGCAGACTATACAATTGTTAACGCGTGTTTTGGATCACGCGTAAACGATACACTTGCAAATTTCATATCTGCATTAATCGCAGCAGAACATGGAATCGTCGTAATGTGTAAAAGCGACCCATATAGAATAATATTCCAAAAAACAAATTTCGATGACATTAAAAAAGTTCTTTCCGGAGCCCAACCAAGTGATCTAGAAATAGTTTTAGAAAATTCATTATCACGTTCTGCTATTTTCAAATCCCGTTTCCTTAAAGTAGCTAAACATTTCGGAATAATCCGACGCTCTGCAATATTTGAAAAAATAGATCCACGAAGATTAATCCGAGTTTACCACGACACTCCAGCTTACAAAGAAACATTAAAAGAAATTTTCACAGAGAAGCTAGATATAGAAAAAACTAAAGAAATAATCTCTCTTATAAAATCAAAGAAAATAAAAATTATCGAATCAACTCTTTCACCAATAGGAGAATACGGACTAAGGTATGAACTACACGACGTAGCTAGACCTAACAGACCAGAAAAAGAAATCATACGAGTGTTTAAGCAACGTTTACTGAACACTAAACAGAGACTCATATGCATTAACTGTGGTAATTGGGATCAAAGTTATTTTGTCCGTGATGTACCAAAAATACCAAGATGCCCAAAATGTTCTTCACGGCTTCTAGGAATCGTCCACCCCCACGCTACCGAGAGCAAAACAATAATCAAAAAACGAATGAATGGAAAATACATAACTCCAGATGAAAAGAAAAAACTTGCTGTAATGAAAACAACTGCTGACGTTTTAATAACTTATAAAAAAACAGGAGCTACTGTTTTAGCTGGACGTGGCGTAGGACCACTAACAGCAAAAAGAATTCTCCGGAAATACCATTCAGAAGAATCAGAATTAATGAAACAAATACTTGCAGCAGAAAGAGACTGGCTAGCTAATAAAAAATATTGGACTTAATTTTTGGTACAGCTTTTTTGTTCAACCCCATAAAAAGGTGTAGCTAACAAAAAGTACTGGACATAATTTTTAATATGGGTTTATTAAACTAAATTCTTATAACCTCAACCTTTACAAGAACAAACAAAATAAAGAACACGATACCAATCAAATACATAATCCAAGAAAAATTAGAAAGCTCTCTTCCAGATTGAACACCAACAGCAAAAACTGAAAAACTATTTGTCTCGGCTAAAAAATAACTATTCACAGCATCATTTTCAATAAATTCTGTATCCAATTCAACCCATTTGTCTGTATAATGTAACAACACAACACCATCTTCATCAACACCTTGATCAGCTAACCATGAATTTAAAACCTCAAATTCCAAAGTTGCTGATTTAATCTCAATATCGGTTTCAATTTCCAAATACCTATAAACATCATGATCAACCAACTCATGTTCAACACTAATTGGCATAGAAGAATATTCACGTATTTCTAATTTTCCTTGAGCCTTGCTCTCTAGTGGAACAATACTAATTGATCTTATTATTGTTTCATCCTTTAAAAAATTAGAAACATCAACATTAACTCTCTCACCTGCAACAAGATCTTCTATAGTTTTATCAACAATTTCAACTGTTCTATTTTTCCTCACTGATCCAGTAGAGCTATCATCACACGCACCACAATCATATTGACAAGTATCACAAAGTTCTCCAACATCACAAACATTATCCCCACAAAAAGTAGAACCTACTCGACAAACACCGTTCACACAATTACCAGATAAACAATCCCACTCGCTCGCACAACTTTCCCCTGTTATGTTCCCTTCGTAAACCTCATACACATGACCAGCTTCAGCTGTAAAACTAACAGAACCTTCTGTCCAAGAAACATTCTGACCACTTGTCAAATCTCTTACAATAACCCGACTTAAATTCCAACTACTTATTCCAGTAGGTGAATCACTATTATTCAACGTCATTGTTCTATCAGTATTCAAATAATTTCTAACAACTGTTTTATTATACCAAGGTTGTACAGAGTAACCATATTTAATCATAAACAATCCTTCTAATGCTGTTAAATATTGTGCAGTTGGATGGGTTGTATTTACCCAAGACAAAAGTGTTTCAAGTCTTTCTAAATTATCATCTCTCCAATAAGTTCCAGCAATCCCACTAACATAATTTATTCTATGTGACGGAGCAACATACATATCACCAGCTGCAAAAGTATTATTAAACTGTTGTTGAAGAGCTGTCATATTGTCCCCTCTATAAGTAATATGATAATACCAATCAACATATCCAAGAGAAGCAGAAGTTTCAGTAAGACCAGCAAAACTATAATCAGTTCCTAACTCAGATATATTAATATAAATTCTAGTCCCTGTTGAATTATAATAAGAAATCCTTCCTCTAGTACCTAATATTCCATTCTCTCTAAGAACAATTACTGTTGTATTATCTCCTCTATAATTAGGACAAATTGTTTTATTCGGATAAAATCCAAACATATTTACAAAGTATCCAATACCTTCTGTAACCATATTATTTTGAAATGAATAATTAAATTGTGGTACACCACCCAAACCTTGATTATATTCTGAATAAATAGTAGAAGTATCATTGGCACTAACAATATAATTATCAAATGCATCTGTAGCATTTGCATCCCCATCTCTAAGATGTTCTAACCAAAACTCAGTATTAAAATGAGTTCGTCCATGATACTCTGGCATCCAAACACCGTCACGATAGCCTTGTACATGTGCAGCTAAAATATTTCCCCTATCAGAAAAATAAGCTGGTAAACTTCCGTTTGAACTATTGTAACAAACAAATTCAGTATAACTATTAGCTGAAATTGCATCAAAATCAGGAAGACAAGTTACCATCCCAGGACTAAACACAGCACCATAAGGTTGTAGAACATCTAAAAGTAAATTCAAATCAGTTACACTTTCAAGAGTATCATTATTCCAAATATTACTTGAACGATCATATCCTAATCCTTCCATAATTTCTTTAGCACTTGTATTAATAGTCTCCCAAGCAGAATAACTCATCCAGTCATCAGATTCAATGACAATCAATTTATGACTTATATTTCTCGCAGGAGTAACTCTAAGTGTATAATTCAAACCAGAAGTTAGATTACTACTTGTTTGATTAGAGTTCCATTCATTATGTGTTATGTTAAACGTATAATTTGTTTGGTAATACTTGTCAGTTACATTCTCAATATACTCAACAACATTAAACCAATCTATTACACCAGACGCACTAGTATTCCCATTGTAAACACTTTGATTTGTATTATTTGTTACATTAACTAATCCATTAATTACAGGATCATTATACAAATTCAAAACATAAAATTTAACAGGCCAATAAACTGTCAGCACATCATCCCAACTTACAAAAGTATCTACACTAAAACTTGTATTATAACTTGTAATATTTACCCCGCTTAACAAAAGAGAATAATTTGCATTATTATAAATAACAGAATCATTTAGAGTCGCATCTGATAATAAGTTTAGAGAATAAAGATAACCAACAGTACTATTACGTAAAACAAAAGTTCCATTAGTAGTAAAATTATAATAAACAGAAATATTTCCAGTACTTATGTTTGAATTATTAACAGTCAAACGCCCACCAGAATACAAAGTAATATGTGAAACATTGTCTGTAGCATTCATCACAACTGTAGCATTGTTCAATGTCAAGTTTCCATAAACAGTTAAGTTACCATTTAGAGTTAATGTTGAAACATTAGTACAGTTATCAGTAGAAGTAACATTCCAGTTACCTGTACCTGAGTAACTACACGTAGCAAAACCATATCCAGCTATAAGAAAAAAGAATAATATAGCCAGAAACAACCTCTTCATAAGATTCTATAGAAATTACTACAATTTAAGCTTTTCTAAGACGAAGACGATCAATTTTATTATACATATCCTCTTCAAACCCAGGAATCTCAACCAAATAAAACTTTTTATCAGAAATCATTACCTTTACTTTCTCCTTTTTAGGAATTATCTTCTCATCTGCACGACCATCACAAACAATTTCACAATCAGACAACGGCTCCAACTCAACAATATCTCCCTGCTTGAAAACAAAATTAAGTTTTCTATGAGAATGTGGATTATTCAATGTAAGTGCAAAACAATCTGACAAAATCACAGATCCACCAGCTGACAAATTATATCCTGTAGAACCCAGAGATGTAGAAACTATAATACCATCTCCAATAACATTATCCATCAGAACCTTCCCATTAAGATAAACATTAAATCGAATAGAACGTGTCAACTGCCCAGCTAAAACAACATCATTAACAGCATAGTACTTCTCTCCTTGCGAAACCTCAATCACAGGTAAATCTCTAATCTTAAAGTTCTCAAGATTATTCACAGCTTTTCCAAACTTCTCCAAACCCATATCAGAAATAAACCCAACAGACCCTTTAGCTCGAACAGCCAACACTTTACCATGACGCAAAGCATTCAAAACAGTACCATCTCCCCCATAGGCAATAATCAAATCCTCTCCGCTTTCAACAACTTCAATGTTGTTTTCCTTAAGAAGAACAGCTAATTCCGGTGCCTCAAATTTACAAGCTATTTTAACTTTCATAAGAACAATATCCCCAACAAACTTTATATACACAATTAAATGGTATTACAGTTTTTTGGTACAGTTTTTTGGTACAGTTTTTTTCACAAATTAAACCCATAAAAAGGTGTTACCAATCAATTTCAGATAAATCCTGATCCAATGTTTCCAAATCTGAATCATCTATATCAGAATTTAAATTTTCCACATCACTCATCTGAGAATCAAGTTCACTCTGATCTCCAGTTCCATCATCAGGCTGATCATCAATAACATCAGGTGCCTGACTAATACATCCACTAACTAAAATAACAATAAGTAAAATTGACATAACAGCTAAAAATTTATTCTTCATTTGAATCAGCCTCCACAACATCATAAACCATTCCTTCATCAAGACCCTCATCAGGTTCTTCTAAATCCCCACCACTTTTTCGTATATCACTTAGAATATCATTAAGCAAACGGTTAGCCTCTAGCAAATAATCTCTAGCTTCTAGAAGAAGCAATCGTGCATTATATGTTTCTTGGCGCAGTGTGCTTCCAACCAAATCATCTGCACTATTTAATTTCAATTGAGCATCATTTATTTTTCCACTAGCTAGCTCGACCTTTTGACTGAAAAGCTCAACATTCTCATCTATATCTTCAGTGAAAACACCTGCTTCATCAAGTCTACCCAACGAACCATCTATTTTCTTCTCAATGTACAAAGATCTTTCTACAACATTCTCAAGTCTCTGCGCATACAAAAACATTCCATGATAATATGTTTTAAATCGTGCTCCTCCCCAAACTTCTCTTAGAGAAGCAACAACATCTTTCAAACCATCCTTTGTCTCAACAGTATTAAGATTACTTTTCAAAGCATCTAACTTATCAATATTTTCATCAATTTCAATTATAATATCTTGAGAAAGTTCCTCATCTATAACTTCTGACGAAGAAATTCTTTCCCTAACTTGAACAAGATAATTAATTTTCATGTCCATCATATTTGAAACATATTCCTTTCCCTTAACAACAATTTCATTTCTAATGTTCTCACAAACAGAAGAATCATCATTACAATTTGCAATTCTGTTTTTCAAGTTACCAAACTGAACTTTATTGTCAGCATATGAATTCTTAGCTCTCTTAAATGATGTTCTTGCAGAAGTAAGCCTTGCATTTGATGTGGTTTTCCTTTCTGAAGAAATTTCTCTTTTCTTGAAATCTGGTTTCGCAACAATTACCAACTCCCTTGTAACAAGCCAATCTTGTGCAGTAGATGTTGACATTCCTAAAAGCATCCTCTGAACTTCTCTATTAAGAGAGAAAAACTTCAAAGAATCATTCTCTGAAAGGCCGCTAACAAAATCTTTTATTTTTCCTGCTTCCTCAGCTTGTCTTAAAATCATTCTATCGATCTTCTTTAATTTCCACTCAGAAACTTGATCAGTCACATCCCGAGATATAAACTGTCTCTCTTGAATTATTTTTGAACCAACTCGAAAAAATCTCTCACACTTATCAGTTGAATTAGAAATTCCGTTTTCATCTAAAAATGTTTCACAACTAACCTCTTCCCTCTGAAACGACTTGCACTTCAATTCAGTATTTCGCACATCTGTATTCTTATTCAAATAATCAACACAAACACGAAGCTTTGGATGTATTCTCGATTCAGCTCCTTCAACTGCAACCGCAAACAAAACTAATACTACCATTAAAAAACAAATTGTCTTTTTCATAGAACTAAAATCTCATCCAGACCTTATAAAACTAACTAAATACCTATCCAGACCAATTTCTCAAGAACTATACGTATATTTATTAACAAATCCCATTCTTATCATGCCAACTCAGTATACAGGTGGTTTTGTACTCCAACCAAAATCAGGTCTCTACAATAATGTCATAGTTCTAGATTTCCGATCACTATATCCAAGCATAATTGTTACTCATAATATAGACACATCTACATTCAAAAAGAGAAAACCAATATCACCAGCTAAAAAGGTTCCTGGATTTAATTATTGGTTCCTAAAAAAGCCAATCGGAGCAGTTCCAAAGAAAATAAAAAAGATGTTAGAAAGCCGCGAGAAAATAAAAATACTAATGAATAAAATCTCGAGTTCAAAACGAGCTATAGACAAGAAAAAACTAGATGATCTTAAGAAAAAAGAAAAATCTCTCAAGCTAGCCACAAACATCCAATACGGCCTATTCGGATATTCACGCGGAGAAAACTTTAACATCAAAGTCGCTGAATCTATCTCTGCTTTCGGAAGATACTACATCCAAGAAACAATAAAGCGAGCCCGAAAAGCTGGCTTTAAAATTATTTACAGTGACACAGATTCTATTTTCCTTCAAGGCAAAAACTCTCGAACTTTCCTATCAAAAATCAACAAATGGCTACCCGGAAGTATCAAACTAGAATACCGGGGAAAATACAAACGCACCCTATTCACAAATGCTAAAAAAAGATATGCCCTACTAGGAAAGAATGTTGAAATTCGTGGCTTCGAAGCTGAACGAGGTGACTGGTGTCCTTTAGCCAAAGAGACGCAACAAAGAGTAATTGAACTCGTACTAGAAGATCAAAACCCAAAACGCGCACTAGCATATGCAAAAAAAGTTCTAAGAAATCTCAAAAAATACCCACTTTCCAAATTTATAATCAGTAAACAACTCTCCAGACCACTACACGAATACAAAGCTCGGTCTGCACATATCGAAGTTGCCAAAATCCTAGCTTCCAGAAGCGAAGAACTAGAAATTGGAGACACAATAAAATACACCATTAATATTACTCCTAGCCATTCTCACAAAGAAACTAAACACTATCAGAAAGCTATCCCAGCTAGCGATGCTAAGAAAAGCAACCTCGACCTAGACTACTATCGCAAAAAACAAATCATTCCCGTGGTTTTGCGAATTCTTTCTATCTTTTCTATCAAGCATTTAAGCATTTGAACTCAATAACTGACAGGTGATTTAATGGTTTTAGAATATATTCCTCTAGCAATTTTCGGTGTAGCAATTCTATCTTCAACAATAAAAATTGTGAACGAATATGAAAATGGAGTTAAATTTACTTTAGGTAAATTCTCAGGTACAATGAATCCCGGAGTAAACATTCTAATTCCACTAGTTCAAAAATGGAACAGAGTTGACATGAGAATAAAAGCAGTCGATGTCCCTGACCAAGACTGTATGACAAAAGACAATGTCTCTGTAAATGTAAATGCAGTTCTTTACTATAGAGTTTCTGATGCAAAAACAGCAATAATCAAAGTTGAACGGTACAACTACGCAGTTTCCCAGTTAGCACAAACAACAATGCGAGACGTCGTTGGAGAAGTAACACTAGACAAACTTCTTTCTGAACGAGACGAATTAAGCAAACGAATTCAACAACTGGTCGACACAGCAACAGATCCTTGGGGAATCAAAGTAGAATCAGTAGATCTAAAACACATAGAGTTGCCCAAAGACCTAAAACGAACAATGGCCAAAGAAGCTGAAGCTGAGCGAGAAAAGCGCGCTGTAATAATTAAAGCAAGAGGAGAAGTTATTGCTGCTGACAATTTAGCAAGCGCAGCTGACAAATTATCTGGCTCACCAGGCGCATTGCACTTACGAACTCTTCAAACTCTAAACGATCTAAGCTCAGACCAGAGTAACACAATAATATTTGTTACACCTATAGAAGTGTTAGATGCTTTCAAAAGCCTAGCTGGAAAAAAGTAAAGTAATATTTCCGAATGAAACAAGCTAAACATCTTTCGAAGAAAGCTAAAGATAATATAACTTTCAAAAAAACTAACAAAAACACTATATTAATAAAGGCACAATCCCCATTAGAAACATGAAAAATAACTTATCTAAATTATTAATCAGTGGAATTTGTGTTTTGTTTTTATTATCTGTAATTTCTGTAGCCGGTGAAAGATATCCTTTTATCGACGGATGTGAACCAAGTTACTATCTTGGTCCCGGAACTATTATTGAAACAGATGTAAACTATATTCTAGAAGACGGATCCACCGCACCAGTAATAACAGTACAATTAATAAGCATTTCAGATTCTGGAAATTCAGTAGAAATAACCATTAACGGAGAACCAACAACAGTAACAAAATCGACACCAGCTTCTATTAATAGCATCGAAATAATACCAAATGATATTTACATAGCAGATGATCCTGAAAATAGTGGATTTGGTTTATCTATAAAATACAACGGACAACAAATCTACAGATGCGACCAAAATCATAAGCAAGGTTATTTTAAAATAGATGATTCCAGTTCAATAGTAGGTGTGCCAGTCAGAGAAGGGTGGAATCTTGTCCCATTATATATGGGAGGAGCAAACTCAGAAGATTCTGATATAAGTTCAGAAGATTTGTCAGTAATGTGGGCATATGATATAGAAAATAAAATATTTATAAAATCAGGTACACCAGAAGCTGATGAATTAAATGATAGAATATACGGAAACTCAGAAATAAAAGAATATTATAGAGGAAGTGGAGCATGGGTATATACAAGAAAAAGTGGAACACTCGTATGGAAAATTTCTCCAGAAACAGTATATTCTAAATTTACAAATATGAAACTAATTCAAGGCTGGAATATCATACAAGTAGTTCCTGATATGAATGGAATGTCATTACCAGAAATAACAGGGGAATGTAAAGTAGAAAAAGTAGCAGTATGGAATGCTGATGAACAAGATTGGGGAATTTTAATAACACCTAACGATGAAAATTATGCAAATAATGAATTTAATTTAAAATATGTTGGAATGATACTTCTAATCAAAGTTGAAGATCAATGTACTCTAGGAACAACAGCACCACCTAATTTACCAGACACAAATGTTCCTGGTCTACCAGAATAAAGAGGTGAAAATATGAAAACTAAAATTTTATTAACTATACTAATAATAGCTGTTGTTTTAATTGGAGGATGCACATCACAAACTATTAACAACGATGATAACAACACTGGAGAAAACAACGATGGTAGTATATTCGATAATGACAATTCAAATGATAACAACAACGTCGATGCAGGCCAACCACCAGCATTCCCAAACTAAAAATAAGCATTTAAAGTTTATTTTCTTTTTAGATCATTCTTTATCATTTTTACAATCTCAGGAAATGTTGATATGTCAAAATGCCCATTTTTACTTTTGTATATAACAATATTTGCATTCTTTATTTTCTTTCTAAACTTTTCAGCATGTAAAACAGGAACAACAACATCATCCTTAGAAAAAAGAAGATTTATATTTTTACAATTTTTTTCTATCATAGATAAATCAGATTTAAGTTTGAAACCACCTACTAATTCCTCTTCAGGTAGGGTATCATCAAATGGTGGACAAACTAAATAAACTGATAATATTTTCTTAGGGAATTTATTCTCAGACAAATATTTTGCAAGAAATATTCCACCCAAAGAAGAACCTTCCAAAATAATATTATTTCTAAAATGTGGAAAGAGTCTCTCAAAATGTATTTTCCATTCACTATATTTTGCATTATCTTTAAGGGGCATTTTCAATTTGATAATTTCAAGTTTATTACCCAACTCTTTCTTTAGATACTCATCAGTCCACCAAACTTTCTGTTTTATTGATACTTTTCTGGTTTTAAGAAATTTAATATAATCTTTCTTCTTACGAAAAGTCATTCCACCATGAATTAATACAATTTGATTTTTCATAATAATCTACTCTGTCGTAACTTCCGGTGTCGCACCAACTATAATTGTATGCTCTGTCTGACAAACAGCTCCACTATCTTTCAGGACTTTGTAACCATGCAAACCGCCCCGCTGAAGCAATTCTCTAAGCGCAAGTTCAGTTACAGTTCCACCACCTACCCATCTCTTAGCAAACGGGAGTCCGTTTTGCTTTCGACCAAAAGCTAAAATCTTTCTCGCTATTTGACTGCGCACAGGAACATCTTTTAGAAATTTAAAAATCAAAGTTGGGTCAGCATCTTTCACTAAACCTCGCCCACTAGTACAGAAAGGTTCACAAGCTAACACTTGACCATCAACTAAAACTTCCTCGCTATTATTTTTCACATTTGGTATACTTGGATTAGCATGAACATTCCATTGCTCCAAACCATGTCCTGTTAAATTTGTAATAACATTAAAACCACGTTCGCGCGCAACAGCTTCAATTGCCTCGCCAATTTCACTAATCTTTCGTCCCGGAGTGAAAAGCGGAATCGCTGTCGCAAGCATTGCTTCTGAGCACTCAATCATTTTATCTTTTCCTGCTGGTCGAACAGTAACAGCAGTATCCCCTATGTAACCATCCACATGCACACCCACATCAATCTTAACATAATCATTCGCCCTAACCACCAACTCATCATTTTTTGTCGGTGTATAATGTGCAGCTACTTCATTCAGCGAAATATTCACTGGAAAAGCAGGTTCACCACCAAGTTCTCTTATCTTCGCCTCAACAGCTTCAGCAATATCTAAAACTTTCGCACCTTCTTTTACTAGAGACTTACCAAGCTCGCGCGCTTGACTAGCAATCTTTCCAGCTTTGCGATATTTCTCAAGAATTTTTTCATCCATAATATTCACACACATAAAATTTCTATGAAGCAGCTATAGATAATATACTAAAAAACTATAGGTTAACGCACAATTACTTTCTTCCACAACATTATCTCATATGCAATCCAACCTAGTGCAACAACCAGTGCACCAAACACTAGAAGCGAATAACTAAATTGTGTAAGCATGTACAAGTTAGCTAACACAGCAAAACCTGCAAGCACTGGGAACTTTCCAATGTTAAGTGGAACTTTAAACTCTCTGTGGAAATCTGGCAACTTAAACCGAAGAGCAATAAGCGTCAAGTTAATCATAAAGAATGTTAAGAAAGCAAACAAATCTGTCGCCTGCGCAATCAAATCAATTGGCCAGAAAATCGCAAACATAGTAACCAGTGCAATCAATATAATTGCATTCAAAGGTGTTCCTCTCTGTGGATGAATTTCACCTAAAAATCTCGGCAACGACCCGTCCCGTGCAATACCGTTGATCATCCGTGATTCAACAATTAAGAAAATAAGTACAGTATTACCTGTCGCAAAAAGCGCTATAATCGAAAGTAACCAGGCACTTCCCGGCAACCCAGCTTCAGCCACATCTGCTAACGGCGCAGAACTTGCACCTAAAACTTGCCAATCAAGTATTGACACCGCTGAAATAGAAACCAGAATATAAATCACTGTTGTAATAACAACAGAAAGTATCAAAGCTTTTGGAATTGTTCTAATAGGATTTTTCATTTCTTCAGCAACATTAACAATATCTTCAAAACCTATGTAAGCAAAAAAGACTAACAACGACGCCGCCATAACTCCACCTACTCCATTAGGCATTTCAAAAAGATCAACTGACCCAAAGTGCATTGCACCCAATCCAATTATCAACAAAAGACCTGCAACTTCTATCAAAGTAAACAACACATTCATTCTTGCAGACTCTCGTATTCCCCAGAAATTCATAAAACTCATTAAAACAATCAACCCACCTGCAGCCCATAACTGCGGAATACCAGTGAGTGCCTCAAAATAACCACCAAAACCTAGCGCAACAACCGCTGCTCCAATCATTGCAGTTATAATAATTATCCAACCTAAAAGAAAACCAATTCGTCTACTATCAAAAGCTTTGTTAGCATAAACATATTCTGCAGCTTCTTTTGGGAAAAGAGTTCCCAACTCAGCATAACTCAGACCTGTCAATGTTGCAATAACAGCACCTATAAAAAAAGCCATCCATAAAGCAGGACCTGCCATACCAGCTGCCTTACCAAGAAGCGCATAGATACCTGCACCTAGAATAATACCTACTCCATATGCTGTAGCTTCCAGCAGTCCTAACTCCTTTTTTAGCTTCCCTTTAACCATTATGACACCTTCTATACTATCTTAGCTTATATCGATACTTATATATAGCCGTATTTTAAATATTAATTATATATCATGTGATTTAAATGCCTAGAAAAAGATCAGTAATTGCAGCAGCTCCAATGGCCGACATTCTTAGAATGGCTGGAGCAGAACGAGTGTCTGATGACGCAGCTCGCGCAATGTCAGAAGTAATGATGGACAAAGCAAGCGAGTTAGCCCGCGACGCTGTTAGATTTGCACAACACGCAGGACGAAAAACAGTCAAGCGAAGCGACATCGATCTAGCAAGAAAGAACATTTAAATCCTTTTGCACGTCTTCTTCTGAATGGTTAAAATCGGTGACATTGTCACGTATCAAATAGGAAAAGCAAATCTACGAGGAATAGTTACCCATATCAATGAGTTTGAAGCAGTCCAAGTTTACGATCATATCAAAGAAGGAAGAGAAGCAATAAAACTAGGAAGAGTTCCCCCTGGATTCTCACTTGAAAAAGGTGAATATACAATAGAATAAAATGTTTAAATTAATTTCTATAAACAATAACAAAACATTCTATCAAAGATAAAATACAAATGTTAAAGGACAATTCCCATAAATTTGTTTTTTGCTAAAGCTTTTTGAACCAATGATAACCAATTTTCGTTTTGGTACAGGTTTTTTGAAAAGCTGTCCCATAAAAAGGATTATCCGATGTATCGCGAACTTGTTTCTATACTCTTTGCTTTAATCGACTTTTTTGCTGCTCTAGCTTTTTTCGTCTTAGGAATGTTTATCTTGCCAAACTTTTTCTCATATGCTTTAATATTATTCATTAAAGTTTGTAGGAAAATCTTCGCCATACCAGGATCCATCATAACTGCATTATGTCTAATAAACATTGTTTGTTGCATCTGTCCAGATATGTTATCAAAACGTGGTGTTGTCTGGGAAAAATCAACTACAAATTTATTTGGTCCATGGCTTATTGTCACATTATCTGTGAAAAACGAATGTTCCCCATGATCAACATTCACATTCAATCTTTTCTTATCCATCTAAAATCATCTCCATTTTAACTAACTATTATTTTTGATTAATCTTTTTTCTCAGTTTCTTCACTATATTTTTGGTACAGCTTTTTTGTTCTTACACATAAAAAGGTGTTCCAATAAAAAGGCTATCCAATGTGCCGATCCCGATACCGATCATCTGCATCTTCTTCAACCTTAGCTTTTTTCATTTCATTTACAATTTTATTATACTTTGAAAACATATCTTTGCTTATCGAAGGTCTAATTATTTTAAATGCAGCATCAAAATTCTTTTTCGAAACTTCTTTTGCGTCCATATCATTTCTAAGTGCATCTAATCCAGCTTCCCTAACAAGCGCTTCCAAATCAGCTCCACTATAACCTTCTGTATTTTTAACCATTTCTTCAGTATTGATTTTCTTAACAGGCATTGCTGACATATGTATTTTCAAAATATCCCCACGTGTTTTATAATCAGGTGCAGGAACATAGATCAATCTATCAAATCGTCCCGGACGTAACAATGCAGGATCAATTATATCTGGTCTATTTGTTGCAGCAATAACAACAACACCATCTAAACTTTCAACCCCACTCATCTCTGTTAACAACTGAGAAACAACTTGTTCTGTCACACGCGATCCCTGTGACATTCCTCTCCGAGGTGCCATCGAATCTATTTCATCAAAGAAAATAATTGCCGGGGCAACCTGTCTTGCTTTTCTAAATATATCTCGAAGTCGTCTTTCACTTTCTCCAACCCATTTAGAAAGCATCTCTGGACCTTTAATCGAAATAAAGTTAGCACCTGTTTCATTTGCTAACGCCTTAACAATATGTGTTTTACCACAACCAGGCGGACCATACATTAAAATTCCCTTTGGTGGTGAAATTCCCAACCGCTTAAATGAATCTGGATTATTTAGCGGCCATTCAACAGATTCTTTCAGCGAACTCTTAACATTTTCAAGTCCACCAACTTCATCCCACTTAACTTTAGGTATTTCAATTAAAACTTCTCGCATTGCAGAAGGCTGTACCATTCTAAGTCCATATTCAAAATCTTTTGTAGTAACTTTCAGTTTTTCCAAAACCTCCGGTGGAATATTATCTGTTTCTTTCAAACTAGTAATATCTGGCAACACTCTACGCAACGAAGACATCGCAGCTTCTTTAGCCAAAGCTGCCAAGTCAGCACCAACAAAACCATAAGTTTTATCAGCTAATTCACCAACATCAACTTTTTGCATTGGCATATTCCTAGTATGAATTTGCAAAACTTCTTTTCGTCCTTGTTTATCAGGAACACCAATTTCAATCTCTCGATCAAACCGACCCGGACGTCTAAGTGCTGGATCTAACGCATTCGGCCTGTTTGTCGCAGCAATAACAATCACCTTTCCCCGCTGAGAAAGACCATCCATCAAACTCAACATCTGCGAAACCATTCTACGTTCTACTTCTCCATGAACTTCTTCTCGCTTTGGTGCAATAGCATCTATCTCATCAAAAAAGATTATCGATGGTGCTTCTTTTTCAGCTTCCTCAAAAATCTTTCGCAAATTTTGTTCTGAACCTCCGTAAAATCTCGAAACAATTTCAGGACCTGCCACAGAAATAAAATGCGCACCTGACTCGTTAGCAACAGCTTTCGCCAGAAGAGTTTTCCCTGTTCCAGGTGGACCATGCAACAAGATTCCCTTTGGTGGGTCTACACCTAACCTATCAAACACTTCAGGATGACGAAGCGGAACTTCAATCATCTCTCGAATCTTAGGAACCACATGCTTTAACCCACCAATATCTTCGTAAGTCACTGACGGTATACGCACATCATCTACAGTTGTTGCCTCAGCTGAAAGTTCAACTTCAGTATCTTCTGTTATCTGAACAATTTCCCCAGGCTTTGCACTTGCAACAACAAGTCTAGTTTCCGAACCCATTGGTATGAAAACCTCACGCATCGAAACTCCAAAGAATTCTTCCAACGGATCCTCTTCTCCTCGTTTGAAAACAGGATTTGCAATTATAACATCTCCCTTTGCCATTGGTCTAAGAATTAAATTTTGTTTAATTAAATTTGGAGAAATATGTAAAATTAAATTCTGTTGTGCAGGAGCAAGTTTAATTTTCTTAGCTGGTTTAACTTCTATCTTCCTAATAGAAATTGGTTCTCCAATAGAAGCACCTGCATTACGTCTGACCAACCCGTCTATTCTAATAACATCTTTACCAACATCAGCTGGATAGGATCTAACAACAATAACACCTGTTTTTCTTTTACCACTAAGTTCAACAACATCTCCTTCTCTAATACCTAATTTTTTCATGTTGTTAGAATCTACTCGAGCAATACCTCTTCCAAAATCCTCTCGACCTGTTAATTCCCCAACTCTTAACTTAAAACCATTATTCTCCATATTATTCAACCTCCACGTTTCTCTTCTTAGTTTGCCGAAGCTTTGGCAATACAATTATTAAATTACCTTCCATAAACTTTGCACGAACACTGTTTTCATCTATTTCAACTGGCAAACGCACAGCTCTACGCACAGTTGAAGAAGAACTTGTCTGACTATAAAAATTCTCCTGACTTTCAACTTTTTTATTTCCTTTCTCAATAACAATTTCTACTGTATTTGAAGTAACATTAAGTTTAACATCTTTTTTATCCACACCTGCCAAATTAGCTTGAAGCACCAATTCCTTACCAGTATCTCTCATGTTAATTGAAAGGCCTGCATTGATCTTTGGCATACCAACTCTCACATTAAATCTAATAGGTTTTCTAGTTGGTTGAGAAAAACCACGCATAAAACTTTTTCCAAACATTTTACCAACTAAATTAAACATCTGAGTCATTTGCTTATCCATATCTGGAACATCATTAACTTCACTAAATCTTCTAACCTTTCTTATTTGCTTTTTAGGTTTTTCTCCTTCAAACCAAAATTTTCTATCTTTCTTTTTATTTTCAGTCATGTAAACTCCTCCTACACATACTTATTCGATCCTAACTCGCAGACACTCTCGACAAATCTTTTTTATCTCTCGCTCCCCCAACAAAACAGTAAATGTTTTCACCCCAACTTTATCCTGCCATTCTTCAAAAAATTTTAAAACTTTACTAGCATTTCCACGGGAAACAATAAACACGGAATCATCAACTTTAATATGAGGAACACTGTCAAGTATTCCTTTCCGCCTGTAAATATACTTGACGCCGCCCTTCCTAACAGTCTGACGGCGCCCATGCAATCCAAAAAAGAACTTATTCCGTTCACTAGGAGAAGAAAATGCTTTACTCTTACTGTGAAAACTAATTAACATCGCCCTACTTTGTTTTTTAATTGATACTTTCATAATATTCACCATAATATTTTCGAGTACAAGCGAGCTATAGATATTTACTGCAAAACAACTATAGTTGGTATATCCATGCATACTAATTTAGTATATAGTAGTATACCAACCTATATAAAGATATCGGAGAAGCTAGTCTTGCACAAAAAATCACCGCCTATTTATCTTTACATAAAATATATCTATAGATGTCACGCCTTTCTGTTTCAAAACCTATTGATAGTCTTCTAGACGGCGGGCTCGAGCCTGGATGCATAACAAATTTCTACGGTCCATCTGCCAGCGGAAAAACCAATATTGTTCACTGTGCTTGTATTTCTTGCATTGCTACTGGCAAGCAAGTCGCATTCGTCGACACAGAAGGTAGCTTCTCTCCTGACCGATTATCACAAATCGAAAAAGGTAGCATGAAGTTACATAGGAACGCCAGTACCCCTGTCACTGATTCTATTATTTTCTTCAACCCAAAAAACTGGGCCGAGCAGAACAACGATGTGCGAAGCCTAGAACAACTTTGCCAAGAAAAAAACATCGGTCTAATCGTCGTCGACTCAATATCAGCAATCTGGCGATTAACAATCAATGACAACAATTACCAATTAGTAAACCGAGAATTAGCAACACAACTTTCCCTAATGTCAAAACTTGCCCGAGATTACAAAATTCCTGTTCTAATAACAAACCAAGTTTACGACGACATTAATTCTGGTCGTATAGAACTATCCGCAAAAAACATTGTCAAGTGGTGGAGCAAAAACCTAATCGAATTAATGCACACAGGTCAAACTTCCCACCGATATGCTATCATTCGCAAAGCCCGCTCAATAGAAGAAAACAAACAAATAGAATTTAAAATAACTAGCACCGGATTAGATAAAACTTCAGGCCTGAGATTATTTTAATACACAAGCTATAGATGACATTTAAAACCTTTTCCAGTTAATTCTCGCTATGGTTTTATTGTCAATCCTAGGCCTAATCGAAACAATAGTCGCTATCCATCTAGTCTGGCCTTTCCTGCCAAATGAATGGATGCTATACATAGCAATATTTTACTTTTTCAAATCCATCTCATCTTTCCTAGGCAGTTTCCTAATGGGCTTTATTTTTGAGTTCATGGGGCTGATTGACATCTTAGTCGCAGCATCAATAATCCTAGCAGTACCAATTCCATTTCTATGGCTAGCTCTACTGATCAAAGGAATGTTCTCTATGTTTTCTGGCTTTGGAAGCCTGTAATATAACTCAAACCAATTCCATAAAGGAGCTAAACGTGGTTTAAGGTTTACACCAACTTTATATAGCCCTTTAGCCTTAGTTTTATTATGATAACACATATTGGAAAGAAATCAACTCGAGCACAAATTCTAGACATACTTACAGAAGACTTTCCTCTAACAGCTAAAAAAATATACAACAAAATAAAAAATTCTGGACATAGTGTAACTTACCACGCAGTATATGACCGAATCTCCGAAATGGTGAAAGAAGGTGTATTAATCAAACGGGATCTACAATACCTAATAGATCCAAAATGGATAGTTCAGATAAACAACCAACTAAATAAAATCATGATCAAATACTCTCCTCTATCAGATGACAAAATGTACAAAGGAATAAGAGACTTGTCCTCAGCATCTGTAATGACATTCCACTCAATGAAAGAAATGGGAGAATATATTCGAAATTACAAATATGCAATTCTAAATGAACAAGAAGGACAAAAAGTTACAATTTGCTGGTTAGTAGACCACATGGTTGCAGCTGTTGCAAATTTAGGAGACAAACCAATTTATTATGAAACAACAAAACAAAAAAACCTAACACACTACACTCTTGTTAGAGGAAAATCACCTCTAGACAAAGCAATTCAAACATTCTATAACAAGTTCACAGTAACCAGAACAAAAATCGGAGTAAAAGACAAATTACAAATTAACGTCGGAACATACAATGACACAGTTTTAATTTTCATGATCCCTCACAATCTAACAGACGAAATTGAAAAATTCTTCAAAGCAACAAAATCAATTGAGAAAATGAATATAATAAAACTAAACAAACTATACAACAAAAAATCAAAAATCCACATAATTGCAATTAAAGAACATGCATTTGCAGAATATGTAAGAGAATATATCAGATCATTTTTCTAAAAAAGAAACAATATCTTCCCTAGCAAGATTTCTAAGTCGGGTACTCTCATCTGAAATAAACAATAGTCTTTCACTTGGATGCAATCCAGAATTTTCTTTACCAACTTGACCAACAGAATAAATATCATCTAGATCAGTAGAATAAACAATCATATCAGGATGTAACGGAATACCTATTCCCTCACAAACATCATCTGCTAAACTTTCCAATCTAGGATCTGGACCATGTGCTCTTCTGTTATAATATTGATAATGAAATTCAAGTGTATCCATAACACGTGGTATTCCACTTGCAATAACAGCAACATCAAAATCAGAAGAAAGTAGCGCAAAACCTTTTAAGAATTTTAAAACCCCGCCTCTGTAAATAGGATCAGAAGCAAACATCTTTGTATGAAGAATTTTCTTTCCTAACATATCATAATGATAAAACTGAACAATACCAACATCCCGTCCTTCATAATTAACTAAAATATTTTTAGAACCTTCTCTATCACAATAATTTTTCTTAACAATTCCCCTAACATCTCTTCCCCCATTTGTGTAAATAGGAGAAATCATATCAATAACATCTTTTCCTCTAACAATCGGACCTTCAGCATAAGACAAAGTAAATTCTTTTCCATCTCTATTAAAATAAACACCTTTTTCAACTATCTGAGAAAAAATATCTGAATATTCATGATGATGAGCTGCTCCTAATTCTCCTATAACATCTCCTGCACTCATCATATCAGCAATACCACCCATAATTATCAGCAAATAACATTGAATTCTCGCGTATATAATCTTTTAAAAAGTTGGGGTTTTCCTTAAAGTGTTTGGAAATTGTATATACCTACCTGAAACCAGTTAATTATTATGACTAACAAAACTGAAATTGGAAAAATTCAGAACACTTTCAAGCAGAAAGTCGAAAGAATCTTACAATGTAATAGTTGCCAAACAAATTTATTCCATTTAGTCAAATTAGGCAATAAACAAATCGTAGAATGTTCTGGCTGTGGACACAAATCAGAAATGAAAAAATAATTCTTTTCGACGTGTGAAATCCGCTCACGTCAAGCAGCTAGAAATTCTTTTTTCTCTCTATACCATCTTCTATTTTCTGTAAATCTCTAACACCTTTACGAATCTCCAAACCACGTATAACATTATCGACCTTTTCCATATTTGACGAAATCAATCTTTCCATACCATACACATTCATACCATCTAAAAGAACCAAAACCTCATGAAAATGTGTAGAAGGAACATCTACTCCCAAACAATATCTTCCATTATGTTTAGGAAAACCAACAATAAAATCTGGATTTTCAGAGTGAAATCTATCTGACCATTCTTTTATTTTTTGTTCTTGGCCATCTAAAGATTTATTTCCTCTAACATCTTCAATAGCATCAAGAAAATCCTGTTCATTTCCCTTAACATATTTTCTCAAAGAATTCTGAATTTCGTAAAATTCCTTCATCATATCAATTGTTTCTCCAATAGTAGGTTCAATCCTTCCAACATGTAATCTAGCTGAAATTCTAGTAGCTGTTTCACCACAATTACAAAAACCTTCCGAAAGAACTAAAGAATCATATCCCCCACAACCTAAAATATTACTATCTTCACAAACACGATTACTTTGATCAGGATCATATTCCTTTCTCAAACCAACAGAAAAAACACTAGTTGGCTGTTCAGATCTATACAAACACAAAGAACCTTTCCCATAATCTACTAACCTACAAAGCCTCTCCATTGCAGTAACTGTAGCATTACCACCTGGTACAAAAACTCTAAATAAATCATGTCCTGTAAATTGCATATTAGAAATACCGAAACTAAAGCATTTAAGTCTTATTTTTTCTTCTTTTTAGACAATTTTAATTTTTTTGCAATTTGTTTTACAACTTTATTTCCAGACTTCTTTACTATTTTCTTATCCTTTTTACCTTTTTTCTTTCCCCAATCTTCTTTTGATTTACAAAGATGATTAATACACATGTTGAAAGGACGTTTACCAAATCTCTGAACACGAATAACAGTCATTCCACAATCTTTACAATCTTTTTGCAAGTTAGTAATACGAGCATTATGTGGAACAGGGAAACCTTTCTGACAAGAAGGATTCCAAACCTTTTCTTTCCAAGAACATTTACATTTACCCTTCACTCCCTTACAAACAGGACACTTACACTTGCAAGCTTTCTTAGTGAATTTACATTTTTTACATTTATTGTAAGATTGACATCCAATAAAACTTTTCTTTGTAAAAGGATTAAACAAAAGTTTAAGCTGTCCTTTACAATCAGGACAAATACCCATTTTTGATTGTTCTTCTTGTGTTTTAATTATCGCATCTCCCAAAGTTTTTCCAATCTTCTTATCATTAGCATTTATTTCATCAGAAATTATCACCAGCGCCTTCTTCGCTTTAGCTAAAATAGGATCTCCCTTCTTTCCCTTCTCAATAATACTTTCCATTGCCTTATCCATTTCTTTTGTCAACTGCTCATCTACTAGAGCTGGCACATATTTCTTAAGAGTGTCTGCAATACACATTCCTAAGTCAGTCACATGAATACTCTTATCAAAAACATAACCTCTATTGTAAAGTGTCTGCATAATTGAAGAACGTGTCGCACGAGTACCCAGCCCTCTCCGTTCCATCTCTTTAATCATAGAAGCTTGAGAATATCGCGGAGGAGGAGAAGTTTCCTTATCTATTTTTTCAATTCCCTTTGACTTTAACACGTCTCCTTTTTTCATCTCAGGGAAAACAATCTCATCTGCTTTCATGTAAGGACCATAATATTCTGTCCAACCCTTTACCAAAGTTCTCCGACCAATTGTCTTAAACTTGTGCTTACCTACTTTGATAATCAAAGTCACGCGCTCACGCTTAGCAGGTTTTGCAAACACAGCCAAATAACGCCGAGTAATCAAATCATACATTTTTCCTAACGGACCTGTTAGTGATCTCTTAGGTGGCTCAACAGTAGGATGAACAGCTTCATGAGCAGGATCTTTCCGCTTTCCTTCATTAGGTGTTAAAGGTGAACAAGTATTTTTCAATTTCTCTACAAGCCTAGTATACTTCTTCAACTTAGCAACAGCATCTAAAATTGCAGGATTGTTTATTTGTGGCGGTAACTTTTCAGAACTTGTTCTTGGATAAGAACTGTAAGCAGAAGTATAAAGTTTCTGAGCATATCCCATTGTCTGTTGAGGCGAGTAACCAAATAATTTGTACGCCTCTGTTTGCAAAGAAGTAATGTTAAAAGGAACCGGCGACTTCTGCATATACTCTGTCTTTTTAACAGATTCAATAACAACTTTACCCTTAGACTCCTTCAAAATTTTCTTTGCTTCTTTCTCGTTCCAAATCTTTCCCTTTTCATAATTAGCAACAACTTTCATTCCATTTATTTCCAAATTTAACTGAATCTCCCAAAAAGGTTTTGGTTTAAACTTACCAATCTCCTTCTCCTTCTCAGCCAACATTGTTAACACAGGACCTTGTACTCGTCCTGCTGACAAGATTGCAAAACGCTTAGCATGCGCTTTTATCGCAGCCATTAAAGCCCGAGATGTCGAGATACCATACATGAAGTCCAGACGATGACGAGTCTCACCAGCTTCAATATTTTTCCAATCTAAATGCTTAGCCATTGTATCATAAGATTTTATCAAGTCTGGCTTTGCTAAAGTAGAGAACTTCATTCGCTTTCCATCTTCTTTACCTGTCAAAAATCTAATAACATTAAACGCAATAACCGATCCTTCATTATCATAATCAGCTGCACTAATCACATCTGTAATTTTATTATCATTAACAATTTTTTCAATTGTTCGAAAATATTTCTCAGAAAAAGCAGAAATCTTTCTAACTTCAAACGACGGCTTCCACTCAGTATTGTAAACAGGATACCCCTTATCTTTTGTAACCATATTAAACAAATGTCCAACAGCAGCAACTACAATGTGTTTAGTACTTTTTCTCCAGAAAGTATAATACGCAACCCCAAATTCACTCATGTCTTTTTTATATCCCTTTTCAGATAACGCCTTTGCAATATGCATAGCTGCATCTGGTTTCTCTGCTACAATTAGAATGGTCTTACTCATTCCCCATATAATATAGGATATCTATATAAAGCTTTTCCAAAGAACATGAACAATTAAAAAGTATATATACCAATTATTTAGCATGGCAGAACTTCCAGAAATGCTAACACCCAGAGAAATTATCAAAAAATACAAAGAAGGACGGAAAGATTTCTCTGGAATAACAGTTATCATGACTGACTCTAACAAGGAAAAGGAAGCTAGGCGAGATTTCACAGAGCAGAACCTCTCAGGAATAGATCTTTCCAACACAAGAATACTTACTTTTAATTTCAACGGCGCAAACCTAGAAAATGCTATCTTTGATAATGCAGAACTAACAGACTGTAACTTCAAACAAACCTAAAAAACACTTCGTTTTTTCGAGCTGTTGTCAAAAACGCAAAGTTTAACAACGCTATTCTTAACAACACAAACTTCTCAGAAGCAGATATAACACTAACAGACTTCACAGATGTTAACTTAGACGAGGGAACCTTTGAAAATTGTACAGAAGAGCGAGAAGAACGAACCCACATGTCATCTGCAGAAATAATTGCAGAGTATGCTACAGGCAGACGAGACTTCTCAAACATTCGCTGCCCAGACGCTCAGTTAGCTGGACTAAACCTAAAAGGAATAATTTTACGAAACTGTTATCTACATTATGCTGACTTTTCTTCCAGCGATTTAACTGATGCAGACTTAAGCGGTTCAATACTCACAGCCATAGCCTTTCGTAGCACAAACTTACGAAACGCTAACCTATCAAATTCTAATTGTTACTGGTGCACATTCAAATCTGCCCACCTAGAAAAAACAAATTTTAGAAATTCTAATTTACTTTGGACAGACCTAAGTAACACTGACCTAGGATCAGCAAACATAGAAGGTGCCCAACTAAGCTGCAGTAAAGTCAAAAACACTGATCTTGGAATGAACATGATAAACATCTCACCAGAAACAATGCGCACATTACACAACTTGAATAACTCAAACACAGGTGCAAAAATTTCTCAACCAAGAACTCAGTTAACTTACGGTGGCGGAAACGCTGGCTACTCCTCATCAGCTTCTTATACATCTTCCCCAGCTTACAGTTTAGGTGGAGGATACAGTGACAACGAAGTTAACTTCGAAGAAATGATGGATCCAACTAAAAAATTACTCCACGGCGCAAGAGCATGGAAAAAAGCAGGTAAATATACTTCAGGTAGAGGAACTTACGGATAATATTCGGAAGATATAGAAAATATCTACTTTCAAAAAAATCTATAGAAAACATTCACATAGATTTACTCAAAGAGTATAGAATTTACTTCTCTCCAAATATAGAAACAAATCTTCCCTTACTCATTAACTTGTAAACTTCTGTAGGTTTGAATATTCTACCATTCATACAAACATATATTCCAGGATCAAGTTTGTTAACATTTGCAATAGCATAACCTAAATTAAATGGAGCATCTGAAGGTGAAAAACCTGTCAACGGTATCATAGAACCTGTAAGTATTATAGTAATATTTTTTCTTTTAAGATTTGCCTCTAAATATCTTGCTGTATCTGGCATTGTGTATGTTCCATGGGTAACTATAAAACTACGATATTTACTTTTTTCAATTGACTTAACAACATGTTTCAAGTCTCTTATTGTTAATTGTCTACTGTCTTTCATACAAACTTTAGTAAATCTAATTTTTTCACGAAGAGAAAGTGTGTCAACATATGCTGGTATAACTGTTTCCTTAAGTGGAACAACAGTATCTAATGAACCTTCATAGTAAGAATCAATAGTTCCACCAGTAATAATAAAATGAATAGCTGGTCCTTTTTTAGGAATTCTACATTTTAAATTACGTCTATACCATACAAGTTTCTTAGACATTTTTTTTCTCTTAACAGAATCTTTCTTCTTAGCTTTTCTCTTAGGCATAAACATAATTAATAAATAGTCCTTATAAACTTACTTTTTCTTAATTTCTTTAAACCCACAATACTTATGAAGAACCTTAGGAATTATTACACTACCATCTTGCTGAAACTGTTCTAAAATTGCAACCATTATTCGCGAGGTCGCTACCGCAGTATTATTTACAGTATGAACAAAACCTTTAGCTACAGACCCATCTTTTTCTTTGTACTTTATGCCGAGTCGTCTCGCCTGATAACCAGTAGCATTTGAATTTGAACTTAACTCTCGATACTCTCCATCAGCCATCCAAAACTCAACATCATATTTTTTAGCAGCAATAATTCCAATATCCCCTGTACAAACATTAACAACTCGGTAGCACAAACCAAGGCTATCCAGCAACTCCTCAGTTATCTTCTGTAATTCTTCATGAATTTGCCAAGACTGTTCTGGTTTACAAAAAACAAATTCTTCAACTTTGTTAAACTGATGCATTCGGAAAAGCCCTTTAGTATACTTACCATGTGTTCCTACTTCTTTCCGGAAACACGGGCTCACACCAACAAGTTTAACTGGCAAATCTTTTTCCAGTAATGTCTCCCCAGCAAACATTCCCACAAGTGGGTGTTCGCTAGTTGCAATTGGATAAAGATCTTCCCCATCTATTTTGTAAAGAACATCACCAAAATCTGAAAGATCTGTCGCCCCTGCAGCTATTTTCTTACGAATCATAAACGGCGGCTCAACCAAATTAAACCCACGCTTCATAAGAAAATCAATTGCATATCTTTGCAACGCCAAATCTAAAATCGCCAACTTACCTTTCAAATACAAAAAACCATGACCAGCAACTTTATTTCCACGATCACGATCCACTAACCCAAGTTCCTGCGCAATCTGCATATGGTCTTTTGGATTTTTAATTTTAGGAACCTTTCCTTTTTTACGAACAACTTTATTATCAGAATCATCCTTACCACAAGGAACTGACTCGTGTAACATATTCGGTATCCTTAATAACAAATCACGACAAGTGTTCTCCAGCGCAAGGCGCTCTTCTTCCAGAGACTTAAGTTTCCGCGGTATCTCCCCAGCTCGTTTCATTTCTTTCTTAGCATCCTTCCCACTCTTCTTTAAATTTGCAATTTCCCTAGAAACAACATTGCGCTCATGTTTTAATTTGTCAACCTGCTTTATCAAATCTCGCCACTTCTTATCTTTCTTAATTAATTCATCCAAACGAGAAATAACTTCCTTATCTCCTCTGCGTTTAAGATTCTTTTTTACTAACTCTGAATTATCCCGAATCAATTTAATATCTAACATAATATCACATCATATTTACGAATGTAACGAGCTATAGATATCTATAGTTTCTCCAATGGTTTCAAAAACTTTTTATTTTTTGCAAAGTGCTTACGCACAGGCGCCAACATTTTAACAATTGCATCAGCTACGCCTTTCTTTAAGTCAGCAGGATGTATTTTTTCAAACTGATTATCAAATTCCGCAAAACTTTTGTAAACCAAGTCTCCACCATATTTTTTATCTCGTTTTATCTCCAGCTTACCTAACCCAGGAAATACATGAAACTTAATTATTTGATAAACAGGATTGCCGTCACGCTCTTTAGGACAAAATGCCTTTCCTATTCTCTTACGAATATTCTCCTCACTATCATGAAGAAAAATCATTGTCTCTGGTTTAGAAGAACTCATCTTTGACTGAGAACCTTGCAGTGAGACCAACAACGGATTATGCAAACAAACTGGTTTCTTCCACCCCATGTCTGGCAAAGTCTCTCGAGCAAGCATATGTATTTTTCTCTGCTCCATCGCTCCCAACGCAGCATCACATTTCAAATACTTTATATCAAGAATTTGCATTGGCGGATAAATCAATTGAGAAAGTTTAGCATGTTCAATATCCCTAGCAATCTCTTGCATACTTCTAAGCGCACGCTTCATTGTCAAGCTATGCGATAACTTAAGTAAATCAGTAAAATATTCATTTTTAAGCTGGAAAGACGATCCAAGCACAAACTCAGCTTTCAGTCCTAACGCTTTGAAAGTCTCCTTCCAGTAAATGCACATCTGTTTTATCCAATCCATATCCCCTTTCAAATTCAAATAAGTATGATAATCAGCCAGAAGAACTTTAACCTTAAAACCAGCTTTCTGAAAATCCATTAACTTCCTAATAGACGACCAATGTCCCAAATGCACAGGTCCACTAGTTTCATATCCACAATAAACAACTGGATTCTTTTTCTTAAACAAATCCTTCAGCTCATCCTCTACTAAAACCTCTTGCAAGTTCCTAGTTACTAACTCCATCTTGTTCATCTAAATCTCCTATTCCTATTAGTAATTATTGTCTTTTATATTTGCATCTAGGCTAATGTTTCCTATGATATTGAAATGTCTAGGTGGATGCCGCGAAGTAGGTAGAAACGGATTCCTTCTACAGAACAAAAGAGAAAACATCCTACTTGACTTTGGTATGAAAATCGACACAGGTGAAACACCTATCCCTCCAAAAGACGTAGACACAATTCTTCTTTCTCACCAACATATGGATCACTCAGGTGCTACACCAACACTTTTCAGAAGATTTAACAAAAAAGAACCAAAAATTTACGCAACTTCCGAGTGTTTCGACCACACACACATGCTTCTAAAAGACAGTATGAAAATCGCTAGGATCAAAGGTCGCCCAGCTTTGTTTACAGAACCAGACGTTAAAAAAATGGCACAAAACCAAGTAAAAGTAACTTACGGACAACAGTTTTCAACACCATCTAGTAAAATCGATGTTCTTGACGCAGGACATATTCCAGGATCAGTAATGTTTCTAATTAATTCCGAAGGTAAGCGCGTCTTATACACAGGAGACTACAATCTTCAAGACACTAAACTTCTAAAAGGAGCAAATATCAACAACCTAAAAGATATTGACACATTAATTATGGAATCAACTTATTCTTCTCGTGAACACAGCGATCGTGCAGAAACCGAAAAAAAACTTCTTTCAATTGTAAAAGAAACAGTAGAGAACGGTGGCACCGCAATTATTCCAAGCTTTGCAGTTGGTCGTGCAGCTGAAGTCATCGCTATCCTTGAAAAAATATCAAAGAAAATTCCTGTTTTCCTAGACGGAATGGCTCGACAAGCAACACGCACAACAATGAATTATCCAGAGCTACTAAAAGATCCAACAATTTTAGAACGCGCAATTAAAAACACAACTTTCATACGAAGTGAAAAAGACAGACAAAAAGTTTTAGATCAACCTTGCGCTGTAGTTACTACTGGCGGATGTCTAGATGGCGGACCAGTTGTCCACTACATCAAACGATTCTACACTAGAGAAGACTGCTCAATGACATTCACAGGTTTTATGATTCCAAGAACAGCCGGAAGATATCTCCAAGACACAGGTCACTTTGTTAACGAAGACATGGATCTTAAAATGAAAATGCAAATGAATTATTTAGATTTCTCAGGACACGCTGGCCGGTCAGACCTAATGAAAACAGTCCAGACAATACGACCAAAGAAAGTAATTTGCATCCATGGTGATCATTGCGAGCGCTTCGCCACAGAGTTAAAGGGCCGATTCGGTATAGAAACCTTTGCTCCTGTACCTGGACAAGTTATTGATATTTAAATTTTAACAACAGCTGACTTCTCAATTCCATTTGCATTAATTACTTGCAGTTCCCATTGATCATCAACATGTCTAGCAACAGCAGCTGAAACAGCATAAGCGGGTTTCATTGTACCAAAAATGTTTTTACATATATCATATGTTGTTTCTCCTACAATTTTAACATCTCTAATTGGATTATCTGGAAGTTTAGAATTTCTAAGATCCCAAAAAGTAGGACTTAATCGCTCTTCCCGAGTAGTTGGTTTACCATCATATGTTGTTATCATCTTTCCTTTTCCATTTTCTAACAAGTCAACTGGCCAAACACCAACAATATTTTCATCAGTATCAAATTTGTAAGATCCAGCTAGAACATTTTTTTGACCACCAAATTTAGAATGCCCATTAATTCTAGGAGTATTATTCATTATTGTAATTTCTTCTGGTGTACCTCTATTCAAAACACTCTCATCATCTTCATATGGATGTGTTTGACAAACCCATTTCATTCCTTTAACTATATCATTACGTTTATGATAAGCTCCACATCTAGAAAGTACTTTAGGTGTTTGAACACCATTACTCAAAGATATGTCAAAACCATCTATCAAAATAACAGGATAATGATGAGTGTTATTTGGTGTCACACCTGCAGCAATAGCTTCTGCAGTTGGATTAACATAAACACCAGGAATAAACCGACCATCCCTCATTCTTTCTATTTGACCTATTTCAACAAGAGGCTCATATTGTCTTTTTTGATTAGCAGGTGTACTTGATTCTAATGTAGGAAATGCAAGAAAATTACCAGAAGAATCTAAACCAAAACCAACACCTCTACCTCTATATTCAATACGAACATCACCAGTCATCAAAACCATCTCCTAAAAATATTATAATCTAAACTGGGTATCCTATCTTTAAATGTATAATACCCGAGCGAAGCTAGCTATAGAGAAACATTTAAATCAATACCAACCAAACCAAACATATGACCAATTTTATTGAGATCGACGGCTCTCACGGTGAAGGCGGCGGACAGATGATAAGAACAAGCGTAGCTCTTTCTGCTATAACTGGAAAGCCAATCAAAATTACAAACATCCGTGCAAAGCGATGCAACCCCGGTTTGCGCCCACAACACTTGAAAGGAATCGAAGCTTGCGCTAGTATGTGCTCTGCAGAACTAACCGGAGGAGAAATCGGTTCAAACGAAATAACCTTCATCCCTGGAAAAATTTCCAGCGGAAACCATATCATCGACACAGGCACAGCTGGATCAGTAGTTCTAATTCTCCAAACAATTCTACTACCTGCCCTGCACGCAGACGCTCCAGTCAAACTCGAAATAATCGGAGGAACAGAAGGACTGTGGGCACCAAGCATAGAATATTTTAACGAAGTCCTTGCTAAATTTCTAGAAAAAATGAACATTGATATTAATGTAGAAATTGTAAAACATGGATTCTACCCAAAAGGTGGAGGAAAAGTTTTAGTAAACATCAATCCTTGTAAAGAAATAAAACCATTAAACTTAACAGAACGTGGAAAATTCACCCGAACAGATATCCGCGCAGGTGTTTCAGAAGGACTGCGTGACAAGCAAGTCGCCGAACGCATGATAAACGGAGCCAAGAAAATTTTCGAAAAATTTGACTGCGAACATCCTGTATACTTAACAACAGATTGTCTAGGCGGCTACGTCCATATGCACGCACACTACGAAAATACTATTCTCGGTTCAACAAGCATAGCTAACAAAGGCATCCGCGCTGAAGACCTTGGAGAATCCTGCGCAAAGATTTTAAAAGAAGATATGAAGAGTAACGCCTGCCTCGACCGCTACATGGCAGATCAGATTCTACCGTTCTTAGCTCTAGCAGGCGGATCAATTAGTGTCGCTCAAATAAGCAACCACACAAAAACAAACATGCACATAATTGAAAAGTTCCTGCCTGTAAAATTTGAAGTAGACGAAAAAAATAAAATAATATCAGTAAAAAAACTTAAAAATAATTTTTAGTTATTAACAGGTGGGACATAGATTTCACAAATAGGTGGGCAAAAATCAAATTACTTTTTAGACTTAAACAATCGCTTAATAACTTCTTTTTTCAACTTATCAATCCCTGCACCACTATCACAAGAAACTAAAATCGCAGGAACTTCATTTGTTATTTCAGAAACATCAGGAACACCAATAACATCTGTCTTGTTAATAACAGCTATCACAGGTTTCTTAGCTTCCTGAATTATTCTATCATAAAAAGCAATCTGCTCAGCCAAAGGATAACCACAAGTCTCAGAAATATCAAAAACATAAATTACCAAATCCCCAATCTTCTTCAAGGCTATTTGCGAATGAATCTCAATTTTATTTCGTTTTTTCCGATCAAGAAGTCCTGGCGTATCAATAAATTGAACATCTGTAAACCGATGTGTAATATAACCAATCATCAGACCTTTTGTTGTAAATGGATAAGCTTTAATTTCAGGCTTAGAACCTGTAATAGATTTTAATAGCGAAGTCTTCCCAACATTTGGCAAACCAGTCAAAACAACAGTTGGACAATCTCTCAAACTTGGCAACTCTTTAAGCAAATCAAACGACTTAACCAAAAAAGCAAGATCCCTATTAATTTTCTTAGCTCCACCAGCCAGCCTACCATAAAACTCTTTTCTAGTTCGTCTAAGATGACCAGTTCCATAAGAATGCTTCAACTTATCTAAATAATTTCCCTGTATTTTCTTAGTATAATTAGCAACCTTTTTCACACGAGAAACAGAATTCTCAATTTTCTCCATTCCCACAAGCTCATCAGCAAAAATCCAATATATCTTAGGAATATCCCGTGTCGCAGGAATACTCCCAACAACTGACATTAACTTATTATAGAACTTATTTGCAGCAGCAGAGATTCGCTTTCCCTCTTTCTGCCTAACAATATCCTCAGTAGTCTTCATCCGAGTAGTCCCATAGCGCGTCCGCTTAACATCAAAATCAATACGATCAGCTTGCTTACTAGCATCTGAAAACACCAAATCTATTAACTCGATGTGCGTAATCGCATGGAGTCTTTTAAAAGGATTTTTCATGTATATTTTTAACATATTAAACCCTTAAATACGTCATAATTATATCTACTATAAGCTGGTTGTGGTATTATGGAAATAAAAGATCATATCAAAAAAAATTACTGGATAATCATATTATTGTTCATATTCTTATTTGCCTACTGGGTTAGAGCATTTAACATCATTCCAGACCAGATTCTAGGATTTGACCCAACTTACCAATACAGATTCACAAAATACATTACAGACTGGGGACATATGCCACTTTGGGATGAATTAACATACTATGTAGGAAGAACAGTTGACCAAAACACCCCACCACTCATGTTATACATAACATCTTTCATCCACAACACAATCGGAAAAGCAATGGGATTCTCATTATTCACAACAGCATCTTACATGTCAGCAGTTTTCGGAGCACTCATAGTCATACCAGCTTTCTTTTTAGTAAAAAAACTAGCAGGAGAAAAAGCAGGATTATTAGGAGCATTTTTAATCGGTGTCGCCCCCCAAGCACTAATCAGAACATTCGGATCATCCTATGACACTGACCAAATGGCATTATTGTTCATACTTCTAAATCTATACCTCGGTCTAAGATTCCTAGAAAAACAAACAATACCAAATTTCTGCTGGTTTACATTAGGAATAATCGCATCAGTTCTAGCTTGGGCCATGTCAATTTATGCATTTGTAGCAGTTGCTGCAGCATCAGCACTTTATTTCATAATACAAACAATTTTTGCTGAATCAGAATCACGAAACATATCCAGAAAAATAACAACACAATTCAAAAAATACAAATATGAAATATTAGGCATAACTGGAATACTAATAGTTTCACATATCTTAGGGATGGTATTAAATTTAAACATAATCGGTTCAATACTTTCAATTATAGGGTTTGCATTAAGACCAGAAAAATGGATAGTAAATATTTCCATTGCAGAATTACAAGCATTTGATATTTTCAATTTACAAGGTTGGATGTTTGCAACAGGACGTTTCATAACAAATCAACCAATTATCGACATGGTAATAACATTTATCATTTTATCTTTCACAGTAGCTGGAATAGCTTACAACTACAAAAAAGACAATAGAAAACTTTCATTCATATTAACATTATTTGTTCTAGGTGTCTACACAACATTCAGAGGAATAAGATTTACAGAATTTAGTTCTATATTATTCTTAGTAATAATTGCATCTGGATTCGGTTACACAATAAAATACTTCGATAAAAACAACCTACTAAAAACACTTGCAATTGGATCTGCAATATTCTTAATTTTCATCGGAGCAAGTCTTGGAACACAATACGGTCTACAATTAGGACCAGACATAAACCAAAACTGGGACAATGCATGGACATTCTTGAAAACACAAACACCTGAAGATGCTATTGTAGGAACTTGGTGGGACCCAGGACATATGATAGCTGCTTTAGCAGAAAGAAGAAACTTTGCAGACGGAGCTCACTGTGACAACTCTTGCCTATACACAATAAATGATAGGATAACAGACCTAGGAAAAATAATGGCTACTAGCTCTGAGTCAGAGTCTCTAGAACTAATGAAAAAATATAAAGGAACTAGCTCAGTTGTCTATTGGATTGCTTCTGACGATTTAATTGCAAAATACCAGTGGTTACAATACTTTGGAACTGGTTGTGATTACAAAACAAATTCAAAATGTGAACTATACCAATTATCCCAACGACAACAAGTTCTACAAAATGACCAAGGAGAACCAATTGTAGTTGTCTATGATAGTTTAATTTTATTACCAGGATCACCATCTGAAATACCAGCATATATTACTCCAGAAAACCAAGCATTTATCATGAAAAATATAATAAAATACGACACAACAGGAAACATTGTAAAATATTCAATACCAGATTCAGAAATAACAAACATAAAAAACAGTTTAACAGAAATAACAGACCAAGTTGGGATAACAATTGCTAACGAAACCATTGATTTAACTATTTGGTTGTCCAGAGATTATTCTTACGCAGTAATTATACCAAAATCATTAGAAAACACAGTATTCACAAAGATGTTTTTCTTAGAAGGAGAAGGACTAGAAAACTTTACGCAAGTCTTTAGAAACGAGCAGGTGAAAATATATGAAATCAAAATCTGAAGTAGCTGCTCTTATACCAGCATATAATGAAGAAAAAAATATTCAAGAAGTAATTCAAAAATGTAAATCATTTACAGATACAATATTTGTAATTGACGATGGTTCTTCTGATTCAACAACACAACTAGCAAGAAAAGCAGGAGCAGTAGTTATAGCCCATGATAAAAACAAAGGAAAAGGAGAATCAATGAAAACAGGAATGCACGAAATACAAAAACTTACTCAAATAAAATATATTATAGTTATTGATGCTGACATGCAGTATAATCCCGAAGAAGCTCCAGAACTATTAGCACCTCTAGAAAACGGAGCTGACTTTGTAATGGGTTATAGAAACTGGCAGCAGGTCCCATTTCGACACAAACTAGGAAACTTTATCTGGAAAGGTTTCTTCAACACACTTTTCAAAACAAAATTAAAAGACGTTAGCTGCGGATTCATCGCAATAGATAGAAAAGCAATAACAGCAATAGAAAAAATGTATGGTGGATACATAATAGAAAGTTCTATACTTGCCCAAGCAATAACAAACAATCTTAAAATAGAACAAGTTCCTGTCAATGTAACCTACAAAAAATTATCTGGATTTATCAGAGGATCAAGAATATTCTTAGGTGTTTTAGTATTCATGCTAAGAAAAGGAATTAGATATAGATTAAAATAATATAACCCTAACCAATAACACAAAAGACTATAAGTTCTTTTTACCGAAATTAAAAATACAATCAGCCAACCTGCTTTTCAGAGTAGAAAATATAAAACCAAAACTTTTCAATTGACTATCCTTAATTGATTTTACTCGCTTCTTCGAAACAACACTATAGAGTTCGTGATCAGAAATATCATTCTCATAAAACTTAACAGGTTTCCGCATCTTTGAAAACACGCCAGGTGCTTCACGATCTTTTTCCAGAACTAAAATCTCACAATCAGAAAAAATATTCTTAATATCATCAATTTCATATCTCCAAAAATCATAAGGATATCCATGATAGTGAAAGCCCCGTGAACGAGTAGTTATCAATACAGTTCCACCAGCCTTACACACCTTCTTAATATTACCAACAGCCTTTCTCCAATCTCTAACATGCTCAATAACCTCTGTTGAAATCACAACATCAAAAGAATTTTCACCAAACTTCTCAACTATGTCCTCAACATTACAAACAATATCCACACCACTTCCCTTTACAATATCAATTCCAACATACTTCTTAGGACTAAGCGACTTAACATAATTTCCAATACCACCATTAATATTATTAGAACCAATCTCCAATACAGTCTTACCTTCTATATCTGCTTTCTTTAAATTAATCGCCCCAAACTCAACACAACTTATGTGACACATTATAGATTATTCAAAACAATACAATATAAATTTGATTTAAAAATATGCTCTACATAAATAATAAGCATGAAAGCTCTTATTTTAGCAGCCGGACGTGGAAGCCGCCTAAACGAAATAACAGAAGAGAAAAATAAGTGTATTCTAGAGATAAAAGACAAACCAACAATAGAATATAATCTAGAAAGAGCAGCTGATATTTCTGAAATAGATGAAATTATAATTGTAGTCGGTTGGAAATCAGACGATATAATGAACAAGTATGGTCACGAATTTAATGGAAAAAAAATAATTTATGTAACACAACCAGAACAAAAAGGACTTGTCCATGCTATCGAGTGTGCAAAGTCTGCTCTAAAAGGTGATGATTTTTTCCTTCTTCTAGGAGACGAAGTAATCACAGAGAGTCGTCAGAAACAAATGGTACAACTTTTCCAACAAGAAAATGTATTCGCAGTCTGTGGGGTTGTTGAACAACCTGATAGAGAACTTATCAAGCGAACATACGCAGTAATAACAGACAAAGAACAAAACGTTTTCAGATTAATTGAAAAGCCAAGAAAACCACTTAACGAGTATCAAGGAACAGGACACTGTATCTTCAAAAACCAAATTCTAGACTTAATCCAGTACACCCCAATCCATCACCAGAGAAAAGAAAAAGAACTACCAGACTTAATCCAATGCGCAATAGATGACGGACAAAAAGTAAAAATATTTGTAATAGGAAAAGAATATGTAAACACAAACACACAAGACGACATAAACATCGCAAAAAAAATGCTAAACTAAAACTTATCAGTTCCAAAAATTCTAGGCAAGTTTTTCGCACTTCTAAGAGAATCTGAAAAATCCCCACCAACTTTCCGAGCCTCTTCAAAAATAGGAACCATATTTTCTGGAGCAACTAAATAAGCTCCTGTTACTTCCCCCTCTGAAATTTCACCAGTAACATCACTGTAACTTTCAATAATAGGAAATTTACTAATGCATTCATCACGATCAACTCTCATCAAATAAACAGCACTAGGATTAAATGTTCTTTCTGACCCAACATAATGAACAAACATATCAGCCACCTTTCTAGGTAATCTAGATTCTAATTCAACTAATTCACCGTTATGATTTTTTTCAATAATAATCCCCTCAACACCAATCTCCTCCTTTACCTCACGCAAAACAGTTTGAGCTGGATGCTCTGGATAAGCAACAAAACCACCTGTACCCCAAGCCATTATTTGACCATCTCCTTGAGATGTCCCACTTCCCCTATGCTGAATAAGAAAATAATCAGGTACCTGACAATCACCAACAAAACAAAAAGCATTACTTCCTAGAAGCGGCCTCTCAAAAAGATAATCAGTATTCCATCCAATCTGACGTCTACGTTTATCAAAATACTCTCTTAAAGAATCTCTTCGCCAAAGATTTTCAACAGTCGTAATTTTAGCTGTATTTCCTCTATAATCAAATGTATCAATTCCAGTAAGAACCTCATCTAACTCAGAAGCAGCCATTCCATCACCATATGGGGTTTTTTTAGCAAGATCTAAATTTCTCTGAATTCTCTTTAACCTATCTTCATATCCTAATACACTATTATTTTCCTCAATTAAAAGATCAGTCCATACTGGTATCATACTAAAAAACTAGTCCCAAACAGATATAAGACTTGTACAACCTCTTTAAGAAAAAACTTAATAAAACCATATTAAAGTATTATCATATAAATGTCCCAAAATATAGTTATAACATAGATTGGAGGGATGTCCATGATTAAAGGAACTGTAATAAGACCATTGAAAAAACACTGCGATGAACGCGGTTTTTTATGCGAGTTATTGCGAAGTGACAGTGAAGACTTCAAAAAAATACTATCTAGCGGGTTCACAATGTGTTACTATTCAGTATCTCCCAAAGGAGTCATCAGAGCATGGCACAGACACCCAAAAACAAAACAAATGGACACATTCATAGTTCTGCAAGGAATGGCTAAAGTATGTGTCTTCAACGAAGAAACTAACGAATTAGATGAACACTTTATCGGAGAGAACAATCCAATCTCATTAACAATACCAGGAGAACACTGGCATGGCTTCAAAGCAGTCAGTGAAAAACCTGTAATTTTACTAAACTTCCCAGATAAAATATACAATTATAAACAGCCAGATGAAGAACGACTTCCTCCTAACTCCAAAAAAATACCATATGACTGGGCAATAAAGATGAAGTAATATTATCCTAAACAATTTCACAGGGAGTATGGAAAATATAACTGCGAAGCAGCTATACGTAAGTTATAGATGATATTTAGACCGAACAAAAATCTAAAGGGTCTTATAGACTATAGAGGTGTTAAAATGATTATTTTAGTAACAGGTGGTTGCGGATATTTAGGAAGCCAATTAATTAGAGAACTAGGTAAAAAATATCCCGACTCAACAATACGAATTCTTGATAACATGATGAGAGAAAAACACGTAGCTCTTTGGGACCTTCCTAAAGGACCAACTTATCAAATGATTGAAGGAGACATACGAAATGATTCTGATCTTGAAAAAGCAATTAAAGATGTAGATGTTGTACTATCTCTTTCTGATCTAACAAACGCACCAAAATCATTTGAAAATAAAGAGCTTACTGAAGACATAAACTTCCGCGGTGTAATGAAAATTCTAGATGCATGCGAAAAACACAATGTAAAAAAATTCATATACAGTTCAACAGCCAGCGTCTATGGCACAACTTCCGGAATAGTCGACGAAACATTTGACTGTAAACCAATTAGCCCATACGGAATAAATAAACTTCGTGTTGAAAAAGAAATTCTAAAACGCGCAAAAGAAAAAAACCTAAATTACACAGCACTTAGATTAGGAACAGTTGTTGGATGGACAATTGGTATGAGATTTGACACTGTCATTGACAGATTCACTTATTTAGCTTGTATAGGAATGCCAATCACAGTATGGGAAAGTGCAATAAAAGAAGCTCGACCATACACACATGTCAAAGATATCATGGGAGCATATTTATTTGCAATTGAAAATGCAGAAAAGATGAAAGGAGAAGCATACAACATTGTAGCTGAAAACAAAGCACTTGGTGAAGTTGTTGATCTTCTAAAAGAGAATTTCCCAGACTTACAATCAGAAATAACAAAACAAGAAAATCTTAATCAAGTAAGTTACAAATTATCATCTGAAAAAATAAAATCAATAGGGTTTGAATTCAAACACACAATAAACCAAGGTATATTGGACATAATAGAAAAGTTCAAAGGAATCAAACCTTATACAGGGTGATTATAATAACTGTTTTAATAATTGGCGCAACTGGATTTCTAGGAAACAAATTAATACAGATGTTAAAAGAACATAACCCAATAGGAACATACCACAACAAAAAACACGAAAACTATCACAAACTAGACATTTCAAACAAAGAAAATGTTCTAAAATTAGTGAAAGAAATAAAACCAAACATTATAATTAACACTTCGCATATACCAAACTCAAATACAGAAGAAATGAAAGAATTAGCTAAAAAAATAAACAGTCTTGGTCCAAAGAACCTAGCAGAAGTTTGCAATGACATATACAAAAAAACTGAAATGGAAATAAAATTAATCCACATGTCAACTGATTTTATTTTTGATGGAGAAAAAGGAAATTACAGTGAAAATGACAAAACAAACCCAATAAGTCATTATGGTAAAACAAAACTCGCAGGGGAACAGGGTATTCACCTATTCAAAAACCACATAATTCTTAGAGTATCAACTCTTTACGGTTACAGCACACCAGAAGATAAAAAATTCACAAACTGGATCATATCCAGCCTAAAAGAAAAAAAGGAAATTAATATTCTAGATGATCAATTCACATGCCCAACTCTAATAGATAATATAGGTAAAGCAATTATTTTATTATTAAGATCAAACAAAACAGGAACTTACCACTGTGTTGGCAGTGAGAAGATAAGTCGTTATGGATTTGCAGTTAAAGTTGCTGAAAAATTTAACTTAGATAAAAATTTAATAAAACCAACAACAATATCAAATATTGACCAAAATATAATACGCCCAAAAAACACAACATTAAATATATCAAAATTAGAATCAGAAGGAATACAAATGTGCAATGTAGATGAAGGTTTAGAAATAATGAAAAATCAAATGGATAAAGGAGTGTAGATAATATTTACTTGCAAAGCAAGCTACAGATTGTATATTGGAGATGATTAAAATGAAAGGTGTTATACTAGCAGGTGGGACAGGATCAAGACTTTATCCGTGTACTAAAGTAACTAACAAGCACTTACTTCCTATTCTAGATAGACCAATGATATATTATCCATTAATGGCTATGGTAAGATCAGGTGTAGAAGATATTCTTATTGTCACTGGAAAAGATCATGCTGGAGATTTCACAAAATTATTAGGAGATGGAGAAGAATTTAAAGAAGATTTACTTAAATTAGATCCATCATTTAACAATAATATTAAAATAAAATTATCTTACAGAGTACAAAGCGGACCTAACGGTATAGCAGACGGTCTACGTCTAGCAAAAGACTTTGTAGGAACAGATAATTGTTTAGTAATTTTAGGTGACAATATTTTCACAGATAATATTTCAGAATTTGTAGAAAGATTTAACAAAAACAAACAAGGCGCATTTATTCTTCTTAAAGAATTACCAAAAGAACAACTTTATGGAGAAATAAAAGGTGTCTATAGAGCAAGATTTGGTGTAGCAGACGTTAACAACGGAAAAATAGAAAAATTAGTTGAAAAACCTATGCCAGAAGATTGTAAAAGCAACTTAATTGTAACAGGAATATACATGTACACACCTTCTGTATTTGAAAAGATAGAAAAGACAAAACCTTCTTGGCGTGGAGAATACGAAATAACTGATGTTAACCAAATGTTTGTTGAAGAGGGTACAATGGAATATGCAGTTCTAAAAGGACTTTGGAGCGATGCAGGAACTTTCAAATCACTAAACCGTGTATCAAACATTATGTTTGACATGAAAAATAAAGGTGAATAAATGGTCAAATACTCTCTAATAGTTGTTTCATACAAATCTGAAGATGATATTGTAAAAATGGTTTCTTCACTATCAAAGGTTATTAAAAACAAAGAAGATTATGAAATAATTATTTCTGACAATTTCAACCACGAAGGAGAAACAACCACATCAGAAGCTTACGGAATAAAGGTTACAAAAGTGTACAACAAGAAAAACCTAGGATATGCCCAAGGAGTCAACTCAGTAATAAAACACTGCTCAGGTGATTTCATAATAGTTACAAATCCTGACATAATATTCAAAGATGATAAGTTTTTCAAAGAGTTTCCAAAATATTTAAACGACCAAGACGTAGGAGCCATAAGCTGCAAGCTCCTAAATGAAGATGGGAGTGTTCAACAATCATTTAGAAAATTTGATTCATTGCCAAACATGTTAATAGATTTTATTAAAATAATGACAAAATCTAAAAAACATTTATCACATTTTTACAGAAATTATGATATACACAAACCAATAGATGTAAATTGGTTTTCTGGAGCATTTATAGCAGTAAGAAAAACAGATAAAATATTTGATGAAAGGTACTTCATGTATTTTGAAGACATGGACTTATGTAGAGAAATGAAAAAGAAAAAGTTAAGAAGAATAGTTTTAGGTAATTGTCAAGTATACCATAAAGCAGCATATGATAGTAGAAGTATATTTAGCAAAACATTCCAATATCATCTAAAAAGCATGATAAAATATTATTTAAAATGGGGGATTAATGGATGAAAATTTTACTAGTAGCTAAATATTTCTATCCAATAAAAGGTGGGATAGAAACAGTAGTTTATGAAACAGCAAAATGTCTAAAAAATCTAGGAAACGAAGTAACCGTAGTAACTGTAGGTAAAAAATCAAAAGAAACAATAAACGGAATAAATATAATAAGAACACCTGCATTATTTTCAATATCAGGAGAGCCTGCAGCTATTGGATTTTTCAAAGAAATTATGAAACTAGATTTTGATATATGTCATCTACAAGCACCTAACCCATTTCAGAATATAATGGCTGTTGCTGCATGTATATTGAAAAAAAAGCCATGGATAGTAGCATATCAAAGTGATATCATAAGATTCTCACCAATAATGAAAGCAGTTAATTGGGTATACAAAAACACCATACAACGACCAATTATACTAAAAATGGCAAAAAAGGTTCTTGCATCAAGCCCACCTTATCTAAAGGGTTCAAGCACACTAAAAGGTCTAAAAAATACAGGAGTATTACAAAACAGTATAAAAATAAGAAGTGTTGAAAAAAAAGAAAAACAAGAAAATAATATCCTATTTGTTGGTAGAATAATATACTACAAAGGAATAGGATATTTAGTAAAATCGATGAAAGAAGTTGTAGAGCAAGTCCCTTCAGCAAAATTAACCATAGTAGGAAACGGGAATCTAAGAAGAGAAATGGAAAAACTATCAAAAGACCTAAAACTAGAAAATAATATAATTTTCGCAGGTGAAGTATCAGAAGAAGAACTTCAAGATCATTACAAAAACACTGACATATTTGTATTTCCATCAATATACAAATCAGAAGCATTTGGAATGGTACAATTAGAAGCCATGATGAACGAAAAACCTATAATATCCACAAAAATAAAAGACAGTGGAGTTTCCTGGGTAAACAAAGATGGTGTTAGTGGAATAACTATAAATCCTATGGATCACAAAGAACTTTCAGATGCTATAATAAAATTACTAAAAGATAAAAAACTAAGAATAAAATACGGTAAAGGGGGAAGAAAGCGTCTAGAAGATGAATTTGACATTAAGAAACTAACTAAAAAACTTCTAGAAATATATAAAGAATGTATATAAGGTGAATATATGACTGATATTAAAAATTTGTTAATAGATCCTGAAAATATGGAACCATACATGTCACATTTCAAAGACTATGAAGAAGAAATGAAAAAAAATCTAGTAAATGAAAAATTTTGGAAAGAGAAAAGAATTCTAATAACTGGTGTGTCTGGTTTTGTAGGAAGCCACTTGGCAGATAAACTAACCGAGTTGGGCGCAGAGACATATGGTTTTGTTAGAAGACATTCTGTACCAGAATATCAAAACATAAACCATCTAAAAAATAAAATAAATCTTATAGAAGGAAACTTTTTAGACATGTCATCAATAATGAATGCGATTAAACAATCAGATCCTCATATAATTTTCCATTTAGGTGCACAATCATTTGTACCTACATCATTTAGATGCCCAATAGAAACCATAAAAACAAACACTATAGGAACATCAAATGTTTTAGAAGCAATGAGAAAAACAGAAAACAATATAGAAAAAATACAATTAGCAATGACAAGCGAGGAATACGGATTAGTAAAACCAGAAGAATGTCCAGTAAATGAAAATAATCCTTTAAGACCAATGTCACCTTATGGATCATCAAAAATAGCTGCAGAATACATAGCTAGAACATATTACAAAGCATATGGAACACCAATAGTAATAACTCGTGGATTCAACCACACAGGACCTAGAAGAGGTCTTCAATTTGTTGCATCTGTAATAGCAAGACAAGTAGCTAGCTGTATAATAAATAAAACAAATGAAATAACATTAGGACATGGAGAAGCTGTAAGAGATTTTACAGATGTTAGAGATATGATACAGGGTTACATGTTAGCAGTTGAAAAAGCAAAATTAGCAGAACCATATAATTTTGGACATGGTTTCGGAATAACTATTAATAATTTAGCAAAATTAACAGGAAAAATTCATAATATGGACATAAAAATAAACACTGACAAATCAAGATTCAGACCATCTGAAGTTGAATTATTAATTTGTGATTATTCAAAAGCTAAAAAAGAACTAGGATATAGACCAAGAATCCCAATAAACAAAACAATGTTAGATCTTGTAGAATATTTCAAACAAAATAAACAACTACTAAATTTAGAAAGACATTAAGATGATTATATGAATATTCTAATAATAGGTGGTTCTGGATTTATTGGATCAAATCTAAAAAAACATTTAGAAAAAAAAGGACACACTATATCCACATTAGGTAAAAAAAATGAAAGCATCATTTGTGACATAACAAATTTCAACGAAATAAATGATAAAATTAAAAACTTCGATTGTGTAATACATCTTGCAGGACTAATTCTACCAAAAGAATCTAATGAAAGACCAAGAGATTATTTTGAAGTTAACACATTTGGTACACTAAATGTAATAGAAGTTTGCAGACTAAACAACATAAAAAATATAATATTTGCATCAAGTTCAAAAGTTTACGGAAAAACAAATGAAAAAACAATAAACGAAAACACAAGTAAATGTCCAGATACACCTTACGGTTATTCAAAGTTAGCAGCTGAAAACATATGTGAAAGTTACAATAAGGCCTACAATATGGAAATAAAAATATTAAGATTCTTTAACATATACGGACCAAGACAAAATGAAAATTTACTAATACCAACAATATTAAACCAAATAGAATCAAATGAAATAAAATTAAATGGAAAAAATAATAAAGTAAACCTTCTTTACATAGGTGACCTTTGCAAAGCAATGGAAAAATGTATAATATCGGATATAAAATCTCCAATAAACCTAGCTGGTGAAAAATCATACACGCCAAAAGAAATAATAAAAATCATAGAAAGAATAATAAATAAAAAATTGACTGTAACAATGAAAGATGAAACAACAGAAGATGAAAAATCAATTGACATATCATTAGCAAAGGAAAAATTAGATTGGAACCCAAAAACAAGTATAGAAGAAGGTCTTAAAGAAATGCTTAAAGATATAAAAATTATTTAATAACTTTACACTTTTTCAAATCATATATACAACAATATGAACAAACTGTAGGAATACTGTTCTTACCCAATTTATTCCTAAGATCATTATATTTCTCCCCATTCCAAATCTCTTTGAAAGGCTTCTCATACACATTTCCCAGAGCAGTAGCTTTCTGAAACTCTCTCCGATTTGCCTCATTATTTGCACAACATGGAATAACATGACCAGTAGCAAAAATAAAAGGCATTAACCATTCTTTACAATGAGAAATAGGTGGCTTATTTGTAGGAACATCATCATTCCAGTCAATAAGCATTCCATACCCCTTTGCTTTTTTGTATGTTCTTTCAACAAGTTCCTTAGGTATATCAGTAAACATATCTTCTATCTCTTTAAACGGATGGAGCATTCTAGTAAATGTTATTGTTTTTCCTTTGTACAGATCTTTATATCCAAAAGAATGAACAAGATCAATAAATTTCTCTGTTTCATGAATATTATCTTTGTTAACTATATAATGAAATTCGAACTTTGGAAAAAACGCTCCCTTTTGCGCACGAAGTTCAAGAAAATCTTTTACATTCTTAATTACTTTATCAAAATTAGAACCAACTCTAATTTTTTCATATATTTCTTTTGTTGCAGCATCAATTGACAAAATAATTCTATCGACACCAATGTCAATTAATTGTTTGCTCATTTCTTTATCAATCAAAAAGAAATTATCAAATATCTCAACATAAATTCCTCTGTCTTTCACATACTTTAACATTTTCAAAAAATCTTTGTGAACAAAACTTTCACCAATACCAGTCAATCCTATCCACTTTAGTTTAGGAAACTGATCAATTATACTTTTAAACTGTTCAAAAGACATATCACAAGGTGGCTCTTTCCAATATGTGTGTTCACACATTTTACATCTCAAATTACATCGAGTAGTTACCTCTATCTCAATATAATGTGGATATGGTGGTTTTTTGTATAGATATTTTCTTAAAAGGGAATTTCTATTAAGATAAAAAATATAATAATGAATATAATTATATGTCCACTTAATCCCCTTCTCCTTCAACCCATAATATAAAAATTTCCAAGCACGTTTATCAAATACAAGTTCACTAAATTTTGGCATAAAATTCACCTAAAAAGCGAGACATTTTCCTTTATCCAATTACACAATTTTGTAACCCCTTCTTCTGGAAAAATTTTTGGCTCCCAACCCAAGTTTTTACGAACCTTAGAAATGTCACATACAAAATATCTAAGATCTCCAAATCTATCAGGACCAAATTCAACTTTAGGTTTCACACCTGTTATTTTTTCTATCAAATCAATGCATTCTAACAAAGAAATAACAGTTTTCTCTCCACCACCAACATTATAAATTCCTGAAACCTGCTTTTCATAGAAAGCGTGAAACGCATGAGCAACATCTGTAGCATATAAAATATCTCTTGTCTGTTTACCATTTCCTAAAACTCTAAGTGGTTTGTTAATTAAAGTTCTAATTGCAAAATTTGCAACCCAACCATGATCCTCCCCACCAAATTGATTAGGACCATAAATACCACTCAACCTAAAGCTAGCTGCTTTCAGTTTATAGGTATCAATATATGTCTGAACATAAATTTCAGCAGATCTCTTAGAAGCATGTAAAGGAGTTTTAATTCCTTGTAAAAGAGGTTCGCTCTCATCTATACCAACTGGATCCCTGATATACCGATTATCTTTTGGGGTAATGCTATTATTTATTCGCTCAGGACCGTATACATGACCTGTAGCACAGCTAACAACTGGTAAATCAAACTTACGTGCAGCCTCAAGAACATTAAATGTTCCAATAACATTTGAATTTATATCCAATCTAGGATCTTCCTCACTTATCGTCATAGCTGGCTGTGCTGCAGTATGTGCTATGAAATCACAATCCTTAGCAAGATTATTAACAATATCAGCATGAATAATGTCTTCCTTTACAAGTTCCACACCCATTTTTTTCAATAGGTTCCAATTAAAATCTCTTGCCCCACTCACAGAATAACCTGTCCTCATCAGCTCATGCTTAGTCATATTATCCAGAGAAACAACATCCCATCCCATATCTCTATAAAACTTACAAATATGACTACCTAGAAAACCGCACCCACCTGTTACAAGAACCTTCATAAAATCACTGAATATTATTATATATTCAGTTATTTAAATCATCAAGATAAATTCATCATTGGTGAGAAATTGAAAATATTAATTGTAAATCCACATCTTCATTTATACGGAGGAGCAGATCTTGTTATTGTTAAATTGGCTAATTATCTAATAAACCAAGGAATTGAAACATCGATATTGACACTTTCCATATCAGAAAAAGTTAGAAACGAACTAAAAGGAGTAGAAATAATAATTCCAGGTAAACAACAGGGGTATAAAAAAAGCGCATTATCTTTCATAAAAGAAGGTTTCATATTATGGAACTATATCAGAAAAAATGGAAAAAAATATGATGTTATAAACATTCACAATTTCCCAGCTGAATTCTCCGCATTTCTTTGTAAAAAACCGACAGTATGGTTATGTAATGAACCACCTGGAATATGGCCAGAAATGCAAACAAGAAAATTATCAATATTCAAAAAAATACTTTACAGATTGGCATTAGAATCAGAAAAAATAATCGTAAAAAAATACATAAACAAAATATGTGTTGCAGATGAATTTAATCATGTTCGATTAAACCGCCTGTACAACATAAAAGGATTCATAAACAATTATGGAATAGATTATGATTTCTTTTCTCAAGGCAGCGCTAAAGCCGCAAAAGAAAAATTTAACTTACACAAAAATTTTATTATATTACAAGTCGCATTAGTAATACCATTCAAAAACCAGCTAGAAAGTATCAAAACAATTGAAAAACTAAAAGACAAAATACCAAACATTAAACTAGTACTTGCAGGTGGAGAAACAAAACCAGATTATTCTAAAGAAATAAAAAAATACATCAAAGAACACAATCTAGAAAAATATATTTTATTCACAGGAAACATCTCCCGAGAAGTAGTCCGAGATCTCTACAAAGCAGCTGATGTTTCTCTATCTCCTATCAAATCTCAAGGAGGTTGGTTAGCTCCTTTTGAAGCTATCTCAGCTGGCTTACCAATTATAGTTTCCAAAAACATAACATGCGGAAATATAATCCAGCGCGAAAAAATAGGAACAGTAACAGACAATTATACTGATGCTGTACTTGATGTCTACAAAAATCCTGAAAAACACAAGAAAATAACTCGAGCTGGACAGGTTTTTGTCAAATCAACCCTAACATGGGATAATTTTTCTGAAAAAATGTTAGAATCCTTCAAATCAGTTCAAATTAAATAAATATATAAGGTTAACAATAACAATTGATTCTATGAGATTATCACTAAATTTGATTTTCATATTAGTAATATTTTTAGCAGTATCCCAATTCTTCCTAGTCTCATTAAGTTCACCAATTGTCTTTGGAGACGAAGGATATTACGCATCAACATCAAGATGGATAGCTGAAAACCATATAATTCCAGAATTTAGACCACTTGCTGAAAACAAGGTTTATCAAGACAAAGCAGACATAATTCCCCTATTCTTCATGTTAGAAACATTCTTCTTTTATTTTGGTGAGTTTGGGGCTAAATTATTATTCCCACTATTATCTCTAGTAACAGCATTATTCGCATATGTATTTGTAAAATCAGTATCAGATAAAAAAATAGCAATAATATCTGCACTAACATTACTAATGACACCCGCACTCATAACATATGGGGTAATGGGATACACCGACGTGTTATTACTTTTATTAGTAATATGTACAGCACATTTCACAACAAAGGCATTTGATGAGAAAAAACAAATACATATTATATTGGCAGGAATATTTTCAGGGTTAACAGTTTTAACAAAACAATCAGGGCCATTCATATTCATTTTCATTATAATATATTTCTTAATAAATTTTTACAAAAATATTAACAAAGACACAATAAAGCTCATAGCAACAATATTCTTAATAGGTTTGTTGGTAGTAACACCTCTCATTATAAGAAATCTTTCATTATTCTCAGATATATGTTATAAAACATTCAGTATAAACAAAAAAAATTGTGAACCACTATTCTTAGAACAGCCAAATAAAATAGAGGATCTTGAATTTGATGGTAGAAACACAGGATCAGGAACAGAAGCAGGTCTACTCTCGTTTGGTATATTGAATTACTTTTTATTTGCCAGTGGATTAACAATAACATTATTATTTTTATTTGGTCTTGGTTTTTTAATCGTAAAAAGAAGGGAAAAAATATTTAAAATATCATTAGCAATGATATTATCAACACTACCAATATTATACTTTAGTTTAGACCGAGCAGAAGACACAGCACGGTATCTACTTCCAATGAACTTGGGAATAATAATGATAGTTGGATATCTTGTCAATGAAATATACAAAAAATCAAAAGACTATAATAAATATTTAGCTTATGCTGTAATCGCAGTAGTATTACTATCACTTTGGGTTTATGGACAAGAAAAAATAGACACAATGTATATAGTAAAAGGTTTCTCACCAGGTTTCTTAGATGGTTGCAACTGGATAAGAGAAAACACAGCCGAAGAAGCTGTATTATTCTCAACTTACGAATATCACACAAGATACCAATGTAATAGAAACGTAGCAGTTTCATCTGATAAAGAAGAAATATTATTATCATTTAATGATACATCGTATGAACATATCAAATTCAATGGAATAAATTATATTTTTGTCTTACGAGGTTTAATATCTGAAGGGAAATTCAGCGAAAACTACCCAGTAGAATTCATAAATTATATTGAAAACAGTAATAAATTCAAGAAAGTTTACGACAACTCTGATGTATACGGACAAAACGGAATAATAATATACGAGGTACTATAGATGATAGAAATTATACTACCAATACTAATAGGATTCATAATAACTTTAGCAATAACCCCTAAAACAATAATTTTTCTAGAAAGAACAGGAATAGTTGGAACAGATATACAAAAATTTAACAAACCAAAAATACCTGAGATGGGTGGAATAACTGTTTTAATTGGTTTTCTCGGAGCTATCTTCAGCTTCATAGCAGTAAGCAACTTCCTAACACAAGAAATTTCAATAGCTCTACTTGCTGGAATAACAACAATACTAATTGTAACCATAATCGGTATACTTGACGACCTAAGTATCTTAGTAAAAAAACCTATAGGAAAAATAAAAAAAATAGGATTAAAACAATGGCAAAAACCACTACTAACACTTCCAGCTGCAATTCCTCTCGTCGCTATAATGGCAGGAACATCTACAATGTCTATACCATTTATCGGACTAGTTGACTTTGGAATATGGTATCCATTAATTTTAGTTCCTATAGCGATCATAGGAGCTTCAAATGCATTCAATATGCTAGCTGGTCTTAACGGACTAGAAGCAGGATTAGGTTCTGTTGTACTTTCTATACTTGGTATCTATGCCTATGGAATAGGAGAAACATCAGCAAGTATACTTGCTCTTTCATTAGCAGCATCTTTAATCGCTTTCATATATTTCAATTGGTATCCTGCAAAAATACTTCCTGGTGACAGTTTAACTTACATGATTGGAGCAGCTATCGCTGTAACCGCTATCATAGGCAACATGGAAAAAATAGCATTCTTATTATTTTTACCTTGGTTCATAGAATTTTTATTAAAAGCTAGATCAGGATTCAAAGCAGAATGTTTCGGAAAATTAGAACACAACCAAACACTTTCTAAACCATACAAAAAAATATATTCATTAACCCATGTAATAATGAGTCTTGGAAAATTCAAAGAATCAACAATAGTAATTGCATTACTGTCCATGGAATTAATTTATGGTATATTTTTACTATTAATTATTAACTTCATTTAAAATAAAAATCAATAAATTTTCTAAAGTGTTTTAATAGTTTTTTAGGGACTTTGTCTTCAAGCTCAAGAACAAATTCTTTATCTCGTTTATCAAAAATTGAAAACATTCTTATCATAATACTATAAACCCCAAAATAAACTATAGCAAATAAAGGAATGTAAACTGTCCTTGGTGCATAACCAAACAAAAAGAAAACAATTAACCCACAAAGAACAGCAGAGAAAAAAACTTTAGTAAACTGCCCACATGGGAAATTTATTTTTAGTTTATTTTTCAAATAATACCAAGAAAGTAAGAACATGATAAACGAAGAAACACTAAATGAAGTTGCAGCACCTATAAAACTATATTCTTTAGCAAGCCAAAGTGTCATCAAAATATTAATAACCGCTCCTAACAAAAGAATATTTCTACTATCTTTCAGATTACCTATAGAGTAAAGTGCAAAAGAAATTATAATTGAAAATCCTATAAATATCGCACCCAGCAACAAAATCTGCATTGTGAAGGCAGACTCAATATAACTAGTGCTTGAAAATAAAATAATCAACTTCTCTGAAAATATATACAAAAATGTAATTATTGGTAAAAGTATAACAAATGAATATTTTATCGCTCTACTAATAATCATTTTCAAATTATGGAACTTATTAAGTGCAACTTGAGAAGACCCTGTTGGTAAAATAGATGTTGCAATTGCAGTTGGTATCATTCGTATAGCAGCAGAAAACATAAACGCAAAAGTAAAAATACCAACTGAATAAAAATCAGTAAACAAACTTAGTATAAAAACATTAGCAGAATTCATAGCTAACATAGACATATCCAAAATAGTTGAAGATTTCCAATATTTTTTTAACCTATCCTTATCGATTTTACCAGGTGAAAATGGTATTTTTTTAACCCGAAGCAACACCGCAATAACAGCAGAAACAAGAAAGGCACCCAAAGCTCCGTAATAATCAAAACCAAAATAAATGAAAACTATAGCCAAAATTACTTTCAAAATATAAGAAATCAGATTAGTCTTAAAAAGAAGTTTAATATTTTGCAAACCAACAAGATAATTGCTTGTTAAAATATAATATATATTCACAGCTATATACAAAATTATTCCGGTAACAATAGGGACAGTTAGATAATTAAAAAATGGTATAAAGAACATATACACAACTAAAAGAACACCTACAATAACATTCAAAACAGTTGACCACTTAAATGACCATCTAATAAATCCAGAAACATGTTTTTTCTGGTTCTTAGTTGAATATTCTGATATAAGTTTTATTCCTGTTCGAGCAAAACCTGCAGCTGTAAAAGAAGTTATCAACAAAGAAATATTCATTATTGTCGAATATGCACCCATACTTTCAGGAACAAGCATCTTACCAAGAATAACCCAGAAAAGATATCCAAGTATTGTTATAACTGCAGAATCTAAAAACAAATAACCTGTATTTGAAATAACTTTTCTAACTGTACTCATAATATCAATCCTAATATTAACTCTTCACAAAGAGCTATAGACAATCAAAATATTCCCCAATCAGCATCAAACTTTATTTTTTTGAAAGGAAATAATCCTGCCAACCAGATATTGTTTCTAGCTAATCTATTTAGCATTATTCTATTATTAAACTTGCTTTTTAGTTTTTTCTCATATTCTTGAAAATTTCCCATATTCTCAGCTAAAATATCAGCAGCTGTAAATCCCCAAATAACACCACCACCACTCCAAGGCTTAGTTAACCCAGCAGCATCACCACACAAAACAGCTTTACTATTTTTCACAAAACAAAGTCCTTCTGGAATAACATGAGAATAAATTTTATCAGGTTTAATATTATTTTTATCTATAAACTTCTCAAATTCTTTTTTTGCTTGCCCTATCGGCGCAATAACACCCCATTCAACATCTTCTCCACGCGGAATCTTCCAAGCAAAACCACCTTTTACTGGCCAGCAATCAACCCAATGGTCATCACATCTCTCTCGCGTATAACAATAAACACCAAGTCGATGATCTGGGTTGTTCTTACTAAACTTTTTTCTAACCAAAGAATTCGCCCCATCACACCCTACGACCCTATCAAACTGAGAAAAATCTTCTACTCTCTCGCTAAAATTAATTTTCCCGCTAACAAGACTCCCAACATAATCGTCTAGAGCCTGACGATCAAAAACAAGCATCTTAGGCGAAAACTCAAGTATAATATCACGAACAAAGTGAGCTAAATGCAAATCTATAGAAAAGTGAATTCTCGCTTCTGTTATCTCATGCTTTACAAGTTTATTATATAACTTCGAAGAAGCTATAGGTCGCGGTATAAAATCCCAAATTCTCTCTGAAATCAACCCAGAACAAGGCTTCCCACCTAGTTTCTCCTTAGCCTCAAACACTTCAGCGTTTCCTAGCCTGTAAGCTAAATAACACCCATTTATCCCAGCACCAATAATTGTAGTTTTCATAATATCGTCCTATCTGATTTCACAATAAGTCATAATATCATCCTAACCAATATCCAAGGAGTATACGTTAATATTCACCTGAATAATGCTTAAATATATCGCCCAAGAATTAAAACTATGAACTTGCCTGTACCTGATAATTACAAAAAATACATGATCATACCAATAATAATTCTAGTTTTATCACTGCTTTTCCTAGGTTACAAACTAGGAACAACTGGATTAGACCTAAGCATTGATCTTCGGGGTGGTACAGAAATTAGTATCGAACTAACAAGTGCTATTCCAGTTTCTCAAATACAATCTGAACTTTCCCAATACAATCTAAATATCCGTTCAATAGAATCATTCACAGGACAAACTATAATATTAGAAATGGAAAATTCTGACCAAGTCGAAGACATAATTAACACAGTTGAACAAACACATACAATAAAAGGCTGGTCTCAACAAACAGTCGGTCCTGCACTAGGAGAATCATTTTTCGCACAATCACAAATTGCACTTCTACTTGCTTTCGTTGCAATGGCTATTGCAGTTTTCATAATTTTCAGGATATTTATGCCAAGCATTTACGTAGTCTTTGCAGGTTTCGCAGACATTGTAGAAACTTTAGCACTATCACAGTTACTAGGAATTGAACTTTCATTAGCAACATTTGCAGCGCTGCTACTGCTACTAGGTTACTCTGTTGACACTGACGTCTTACTAACAACAAGAATATTGAAATCCAGAGGAGACTTAAAAGATAAAATCCAGAAATCAATGAAAACAGGATTAACAATGACAGTCACAACTCTTGCTGCATTAACAGTATTATACTTTGTAGCAGGAAATCAAATAATTACTCAGATCGCATCAATACTTATTATTGGTCTATTATTCGACGCAATAAACACATGGATAATGAACATTAACTTATTGAGAATGTATGTTGAAAAACATCCAGAAAAAGTAAGGTAATATCATCCTCTCCAATTTTACAATGGAGTATAGATAATATTCAAACGAAGTGAACTAAAAATGGAATGGAAAAATTTAATTAAAGAATGGAAAATATGGTTATTAGTATTAGCTATAATTATATCATTATTTGCATTACTTGCTCCAACAAGCAGCGGAGTAACTGTCACTTCAATCTCAGAAAGTTCACCACTAAAAGACGACCTTCGTGTCGGAGATATAATCGATTGGATAAACGAAGAAACAATTTCTTCTCCTGAAGATTTAATTAAATTTGAAACATTCACAGGTGTATTACGATACAATAAAAACAACCAACTAACTTTAACTCAAATTGAAACACCTGGCTTAGGAATAAACACAGTAAAATCACAAGACGGAACATTAAACTTTGGTATGGATATTATTGGAGGAACTAGAGTATTATTAGAACCAGTAGAAAACATTTCTACAGAAGTAATGGAACAAACACTAGCTACTTTACAAACACGAATTAATCTTTACGGACTAAAAGAAACAAAGTTCCAAACAGTTGTCGACATAACAGGAAAAAATTATATTCAAATTGAAATGGCTGGAGGAAGTACAAGAGAAATAGATGACTTACTTGCAAAGCAGGGCAAGTTCGACGGAAAAATATCAAAACCAGTCGACTTGATCGGAGGAAAGGGAACATTCTGGAACAAAACAATTGAAGTTGGTAACTGTACTAACGACTGTGTAATTATCGACGGAGAAACAATAGACAACACATCACCAATATTAATTAATAATATTAATTTTACTTTATGGAAAATAGAAAATTCAACAGTATATTTACTTGGTTCAGCTTTCACTTCCGAAGACATAGAATCTGTTTGTATACAAGAACAAGCAGGAATTTGCGCTTCACGATTAATCAAACGTTCAAACGGATGGGAATTTAATTTCCAAGTATTTGTTTCAGAAGAAAGTGCAAACCGTTTTGCTGAGTTAACTAGAGATGCAAAAAAAATAGTTGATCAACAAAACGAATACCTAGACGCTTATCTAATTTTGTTTTTAGACGGAGAAACAATTGACGAGTTATCAATTGCTTCTGGTCTAGCTGGACAAGCTTACCGTGAACCTGTGATTACAGGTTTTAGAGAAGACCAAACAGAAGCTCTAGCTGAAAAACTTAGAATGCAAAGTATCTTACAATCTGGTTCCCTACCAGTTGAACTAGAAGTTATCAAAGTAGATCAAATCTCTGCTTCTCTAGGACAAGGTTTCATAAACTCAGCTATACTTGCAGGACTAGGAGCTGCTCTAGCAGTTTCAATTGTAATTTTCATTCGCTATAGAAAAATAAAAATAGCTTTACCTGTTTTGTTAACCAGTCTGTCTGAAGTGTTAATCATTCTAGGTGCAGCAGCAATAATAAAATATACCATAGACCTTGCAGCAATCGCAGGTATAATCGCTGCTGTTGGAACAGGAGTTGACTCGCAGATAATGATCATCGATGAGATTCTAATGCGTGAAGGAGAACAAACACGAACTTTAAAACAAAAAATCAAACGCGCATTCTTTATTATCATGGGTTCTGCAACAACAACAATCGCAGCAATGATCCCACTAATGATCATAGGAATCGGAGTTATGAGAGGCTTCGCAATTGTCGCAACAATCGGAGTATTAATTGGAATCTTTATCACACGACCTGCATTCGGAAGAATAGCAGAAGTTCTAATCGGCAACGTCGAAGAAAAGAAATAATATAACTTTTTAGAAACTATAGAAAAAATAATTCATATTTTATTTCCTTTTCTAATATTCTCAATAATTTCAGTAATATCTCCACTAGCTTTCCAAAAAGTTAACGAAGATTCATCTGACCGATTAGAATGAATGTGGAATCTTCCAGCTGAAATATCTATCGACTCACCTTCCCGAAGAACAACCTCCTCGTCATCAAATTTAATAACAGAAACACCTCGAAGTTGGAACAAAGATTCCAAACAAGGCCTATTATGTCGAGCCAGCTCCTGCTCCGAATTCAACTCCAATGTCCCAACACTAAGATTTTTATCAGAAAACGCAATCATTATACTTCCTTGCGCTAGTTTATACTTTTCAAAATTCATTTTATCAACCTTTAATTTTCAAAATCGCCTTAGCAATGTCACCCTCTGACTTTAACGCGGACGCTGCCTCGTCACTAGTCGCCCCTGTCTGATCCATAATCATCTGCACATCTTCTTTAGAGAATGCCTCGCGAGCGCGTTCACTAATCTTACCAACTATCTGAAAAGTTTCTTGTCCACCCATCATAACTTTGACAACATTTGGCTCAGAAATAACAAGATCTTTATCAGCTTGCTTGATTATAACTTCTTCTGCAGCTACCTCTTCTTGAGAAATACCCATCTGTTTCATCATTTTCTGCATCTGTCTCGGATTCATTCCACCAAACATAAAATCATCTCCATAATATTTACTGCAAAGCAGGTATAGGTAATAACGTATACAATAATAAAAGTTTATCATATTTAACTTTAAGATACCCTTTTCCAGTATGTTAAGTTTAATAGTTTTTCTTATTCTTGGAATTATTATCGGAATAATAACAGGATTAATTCCAGGCCTGCATCCGAACAGCGTGTCTCTAATAACAATTTCTCTTGCTCTTAGCTTCCCACCATTACCTCTAGCAGTTTTCCTAATCGCAATGGGTGTTACAAATTCATTTCTAACTTTCATTCCCTCTATTCTTCTGGGCGCACCTGAAGAAAACGTTCTAGTGGTTCTACCAGGACACCAATTGCTTATGCAAGGTCGAGGCTACGAAGCTATCTATCTTTCTGTAGTAGGCGGACTAGGTGCATGTATAATTTCTTTAGTAACACTTCCACTATTTTCATTAATCATTCCAATAATCTACCCACTACTCCGTCCAAATACACACTGGTTATTAATCTTCGTAGCTTCCTACATGATTTTCAGCGAGAAAAAAAGTTTCTTCGCGTTAATAACTTTTCTTTTAGCAGGTTTGTTAGGAATATTTTCACTAAACCATATCGATAGTGCAGCATTATTTCCGCTACTAACCGGACTATTCGCACTACCCATACTTCGTTCTTCCTACAAACAAAAAGTTGTTTTACCAGACAAAATATCATTCCAAGTTGAACATCTAAGTAAAAAATTCCTACTATACTCTGCAAGCATTGGTTCACTTGCAGGAATACTCGCTGGTCTACTTCCAGGAATAGGATCATCCCAAGCAGCTGTATTAGCTCAAGAAGCTATTAACACAAAAGAAAATAAAAAATCTACTCGCTCTTTTCTAATGTCTCTCGGTGGAATAAACACAGCTGACATTATTTATTCTCTGTTTGCAATCCTCCTAATAGGAAAAGCCCGATCTGGAGTAGCTATCGCTGTCAACGAAATTATTCAACTAACATTCAATGATATTTTTCTTTTGTGTGGAGTAATTTTAATTTCATCCATTGTTTCCGCAGCAATTACTCTAAAAATTTCCAGAATAGCTATCCTAAACATCAGAAAAATAAATTACATAAAACTTTCCCGATCTGTTTTTTACTTTCTCTGGTTACTAATTCTTCTTTTCTCAGGAATCTCCGGAATTCTAATCGCTCTACCAGCAATGTTAATCGGATTTCTACCACAAAAACTAGGCATACGCCGCACACACCTAATGGGATGTTTAATGATACCAACAATTCTTTACTTCCTCTAATCCATATTTAAGCCTAAACACCAATAACAGTTCCTATGATAAAGTATAGAATAGTTGAAACACTAAAAAATACAAATGATATGTTTGGCATGTTAGCTAGAAATATTTTAAGAATAGGAATCCCTGGAATCTACACAGAAGATATTAAAGTAGAGGGTAGTGATAACCTAAATGGTAAAGGATATTGGGAATTAACTAAAGACGAAAAAACAACAGAAAAACAAATGTCATATGATTCAGAAGGAAACATTCTTATTATAGAACCAATTAACACTTAACCCACTTACCAAGTGTCGCACCTTTCTTAAAATATAATATTCCTTTACAATTAGGACATTTACCAGAGAGAGTAGGCCGCTCAGCAGACCAATCACATTTTTGACAAGCAACTTCTTCATAACTATCTAAAACAGTTTGTGCTGGTGTTTTTGCTCTTCCCCCAATCATATCAAAAAGGTTTTTCTGTTTTGAACCTTCTTTAAGTTCTATTTTAGAAACTCCACACGCATCAAAAATTCTTTCAAGTGGTGGCATCAATTGATTCTCAATATAATAATGTGGATCTATTTTCAAACCATGCTCCTCTACATACTTTGGATCTTCTGCCCGCTTAGAAAGCATCTGGTTTCCTCTAACAATTACAAAACCAATCCTCTCACCAACCATTTTACCTCGTGAAGGATCACGCTTCATAATTTTCTTCGCAAGCTCAACATGTGCCTGAACACCATCATATGCATCAACAGGTTTACTCAATCCTTTAACAATAGTTAATTTACTCAAAGAAACATTACCTTCAATAACTTCCTGCATAACTTCACGAACATATTTAGAAGCTTTCTTAATATCCCCCTCCTTCAAAACAATATCCAAAGTTTTTTTCATTGTTTCACCAACAATAGGAGACCAATCTCTCCGAACAGTCTCAATACCTTTCATATACATTCCTTCATTCCAACCAAAAGGTGTTTTCTCAAATGCCCAAGCAGCATATCTCTTCTTAGCCAAAATCAAAAACGATTTGAAAATCTTTTCAAACTTTAACTCAAGACCATAAAGATGGTTAGTAACATAACCTGAAACCTCTTCACCAATTTTTTGCGCTTGGTCTAAATCAGTAACATCTATTCCAACAAAAACAGAATCAGTATCACCATAAATTATTTTATATCCGTACTTATCTTCAATTAACTTTTTAGTAAGCATTATATTTTCTCTACCAACAGAAGTAATTGACGCAGCTAAATCTATTTTGTAAAGTTTAGAACGAACATATCCTGTATAACCATACAAGCTGTTGCTCATTGTTTTCAAAGCAAGCTGCCTCAAATTAAGCATCATCTTTTTTCTCGCATCTGTTTCATAAACCATTTGTTTTTTAACTGCTTTTCTCGCTGATAAAAATTCCTTTAAAATCTTAGGAAGTATACCCTCTCGAATTTCAGGATCAACAAACATAGAACCAAACGGAGATTTTTTATGTTTTAACGAAGCATCAGTTGTCAAAGTTGTCGGACAAATATTATATGCACAAATTATAGAAGGGTACAACGAAGTAAAGTCTAACACAAGAACTGTCCCATTAGTATGTAAACCAACATCTGGTTCTAAAACAACAGCTCCTTTAAGTCCAGCTTTCTCACGTTCTTTCTTCCTATGAAACATTTCTTTTTCTTCTGGTCTACTTGGCATTATATAATTATAATTTTTAAACTCGTGCATTATTCTAGTATCTAACCGAAGAGTCTGACCACCAAAAGAATCCTGTAACAAAACACCAGAAACTTTAGACAACTCAGAAAACTTTTCTACCATTCCACGTTTTAGAACCAACCTAAGTGCCAAATCACTGTCCTTTCTACAATAATCTACTAATTTTTTATGATCTTCTGATTTTCCAAACCAAAGTGCCTTCATTTCTTTTGGTCCACCAACATCTAACTTATCATCCCCAAGAAGTGTCTTCGCAGCTGTTGCTAAGTTGTAACGCCTCAAACTAACCCAAGGATCGTTTTTCAAAAGCTGATACGGATCAACAATAACTCTTCCTGAAACAGAACAGTGTGTTGCACCCATAGATTTTCTTATAATAGCAGATTTTCCACAACGACCTAAACTAGTAGGTAAATTATATTCTTTCATTCTACCAACTATAAACGGAAAATCAAAATTATTTATGTTATATCCTATCATAGTATCAGGATCATACTGTCCTACAATTTCTGAAAACTTCTTAAGCAACTCCTCTTCATTTTCAGTACAAACAACATCTGCTCCACCTGAAAGAAACTTAGAAGTTAAAACAATTGTTTCCTTTCCCTGATGCGCAGGAGAAAACTTCATAGAAACCATTATAATATTATCTTTCTCTGGAATAGGTACCCTATCACCATTAGTTATACACTCTATGTCAAACGCTAAATGACGCAACGGTGCATTCTCCATAATTTCCAGGGGCTTTATCTCACTTGCCTCAATTGCTTTACATTTAACAGTCGAAGTTCGAGCTGGTGAACCTTTAACTTCTATCCAACCCATTCCACGTATTCCAAAATCAATCATAAAACGATACTTGAAAAGTATATCTGCTTCATAGGGCTTACCAAACTTACGAAGCGCTTCTCTTACCTCATGTGTTTTACTTGGATCCTTTCCAATAATCTTAAGAACTTTTTTCTTTTGTTGGTAACCAATTGGTATAATTTTCTCAACAACCTCTACCCGACAACCAAACCGCTTTGCTTCATCTTTAACATCAGTAAACATTTGCTCCTGTGTGTCTAAATAAAAATACGGAACAAACTTATCATAGAAAACAACAACAGTCTCACCCTGAACATCTTTACAAAAAAGTCGTATCAACGGCCTTCCATTCAAAAGAGTATAGTCGCAGTCAAGAACCTGTAGTTGCATATCGTCTATTAATGATACTGAAATTTAAATAGTCCATTCCCGTGTCTGCAAGTCTAATAATATAGGCGCGTTTCCCACCCCAATAACTGTAATTCCTTTATAATTATCTACAAATGTCTCTTTCGAGAAAGAAACAAAAACATCAGGAACAGCTTTAATCCACATATCCTTGTAAAAAAGATTTCTCCGCTTTAAAATTTCTTTACAAACATTCACTTCACTAAGATTGCCTTCCTTATTGATTTCTTTGTTTATATTTTCTAATGATTCGCGAACAACCAAAAACCGAATCCCCCCAATTTCAAATTCACCATAACCATTAAGCTCAACTGTCGCTACTCTCTCAGAAAGTTTCTGTTCTTCTTGTATAATTGCATAATTAACTTTACACACTTCCCCCTCAGGAATAGATTTACCAATAAAAACCTTAGCAAGTTTTTCTGACTTTTTCAACGGCTTAGCAACAACATCTGGATAAATTATTTCCTGAACTAAAAACTTATTATCTTTTTTCTCCCCTGTTATCCCAACAACTTCATTGTTAATTACTGGCACATTAGTGCCAGCTATAGGTAAAGACAATTCAACTCTTCCTGTCTGATCTTCAAGATATTTACCATCCCACATACCAATAACAGATACTTTCTCTGATGTAGTAAGCGCAGAAATAGAAACTAAATTTCGCAACTCTGACTTCTTCATTAACTCTTCTTTCAAAACATTATAACGATCATTATATCTATTAATCACATCTTGAACACTTTTTTTATCTGTCCGGAACTTTTTCTTAATAATTTTTATTTCTGGATTTGTAAGCGCTTTTAAAATATTATGATCAAACACAAGTGGTTTATCCTTCAAAGACAGAAAAAAATCAATATGATCCTGAGAAAGTTTCTGAATTTCCAGATCCATTCCTTCCCCCACAAGCGTTCCTGACTCAAGAATTTGTTTAAGCATAATACTCACTATTATCTGAATCTTATAAGAGTCCTTAATTAAAAATTTCCCGAAGAGCCACTTCAACTTTCTGTTTAATATCTTCGTCCAAATTCAACTCAACTGTCCTTGTCCGCCCATATCTTCCCTTTGAAATAACTTTTGTAGTAATTATTCCAAAAAGATCATACTCAGCTATCAAATCAGACACTCTTCGCTGAGTCAATGGCTTCATTCGATAATGTTTGCATAATCCTTGGTAAGTATTAATTATATCAGCTGTCTGAACATAAGCTGTTTTCTGCCGCAAATCTCGCTGAGTACCTGAACAATTAAATATTGAAAAAAGTATAAGCTGACTTTGACGAGGCTGTGATTTAACAATCTCAATAACACGATCCTCATCAATCTTTTCCTGAGCTTTGTCAACATGCAACGTCTCAACTTGCTTAACACCTGTTCTCTCAGCTAACTCACCAGCTACTCTCAACAAATCTAATGCTCTCCGAGCATCTCCATGCTCTTGAGCAGCATAAGCAGCACACTTCTCAATAACACCTTGTTCTACAGATTCATTTTCAAACCCAATTTTTGACCGCTCCCGTAAAATATCTTGAAGCTGCATTGCATTGTAAGGAGGAAATATCAATTCTTCCTCACCCAGCGAAGAACGAACTCGAGGATCAAGTTTGTTAATAAACCCAAGATCATTTGTTATTCCAATCATAGACAACTTCGCTTTCTTAAATTCCTGATTCTGTCGAGTCAGTATGTACAACACCTCATCCCCATTTTTCTTAATCAACGAATCAATCTCATCTAAAATAAGAATAATTGTCTGATCTACTTTATCTATCAAAGCAAAAAAATCCTGATATAATTTATCAGTTGGCAACCCTGTAAACGGCACAGATCCACCAAGACTATTAATCAAAAAAGCCAACAACCTATACTCAGTATCAGCTTGCTTCATCTTACAATTAACATAGATAACCCGTATGTTAATCTTATCACCAGCAATTCTTTGCAACTCTCGAGCAACATGTCTACAAACCATTGTCTTTCCAGTTCCAGTCTTTCCATAGACAAAGAGATTTGACGGCTTCCCACCTTTCAGCGCAGGAGCAAGCATTCGACCAACAAGTTCAATCTCCTTATCCCGATGTGGAATATTATCAGGATCAAACGAAATTGTCAGCGCTTTCCTGTTTGAGAACAGCGGCTTAGCCTCCATAAACTCATTGAACATACCTGATAAGTCTTTCATATGAATAACCCCTGTTTCCTTTCGACTATACTATAATACCCGTGAACATAGATAAACATATCTTCACAGGAAATAGGGGGGTTCACACAACAAAAAACCTTCATTTCTATAACCCGTTTATTTCCTCTGGAACACATATTATCTCAACCACCACTTCACGTGACCTCCTTAAGTCCCAACATCTTCACACAACCTTCATATTGACCCTCCCACTCCTTTGCTTCGTATAGAGAACTAAAAAATTCTTATAGTTACAAAGAAATAAACCTCAATTTCTTATAACAATGTTATAATATAATAATAAAACAATATATTTTATTATAACGTGTTTCCATACGGCATCAAGGGGAGCCCAAGCTAGAACGAAAAAACAAATTAACCCTTTGTACCAGCTTTCAGCTTACTAACTAGTTCTTGTACATCTTTACCACGAGCCACCGCTAAGGGAATCGACTCAATCTCAGCTATTTTCTTAGCCAGCTGATCAACCTCATTAACAGTGTGTAGAACAACCAAACCCGGCTTCAAGTTAGTAACTTTCATAGCAACCATAGAGCTTTTACCAGAATGTGCCCCAACAAATATCAGAGCTCGGCTATTGGTTAATCCATAAAGCTTAACCATTTCTATTGGTGGTAACTCCATTATCGCTCGCGGAGCATCTATTACAGTATAACCATAAATCAAATTATTCTTTAAGTCATCTCGCGCATGGATACCAGCATCTATCATACTACAGAAATCCGAGACTTTAATCGGCTTAGAAAACTCTTTAAGATCCAAAACAGCCTCAGATAGAACAGTTTTCGTAGGGAAGTAAGAAAATTCTTGAATGATTTTTCCACCCCGTTTATCATCTAAACGAACCATACTATCTACAATTTTCTTAATAACTCGAATACCAGGGCTTTTACGTCTTCCGTTCTCATAATCAGAGATTACAGATGGCATAATACCCATTTCATCAGCCAAAACTCTCTGCGGAAGTTGGAATATGTTTCGCCATTTTTGAATTGTTTTACCTGGTGTTTCACTTAGAACAATTTCACCAGCGATTTTTTTCGTCAAAGTTTCCTTTTTTAGAACATCTTCTTTCATTAATAACATATTGCCGATGTAGACTTATAAGTATATCGATGTTGTCATTTCACCCGTTTGACCGGAAAAAACACACTTTGGTAGAAACCTTAAACAGTTTGTCGATACTATATACACCTACAAACAAAATATTAGTTATGACAAAATACCTTGTCTTTTCTGATATTCACGGCGCATCCTTAGCACCAGTAAGAGAGATGTTCGAAGCTAGAAAAGTAGATGTTGGTATATGTATAGGTGATTTTGATAGAGTATATTCAGCTAGAGAAGCAAAATCAATACAAAAAGACCATCCTCTATATGTTGCACCTGGAAACCATGATCAAGCACATCTATACAAAAGAACCATTTCTTCTGGAAGATTGCGTGACCAAGGAGTTACTTCAAATGAGTTGTGGGATGAATGGGATAATGACCAGGAAGCAACAAAATACATTAATGATATGTTAAATAATAATTCTGAAGATGGAAAATCAGGAAGAAGTTTGAGTTTAGATGTTGGTGGATTATCAACAAGAGCAATCCATGGTGGTCTGGCAGGTACACATATTACAGAACCAGCTGATTTGTGGAATAGAATAGAATCAGAAGAAGATTACATGGCTAACTTCTCAATAATGAGACAGTATGGAATTAAATTATTGCTACGAGGACATGATCACGAAGTACAATATGCACGACTTGATCCAAAGACAGGATTCAAAAAATATGATGCAAATGGTGGGAAATTTAATTTATTTGATAGACGAGAGCACATCGTAAGTCCTGGTGCATATTTTAAAGGTGAAGTTGCTGTCATCACAACTGGTGAATCAAACCCAGTTGTAGAATTCAAACAATTCTAGTACAGATTAACAATTTATACTTCCGACACCCATTAATCTCATGCCAACTGGAATTAAAGTCCGCGAAGTAATGATAAAAGAAGTTGTTACCTCCACACCAGACCAATCAGCACAACAAGGAGCTCAATTAATGAGTGAAAAAGACGTTGGCCTTCTAATTATCTGCGAAAACTCCAAACCTGTCGGAATAGTAACTCGCGAAGACATAATTACAAAGATTGTCCAACATAACAAAGATCTTAGTTCTCTAACTCTTAGGGATATAATGAATATACCAGTTGTTTCTTGTTCACCTGATGATGATTTAGCAACTATTGCTCAATTAATGTTAAAATACGGCTTCAAAAGAATGCCTGTAGTAGACCAAGGAAACCTTATCGGTTTAATTTCTTACCGTGAGATTATCAAGGTAACACCCGAGGAAGTTAGCACTCTTCGTGAACAACTTCTAAAAGACGAACCTGTGTTTTACCCTAAAAAACGTGGACCAGGTAACTGCGAAGTTTGTGAAAATTACGCAGATGACCTAAGCAACAAAAACGGTAAATGGGTTTGCACGAATTGTATAGAAACAACAGCAGAAATTGATTAAGGTTTCCCACAAATCACTTTAGCATAGAATTCTCGACTTTTAGCACCTGTTATCTCAACATTAACACATGTTTTTTCTTCTGGTGGGGTATTATCATGATTATACACCCAAAAAACATTTCTTCCAATTTTACCCTTTCCATATACTTGTCCAGCAATTTCCTTAGAACCAATTATAGTAACATTTTTCACTTCTTTCCCAATCTTATATGACATAAATAAAATCACAATCAAACATATTTAAATTCATTTCTCCAATTTCACCTATGCGCTTGAAAGTCCGTGTACATTTCTCCAAGAAGGTCAGATTAGTCGATGGAAACCCACTTCACGCCTACTTAACCAAACCACCTGCGCATGGCCAAGCAAACCAACAATTACTCTCCTTACTTCGCAAAAAATATGGTCCTTGTAAGATTGTCTCTGGAAAAACTAATCGAAACAAAACAATCGAGACAGCCAGCCATTTATAAACTTTCCAGATACTTAGATACTTAGAGAAAAAGCACAGCATTTGAATTATTTAATTTAGCTGACTTATCATGATTATTAGTTTAGTAGTATATGGTACGTGTAAAGATACAATACGCTTTTTCTTTAGAAATAAAATGGAGATGATATTATGGGAAAATTAGCACAAGCTACATCCAAGTATACAATTTATGCTCATTTCAAAGCAGACGGAACAGTTGAAAAACCAGACATAATCGGAGCAGTCTTTGGTCAGACCGAAGGTTTACTTGGTCAAGATATGGATTTACGAGAATTGCAAAAAACAGGTCGAGTAGGTCGAATAGATGTCGACTCAAAAACCATCACAGGAAAAACATCAGGTTACATAATCATTCCTTCTTCGCTAGATGCTTCTGAAACAGCACTAATTGGTGCTTGCGTAGAAACAATTGAACGAGTCGGTCCATGTAGCGCAAAAATTAATATTGAAAAAATAGAAGACGTCCGAGTTTCTAAGAGACAATACATTGTCAACAGAGCTAAAGAGTTGCTAGAAGCAATGTTCGACCAAGGTTCCATGGAAATACAAGAAATTACAGAACAAATCAAAGAATCTGTTAGAAAATCTGAAGTTATCAACTTCAAGGGTGTCTCAGCAGGTCCAGGAGTAAAAAACTCTGACGAGATAATCGTTGTTGAAGGACGAGCAGACGTAGTTAACTTACTTCGTTGCGGAATAAAAAACGCAATTGCAATGGAAGGAACATCTGTACCTCCAGTTATCGCTGAGTTATCAAAACAAAAAGAAATAACAGTTTTCTTAGATGGTGACCGTGGTGGAGACCTGAACCTAAAAGAACTAAAAGCAACTTGTGAAATAGATTTTGTTGCTAGCGCACCTTCTGGTAAGGAAGTCGAGGAGCTAACAAAGAAAGAAGTTTTCAAAGCTATACGAGAAAAAGTTCCAGCAGATCAAGCAACACTTGTTTCTGAAAATAACAGCAAACCAAAAACAAACTATAAAGAACGACCAAATAATAATAGGCAACCGAACAATACAAGAGACCAAACCCAAGCTAAACCACTTGCAAAATTAAAACTTGATCCACGAAGAACAGAAATATACAAAGAGATCTCAGAAAGTCTGGTTGGAACACGCGCAGCAATCTTTCTTGACGAGTTGGGCGGAGTAATTGGAAAAGTCCCAGTTGCACAAATGTTCAACGCTCTAAAACAAATAGATGCTGAAACACTAATCTTTGACGGAGAAATTGATCAAAAACTAATTAATTTCTGCGAACAACGCAGTGTCAAGTATTTGATTGGTTCAAGAATCGGAGGAAGAGTCAGGTTCCCAGATGCAGTAACAGTTCTAACACCAAATAAACTTTAAAATTTACAGGAGCGGGCAACCGCTCCTATTTTTAAATATTAACTTTCTATAAACCACCATGATAATACTTTCCAGAGATAAATTTTTTCAAGGCGGTCAAAGAATAACACCTAAAGAATACAAATTATACATGTTTGAAAAAATACATAACATAGGAACATACGAAGTACGTGATCATGAGACAGGAATAGTACAGTCAGTTGATAATCATAGTTTACACAAAAGACAAAATGATGATAAACAATATATTCTTTGGAAAGCCGGAACAATATACTATGTTAGAAACATAAAATAACCTTTTTAACCCAAACTTCTAATTATTATTATGTCTAAGATTAGTTCGATTAAGAAAGCTATCAATATTACCGAAGCAGGTATGCGTGCAGCTAAGCGAAATATCCGCGTTGGCATCAGCGAACGACAACTAGCTTCTAAAATCGAGCAAGCTATGCGCACAGCTGGAACCGACTGGTATGCTTTCCCAACA
>Ga0233437_1000104_pt1 | contig 205804 bp, 241 predicted proteins | sample SI_122_August201_FD_182714 | JGI IMG/M metagenome (GOLD analysis project Ga0233437, IMG submission 182714) | Seawater microbial communities from Saanich Inlet, British Columbia, Canada - SI_122_August2016_200_MG | ecosystem: Environmental > Aquatic > Marine > Inlet | place: Canada: British...
TTCTATATTTACAACAGAGATTGAATTAATAGAAATGACTATTCCGGCATTGAGAATAATTGTTTTGATGTTGCCGATAATTGGTTATCAGGTTGTTGCAGCTGGTGTTTACCAGTCAATGGGAAAAGCAAAAAGTGCATTCTTTATTTCAATACTTAGACAGGTTGTTATACTTATCCCGTTGTTATTAATTTTACCAATATTTTTCCAGTTGGAAGGTGTTTGGTATGCCTTCCCAATTGCAGATTTGTTATCTGGAATAGTAATTGCATACGTACTTTATTTAGAAAATAAAAAATTAAGAAAGATGATTTAGTAAAAATCTCCGAAATCTTCTTTCTTTTTTGGTTGTTCTTCTTCAGGTTGTACTTGTTGTGTTAAATCAATTCCCATTTCTTTTAGTGCACTAACGTGCATTTCAATTAATTTAGAAGTAATAGAAACTATTTTCATTAGTTCTTGTCTTTCTTTGACTAGCGTGTCTAACGCTCCTTTATGAAATCCTATTTTTTCATCTCGATTTATATTTTGAGTCAATAAAATCACCTTATCTTAACTAGAGTACTATGTTTATAAATTGTCTATTTCTTCTGCAAGTGAAACATGATCTTCTTTTATTTGGCCAGAAGCAGGTAATGTTAATTTTAATCCGTCTTCACTGATGTGAACTTTTGGGTGTGTGCCAATATCTTCAACTGCATTTAGTACACTATTAAGGAAGTCAACAGATTCTGAAAAGGATTCAAAATCTAGGTGCTTTGTTATTTTTTTCCCGTCGAAATCCCAGTTAAGTTCTTCGATCTTATCTTTCAAATCGTTTTTTGCCATATTATTTTTTCTAAAACGAAAGTATTTAAACGTTTTGTGAGTGTGTTTACGACTGGTGGGTTAGGTAAATTTTATTATCTTTAAATGTGTTTGGCGCTGTCGGCAGGATTTTCAACTCTTTTTGCTGGATCTTTTTTGTTCGCTCCAATAAAAAGGTCCTTTGAACCTGCGAGGACAAAGTCCAGTAGTTCTCTCGATTTTTTGTATATCTTGTTTTTGATTAAGCTTTTTTTAAAAAAGCTCATTCGAGACTACCGCCTTATGCCGGAAAGAAGTTTTTTTGAACTTCGTTCTACCGGGCTAGACTACGACAGCAAGAATTCACGAATGTTCTTCAATAAACTTTTCAAAGCTTCTGTCGAAGCTTGCTTCTGACTTACTAGAAAAACAACAAGCAGGTAGTTCGCGGTTAGCAATGTGATGCCGAATACATTCGCAACAAATGCCCTTTCTAGGACAACCTGGATAAGTGCATGGGCAGTTTTTTATGTTAGAATCTTTTTTGCAGTTCATTCTTTCACTTCTGTTATTTTTGCTGCGTCAACTGGACAAGCTTCTTCTACTTCGCGAGCTTTCTTGACTTTTATTTCGTCAATAATTATTGTTTCTAATTCTGGATCTTCTTTTGCGCCCACTAGACCAGCTTTGCCGTCGCTTCGCATTACCCAAACTTCTGGGCACATAGCTGCACAACTTCCGCATCCAATACACTGAACTCGATCTTGTTCAATTTTATACTTTACCATTTACATCTCCTCAAAAAACTTTGTTAGTAAGCGGACACCGAAACCTGTTCCGCCTGTTTTTGTATATGAGTTATCCTTTAAATACCATGCTGGTCCTGCAATGTCAATATGAGCCCATGGAGATTTTGTAAAGTTTGATAAAAATGCTCCTGCAGTACTTGATCCTGCACCAACTCCGCGGCCAGCTGAATTTGTAACATCAGCTATTTGAGATTTAACAGCGTCTTTAAACTCGTCTGTTAAAGGAAGTTCCCATATACTTTCATCGGTTTTCTTGCTTGCGCTAGTAAGTTTAGAAATTATTTTTTTATCTCCCATTACTGCAGCGATACTATAACCTAAAGCAACTACACATGATCCAGTTAGAGTTGCAAGGTCGATGATTCCGCTAGGTTTTAGAGTGTCTGCATAACCAAGTGAGTCAGCCATTAGTAGTCGTCCTTCTGCATCTGTGTGGGCGATTTCAATTGTTTTTCCTCCGAATGATTTTATTATATCTCCTTGTTTGTAAGCATCTTTACCTAACATGTTTTCTGAAAGAGGCATTAAACCGATAACGTGAACTGGAAGTTTTAATTCAGCTAAAGTTTTCATTGTTCCTAAAACCGTGGCTGCACCTGCCATATCACATTTCATATCTTTCATTGCGTCCCAAGGTTTGACATCTAGTCCGCCAGCGTCGAAAGTAACGCCTTTTCCTAGAAGAACAAACGGTTTCCCTTTTTTACCATATTCCATTATTACTAATTTTGGTTCTTCGCCTGAACCGCGGGAAACAGCTAGGTGTGCGTTAAAGCCTCGTCGGGTTAATTCGCTTTTGCCCCAGACTTTGGTTCGAACACCTTTTATTTTTTTTGCAATTTTAGCAAATTCTTTAGGTGTTAGTTCAGATGCTGGTTGATTTACTAAGTCTCTGACAAGACAGACATTGTTACAAATTATTTGTATTTTTTTGATAACTTTCTGGGTTTTTGCTATTTCACTTGGTTTTACTAGTAAAGAGAAACTGTCTATTTTCTTTTTATCTGGTTTGCTTTTTCTTTCGAATGTATACAGGCTTAAGATTGTTCCTTCTAGTACTGGAATAAGTCCGTGAGAATTTAGATTTGTAACAACAGTTTTGTGATTATTTTCTTTGGCTGCGCGGGCAATTTTTCCACTAATAGATCTAAGCTTCTCGTCAGTGAATTCTTTTTTCTTTCCTAGTCCGACTAGAAGGATGTTCTGAGAAGGTAAGTTTCCTAGTGTTGTTATTAATTTTGTTTTTCCAAACTCTCCAGAGAATTTTAATTTTCTTATAGCTCCGCCTATTAGACGATCTAAAGAAGAGTAATCATATTGTTTTTCAAATAATCCTAAAACAAGTAAATCACATTTTATTTTTTCTGGCTTTTGAGCCAAAGTCAAAATTTTCATATAAAACACCTCATAAATTTATCAGGTTTTATAGGCTGTTCAACAGCTCTTGGATTAATGTTGAACATCATATTATCACCATTAGTAATTTTTATTGTATGCTCTATAAATAGTTTTAGAAGTAAATCAAATTATGTCATTATTTAGGAAATCTAGAAAACCTAAGTCTTTGTATGATGGTCGTCTTGGTCATGTTAAACCAAATTATCAATTAGAAGAAGAACATAGAAGTGATATGATTTTTTCTGGAGAAGTGTATGCTTTTTATGGACTTTCTGTACATCAGCTTTATTCAATTTGTTCTAGAATCCCTGCTGTTTATAATCGTATTAAAGAATATACTGGATTGGATGTGAAAGATATGCCATTTACTGGAAATTTACCAATCACATATTCTGCTGCGACAATGATTGTTCTTTTTGGTGATGCATTGTCAAGAGATTTGACTGGTAAGGGTGTTTTAGGTTGGGTTTATAGTAGGTATGAAAAAGCTTCTGATAGTTTTCATAAAAAGTTTTCTAAAGAATCAGATGAAACATTAATAAAATTTTAAGGTTTTAACCAACTTTTTCGAGACATTTAAAGATCTGTTCCTTAATTAAATTGATGAAAATTAATAGAGACAAAATAAAGCTAGTTATTGGTAGAAATAGTAAAAAAGTTGCTTTGGGATATGCTGGGGCAGCGTTAACAGGACTTTATCATACTGTTTCATATCACTGGAGTCAGAATCCTGCAGATTATGAAAGAATTAGGGAACATTCAGCAGATTTACTAAATGGATATGGGATAGATCTTAATAATAGTTTTTTGCAAAATTTCTATATGTCTAGTTATTTGCCAGAAAATGTTGGAGAGGTTGTTACAGCTGTTGTTGGTCTTTCATTATTAATTTCAGCTGCAAGAAAATCACTGAAAAATAATAGAATTGGGGAAGCTGTTAAGGAACTTGAGAAGGTTGAGGAAGAAAATGAGAAAGTAATAGCAGGATTTAGAAGTGATTTGGATTTGCAAGCAGTGGGTAGTACTGAATATTGTGAAGCTGCTTTTGCATATTGTAATGCAATTTTAGATGGTCAGGAAAAGGTAAATGAAAAAGAATTAGTTCTTTTTAGTGAGATAAGAGAAAAGCCAAACAAACTGTTAAGTAAAAAATTGTTTAGTCACTTTTATCATGGGATGTTAGATAAATTTCCTCATAGATGGGTTTCTGTTAAAGCGTAATTATACGCCGAATTTCATTTTCTCATAGTAGAATCTAATTAGACATGCAACTATGTACCAAAGAGCTAGGTTGATTACTATAGCTAGGAAGCCTATCTGCCAAGAGCCTGTGCATGTTTGGTAATATACTTCTCCTGGTAGGCCGTAGAATTCATGTGGGCAAGTTAGGAGGGAAGATTGTCCGTGGTAAAATGATGATATTATGAAAAGTAGTAGAGTAAAAAGAATTCTTTGGAGCGTTGGTCTGAAAACCCATGGTCTAGGTTTTTTTAAGTGTATCATGCGGAAGAAATGGTATGGTTAGGATAAAAAGGTTTGTATGTTCTAAATTTGTTTATATTCTTTCTGCATTAGTAGAGCATCTTTTTCAGGAACAGGTGATTCACAGATTAGAGTACCTGTGACTTTGAAACGTTTGAGAGCTTTTAGTAAATGCCGGTGATTGAAACGGGAATCGCGTAACATTGTGTGGTTTTTTTCTCCTTTTTGGCTGAAGTCAATACCGGAAGCGTGCATGTGCATATTTTTCAGAGCGGGTTTTCCTAGCTTACTCTCGATTCTTGTTAGAATTTCTTCAAATTTTGCTTGATTGTTGTATTGACCAACTGTTCGGGCGTACATGTGGGAGAAATCTATACACGGAAGAACACGAGGGATTTTGGATAGCTCGAGAATTTCGTCTAGCGAACCGAATACGCTGTTCTTGCCTGCGATTTCAGGGCGAAGAATCACTGGAAGGCTTTCTTTTCTAATGGTTTGGGATATTTTTTCGATGTTTTTCTGGATAATCTTGAAGACAGTTTGCTTGTCGCGGTTCATGTAGTATCCTGCATGGAATACTATGTCACGGGCTCCAGCTAAGCTAGCAACCCGAGCAGAAGAGAGGATACGGTTAATAGAAGCATTGACCTTTGCCTTTTCGGGTGAAGCTAAGTTAATGTAATAGGGTGCGTGGCAGGAAAGAGAAACGTGAGAAGATCTTGCAGCTTGCTTGATAAGTGGTGCTTTTTCTTTTGTTAAGTAAATTGAATGGACAAACTCTAGTTCCATTGCGTCAAGGCCGAGTGACCGAACTTTTTGGATACCATCGGCAGTGTCACCAGTTGAAATAGAAGGTCGGCCTGCAGTACCAAATAATATCATATGAGAAATTGGCAACGGTTAGATATAAGAATGTTAGATTATGATTAGAATGAAAGGTGATTTAATGGATCTTAATAAAATTAGAAAAGTTATTGATGAATGTGTTGTTCCTAAAGAATATTTTCTTGATCAGGGTAGATTATCTAGGTATGTAGAATCTCTTAAAAGAATTAAAAGAACAGAAGAAACTAAAAATAAACCAATAGATGAAAGGGGATTAATCTATGGATTAAAAACATTATCTTTACGAAGATATTCTTGTAGAGAAACACAAGAGAAAAAAGGTAATATTATTTTAGAATTGGTTCCTATAATTCAAAATGTTAGAAAGGAACTTAGGTATTATGAACCAGTTTCAGTAGAATAAATTCTCAAAAGTATATGTTCTAGTAGATAAGTGTTTATATACTCAGAAATGGAATTAATTAATACAAGTTTGGCGACTTGTATTTACTGTTTGGCGACAGTTTCCGTTAAAATAAATTTTGTTCTTTCACTGTAAAGTATCAATCAGATTGGCGTCTGAAAAAAACTTTTTCTGTAAGGTTATATTTGCGGTTGGAGTATAAAAACATTTCGGTGGTAAAAACCATACTTCATACTTTATTGGGAGTATGCGGAAGCATACACGATGTCGATATTTGTTAATACGTGTGTACACGGACAGCTCAAAAAACAAGAGGTGGTTTAATGGATTCAATTATACAGTCTGCATTTAGCAGAGCATTTAATAAAGAGGAGACACAGCAAAAAGTTGCTGCTCCAAGTTCCCAGGGATACCAGGGAAGATTAGAAGAAACAAAAAACATTGATTGGGAACAAAAAGTAGAAGATGAATTTAACTTACAAATGCACAAAGCAAAAATTTTAGTTGTAGGTTGTGGAGGAGCTGGATGTAACACAGTCTCTAGATTAACAGAGATGGGTGCATCTGGTGCTGACATAATTGCTATTAACACAGATGCAAAGCACTTAGCAATAACTAAAGCTCATAAGAAATTATTAATTGGAAAAGACACAACACGTGGTCTTGGAGCTGGTGGATACCCACAAGTCGGAAAAAAAGCAGCTGAAGAAAGTAGAACAGAGTTAAAACAACTTATGGAAGGTGCTGACTTAGTTTTCGTAACTGCAGGTCTAGGTGGAGGAACAGGAACAGGATCTATATCAGTAGTTTCAGAAATTGCAAAATCAATGGGAGCAATTGTTATCGGAGCATGTACAATGCCTTTCAAGATGGAAGGAACAAGAATACAAAAAGCTGAAGACGGCTTGGGTGCTTTGAGACAAGTAACTGACACAGCTGTTGTTATTGAGAATCAAAAACTTTTGGAATATGCAGGTTCAATGCCTATTGCACAAGCATTTGCTTTGGCAGATGAATTGATCTCAATGATGATCAAGGGAATAACAGAAACAATCACAGTACCTAGCTTAGTTAACTTGGACTTTGCAGACGTAAAGGCAATAATGAAATGTGGTGGAGTATCAGCTATCTGCGTAGGAGAATCTGACTCACAGTCTCGAATAAAGGACGCTGTATTGAAAGCAATTAATCATCCATTGTTAGAAGTTGATTATAATGGAGCGCTAGGAGCTTTGATACATGTTATCTGTGGACCTGACTGTACTCTTGCAGAAATAAATGAAGCAGGAGAAATGATTGGTAAACGATTGAGCCCAGAAGCACAAGTTATTTGGGGAGCAAGAGTATTACCAGAATACACAGGAAAGGTACAGGTAATTGCTATTGTAACAGGAGTAAAATCACCATATATTGTAGGTCCTGTTGAGATGGCTGAGAAGCAGAGAGATGCAGAAAACCAGCTAGGAATTCCAATGATATTGAGATAAGGTAATACTTCCTTTCTTAAATCGACATCAGCCTATTTTGGGAGAAGAGCAATACTAATTTTGGGTCACTTGCTCTTCTTCCGTTATTTTCTTTTTTAACTGGAAGATGTTTATGAAAGATTGGAAATTGGGTTTGATATTAATGACTGATGAAACTCGAAAAGAAATTACTGAAATTTTTAAAAAGTATTTTTCATAACTTTTTATAAAAAACGTTTAGGTGATATAATGATGTTCAACATCATAAAGATTGTGCAGGTTGATGTTCAACTACTATTGAACAACCTGTACAGCGAAGCTGTACATGAACAGTTTGTCTAACTCGACAACATGGAGGTAAGTTATACATGAAAATTAGAAAACTAGATGAACGGACTTTGTTGCAAAGACCGCCAATATTTTTGTTTTTGGAGACAGAGCTAAACAATTAAAAACAACTCTTCTCCCCCCTTAGGGGTTTAAATGTTTTTGTATTTTAATTCTAAGTATGCCAGTTTCAGATGATGCTTTACAGATTATTAATTATTTAGGTGGGGATGTAGAGCTTTCAAGTGTTCAGATAAGTGATTGTATGAGAGAATTGGGTCATCCTGTTAAGCGTCAGAAAATACCCTATATTTGTACTAGTGCTAATGTTTATCAAAGAAAACGAAAACAAATTTCTATTCCTCAAGCTATTGGATTTGTAACACATCTTCTTCCTGAAAATGAAATTGTAAGGTCATATTGGGAAAGAAAAAATTCTGAAGACAATAAAGAATAATTATTTTTCTGACAATGCAATAAAGCTTATAAGTTTACACTATCGTTATATGAGTTCTGTGATTACGTATGAGTGACGAAACAGTTAAAAAAAGTAATAGAGGTCGGAAGATGGGAGAAGATGAAAAAAGAGCAATAGGTTATCTTGCTACTGTAGGTAGATCTAATAGTCAGATCCGAGATATTTTTGCTGCATTAGGTCATGGTATTTCTCTTCCAACTATTGCTAGATATGTTAAGGATTATGGTCCTAAAGAAGGAACTATTAAGAGGGGCGGAAATTATCGCATGAATGATACTATTGCTAATTTGAAAGGACATTATAATGATTCTAAAGTTGTTGGGGCATTGATTGCAAATTATTATGGAGAAGAACATAATCCTCAGGGGGATGGTTATGATCCAAGAACAGATGAAAAAGATTCTGTAAAAAAAGATTCAAGTTTAGGTAATGAAAAGTTGAGCTTAGGTACAGATGACCAGAGTGTAGAAAAGAAAGATTCTGGAGATGATAATAATTTCTTATATCAAGAACCTAGTGATATTAATTTTGGAACAGCGCCAATGCCTACTTTAAGACATGTTGATGATAGTCCTAAGAAATTTGGAGAACCAGGATATAATGGTGTTGGTTTAGATGAGTTTGATCCTGGACATAACAATGTTGATTCTCATATGATTGAAGATACAATGAAAGAACTTTATGACGAATTACAACATTATTCAGAACATCCTGATCCAGCAGCAGCTGAATATATGGAAGGAACTGGTTTGGAAGTTCTAAAAAGTATTTTAGATGTTGCAAAGGGTATTGTTGCTAGAAATAAATTAGATGAGAAATTTCGTTAAAATAATTGTTGTCTAGGGCGGACTAATTTCTCGCGTGGAGTTCGACCGAATTTTTCTACATGTACTATATCGCTTAGTTCATTTCTTTTAGCTTTTTTTGGTTTTTCAGCTGGCCAGCCAACTGTAACTATTGAACATGGTCTCATGTATTTTGGGCAGGCAACTATTGCTGCTATTCTATCTTCTGAGAAAGCACCAACCCAGCAAGTTCCTAATCCATAAGCATGTGCTGCAAGTAGAAGGTTTTGTGTTGCAGCTGCAACAGATTGAATACCGTAAAGTTTTTCTCCTCGCTCGCCGAAGACTCCTCTAGCTAATCTCTGGTTTATACAGATAACAATAAGAGCAGGTGCTTCAAGCATCCAATCTTCACTGTCGCTATCGAAACCGTGCATTGCTTCGCCGCGTCTTGAATTTCTAAAAGATGCTTCAACTATTTGGTTTTTTAATCGCGGGTCTCTAACAATTATAAATTCCCAAGGCTGGTAGTTTCCAGCAGAGGGTGCTTGCCTAGCTGCATCTAGAATTTTTATTATTTGTGAATCTGTAACTTCTTTTTTTAAGTAATGTCTAATGCATGTTCTAGTGAAAATGTTGTGCATTACTGTATCTATTTCAGATTTAGAATAATCATCTGGAAGAGTGATTTTTTCTTTTATCACTATTGATTTTTTCTTTTTTGGTTGAATTTTTATATTTTTTCTATAATCATCAGCTGCTTTTGCTAGTTCTCTGAATGGGCTTTTTCTCATAGCAATATTTTATATAACTCACAATATAAGCTTTAGTATGGTTGATATTTCTTCTCTGAAAAGAGAGTTAAAAAAGAATTCTTGTGTTAAAGACGCGCAGGTCTTGAGCTGGTATTCACCTGGGGCGAAAAATATTATGGGTGTTCGTGCGCCGGTTATGCGTAGACTGAACAAGCAAGTTATTGATTATTGTAAAGCAGATCCAAAAAAGGGGAAAGCTTTACTGGAAAAGATGTGGAATACTGGAAGCTATGAATTAATGTGGATGGCTGAAGATGGTGTGCGCGGACTTTCAACTGAGAATGCTCTTAAGTTTGCAGATAAAATTAAATCTGGAATAAATAATTGGATACATTCGGATACGTTGCTATGTGCTATGCGTCAGCACGGGAAATCAGAGCCGGAAAAGCTGATGAATGTGGCTGAGAAGTATTCGCGAAACAAGCAACCCTGGATAAAGCGTTTGGGTATAATCTTTCCAATAATTGTTATTGGTTACTATCCGCGTTATATAGATAGGACATTGGCGATACTTGCGAGAAATATGGAAGATGAGCGCGAATATATTGTTAAAGCTGTTTCATGGACATGTGCTAGCTGCTATATGCAACAAAAAGGAAAAACAGCTAAGTGGCTTAGGCGTTTTGACCAGTCAAGTAGGACTGTTAGAGCGTGTTATTCTCGAATTCGCGCTTATCAAAAGCGTAGAAATTAAGGTTTTTCTTAAACTCTTTGGAAGAACTATATACCTAGTTGTTGGCTTAATTGTTTTATGTGTACAGCAGGAGATGGTAAGAGAACTCAAAACATGTGTTTTGAAGGTAGTTGGGGAGGTCTTATTTTGAGAACTGTTCAGCCAGTAAAAGTAGCTAAACATGCTTCTGAATATAGTGGTTCAAACAGTACTGAATATTCTCAGGGTGAAAATGGTAATGGTTATGCTCCAAGAAATATTGGTGCTGAGATGAAAAGAGCTGCAGATCAGATGAGAAATGAACAAGAAAATCCTATGGAAGCATATGATCAAAAATTAAATGATTTTGGTATTGAGATGCAAGGTAGTAGCATTGATGTTGTTGGTTACAAACCACCAATAGATCAGGTTTAAACAAATCTTTTATTTATTCTAAACATACAGTATTCTTATGAAATACATTGAGCTGGCTCGTGTTTACGAACTTCTGGAGAAAAATGCTTCTAAGTTGAAAAAGGCTGAGATAGTTGGGCAATTTTTGAAAGATTGTCCTAGTGAGATTCTAGAAAAGGTAACACTGCTCTTAACTGGTAATCTTTATCCTGCTTGGTCGCAGGAAGAAAGTGGGATTGCTGGACAATTAATGATTCGGGGAATTGCTAAAGCTAGTGGAGAAACACAGGAGAAAGTTATTTCTTATTTTACTAAATCAGGTGACTTGGGAAAGGTAACTGAACATTTTATTTCTAAGCGAAAACAATCTAGTTTAGGAAAGCGAGTATTGACAGTTGATAAAGTTGTTGATAATCTTCGAGCTGTTGCTAAGGTTGGAGGTATTGGTTCTCAAGATCGCAAGTTAGACTTAATAGCAGAGTTGTTGATCTCGTCTACACCGTTGGAAGCAAAATATATTGTTAAGACGATTCTTGGTGAATTGCGTATTGGTGTGGCAGAAGGAATTCTTAGAGATGGGATCAGTAAAGCATATAATATAGATAAAAAAATTGTAGAAGGAGCTTGGTTTTTGAATCAAGATTATGGGGAGGTAGCGCGTATAGCTAAAGATAAAGGTGAGACTGGGCTGAAAAATGTTAAAATAAAATTAGGCAAGCCAGTTGCTGTTCTTTTGGCTGAGAAATCGCCAACACTTAAAGAGGGTGTTGAGAAGTTTGATAATTCAGTTGCAGAGATGAAATTTGATGGGATGCGAACTCAGATACATAAGGATGGAGAACGCGTCTCTATTTTTACTCGCAGATTAGATAATGTTACTAATCAGTTTCCAGAGTTAGTTGAAAGGGTTAGAAAAAATGTTAAGGCTGAGAATGTTATTCTTGATGGTGAAACATTAGCTGTTAAAGATGGAAAGCCAATGCCATTTCAGTTTCTTTCTCAGAGAATTAAGCGTAAGTATAATATAGAGGAAATTGCTGAGAAGATTCCGGTTGTTACTGAACTATTTGATATTGTTTACTTGAATGGTCAGCAGTTGTTTGATAATACTTTAGCTGAGCGGAGAAAGTTATTAGAAAAACATATTAAAAATACAGATAAGTTTCATGTTACTGAGCAATTAATTTCTCAGGATGTGGCTCTTGTGAACAAGTTCTACAAGTTTGCGTTAGCACTTGGACATGAAGGTTTGATTATTAAAAAACTAGATGCTACTTATCAAGCAGGACGCAGAGTCTCAGGTGGTTGGTTAAAAGTTAAACCTGTTATGGAAAATTTAGATTTAGTAATTATTGGAGGAACTTGGGGAACTGGTAAGCGTGCAGGATGGATTGGGTCGTTAACTTTAGGTTGCCGAGATCGAGAAAGCGGAAAGTTTCTTGAATGTGGTATGCTTGGTTCAGGGTTGAAAGAAAAAGGGGAGGATTTGACTCTAGATAAATTAACAAAAATGCTTAAGCCACTTATTTTGAAAGAAAAAGATTCTTCTGTTTGGTTTAAACCGAAAATTGTTATTGAAGTTGCGTATGAGGAGATTCAGAAAAGTCCAACATACTCTAGTGGATATGCTTTGCGGTTTCCACGGTTAGTGAGATTGCGAGAAGATAAAGGAATTTTTCAATCAGATGATCTAAACAGACTTAAAAAATTATATTCTATACAGAAAGGAAAGAGTTAAGTTTTTTCTTAAAGTGTTTGGATTAGTTATATACCTTTGTATTGACTAACTATGTTTATGTCCGTATATGATTTTAGACACGAACTTGTTGGTCAAGAAGTACCAACTGGATACTCATGTGTTCTTGAAGCAAATGGTAGTGGAATATATCGAAGTGGTTCTACACAACTTATGACTCTTAGTGGAGTTGTACAATCTGTTATGAATATTGGGAGAGATTAAAATGTCAAAATGTGGTAATTATAAATTAAGTGAAGGTATTTGATTAGATATGTGCAATCTTCCTGTAGGAGCTACATGTGATAATATAAGAAATGTTAGTAGTGGTCAATCTCGTATAGGTCCTCAGATGTATTGTAGATCTTGTGGAGAAAATCCAAAAATTATAGAATACTAATTTCTTAAAGTAAATCTGTTCTCCAGAAAAGTATTATTCCTAATACAGATAGAACAATTGATACTAACAAAATAATTGCAAAGGCATTTGGATCTGTTTGAAATGGTAAACCAATGTTCATTCCGTATATGCTTGAGATTAAAGTTGGGACCATTAAAATAAGTGTAATGGAAGTTAGGAAACGCATAGTTGCGTTTAGATTGTTTGAAATAACAGATGAAAAACTATCCATCATTCTAACTAATATACCAGAATATATTTTTGTCATTTCAATTGCTTGGTTATACTCTTCAAGAACGTCGTTAATTAATGAAGCATGTTCTTTTTTGAATATATTGTCTTTTCTCATTTTTTCAATTAGTTTTTTATTTGATTCCAATGAAGTGTCAAAATAAATTAGGGATTTTTCTATATCAAGAAGCTTAATTAATCTTGTGTTTTTTAGGGATATTCCGATTTCCTTTCTAATTCCGTAGATTTTTTTGTTTATTTCCTTTAGGTATTTCAAGTATATTTCTGCTGATGTAAGTAAAATGTTCAGACCGGAAATTCTTCTTTTTGTTATGTCAACATTTTTCTCCTTGAAAAGATCTATTATTTCATTTTCAAAATAACAGATTGTTATCATGTAATCTTTAGTACGAATTATTCCTAGAGGTACAGTTGAATATTCTGTAAGATCTGTGTTTTTCTGAGGTATTCTAACTAGAACAAATAAAAGATCTCCGTATTCTTCTATACTTGGAACTTCATCCTTGTCTCTAACAGATTCTAGTATGTCTTCAGGTAAATCAATTATAGTTCTTAGTTGTTCTATGTCTTGTTCTGTTGGAGATACAAGATTTATCCAAGATTTTTTCTGAGGTTTATCAATCTCTACTAACTTCCCATTTATATTTTTCAGTACCTCAATCATAAGAATAGTATTGATCTGGGGTATTAAAAGGTTTTATTTAAGCATGTAATTCTAATAAAATCTATGAAAAAGATAGTGGGAATTGATGAAGCTGGTAGAGGTCCTGTTATAGGTCCTATGGTTTTAGCTGGTGTGTTAATAGAAGAAGGTCAAGAAGACAAGCTTCGCGCGTTAGGTGTGAAAGATAGTAAACTTCTTACACCTAAACAACGGGAGTACCTAGAAAAAGAAATTATTGAACTTGTTAAAGATTATTATGTAGTTAATGTTTCAGCTAAACAGATAGACGAACTTCGTGAACATAAAAATTTGAATATTATAGAAGCAGATAATATGGCAAAAATAATAAACAAGTTAGGTGGAGATGAGGCAATTATTGATGCTCCCCAGGTTTCTACTGATAAATTTGCTTCGATTGTTCGAGCTTCCTTAACAGTTAAAACAAAAATTATAGCTGAGAATAAAGCAGATGTGAATTATCCTGTTTGTGCAGCTGCAAGTATTTTAGCAAAGGTAGAGCGCGATAGACAGATTCGCAATATAGAAAAGAAAAATAATATTCTTGTAAATACTGGTTATCCACATGATCCTGTTACTATAGCATTTTTAAAATCTTGCAAAGGAAACTATCCTGATTTTGTTAGAAAGTCTTGGGATACTGCTAGTAGAATTGCAGAGGAAAGAAAACAGCGCGATCTTAGAGATTATTAAACCTGTATTATTTCTAAGTTTTTATACAATCCTTTATCAAATTCTGCACTTGCTCGTATAATTTCTCTTTTATTTAGGAATGGATTAAGCCATTCAACATACTTTACATTAACTAATTTTTTACCTTCTGCTATTGATTCAACAACTTGTGATCTATGTTTATCTAATTTTTCTATTTTACTGATTCTTTTTTCAATTTGATCTATTTTCATTTGCATTTGACTATTGTAATGTTCATCTTTACTGTTTTTTATTTCATGTTCAAATATTTCCTTATATGAATGTAATATTCCGATAGGTTTTCGTAATTCTAAATATAGTTCTGCTCCCCATCTAAATGGTTCAATATTATAAAGCCTTCTTCGTAATTTTCCTTTGTTACGTTCATTTATTCTTTTTCTCATTTCAAATTCATTATATCCTTTTTCTAAATAATTTATTCTTTTAATAAGACCATTATATTCTTTACTATGATTTAATTTTAAAAATTCACGTATTTCGTTAAAATTAAAAACTGTTTTTTCAAACCTATACCATTGTTCATCTGTTTCTACTTGCTTGTTTGACATTGTCATGTTATTTCGACACACAGTTACTCTATCATCTTCTGAATCGAAAACTGCAAAATATCCTACTTGTCTAAATGGACTTGCTAGTTTTCTTGTTTTTGGAAGATTTACTGTGGCATAATCTTCTTCTAGGTGTTTAGGTTCATTAAAGAAATTACTATTTCTATATGCTACTGATGTTTCTGGCATATCAATAAGTTGTTCATCTGTTTGATCATAGCCACCGATAATAGAAGGGTCTGATCCAAATGATGTTATTGATATTTCTCCTTTTTCTGGTTCTTCTTTATCTACTAATTTGAATTTTTCACTAACTTGAATAGGATTATCATCGTTAAGCACTTCTATGTTATAATCTGAACCTAATTCTTTTATAGCATTTCCATAAGTTGACTTATCATAAAATACAAATGTAGTTTCTTCTAGTCTTTCGTTTATTTTTCCAAGTATAATTGGAAAGTTTGGACTACCTAAATCTATATTATTTGTTGCAAAAACTACGTATTTCATAATAAACTCTCGGAACTAAAGCTTAAATGCTTAGAAAAAATTGAGAAAAACCTTAAAGTTATCTAAACTTGCTTTTGTAATTTGGGATAGAAGCTGTTTTTTTAGCAACTGCGTGTACTGCTTTAACTTGTTTTTTTACAGGTGCAATATATTTCTGAACTTCTTCTATATCTTTAAAGTAAATGTATACGATTGTAGCTATGATTACTAAGATAAGAACTATACCTACAGCGTAAAGTGGATTTATTCCTGAAAATGTAGAGATTAATCCTGTTGCGTTTCCAGATGAACCTGTTTGGTTTGTTTCTGTGTTAACTATTGTTTGGTTTTCAAGTGTTAGGTTAGTATTGTTAGATTCTGATTTTGGTATTACAGTAAATACTGCTTTTTGTCTTGTTCTTTTTAATCCGCTTTTTACTTCTATCCATACTGTATGGTTTCCTGTTTCATTTTGAGGAATATCTATTTTAACATTAAAGTAACCTTGTTTGTTTTTTACTAAGTCTAATTTAGTTGGTTCAAATGTCATGTTCCATTTTGAAGGTAATTTGTCAATTTTTAATGTGATTGCGTTTATGTCAATATTTCTTGTATTGTTAATTAATATTTTTAATGTGTTTATTGTTCCTCGTTCAAGTGAAACTTGTTCGTCTAAAATAATGTCTAAACTTTTTGAATCATAACCTGGCCCACCACTTGAACTTGGGCTTCCCCCACTTGGTGGTTGTGGATTGTCTGGCAAATCAATTGTAAAATTAACAAAGTCATTAGCTTCGTTTAGAGAATTGTTTGCGTAAATTGTTATGTTATGGGCTCCTTCTGCAAATATTAAATCAATTGAACCTTCTTTTTCAGAAGGAATTGATATGTTCTCTCCATTATTTATAGAATACCAAACAGCATCTGGTTCAAGTGAAGTATTATATTCTAATTTTATGTTTGTTGTATCATATGTTTTTTCTTCTGGAGAATTCATATCTATGTTTATTTCAAAAATAGAATCTAAATATACTTCATGGTTTTGATCTCCTAAACCAAAAATTCTCATATTACTTATGTCTGTTTCATATCCTGCTTTTTCTACTTTGATAATGTAAGATGCTTTTTGTAAATCTAAATTAACTGTTTGCCGAAGATCAAAAGAAAATATTTCTAATCCGTTTACAACTTCTCCAATATAAACTGAAATTTTATCAGCTGTTATTGCTCTTTTATCTCCGAAATTTCTAAATACAGAAATATCAGAACTGAATGTGTCTGATCCTTTTATGAAATAAACATAATCGCTTGCTATTTCTCCTAAAGAATTGTTTGCGTAAATAATTAATTTGTGAGTATCATTTGATATGTCATCTGATGATATTGATGAGTAATTTTTACCATCTAAGTCAAACCAAATTTGATCTGGTGTTCCTTGTGAGATAGTGTAATTTATTGTTATTGTACTGTAAATTTTTGTTTCTGGTGAAGTTAGATTAATCATAATAGGTAAAACATAATTAAATGTGACAGAATTGTTTGTTTCTTCACCGATGCTGTTGTTTGCAAATAATTTTATTATATTTTCTCCGTCAATTAATCCTGATAAACTAACTGATCCACTAATTGTTGTGTTATCTCCCCCATTCAGAGAATACCAAATTTTATCTGGAGTTCCTTGTAAAACATTGTAAGTTAACTGAACTGTTTCTGAACTATTATAATTTTTTTCTATAGGAGAAGTTATATTTATTTCAACTGGGACTGGTTCTTCACCTACTAACATATGAATTTCTATTAACATATCGTCAATGAAACTGAATGTCTTGAATGTTTCTGGATTATTTTCCATTTTATAACCGCTTGAAATTACAACTGCTTTGTATTCTGCTGAAGGTAATTCTTTAGTAAGAAGTCTGCAGCTTGTACAAGAATCAATTAGAATGTTGTCCATTGTGTACAGCTCGATCTTGTCTGCTGTAAGTGAAATCCAATATCCTTGAACTTCAGAATATTTTTCAGCTTTAATGTCAACGCTTGTTGCGAGAGCTATTGCTGATAGGAAAACCAAAAATAAAATTGATAGGGAAAATATTCTTTTCATGAAATCGCCTTATTTTAAGCTGATGCTTTGATTTGTGCTATGTCTTCTTTAAGTTCATCTGTATATTCTGGATTAAATCGTACTGTTTTTGCTTTTTCATTTTCACCAGAACCAATTCTAAATGATAAGATAAACTGACTTACTCCGTCTTTTTCAACACATTCTTGAAGTATTAATCTTGATGCATTGTCATTTTCTCTGTAATATTCCATCATGTCTTTGAATTCATTTCCAGTTTCGTTGTTTGTTTGGTTAAATGCTAAAATGTTTTCGTCAGTTAAGTTTATTTCAAGAGAAGCGTATTTTTCATTTTGACTTAAGTCGCTAAGTCTTGAATCTAGAACATTTAATCCCTGAGATGTTGCTTCAGCGTATAGTGCATCTGCTGTATATTCTTGAGCAAACATTGCATCTTCTAATGCGCTTTGTAAATCTTCAACTAGATCTTTATATGTTGTTTCAAGATTTTCTAGTTTTTCTTCAAGTAAAGCTTTTCTTCCAGATGCGTTTGCAGCTAAGTAATCTTGTTCAAATGATTGATAATCGCTTTCATTCATTAAGCTTTTGAAAGCTTTTATTGAACTTTCGTTAAGTTCTCCTGCTTTAGAATTATTTAGTAATCCTTGTATTCTTGAAACGTCACCTTCTAATTTTTCTTTTGTAGTTTCTAATGTAGTTTTTTCAGTTTCAAGTATTCCATTATCTAAAATTGCTTGTTCAGCAATGTTCAAATAATCTGATAAGTTATATTCTGAACCTTCGTGTTCATATGATATGTTACTTAGGTTTGTCCATCCTTCTGGAGTTACAGGAACTTCAACAATAACTTCTCTATCATTGTATTCAATTTTTGTTTCGCTATCGTTGCTGTCTAGAGCTTTTGTAACACCTACTCCAATTAACATACCACTAATAGCAGAAACAGCGATTGCTCCTTTATTGTTTTTTAATGCGTCAACTGCTTGTTCATATCGAGTTGGACCATCATCTGTTACAATTTGAACTGGGTCTGGTGTATAAGATGTACTTGTCGGTATTGTTGTAGAAAGAATATCTTCTCCTGTTTCTAGTGGTAAGTAAGTTGTTTCTTCTGAAATTTTTACTTTATCTGATCTTTTTAATTTTTTAAACATACCACTAAACCATTCTTTTGCAATTTCTACTCCAGCATTTATTTGATATCCTACATCTTGAACAGGAACTGTTGTAGAACTATTATCTTCGCTTGTTTCAGTTGAAGGTGGTAAATCTGTTTCGTTTGGTGTATATTTTGGCTCAGTTGTTTCTGTTTTTACTATATGAACATTATCTGCATCACTAATCATTGCTGTTGTTGAAGTTGGAAGTTCTGATTCAGGTGGTAAATTATAAGATCTTTCAGAAGTTGGCTCACTTGTTGGTTGACTTGGTGTTGTTTCAACATGGGTATCTGTTTCTTCTGAATCTGATTTGTATGTATTGAATCCAATATTTTTTGGATCTTCTCCTAAACCTGTTTTTAAAGAATTATAAATATTTCCGGGAACTCTTTTTAAATAATCAGACATTGATTCACTATTTCTTGGAAAATATTCTGCTTTAATTACTCCTTGTTCACCTAATACTGCGGTAACATCTTGTCTATCAATTGTTTTTTCTCTACTTAATGGCATTTTACATCAACCTCTCTAAAGTTGTAATCACTATTACATAGTGTATGCAAAGGCATTTAAGCGTTACCTATCTGGTAAAAATTGGTATTTTAGAAAAATTATTTGCTTCTTCCGTAGACAGCATAGAATGCGCAGAAGATAATTATTAGAATTAACATTCCGATTGCTGAGAGAGGGTCTGTGGCCATGTTAGCTACTTGTTGACCTGTTATTTGCATAGAAGTTCCTATATCTGTGTAGTTGTGTTCGGGGATTGTCTCTGTTATAACTTGGTACATGTTAACTGATAGGATTGTTAACATTGCGAACAGAGTTATTATAATAAGCTGTTTTTCATAGATTTTCATAATTATAGTAAGGTGCGAAAAAGATTTAAGGTCGGTTTTTTACTCTTAAAGTAGGAAAAATCCGGAAATACCCAGAATAACTGCTACTAGCCATGGTTTCCATGACCAGTTAATTACTTTTGCTCCATCTAGAGGTCCAAATGGTAGAAGGTTGAAAAGCGCTAGGAAAAAGGAGAATCTAGCAGCTAGAAAGATTAAAGAGGCATATTCTAGGGAATATGGCAGTAAAATGATAAATGTGAACCCGAAAATTATGTTAACTGCTGGGCCTGCTATAGCTATTAGTCCCATTTGCTTGCTAGTTAATCTGTGGATTGTCCATGCAAAGCCTTTTTTTACTGTTGGGCGAATATAGACTGCTCCTGGGGCTGCAAAAATAAATCCTAAAAATGATCCTATTACAGCAAGGATAAGACCAGATGTCCATTTTCTATATTCTGCAAAACATCCAAAATGTTGGGCAACTAATTTGTGGCCGAGCAACTCGTGTGTAAGGAAAACAACAGACATTACAATTAAAGAGGTAATAAAATCTCCAGCAATTGATTGAAAAACAAATGCTAGAACTACAGTTGAGATTACTATATCTTTGATTTCTTGTGAGCTGAAGGTAAGCATTTTAATCCTCTTTCAATAGCTTTTTTATGTCCTGCGCCGACAACAACAATTATTTTTTTGCATTCTAAATTGCGCAGTGTGTTAATCATATGGGTGTTTCTATCCCTTATTAAGATTTTGTAAATTCTTGGATAGTGTTTTTTTATTTCTTGGATTGCTTGGTTAATCATCTTGTCTTCTGGTATGGATGAGAAATCAACTTTGGTTATCTTGGCTTGAGCAAATCCTAGAAGCGAGTCAGTTACTAATCGAATCTTTTCTATTAGAGGAAGAGAGGATAGTTCGTAACCTATTTGGTCAATGCTCTTATCAATAAAAACAACTTTAGCGCCGATAGAGTGAGCTGACTTGATTGCTTGGAGCATTTCAGATCCTGGGAAAATTCCAGTTGTTTTTCCTAGTTCTTTTTGGATGTATGAAAGTACCATGAACATTGGGGAAGTTGGTCGAGTTGGATGTGTAAGTGCGTAGTATCTTTTAGGGCATAGCTCAATAGCAACGCAATCTGGTTTAGTCTTTAATATAGTATCTTTGACCTTCTCTACGCTGTCTGGGGAAATGTGGGAAGTGCCTAAAACTGTAAACTTTTTCATAGAGATAATTACCTTTTTAAGTAAAAAAAGCTTAGTTTTTAGTTATGGACATAAATATTACACCGGAGACAGTTGGTATTTTTATTTTATTTGTGGTTTTTGTTTTTTTGCTGTCTAGAATTTTTAAATTTATTATGCATGCTGTTGCTATAGGTTCAGCTGGATTTGCATTTCCTGTTATTATGCAGTATTTAGGGGTTGATTTGGGAATTACTGTTGATATTTTTACGCAGCTTCAATTTGCTGGATTAGCTGTTGGGTTGTATTTGCTTTATTCACTATTTAGTTTGGTGATAGCTGTGATCAAACTTGTGTTCGCGCCGATTAAAATTATTTTTGGTACAGGAACAGGTAAATCTGAATTGAAGAAAGTTAAAGCTGAGCTAGAGAAAATTAAAAAGGGGAATTAATATGAGTGATAGACAACTTCTTGAGATTCGTCGACAGTTAGTGCACTCGACTGGTAGCTTGGCTGCTCCGCTTATAGTATTTTTAGGGCTTGATTTAATGAAACTTTTTTATGGTTTTGCTTTAATGACTGTTATTGTTTTGAATTTTTATCGGCAGACTCGATCTGGTAACAAAACATTTGTTTTAGAAAAATTTTATGCTTTTGAGCAGTGGGTTGAAGGACAACTTTCTAAGTATGAAAGAAATAAAGAATTTCTTAAGGGACCGATAATGTATTTTTTAGGTATTTTCTTGACAATGTCGTTTTTTCCTGTAGAGCAAGTTATACCTGCGATTTTAGTTTTGGCTCTGGCAGATGCAGCTTCTACTATTGTTGGGATAGTTTATGGTGAGCACAAACATTTGTGGAACAGCAGCAGTAGCTGGGAAGGAACAATAACATTTTTTGCTTTTGCATTTGGAATTTTGTATTTCTTTGTTCCACCTCAAACAGCTTTGATTATAGCAGTTGTGATGGCATTGATAGAGAGTTTGCCTCGCATAGATGATAATATTAGCATACCTTTGATAACTGCGTTGTTAATTGGTATACTTTAAATAAAATAGACTTTTATTCTAATTATGATGTTCAACATTATTCATAGTTCTGCTGAACAGCCTGTAAAAATAGAGAAAGACAACGAGGTTTTCACATGAAAATTACTATACTTGGGTGTGGAAGTGTTCCTGGAGTTCCTGTTTGGTCATGTAAATGTGATGTATGCACTAGTAAGGATAAGAAGAATCATCGAACCAGACCTTCGTTACTTGTACAATCTAATGAGAAAAATATAGTTATTGATTGTGGTCCTGATTTTAGTGAGCAAATGCTTCGTGAAAAAATTAATAAAATAGATTATATGTTTATAACACATTCACATCTTGATCATACAGCTTCATTAGGTGAACTTCAATTTTCTGAGAATCTTCATTTAGAAATGCCAAAAGATGTTATGGGAATGTTAAAGAAAAAAAGATCTATTTTTTCTTATCTAAAAACTAGAAATCCGAATATAAAAATTGATGTTTTCACTTCTAAAAAAATAGGAAATGTAACTGTAGATACAATTACTGTAAAACACGATAAAGATATAGCTGTTACACAAACACCTACTTACGGATATTTGTTTACTGAAGGAGACAAACGCGTAGCTTACATAACTGATTTTAATGAGATAGTTGATATGGGAAAAATGAAAAACTTAGATTTATTTATTTGTGATGGTTCTAGAATGGATGGTATGTGGGGGCATATCGGAATTAAAAAAGCAATTGAGCTTTTTAATAAAATTAAACCAAAACAGATGCTTTTTACTCACATGACTCATGAAATAGAATATAATAAAATTAAAGAATATCTTTCTCAGTTTGGAAATATTAAACCATCTTATGATGGTATGGTTATAGAATTATAATTTTTGGTACAGCTAAACTTTTAGAAAAAGTTTAATCAAAACTTAAAAAGGTGTTACTGGTCTATAATGATTTTAGATTTTCCATCTATTAGAATTTTGTCAACGATCCCGTCTAAAAAGAAATTAGTTTCTGTGATTTCAATTTTTCCTTTGAATGTTCCCAGTTCAAGTAACTCATCATTGATCTGGAAATATGAATTTCCGTTATCTACGTAAACTTCACCGTTTGATTTGTCATATCTTCTTGAAGGTAGAACAATTTCTTCTGCTATTGCCATGTTGTAATCTGCGCTGTTTAGAGAGAAGTGAGTTGAGCCGTCTTGACCTGAAATTCCTACACCGTTAACATAAATTTTATCTGCATTGCCATCAACAGTTAGTAGTACGTCGTTAACTGCGACTTTTCCGTTGAAGTTTTCTAGTTCAACTATTGTATATGTTTCTAAATCAATTTTCTGATTACCTATTATCAAAAAATTATCTTGAGAATAAAGTTCTAGTGTTAATGTTTCAGATGGGGCTGTGAATTCTATGTTCTTTAGAGCTAGAGAAGTTGAGATTGTTATGTTTTTGCTTGGTCCACTTGAACCAAATATTGAGAATCCTGATAAGTTTGTAGAGCTTGATCCAATAAACACTGCAGATGCTATGATTATTATTAGAACAACTGCCCCTAAAATTAGTCTCCAGTTCATTTCCATATAATTTATTTTATACAGAGGTATTTAAACTTTCAGTTGGGAGTGTGAGAATGTTTATATATAGCTGTTTCCCTATAACTGAGTTATGGATATGTTATTTTCCTTTTTAGGATTTCTTGGAGATGGTGATGGAATAATTCAAATATTGTGGTTTATGTCTTTTATACTTTTTGTGGTCTTTGGTCAGAAATTAATGATGACTCAGACTATCTGGAAGGTTGAAAAAGATGTAGCTGAGATGGAGATCCTAGCAAAAGAAGCTAGAAGAAAGGTTGAACACGCAGTTACTTTGGATCGGAAAGGTAAACAAAAAGTATTGGAATTTATGGACTTCTTTATTGTGTCTCCTGTAAGCACAGACCCTTACGGAGTCATGAAAAAAATAGATCATGTTATTCGTAATAGTGATAGAAAGTTTACAGCGCTTGTTAATGAGATTGCACCTGATTTAAATATTGTTGAGAAGATGAATTTTAAAAATTCTTTGGCTGGAGCAATGACAACTCATCAGATTGCTAAGGCTGTTCGGCACATGCTTGAGCTGATAAAGAAATACAAGATGCTTCAGTTAGCTATGATTTTACAGATGCAGATTCCTATGATTAAAGAGTTTCAGAAAGCTGCTGGAAAAGCAACAGAGGCATTTATTCAGGGTACTCCTATTGGAGATGGAATGGGACCTCTTGTAGCTGCTTCACTTGTTCCTAAAAATATTAAGCCTCGGGTGGACAAGTCAAATGAATTTTGTTATGCTAAAGTTAAGATTGCTAAGAAGACTGTTATTGTCTGCAAAGCTAATGGTCCAGGTGCAACAACTGGATATCCAGGAAGATTTTTGACTGATCTGACAAAGCAGGAGAAGATAACTAAAATTATTACTGTTGATGCTGCTTTGAAGATGGAAGGTGAAAAATCTGGAATTGTCCGAGAGGGAGTAGGAATTGCTATGGGTGGAAGTGGTGCAGATCGCTTTGAAATAGAAAACTTTTCTGTTCGAAAAGGATTGCCTCTGGATGCTATTGCTATTAAGATGAGCAATAGGCAAGCGCTAGAAGCAATGGATAAAATCTTGATAGCTTCTATACCAGAAGCTCTAGATAAAGTAAAGAATATTGTTAAGAAAAGTAAAGGTAAAGTTCTAATTATGGGTGTTGGAAATACTTGTGGTGTGGGTAATAATATAGCAAGTGTTCCTGAGGCATTGGTAAATGTTCGGAAAAACTCTCCTAAGAAGAAGAAAAAGAAAAAAAGATGGTTTGATTTTTTAAGGAGCAAGTAAAAATAAACATTTATAAACATTAACTGGCCAATTCTGAGGTATATTGAAGGGTGATTAAAATCCAGTGAATTTATGTTCACAGGCTTTTCAAATTTATGATATTGGAGAAGGATTGAAAACTACGTCGCTGATGCTCCTAGCATTCAACTAGATAAAATTGGAGAAGGATTGAAAACTACGTCACTAACGCTCCTGGTTTTCATGTTCAGCTTTGCTGAACAAGTTGTTCAACTGTAGTTGAACATCAACCTGAGATAAAGAAGGTGTGAAAATGGCAACTATTAGACCTGGAAGATGTTATTCAAAGATTAACAAGAAACCATGGACACGGGTTTCTAAGAGAAAACCTAGACGAAGTTATGTAAAGGGAGTTCCTGTTTCTAAGATCCATCAGTTTGAGATGGGTAAAGTTCATGGTAAATATGAAGTAGCGTATCATCTTGTGGCTAAAGAGCCACGCCAATTAAGATCTAACTCTATGGAAGCTTGTCGAGTATCTGCAACAAAATGTTTGACAAAAGCTTTTGGTGAAAATGGATTTTTCTTAAAGATTCGACCTTATCCTCATCACGTGCTTCGTGAAAACGCAATGGCTACTGGAGCTGGAGCAGACCGTTTTTCAGATGGAATGCGTCGATCCTTTGGAAAGCCAATTGGTCAAGCAGCTAGAGTTTATCCAGGACAGAAAATTTTAACTGTTAAAGTTCCTAAAGGAAAAGAAAAAGATGCTCGTTTGGCAATGAAGCGTGGAGCAGCAAAGATTTCTGGTAAATACACTGTTGAGCGGGAAGAATTGAATTAATCTTATAAAGATTGGTTTTTCTAGTTTAGGTATGAGCGATGAAAACATTATCCATCTATCGTTACATCATATTGGAGTTTTGTATAGGGATATTCATTTGATTATAGGTAATAATGAATATAGATCTAATGTAAAAACTTTGTATGGAATTGAATTTCTTGAAAATGTTGATAATATTTTAGAACGATTATCTTATCCTGAAACTGAGGTTGTTATTGTTGATGGCCCAGATGATATGTGTAAAAAATGCCATGATGGTGTTAGAGCTAGTGATTGTATTGAACCAGCTTCTTCTGAAAATAGACACTTTGCAGATAATTTTGGTATAATGGATGATATTAAATATCCTGCTGAATTTATAGCTAGTTTGATTTTTTAAATAAGGTTTTTATTGTCTTCTTGATAGATTTTAATTATGCCTGCGAAGAAATTGAAACTAAGTAATAAGCCCAGTGACTTGAAAAAGCCAGAAGATTTTCCTGTTCAATTGACTTATGTTTTAATTGGGATTTGTGTGTTAGTTGCAGTGCTTGAACTTGGGTTTTATTTTTTTGGTGGAGAAGAAGCTTTTGATATTATTATTAATGAGTTTGGTTTTTCTACGCAAGGTTTTTTAGAAGGGGCTTGGTGGACACCGATAACTTCGATTTTTCTTCATGGTAGCCCAGATCATTTAATTTTTAATTTAATTGTACTTTACTTCTTTGGAAAGGCAACTGAAGAAAAACTTGGCTGGAAAAAAATGCTGTTGATCTTTTTTGTAGCTGGATTTGCAGGTGATCTTTTCTCGCTGACAGGTAGTTTGTTTGGGCTTATCCCGCTGGATATTCCAACTATAGGTGCGAGTGCAGCGATTTTCGGGCTGATGGGTGTTTCGATGATTCTGGATCCACTGGAAATGGTTTTTTATCCGTTCTTGATACCTATACCGCTAATTTTCGTGGCTGTGCTTTACGGGTTGTTCAATATAGTTGCTGCACTTGAGATTGTTATTACTGGTGCTTCTTCGCAGACAGCTTATCTAGCTCACATAGGCGGATTAACAGTGGGGGGTATTTTTGGTTTTCATGAAGCTGGACTTAAGAAAGCGCTAATAATGTTAGGAATAATTATTGTGCTGGTAATTGCTGTTCCTCTGGTTCTACAATATTTACAAATTTTTGATTATACAGGGCTGTTCAACTAAGTTCATTTGCATTTACAATTGGCTGGCCAAAAGAAGTTCTATTGTCTATTGCTATTCTAGGACAAGCTGTGTTTACCCAACAGTCGCATTTTATACCGACTAGCTTGTCAGGTGTGAACTCATCCATAACAATTATGAATGCATGTTTGCCTTTCGCTTTAAGTGAATCTCTTGTTTTTTCTGCTAGTGGAAGATTGAACTGTCCTCGACGAGTTGAAACAAGAATTCCGAAAGTTTTTGCGTGTTTAGCTAGAGCTATGGCTGCGTATTTTTGTTTTTCAAGTAAAGAAGAATCAACTTTTCGAATCTCGCTGTGTTCCACGTCAAGTGAGTAAACTGCCTTTCCAATTAGTGATGGGGAAGTTGCGTGGAAGTTTCCAGAGCCTATGTATAGGTAAGCATCTGCTTCAGGAAGAGAACATGCACATCCTAGAACTTGTCCTGGGTAGAGTTTCTGACTACCTTGTTGTTCAGGTGGGATTATAATTAATTTTCCATGTTCTTCTAAAAATGATTTTGCTTGGGAAACATTATCGATAAACTGTAAGCTAGCTAACAAACAAATCTTTTCTTCTTGAAGTGTTTGCCAATGTTTTTCTAGAATTGGTAAAATGTCAATATTTTCTCGGATCTCTTTATACTCGACTGGGATGTTACTTTCCATGAATTGTGTGTGACCGTAGTTGATTATCTTGTCAATGCCCAGTTTCTGAGCATCGTCTTCGCGCAAGTCGCAGGCTCCGTAGACGTTTTCACCAGAAATAAAAACTTGGTGGCCATCACGTTCTAACTGTGAAGCTATTTCAAGAGCTTTAGTTTTCAACCCTGCTGGAACTTGCAATAAAATTTTCATGTGCAAACCTCTACGGTATTGTCCATTTGCACAGGCTGTTCAACAGCTCTTTGTACAATTTTGAACATCATAGTGAGTGTTGCCAAGGAAAGTTTAAATATACTATCCTCTTATGATTATGAAAATCAGATATGCTATGTATAATAGAATGAATAATAGTCCTTCCCAGCGAGATAATGTCTTATTCTTGTCAATGTAGACTAGTACAAGCAGCAAAACTGTCATGTAAATTAGAAAAATAATATCTGAATTTATGAAAACTGGAACATGTACTGGGCTGATTAGAGATGATATTCCAAGGACAAGTAAAATATTGAAAATGTTTGAACCAATAACGTTTCCAATAGCTAAGTCGAGCTTTTTCTTTAATGATGCAGATACAGCTACTGCTAGTTCTGGCAACGATGTTCCGATTGCAATTATTGTAGCTGAAATTAGGAATTCACTTAAGCCGAAATAACGTGCAAGTGAAACTGCACCTTGTACAACCCATTGACCACCTAGGAAAAGACCAACTAGACCGACCCCAACCATTGCAATTGCTTTGTAGAATTCACTTTTCTCTATTTTTAATAGCTCCTTATGTTTCTTCTTTTTTGCATGGTTTTTATTTTCAATGAAAGTGTAATAAATGAAAAGTGAAAAGATAAAAAGCATTGTTAATCCGTCGTAAAGGGATATGTTCTGGCTGGTGTTGTTTACTAGAGCTAATAGTAACAGTGCTGCTAGAAGGGAGAATGGTATTTCTTTCCAAATTGTTGAATATCTTACTTTTACTGGGTAGATTAATGCTGCTGAACCGAGAATTAGTAGAATATTTGAAATATTTGATCCTATTATGTTTCCTAGAATTATTTCAGAGTTTCCTTGCAGGGAAGAAATTACAGCTACTACAAGTTCAGGTGCTGAGGTACCAAAAGCTACAATAGTTAATCCTATCATTAGCTGAGATATGCCTAGTCGTTCAGCAATCAGAGATGCTCCATCTACTAGATAATCTGCACCCTTTATCAAAAAGACAAACCCAATTGCAAATAAAATATATTCTAGCATGGAAATAGTTAGTTAAAGGTTTATTTTAAGCTTTGAGAAATCTTTAAATACCTATCAGAGGGATTAATTGTATGCAAGTTTCTGTTGTTGAACAAGAAAAGGGAAAAATGAAAGTTGAATTAAAGGGTAGTTCTAAGAGTTTTGCTCATTTGATCTCTTCAGAGGTTTGGGAAACTGAAAAAGGAGAAGCAGCTGCATTGCAGGAACATCCTTTTTTGAAGGAGCCTGAGCTGTTAGTTAAGTCTAGCAATCCAAAAAAATCAATGGAAAAAGCAGCTTCTTCAATTGAGAAAAAGTGCGACGAGTTGAAGGAAGCTTACAAAAGATCTAAATAAGATAAAACTTAATTTCTTATAGGGATTTTTATGAATTGGAATAAGTACAAAAATACTTGGGTTGGAGATATTCTTAGTGTGGTTGGCGGTTTTATAATTGCGCTGATTTTGTATAACTTATTGATATTTGGACTAGGCACTTCTATGCCATTGGTCTCAGTGTTCTCAGGAAGTATGGAACATGATTATTTTGATCCACAAACAGGATATCAAACAAGTATTTTAGGAGTTAGTTTAGATGATTATTGGTTAAGTCATGGTTCATGGTATGATAAATCAGGTATTACAGTTGAAGAATTTTCTGAGTGGCCAATTTCTGGTGGGTTCAAAAAAGGAGATATGCTGATAGTTGCTGGGCCAAGTGATCTAGAGCTAGGTGATGTGATTATTTTTAATTCTGGTCAGCACAACTATCCGATAATTCATAGGATTGTTGAAGTTAGTGATGAAGGTTACCGGACAAAAGGAGATCATAACAGTCAAGCTGATTCTTGGGTGCTAGAAAAAGATCAAGTTTATGGTGAGGCTTTAATAGTTGTTCCATTTGTTGGTTGGGTAAAAGTTTTATTTTCTGAGATAACAGGAATAGTTTAAATATTTTTGATTCTTAGAATTAGTATGTCAGATATAATAATTGTTAAAGCTGAAACTGATATTGAATATACTTGTTCTATTGATTGTATTAGAACTGGACCACATAATTGCAATCATTATGATCGTAGGACAGATGTTTGTGGTTCAGATGATTGTGGACTTAGAGACTATGTCTAATTTCTTTGCTTACCATAACATTTAAATATCCAGTGTGGGTGATTTTAATGAAAACAAATTATGTTGATGAGGTGTTATTATGGAGTTTTGTAATAAATGTGGATCATTGATGTTACCAAAAACAGGTTCTAAGATGTTAGAATGTAGAAAATGTGGAGCAAAAAAAATGCCAAAGGGAAAAGTTAAAGTAAAGACTCCAGTTACAGTTAAGAAAGATCATATTTTTGTTGTTGAGCAGAAATCTAAATTTGAAGTTCTTCCTAAAACAGATGCTGAATGTCCTGAGTGCAAACACGGTAAAGCATATTGGTGGATGATTCAGACTCGGGCTGGTGATGAACCACCAACAAGGTTTTTCAAATGTGCTAAGTGTCGACAAGTTTGGCGTGAATATGAATAGCCTTTTTACAATGAGGAACAGAGTTTCTCATGCATCGTGAAAACTTTATTTTTACAATGTTGAATAAGTTTTTGTCGTTGGACAACTGGTAAAAAAGTTTAATTAGAAATTTGAATACCTTTTTTTATAACAGTATCAATATGTGATTCAAAAAGATCATTTCTTCCTGAATGTGCTTTTCTAATAATGTCAGAACTTATACCATATTTTTCTAATCTGTTAGAAAAACTGTGTGCAAGTGATACAGCTTTTTCGTATATTTCTTTTTCTACTTGACAATCTCCATTTTCCATAGTAAAAATATCATCAGCACAATCATGATCAGGTACAGGTAAACTAGAAATATCATGATAACGACGACCAGATTCGTCGTGCTTATAATCAGAAGTTCTTACAGAAATACCTAAAAATAAAGGATAATGTTTTTTAAATCTGTCTTCAATAGTTATTCGAACTGATTTTTCAACTCTGTTAGATTCTAAGTAAGAATTAATATCATAAGCAACATCTGTCCAGTTTTTAGTTAAAAGGTGGTGACCGGTTATTCTATATCTAAAACTAAGTCCTTTTGTTTTTATTCGTTCTTTAAAACCTGACATTTTTATCACGAAAATTAGTAAGAATCTGACACCTATAAGCTTATTGTTTAATTTGTGCTAGCAGAGCTTCCAGTTGTATCTGCGGTGTTCCGCCTCGGGCGATTCTCCATTCAAACTCGCCGATCTTTTGAATTAGATTTGATTTTTGTTCTTCAGAAATATCTATCTTGTAAACTTCTCGGGCCATGTCGCGGATAACATCTTCGCCAGAGTAACCGCTTTTCAGAAGAGCAATTAAGTTTGCACGAGCATCAATAAATTTTCCAGCTACAGCATCGCTTAAAATTTTCTGGATATTTTCTGGCTGGATTGAATGAGTAATAGAGTAAACAGTTTCTTCGCTGATTTTTTTCTCAGATGCACAAGACTGGAGGATATTGATAGCTCGGCGCATATCTCCGTCTGATAATGTGAGTATGGAAGTTATTGCATTTGCTTCGACATCTAGTTCTTCACCAACAATTACTTTTGCTAACTGCTGACGCATGTCATCTAATGTTAAAGTTTTGAATCGGAAAATTGCACATCTACTTTGAATAGGGTCGATGATTCGATTAGAATAATTACATATAAGAATAAAACGAGTTGAGCTAGCATATTTTTCCATTGTTCGACGAAGTGCGTGTTGGGCGTCACTTGTTAGTGAGTCAGCTTCATCTAAGCAGACGATTTTATAATTTGCTGATATTGGTCGGATTTTTGCGAAGTTTTTTATTTTATTTCGAACAATGTCAATACCTCGCTCGTCAGAAGCGTTAAGCTCTAAAAAATTAGCATGTAAATTGTTTCCAAATAATTCATACCCAATTGCCATTGCAGCTGTTGTTTTTCCACAGCCTGGTGGGCCTGAGAACATCATATGAGTAATATTTCCTTGTTCTAGAAACATAGATAATTTATCTGTTATGTTTTTTTGCCCTACAATATCGTTTATTGTACGTGGTCTGTATTTTTCTGTCCATATTTCCATAGAATCACAGATTTATATTACCTAGAAACAATTTAAGTCTATGCGATTTTTAAAAATAGCTATTTTGTGTATTTTTTTATTATCTACTAGTGTTTTAGCATTGGAAATTGTTAATCCGTCTCTTGTAGATAGTATGAGTGTTGTGGTTATTCAGCATGGGACACTAACAGTTGGTAAAGGGGTTTCAGAAGCTAGTTTAGATGTATATATTCCTCAAGAAAGCAAATTCCAAACTCGAGAAATCTTAGAGGTAAGCACTACATATAATATACTTACAGATGATTATGGAAATGATTTTCTTAGATTGACTTGGGCTAACCCAGAAGAGGTTATAGATATTGAAATAAAAACAAAAGTTAATACTTTTCGATCTGGTAGGAATTCTGTAGGAGAAGAAAAATTCTTTTTAGGTCCTACTGAATTAGTAGATTCAGATAACCCAGATGTTCTTTCCCAAGCTGAAAAATTAATTTTGAATAGTAAAACTGATTTTGATAAAATAGGTGAACTTGTCAAATGGACATATGAATATGTTGATTATGATTTGGAATACCAGTATGTTAATTTATCTGCTAGTGAAACTCTAAAAAATCGTGCAGGTGTTTGTTCAGAAATTTCTGTTTTGTTTCAAGCGCTTGCAAGATCAGTGGGATATGAAACTCGAACAAACATTGGTTTGGTAATTTCTCAGTATGAGGAACCTTATGAGTTCCAAGCACATAGCTGGTCAGATGTAAAAATTGATAATTATTATATACCTGTTGATACAACATGGGCTGAAGCTGGGTATGTTGATGCTACCCACATAAATCTTGGATCTTTCCCAGATAGTATATTCAAAGAAGCATTTGCAAGAGTTTATGCAAACAGAAACAGTGGAGATCCTATTATTGTACTTGATAGCAAAGTAACTATACTAAACTTTACAGAATCTGCTTTTGTTGAGAGTGATAGTTTTATTTTGGATAATGAACTTTGGAAAGGAAGTGCTGTTATTAGAACAGAAATGAAAACAGATGATTGTGTTTTGCTAAAAATAAATAGTGTAAGTTGTGCTATGGACAGTGGTTCTTTTTTTGATACACGAAATAAAAAAGATGTTGTTTATTTTTGTAATGATAAAAATCATTTTTCAATATTTGATATTCCTAATGACTTAAAATCAGACACATTCTATACATGTCCTGTAACAATTTATCCTAATCTTGGGGAACAGAAAACTCTAAGTGTTAATATGAAAGAAAGTTTTGGTTTTGATAATAATGTTAATTTGGGAATAAGTTCTTACTCTGTTGTTCCTGGGGAGAAAATAATTTTAGAATCAAATGGAGCGAAAATATTTACAAGTAATGGTGATTTTGGATCTAATAGACTTGAATTAATAGCTCCTAAGAAAAACTTCACAGTTTATTCTTATAATAATGGGAATTTAGTTTCTCAGAAAATTTCTGTTATAAATAAAAAGCCATTTTCCATAAATGTTGTTGCTAATGATAGTATGATCAAAGGGGATAATTATACTGTTAATATAACTTTGGAAAATTATTTGGAAGAAGACCAGACAATTAAAATAGAAATTGGAAATTATTCTCAGAGTGTTGTCTTAGAAGAAGAAACAACAATTGAAGTTGAAGTTGTTGCTGAAACAAACCTAATACAGGTTTTTGCTGAGGATACTGATTTTTCAACATCTTCTTCTAAATTTATAAATTTAATTGAAAATAAAAATATTTTTGATTCTATAATTGATTTTATAACTAACTTTCTGAGTGGTGTTCTTGGTTAAAATAATTTCTATTACTGGTACACCTGGAACAGGTAAGACATATTTAGCTAAAAAATTGAGTAAGAAACTTGGAATAAAACATATTGAAATTGGGAAAATTGTTAAGAAAGAAAAACTTTATTCTTCTTATGATAAAAAAATGAAAAGTTACATTGTCAGTGAAAGTAAGCTTAAAAAGTATATTTCTAAAATCAAGGAAGATTTTATTTTAGATGGGCATTTATCTCATTTAGTTAGGTCGACTATTGTTATTGTTCTGAGATGTGAACCGAAAGTTCTAGAGAGGAGATTAAAAAGGCGGAAATATTCTCGAGAAAAAATACGCCAGAATGTTGAATCTGAGATTATTGGTTTAATAAGTTATGAAGTGAGAAAGCGAAAAAATGTCTATGAGATAGATTGTACAAAAAGTAAGAAATCTTGCTTAAAACAGGCTATATCTGCTGTTAAAGGTAAAGCTAAAAAACAGGAAATTGACTGGTGTAGGAAAGGTATATAAACCTTAAAAACATTGATGTAGTAATTATCTTATTGAGGTTCAACTGGGAGAAATCTGATAAGGATTAAACACTGCGTCACTAAAGCTCCTGATTTTAACATTACATAGGTGATATGAATGGGTAAAGTGAAAATTGAAGCTGCACTGAAAAGAATTTACAGTAGAGTATACATTTGTATGAGATGCAATGCTAAAATTCGTGCAGATACACAAAAGGTACTTAACAAGGAAATTAAGTGTAGAAAATGTGGTTACAAAAGTCTTAGACAAAAATCTAAAGAGAGAAAGGTGTAATTTTTGAATGCTCATATCGAGCTTTTGAGACTAAATGTCTGTATATTAGCTATTCTTGCTTTGTTAGTTGGTGGATTAGTTGTAGGAATACCATCACCTGTTCCGTTTTCTTTTATAGCTGCAGGAGCAGTAGTTTTTCTAATTTGTGGCGGGGGAAATGTAATAAATGATTATTATGATTATGAAACAGATAAAATAAACAAAACAAATCGTCCGTTACCTTCTGGTCGGATCAGTAGATCAAGTGTTAAAGTATATGCTGGGCTGCTTTTATTGTTTGGTAATTTAATTGCAATTGGATTTTTCCCTCCAATTGCTAGTGTTTATACAATTTTCAATACTGTAATTGTCTGGGCATATTCATGGAAACTAAAAAGAACAGCTTTCGGTCATATAGTGGATTCATATTTAGCTGGTTCAGCTTTTATTTTAGCTGGGCTGCTTTTTAATAATCTAAATATTTCTATTTTAATTTTAGCAGTTATTGCGTTTTTGGGGAATTTCACTAGAGAAGTTGTTAAAGGAATAGAGGACTTGAAAGGAGATTCAAGTTCTGGAATGAATACACTTGAAGTTTTATTTGGTAAGAAAAAATCTAAACTTGTTGTTATAACTACTACATTGATCACAGTTGCAATAAGTTTTATTCCATATCTTTACGGTGCAAACTGGCTTTATTTAACAATTATTTTTGCAGATGTTATTTTTCTTTATTCTTTGAAGTTTTTATCAAATCCTAGAAAAGCTCAGAAATTAATGAAAATTGGAATGTTTGCTGCGATGGCTGCATTTTTAATTGGTTCATTTTAATTTTCTTTTTTTCTTGTATATGTCGACAACTTCTTTTATTCCATCGTCATATGAAATTTTAGGTTGGTAACCAAGTTCTTCTCTTGCCTTTGATATGTTAAAGACTCTGTTAGATCCTAAAACATCTAGACTTTCAAAGAATAAACTTTCTGTTTTTTTAGTTACTTTGTGTTTTATTGATGTTGCTCGAGCTAATAATTTTGCAACATCCATTATCATGTATCGTTTTTTGAATTTGAATTTTAGGTGTTTAACTACAATATCAATTAATTCTTCCTGTGTTTTGATATCTCCACCTGATATTAAATATATTTCTCCTGGGATTCCATTGTCCTTTGCAAGTATAAGTGCATCTACTAGATCAGAAACATGAACCTGTTGTATTTTATTTTTACCATCTCCTAAAATATAAAACTTTTCTTTTAGTATTATGTCAAAAATATCAAAATATCCTTCTTCAAATTTTGGGCCGTAAACAGCTGAAGATCTTATTATAATTGCCCCGGCTTTTTTAGCAAGAGACTCTGCGTCTTTTTTTGTTTGACCATAAATATTTGTAGGTTTACAATATGTTTTCTCGTCAGCTGGGATTTTTGCTAATTTCTTACCCATTACAGCAGTAGAGCTCATAAATATTATTCTCTTTCCTTTTGCTGCCTCTAGAATATTTTTTGTTCCATCAACATTAACTTCTCTCATTATTTTTTTAGGAATTTTTGGATCGATAATAGCTGCTAGATGATATACTGTATCTACACCAGACATGCATTTTTCTAGTGATTTCTCATCAAGTATTGTACCATAGCAAATCTCTAAGTTTTTATGTTTTCTGATTTTCTTATGAGAATGCATAAACATTCTAACTTTCTCTCCAGAGTTTAGAAGATGCTTTACTAATTTTTGGCCTATTCTACCGTCGCCACCAGTCACTAGAATTGTCATTCAAGTTAATTTCTTTTCTGACCTTTATATATGGGTTGGATTAAATGTATAAATATGTTTGATAAAATCAATTCAATAATAAGAGAGAGAAAAATAAAAGCTTCTGATTGTGCTTATCATACATTAAGGGATCTTGATAATGGTGGTAAAATACGGGTTCTTGCGATTAAGGGAGAAGAAAATGCAACTGCTGAATATATTTGTCCGTTCTGTGGACATTCTGGTGTCGCTGAAGAACTTTGGAAACGGCCATTTTCAATTAAATGTGGTAGCTGTGGAAAGACAATAAAGGTTCCTAAATTAAAGGGAAAGAAACAGAAAAAAAAAGAAAGAAAATAAAAAGAAGAAAAAGTAAAACATTCTTAAGGAGCGAGAAACTAATTTAATTATGCTAGATAAACCTATTTTTATTGTTGGGATTGTTCTGCTAATGGTATTAGCATTATTGCTTTTTGCAAATATTCATACATCAGATAGTTCTCTTCTTGGTGCAACTATTTTGTTCTTAGTTATCTCATTGGCACTGGCTTATTACTGGCTAAAGCATATGCATGAAGAAAATAAATAATGGAGCCTTAGACGAGAATTGAACTCGCGGCCTCTACCTTACCAAGGTTTAGCGGGACAAATAAATCCTAGCGCTCTACCAGGCTGAGCTACTAAGGCATAGAAAAATGGTGGGCTCGCCCTGAACTTCAATCTTTTTGCTGGATCATTTCTCATTTTTTGGTGAAGCTTTTTTCACCAATTTCTTCAACAAAAAGCTTCTTTGAACAGGGGCCCCCTGCTTGCTTGAACCTTGTTTTGGTTGAGCTTGTTACAGCTTGACGACCAAAGGTCGTCGTCCTTTACGAAAAGGTCACCCAAGGCAGGAATCCTAACCAAGCTAGACTACGAGCCCGTTTTTCCTTGAAAAACAACTAGATAGCAAAGCTATCATTCACTGTTTTTCCATTAACTATATGAATGTTAGACTTATGTATTTATATTCATGTTCATTGTGTTTGAGGGGATTGATGGTTCTGGAAAAGGTACGCAAATTAGACTTCTGGTTGAATTTCTTCGCGCGCGCGGGAAGCAAGTTCTAACAACTTTTGAACCCACTGATAATGAGATTGGTCAAGAAATTAGAAAAATTCTTCGTGAGCATCAAGATATTGGTATGATAGATTTGCAAAAAATGTATTGTTCAGACCGTGCAAATCATCTGAAAAGGGAAATAAAACCTGCACTTGAACAAGGAAAAATTGTTATTTGTGATCGATATCATGATTCAACTATAGCTTTTGGTATGCTTGCGATGGGGAAAGATGTTTTGGAAGAAATGGGAAATGAATTTCTTAAACCGGATTTGACTATATTGCTGGATGTTGATCCTGAAGTAGCTATGCAGAGGATAGAGAAGCGCGGTGAAACTAAAGAGCTATTTGAAAAGTTAGAAAAGCTGAAAAAGGTTCGAGAAAATTATCTTTCTTTGGAAAATGTTAAAATAATTAATGGGAATCGGACTGTAGAAGAAATTTTCGAGGATGTTAAGAAATTGGTTTTAGATTTGATCTAGCAAATGCTTAACATGTAGTCCTAAATTTTTTATTTTTAGTGCTTGTTCTTTTGTTACCCATTTGAAAGAGTCATGTTCCCAACTTAATTTAACTTCTCCATCACCTTCAGCTAGAAAACAATAGTATAGTTTATCTTCTCCTCGGATTTTAACTTTATCCACAATTAATAATTTTATTATTTTAACATCTAATCCTGCTTCTTCTTTTATTTCTCTAACAGCAGCTTGTTCAGGTGTTTCTCCTTCTTCTACTCTACCGCCAGGTTGTTCCCAAATACCTGGAAAGAATTTGTTTTCAGGTGAGCGCCTAACTAAAAGAAATTTATCTCCTTGTTTTACCATGCAACCTGCGCTTTTTCTCATGTGAAACACCTTATAAATTTATCTAGTTTCACAGGCTGTTTAACAGTTTTCTGTACAATGTTAAACATCATTGTATCACACCATGTCGCCTTTTCCTGATGGGATAACTCGTTCGAATTCGTAGAAATTAATATGTAGTATTGATTCGTCATTTGTTAATCGTAGAAGTTTTAATTTTACTTGTTTTGCTAATTCAACTTTGCTAGTGCTTCCAGGGGTAATTACAATTGCGTGATTGCAAAGCTGCTTAACACATGCTTCTGTTCCTGAGAAAACTAATCCGTTTTTCACCCCAATTGCAATTCTCATCATTGCACGTAGATAATTTCTTTTTCCTGAAATCATAAATGAACCTTTAGACAAACCAGATTCTTTAGCTACTTGGTCTGGTTTAATCCAGTAAACTTCGATAGTTCCTACTCCGCGTTTCCAAGCACTTGAGTAAACACCAGCAAACTGTGCTGCTTCTTTTAGAGTTTCCACAGAAGGTTCATGACCTTGTGTTTTTATTACTGTTAACGGAGCTCCTGCAACATCAGCGTGGAGAACAATATCTTGTGGTTCTATGTATTTTTTATAGATTATTTCGTTCTGGGTAGCATCTCGACCACCTACAATTAACATCCCGTCTTGAGAAAATGTCCAGCGAAGTTTTTCAAACCATCTGGATGGTAGAGGTTTTGGTTTGTTAACAACTTTAACAGGTTCTACTAACTGCTGCTCTAAGCGAACTTTTGTTTTTTCAACTGCTTGTTCTGTTGAGACAAGTTTTTTCTTAGCATGTTTTACTTCGCCGAAATATTCTGCTAAGTTTTCTTGAGCAGATTTTCTAAAATCAATCTCTATACGCATAAAATCACTTTAACCATAAATCATATATTTTCTTCACAGATAATATTGCTACTATTGATCCGAAGACTATTATAATTATCGATGACCAGTTTATTTGCTCTATTGGGATGTAATCTGTTTTATAGTCTGTTTCATTAGACACTGTTTCGTTTGAAACTATGTTTCCATCTTCTAGACTCTTATCAATTGAACCAGTTGTACTTGTTATCATTGAAGCTGGTTCAGTTATTGTTTCTGTAATTGTTCGTGTAATTGTTACTATTGGATATTCAAATCCATAATCAACAACTGTTGTTATGTTGTAGAATCCTCCTACAACTAATATTATTCCTAGGGTTAGAAGGATAGCAAACTGTACTGGGAAGCGAGGCTTAATTAGATTTCCTCCTTTTGTAGTTAAATTATAATATTTCCATTTGTGGCCAGTTGGAATATCAGAAACCATTCCTGATTTTTTAAGAAGCTTTAGATGTTCTACTACTGTGGAAGGGCTAATTCCAAGCTCTCGGGCTAACTCCGAAGGCATTTTACGTCTGTCACCTAGAGCACGAAGTATTTCTACTCGAGTATCAGATGATAAAGCCTTAATATCTTTTTTATCTATGTTCATGATAATTTATTTGATTTTACAGATATAAAACCTTTGCAGAATTGTTAGGTGAAAAACGAATAATTTCTATACCTTTTAAAGGTATTTTTTGACTGAATATTTTTAGGAGGAATTTATATGAATAAAAAAATTGCAATGATTGCTGTGTCATTTTTGATAATGACTAGTAGTCTAGTAGCAGCGTCAACTCAAAATGTATTCCTAGACACTGAAACAGAAACAATAGCAGTCCCTCAGGCAGTAGAAAACCGAGCTCATCCAATACATGATAGCTTATATGTAAATGGCGTAAGTATGAGTGGTCGTGATGGTGGATATTTAGAAGTCGGAGTAGGAAACCGAGGGAGAGATGTTTTAACAAATGTTAAGATTGTCTTAACATCTAGTGAAATAACATATCTAGGTGAAACTAAAGAAACTGGAACAGGAACTGTAGAAACATTTGAAATGGGAACAATTGATACACTGTATCCAGACACCCTTGTAAGATTGCAAATACACTTTCCAGAAAACATGTATGAAGAAATAGGATCTGTTCATGTATACTCTGATGAAGGTGCTAGTGATGTTTTGTATATGCACAATTATCCAGAACCAGATCGTGATTTATACAAACGAATAGAAGAACTTGAGAACAGAGTTAGAAACAATGAAAATATCATAACTGATATAATCAGAATGATACAAGAATTCTTCTATGGACCAAGACATGTAGAAACATATTAAAAATTTCATCAATTTATAGCGCATTTGTGTGCGCTTTTTCTTATTCTAATTCAAGTATAACTTTTCCGCTGTTTTCTTGAACTTCTTTTACTATAGCTGAAAGTTTCGGGTCAGCTTCTATTTTTTGTTTTATCTCTTTCCAAGTTAGTCCAGATTCTCTAGCTATTTGCAAGCCCTTAATAACAGCGTCAACTGTTTCGTAATTTTTTTGAATTATTTCTGCTTTTGCTTTTCGATCTTCTTTTTTATCTTCCCATTTTGTTATTGACTTCTGTTGTGTTACTAGTATTCGCTCCTGCGAAGTGTCTTTTTCTTGCGGTGGAGCTATGTCTTCTAAGTAAAACTTGTCTAGCTCTTCTAGGAAAGATGGTATTGGCTGTGTTGTTCCTGGATTTGTCATTTCAATTGGGTAAGGTTCATTGTTTATCATCACTGGACGAGATTCAATAGATAATATAGTATCACGGAGAGTCACTATTTGCTCTTCTGTTAGATCTTGGACAGGAACGTGCTTTTCAATTCCTGTTCTGATACAAATTTCTTCTGCGAAAATTCCTGAAAGACCCATTCTAATAGCTAAGAAAATTACAATTTGTTTTTTCTTTCCTTCAAATGCTTGTTCATAATCTTGGATTGACATTTCAAATGGGTTTAAAATTGCTGGGGGATAAAGATAAGGTTTTCCTGGGTAGATGTTTCTGTCTTTCCAATGTTGTTTTTCTAATGGATGAATAATTATTCCTGCTTTGTCGCATAGGATTGCGTTTCCTTTTGAGAATATTTCTAAGTGTAACACATAATGTTCTGTTTCTATGTCAACTATTCTCTCAAAACCTGCTTGGGAAATATCTAGAATCTTTTGTCCTGAAAGATATTTTCTTAGAAACATTGCAAAGCTTTCTGGGTTAGTTGGTGCTGGTAATTTTGTATCTGATAGGAAAATTTTTCCTGGGGAGAAATAAAAATATTTTGTTCCAGCACCGGAAACAAATATCTCCATCCAGATAGTTTTACCTGATTGGTATATTTTTTGTATTCTTCCACCCTTTAGGTTTTTTAATTCTGGAATAATAAATCTTAAATCTAGACTAGTAATATCACGCATTTTCTTCACTCTCTAATTTTTCAATTTCAATACCCTCGAAAAGGGTTTTAGCTTCTTCTACGCTTTCTAGACCAAAGTAATCTGCAAATTCTTTTGTTAGGATTAAGGAGCGGGTTCGTCCTGTTTTAACTGCTGTTATCAAACCTTTGTTAACTAGGATTTTAATGTATTCGTATGTTCGGTTTCCTATTATTTTTACAATGTCAGACTGGGTAATTGGTTGTCTGTAAGCAATTATTGCTAAGACTTTTAATAATCCACGCCGCAGATCTTGGAATCTAGCTAAGCCACGAACAGAGTTTAGATAAGGGGTCTTAACTTTAAATTGATATCCTTCTTTTGTTTTTACTAAGCGCAGTCCTCGGTCTTCATTCTCAAGCGACTGATCCAAGTCTTGAAGCATTCCTTCTATTCTTCCTATATCTGTTCTAATAATTCTAACTAGCTTTTGCATAGTTATAGGATTAGAAGACATAAACAATGCAGATTCGAGCAATGCTCGTTTATTTTTTCTTTTCATCTTTGTCGCCTTTGTTTAATTTTATATATATCTCCTTAAAAAGCTCTTTTTGCTCGACACTAACCTTTCCTTCTTGGGAGAGGTGCAGCACAGGCATTAGAGTAGAGACAATTCTGTCTCTGTTCCAGTTTTTAACTAGTTTGCTAAACTCTACATCGTGTTCAATGTTTAAAACTATTTTTTGTATTTGATCGTACAGACGGTCAATTCTATGGGTGATGTCTTCCCGAGGCTCGAGCGGCATTGCATTTGCAACTATTCGTCGACGTCTTTCTTTTCTTTTGTGTCGTCTGTCTTTAACTTCAAATGCTTTTTTTAGGGCACCCATTAACTCGTCAAGGGAAACAGAACCTATAGGCATTCTCTTAACTGGGGGTGATAATGGTGGTAATTTAGCTAGAACACTATACCATTTTGGATCTGGTTTGTCTCCTTCTGAAATAAGCATGCGCTTTCTTTTCTTTTCAAGGATGTCTGATTTCATTCGTAGAAGAATTGCTGAAATTAAGATAAATCTAGCTGGGACACGTAGATCTGTGTCATTTAATTTGTGAATATAATCTAGAAATGTTTCAGCTAGCTTACAAATATCAATATCCCATGGCTCCATTTTCTCTTCGGCGACGATGCGGACAATAACATCTTCCCAACTTGGTTCATTGACCATTAAAGAAATCATCTCTTCATCTGAAAGCATAGGTTAAATTGGTGCTTAGGGTAGATAAGTTTTTCGACTCGAAAATTATATATAGATGAGGGTCTAATTGAAATACAGTGATATTATGGGTAAGAAGAAAGTTATTATAATGGGTGCAGCTGGTCGGGATTTTCATGACTTTAATTCACTGTTTAGAGACAATTCAGATGTTAAGGTTGTTGCTTTTACAGCTGAGCAGATTCCAGGTATAGCTGGTCGAGTTTATCCTAAAGAGCTTGCTGGTAAAGGATATCCACAAGGAATTAAAATTTATCCTGAAAAGGAATTAACTAAATTAATAAAAGAGAATAATGTTGATGAGGTTTATTTGTCATATTCTGATTTAAATTATAATGTAGTAGGAAATAAAATCGCTGCTGTTCAGGCTGCAGGTGCTAAGTTTTGCTTAGCTAATCCAGAAAACACAATGTTAAAATCTAAAAAGCCTGTGATCGCGATCACAGCTGTACGAACAGGAGTAGGTAAAAGTCCATGCACTAGACAAGTTATTGATCTTTTGCACAGGATTAATATGGGAATGAGAACAGTTGTTGTTCGTCATCCAATGCCTTACGGAGACTTAGCAAAACAAGCTGTTCAGCGATATTCTTCTATTGAGGATCTGATTACAAACAAATGTACTGTTGAAGAGATGGAAGAATATGAACCACATATTCAGCGTGGAAATATTGTTTATGCTGGTGTGGATTATCATGCTATATTGAAACAAGCTGAGAAAGAAGCAGATGTTATTATTTGGGATGGTGGAAATAATGATTTGTCATTTTTCAAGCCAGATTTGCACATTTGTTTAGTGGATTGTTTGCGGCCTGGTCATGAAGTTTCTTATTATCCAGGGGAGACTAATCTTCGAATGGCAGATATTATAATTTTAAATAAATCTACAAAAGCAAAACCTGCTGACATTGAAATGATAATGAAGAATGTTAAAGCTGCAAATCCAAAGGCGGTTGTTATGAAGGGTGAGTTGATTGTAACAGCTGACAATCCAGAAGCTTTGAAAGGAAAGCGCGCGCTAGTTGTTGAGGATGGACCAACATTAACACATGGTGGTATGCGAATAGGGGCGGGAGTTCTGGCTGTTGAACGGAATGGTGGCTATACAATTAATGCACGGCCAAGCGCGGTCGGCTCGCTTGTTGATGTTTATAATAAATATCCTCATATGTCAATGGCTTTGCCAGCGATGGGTTACTCAAAGAAACAGCTTAAAGATCTTGAGGAAACAATTGCTGCGACACAATGTGATGTTGTTGTTATTGGAACACCTGTAGATCTTCGGAAATACATTAAGATTGATAAGCCAACTGTGAAAGTAACTTACACTTTCAAATCTCTGACAGAACCAGGAATGGAAAAGATTCTTAGGGATTTTGTTGCGAGTAAGATGAAATAAACCCCTTTCTTTTTAGAAAAGAAAATCTTGAAATTTGTTATTACGGCATTCTAATACCGACTAAATTAGAAATACCTGTTTCCATACTTACTCCGTATACACAGTCAGCTGCGTGGATTGTTGTATCATTGTGGGTAATAACAAGAAACTGTGCTCTGTCCATGTACTTTTGAACCAAGTCAACAATTTTCTTTGAGTTTGGTTTGTCTAATGCTGCATCTACCTCATCTAAAATGTAGAATGGTGCAGGTTTGTACTGTTGAATTGCGAATAGGAAAGCCAGAGCTGTCAAAGTTTTCTGACCGCCGGACATCAAATCGATGTTCATTTTCTTTCTTCCCGGTGGTGTTGCCTCGATAATTAATCCTGAGTTATCTAGTTCTTCTCCTTCTAAACGAAGTGTTCCTTGTCCACCCATGATATCATGGAAAACTACTGCAAAGTGTTTAGAAATAGCGTGAAGTGTTTCTAAGAAAACTGATTTTCTTCGCATTTCAATTTCTCCGATCATCTGGAGAATTCTATCTCGCTCACTAGAAAGTGTATCTACTCTTTGCTTTAACTCGCTGTGCATTTTTTTCAAATCATCATATTCACTAACAGCTTTTTGGTTTATTGGTCCAAGTTGTTGTATTTCCCTGTTAAGTTCGCTTATTTTTCTTTGCAGATCTGGTATATCCATTCTATGTGTTCGTAGATCTTTGTTAACTGTTTCAAATTCTGATTTTGCATTATCTAATTCAGCTTCTAACCGAGCTCGGTTAATTTTTAATCTGTTCAGGTTTTCCTGAGCAGTAATTTTAGAATCATAAGTTTTTCTTCGTCTATTTCTAATAATGTTTAATTCTTTTTCTAGTTCCAATCTCTCGTTATTCATCTCAACGCTTTTTGTTTCTCCTGTTTCTTCTTTGCTTGAAAGTTCTTCTAATTTATTTTTCAATTCTGAATTTTCTTGTTGAAGAGATGCTATTTCACTTTGTAAAATTATTTTTTCTTTTTTATATTTTTGAACGTCGCCTTTAGTAGAAAAGATTTTTTTATCTTTTCGGTAAAAACCACCAATTATTGCTCCGCTTCGTTCAACAAGATCCCCGTCAAGGGTTACGTATCGTGCTCGACCGATGCCGAGATTCCGTGCTGTTTCAATATTATCTACTACTAATGTCCCACCAAAAATAAATGAGAATGCATGCCACTGTTTATTATCAAATTTTATTAGATCAATGGCAACTCCAACTACTCCTGGATTGCCTATGAATTTTTTAAGTCTGGAACTGTCACGTTCTTGTATTTTATCTAGAGGTAAGAAAGTTGCACGCCCAACTCGTTGTTCTTTTAAATGGTTTACACATTCAATTGCTGTTTCTTTTGTGTCTGTTATAACATCGTGCATGTGTCCACCTGCACACACATTAATAGCTGTTTGGTACTGTGCATCAACATTAATTAAACTGGAAACTGTTCCGTGAACTCCACTCTTCTTTAGAGCTAAAACTGTTTTGACTGCTCGGCTTGCAGTGTCATCTACTCGTATTTCTTCTAAACGTTTTATTATTTCGTTTAATCGTGCTATTGAAGATTCATGTGATTCTATTTTATTTCTATTAGAAATCATTTCAGAACGAAGTTTTTCAAGCTCCTTTACAAGTTCTATATCTTTGCTTCTGTCAATCAAAGATTCACCAAGATCTTTTATTTTTTTCTGTTTTGACTCTAATTCTAAATCAATCTCTCTTAACAATGTAGAGAATTTTTCTGCGTCTTCTGCTATTTTATCTATTTTTTCTCCTAGAAGACCCATTGCTTTTTCTGCATCTTTTAATTTTTTCTTTGCTAAGGAAGCGCGATACTCGTCTAACTCTAGTGCTACACGGTCGTACTTCCTTGCTGAATCTGCTTCGCCTTTTAATTTTACTAGATTTTTTTCTCTCTCTTCTAAAATTATTCCAGATGATCGTAGTCGTTCTTCAACTTTTAATATTTCGTTTTTAGCTTTGTCGCGTTTTTCATCGAATTCTGCAATTCCTGCAACTTCATCTATTATTTCACGTCTACCGCGAGCAGACATTTCAATTATTTCTGTTACGTCTCCCTGAAGAATTATATTATGCCCATCTGGGTGAATATTTGCTTTACGTAAAATCTCTAACATCTTTTCTCGTGTAACTGTTCTTCCATTAAGTTGGTAAATTGAAACTCCTTTTGTATTTACTTTTCGTGAAACAGTTAATTTGTCTTCTTCAACTTGGAATGTTTTATCTTTGTTGTTAAAAGTTATAGAAACTTTTGCAAAGTCAGCTGCTCTGACTTTTGGGGTTCCTGAAAAAATTAATTCAGTCATTCTACCTGCGCGGAGAGACTTTGCTGATTTTCTTCCTAGTACAAAGCATACACTGTCTAAAACATTAGACTTACCTGAACCATTTGGTCCGCAAACTATATTGAAATTACTAGGTAAGATTAACTTTGTCTTCTTTGCAAAGGATTTGAATCCTTGCATTTCAATATTATCTATACGCACTGGCATTTTTACACCTTCAAAATTTTAGATTTTGAATGATTCACACAACGGCAGTTGTGTGTCACCTTTTTTATTTCTGGGAAATCATAAAACATTGTACAGAAGCAATTACAACCTTCTGTTAATTCTTTTTTGCCCTTTGGAGTTAAAAAATATTTTTTATCTTTATCAGATCTAATAAAACCATGTTTTTTTAGTTCTTTAAGTGCTGGGTAGATTGTACCTGGGCTTGGCTTGGAGCCTCTGCGCTTTTCGAGCTCTTCAGCTATTTCAGAACCACGTTTTTCTCCGCTCCTAAGAATCCAAAGTATTAGAAAGGTCAAAAAGCCCTTCATATTGCAGGTACAGAGCATAAAATAAGTTATCGGATATCCTATATATATGTTTATATAGACAAATAGCTTTATAAACGTCGGATACCCAATATTGGGTATACGATACACCTTTTTATTGGATAAATTAGTAAAAAAAGATGTACCAAAAATACCAGGGGGTGAAAATATGTCTGAAGAAAAGAAAAATTGTGAGTGTTGTAAGTGTGATCCTTGCACATGTAAAAAATGTGAATGTTGTAAATGTGATCCATGTACTTGTAAAGAAGATTGTGCATGTAAAAAGAAAGATGATTCTAAGAAAGAATCTTGCTGTTGTTGCTGTTAAAAACTAGGCAACAGCTTATTGGTTTTTTTCATATATATTTAATATAGAGAGAGAAAAATCTGTTATTTATAATAAATGTTTTGCTAGGGTGATTAGTTTTGGGTTTTTCATTAGAGCTTTTGCCAGAACAGATAATTTGTTACCGTCTGCCATTTCAATTATATCTTCTCCGGAAATTCCAGATCCAGCTACAGAGTTGAAATCATCATCTGAAAGCTTCTCCATAACTTCTCGAAGTTTTTGTACTCGCTCTAGAGATTGACCGCGTTTCTCCCACCAGATTTTGTTATATGATGAAAGTGCAAATTCAGAAGTATCGTTTTTCTTAATTGCTTCGTTTATTACATCTCCTAGAATGTGCCCTGCGATTGTTCCTTCTTTCATTCCACCACCGTGGATTGGATTTACTTGGTGAGCTGCGTCACCGACAACTGCGAAGTTATCAAGAACCATGTTTTTTAGAAAACCACCTACAGGTATTCCACCTGAGTTAACTTCAAGGATACTTCCTTTTTGTAATCCTGGATATTCTTTTACAAAGTTTTCTAAGTAGTATCGAGCTGGTTTGTCTGTCATTCCAACACCTACTCCTACATTTGCAGTGTCGTCTCCCTTAGGAAATATCCAGACATATCCTCGCGGAGCAATTTTTGTTCCGAAGAAAAGCCAGATTTTTTTAGGATCTTCTATTTCAATGTTGGACATTTCAAATTGGAATCCAGAATCAATATTAACTAATTTATTTGTTGTGTTCAGACCAGCCATTCGGCCGATTTTTGATTCTACTCCATCTGCACCGACTACAATCTTAGCTCGGAGTTCAAATTCATCTCCTTCGTAATTACATTTTACTCCGACAACTTTTCCTTCTTCTTTGATTAATTCAGTAACATAAGTTTTTGCCTGAACATATGCGCCAGCGCGAGATGCCTCAGCTGCTAACCATTTGTCAAACATTTTTCGCTCAACTACGTGACCTGCAACCTTACCAAAATCAATTACAGCTCGTTCTCCGTTTGGCGCGACAACTATACACCCGTCAATATCTTGTCTTATACAATTTTGAGGGATGTCTAGATTCATTTGATCTAACATTCGAGAAGAAAGACCTTCGCCGCAGCGTTTAGGAGCGCCAATTTCTTGTCTCTTTTCTAGTAGGGCAACTTTTAATCCGTGCTCTGCACAGCGTTTTGCTGTTGCTGATCCTGCTGGACCTGCGCCTACTATGATAACATCGTATTCAGTCTTTAGAAGCATCTTTTTCCACCTTTATTGCGCCAACTGGACAGAATTTTGAGCAAATTGAACAAAGTGTGCATTTTTCAGGGTTGTTCTCTATTCCATTCTGCTCTGTAAAGGTAAGTGCTGAAACCGGACAGACAGATACACAGCCTGCACAACGTACACACTTATCTTTGTTAATGTCCCATGACATAGACCGATATTCTGCTGAAAGAATATAAATAGCTATGTTTGAGTGTTTTTTACGGGATAGTGGTGAGATTAAGTAGTTTTTGGTAAAACTTTTTAGAAAAAAAGATTTAAGGGGTTAATCTTTCTGGATCACGAGGAAATATAACTGCTTCTCGAACATTTGGCAAATCTAGCATTTTCATTACAATTCTATCTAAACCTAATCCAGCTCCACCATGAGGAGGTACTCCGAATTTAAAAGCATTTAGATAATATTCTATTCCTTTTTCATTCATACCCTTTTCTTTTAATTGTTTAATTAAAATATCATATCTATGTTCTCGTTGAGCAAGTGTTGCTATTTCCAAACCATTACACAATAAATCAGTTGAAAAGGTAATATTTCCAGATTTCATATGGTAAAAAGGTCTAGTAGACCATGGGAACTCTGTTAAAAATACAAAATCATGGTTGAATTTTTTCTTACAAGCAGCTGAAAATAATTTCTCTTGGTCAGATGAAAGTTCTTCTCCTTTTTGCCCAATCATCTCAAATGCCTGTTTCATTGTCACACGAGGAAATGGTGTTTTTGGAATATTGATTGTTTTTCCTAGAATTGATAACTCATTTTTTGCATTTTTCTGAATATAATTATAAATATATACAAATAATTTTTCTACTTCTGTGATTACATCGTCTAGATTTTTAATAAATGATATTTCAAAATCCATTCCTGTATATTCATTTACATGACGGTAAGTATGATGTTTTTCTGCACGGAAAACAGGAGCGATTTCATATACCTTGTCAAAACTAGATATCATCATTATTTGTTTATAAAATTGTGGACTTTGTGCTAAGTATGCTTTTTTATTAAAATATTTTACTTCAAAGACATTTGCTCCTGATTCAGATGGTGTTGAAATAAGTTTTGGGGTATTAACTTCAATATACTTGTTTTTTTCCCAATATTCTCTTGAAGCAGTAACAACCATATTCTTTATTTTGAAAATAGCTGCAATTTTTGGTTTTCGTAAGTCAATAAATCGTGAATTCAAGCGAGTTGGTAAATCAGCTGGTGTTTTTTCTGTGACTACCTCGAGTGGTAAAGGAGTGTGTGCGAGGTTTAGGATTTTTAATTCAGTAGGTATGATCTCCAAACCACCAGGTGCTGTTTTGTTTAGTTGGACTGTGCCTTGAACAGCGATAACTGATTCGCGCTGCAAACTTGCGAGTTTGCCACTAATCTCCTCACTAGGATTTTTAAAGATAATCTGGACAGTGCCTTCTCGATCAGCTAGTTGAATAAAGGTTAACTTGCCTACGTTTCTGATAGCTCTAGCCCAGCCCATTAGTGTAACAACTTTGTCTTGCTTTTGAGGCACTTCTCTAGAATAATGAGAACGCTTCCAACTACCAATTTCCTCAGCACTACTTGTCATAGTGTTTTTTTAGATCTGATTAAATATAAATACCCTGTTCAAGAATTATTATTTAGATTCTTATGGGTAGAGGTACAGCTAAACGCATGAAAAGAAAAGATTATTCACTTGTTTCTGAAAGCAGAGATAGCCATATTGAATATAGAGAGGCTGGAAAAGCAGGTGCAATAGGAGCTGCTGTTGGAATTGTTTTTGTGATGTACTTGCTTTTTGCGTTTAATGTTTTTGTGATTAATTCTGTTGCTTTTGTGCCTATTGGGGAAAGTTGTGAAAATGGTATGTGTGATTTTGATGAAAATTTTGATAATTGTCAACAAGATTGTCAAGGACCTAGTTGGGGAAATGGTGAATGTGAACCTCAATTTGCAGAAGACTTTATGTTATGTCCTAAAGATTGTTCAGAGACAATAGAAATTTGTGATGACGAAATAAATAATAATATGGATCCTGCTGTTGATTGTCTTGACCCTTATTGTTCTGAAAATCCTAATTGTTCATGTACACCAAGCTGTGTTGATAAAGAATGTGGAGATGATGGTTGTGGAGGTTCTTGTGGACCTGATTCAGCTTCTTGTCAAGTTAGTTATGGAACATGTTCTGTAAGTGGAACAAAATATTGTTCTGTTAATAATTATGGTAGTTGTCAAAATACAGTAGATCCTAGAATTGATAATTGTGCTGGGAAAACATGTGGTTCAGATGGCTGCGGAGGTTCTTGTGGAACTTGTAGTGGTGATGAAACTTGTTTGGGAGGAACATGTTCTCCTAATTCATGTGTTACAGATTTAGACAGTGATGGTTATCCTTCTAGTTCTTGTGGTGGTAGTGACTGTAATGATTCTGATGAAGATATTAATCCTGGTGCTGCGGAGATTTGTGACGGAGTAGATAATGATTGTGACGGGCAGGTGGATGAGGGTGGGGTTTGTTGTGGAAATGGATTAATTGATGATGGTGAAGCATGTGACGGATCAAATATTGATAGTACATGTGGTGATGTTGGATTTTATACTGGAACATTAAGTTGTAGTAATTGTCAGCTGATAACAACTGGTTGTACAAACTGTGGAGATGGTACAGTTAATGATGGGGAAGAATGTGATGGGACAAAATTAAATGGAGCAAGTTGTTCTTCTAAAGGATATGACTCGGGAGTGCTAGGATGTTTTGATAGTGGAGAATATTTATGTACATTTGATTATTCTTCTTGTGAAACAAATGCTATTTGTGGAGATGGTGTTCGTGAAGGTCCTGAAACTTGCGAGCTTGGAGATTTAAACGGGGAAACTTGTGAGTCACAAGGTTTTGGTCCGGGAACACTTGTTTGTGATACAAGCGAAACTGGTTCTTGTATGAGATTTATTACAGAAGATTGTAGCGAACTAGTTGAACCGAATAAGACAATTGAAAAAAATGATACTCAGACATCAGAGATAGAATGTTCAGATAATATAGATAATGATGGAGATGGTAAAAAAGACTGTGATGATTTAGATTGTGCTACTTCTATAGAATGTATGTTTTGTGGAAATACTCTTGTACAGGGTGGGGAACAATGTGATGGAACTAACTTAGATGGGGCAACTTGTGAATCTGAGAATTTTGAACTTGGTGGAGCATTGACTTGTGGAACAAACTGTAAATTTGATTATAGTAATTGTAAAACAGCAAAAGAGATTACTGAGAAGGAAGCTCTAGAAGCAATTCAGAAAGCAAGCAATGAAATTGATATTGCTAAGGCGCAGAAAAGAGATACAATTAATGCTGACAAGCTTTTGACTCAGGCGCTAAGTGCTTACAATGATAAACCTGCAAATTATTTTGTTGCGAAAAACAAAGCTGAAGAAGCTTTAGGAGCTATTGGTGATTTGATGGTAACTCCTGGTGATGGGCCAGTAGGAACTGTTCAATTAGTAATTGTGTTTGTAATTTTAGTTGTTCTTTTATTTGCTGTTATTGTAATACAGCGAAAAGGTTCTAAGAAAAGAAAAGGAGCTGCACCTAGAACTGGACAGCCTCCAGCACCTAGAGAAGAACCACCTGCACAACCTCCTGTTCCAGAACCTCAAGAAGGTCCAGAAGAGTATGAAGGGCCTATTGAGTAAGTTTTTATACCAGAATTTTCTTAATCTAGTTATGAGGTTATTAGGTTTAGTTATAACTTTAATTTTAATTAGTTCGTTGGTTGTAGGAGTAGATTATTTTAGTTATACAGATCTGGGTGATGAGACCCAGTCAAATGGAAAAGTTAAATTTACTGGCCAGCTAAGTGAACTAGATATTTCTGGAAAGCACTTAGATAATATTACTGTTGAATTGATTATGCGAGTAGAAGATAGTTCTGGTAGTCGTGATCTTTCTCCTCGAATTGTTAAGCAGAATTTTTCAAATTTAATTATTGATCAGACTTCACTAGTAGCAGATGTTGGTCCGTTTGATGTTGTTCCTGTAAGATTTGCAAATCCAGAAGTGGTTTCCTATTATCAGGGATTTGTTCCTAACTTGAATAGAATTAATTTTCTTTCAATTTATTCTATGATAGATCATTCACCTGATCCACTAATGAGAACTAAAAAAACATATGTTACTTTATGGGATAATAATGGCGGTGTTCCTGGAAATAGAATTATTAACTTCACGCTAGATGGGACAAATGGATATATTAAACTTGGGGATTATGAAATTGGAAAAAATATATTGACTCCGCTTGGTGGTGAAGTTTCGATAACAGCATATGAAACTTACTATATAATGATTAATTATTATTTTTCAGAACCTGCTGGACCATTTGGAATAGGAGTTGTTGGAAATAGTTCATATGATAATTTTGATTTTTATTCTAAACGTGTAATTCAAGGTGTTCCTGATCCTGATTATATGCTAATAGGAGTTGATCTTGCTTTTGAAACTGCTGTTTTGAAACCATATGAAGATTTTGAATATTTGTGGACACCAAGCTTAACAGAAAATAGTACTGTGTATTATAGTTTTAGGACAACAGCTGATTCTGAAGATGGGGGAATTACTTTACAAAGTGGGCAAAACAACTTTGAAGTTAAGATTTATGGAGATACTGTAATCAATGAAACTGGAAATGAAACAGACACAAACAATACTGACACTAACATGACTGGAAATAATACAAATATTACTGACTTGAATCAAACTGGTCAATGTCCTGTGTGTAGTGATTGTTCTGATTGGTCAGGATGTGTTGATGATAAGCAAGTTCGGCTTTGTGAAAAATGTGAAAGTTTTCAGTGTGTGCAGTATGAAGAAGAAGCTCTTTGTAAAGAAGATGCAACATGGCTTGATGCATTTAATGCAATAGAAACAGCTAAACAAGTTATTAGTTCGTTGACAGGAGTGGTTGATGTTTCTGATGCGCAGGAGTTACTGGACGAGGCAGAAGATGATTATGAAGTAGGGGAATATGTAGATGCATTTAACAAAGCTGAGCAGGCTAGGTCGCTAGCTCTGCGAGCAGATCCAGAATATGAAGAAAAGAAAGAGAGAGAAGAAGATATAACTTGGGCAATTGGTGCTGGATTTTTAATTTTTGTTTTGTTTATTGCATATACTCAGAGAGACAAACTTCTTGGTAATTTATCTGCTCGGGTTCCTGGGGTTAAAGCTGTTGCAGAATATCAGCCAACAAAGAATTTGTACAAGTGTGATTATTGTAGTGGATATTATCCATATAGGCGGGTTCGAAGCTATCAGGGTGGAAATATCTGTACAGACTGTGCAAAAGAACGAGATTTGATATGAAATTAACCTTTTAAACCAGTAAATTCTATTTAGTTTATGCGAAAAGTTCTAGGTATTGTGCTCTTGATGATGTTTGTATTATCTACATCAGGCATAGCTGATTATGCTGATTTTGGAGTTTTTTTGAGCGATGCTTACATAGATGGAAATATTGAGTATAATGGATTGCATGGAATAGAGGGTGCAGATGCTATTTGTCAGAAAGAAGCTGACGACAGAGGTCTGCCAGGCGGATGGAAAGCTCTTTTATCTGGGATTGTTTTTTCAACTAATCAAAATGTAAATGCTCGGGACAGGCTAGATCGAGGTTTGTTTTATACTATTGATAACGTAAACAGAACAATTGCAAATAGTATAACTGATCTTTTTGATGGGAGTTTAGATTATAGAATAAAGGATCGTAATACGTATAGTTGGACAGGTTCCTATAGTAATGGTAGCTCATATAAAAATCGCAATTGTGTTCATTGGACAAGTAATAACAGTAACCATGTTGGTATTAGAGGATATCTTTTTTCATCAGAAGAAGAATGGATTATTAATTCTGAAGGTGGTTATGATTGTTCATCTAAACAGCATTTGTATTGTTTTCAAACATATGGATATGATCCAGAACCCCAATGGAAAATTTTTATAAGTGGGCATGCTTGGAAAGGTAGAATATGTTATAATAAAGATGATTATTCTTCTCAAACTGTTATGTGTGTTGATCGTGAAGATTTGGTAGGAATAGAAGCTGCAGATACAACTTGTCAGCGCGAAGCTTGGGAAGCTGGACTAAAAGGAAAATATGTTGCACTTATTTCTGATAGTTCCCAATTACCATATCTAAATGCTGCTGACCGTGTTTGGGATTATGGAAAATTTGCAACTACTGGGGGAAATCTTATTGCAGAAACAAAAACACAATTGTTTTCAGGATCTATTTTAAGAGCACCACATACATTTGCAGATGGTGATGGTTATGTTTTTAGTTTGAGTAGGATGTGGACAGGTTCAACAAGTGTTGGTCAACAGACTTTGAGAGATTGTAATGGATGGACAAGTAATAGTAGTGGATTATATTATGATGCATCGTACGGACGTGCAAGTCAGGAAGGATCAGATACAGTCAATTGGATAAATGTTGCTGGTAAATATATGAATTGTGCTAATAATGGAAGAGTTTATTGTGTGCAAGTTCCTGACGGAAAAAAAGATTGTTCTGACAATGTTGACAATGACGGTGATGGATTTTATAGTAAGTGGTATTGTCAAGAAGATGGGAAATGGGATTGTGATGATACACATTCAACTGCTTATCTTGGTGCAACAGAAATTTGTGATGGGATAGATAATGATTGTGATGGGCAGGTTGATGAGGGGCTTTCTGGTTTACCGGAACTTTGTGATGGTTTAGATAATAATTGTGATGGGCAGGTTGATGAGGGGCTTTCTGGTTTACCGGAACTTTGTGATGGTTTAGATAATAATTGCGACGGGAGTGTAGACGAAGGACTTGATGCTTGGTACTGGGATAAAGATAATGATGATTTTGGAAGAAACACTAATGTGCAATGTGAAGAACCTGAACCACCTTTACATGGAAAATATGTTCAAGTATCAGAAGATTGTAATGATGATAATATTTTCATAAACCCAAATGCAACTGAAAAATGCAATGGTGTAGATGATGATTGTGACGGAGAAACAGATGAAGGATGTGTTATAGTTACATATTATCAAGATTTGGATGGGGATGGATATGGAACTAGTATTTCTGAGCAGAAAGAGTATAAAGCAGAAGGTTATTCTGGATGGGCAGAATCAACAGGAGATTGTAATGATTTGAATGTTGCAGTTAATCCTGGGGTAAGTGAGATCTGCAATGGTGTAGATGATGATTGTTCTAATGGTCCAGATGATGGTTTAGAATTTAATGATTATTTTGTTGATGGTGACGAAGATGGTTTTGGAAAATCATTAACACAAGTTACTTGGTGTAAAATAGAAATACCAGGTATAAATTATGCTTCTGTTGGTGGGGATTGTGATGATAGCGATAGTGGAGTTAATCCAAACAAAGCAGAAATTTGCGATGGAAAAGATAATAATTGTGACAATATAGTTGATCCTGGATGCTGTAATAATGGGGAACTTAATGTTGGGGAAGCTTGTGATTACAAATATGGAAGTTATCTTTCTGAATTAAGTGGATGGTCTTGTTTTGATTATTCTTCGTCATATGTTGGTGGGGATTTACTTTGTAATGTTGACTGTAAGTCAATTGATTCTTCAGAGTGTTTAACTCAAATTTGTGGAGACGGTATTCCTACTGGTGGTGAACAATGTGATGGGTCTAATACTAGAGGTAGAATTTGTGCTGATCTTGGATTTGATTATGGAACAGTTGGATGCTACGACTCAGATTCAGATTACTCATGTAAATATGATACATCTGACTGTGGAAGATATACTTGTGGAAATGGTAAACTAGATTCTGGAGAAGATTGTGATGGTGCAATAGTTGGTGGGGATTGTTCTGATCTTGGATATGCTAAGGGGAATTTAGGTTGTAAACCAAATTGTGATTATGATATAAGCCAATGTGTATCTGTTTGTGGAAACAATGTTAAAGAGATTGGGGAAATCTGTGATGGTAGCGACGTTGGTATTATGACTTGTGAAGCATCTTCTGGAATTTTTATTGGTGGGAAATTAGGCTGTTCAAATGATTGTAAAAAATATGACACATCTTCATGTGACAGAATGATTTGTGGAGATGGTGTATGTTCTTCAAATGAAAACTGTCTAGCTGATTGTAACAGTGTAAAGAAAAACAACACCCCTATTATTAGAATTGAAGAATCTATTTGTGGGGATGGATCACTTGGAAAAGATGAGTCCTGTGACGGTGAGAAATTAGGTGGTCTTGATTGTAGTGATTTTGGTTTTAACAGTGGAAAATTAAGTTGTAATGATCAGTGTAAATTTGATGTTGCGCAGTGCTCGTTTATTGAGACAGGTCAAATTTCAAATAAACAAAGATTGTCTGATTTGATAAAATCTATAAATGATGATATAATTCAAGCTAAGGTTGATGATAAAGACACTACTGAAGCTGAGTCGCTTTTCCTTGAAGTGATTAAAGATTATGCTAGTGAGGATCCTGATTATGTAGCTATTGAAGCTAAGCTAGAAGATGTGCAGAAGCTTCTAGAGGGGGGAACTATGATAGAAATTGATGAGTCTATTTCTCAGTATATAATAGGAATAATTATTTTAGGTCTTGTTTTGATGCTAGCGTTTGTTTTGAGAGGTCTGGGCGAGTAAATTATATAAGGTGGTATTTCTAAGTTTAGTTATGGTATTAGAAGACATAGTTATAGGTAGAGATCCAGAAACTCTACGTAAGTATGGAAAAACTGGATGTGGTTTTCTTGGAAAACATGTTGTAGGAAGTGGGTTTGAATCACATGTTACTAATCCTGTTCAGCTGGATTTAACTAATCCGCATGTTATGCTTATTCTTGGTAAGCGTGGAAGTGGTAAATCTTATACTGGTGGAGTTTTAGCAGAGGAAATTATGAATCTTCCGCAAGAAGTGAAAAAAAATCTTACATGTATAATGATTGACACTATGGGAATTTTCTGGAGTATGAAAAATTCTAATGATGAAGCGTTGCTTTTGTTAAAAAAGTGGGGAATGGAACCAAAAGGATTTGAGACATTTAATATAGTGCCTGCTGGGCTGGCTGGTTTGTATAGGGAGAAAGATGTTCCTTTTGATGATGTGTTCTCGATTAGACCAGCAGATCTTTCTGTTGGAGATTGGTTGTTAACTTTCGGGCTGGATATTTTTTCTGGTATGGGAATTTTACTAGAGCGGGTAATTTCCAAATTAAGTGGTAATTATAATATTAATGATATTATTAGGAAAATTGAATCTGATAAAAAAAGTAGTGAGAAGGAGAGGTTAGCTCTGGAAAATAGATTTTCAGCTGCACATAATTGGGGAATTTTTTCTGAAAACGGAACAGATATTGAAGCGCTGCTGCAAGGTGGTCGAGCAATTGTTCTTGATATTTCTTTGCAAGAGTGGAATGTTCGAAATCTTCTTCTTGGAATTCTTGCTCGAGAGATTTACCAGATAAGAACTAAAGCGCGCCGAGAAGAAGAATCTGAAAAGATTTCAGGTCGGGGTAAAATGAAAGTTCCTATGGTTTGGTTTATTATGGATGAAGCTCATAACTTTCTTCCTGCTCAGGGAAAGACAGCTGCTACTGATCCTTTGTTAACTTTAATTACACAAGGTCGTCAGCCAGGAATAAGTTGTGCGTTTATTACACAGCGTCCAAATAAACTGCATGCAGATGCTGTTTCTCAAGCAGATATGGTAATTTCACATAGATTAACTTCTAAGGAAGATTTAGATTCTCTAAGTTCGATAATGCAAACATATCTTTTAGAAGATATTCGAAAAGGAATATCTAAACTTCCAAAAACAAAAGGATCAGCTGTTGTTCTAGATGATAATTCTGAAAGATTATTTAATATTCAAGTTCGTCCTAGGGAAAGTTGGCATGCTGGTAGTACGCCAATTGCATTGGAAAAGTGATTGTATGAGAAAAATTTTAATTATATTAATATTAATTTTGATTTCCGTGCCAGTTCTAGGCGGAACAATTATTGAACCTGTTAATGGGAGTTTTCAGGGAGATGGTAATGGGTTTGTTATTTCAGATATTATAGCTCTAGAAGAAGGGCGAACAACAGGTGAGTATTATTCTCAAGTTATTGATGCAGGAACAATTGTTCAGTGGAAAGGGGTTGAGATTAATTTTTTAGAGTACAAAAATACTTCTGATGTTTCGTTGGCTGTTGTTATTGCTCGATCTGATTATGCTTTAGAAAATCATGCAATGCGTGTTGAGTTTAAGTCAAGAGGGAGAACTTTGAATGAACTATACATGAATGGAACAATTGAATTATTACATATAGAAGATAATGGAGAACCTGTTGATTATTGGATAGATGAATCTAGTCCTTATCTAGATGTTTGGATGAAACTTAATTTCACAGAGGGTGAAGAAAAAGAAATATTAGTTTTGTATGGTGATATAATTGGTTATGAACCTGATTGTGATAATGTTTTTATTTTATGTGATTTGTTAATTCATAGCAAACTTTTTGAGGGAAGTGCAGAAAATCAAATAAATGATTATAACGCATTAGGAATTTGGTATTGGTGGGAAAACTATGGAAATTCTTATTTTGAAAGGCGAGATTCAATAATATCTTACAAGTATGCACGAATAACAGATTCTTTAGATGATACAACTGTTTATGCTAGAAGTAAGAATCAATTGGGCAATGCAATTGTAATTGATAGTTTCACTTTTAATGATGTGGATATAACTGGGGGAGATTGGTCTGATAAATCATTGTATCAAACAAGGACAATTTCTACTGAAGATCTTGATGATTTTTTAAATTTGACATTTTATAATGAAAATAGTAATTCATTTTCTGTTATGGTAACAGATGTTCTTATTCGTCCTAGTAATTTTTCTGGTGAAGATGGGTATGAAGCATACAATGGAATTGCCCTAGAAGAAGATGGTGTAACTCTTGAAGTTATGACTTGTGAGACAGAAGATTGTATTGGTGGGAAATATGTTCCTGTTGATGAAAATCTTGGGGAACTTAATTTGTCAAGATATTTGAAATATAAATTAAATTTTGAAAAACAGGATTTTGTAGCTTCTGTTTCAAAAATTACATTTGATTATAATGAAAGCTCATTGCCTGATGTAGCTGCAGATGCTATAAACAGTTCTGAAGTTAGGATAAATGAGATAAAATCGCTAGGTGTCAATGTTACTGATGCTGAGATTATATTAGATAATGCACGTGAGCTGTTAGCCTCAGATGAATATATGGATGCTGTTAGTGTGGCTAAATCTGCTACAGCAAAGGCAGAAAAGCTTTATGAGGACTATCTGGCTGGACAAGATTCTGAAAAAATTATTGATGATAAAAAAGAAGATTATGAGAAAAATCAAACAAAAGCTCGAGCGCAAGAGTTATTAGATTTGGCTGATATTGCAATAGGTAATGCAGACCATAGTCACCCAGATACACAACGCGCTGTAATTATGTTTACTCAAGCTGAGTTAGCTTTTAATGCTAAGGATTATGATTTGGCAATCCAACGAGCTACTCGTGCTATGGATATCTTAAGTGGGAAAACTGTAGAGGAAACAGAAATAAATTTAATTGGTATTTTAGCTATAATATTTGGTTTGATTCTTGTTGTTTCTATTGTGTATTCTTTTGTAAAGGCTAAAGTTGACAGTGTAGAATCAGAGTAATAAACTATAAATCTTTCTTCTGTGAATTAATTACATGTTCTTTTGTCATCCTATGGTTGTTCCAGAGGCTATTGAAGCTCGGAAATATCAAATGAGTATTTTAGAAACTGCGCTCAAAGCTAATACTCTTTGTGTGCTACCTACTGGGATGGGGAAGACGCCCCTAGCTATTATGTTAGCTGCTGAGAGATTAGAGATAAAGGATTCTAAAATTTTAATAGTTGCGCCAACTCGTCCGCTGTGTGCACAGCATGAAAAAAGTTTTCGGGAGAAATTAGATATTCCTAAAAAACAAGTTGCGCTCTTAACTGGACAGATACCTTCACAGAATCGATATTGGTATTATAAAAATTTGAGAGTTATAAGCGCTACTCCTCAAACAATTCAAAATGATTTGCGGAGCGGTGTGCTAAACTTAAAATATTTTTCTCTGCTGATTGTTGATGAGGTTCATCGTGCTGTTCGTGGTTATGCTTATCCTTATGTTGCAAAAAAATATATGGAACAAGCACGCGATCCGCGAGTTCTAGGTTTGACTGCAAGTCCTGGGGGAAGTCAAGAAAGAATTGAAGAAATTTGTAATAATCTTTTTGTCGATAAGGTTGAGATTCGGACTGAGGGGGATAAGGATATTAAAGAATATGTTAAGGAAACAAATGTTGAAGTTGTGAAAGTATCGCTATCTAAAAATATAGAAGAGATTCAACAAAGACTGAAAAGTTTACTAAATAATAAACTTTCTAAGCTTCGTTCGCAGGACATACGTGCTTATAGTCGGAAAGATCTTCTTGATGCACAGAGAAAATTTTCTGGGCTGTTAAAAACAGATAAACGCCCGATCTACTTTCATATTATTTCGTGGATTGCTGAAGCAATTAAAATTTGGCATGCCGTGCAGTTAGTAGAGACGCAAAGTTTGTATGCACTTGGAAAATATTTTGAGCGTTTAGCAGAGAAAAAAGACAAATCAAGTCAACGAGTAATTGCTCATTTAGGAGATGTTATTGAGCGGTTGCCAACAATGGAAGAACATCCAAAAATAACAATGTTGAAAATTTTAGTTCGTGAGGAATTGAAAAAAAATCCTAATGTGAAAATAATTATTTTTTCTCACTTTAGAGATAATATTGATAAAATTAAACATGACCTTTCTCAATTGGAAAATTGTCAACCTGCTATTTTAATTGGACAGGCTGGTGAACGCGGGCTAAAGCAGCGAGAACAAATTGATTTGATAAAAGATTATGAAGCTGATGTGTATAATGTGCTGATAGGAAGTTCAGTTAGTGAGGAAGGATTGAACTTAGTGGGAAGTGATATTGCAATTTTCTACGAACCAATTTCTTCTGAGGTTAGATCTATTCAGCGCCGTGGTCGAGTTGGTAGATTTAAAGCTGGTAAAGTAATTATATTGGTAACAAGAAAAACAAGCGATGAAAGTAAATATTATTTGTCTCAGAAAAAAGAAAAAACAATGAAGCGTGTACTTAATGAAATGAGACACGGTAAAGGTCTAGAAAGGTGGCTGAAATGATTAAACAAATAATTAAGATGTATAGTGTACCTAAAGTAATTATATATGTGGATAAGCGCGAGCCACGGGTTGCAGATGAACTTTCTAATTTTGAATGCACTGTAGAGAAAAAACATCTTGTTATAGGAGATTTTATTTTAAGTGATCGTGTAGCTGTTGAACGTAAAACTTCACAGGATTTTATTTCAAGTGTTATTGATCAGCGTTTGTTTAAACAGCTTAATGAGTTAAAACAAAATTTTGAAAAACCTGTTCTTTTGATAGAGGGAAATAATATTGAGCGCGACGGAATAAATCAAAATGTTATTCGTGGTGCGCTAGCGTCAGTAGCGATTGACTATTCAATTCCAATTCTTTGGACTCGCGATATTAATGAGACAGCTGGGATGTTGTATTGGATAGCTCGTCGTGAACAGCTGGATGAAAAACGGACTGTTGCTATTCGCGGGAAGAAAAAGGGACGAAGCCTGAAAGAAAGTCAGGAGTTTTTAGTTGCAGGACTTCCAGGGATAAGTACTGTGCGAGCTCGTGAGATACTAAAACATTTTGGTTCTCCGATGAAATTCTTTACAGCTGAGGAAGATGAGCTGAAAAAAGTTAAGAAGGTCGGACCTAAAACAATTAAGAACATTAAGAAGATTCTTGGTTAGGTTTTAAATTCTTAAATAAATACCTCTGTTTAGTTTGTAATTGTTTATCATATTTTTTCCATGAAAAATATCTCCAGTTAGAAAATAATTTATCTTGTGGACTAAATTCATTTACAAAATCTTGGTATTTATCAGAATCCATTATAACACTAAGATGATATTGTGATCTTTCTGCATCTTCTCTTTCAGCGAAGACTGACATACGGTATGCAACTGTTGCTGCTGTTCCCATTGCAACTGGTAAATACCATAGTATTGGTAGAGCTACCATGATTTCACTAGAATTCTAATCTTTAAAAGTCTTGGTTCCTGATAGAAATCTATGACTGCTTATCAAGGATTGAATCCAGAACCTCAGGATTGCCCACATTGTATGAAAGAAATTCAAATACAACATCAACTGACAGTAGAAGGTGGTAATGAATATTGTACTGTTTGTGGATATAGTTCTTTAGAAGTTTCTTCAGACTTTCCTAGCAAAGATTAAAAATCCTGTGTGGCCGATCATATGGGTTTTAGGACGAGTATAGGTATTACCTTGAATTTGCCAGTTTCGCTGGAAGTTTTCTACAATTCTAATATGTTGGAATTTTTTCAGACGTGGAACAACGCGCTGTAATTGTTCGACGTGCAGAGAGTAAACTGCTAGGTAACCTCCAGGGCGCAGAGCTGACCATGCTTTCTTAATAACGCGTTCAGGATATTGCATGTCTAGCATTACTAGGTCAACATCTTTTGGTAAGCGAGATTTTGTAATATCCTTATTATATAGCTTAACTTTTAGGCCAGACTTATCAATATTTTTTCTAGCTTTTTCAAAGTGCTCTTTTCTTTTTTCAAAGCTTGTTACTTCGCAGCCGATGTTTGCAAAGAAGCTTGTTAGAAAGCCGCTACCTGATCCAGCTTCGACAACTCGGCTACCTGCGCCCACGCTAGTGAAAGCAGCTATCATAGCTGCGTCTTCTGGTAAAATAACTTGTGGGCCTCGGTCATATTTTTTAAACATAAGATCTCGCAAATTTGGTTCTAAAACTGTGAATGGTTTTTTACCTAACTTTATTTTTATACCAAAGCGCTTGCCTGATAGTTTATCTAAATCTACTGCGCCGTATTTGCAAGAAAATTTTCCTTGACAAGGAATTAAATATGATTTTTCTTTTCCTTGTAAAAGCACAAGAGATTCTTTCTTTATTTTCATATTAACAATAAGTAAAAAGAACTATAAAAACCAATGGTGGCTAAATTATTAAATGCTTGAATCAATTTATTTGATAGTTGCTATTCTTGGAAGCGGTCTTGCAGGAATAATAGATTTGAAAACAACTGACATACCAGATTGGATAAGTTTTGGGATGATTGGTTTAGGACTAATGCTGCATGGAGTGGAGTCTATACTGCTTGGAAGTGTTGATCCGCTTGTTTCTTCGATAATAGCTGTTTTATTTTTTGGGTTGTTTGGAGTAATAATGTATTTTACAGGAATGTGGGGTGGTGGAGATGGTGCTTTGTTAGTAGGTATTGGGGCACTATTACCTGTTTATTCTGGATATGTTGGATGGCTACCATTCACAGTAACTTATTTGATAAATGTTTTGATAATTGGTGCGTTTTACTCGTTGGCCTATATGGTTATTCTTGGATTTAGATGTGAGAAAATTCGAACTGTTTTCTGCAAAAAGATTTACAAAGAATATATTGCAATTGGTGGAACTGTTATGGCTGTTATTTTTCTTGGATATTCGATCTCAATAAAATTAAATTTTTTACTAACTGCAGTTGGTATGCTGGTTCTGCTGCTTCCACTAATCTATTCGTTTACACTTCTAGTTGAAAAGAATTTTTATAGACAAATTTCTTCGCGGGAACTAAGAGAAGGTGATATGATTGGCGAGGATATTCCTAGATTGAAAATTTTTAAATTAGAAATTCGCGGTTTGACAAAAGAACAAATAAAGAAAATCCAAAAAATTAAAAATAATGTTATAATACGAGAAGGAATAAGATATGGTCCTGTGTTTTTACTTGCTCTTCTTTTTACCCTTATATTTGGACTTCCATCGTTTTATTATCTTTGATCTGTCAAAGCCAGGTATTCTTAACAAAGGCAAAAACTTCTTTGTTTTTTCAATGAACTTTCCGTTTTTACCTCTTTTCTTTGCACCTGCTGCTTTTACTGCTTTAACCATTTTTTCAACTTTCTTTTTTATTTCTTTATAGTCACCGTCGATTTCAAAAGCTGTTCCTATCTGAATACCATCTGCACCTGCTTCTATTATTTCTGCTGCTTGTTTAGGTGTTCGTATTCCTCCTCCGCAAATAAATGGAATTTCTATTTGGGATTTTACAGTAGAAATTAATTTTGCAGATACCGGTTGTTCTGCTCCTGAACCTGCATCAATAACAATCATTCTAGCTCCCATGTACTGAGCTGCTAGAGCTGTGGCTGCAGCCAAGTCACCTCGATCTCTAGGAATTGGGTTTGCATTTGAGATCCAACCTACTGCTTTTCCAGGTTCTGCTATAATATAGCCAGTTGGGATTGGCTCGACGCCCATTCTTTTGATTATTGGAGCTCCTTGGATCTGAACTGTTGACATCCAGTAAACTTCTCGAGAATTCATTAGATACATGAAATATGTAGCATCTGCATATGGTGTAATTGTACCGACGTTTCCTGGGAAAAGGATAATTGGGATATTTACCTTTTCTCGTATCATCTTAACTGTTTTATCTAGAACAATACCCTGTGCTCCGATGCTTCCTCCTACTAGAATAACATCTACTCCTGCATCTGCAGAGGCTTTAGCTACTTTTGCACCTTTTTCAAAAGGTTGTTTGTCAGGATCAATTAAACTAAAAATAACTGCTCCATCTTTGTGTAGTTTATCTCTAATGTACTGTTCAGCTTTTCCTATTTTGCAACCATTCATAGTATCAGCTTAATAGGAATAGACTTTTTCCACTATTTAAATCTTATAGGGAAGAAAAAACTTTTTATATTAGAACTAGTTTCTGCTTGTGTGCACTAATCCAAGGAATGCTACAGCAACTAATGCTAGTCCCCATGGAAATGTTGGATCAAATGTAAAGAATCCTGTTGGTACTTCTGCGAATTGTGATATTTGGGATAGGATTAACACTGCTGCAAATACCAGAACTGCACTAATAGTATTTTTCATGAATTTCATGTATAACTTACCTCCAGTTTTACAGGCTGTTCAACTGACATAAACAAAGTGTTGAACATCATAATTATAGATAGGTAGTAAACCTATTTAAATCGGATATAGTCAGGTACGGCTATATGTAAACTTCTACAAAACCACCGACTATTACTAGAATAAAGGCGAAGAGAAGCAATTTGAAAGCATCTTTGAATATTAATTTAAATTCTTTGCTTCCTGGGGAGGTTCGCACAAGTCCTAAAGATAGAACTCCGCCAGCTATTCCTGCTAAGAAATATGCCAGAACTTCTATTATTGCGTGTGGTAGAATTCCAATTGTAACTAGCAGTAGCTGAGACTGTGCTCCTTGTCTGATAAATCCTCCTAAGTAAACTCCTAAAATTGAAGCGTTCCAAGAAAGTATGAATAGCCCGCCTGTTTCAATTAGGAAAGCTAATATGAATGAGAATGCCATGACTTTTAGATTGTTAACAATTATTATTGAAAGAAAATCTCCGCTAATTGCTTGGCCTGTTGCTGAATTAGCTAGATTGCTGATAGCTGATATTTCTCCTATTTGTTGGGAGAAGATTACTGACAAAATAGAGTCTGGTAATACCGCTGTCATCAGTAGAATTGCAAGCATGTTTCCGATAAAAAACCACATGAAGATTTTTATTAGCTCATCATATCTGTCAACTATGTTTTGGTTGATTAGATGTTTTGCTTGTTTTTCTTCTAGTTCTTCTTCTTTTGAGAAAACAGTGTAAATTATAGGAGCCATTGCAACTGTTATTAAAAGTGGGGAAATTACTCCTGAAAAAGATGGGAAAATAAAATATGCGACAAATGAACAGATGAGTGATACTATAAAACTAATTGCGATCATTTTAATTGGATGCTTGATTAGATCATCTGCTCGTATTAATGATTCTAATACCATGATAGGGTTTCGGGTTTTCTATTTATATAGATTTTTGCTGTTTAGTAAAGGTATTTAACTTTTAGATGACGATAGATTATAATGGATTCAAATTCTAAAGCGAGAAGACGATTGCCTGCAAAGGAAAAAAGCATATCAGATATTCAAGCAGACAAAGATGTTCGTGTCCGAATAACAGGAACAATTATTGGTTTGGATGGTGGGTCTTTGATGGTTGATGATGGAACATCTCAAGTGGAAATTTTATTTGATAAGTTAGATCTTTTAGAGGGATTTAAAGAAGGTCAATTAGTTCGGGTGATCACACGAATCTTGCCTTTGATAGATGGATATGAGTGCCGTGGAGAAGCTGTGCAAGACTTATCTGGAATAGATATGAATCTATATAAGAAAGCAAGGGAAATTATTGGTTGATGATATTATGTTTAGTGGAACAATGTCTAGTGGAAAACTTTTTCGAGATAGTATTGATATAGTTTCTCAACTAATTGACGAGGCTTCAATTAAGTTTACTCCAGAAGGAATTGAAATTTTAGCTGCGGATAGAGCGATGGTTACTGTTGTTGAGTTCAAGTTAGGTGCAGGTGCATTTGATGAGTACAACTGTGACTCGGAAGTTTCTATTGGAATGAACTTGGTTAACTTGTTAAGTTTGCTTAAGCGAAGTGGTGATGATAAGTTGCGACTTAAGTTGAATGATGAAAAGAATCGATTAGAGTTATTTTTCTCAGGTGATTCAGTTAGAGCGTTTACGCTGCCGGTTTTAGATATTCCTTCAGAAGATGTTCCTGATATTAGTAAATTTGATTTTCCTGCTAAAGCGCAAATACTTTCAAATATACTTTCTCGAGGAGTAGATGATGCAGATGTTGTTGCAGATTCTGTTGGCATGGAACTTGGTCAGGAAGGACTTAGAATGTTTGCACAGGGAACTTCAAGTAACTCTGAGTTAAAGCTGGATAATAATTCTGCTGGAATAATGAATGTTCAAGCTGGTGAAATGGTTAAATCAAAGTATCCTCTGGACTATATGAAAAAAGTTATGAAAGCTGTAAAAATTTCAGACCGTGTTTGGATTAGTTTAGGAAACGATTACCCACTTCGTCTAGATTTTCAAGGGGATAATGCTTCACTTTCTTTTATTGTTGCGCCGCGAGTTAGCGAAGAGTAAATCATTTATTTCAAAATAGCAAAAGAAACATTTTTTTTATTTAGTTAATTCTTGGAAAAATTCGCTAGGGGATTTTCCTGCGCTTAGTTTTTCCATAATGCAAACTTTTGTTCCATCTGTGTTCATTAAATTGTCAACTATGGTCTTAGCTGTGAATGGTATGTTGTTTTCTTCAAGAACTGCAACAGCATGTTTGCTAGCACACAGCGTAAACACTTGCGCGACTTTAGCGTAGATGAAAAGCAAAGAAGCACCGCGACCTATTCTCTTGTCAAAAATTATTGCGCCGGACAGGTCTTGCTCTTTTATTGCTTGGACTAGCGGGCGAAGCATGTGGTCACTTGATTCGAAAATAATTTGGTTGTTCTTTAGTATGACTAGCGACTTTCCAGATTTTTCAAATGTTTCAAGATCCATAACAATCACTTACAAAGCGGATAATCGCTTTTTATTTTTTTCATTGAGTAAAGCAGGAAGTATATGAAAATTGTGTCAATTGCTGCAATTAGAATTTGTACTAAGGCATGTCCTTGAATCATTTTTAAAATTGGCAGGGCTGTTCCAAAATAACCTAGTGGGATGAAAATTAAATTGCTTACAAAGACAGAGATAATAGTTGAGATGTTGTTTCGCAGCCACAATAAACCTCCGCGACTTTTCTTTTTCAATAGTGAGTACAACCAAATGTTCAGGCCAGATGCAACTGTGAAGGCGATTAGTGAGGCTAGGAATAACTGCGGTGAAAGACCTAGAGTTATTTGTGCTGCGGCGACTCTTTCGCTACTCATTATCGCAGCTGCTGGCCATTGTAAAACTAACCAGATTAATGGGACAGTAATTATTTGTCCGATTATTCCTGCAAGCATTGCTTTTCGTGCTTCACTTGGTCCGTAAAATTCATTTAGCGTGTCTATAAGGAAAAATATAATTGAATAAGCTAGGATTCCTGCTGGGGCGTGAAGACCAAATGGGAATTCTACAATCTTGGCTGAGGCTAAGACGTTAGAAATAACAGCTAAGCTAGCTATCGCTGAGATAGTAATCCAGCTGCCGTATTTTTTTCCTAGCAGAGCTATCATCGATGCTAGAAACAGCGATCCAGCTATCCATAAAAGAATTATAAAATCCATGCGAAGTTTTTCATACCAAACTATTTAAAGATTAGATGTAAAGATTTTGTAAGGTGATTCTGTGGAAAGAAATATTTTCTATGTAGAAGGGAAAACAAAACCTTTAGATCGTAATGTTAAGGATGTAGACCCAAACCAATTATGTCATGGAAGATATGGTACAGGTGAGATTGTTAGTGTTTTTGGACCTAAACAATTAGTTAGGGATATTTTACATGTACAAGCAGAGTCTTCTCAGACTCTTTCAAGAATTAATTCTGATTTAGTTCCTCAACAATATGCAGATGAAATAAGTAATGCTGTTGACAATGTTGATTATGATAGAGTAAAAGAACTTGAAGCAGAATATCGACATGATATTATTGCTATTAACAAGGCTCTACAAGAACAAGTTTCAGATGAAGCTGGTTCAGTTATACATCTTGCAAGAACAAGTGCAGACCCAACTGAATCTGCTACTGCAATACAATATCAAAAAGGTTTAGAAATTATTTGTGGGAGTTTAGAAAACTTACGAGATATAGTTTTAGAAACATCATTAAATTGGAAAAACATACCACACATGGACCAAACACATAACTATGACGCACTTCCAACTGTAGCAGGAAGACCGTTTTCTTTTTATGCTGAAATGCTTCAGAGTGATTTAGAATTTTTAGAATTTGTTTACAGTCATTCTATAAGAGGTAAGTGGGGTGACGCAACTGGAAATCATCACTCTGCAACTGATTTAGGATTAGATGGTGTAGAACTTCAAAAAGCTTATTGTGAAAGATTAAAAATAGGTTATATGGATGCACCTGCTCAAATTGTTGGAAGAGAATTTAAAATGGATGTTCTTTATACATTAGCACGAATAGGAACAACTGTTGATAATTTAGCTCATTATATAAGATGGGGTAAAAGCCATGATGTTAATTTATTTTATAACATGGGTAAAAAAGGTAAAGGATCTTCAACAATGCCACATAAAGATGCTGTAGGTGGAAATCCTATTGCAGAGGAACAAGCTGGTGCTTCACGTGGTATAGCAGTAGGAGCACTAAATGCTGCAATTACAACTGCTGTTTTCAGTTATGCTAGAGACTTGACAGCATCTGCATCTAACAGAATTATATTTGAAGATGCTTTCAAAATGTCAGATCATCTTATTCGTAGAATATCTCAAGTTGTTTATTCTTTAGGAATTGACACTAATCGAGCAGAAGAAAGATTTGAAAGAACTTACGGTGTTACAACAGCTCAAAGGGTTATGAATGCATTAGTAAGTTGTGATGATCCAATGCCTCGTTCTGAAGCTCATGATCTTTGTGGTGAATTGGCAACAAAAGCTTTTGATGAAGAACAACCTTTCCTTGGTTATTTGTTAGCTGAGCCAGAAGTTAAAAAAAGATTAAGTGATCAAAAAATCATGGATCTAACAGAAACTAAAAATTTCATAGGACAGTCAAAAGAAATTATAAAAACTGTTTATGATGAGTATCATGGTAAGAAAACTTTAGTTTAGTTTTTGTAAACAGCAGCCATAATAAGTGGAAGTAAAATTGTTATGTCGCCGTCGACAGTGACTTTTCGGGCTTTCTCAGCGACCTTGCCCCATGAAACAGCTTCGCGAATTCTAGCTCCGCTTAGAGAACCGTCTCGCTCAAATGCTGTTGTGATCCCAACTGCATAGTCAAGTCCTCCAGAAAATTGATTCCACCAAATTGTGTGGTGTTTTGAGATGCCTCCTCCTAAAATTAACGCGCCGGTTTTTCGCTCTTTGAATGTTAAATCGCTCAGCTCTTTTTCATCCCTTAACAAATCAAGTGAGAATTTATTATCTTGTGCGAACCATAACAAATTTGTTCCGAAAGCTCCGTCTGTTATTCCTGGAACAAAAACAGGGATGTTTTTCTTTGCTGCCCAGTAGAGAATTGACGATTCATCATTAACTGCAAGGCCGAACTCGCGGAGCAGTTCTCGACCGCCCCAAGTTTCTTTTTGATCAGACAGCTTTTTTAAAATCGCGTTCATGTTTTTTTCTAAAGGTTCGCCGTAAGAATTATTAGGAACTAAAATATTACCTAAACGGTTGATACCTTGTTGGTGTAATTTTGTGTCGTCAAGCTCGTAGGAACCGTGATAATAATCTCCACCCCACGCTCTTGCTAGGTCGTGGTCTAAAGTTCCGCAAGTAGTAATTATTACATCGACCATGTCTTTTTTGATCATCTCGACGATCACTCCGCGGAAACCTGTTGCTATAACACAAGCTGGGAAGGATAAGAATTTCAAACATTTGTCATTTTTCATGTCTTTGATTATCTGGACTGCAGCACCGAAGTTCTTAGCTGAGAAGCCTCCGGATCGCTCCATGGATGATAGTATCTCAGCCACAGACTTGCCTTCAACTGAATAGTCTTCAACTTTGCGGTCTAACATGAAAACAATAACAACAAGAAGGTATTAAAAGGTTATTTTTATTAGTTTAAGTAAAACACCAATTTTTTTAATAGATTTAAAGATTGTTCTATAATTTAATGTTATGGAAGCTGTTTATTTACATAGCGGTACAGAAGAAGCAAAAACAGTAGTTCATATGCTAAAAAGAGCTAAAATTCTTGGGTTAAAACAAAAAGTATACTCTATAGGAGATGATATTGATCTTACTGGGAAACGCCCAATTATGATTTGTGCTGATGGTAAAGAACATGGTTATTCTCTTGATCTAACTGAAAAAATTGTTGCTACTGGACAAAAGATAGATAAAGTTGGGTTTGATGCACATGAAGATTTCACAGAGGAATCTGAAGATGATCGTGCTAGATATGGATATGATATTGGTAAAGAAACACATTATTTTTCTTCGCACAATTTAGAATTATTAAGAAGTGGGTATTGTTCTGAAATACAATTTTTTGGGTGCAATACGAACAGATTTGTAGATAGTAAAAATAAATATGAACATGGTAAATGGATTAAAAAAAATAAATCAAAAATAATGTTTTCAAGAAAATTAGATGGTATAGATGAGATAAGGGATAAGACTTTACATGTTTCTGTAGACCTAGATGTTTTGGATGATACTCCATATGTAAATCTTACATGGTCCATTGATGGTGTTGTACAATATGATGATTTTATTTCTAAGCTTAGAACACTACAACAAAATAATAATATAATTGGTGTGGATATTTGTGGGTTTAATGTAGCTGATGAGGAAATTATGCTTAATTTGCCTGCTGTAAGATTGGCTATGAAACATTATGGTGATATAATCTCAATGTTCTCATAACCTTTTTAACTTTCAGGGGCCAAGCTATCGTATGACGCTTTCTACAGAGGAGATTGTTCGATATTATGCTCGCCCAGAGATTCAACGGGAGATTGTGAGATTTGCTAAGAACCGTGAAATAGGCGGACGGGCTCAAGATGACCGATTTTTCAGCAGGCCTGATATGATTCAATATCCTACTGATGTGAGCGATCGGGTTAAACAAGGTTATGCAACTTTTCACTGCTCTGTTGAGCACTGGAGCAATCCAATGACACTAGGACCAGAGCTGAGACCTAGTGATCTAGATGATCTCCGCACTGGCTGGGATTTAATAATTGACTTGGATGCTAAGCACGAGTTAAACCATGCTCGCGTAACAGCAACAGTAATTGTTGATTTTCTAAAAGAAATGGGTGTGACACCAACTGTGAAGTTCTCAGGTCGGCGCGGGTTTCATATTGGGGTTGCAAAGGAAGCTTTTCCTGAAGAAGTTAATTTTTCTTTCCTTTCTAAACGATATCCGGACATAACTAGAATTATTATTCGCTACATCAAGGAGAAATTAAAAAGCCGGATATGGGATGAGTTAGTAAAGCTTGAGGGATTGCCTGCTCTGCAAAAACTAGAGAGCTCAGTTGATCCTTACAAATTTGTAGATGTTGAGGAAAGTTGGGGAAATCGACACTTGTTTAGAATGCCTTATTCCCTTCACATAAAAACTGGAAAGGTTTCTGTACCTATTCCGCTGTTTAAGTTAAAGTCATTTGAACCTGAACAAGCTAGTATAGAAAATGTAAAGATTTTGCCGTTCTTGCAGAATGAGAAAGGTGAGGCAACAGAGCTGCTATTGCAAGCTCTAGACTGGGATGCAAAAATTAGTAAAATTAAACCACCTGTTAAGAGTGTTAAAAAATACAAATTAAAATCACCTATTCCAGAAGAATATTTCCCACCTTGTATCAAAGGTTTGATTAAGGGGATTGAAAATGGTAAAAAACGGTCAATCTTTTCGCTGATCACATTCTTGAAATCTGTTAATTGGGATCTGGAAGAAATTGATAAAAAAGTTAAAGAATGGAATAATAATAATCCAGAGCCTCTACCAGAAAGATTTATTATGACACAGCTTCGGTGGCACGAGCGCCAGCAACGGGAGATTTTGCCAGCTAATTGCGATTCTCAGATGTTTTGGCATACAACAACTCCCAAGCTTTGTCAGCCAGAAGAGCTTTGCAAAACAATTAAAAATCCTGTTAATTATGCTTACAAGAGATTTTACAGAATGCAAAGAAATAAAACTGTTAGGAACAAGGTGAAGTCATGAGTCTTATTACCTATGAAGCAATTCGTGAGGCACAGCGTTCAGAACAAGGAGACCAACTACAAAGTCTTCCAAATGGTTTTTTTGATGCTGTGAAAAATTGGATTGATTATAAGAAAGCTAAAGGTGATGATCTCTCGCTAAGAGAGATTGAAAGTGCGAAGAAACTTCTTGAAGAAGTAATTCACCGAAGGCAGAGAAAACTTCTTGTTTATTCTATTGGGGTTGTTAGAGGAGATGTTCCACCAGAGAATTTAGATGAAACTGAAAAAGAATTTTTCGATCAGGCAGTCTCTCTAGTGAAAGAATTTCGAACTCGGATGAGTGATAAAATTTTAACTGAAGATGGAATGGTTCAGAAACGCTTATCAGAAGTTTCTGATATAATTGAGCAGATTCGGGAAAAACCAGAACCAGTAAAAGAAGATATTGTTGAGAAGCCAATTGAACCTGCTAAAGAAGAGCCAGTTGTTACTGATATTCCTCAAGAACCAATAGCTGAACCTGTTCAGAATAATGATCTTTTAATGGGTCCTGCTCCTGAAAAAAAACCTGGGTTGAAATTGCTTGTAGACTTGCCTAAGTTTGTTGGTCAGGATTTGAATTCGTATGGACCTTTCAAATCAGGAGAAATAATTCATGTTCCTAACCAGATTAAGAATCTACTTCTTACGCGTAAGGTAGCTGAGGAAATTAGCTAGTTGGAATGTATTTAAATATAGTCTACCCAGAATATAGGCATACGTGATAATATGAAATACCCTAAAAAAGTTCGCAGATTTTGTCCAAAGTGTAAGAAACATACTGAATTTGATGTTAAACGTGAGAAAGTTGGGCGGAAACGTCGAGAAGACTCTGCAGGTCAAAGACGCTTTAATAGAAAATTAAAAGGCTTTGGAAGCTTTCCTAGGCCAAATCCTAAAGATCGTCAGAAGCCAACTCGAAAAGTAGATTTGCGATTTAAATGCAAAGAATGTAAAAAGACTCAAGTTATGGGTAAGGGATTCAGGGTTAAAAAGTTTGAACTTGTAAAGAAACATTAGGTGTTATGAATGGCTGAAACTAAATCAAGATTTTTGAAAGTAAATTGTGTTAAATGTAAAAACGAGCAAATTGTTTTTAACAAACCTGCTAGTTCTGTGAAATGTCTTGTGTGTGGGGAAGAGCTGGTTGAACCAACTGGTGGAAAAGGAAAAGTTAAAACTAAAGTTGTTCAGAGTTTTGATTAATCTTTAGTTGATTCGTCTAAAGGTATTCCAAGAAGTGTATTTACTATTTTTGCTTGCTCTCTAAGTTCAGCTTGTGTTTGTGGTAATTCTGATGTTTCTATTCCTATAGCAGGAAGAACTTCTTTTGCTTGGTTTTCGTCAATTTCAAAATCAGTTTTTTTTGGTCCGATATGATAAATCATTTCAAAAAAATAATCACCCTTATCAAAAAATAATCTATAAGATGTTATACCACTTTGAGTAAATCTATGATCGTCTATAAATTTTCTAAGGTCTTTGATAGGATCTTTTGGATCAAAATAAACAACATCAATTATATCATTGAATAACATTGTTTCTCCAGAACCTATTTTAAATCCTGCACCATCTATTCCTTTCAAATAATGAGAAGGTAGGTTTCCTCCGTTACAATAAACAGAAAGCCCACTTTTACCATATTGGATTTCTCCATTAGAAACTTTAACTACTACATTGTTTTCTGAGTCTGGGTTATATTTTCTAGCTGCTGCTAAAAATCGTTCAACATTATTCACTGAAAACACCACTTGTTTTTTCCAGCAAAGCTGGATGAATCTCTGCTCTGGCTGGTCTAGAGTAAAGCGAAACTTCAAGTGGTTTTTCAAACTCACCAGGATAAACAAAATGTATTTCAATGTCTTTTCCTTTGTGTTCTTCTACAAAACGCTGAGCTGTTCTGTTTCGGAAAAGTTCTCTACCAAGTCCTAATATACCAGTGCTAAATCCATAACCTCTTACTCCCACTGCTCCATAATCTGGTTTCAGTCCTAGAGCTAAAAGACCATTTACATAGTTAGACATGTCTCTGTCTAGGTAGACCACTTGCTTAGGGCCTGTTATTACTGGTATTGGTGTTTCTTCTTGAGTTTCCACACCGGATAGTAACCATACCATATTTCGCATTCTCCTGTTCGCTACTCTACTGGAGTAACACTTTTAAATGGGTCTACTGGGTTGCTCTTTGTGTCATATTTTCCATTATTTTCACAGGTCAAATCATTAACATGCCGTATAAGTGGTTTTAATAATTTGAATTTTTCTGATGTTTCTGGTAATTCTAATTCAAAAATCTTTAGAATTTCTGGCATACTTTCTTTTGATCCTGTAATTTGTTCACGTCCTTTTCTTCGATAAAAACAAATATCTAGTGGATTATAATCATCTGTTTCTAAATCCTGATTAAATCTAATGTTAATAGAATAATCTTCAAAAGTGCTCATTGTTTTTAAAAAATCGATTTTATTGAATTCCTGACTATGTGTATTAAATCTTAAATTAATTTCTTTAATATCTTCACTAGTTACTTTGTCAGCTTCACCTGTTATGGCAAAGTATCCACTATCTATTAATTTTTCTAGATATGGTATGAATTTTTCCCCTGTGATTCTTAATTCATAATTTTCTCTGTCACCAATATCATTTTTAGAATATTCTATTCTAAGTGGGCCTGATGTGAAATATAGAAAATGATCATTTTCTAAACCAATTTTATTACAGACAGCTGTAAATGCTTCTGCATTTTCTCTATATTCTTGAATATCTTTCATAATAATCAACGTCTTATCATTGAAAGTGGTATTTTATTGGGTATATAATTGGGCCAAAGAGTTTAAGGAAAACACCAAATAACCTTTTTATGGGTAATATTGGTGAAAAAAGCTTAACCAAAAAATCATGCAAAAAGCTGCATCAAATAACCTTTTTATGGGTGATATTGGTGAAAAAAGCTTAACCAAAAAGAGGGATTTTTACTGTTCCAAGCTTTAAAAACATTCATGTATTATTACTGACATGGCAGATTATCCTACAAGAGGGGAAATTGTATTAGGAAGAATTAAACGAGTTAATCCTTTTTCTGCAATGGTTGAGCTGACAGAATACCGCGGCTTAGAAGGTATGGTTCATATTTCTGAGGTTAGTACAAAATGGGTTAAAGATATTCGAACTCATGTTAAAATCGGAGCAAATGTTGTTGCAAAAGTTATGAGAGTTGATGAGCAGAGGGGCCACATTAACTTGAGTATTAAGCGTGTTCGTCCAATGGAAAAAGAACAGAAAATGAAAACTGTCAAAAATGAACAACGAGCAATTAAAATGTTGGACATGGCAGCTGGAGAACTGAAAGCTTCTGATGTAGAGAAAAGTAAACTTGCTGAACAAGTGAGAGATAAATTTGGTGAATTATTTGCTATTTTTGAGCACAGTATGACTGGCTCGGGGAAAACTTTACTTGAGAAAAAAGGTTTTGAGAAAAAATGGATAGATGCTATTGCAGAAATTGCTGAAAAAGTAATGGAAATTAAAGAGAAAAGTGTTAAGCTTGAAATTGATATGAAATCTTATGCAGGTGATGGTGTTGAGATGCTTAAAAAAGCTGCTAAGAGCTTGGACAAGGAAATTTCTGTGAAGTATATTTCTGCGCCTCGTTACCTTCTGGAAATAAAAAGTAAAGATGCAAAAAAAGCAGAACGGAAGCTTCGGAAATCTGTGGAAAAGATGAAAGATATTCTTGGGAAAGATGGGGAAATTGACATAATTGAGTGATGTTCTTGAAAATTAACAAATGTTCTGGTTGTGGGAAATATACTCTTAAGGAGAAATGTTGTGGGGAAGTAGTTAGTTGCCACCCGCCAAAGTTTTCTATTGACAAGGAAAAGAAATATGGTAAGTATAGGCGAGCTGGGAAAGAGATTTAAAGATTAGTTTCCTTTTTTTAGATATGTTTGATTATTTTATGCCAAGATGTTTAGTTTATTTTTGTAATGGGAATGATGATGTTAAATTTTCTGTTGAAAATCCCTATGGAAATTTGGAATTTCATTTTGAACAGCCTGAAGGTGCGAAGTTTGCTAATGCAGAATTAAAAATTGAAGCTGATCTTTTTATTGTTCCTGATCCGAATTATTGACATTAACTTTAAATTCTGGTCTGACTAACTAGTGGCAGGTGATTTCTATTAAAGAGACTGAAATAATTTGCAAAAAGAAACCTAAACTAAAAAATCCTATTTGTGTTGTAGGTTTGCCAGGCATTGGCCATATCGGAAGAATTTCAGTTGACTATATGATTCACGAGTTGAAAGCAACAAAGTTTGCAGAACTTTATTCTCCTAACTTTTTTCCATTTGTAGTTGTACATGATGATAAGATACATACTTTGCGAAATGAGTTTTATTATTACAAAGGTAAGAAACGGGATATTGTATTTTTAATTGGAGATTGTCAAAGTTTTGTTCCAGCTGGACACTATGAAACTGCTGGGAAAATTTTAAATTTTGTTGACTCGCTAGGATGTAAAGAAATCATAACTATAGGTGGATTTGCAACTGGAAAAATTATTGACAACCCAAGTGTTTACGGTGTAGCTATGGAAGATAAGCAAGCTAAAGCATTAACTAAGTATGGAGTTAAGCTGGATGTTGGTGGAAAAATAAATACAATTATCGGTGCGTCAGGATTGCTGGTTGGTCTGGGACAGAATATGGGAATGTCTGGTTTTTGCCTGCTAGGTGAAACTTCAGGATATCCTATTGTAACTGACCCACATGCTTCTGAGGCAGTTCTAGGTGTGCTGCAGAAGATTCTTAATGTTAAAATCAATCTGAAAGGTTTGCAAGATAAGGTTGATAAGATGCACGACTTTATACGGAAACTGGAAAAGGTTCAGAATCAAGCTATGGAGAAGATTAGTAATAAAGACGAGGAATTGAAGTACATAGGGTAAACCTTTTTATGGGGTATATTGGAGAAAAAAGCTTTAGTAAAAAACAGGTTCACTAGCACATTTATAAACATGCAAGAATACTATCGATTAGGCGATTATGATGAGTGAAGAATATTCTCGATTTGAAAGAGCAAGAATTATAGGTGCTAGAGCGCTGCAGATCTCTGCAGGGGCTAAGCCACTGGTAGATGTTAAAGACGAAAGTGCAATTAAAATAGCTGAAATGGAATTTGAAAAGGATCTGATTCCGTTAGATGTTAAGAGAAAAATGCCTGCAAAAGCTTAATATAACATTTTCTACAAGTATTAGGTATGATTAAAGATATGGAAATTGTTCCTATTTGGGATTCTATGGGACAGCCAAGTATCAAGGCTGTTGTTAAAACTGAAGATGGTGTTTTTTCTGCTTCTAGTCCGAACCTTGTAACTGGAAAAAATGAGTTCAGATTTCTAGATTCAAATTCTGCTGTTAAAAAATTTCAGGAAGTTAAAAATAATTTTATTGGAACTGATGAGCACAGCTATGATATAGTTGATGATAAACTGAATAAAATCGGGTTTAACAATATTGGTGCGAATGTTTCAGCTGCAATTTCTAAAGCTTGTGTTAAAGCTGGTGGTCACGGACGCGGATATAATTTGATTAACCCACAGGCTAATCGTTTTCCTGTTCCCATGGCTGCAATTTTTTCTGGGGGAAAGCACGGTGGCTATTGTAGCATAAAAAACTTTTTTGTAATCCCTCGAGTTGGAACTGTTTATGATGCTGTTAATGAAAATTATAAATTTTGGAAAGACATGGGAGAAATTTTGAAAAAACGCGGAATGATTTTAGGAAGATCTTCAGAAGGTGGGTGGATTGTTCATTTTACAGATTTGAAAACTCTTGAGTTTTTATCTCACCATGCTGGGCAGAGAAATTTAGGAATTGGTTTGGATTTTGGTGGGTCTGAACTTTACAAAAATGGTCGATATGTTTATGAGAAAATTGGTCAGAAGCTTGATGGTGGGGAACAGCTTGAATTTATTCGTCAGATGGTTCAAAAATATCATATAAGTTATATTCAGGATCCTTTTAATCCAAATGATTTTACAAAATTTGCAGAACTGAAAAAGAAATTAAGGATTCCTGTTATTGGTGGAGAATTGTATGCAAGTCAACCAACTCGTTTTAAGAAAGGTTTGAATTATAGTTCCACGTCAGGAATTAGTTTGAAGATGGAACAGGCTGCTACTGTTTCTCGTATTGTTCGGTTAGTTGATAATGCACGTGAAGCTGGGCAAATAACTGTTTTATCTGATCAGGAAAATGAAACAGAAGATGATTTTCTGGCTGACTTAGCTGTTGGAGCTGGAGTAGATGTTTTAAGATATGGTGTTTCTGGTTCAGAGCATATTTCTAAGATTAATAGACTACTTGAAATCTGGTATGATGTTTCTTCTCGTGGAAAACCAGAAATGGCTATGCCTGGAATCTAGTAAACTGGTGCTAGTGATCCACAAGCTGCGCACTGGGCGTGGTTGATTTCGCGTTTCTTAACAAAGTAAAATAATCTTGCTCCACATCTGCATTGGAGTAACTTCTCTTCTGGCATCGAATATTTTGCTCCTTCGGGCTTATAAGGCTTTCCAAAACATGTTTTGGGAAATACCAAAACTTATTTAAGGGTTAAACCTAAATTAGATAGATTAAATAGGTGTAATTTATGGCTATGAGTGATACAGGTGTAAGAATTCCAGTTTTACCACATGGTCCTATCACAGATGGTACTAATCAGTTTTGGGCTAATGGTAGACCTTTTTCTATTCAAACTATTCCTGCGATCACACTTGGAGAAAGAGCATATTCAATAGGATATGGAGTTGCTGAAGCAACTTATGGTAGAACAGATAAGCCATTTCTAAATGATATGATCAAGAAGTATTATGGTTCTGGAAATGCTGTTTTGATTAGTAATAGAGGTGAGGTTGTTGCTTCTTCTGTTTATAGAATTCATGCTGAACAAGGAATGATGGAACTTTCTTATGGATTTGTTGAAGAACCTTATCGAAATGGTGATTATAAATTTGGAGACATTATGCTTGGTAAAAATATTGAGTTAGCTGAAAATTTAGGTTTAGGGTTTTTATTTGCAAAATCAAATTGCGCACCTGGTTTGAAATCTCTTTTAAGAAGTGGTTTCAGAACACCTTTACTTGGTTCAGATATTGGAAATATTCGCAAAGCTTTAGTAGATATTGGATATTATACTGATGAAGAATTGAGATGGTCAATGAGTGAAAATAGTTTTTATGATAAGTATTCTCCTTTGAGAATTGAATCTGATGAAGAAGAAGTAAAGAAAATTATGTCTCAACTTAGTGAGAAAGAAATGGCTTTTCTTGCTAGACCTATTCATCAGCAAATGATGTCAGAACATAATCCTGATATGTCTTTACCAATTCAGGATTCTTTACAACTAGAACCTTCACCGGATCTTTCATTTGCGCAATATGATTTGATATCTTCGCAACATGCTGAGGGACTTTGAAAATATCTCCTTCTATAGCATTTGATTCTTCAAATAACTTATCCATTTGTTTTTCTTCTTTTTGTGATAATATTGCGCAAATTGCAACATCATTGTAAACAGAAATTATCATTCCAAAATTATTTGGTGCACCAATTTTCATATTTTTTAATCCCATAGATTCATCTGCAATTTTTACCATTTTATCCATTGCAGTGTTTCCTGAAACTAAAACGTAAAGATCTATATCTTTTTCTTTTATCTTATTTGCTAGATCAATATTATCTTCTGTGTTGAAAATTCCACGTGTTGCATGTTTTACTAGCCATGATATTGTATTTTTTTCTTTTGGATTTGCATTTTTTATAAAATGGCTCATGTAAGTTCTTACAAAATTTACATATTCTTTGTATGATTTGAAATGTAGGGTTCTAACATCTCCTACTTTTAGGTCATTTAGTATTGGTTCAATTTCATGTTTTATTCTAATGTTTTCCATTTTTGTGCAAGTTGAATCTACCCAGCGATGGGATAATTCATATCCTGTTTTTTCTTTTAATATTACAGAAGTGGAAACTAGCTCTGACAGAGAGCTGTATACACCGTGATATGACATTGAGATTCCGGCCTTTTTGATCCTGTTGTGGATCTGTTTAGCTGTTAAAGGGTATTCTTTGGTCAAAATATCGATTATAAGACCCTTTGTAGATTTGTCTAAAGTTAGTTCAGTAATCATTGAAATCCGCTCGTTTTTTAGCAGGAAACCAAATAGATTTGGTTTATCTGCATACTGAGAACCTTTCTTTTACCAAGGGGTATTATACTGTTAGAAAAGTGGCACAGTATAATTACAAAGTTCGGATCGAATCTTTAAATACAGTAAGTAGAGTTTATACGGCGATGGACGAGATTGTTAATCTTGAGGGATTTCTTTGCCTATCCTAAGCCAGACACGTCTTCTACATCCTGGACATTCTATTTCTTGGATGTCATCTATTCTGAGCATATGGAAGATGTTTCCACCACAAGCACATTTTAACACTTCTTCTTCTGTCATGTTAGATAGATAGTGTGTGATGGGGATAACGTGTTTTAAATTAAATTGGGTATTTCCTAATTTTTCTATTAAAAGCTTAAGCAAAACACCAATTTTTTGAATACATTTAAACTTCTGCTACCTAGGTCATTTGGTTTGTATGGAAGAAAGACTAAGATTTAGTATTCAAAGGCATGAAGATTTGAATTTTGATACTTTCCAAACCGCTAAATTTATTTCAAAAAATCTTTACAATGATGGAACAGCTACTTCTGTTTTGATGCAAGGAACAGTTTTAGATAAGCGTGGTATAAATTTTCTTTCTTATTATGATTCTAATCTTATTGGTTTTTTTCAATCTGTTCCATTAGAAAACTGTGAAACTATGTATTTTTCTATGGGCGTAACTGATCCTGATTATAGAAATAATGGATTATATTCCAAAGGAATTGATCTTAGAATAAAAGAAGCCAGAAAAATGAAATTAAAATATTGTGTTCTAAGAACTGCAAATCCATTAGTAGTAGAAATTTATAGTGGGATGGGGTTTTTACCTCAAATTCCTGAAATAGTAAGCAGTTTTTATAGAAAAATTGCTGAAGATTCTATAGGTGAATATAAGAAACATCATGTAGATGTTAATGAATTTATGGTTTCTAGTGGGAGAACAGTATCAACATACGGATTTATTCCTACTTCACAACCTAGTTCAAATCAAGAAATAAATGACTTTATGTCCAAATATTTAGATAAAGAAAATGGCGATAGATTAGTAATGATCAAAGACTTATCTAAATAAAAATTTTATTCTGTTTTTATAATAATCTGCTAACTTTTCATCTTTCATCATTATAACATGAAATGGGTTTTCTTCTTGAATTAGTTTACATAATTTTGTTTTTTCGTTAAAATCCTCTAAACTTTTCATATTATCACATATCGAATCCATCTTATCCATAAGTTCAACTGACCGTATTACATAAAAGACAGTATCATTATATATGTAAATTGTATTTTTTGAAGAATCGTTGACATTAATTTTTGCAGTTTTTATACCTTGGTCGTTATAGAATTTTAACATCTTTTTATCCAATAAAGAATTTCCGCGTATAGCAATGTAATAACCTATTTTATTTTTGTTTATTTTGTTTAAATTAGAAATTCTAGTTTTAGTATACATGAAAGGTCCGAATACGTGATTACCCAACCATAATATTTCATTATTATCTCCTCGACAATTATCTATAAATTTTCCTCTTACTCCGTTTAAAAATTCTAAAAACATTTCAAGACTATTAAATGACAAGACTTTAGCATTGGTCATATTGGATACTTGTTCGAAATATGGATTTTCTTTAAGAATTTTTTTATTATCCATTCGAACCATAAAATTAAAAGTCCTCTCCACCCAGACATTACTTACAGAATATAATCTATCGTTCTTAACCATTATACCTTTCTTTACCATATCCTGCATTTTCTCAAATACTTTGTGATAGGTAACTGTTATTCCTGCTTTGGTTATTGAATTATAGACGCGTTTAGCAGAAACATCTGGATTATCTTTAACAGTATTTAGAATTAGGTTTTCTACAGACTTATCAGAAGTTGCTAACATAGGTAGCATAATAGAAAATTTCGGAACACAACCTTAAATACCGTCTAGAAGTTTATACGTTAATTATCGTTGTACGTCACTTGACTATCTTTTCAAAGGTTTGCAGTATTTTCTTAATACTAGCTCTAGGTTTTTTTGGTGGAAGAAAGTTGTTTTGAACTTTTGTGTCTTGTTTTTGTCACTATATAATTCTAATGAATTATTTTTTAGTTTATAATATCTAAAATCTTTCCATTTTTTAGATCTTAATAAGTGATGTATTCCTTTTTTGTCAAATCTTATTTTCATTGGAATAAATAGCAACAACCCAAAAAATAAGTAAAACCATAATGGTTCAAATGTTAAACTCAATCCAAAATTAAAATAAGAAATTAATAAAAAAATCAATACAAATTTTCCATATACAAATAAATTAATTATACCCAATACCCATATTTCCCCTTTAGGATTTTTCATTCTTTTTCACATCTCCTTTAATATAATCTGTTAGTGTATTTACTTCTTTATAGAAAAATATAGTTGCTGGGTCTACTATATCTTTTGTTATCCAGTGTTTCATAGTATCTATGTAAGAAAATATTCCTAATGATCCTGCATCTATTAGATTTGAATTTTTTCTTGTTTTTAATTTTTCTTTTATTATACTATTTGATTTTATGGAACCTTCTTGTAAAGAATCTCCAATCATTTTAGATATTATTGAGAGGCTGTAACATGTTGTAGCTAGTATGGCTGAAAATATTCCAAGAGATATTGATAGGATACCAGTAATCTTTTCAATAATTTCAGGTCCTATAATTATTTTTGCACTCTCTGAAAAACCATCGCCTAAATCTTCCCACTTCAAACCTTCTCGTGTGAACCAGACACCTAATTTATACAAGCTTTTGTTTTGGATTAGCGAGCTTGACAATGGAACTATCTGTGCATCTGCCTCAAGAAGTTTATTATATTGTTCCATAGTTAGATCTGAATTTCTTCCATAGACTGGTCTAATGTAACTTCCGTCAACATGTTTTCTACCTGAAGGTGCTGTTGGTTTAGAGTAATCTGCAGGTATGTTATGATAAGCTAAAATTTCTTTTGGAGAAGAAACAATTTTCTTGAATTTATTATAATAATCATTTGCTTCGTCGGTTACGTTGTCAGCTTTATTTTTAGCATATTTTTCTAGATCAGATAAAGATATTGGTTTGTCATATGGTTCTTTTTTGGTCATGTACAAGAATAAGGCAGTTAGTATTGAGCTGGCTGCAACTATTCCAACAATTAATAATCCTGTTTCATCATCGCTAGTATCTGCAACACCCAATACAGAGCTGAATTCAAAATCATTCCAAGTTAAAATTGAAATTAATGAATCATCGCTCTCTCCCTTGGAAGGGAGATATGGAAAATCTTGTATTGTTTCGTCTTGGGAAGAAACTGTTATTTGTTTTGTTTGTCCGAAAGCAGAAATAGTATAATCTCCTATTTTTTCTAATAGCACTTGAATAGAATATGTTTTTTCTATATTTGGTTTTTCTTGGTAGCATTGTTTATCAGAATCGGAAATTATTTTATAATATGAAAATCTAGAACTCTTTATAGAAACTTGTTCATTCACAGACCAAGAATATTTTTCACCTGTTTTTATTTTATTTTCTTTACAAACAATTTCCAATCCACAAATTTTATCTGTTCTGCATTTTTCAATTTGAGAACAAGTCCATTTGTATGAGCAAGATCGATAACTTGAACAGACATTCTCGTTTCGACAATCTAAAAATTTTGAACAAACATATTCACTTTGTTCTTGCCAATAACCGTATTGGGTACATTGATATTTTGTTCTACTTGACCAACGACCACACCAAAAAGGAAAAATAACCCAACTAGAACAATAACTTTCTCTATAAGATCTCCAAGATTTGCATTTCGATTTCCAAACCAATCTTTTCTGCCATGAGCAAGAATTTTTCCAAGAACATCTATTTTGCCAAGAACATGATTTTATGTTTTCGCAAATATTATCTAAACCACATAGTTCATCTGCCCAGCATGTTTTTTCATTGTTACAAATATTTTCTTCACGGCAAACCTTTTCTGTTTCAAGACAATCACCTTCATAAATTAGCTCTGGATTTATTTTGAAATTAATATTTACTTGGCCTTGAAAAACTGTCGAGGGAACTTCTATCTCTCCATAAACAGGTAAAGCTAACACTAGGAAAAATACGACTAGAATAACAAAACTTGCTTTCAAGCTATCACTTTATTACAGTTAATTAAGTTTTAAACATTTATATACCAATGCAAAAGCTTTTTTATCTTTTGTACCTATTAGTAGTGATACATATGACAAGAGTTGCTTTGAAAAGTAATAGAATGTTTAGACATCTGATTTGTAAAGATATGGTTAGAGGTAAATCTGGTTTTGATAGATCTGGGTCCAGAAGATTAGAAATATATTTTAAAGCATTTGGCGGACTTGGTTATACTGGACCGGGTGCACAATGTTATGAAAATTATAATTGTAATGAAAGTTCTTGGGCAATAATTAAAGAAAAGAATAGATACAAGTTAGAAAATTTAGATGATAGTAGACAGATTAGATTATTTCAGATTTGTAGTTCAGAATTTACAAATAAATATAGAATTCCTATTTCACCAAGTGATAAAAAATTTGCAATTTTAGCTAAATTTTCTCAAGCAGATCCAGCTAAATATTATTTTATTGTGAACTCGCCATCTTTTGGATTAATTAGAAGCGGATTTCATTTAGCTGACCCATATCAAAAAGCTGGAATAAGAAAATTTGTTAGAGAAGCATCTGATGAGGTTTGTTCTGTTGAAGTGTATGATGGTATGACTAGTTGTTTTGATATGGCAGTTGATTGTAGAAAAATTCATGATAGGGTACTTGTTCCAATAGATATTACTTCAATGGGACATGATTTGGAAATAATTTATGGAGAGGCTGCTGATGCTTAAATCTGAAGTATATGGTGACTGGAATAATGTAATTCATCTTCCTAAGGAAGTTGTTTCTGTTAGAAGCACACATATGCAAGATTATCCTGGAATTGTTATTCAAACTGAAGCTAACCGAAGATTAAAAACAAAATATCATGGTGAGTTTAGATCTCCAATGTTCAGAATGTTTAAGAATGGGGCTTTTAATTATGTTCCTAAATTTAGGGAGAGATATGTTCAAGATGGTAAACTAGACACAGATCGGGTTTATGATAATTTTATGAAAAATGCAAAATATCCTAAAGGCGCATTTATTCTTTTGTGTGTTAAGATGGATTTGAGTAAGAAAGAAAAAGTTGCTTTGCTTAAAAAACATTCTAAAGGCGATGATGACTTTTACAATTTGAAAAATGAGTTTAAGGTTAACTCTATTCAATAAGTTTATAAGATTTTGTTTCTTAAGGTAGGGTAGGTGTGAAAAATGCTTATAATTAATAAATCTGGTTTAATGTATCGCGATGCTGCAGAAAAGCAGATTGAAATTGTTCATTCTATATTAAGGGGCGATGCTGACCCAGTTTATACTAAAAATATTGATATTGTACCTGATTATTTGCATGCTATTGGTAATAATATAGAATTTGCTAAAAAGCTTGGTTTTCATACTTCAGGTATAGAATTATCATATGGGCTATTGAAAATAAGATATGAAATGTCAAGAAAATAATCTCAGGGCCTGTGGCATATATTTAAATAATCTATGGGAGATAGGTGTGTATAGTTGATTACATGGTTAATGAAGAATATTTGTCATCTGGAGTGCATATTGGGCTTACGCAAGTTACAAAGGATATGAAGAAATTTGTCTATAAGGTCAGAAATGATGGGCTTTCTGTTCTGGATGTACAGGAAATAGATAGACGAGTAAAAACAGCTGCTAAGTTTCTAGCTGGTTTTAAGAAGATTATAATTGTTTCTCGAAAGGGAGTAGGTAAAAAACCTGTTATGAAGTTTGCTGAGGCTATTGGTGCAAAAAGTGTTATTGGGCGATTTTTACCAGGTATCATTACTAATCCTTCTTTTAGAGCTTATTTTGAGCCGGACGCAATAATTGTTACTGATCCTGCAATAGACAAGCAAGCTGTTGGGGAAGCAGTAAGAATGCGTGTTCCAATAATTTCTTTGTGTGGAACAAACAACGAAACAAAAAATATTGATTTTGTAATTCCTTGTAACAATAAGGGAAGAAGATCAATTGCAACTGTTTATTTGGTTTTAGCGCGAGAACTTTTGAAAGCTCGTGGTGACATAAAGTCAGATACTGAATTTACTTACGAACTAAAAGATTTTGAACCAAATGATGAAGAATCACAGGAAGTTCGAAGAGAGAAGCCATCACGAAGACGATTTGGCGGACAAAGATAATCCTTAAAAACGCGTAAAATAATAGTTCTGTATGGATCTGAAGAAGATTATTCTTAAGCATGCTTTGCTGAATGCGAAGGAGTATGGTCAAGCTAGACAAGGTAGTGTTCTGGGACGGGTGCTGGCTGAGTATCCAGAAGGGAAAAAAGATATTAAAAATGTTGCTAAGGAAATTGGGCAAGCTATTGGAAAAGTTAATAAAATGGATGCGTCTAGCATTGAAACTGAGCTGAAAAAGTTTGGAAAGATTATTAAGCCTGTTAAAAAACAGCGTGAAGGTCTGCCGCCTCTGAAAGTTAAGGGTAAAGTTGTAACACGATTTCCGCCTTATCCTTCAGGTGCGTTGCACATTGGAAATATGAAAGCTGTTGTTGTTTCTTATGAATATGCAAAAATGTACAAAGGAAAATTTGTTGTTCGGATAGAAGATACTGATCCTAATCCAGAGAAAGTTAAGAAAGAAAATGTTGAATTTATTAAAAAGGATTTAGAAGTCATGGGAATAAAATATAATAAATTTTATTTGTGTTCTTCTCGGTTTGACAAACAGTATAAACTTGCTGGGAAACTTTTGCGTGAGAATAAATCATATGTTTGTACATGTCCGCCTGTTATGGGTGCAAAAGGAAAACACTCTTCTGCGCACAAGCGAGAGTGTGCTTGCCGATCAAGAGAAGTTAGTGACAATCTAGATTTGTGGAAGAAAATGCTTGGGAAGAAAATTAAACCACAAGGTGCGGTTGTCCGCTTGAAAACAGATATTAATGATCCTAACCCTGCTATGCGAGATCCAGTAATAATGCGGATAAAAGATGGTAAAAATCCTACAACTGGTAAGGAACACTGGGTTTATCCTTCTTACAATTTTAATTCTGCTATTGAGGATCGGGACGAAGGTATCACACATATTTTACGAGGGACAGAACATGCTTTCAATACTATTATCCAAAAAAAAGTTTACGAGGCGCTAGGGTGGCGGTATAATCCTGTTGTAATTAATTTTGGATTTTTGTATATGCCTGGAGAGAAGGTGCATAAAAGATTTATTCGTGATGCGATCGCAAAGGGAAAGTTTACTGGTTGGGATGATCCGCGACTTGGACAATATGGATTAATACGGGCTTTGATACGTAGAGGAATTCAACCGCAAGCAATTAAAAATATGATTATTGAAATGGGAGTTAATGCACAAACTGTTCATTTTAAATGGGAGAAATTATGGACAGAGAACCGGAAAATAATTGATAAAAAATCCAATAGGTATTTTTTTGTTGGTGAACCAGTTGAGGTGAAGTTAGACAAGCTGGTTGAGAAAGAGGTTAAAGCTCCTCTATATCCAGGAAAGAAAAAATATCGAAAAATAAAAGTTACTAAAAATATTTTAGTGGAGAAACTAGACTTGGTTGCTCACCGCGGTCGGGAAGTACGTTTAATGCATTTTTGTAATTTGAAGGTTGACCACATCGCAAAAGTTACTGGAAAAGCTGTTAAAGCTGTTCCGAAAATTCATTGGGTTCCTAAGAACGGAGTTAAGGTAACGCTAGTAATGCCAGATGGTCGAGAAGCGCGGGGTATTGGGGAGACCAGTTTAAAGAAAGTTAAAGTTGGGGAAACTGTCCAGTTTGAGCGAATTGGTTTTGCTCGGCGCGATAAAAACGGAAAGTTTTATTTTGCTCATAGGTGAAGATGTATGACTTTGAAATCAGAAGTAAATAAAATTAAAAAACGGAATAAACGAGTTGAAGCTGACAAAGCATGGGAAACTAGTAAAACTCGTCGGGCAATTATTTCAATTGCTACTTATTTGATAATTGTTTGGTGGCTTTATTTGGTAAATGATCCTAGTCCTTGGATAAATTCAGTTGTTCCAACTGTGTTGTTTGTTTTATCGACATTGACTTTACGATTCATAAAATCCTGGTGGATAAAGAATTTTTATAGGAGGTAATGGTGTGAAAAATTTTCATTTAGCAATTGGTGGGCTATTTTTAGCTTTAGTTGTATTGGTTTTTTTAGCTGACTATTTGGGTGTGGGATTGATTTAATGAATAGTCTTGTTGTGGCAGCTATTGTTGAGTTTGGAGAAAAGGTTCTTGTAGGTAAGAAATTAGAATGCGAACATCCTGCTGGCTTAGGTGGGCAATGGCATCTTCCTGGAGGTCGGATGGAGAAAGGCGAGACCCCGTCCCAAGCTATTATTCGAGAGATGAAAGAGGAGACTGGGCTAGATGTTGAGATAATTGATATGCTAGGAGCTAAGAAAAGTGGTATAACTGGAAGTATTATTTTATGGTTTTTATGCAGATCTGGTTCTGGTCAACTTGTACCGGACGACGACCTAGAGAAAGCTGAGTGGCTAACTAAACAACAGGTTATTGAGCGTTGCCCAGATGTTGCTAAAGATGCTTGGTCTAAGGAAATTTGGGAATTTTTGAAGAAGTAGGCTACAGAACTGGTTAGGGAACGCTGAAGAATAGCTTTATAAGGTTTAATTCCAAGTTCTTAGATATCTAAGTGATTAGATGAACCTATGAGGTGATATGAATGGATGAGTCAAAAATTTTACACGCAGTTGAAATCGCTAAAAATACAGGTAAGGTAAGAATCGGTACAAATGAAACTACGAAAGCTGTAGAAAGAGGAATCGCAAAGCTTGTTGTAGTTGCAGAAGATGTAAACCCAAAAGAAGTTATAATGCATTTGGATCCGCTTTGTAAAGAAAAGAAAATACCTTATGCAGCTATTGCAGCTAAAGTAGATTTAGGAAGAGCAGTTGGATTAAAAGTTCCAACAGCAGCAGTAGCAGTTGTGGAAGTTGGCGATGCAAAAAAAGATATAGAAGCAATTGCTAAAAGTGAGTAATGATGATTGGTAAAAATATTGTTGATCCGCGCGATGCAGCAGATCGATATTGTAACGAACGATTACATGAACAGATTGATTGGCAAAACCCAGAAAACTTAGTTCCTGGATCTGGATATAAACATGGACAACACACAGGCGTTTACCAGGAAGATGAAATACAAGTACCGGAAGATCAATAGGTGATATAATGGATAAACATGATAATCCTGTTCATAGACCACGGTCTTTAATACCGACACGGTATATTGAATTTTATGCTCGTGGGTATAGATTTGCACCAGGAATAAATTCAACATTATCAGATGCAAAATATGAAAGGTGAAAAATATGGAAAACGAATTATTAACAACTGAAAGATCACTTAGTACTTTAGTACAATATGATTGGATACTTGATGGTAAATATGGTAATAATTTTATAACAGAATTAGCTAAATATAAAGTAAATAAAAATAATACTTAGGTGAAAAAAATATGGTAGATGGATTTCCAGCAGAAGTAGTACAATTGTTAGGAAGAACAGGCATTAAAGGAGTAATGCAAGTTAGATGTAAAGTTCTTGATGGGCGCGACGCAGGAAAGATTTTAGTGCGAAACGTTCTAGGTCCTGTTCGAAAAAATGACATACTGATCCTTAGAGAAACAGAGATGGAAAGCTCTGGTGGAATGAATGCGAGGAGATAATTATGACTGGCGAAATTAAAGAAAATGAAGTAACTGGATATAGAAGTATACATTTTCCAAACCCTTGGCCAGGAAATAGAAGATTCCATAATAGAATTCCTGCAGATGTTCAATCTGCTTATACAGTACATCCTGGAAAAAATTATACTGTAGAAGTAACAGTTCCAGTAAAAGATACTACAGTACCAAAAAAGAGAAATCCAAGATCAAGTTATCAGGTGGGAAATTAAATGAAATGTCATTTTTGTAAAGAAGAATTAGAAAAAGGTACAGGAAAGGTATATGTTAAAAACGATGGTAAATTATTTTACTTTTGTTCTAGTAAGTGCGAGAAAAATTCTAAGATTCGTGACCCAAAATTTGTTGGTTGGGTAAGAAAAAATAAAAAAACAGATAAGAAGAAATAATTTCTTGTTTATTTTTAATAAAAAAATAGTGGGAGATAGGTTTCTCCCCTGAAATAAAAAAACTCTTAAGCTGTTTCGTTTCCTGTTGTGTTGTCTCCTAATGTTTCGTTTCCGACTGTTTCGTTTCCTGTTGTGTTGTCTCCTAATGTTTCGTTTCCAGTGATATCGTCTGTATCATTTCCTGTTGTGTTGTTATCTCCATCATCTGGTGTCTGTTGTACGCAACCACTTGCGAAAACTAGTAAAGCTATCAATCCCAATACTAAAAATTTGTTCATTATTGTCACCTCCGCTGGAATTAGTTATTAGTTCGGATATATAAAATTAATTTTTTGTTCGTCTTACATCTGCTTCGTCGTAAATTTCTCCAACAATCTCCTCGAGAATGTCTTCGATTGTGACTATTCCAGAAACTTTTTTATTTTTTGTTAGAACAATGGCCATGTGTTTGTTTAGTTTTCTTAGATCGCTTAGAAGAGAATAAATATCTTTGCTTTCGTAAACAAATATTGGACGAGACATTACTTTTTTTATTGGATCTGAAATCCATTGTTTTTGTGCGTGGGAAAGAAGTTCTTTTATGTGGACCACGCCCACGATTCCATCGATTGATCTGTTGTAAATTGGGAAGCGAGAGTAGCCACTTCGAACTGCTTTAGAAATAACATCTCCTATCATTACGTTCTTCTCAACACCTACTACTTTTGAACGTGGTGTCATTATTTTTTTCACTTCAGTTTCCTTTAACTTGAAAATACCTTTAAGCATCTGTTCTTCGTTTTCTTTTAGTATGCCTTCTTTTGCACCTAACATTATCATTGATTGTATTTCTGCTGCGGTAACGCGCTTATCTGGTTTTCTGCCTAGAATTTTTATTGTTATGTTTGTGATGTACTCTAGGAAAATTATTAGTGGGCTAAGAATTATTGAAAAAATGTAAAGTGGGTAAGCCATTATTAGAGAAATCTTTACTGCTTTTGTGTAAGCGAATGACTTAGGAATTATTTCTCCGAACACAAGGATTAGGAAAGTTAAAATTCCAGTTGCTATTCCTATTCCTAGAGAGCCGAAAGACCTAGTTATTATATATGTTGCAATTGCTGAGGCAGAGATGTTTGCTACGTTATTTCCTATTAAAATTGCGATTAATAATCTCTGGGGAGTTTTCCGCAACTTAGCTAAAGTCCTTGCTCCTCGAGTTTTGCTTTTCTTTAAAGCTAGAATCCGCGCATCTGTTAAAGAGAAAATAGCTGTTTCTGATCCTGAGAATATAGCTGATAGGATAATAAGCACAGCCAGAATAAAAAGAGAAGTTATTGACATAAAACAATTATAGTAATAGAAGCGTATAAATATGTTTGATATCTAAATTTAGGATGTTGTCTAGAGAAGAAACTTCAGAGATTCTTAATGGATATAATCATGGAAAGATTTCAATACTAACTGCTTGTTCTCATTCATTTTTACCAATGGCATTTGGAGCTAGACAAGAAGGAATTAGAATAATTGGTGCAACTTTGAAAGATGGGGGACCTGACTATCATCAAGCATTTCCGCATGGACAAGCAGATGAATATCTTAAATTAAATTCTTATATGGATTTAATTGAAGATGATAAAGTTGTAAAATATTTACAAGACAATAATGTAATAGCATATGGTAATGGTTCTCTTGTTCAATATATGAAAGGGGAAAATGATACAATTACAAGATTCGAAGATATCCCGATACCAGTGCTGGGAAATAGAAAAATTTTAAAAATAGAAGCTAGTAGAGAAAGCCAAAGACAGTTATTAGAAAAAGCTGGTTTGAATATTCCAAAAGTTATACATGATCCACATAAATTAAGTCCTGATTATCCTGGTATTCTTAAATTAGATGGCGCAACAGGTGGTAGAGGGTTTAGAATTGTTCAGAATCATGAAGAATATATTGAAGCTATAGAAGAACAGCAAGTAATGTATCCTGGTTCTGTTCCAACACTACAAGAATATATACGTGGTGTTAGAATGTATCCCCAATATTATTATTCACCTCTTGTTCAAGAAGGATGTCCAGCTGGGGAAGGAACTATTGAATTAATGGGTATTGATGTTAGAAGAGAAACAAATATTGATGAGGATTATAAAGCACCACAAGAACAAGGCAAAAGAACATTTGTTGTTGTTGGTAATTATGAAACTGTTATCAGAGAATCTCTTCTTGGAGAAATAATGGATTCTGGAAGAAAAGTTGTGGATGCTTCAATGGAATATGGTGGAATTATAGGAGCATTTGGATTAGAAGGTGTTGAAAATGATACTCCTGAATTTAGACCATTTGAATTTACTGGTAGGGTAATGGCAGGTACAACAGCTTCTGCGAATTCTGGTAGTATCTATTCTTCTATGAGATGGAGACCTCCTAGATCCTTTGCAAGAAAAGTTGGAATGAGCGCACAATACTTAGCTAGGTGGGGTACTGCATTTTACTGGCCTAAAGAGATGAGCACATATAGAAGAATGATGTTTGAAGTTAATTTAGCTCGGAAGCCGTTAAGAAAGAAAAAAAGAATGGAAAACTTTGCAAAAATAATCACTTGATTTCTCACCGTAATATATTTAAAGATGCGGAGCTGATTAAGAGAGGAGATAAAAGATGGCTAATGATTCTGAATGGAAACCTTCTGATTTACCAGCTAGGCATGTTGTTAATTATAAATTAAGATATGGAGAAAATCCAGATCAAAGAACATATGCTACTGTAGAAGAGGGGTATAATACTATTTTAGATTGGGAACAATTATGGGGAATGCAACTTTCTTTTAACAATATGCATGAGTTTTATAAAATACGAAATCTTGGAAAAGGTTTTGAGAAATATGTAACAGCTGTTATAGGAAAACATGGAATAGTAACTGGTTTTTGTGCCATTGCTGATGAGGAAAAATATAAAGAAGCTATACTTAAAAGAATAAATCCTCATGAAGAAGTTCTAGATAACGATAGCTCTCTTTTACAAATTGCAATTACAAAAGCACACGAGTGTGATCCACAAGCTGATTTTGGAGGTATTATCTATCTTAATAGACCATGTGATCTTGAAACTGCAAAAGTTATTGGAAGGAGAAAAAAAATCCCTCAGAGTTTTTTTGCTGAAGGTGTTGTTTGTACTGAATATTCTGATAAAGCATTAACAGAATTCCAAACAAAACAACGTGCTAAAAAAAAGGGTAGACCTATTAGAGTTATGAAAGAAAATTTTTCAATTGACTATCCTTTAGATATAAAACACTTAGGAGCATTGAGTTTGCCACAAGAACATCCTGATTGGTCAACTCCGTTAGATATTCCTAAACTAATTAAAGAAGATGGTAGAGAAAGTGTATATCCAACTAATATGCCACCTAGTTTTGATGATGAAAGATTAATGGAAGTTGGTTATCTTATTGCTGCTAGAACTCCTTCTAATGCAGCTATTAATGTTGATGGTGTTGTTGTGGATGGAAAGGTTGTAGCAATATGGACTAATGCAATTGGAACATCAACTAAAAGAGTTGGTGCTGCTCGTATGGCTGCATATAATCATAATGATAAAACTATGATTGATCAAAATAGGCACTGGTTAAGTATGAGTAGAATTTATCCTGGAAAATCAATTTTGATTCATGATGGGTTTACTCCATTTGCAGATGGGGTAGAGGAACAGGTGGGTGTTGCTCGATCTGCAATGATACCTTGGGGTGGAAAATATTATGAACAAACTCATAAAGTAACAAAAGACCATGGAATAGATTTAGTTCGTCATAAAAAAAGAAGTTTTTTCCATTGATTCTAAAAAAACAATAGTAATAAAAGTGTTAAGTGTGATTATTCTAGAATGAATTGTGAAGATCATAAGCATGCTATCAATAAAAAAGATGGCATATATGATAAGCTAGTTCCGCTAAAGTCTCTGGATCTTTCTAAGTGCAACTCAATAGATGATTTAGTTAGAGGTATGGCGTTTACTTCGTTCGGGGGTCGGAAGGTCGGTGAAGCAGCTGATGTTCTAGAGGCGATGAGTAATGATAAAGATTGTTTAAAGGTGCTGACACTGAGCGGAGCGATGACCATGGCAAAGATGGGATTAGTTATTTGTGATATGATTGATCACGGTATGGTTGATGTTATTATTTCAACTGGAGCTTTAATGGCGCACGGATTTGTAGAAGGAACTGGAATGGATCATTTTAAATGTCCTGCTGGAATACCAGATGACAAATTAGAACGAGGCGGATATGATAGGGTTTATGATACTATTGAATTGGAGAAAAACCTCGATGATATTGAAGATATTATTGATAAAATTTTATATAAACGGGATAATTCTGAACATCTTTCAAGTTATGAATTTTGTAGACTTCTAGGAAAATATTTAGTAGAGAACACAGAAGGTCGTGGTATTCTCAAATCTGCCTATGAAAAAAATGTTCCTGTATTTATTCCTGCGTTTACTGATTCTGAAATGGGATTGGATTTAGGAATTTTCAATAGGCGACTTGTTAAAAACGGGAAAGAAAAAATTGTTTTTAATTCTATGCTTGATTTAGAAAAATATACTGATATTATTATTGAAGCAAAAAAATTAGGAATTTTTACTATAGGTGGTGGGGTTCCTCGAAACTGGGCACAGCAAGTAGGTCCTTACTTAGATGCAATGCGATGGAGATTGCGGGATGACAAAAGTGAAGCAAAATATTTTAAAACATTTGAAAAGGAAGACCCATTTAACAAAGCATTCAAATATGGAGTTAGAATTTGTCCTGAGCCTGTACATTGGGGTGGACTTTCTGGTTGTACTTATTCAGAAGGAATTTCTTGGGGAAAATTTTGGCCAGTTGAAAAAGGCGGACGCTATGCAGAAGTTATAGCAGACGCAACTATTGCTTGGCCGTTGATTGTTAAGGCTGTGCTAGAAAGACTTGGCAAACATGGTAAAAAATCTTTTAAGCAGGAATTAAGAGAGAAATTTAAGTTCTTAAAAATTTAGGGTGTTTAAAAACCTTCATATCTAATTTCTAATTGTATGCATTGTACAGGTGTTAGAAATGATAAGGCAACCTATTGTAGCTATACTTGGTCATGTGGATCATGGAAAGACCACTCTTCTAGATAAGATTAGAGGTAGCACGGTTGCTAACAAAGAAGCTGGTGCAATTACACAGCACTCTGGAGCATCTGAGATTCCTATTGCTACAATAAAAAATGTTTGTGGGGATTTATTAGAGAAAATGAAATTAGATGTTGAAATTCCTGGTTTGTTGTTTCTTGATAGTCCGGGACACGAAGCTTTTACAGCTATTCGTAAACGCGGAAGCTCTATTGCTGATTTAGCGATTTTGATAATTGATATTAATGAGGGGTTCCAACCTCAGACAGATGAGAGCTTGAACTTCTTGAAAGAATTTAAAACTCCATTTATAGTTGCAGCAAATAAAATCGATAGAATTGCTGGGTGGGTTTCTTATCCTGATGAATGTTTCTCAATTTCTCTAGAGAAACAGCCTGAGCATGTGCGCGAGCGAGTAGAGGAAATGACATACAGACTTATTGGTCAGATTTCTGAAAGAGGTTTTGATTGTGAGCGGTTTGACCGAGTAAAAGATTTCAAGAAAGAAATTGCTGTTGTTCCTGTTTCAGGTCAAACAGGTGAAGGTATTTCTGAATTGTTAATGATGCTTACTGGGCTGGGTCAGAATTTCTTAAAAGATAAACTAGAGGTGAATAATAAAATGGGGGAGGGTTCGATACTTGAAGTAAAAGAGTTTACAGGGCTTGGCACAACTATAGATGTTATTTTGTATAATGGTGAAATTTCTAAAGATGATTATTTAGTAGCTGGTGGTAAGGAACCTGTGGTTACAAAGATTCGCGCGCTGTTAAAGCCAAAACCACTGAAAGAGATTCGAGTTGAAAAAGATTTTGATCATGTAGAAAAAGCAGTAGCTGCTTCTGGAATAAAAATTGCAGCGCCTGGTTTAGAAAATGCAATAGCTGGAAGTCCTGTTAAGTTTGTTAAGACAAAAGAAGAAGCTGAGCGCGAGCGAAAAATAATGGAGAGGGAGTGTACCAAACTTGAATTTGATAAGGCAGGCGACGGAGTAATTCTTCGGGCAGATACATTAGGTAGCCTCGAAGCGCTGATTCACATGTTAAAACAGCGTGATATACCAGTGAAAAAAGCTGAGGTTGGTCCTGTTGTTAAGCGAGACTTGGTGGAAGCAGAAGCTATCAAAGACAGATACACAAAAGTTATTTTTGCATTTAATGTTAAGACTGTGGAGAGTGATAAAATACCGATTTTCCAGTCAGATGTTATCTATACTATTTTTGAAAATTATGATAAGTGGGTTGTAGAAGAGAAAGAGCGGGTTCGGAAGGAAAAACTTTCTCAGATAACTCTTCCTGCAAAAGTTAAAATTCTAAAGGGATTTGTTTTCAGGCAAAAAGACCCTGCTGTTGTTGGCGTTGAGATTCTAGAGGGAACACTAAAATGTAATGTTCGCTTGAAAAAAGATAAAAAAACTGTAGGAGATGTAAAACAAATTCAAAAGGATAATGAAAATGTTCATGAAGCTAATGTTGGTGAACGGGTAGCTGTTTCTATTGATGGAGGAAATGTTGGTCGGAACATTAAGGAAGGAGACGAGCTGCTAGTGGTTATCTGTAACAATGATTTGAAGCTGTTGCAAGAACTAAGCATGGATACAAAGCTTGCAGAAGAAAGTCTTTAAATACCTTTCTAGCGTAGATAAGAATACTTGGTAATGAGGCTGTCTAGCAGTCAAAACTGAGGAGGTAGATAAAATGTTTAAGATTTGTATAAGTGATCCGAAAACACGGAAAACATATCAGGTAGAAAAAGAAGCTGTTTCTTTGATAGGTGTTAAAGTCGGACAGAAAGTAGACGGTGGAATGATCGGACTTGATGGGTTTACTATTCAGGTAACTGGTGGAAGTGACAAAGAAGGATTTCCAATGAGACCTGAAGTAGATGGTTCTATGAGAAAAAAATTATTACTAACTGAGCCACCTGGATTTCATCCTCGAATGGGCGGTGAAAGAAAAAGAAAATATGTCCGAGGTAATCAAATTTCAGATGAAATTGCCCAAGTTAACTGCAAAATTGTAGAAGGTGAGGGTGATGTTGAAATGATGCTTGGATTGAAAAAAGAAGAGCCAGCAGAAGAAACTAAAAAAGAAGAAGCTCTAGCTGAGAAGAAGGAATAAACCTATTTAAGCTATTGATTACAACATGGCTATATGTCTAAGAAGATTGATCCTAAACTTCTACCAGAAGTTAATATAGGGACTTTAGGGCACGTAGACCACGGGAAGTCTACTCTTGTGGAAGCTATTACTGGAAGATGGACTTCTGCACATTCTGAAGAATTGAAAAGAGGAATTACAATTAGACTTGGATATGCTGATGCAACAATTTACAAATGTGGTAAATGTGGAAAATTTTCTACAGCTGATAAGTGTCTAACTTGTATGGAGAGCTGTAAACCTGAGCGAACAGTTAGTTTTGTTGATTCTCCTGGGCACGAAACATTAATGGCTACTGTTTTAGCAGGTGCGAGCTTGATGGATGGTGCGATTTTAATTATTGCTGCGAACGAACCGTGTCCTCAACCACAAACACAAGAGCACTTGATGACTTTGCAAATTGCAAATGTTAAAAATATTATAATTGTTCAAACAAAAATTGATGTTGTTTCTAAAGAAGAGGTTTTAACAAACTATCAACAGATAAAAGAATTTGTTAAGGGAACAGTGGCTGAAAATTCTCCTATAATTCCTGTTTCTTCTCAGAAAAAACTGAATATTGATGCTGTTTTAGAAGCTATACAAGAAAAAATACCAACACCTGAGAGAAAAAAAGGTGATCCTACAATGTTGATTGTTCGGAGCTTTGATGTTAACAAGCCTGGTACAGAAGTGCAAAAACTTTCAGGTGGGGTTCTTGGTGGTTCATTAATAGAAGGTGAGTTTAAGGTTGGAGATGAAATTGAAATTGGTCCGGGGGTTAGAAAAGGTAAAAAATGGATTCCTTTGGCAACTAAAATTTGTGGAATTAAAAAATCTAAATACATTTTAGATAAAGCAGGGCCAGGTGGGCTACTTGGGTTAATGACTTGTGTTGATCCGTTTCTATCTAAGGCTGATAATTTGTCAGGAAACATAATTGGTCTGAAAGGAAAGCTTCCTCCTTGCTTAGAAAAAATTACTTTGAAAGTTAATTTGTTTGAAAAACTTACAGGAAAAGATAATAATGTTTCTCCTATTCGTCAAGATGAAATGGTTATGATTAATGTTGGTACAGGGAGAACAATCGGTAATGTTGAGAAGATTAAAAAGGGTATTGCAGAGATTAGTCTTAAACTACCTATTTGTGCTGAGAAGGGTTGGCGAGCAGCTATTTCTAGGAGAATCTCAGATAGATGGCGATTGATTGGTTGGGGAGTTCTAGAGTAAGTTTATATTAGGGTAAATCGAATTTTGTTTTATGAAGTGTCAATCATGTAATAAAGGTTTTGCTGAATGGCAGTGCAAAAGCTGTGACAAAATAGTATGTACAAACTGTGTTAGAAATACACAGGATGGGGTTTACTGTAATGATTGTTTTGGTAAGCAGATGAATAGGGGAACAAATCCTAATGTTGTTCAGCCAAAAAAGAAGTCGTCCAGTGGATTTAAGAAGATCTTGATAACATTGATTATTCTGGATATTGGTTTGGCTTTGTTGTTCTTCATTGGAAACTACTTTATTGAGCAGATGAATACTCAATTTGGACAGGATTATGTCCAGTTGTTCCAGAGTTTCGGGGAGACTATTCTGTATGGTGTTGTGGGAATCACAATTGTGTTATTTGTGATGTTTATAGTTTCTGATAAGCTCATGAACAGATAGGTATAAGCTTTTAAATTTCAGACTTCAATTAGATTGTGATAGTATGAATAAGAATTTAGTTTTTTCGGTAGTATTTGCTCTTTTTGTTTTTTCAAGTTTTGTCGGCGCAGTTGATTTTGAAGTAGATGTTGATAACCCTACTCAAATTTTTGCTGGTTCAACTGATTTTGTAAAAGTCAGTGTAACAAACTTGGGATTAGAAAGATGGTTTACTGTTTCTGAATTTAGTTCGCCTGAAATTTCTAGATGGTTTACTAAAGTTGATTTGACATACAAATTAACATCAGGGGAAACTAAGGATTTTATTTTTGAGATTACTCCAAATAAAGAAACAAAAGCAACTAATTATGGGTATAAATTTATAATTCGTGCTGGTGATGAAAAAATAGAAAAAGATGTTCGAACAGAAGTTTTGAAAAGAACATATTCTGGAATTATTTCTGATGTTGAACCTAGCTGTACAGACTGTAGAGAAAATGTTGATATCAAAGTTACTATTAAAAATACTGGTACAGGAATTTTAAGTGATTTGGATCTTATTTTTGATGTTGGGGGAAAAACAATGAAAGTTCCTGTTGGTTCTTTAAATCAGGGAGAATCAATTGAGAAGATACAGAACTTTGAAGTTGATAAATCACAACCTGGAAAATACACAGCAGATGTTCAATTGTATATTGATGGTAAGTTAGCAGATCAAGTAACTGAATTATATAATGTTCCTGTTTATCATCAGCTGGATATGAATCGTGATATTTTACACACACCTATTGGTGCATTTGTTACTTTGAAAGCAATTAACAATGGTAACTCAGTTGACAAAGCTGTTTTTGATGATAGTGTTGAAAGTGAATGGTGGGTATCTTATCTTGGCCCTTCACCAGAAAGCACAGGTGAATCTTGGACATGGTTTGCAACTTTGCTTCCAAACCAAGAAGGTGAAGTAAGTTATGTTCTATTGTACTGGCCAGTGCCTATATTAGTAGTACTTTTGATCGGAGGAGCTGTATTTAGTTTCTTACATTTAACAGGAGTAAATATTGACAAGGGAATTTTCAAATCAGGGGATGAAGTTAAAGTTTCTTTGAGAGTTAAGAACCGAGGCGGTGTTCTTGAAGGTGCGGTTGTTAGAGATGTTGTTCCAAACTCATTTATAATTCCTAAAGACTTTGGAACTCTGAAACCAATAATAAGAAAAACTGCACGGGGCACAGAGCTTCTTTGGCGAGTTGGAAATATGCATGCTGGGGAAGAGAGAATAGTTAACTATGTGATAATCCCTAGAAGCCTTGAGAAACAACATATTGTTTTGCCAGCTGCTAGTGTAAAAGGTGTGCGAAACGAGAAAACACTTATCTCTGCATCTAAGCAGACCGAGAGATTAGAAGTTGGTCGCAAAGAAAGAAAGTTGAAATTTTCAATTGCAAAATAAAAAATAGCTCGCCAGCGTCTTGGAGTTCCCGTTCAATGAACAGTACAAGCCAAATCGATGAAGCGATTCACTACCGAGTTCGGAATGGGATCGGGTCTTGCCACTTCTCTTTGGCCGGCGATGTAAATACTTGTCAAATGAAACTATTTAAAAGTATCCTATGAATAAATATAGAATATGCTCGAGTAGTATAGTGGTTAGTATACGGCCCTGTCGAGGCTGTGACCTGGGTTCGAATCCCAGCTCGAGCGCCACATTAAAATGGGCTCGTAACTCAGAGCACCTTTTTATGGGTGTAATCTTTGAAAAAAGCTGCACCAAAAAAACGAGAAAATAAATAAAAAAGTGCGAGGAATCTGGCAGAGTGTCTGGCTTTTATCTGCCTGCAGTTGGTTACAATTGCACAGAGGTAAGCGATTTAGCTTGCAGAGACACTTGATAAAAGCATGTTGAACGCGAAAGCGTAATGACAGAGGTAGGAAGACACCAGAAAGTCGTGGGTTCAAAGAACCTTTTTTTGGTTAGATTGGTGGAAAAAGATCCATCAAAAAACGAAACCAAAAAAGGTAAGAAGTTCCCATCGAGCCCACCAAACCTTTCTTTCTTGAAAGAAAGAAACGTTTACGAAAGAAATAACATTTAGAAATCCCGCGATAGCTCAGTCTGGTAGAGCGATCGGCTGTAGAGTTTTGCAATAAGCATTAGTCGCCAGCAATTGTTCAGAAACCGATAGGTGGAGTGTTCAAAGAAACTTTTTATTGGAAAAGTTGGTGAAAAAAGTTTCATCAAAAAAGATAAAATATTCAATAAAAAAATTGAAGTTCACTCTCGCGGGACCACTTTCTAACTCGACGAAAGCTTTATAAAGGTATATTGTGGTATATTGTCATAATTATTCAGCTTTTAATAGGTCAGAGCTATCTCTGTTCCAGCTGAATCAGCTTTTGTTGAGTGATATAATGGTTGTAGAAGAAAAGACTTTCAATATTCTAAAACATAACTTAGTTCCCGATCAAACTATTCTTAAAGAGGATGAAATTAAAGAAATTACTGATAAATTAAATATTACGATTAACCAGTTTCCAAAAATTCTTACTACAGATGCTGTTGTTAAGGCAATTGATGCTCAGGAAGGAGATGTAATTAAAAGTGTTAGACCAAGCCCAACATCAGGAGAAACTGTGTATTATAGAATTGTTGTTAAGAAGTTAAGAAAAAAATAGGTGTTTTGTATAAATGATTCAGAAGTTTTAATAAAGGCGTTTTCAAAGGAAAATGGTTGGTCAAATTTCCAAGTATCTAGTTTTAACAATTTTATTGAAAATGGTCTTCAGAACATAATTGATTCTATTGGTAAAATTGAACCGGAAGTTCCTGAAGTTGGTGAACTTTCAATTAATTTTGGTCGAGTTAAGATTGGTGATCCAAGTATTCGAGAAGCTGACGGTACTATAAGAAGAATTTTCCCAACTGAAGCAAGAATAAGAAATCTTACTTACGCTGCTCCTGTTTATGTTGAGATGATTCCAACTGTAAACAAAGTTGAGCAGGAACCAGTTGCGGTTCATGTTGGAAATATGCCTGTTATGATTAAATCTAAATTTTGTTCTTTGAGTGGAATGTCTCGAGAAGAACTGGAACAATCAGGAGAAGATCCAGATGATCCAGGTGGACACTTTATAATTAATGGTACAGAGAGAACTCTTGTTTTAATTGAAGAAATTGCACCAAATAGAATGATTGTTTCAAATCAGTCAACTGGAAATTATGTTCAATCAATTAGAATAAATTCTCAAAGAACTGGATATGTTCAGAGACATTTAATTGAAAGAAAGATTGATGGTTCTGTATTTATTTCATTTGCAAATATCAGAAGATTGCCAATAGCTATTTTATTGAAAGCTCTTGGTATGGAATCTGACAAGGAAATAATTGAAGGGTTAGAATCAGGAGAAGACATTGCATCTAATTTTTATAGTAACTTGTTTGAGTGTGAAGCAAACACAAAAAAAGAAGCTATGGAATCAATGGGAGACCACATGAAGATTGTTCAGAAACAATATAGAAAAGATCGAATCAACCAAATAATTGATCATTACTTGCTTCCACATGTTGGTCAAGAAAATAAAAATAGAAAAGAAAAAGCACTTTACTTATTACGAGGAGTTAAAAAATTAATACAACTTAGCTTAGGTCAAATAAAACCAGATGATTTAGATCATTGTCGAAACAAGCGTCTTAAGTTGAGTGGTGAGTTATTGGAACTTTTGTTCCGTTCAATTCTTGTTGGTCGGTGGGGGCTAATCACAAGAATAAAATATAATTATCAAAAGATGGCTAAGAGAGGAAAACTTCCTCCAATTCAAACTATAGTTGAATCTAATGTTGTTAGCAATCAGTTAATTTCTGCTATGGCTACTGGAGCTTGGGTAGGTGGACGAACTGGTGTAAGTCAACGTTTGGAGCGAACAAACTTTGTAAAAACTATTTCCCATTTGAGAATGGTTTTGTCGCCACTTACTTCTACACAAGAGCATTTTGAAGCTCGAGAACTTCACCCAACAAACTGGGGAAGATATTGTCCAGCTGAAACTCCAGAAGGTCCAACAATTGGATTGCGAAAACATTTGTCATTAATGGCACAGGTTTCAAGTGGAATTTCTATAGAGGATAAAGAAAAGTTTGTTAAGTGGATGAAACTTAACAAAGAAAAAGAAAATAAAGCATCACTTGTTTTGGTTGACGGTACTCCTTCTGGATATGCCAATGAAAGTATTATTGAAGAGATTGTTAAAAGAAAGAGATCTAATTTAATTCCAAATCAAATTAGTGTTGTTAATTATCCTGAACTAGGTGAAATACGAATTAACACAGATCAAGGTCGGGTTCGAAGACCTGTTATTATTGTTGAAAATAAAATTCCTAAATTAAGAGAAGAACACATTGAAAGAATTAAATCTGGAGAAGCTACTTGGAGTGATTTAGTTTCAGAAGGTGTTATTGAATATATTGATGCTGATGAAGAAGATAATTTATTAGTTGCTTTGAAAAAAGAAGATATTGTAGATGATACAAATCATTTGGAAATTGCACCGATAGTAATACTTGGTGTATCAGCATCGCTGCTTCCTTTTGCAGAGCACAATCGAGGAGACCGAGTAAATTTCGGTGCGAAGATGGTTGGTCAGGCACTTGGTTTACACCAAGCTAACTTTATGGTTCGTGCAGATACAAAATCAAATGTTCTTACTTATCCTCAAACACCTTTAGTAAGAACACAAAACTACCCAACAGCTGGTATACCTAGACATCCTGCTGGACAAAATGTTGTTATTGCGCTTATGACTCACCATGGATATAATATGGATGACGCTATTGTTTTCAATAAAGCATCTATTGACCGTGGTTTGTTTAGATCATTTTTCTATAGATTTTATCAAGGAGAAGAAAAACGTTACTGGGGAGGACAGGAAGATATTATTGCAATTCCAGACAAAGATGTTCGAGGTTACAAGAGCGAAGAAGATTATGTTCAATTAAATGAAGATGGAATTATTCCACCAGAATCTCTTGTGGGTGGTGGAGATGTTTTGTTAGGAAGAGTTTCTCCTATGAGATTTTTATCTGCTTCTGAATTAATGGGCGGAGTTGCAAACATGAGAGACACTTCATTATATTTACGTCCTTCTGAAAAAGGAAGAATTGATAGAGTCTTTGCAACTGAAACTACAAACGGAACAAAGATGATAAAAATCTGTGTTCGAGATTTAAGAATACCAGAATTAGGAGACAAGTTTGCTAGCCGTCATGGTCAGAAATCTGTTATTGGAAGAATTGTTCCTGAAGAAGATATGCCGTTTACATCTTCTGGTTATATTCCTGATTTGTTAATGAACCCACACGCTATCCCATCTAGACAAACAATTGGACAGATGTTAGAAATTTTATCTGGAAAAGCAACTGCATTGAATGGTAAAACTCTAAATGCTACTCCATTTGAAAGTCCACCTGAAAAAGATACTAGAAACATGTTAAGAGATCTTGGATTTAGAAGCGATGGAAAAGAAATAATGTACAACGGAGAAACAGGAGAGAAAATGGAAGTTGAAATTTTCGTTGGATTAAGTTATTATCAAAAACTGGATCATATGGTTGCAAATAAAATTCAGTCTCGTGCTCGTGGACCGGTAACACTTCTGACTAGACAGCCAACAGAAGGAAAAGCAAAAGAAGGTGGTTTGCGATTGGGAGAGATGGAGAAGGATTGTTTGATTGCACATGGTGCAGTTCTAACTTTGAAAGAACGATTTGATTCAGATAAGATTGATGCTCCTATATGTTCAGACTGTGGAATAACTGCAGTATGGGATAAAAAGAAAGGTGGACATGTTTGTCCTATGTGTAAGACAGGAGAAGTAAAACTAATTGAGATGAGTTATGCTTTCAAGTTGCTACTTGATGAATTACGTGCGATGATGATTTATCCAAAACTTAAATTAGGTGAATAAAATATGATGTTTAACATTTTAAAACAGGTTAAACAGCCTGTACAAATATGTAAAATTGGAGAGGTTTGTACATGATAGATTCAGTTGAATTCAAATTAATTTCGTCAGAAATGTTGGAGAAGATGGCTGCAGGAGAAATACTTAGAGCTGATCTTTACGATAATGACGGTTTCCCAGCTGAAGGCGGAGTAATGGATCCACGATTAGGAATAGTTGATCCTGGTTTGAAATGTAGAACTTGTGGTCAAAGTGTTGGTAAATGTTTTGGTCATTTTGGTTATATTACTTTAGTTCGTCCAGTTGTTCATGTTTTATATGCAAAAATAATTTACAAGCTTTTGAAAAGTGTTTGTTCTAAATGTTCTAGAGCATTGACAACAATAACTTCTAAGAAATGTCAACAGTGTGGTGAAGAACAATCTGTTATCAAATTTGAAAAGCCATATAGTTTTATAGAAGATGGAAAGAACATGACACAGATTGATGTTCGAAAGAGACTAGAAGAAATTCCAGATGATGATTTAATTAAGCTTAACTTTAAGGGTGGTAGACCAGAGTGGTTAGTACTTACTTTATTCCCTGTCCCTCCTGTAATTACTCGTCCATCAATTACTTTAGACACAGGTGAGCGAAGTGAAGACGATTTAACACACAAGTTAGTAGATATAATTAGAATTAATCAGAGATTAAAAGAAAATATTGAAATTGGTGCTCCTGATTTTATTATAGATGACTTATGGGAGTTGTTACAATATCACGCTGGAACATTCTTTGACAATTCGCTGGCTGGTATTCCAGCTGCACGTCATCGATCAGGTCGACCGCTGAAAACTTTAGCTGATCGGTTGAAATCTAAAGAAGGTCGTTTCCGACAGAACTTAGCTGGTAAACGAGTAAACTTTTCTGCACGAACTGTAATTAGTCCTGATCCTTACATTAGTATAAATGAAGTTGGTGTTCCTTTACAAATTGCAAAGGACTTGACAATACCTGTTTCTGTACAAGAGCATAACATAGAAAGAATTAAAAGACTTGTTATGAATGCACCTAACTGGCCTTCTGCAAATTATGTTATCAGACCTGATGGAAGAAAAAAGAAAATCAATGAAGAAAATAAAGAAGATATTGTAGCTGAACTTATACCTGGCTATGGTGTTGAAAGACATATGATAAACGGAGATGTTGTTCTGTTTAATCGACAACCTTCTCTGCACAGGATGTCTATAATGGCTCACAAAGTTAGAGTTACACCTTGGAGAACATTTACAATGAATACACCTGTATGTCCTCCATACAATGCTGACTTTGACGGAGACGAAATGAATTTACATGTTATACAATCCAATGAAGCTCGTGCTGAAGCAGAACTTTTAATGGATGCTTCAAAAAATATTAGATCTCCACGATTTGGTGGTCCGATAATTGGTTGTGAGCAAGATCATATTTCCGGTTTATTTGTTTTAACAGAAGATGAAACATTCTTAACTAGAAAACAAGCTTTCCAATTACTTCATGATATTGGAATGGATGTTGAAATACCAAATAAGAAAAAAATTAGTGGAAAAGAAGTTTTCAGTTATCTTTTACCTGATGATTTTAATATTGAATTTAAAGCAAAGGCAAATAACAAGCCTGTTATTATTGAAAATGGAAAGCTGAAAGAAGGTGTAATTGATAAATCAGCAGTAGGAAAGGAGAAGGGAGCAATAGTTGATTGGATTGAAAGATACTATGGGACAGACACTGTTCATAAATTTATTGATCGTGCAGCTATGCTTGGAATTAAATGGCTTGAGATGTCTGGATTCACAGTAGGTTTAAGTGATTATGATTTAGGTGACAAAGCTGATAATGAAATACGAAAAATAATTGATAAAACACACAAAGATGCAGGTGTTCTTTTGGAAAAGTACAATAAAAAAGATATTGAACAACTTCCTGGTCGATCATTAGCAGAAAGTTTTGAAGCACACATCCTAAGACTACTTGGTAAAACTTCTGAAGATGTTGGTGATGTTATTTCAAAAAGTGTTAAGATGAACTGTGCTATTGCCATGGCTAAATCAGGTGCACGTGGTTCTTTGACACATGTAACTCAGTTGTCTGGTTTAGTAGGTCAGGAGATGGTTCTGGGAGAACGAATCCATAGAGGATATAAGGGAAGGACATTACCTCACTTTGCTAAAGGGGATATGAGTCCATTAGCACATGGATTTGTTTCAAACAACTTTAAAGTTGGATTGACTCCGTTTGAATTTTTCTTTGATGTACTAAGTGGTCGAGAAGGACTGATGGATAAGTCATTAAGAACTCGTCACTCTGGTTATCTAGAGCGAAGGTTGATGAATGCGTTGCAGGATTTGAAAGTAGAGTATGATGGTACTGTTCGTGATAATAGTAAAACAATTATTCAATTTACAGCAGGTGAGGATGGTATTGATCCTGCTAAATCAGACTGGGGTAAATTAAATATTAAAAATATAATTGGTGAATTTGTATGAGTCTTGATAAACTAAAAGAAATATTGCCTAGCAAAATTTATAATGAAGCTATTAAGGAGCTTAAGAGAGTTCCTGCAAACAAAAAAGAAAAAGCAGCTCAAAAAATAATTAAATTTTATAATAAAAGTAAATTTGAAGCTGGTGAAGCAGTTGGTGTTGTATCTGCTCAAAGTTTATCAGAGCCAGCAACACAGATGACTATGCGTACATATCACATTGCTGGAGCTATTCAGATTGAGGTACGAAAAGGGTTACCAAGACTTATTGAGATTTTTGATGCTCGAAGAGTTCCTTCTACTCCAGCTATGGAAATATATTTGAAACGGTCCCACAACACTAAAGAAAAGGCTTTCAAAATAGCATCTGAGATAAAACAAATTGTATTATCAGAACTAGCTGAATATTCTACTATTGATGTTTCTGGAATGAAAGTTGAAATTAGTTTAGATAAATCTGTTATGCAAGAGTTCAGAACAACTCCAAAGAAAGTTTTTGATAATTTAACAGAATTGTTTAAAACTTTGAAGATTAATTTAAATGGAGAAAAAATAATCGCAAGTTATAAGAAAGATGTTGCTATGAAAGAACTTCAGAAACTGAAAACAAAATTATTAAAAGCGCATGTTAAAGGTTTAAAGGGAATTAAACATGCTATTATTAATCAAGTTGATAATGAATGGGTAATTAACACTCTTGGAAGTAACTTAGCTGCAGTTTTGGAGACAGAAGGTGTTGATGGAAGCAGAACAATAACAAATAACATACATGAAGTTGAAAAGGTTCTTGGAATAGAAGCTGCTCGTTCAATTATTATTGAAGAAGCAAAGAATACAATCAATGATCAGGGATTAGATGTTGACATAAGACATGTTATGTTAGTTGCAGATATGATGACTGCATATGGGGAGATAAAAGCTATTGGACGATATGGAATTGCTGGTTCTAAAGGCAGTGTTCTTGCGAGAGCTAACTTCGAAGAAACTGTCAAGCACTTGACAAAAGCAAGTATAGAAAATGAAATTGATCATTTAGACAGTATTGTTGAGAATGTTATGATTAATCAGGTTGTTCCTGCTGGTACAGGAATGTTTGATTTGATATTGAAAAGAAAGAAAAAATAAAGCTTATTAAGTTTTGGATTCAAGTGATTTAGATGGAAATAAATTTGAAAGATGAGATTGGAAAGGGAACTGTAGTCTTGGGTACAAAGGAAGTTTTACGGGGAATTAAAACAGATAGTTTTAAAACTATTATAATTGCAAGCAACTGTCCAGAAACTGTTAAAGAACAACTGGAACACTATGCTAAAATTTCTGAAATTGGTATTGAAATGTCTGAAAGCACTGGAAAGCAACTTGGAATAACTTGTGGTAAACCATTTGGAGTTGCTGTCATAGGAGTTAAGAAGTAAGCTTATTAGTGATTGGACATAATAACAAAATACAGGTGGAATTAAATTGCGAGAATTTGACATGCAAACTATACAAACAATAAATGCTTTTGAAAATATAACAGGTACTGAAGTTAGGGACTGTTTAACTACAGAAGATAAAATTTATTTCTTAGTTGGTGCAGGTAAAGCTGCTTTAGCTATTGGTAAGGGTGGTAAACGAGTTCAAACTGCAGAGCGACTACTTGGTAAACAAATAAGAGTTCTTGAATTTGATGAATCTGTTGAAAAATTTATTAAGAATTTAATTCCTGTTGCAGAAAAAATTGAAATAAAAAATAACTGTGCCAATGTTACAATAAATGGTAAAAGGCGTGGTGCTGTTATTGGTAAGTCTGGAGAAAATATAAAACTTCTTAAGGAAATTTTGTGTCGTAATTCTGATTTAGAAGACTTGCGAATTTTGTAAAACACCTTTTTCAAAAAAAAGCTCTACTAAAAACTAATCTAAATTAGCCCCATTATGTTAGCACCGAAGAACATGAATATTACAAGTATCAACGATATCATTGATGCCCATTTTTGAATTTTCTTTGCGCTTGGTCCGCCAATATACTTGTCAGTTAATGATTGGAAAACTAATCCGCCGTCCAATGGTCCAATTGGTAACATGTTGAATATTGCAACTGCAAAGGAAAACATCCATAGTTTTGTTAGGAAATCTGCGATTGCTGCATATAGTGGATCTTTAGTTGGTATAGGGGCGTATAAGATTCCCATGTATGAACTTGAATTTTTTTCTTCTAGGACTATATTATAGTTGTTTCCTTCTGAATCTGTAAATTGTATTTCTTGGCCAGCAACAACTTCGCCTATTTCATCTGCGAAATAATTTTGCTGAACTAATTCACTGTAAGTTATTGTTATTGGAATTGAATTTATGTGAGTTAGTATTGTTTGGTTGGTTAAACCGGCTAATTCAGCTGGGCTATCTGCATCAACTGCTTGTAGTTGAACACCAGGTTGGAACATTAATGGGAAAACAATAAATGAAAGTAGTAATATTGCAATTCCAGCTACTATGAAATTCATATATGTACCTGCACAAAAAACTCTTAACCGAGTCATTAATGGTTTTCTAGCTAGTTGTTTCTCATCTGGTTCAACAAATGCTCCTGGGAAAATTGCTAGTAACATCAACCCTACAGATTTTAATCTAACTTTATCTGCTCGCGCTGCGATTCCGTGTGATAATTCATGTGGTACAAGTATAAGTGCAATTACAAGTATCCATGTCCAAAAAGGTATGTTAACACTATATTCGCCGATACTCTCTTCAGCTGAAAATGAAGGAAGAATTAATTTTGCAGCTGCTTGGTCAATTTGACCTGAAAGTATTGCAGAGGAAACACTGGTAATCATTATAATTCCGTAGATCATTGCTAGAATCCCTATTAAAATTCCTATTGTGTAAAAAACTTTCCATGTTTTTGGGCTGATGTTTGTTATAGAATTAATAAGATCTCCGAATCTTTTTGTTCTGCGCATGAAAAGGACAAAATAACTATGTTCTATTTTCTTTCTATCAAAGTAGATGAATGCAGCTACTATTAAAAAAAATCCAATTACTGATAAAGTATAAGTATCCATTTTCACACCGCTAATCAAAGTTATGTCCTACTGTATATAAGTTTTAATTTATTTTCAAGGCTATTAAGGATTCTGTTTTCCTTATTCCAGTCATTATTCTGATTTTTTCTATTACTGTGTTAAATTCTTCAGCTGATAGAGTTATTATTTTTAGTATTATATCCCAGTTTCCAGATGTTTCATATGATTTTGAGACACCTTGGATCTTGAGAAGTTTTGAGACAATGGTTGATGTAGGCTGATTTGGTTCTGTTTCAATTAAAACAATAGCTGTGAAGCCAGTCTTGGTTGCTAGATCGATTGTGAAACGCTGGATAACATTAGATTCTACTAAGCGAGCTATTCGCTGGCGAACTGTTCCTTCAGAGATCTTGAGTTTCTTTGCAAGTTGTACATTGGTTTGTCGAGCATCACGCTGTAATTCTTGTACAATAGCTGAATCTAATGCTTCGATCATAGTATTATTCTTACGTATTGGTATATAAATGTTGTGTTTTTATTAGTTTTTTTACTAATTATATACGCTATTCGTAAAGTTTATAAGGCTTGTCTGGTAGGAAACAAACAGGTTGATAGTATGAATGAGAGATTGCAGGAATTTGTAGGAGCAGAAGTAGTAGGTCAGTTATTTACTCCATACAATCCTCTTGATAATGTTAATATTCCTGCTGGTACTGTTTATGGAAGATATGGATCTATTCCAGAAAACATGGAAATAGGGAGAATTAATGTTGCGTATTTTACATCAATTGAAGAAATATTTCATGATGAAAGATGTGGCCATGAAATACCTGATAGTGTTCAATCTGGACTTCCTTATAGTGTTGATGGTCATTTCAAAGGTTCTTTAGAAAGATTAGTAGATACATTGAATAGTGAAAGGGGAATTTCTGTAGATGGTGAGCATTACAAACTTTCAGATCATTTTAATCTTGTTGCTGTTGTTTATGATGATGATACTCAAAGACCTAGATATGAAGAAGGCCCTGTTTTATTTGATGGGTGGCCTTGGGATAAAAATGCTGAAGTTATCCAACGATGGGATAATGGAACAACTAGTGTAACATTAGATTCCATAAGTCACAATATGCCATCAATATGGAGACGTGTTAATGGAAACCGTGTTGGAAAATATACAGTAAAAAGATCACACGAAGAACAAATTGTAAGATTTCTATATGAAAACCAAATAGATCTTTTACTTACAGATAGTTGGCTTCCTATATTCACTGATGAAATTATAAGGCGCTTTTATGGGCACATTGTAAATTTACATCCTGCAATAACAAATCCAAGTAATCCTAATAGAGTTCCTGGGCTGACTCCGACGTCTGATGTTTATCAAAGATATTTAGAAACAGGTTATAATAAAACAGGAGCTACTTTACATTTTACAAATTTAGAAATAGATGATGGATGTATTATTTTTGATAATGAAGCTACTGTAATTGATCCTGTTATACAAGAAGATTGTCATGATGAAAATATGTCTCGTATTAGAATATTAAATTATGATACAAAACAAAATGTTCTTGAATCTGGATTGATGAGACTTGTTCATAATAACCAATTTAGAGGTTCTGTTTTGAAAATAAGAGATTATGGTCAATTGTATATGGAGAGAATGCGACTGGAAAGAGAATTAGAAAAATATAGGAGAGGTTCTGATGAGAATTGATTTTCATGTGCATCCGCTTGAGCCTAGGAACCTAGAAGATTCTCGACCGCTTTTTAGAATGTTGAATGCAAATAGATTTGAAAAATGGATGGATAGCCAAACGCTTTCAGCTGAAGGATTAATAGCTGATATGGATCGCGCAGGTGTTGATCGAGCTGTTATTTTAGCAGTGGAATATGATATGGATGCGCCACTGTTAAGAGTTCGAAACGAACGAGTTATTGAATTAGTTAAAATGTTCCCTGATCGGTTTATTGGATTTGCAAGTGTTTGTCCAACTGAATTTGTTCATGGGGAATACCAAGTAACTGAGCGCCGAGTTCAAGAATGTGTGCGGAGATTAAAAACTTATGTTGATGCTGGGCTGAGAGGACTTAAAATTTTACAGCCATTTCAATGTTTTTATCCAAATGATCCGCGTGTCTTTCCTATCTATGCAGAGGCAGAGAGGCTTGGCATTCCAGTTATAATTCATACTGGTGGGGAAGATTTTCCTGGGAAAATAAAATATTGCAATCCTGTTTTCATAGATGATATTGCAAAAATATTTACTAACTTGAAAATTGTTATGGCGCACATGGGAAGCTTTCCTTTTGGAGTTTGGTTCCGCGAAGCTATGGTTGTTGCAGATGAGAACCCGAATGTTTATGTGGACTTAGCTGCGCTACGACCTCGTGAACTTATAGAAGAGGGACTGCTTGAAAAAGCTGTTCGTTGGATTGGTTCTGAAAAAATTATTTTTGGTTCTGATTGGCCTGCTGTAATTAATTATCCTATTCACCAAGCTATTCAGACAGTGCTAGATGCACCTATTTCCCAAGAGGCAAAAGATAATATACTTGGGGGAAATGCATCTAGACTGTTAGGGCTTAATAATATAAGCGATGGCAACAAGGAATAGTTATGAAATCAATGTTTTGGGCAGATCAACATGCGGCAAATATAGTAAGAGAATTTCCTGATAATGAAATTTATGTATGTGCCTCTGGAATTACACCTTCTGGAAGAAAACATATTGGAAACTTTAGAGAAATTATAACTGTTGAGTTAGTTGTTCGTGCGCTAAAACAAATGGGAAAGAAAGTTAAATTTATTTATTCTTGGGATGGTTTTGACAGATTCAGAGGAATACCAAAAGATTTATCAGAAGATATTAAATCTAAATTAAAAGATGAATTAGGCAAACCTGATTCTGAAGTTATGGATCCTTGGGGATGTCATAAATCTTGGGCAGAACATTGGGAAAGTTTTCTTGAAAAGGAATGTAAACAGGTCGGAATAAATCCTGAATTTATTTATCAGGACAAACTTTTCAAAAAATGTGTTTATTGGAAAGGTATCTGTACCGTAATGAAAGATCGTAAAAAAGTTGCAGAAATTTTAAACCGAACAAGAAAAGAACCATTGCCAATGGAATGGTATCCTCTTTTTGTTTATTGTGAAAAATGTATGAAAGATAGTACAAAGATTACAAGTTATGATGAAGAAACAACAATAGAATATGAATGTAAATGTGGACATAAATCAAAAATAGATTTTTCAAAAAAAGGTTTTGTTAAACCACCTTGGCGAGTTGACTGGGCAATTAGATGGAATCATTACAAAGAAAATTTTGAGCCAGCTGGAAAAGATCACATGGTTAAGGGAAGTTCATTTGAATCTGCTTCTAGTATCATTAAAGAAGTTTTCAAATCAAAACCACCTTACGGATTCATGTATGACTTTGTTTTGCCAAAAGGGATGGGAGGGAAGATGTCTGCTTCAAAGGGTAATGTTATAACAACCGAGGACGTGTTAAAAGTTTATCTACCAGAAATTGTTAGATTTTTCTTTGCAGGTACTAAACCAAATAAAGAATTTTCTATTCCATTTGATGATGAAATATTTAAAACATATGAAGATTTTTATTTATCAGAAAGGATTTACTTTGGAAAAGAAGAAGTTAATGAACGTAATAAAAATCAATGGTCAAGAGTTTATGAATTAAGTCAAATTGATAATGTTCCTAAAAAAATTCCAGAACAACCAAAATTTTCTTATTGTGTTGAACTAATTAATCTTTGTAATCATGATGTTGAAATGTCTTGGGAAAAGGCTAAAGAAATTAAAAATGCGAAAGATAAGAAGAGGTGGCTGGCTGTTTTAGAAAGGGCAAAATTCTGGGTTGAAAATTATGCTCCTGACAAATACAAATTTGAAATAAATGAAAACCCAAAAATAAAATTAAATAATAATGAAAATGAAATTATTCAAGGACTAATAAAAATTCTTGATAAAGATTTATCAGAAGAAAAACTTGGTGAGGAAATTTACTCACTTGTTAAAGATAGTAAGTTAGGTACAAAAGATTCTTTCAAATTAATTTATAAAATATTAGTTAGTAGAGAAAAAGGACCACGACTTGCTCCATTTATTATTATAATTGGAAAGAATAAAGTCAAAAAAATATTAGAAAGTATTTAGCGTCCGAAGCGTCTCTCGCGCATCTGGAAATCTTTTACAATATTAAAGAAATCTTTCTTTTGCAACTCTGGCCACAGCTTGTCTGTGAAAGCTAGCTCTGAGTAAGCAGATTGCCAAGTCATGAAGTTTGATAATCTTTTCTCTCCGCCTGTTCGCAAAATCAAATCAGGAGATGGTTGTCCTGTGTACAAATTCTCCTTGATTAATTTTTCGTCAATATCACTTGGTTGTAACTTTCCTGTTTTGATTCCTTCACCTATCTTTGTCATAGCATCTACAATTTCTTCTTGTCCGCCGTAGGCGATTGCTACGTTCAAGTGAAAATCACTGTAGTTGGCAGTAGCTTGTTCTGCTTTTTTAATAGCTTCTTGGACAGATTCAGGAAGCATCCATAATCTACCAACTGCTCTAACATTAACTTTATTTTTATGTGCTTCATGGGTTTTGTTATTAGCAATTTCAAGAAATTCCTTTTCAAATGTTTTCATTAAAAATTCAAACTCAATTTTTGGTCTAGAAAAATTTTGGACAGAAAGAGAGTATAGGGTTGCTGTTCTGATATCTGTTTCTTTACACCAGCCAAGAAACTCAGTAACTTTTTTTCCGCCCCATTCATGGCCTTTCCAAGGCTGTTTCATTAAGCGTTTAGCAAAGCGACGGTTCCCGTCAAGAATAACTCCGATATGATGTAACTTTTCCATGCTATCACTTGTTTAATATTATTTAAATATCTACTGGAAAGAATTAAACTCGTTTCAAATGTTCTGGACCAGAGATAACCTGCTTTTCTTTGTTCCCATCGTGGATCTTAACTATGAAAGAAGCTCCTCGTTTGCCCATTATAATTCCTGTTTGTCCATGGAAACGCTTGAAAGGCTGGCCTCGTTGAGAATTAGAAGATATTACTATAGCTACTCGTTCTCCCTCTTTGAAGTTACCTAGCAGTTTGTTAACTGTTAATTTTTTAGGTCCTCGGAATTTTTCTCGTGTTCTTCTTCGAGGGCCGTGAGCTTTACTTACCATACTATCACGGATTTAAATTATATTGAACCTTTATAAATATATGATTGTGGTTTGCCTAGCTGGTTTGAATTCTTCAGGAAAGGATAGTGTAGCTGATATTCTTGAAGAGAGGGGTTGGGGCAGATTAGCTCTTTCTGATATTATACGTGAAGTTACAAAAGAAGGTGAAGTTGAGAATATGTTTGATCGTGTCGAACAAATGAAGAAAGAATTAGGTGATGGTTTTTTAGGAAAAATAGCATTAGACAAATTTCGCGAAAATAAATGGGAAAAAGCTTGTGCTGTTGGCTTGCGAAGATGGGGAGAATTAGAAGAACTTCGTAAAGCTGGTAAATGCTTCTTGATTTATGTTAATGCATCTGCAGATATTCGATTTGAACGGTCACAAAGTAGAAGCAGAGAAGGTGACAAAATAACTAGAGAAGATTTTGATAGATATGATGAAAAACTTGGTTCTGTTGGGCTGGATAAACTAAAAGCTGAAGCAAACTATTTAATTGATAATTCTGGATCAAAAGAAGAGCTGGAAAAATTAATTACTGAAATTCTTCCCCGCCTTTGTTAGAATAGCTTTGTTCTTCGTCGCTCAGAACTACTAATGCCACACCTGCTCGCTTGAACCATTCTCGTGTTAGAGCTGCATCGTGATATTTTTTCTGGCAAACTACTCGCTTTATTCCTGCGTTGATTATCATTTTTGCGCAAACATAGCAAGGTTCCATGCGAGTGTAGATTGTTGCTCCGTCTGTTGATATTCCGTGTAGAGCAGCTTGGACTATTGCATTTTCTTCTGAGTGGGAAGTGCGGATGCAGTTTGTTTTTGGGTTGCCATCTAGATCAAAAGATTTTTTAAACAAATGTCCTACTCCATCACAGTGTTCTAGACCGCGAGGTGCGCCGACATAACCAGTGGTTAGAATTCGGTTGTTCTTTACAATTATAGATGCGCTGCGACCACGGTCACAGGTAGCTCGTTTAGAAACAGCATCCATAATTCCTATGAAATATTCGTCCCAGCTTGGCCTTGACATGATATCACTTGGGTATTATTATGGGATAAAGGATTTATATCTTCATTTAGATATCCTGTGCTTTCAAATGATAACATGTTTATTGATCTTACTGATTCCTGCTCTGCATTTCTTACTGCAGTTGACATTTCCTGAGGTGTCAATTGCCCATCATAATTTATTCCAGGTAGAATAAATTCAAATTTTCCTCCTAAGTTGTTTCTTTTTTCTTGCACAATTTCTACCATATCAAATACACAACCAGTATAGAAATCGTCATGTTTAACACCTGTCATTGGATCGTAGCCTGCTTCTTCTTTCCAAAGAGCTGATCCAACAACAATAAAATCACTTGCTTTTTGTAAAGTTTTTTTTAATTTTTTAGAATAATATCTTGGATCCCCATTATTCATTGATTTTCTGTCAAATAATTTTCTTAATGGTATTGGAGAAATTTCATTAATAGCTTCTAACTGATCAATATCATATTGTGTTGCGTCTGGAGTTCCTTCCATTTCAAAATATTCTTTTATTGACATATTTGAAAAACATCTATCCCATCCAAGACCTGGAGATCTATAGCTCCAGATAACAGGTGAACTGTGTTCTTTAGCATATTCCAAGGTCTCTCTGATAGCTCCATAATACTGACTTCTTTGAGCTTGGCTAACCCCTACTGGAATATCTAGAATATCTACTACACAAACAGCTTTCTTCATACTAAAAATTAGGTTTTATTTGTGGATATAGTTCAGTCAACATGTTTAAGGTTTTACTTAACTTTGATTTTCTCGATTTTTATGACGTCTAGAGCTTTAACAACTGATTGAACACCTAGCAGAGAGCGGACGCTTGGTATTGTTCTGCCTGCGTCGCCAGAAACTAACTCTTTCACGTAGAGCCCTGCGTCAGTTTTAACTATTAGCTCAAAGGAGCGCGAGTTCTTGAATTTGGTTTTAATTGATAGGACTGTTCTCTTTCGCATTAGATCTGGTCGGCGGTGGCTGACTCGCTGGGGTGTGCGCTGTTTGATTTTTCCTTTTAGTTTGATAAGCTTACGCAAATCAGAGCGCTTGATTATTTTGCTTGTTTTAACTAAAGCACGATAGGTTTTTTGATGTCTAGCTGATTTGATAGCTCGGACAGTATTCATGTCAGAAATTTTCAAGGAGAAGACTTCTACTTTTTTAGATTTGTTTATTTGTTTTGTTAACTTTTTCAAATCTAGATTTCGTTTCTTAGGCTGGACAATTTCTAAAACAAAAGCTCGCTTTCCTAAACAAATGGCATCGATGTCTTCTCGGCCAGCTCCGTGGAATTTATGGTCACGTCCGAGAGAAGCCTTTAATATAGGACCGCCAACTTGTTGCTCAACAGATGTTCGATACTTTTTCGGTGTTCCCCATTTACACTGAGGAAAACCACGTTTTAATTTGTTATAGTATCCAAAAATAAACAGTGGGTTTCGTTTGACTTCTATTTTTCCTCGCTCCAAATTTAAAATTATAGAAACTTCAGGGTTTTTTAGATTAGCTCGCTTGTTCAAAGCCTGCTCCAAGCGTTTTCCAACTTCTCGGTTAATCTCAGCACGAATAGGTTCACAAAAATCTATTCCAATTTGCTCCCAAGATTGTTCTTCCCGCTCAAGTAGCTCGCGAGACGGAATAGTTCCAATTAAGAAAGTTGCAAATTCTGTTCCTTTGACAGCGTGAACAATTTTCTGAATTGTTTTATCGATGTTTTTGAAAAAATCATTGCAGACCCCACATTTAGAATCGCTGTATTTTTTAACGCGCTTACCGAAATCCTTGTTTTGTCGGAAAGTAAACCCAGTAAAATTAGAAGGTTCTATATCTTTGTCTTCTATGATCCCGCCGTCTAGGGCAATAGCTGCGCTGCGCCGTAGAATCGCACCTCGCTGATCATTTGAATATCCTGATAGTAATTGAGCATATTGTCTACCTAGACAGTTATCACATATACTAACAGTAAATATTTTGGAATGACGTTTAAACATAGAGAATTATTTGGGGTGAGTGTTTTTAAATAACCTATTGATCTTCTGGTGCTATTGGAACTGTTCCTGCTGGAATGTTTTTCTTAGTTGTTTTTGGCAAATCTGCTTTTGGACCTTTTCGGAACAGTGTTGCTAAAAAGCGTATAAATCCTGTAACTATTTTCAAGCCAAACTCAAGAACAACCACGAATAATAAATATCTTACTATAACGTTTATCAGTGATGGTAATTCTAAGAATCTTTCATACACTAGAGATATTGAAAAGAAACTTGGATCAACTACGAAAATACCTAACAAAGCAAAAGGTATCATTTTTGCTAAGTCTTTGGAAAGATCTTCGCTATAATATGAAGTTAATCTAATTGCTGAAACAATTGTAATTGAAATTAGTAAGATGTTCTCTACTGTTTGTGTTTTAGCTAGTAGGAATAGAAAACCTGAAAGTATTCCAAACCATAGGAATGTGTAAAGAGGGAAAATAACTAAATATTTTAATATATAGAAAAATGATGAAAGGAATTTTTTAACAAATGTGACTCCGCCATGCATTGCTTTATACTTTGAAAAATCAGTACTAAAAATATCTTTTTTTGCTAAGTGTCGGTAAAAGTTCCAGATAATTATTCCATATAGTGCAATGCCTACTGTGTAAAGAGCTAGGGAAAGCATCTCTGTTTCATATCCTGTGAAAACAACTGACACAACATCTAATAAGATTTGATTGATCTGTTCAATTACCATGGGAATAATTTGGGTTTTGGATATAAAAATGTTATTTTTGGTCAATTGTCCAGTGCAGAAGGCTGACGCAAGTGCTTGCTAGGTACGGAGTTTTGCCAAGGGAAAGCTTTTTTCCTAATCGCAGAGCGAATTTTTCTTCTTTTTCTGGCACGCCAACGTGGTCGCCGATGATGAAGATAGGGTTTTTCTCGAACTTTGTTTTTTTAATGCTGACTCCTCCTTCATTAAGCACGTAAATTGTGCCTTCTTTTTTTAGGCGCTTGATAATATCTCGAAAAGATTCGCGAGTAGCTTTTAATCCGTTGTACATGTGGAAACTGTCTCTGTCTTCTAGTTCCTCGAGTAACTTTCTAATCCAAAGCGCTACAGATCGTTCGTCCACGCCAATTTTCCTTACGCTTGGGTTGATCTCGATAGTGACAGGTGGTTTAGGTGCGCCGTTGAGAATTACAAAGACTCGGGTGTCCTGTCGCATTTTGTGGGAAATGAACATACAAGAAGTTATAAAACGAGCAACAAGATCCATGCGTCCGCCAGAACTAGGCAGATCTTCTAGCGAGAACTTATGGTCTGTTCGACCTTTGTTAGTATAAAGAATAAATGTGCGCATTATCTGCCACCAAATTTTTTCATTAAACGGCCAAGCATGTTACCGCGACCGCCTGACATCATCTTAGCGACTTTCTTAGCTTTTTTGAATTGATTAAGCATTAGGCGAATCTCGCTTTCTGGAACTCCACTTCCGCGACTGATTCGCTCTATGCGGGATGAATTTAGTATTTCTGGATTTTCTTTCTCCTCTGGAGTGAATGACTCGATAGCAAATTTCCAGCGTTTCATTTTATCTTCCTGTGCAGAAAGATCTACGCCCTTTGGAAGTTTCATTCCACCGCCAGGAAGCATGTTCATAACACCGGAAAGTGGTCCCATTTTTTGCATTGATTTTATTTGTTCGTAGAAATCTGATAATGTGAACTTGCCAGACTGTAAACGAGACTGTATTTTCTTAACATCTTTTTCGTCGATAGCGTCTTTTGCCCTCTCCATTAGAGCTTGCAAATCACCCATTCCAATTAAGCGGGAGATAAATCGTTCGGGACTGAAAATTTCCAGCGCAGTCATTTTCTCGCCGACTCCGATAAATTTTATTGGGGAACCTGTAATAGCGCAGGCTGTTATTGCGCCTCCGCCTCGGGCTGTTCCGTCAAGCTTAGTTAACAATACTCCAGTAATTCCTACTAACCTATTGAACTCGGAAACTTGTGGTCCGGCTGCTTGTCCTATGTCAGCTGGCAAAGTTAGTAACACTTCGTCTGGCGCGATAGTCGCTTCCAACTGTTTTATCTCGTCAGCCAGATCTCCATCTAGTGCGTCTCGACCAGATGAGTCGAAAATTAAAACATCGTTCTTGGAAAGTTTCTGCGATCCGTCGCGAGCAATTTTATTTGCGTCTTTTTCGCTAGAAGTATAAACTGGAACATTTAGTTGCTTACCTAGTTGTTCTAACTGAGCCATAGCTGCTGGTCTGTGAATGTCGCAGCCGATTAGCGCTGGCTTTAGACCTTTGCGCTGGAAGAAATTTGCTAATTTTCCAGCGGAAGTGGTTTTACCGCTTCCGAATAAACCAATAAGTAGAATTTTCTGTGGTTGGATTTTAATTTCTGGGGCGATGCCCACGAACTGAACTAATTCTTCGTAGACAATTCGAACAATATGCTCTCGAGCTGTTAAACCTGTTGGTGGTTTTTCATCGAGCGCGCGTTTTTTTATCTGCTCAGTAAGTTTAAAAACTAGTTTTACATCTACGTCTCCTGATAACAAAGTTCGCTGAATATCTCGAACTAGTTCGTCTACTACTTTTGCGTCTACGTAGCCTGCATTGGTTAGCTTGCGTATAGCATTTTTCAAACCAGATCCTAGTTTTTCCAATACCATAGATAAGGATTTATTCTTAAGACTTAAAAATATACTTATGAAGATAGTGGGATTGGACTTGTCAGGAATGGAGAAAAATGATACTGGATTTTGTTTTCTGGGAAATAAGATAGAGACTAAACTTTTACACACAGATCAAGAGATTCTAGATGAGATTGACAAAATTTCGCCAGATTTGATAGCTGTGGATGCACCATTTAGTTTTCCTGTGCTAGGAACGTGGCGGCCTGGGGAAGCGACTCTGATTAAGAGGGGTTTCCGACCTGTTAATACTAGGATACCAAGCATGGCGTTGTTAGTAGACAGAGCAATTGCACTGGTAGCAATTCTTAGAAAAAAATATCAAGTGATTGAAGTTTACTCTGCTGCGAGCGAGAGGCTACTTGGCCTGAGCAAAGAACCGCGGAAGAATAAAGATGAATACGAGGCGTTGTTGTGTGCGTTAACTGGTAAAGCATATCTAGAAGGGGAGTATGAAAACTTAGATGGAATTATTGTGCCGAAGTAATTAGGAATTAGTATTGTCCTGTTTCAATTTCTTTCATCATTGTTTCAAATTCTTCGTGAGTTAGTAAATCAGATCTATCAAATGGCATTGATTCAGGTGGCATTTCTGGTGGGATTTCTGCTGGTATTTCTTGTGGAGAATGTGGTTGATGTTTTTTGTAAAGATCTAAATCATCTAATGATTCTAATTGATATGTGTTTCCAAAAAATATTTTTACACGAGATCCTATTTCTTCGAAAGATAATTTTGTAGCACCTTCTCGTATAGCATCTAATGATCCATATATTAATTGCGCTTTTCTTTCATAATCAACTGGACGATCAAGACCACGATCTTGTGGCCTTTGAATAAGGTTTTCAACCAAACAACCTGTCGCTAAAATTGAAAATGTAGGGAAGTAATAATTATTATAATCAAATGTTTGATTATCAATTGTATCAGGTGAATCTGAATTTGCTTTATCCATATTATGAGAAACCATTTCATCTATCAAATCATGTTTTTTTGCAACTATTGATACGAAATCATTAAACAATCTTGTTTCTTGTTGTGTTTCATTTTTAGCAAAATCATATGTTTGTTTACATATTCCCCAGTTATTCCGACCTAAAATAGATTTCATTAAGAACAATGATACCTTAGCAGCTTGATCATATTGTTTCAAATTAGATAATTCATTAATAATAGTATTTCCAGCAAATAATACATCTTCTCTATTGTGAACCATATCATCTTCTTTAGAAAAATTAACAATATCTATAAAATTTCCTACAGAATATCCAATACCTGGCCCGCTTACTTCTATTTTTTCTTTTAGATATCTTGATGCCATTTCTGAATCTCTTAATTCTATAGATCGTCTAAGAGCCATTCCCTTTACCATACCATTCATATCAGCTTTATGGTAAGAAGATCTCTCTTCAATAGAAGCATCATCATTTGAATAATCTCTATCTGCTAAATATCTTATAATTCCTTTATCCTTAGTATCATTCAAAATATTAAGAACTCCATCATATCCTTGTGTAGTCATAAGTAAGTTTATTTCTTTATCCATTGGATTTGAATCAGTTTTAGTTACCATAAAGTCACCAATAATTTACTACTTTTGTATAGTTAATATGTTCTGATTTGTTATATATAAAGATTTGTAAAATGAGTGTTTTCCTTAACTCAAAAGATTCTCTACAATCTCAGCTGGATTGAACTTTTTCAGGTCTGAGTAATCTTGACCTGTACCTATGTATAATATAGGGCGATTTATTGTGTGTGCAGCTGAAAGAACTGCTCCGCCTTTGTCGTAAACGTCTGCTTTAGTCATAATTATTGCGTCTATGCCAACAGCTTCGTTGAATAGTTGAGCTTGATCTACTGCATCGTTTCCTGTTAGGCAGTCAACTACTAGAATCTTCAGGTCTGGTTTGTTGACACGGACGATTTTCTTCATCTCATCCATTAGTCCTATGTTAGCTTGGGAACGACCAGCTGTGTCAGCTAGCACAATATCCACGTCTCGAGCTTCAGCTGCTTTGATTGCGTCGAAAATTACTGCTGCTGGATCAGCTCCATACTTGTGCTTGATAACATCAATGCCAAGGTTCTTACCGTGAATTTCCAACTGTTCCTGAGCTGCTGCTCGCCATGTATCAGCTGCTGCGAACAAAACTTTTTTATTCTCGTCCTTGAACAGCTTTCCTAATCGAGCGATAGTAGTTGTTTTACCTGTTCCATTAAATCCTAAGAAAATAATTTTTAATGGTTTTTTCTCGTTTGCTAACTCGAACAAATCAATTTGTTCTTGGTTTAATATTTCTTTTAGAGATTTTCGTAAAGATGAGTGAATGATCTTCTCGACTTCGCCACGCTTGACAGACTGACCAGTTAAAGAAACGCGCAAATCTTCGCATATTTTTTCTGCTACGTCGACAGCAACATCGCTTTCAAAAAGAGATAATTTCATTTCTTCAAGAATTGGAGTTACTTCAGCTTCAGAAATTTTCTTTTCAGTAACAACAGAAGTTATTTTTTGGAAAAATGATTTTTTTTCAGGTTCTTCCTTTACTGGCTCTGGTTTAACAACAGGAACAGGTTCTTCAACTTGTTCAAGTTCAACATCAGTAACTACAGGGGTTTCCTCTAGAACTTCTACTGGTGTTTCAGGTTCAGGTTTTGTTTCAGTTGGTTCTGGGGTAGTTTCAGTAACATCATGGGAAGATTCCTCAACTGGTTTTTCTTCTGCTAGTTCAGACGGTACTTCAGGAGAAGGCTCTTCTACTGGTTCAATTTGTTTTTCTGTCTCGGGCTCGACTGACTTTTTGAGTATTGTTGTTTCCTGTGCATATTCTAGTTCAGGTTTTTTTACTGTTTCTTTTTCGTGTGGTTTCTCTTCTGGCTTAGATTCTCCTGTAACAACATTACTGATTTTATCAGCAGCTTCTTTTAATTTCTTTTTTAGAAAACCAAACATTTAATCAACCGGCAAGTAATTTTTGTATTTCTGGTTGTAATTTCATTAACTGTTTCTGAACAACTTGTTCTTGCATTGTAAGGTTTGTTAAAACCTTTTTAATATCTTCTATTTTTTTGTTGTTTCTTTTCAAGGCATCAGCAGGTGTTTCTTCTAAAACAATTCCCCCGCCAATATCAACCATAATTTTATCAACATTATCCACATGACCAGAAACTAAATTTCCTGCTCCAATTGGAATAAATGCTGGACTTTTTTTCAAGTTTTTTATTTCTTCTAAACTTTTTTTTGCAAGTTCTAATTCTTCAACTTTCATTAGAATTGCTTGTGTTTGTTTTTTTATTTGATCAGCATTGGTTTGAAGCATTTGAAACTGGTACATTAATTTTTCTCTTTCTTCCATCAAAAATCACCTACTCGAATACATCTCCTATTCTACCTAACTCAGGACCTGTTGATTCTTCAGATGCAACAACTCCTTTTGTATTAACTAAGACTCCGGATTTTATATACGGGTTTCCTGAACCTACTGTTCCTAAGTCTGTTTTGACTTTTAGTGTTTTTTGTATTAGGTCAAGCTCTGCTTCGCTGGCTTCACGATGGCATAGACAGCCGCGCTGGGAAGCAATACCAGCAGAACCAATAACTTCCAAGCCTGCAATTGTAGTTACTTCAACAGGGCAGCCAAGACATTTACTAATTTTGGCTTTGTGTTTTTTTAGAGCTGGGGAAATAACTGCACCATTATTATTGCAAAGAATCATGTTTCCTGTTGCTGTTACGTCAGTAGGAATTACTAATACATTAAGATTTGGTAATAATTTCTTTATTGTTTCGATCTCGTCAGGCTCAGCCATTTTTGTGATAACTATCCCATTTTCATTTCCTGAGCAAAAAAGACCTATTAATTGAGTTCCAAAAACTCGAGCTACCTTTATGTCTACTTGTAAAGTTTTCTTTAATTTTTCTAGAATTTTCTCAGATAACTCTATTCCTAGTAAACAATAGGAATCAGTGGCAAAGCCATACATACCTATGTTTGGATCTGAATTGAAATTCAATCTAGTAAATCTGAATGACATAAGAAGAATATACTATATCAGTGACTTAAATGTGTTTAGTTTTCCTTTGATTTTTCTGTAGTCTTGGTTTCAGTTGGTTTTTGTTCAGTGTTAGTAGCTGGTGTTTTCTCTTCTACTTTCTTTTTCTCTACTGGCTTTGCTTCTGCTGTCTTCTCAGCAGGCTTTTCTGCTGCTTCCTTTGCAGCTTCTGCTTTTTCGCTTTCTTTTCCAGACTCATCTACTTCTTCTTGGATAGACATCTTTTTTCGCTCTTCTCTAGCTTGTTTTACTCGTTCTTTCTTTTCTTTTTGTTTGTCTTGACGAGCCTTTTTTTGATCGACAGTTGGTGTTTGGATATCAACCCCTACTAACTCAGCATAGACTATTTCATCTTCTTTTACAGTATGAATTCTAACTCGGCGAGGAGGTTTTTTTGCACCTCGAGCCCAAACAGCTTCGTTTATTGTTTTTCCGATTATAACGTTTTCTGATTTCATATGTCTCTGTAGAAACTTTCTAACTTCTGTGACAGCGCGTTTTGCTCTGCGAACTCGCTCAGTATTAAAAGCATCTCGTAAAGGTACTGTATAAATTCTTTCTTCAATATTTGCCATAAATATCACTTTTGTAATCTTCCACGTCTCCAATGTTTTGTTGTGCTAACTCTGATACGTCTACTTCGTGCGCGTTTTCCGTATTTTTTAAGATCAGCCCATCTAGGTGCGCCTTTCTTTTTAGCAACTGCAATTAATCTTAATTTTTTTGGCATTCTTTTTACTGATCCCATATTATCTCCTCATTATCTTTGTCTCACGCTTTGTAACAAGCATATTCAGTATTTCTTTTAACATTTGTTCTGTTATGTATCCTATTTGTCCTGACTGATTTGCTTGAATCAAATATAATTCAACTTGTTCGGCAAGAGCTGGATTTGCGATTCTTACTCGTCCTAATCGCTCGAAAGCTCCTTTGTCAAGGATCTGCATAAGCAGACTTTTTTTAGCTATTTCTAGCTGGAATCTTTCTTGATCATCCATGTGCAACACCTCACAAATTTATCCAGTTGCACAGGCTGTTCAACAGTTATCTGTACAAAGTTGAACATCCACTTACTTCACCTGTTTGGCTATGTTGTCTAAAAGTTTGTGGCCTTTAGGTGTTATGATTCTTCCGCGTTTTGGTTTTTCTACTTTTTTAATCAATCCCTCGCCCTCTAATTGTTGAAGCATTAAACGAATAAATTTTCCACCAGCTTTGTAATGTTTAGCTGGTTTGTGTCCTAATCTTTTTCTTGATCCAAAAGCATTTCGTAAACGCTCTACTCCGACTGGTGATGTGTTTAAGTAAAGTTTTCTTAAAATTGCTGAGCTTCTCAAATACCAAAAATCTTTCTGAATAGGTGGGCGTTCTGTGTTAGCTCCAGATTTTACAAACAAAGATACTGCTGGTGCTTTTATTTCTGTTTTTTTCAGTTCTTCAGCTGTAAGGCTAATTAGCTTGTTTGGATCGACATCTCTAACTGTTATCATACTTACAAGAAGAGTAATTCAATATTTAAAAGCTTTTGCTACAGAGACAAATTCGCCTTCGAAGACCTTTTTTCACCCTAATCCGAGCTGTCTTGCCTATTACTAGATATCTTAAGCACTTAGAACAGGTGTTTTTTACAAGATTTTTAGGCTTTGGAATACGGTATTTCTTTGATATAGAAAAAATCAATTTTGAGTATTTTGGAACATATTTGCTTTTTGGGTTGGTCTTTATTTTTGAGAAAAGAATAGCTATTCGCTCCTTAGCTATCTTCTTTCGTTCAAATGCAAATCGGGCTTTGCGATTCATAAATAGAATTAGGTGTTTTAATTATAAAGGCATTGCTTTGTATGCTTGTTTTATTGCTAATTTTCTTTCTTTTCTATTTGTAAATGGAAATGTCTTACTAACAGAATAACACGGATGTTCTTTCTTTCCACTTCCATAATGGGATTCTAAAAGAACAATTTCTCCATGACCAATTCCAGTTCTCGTAGTTCTTATCTGATATTCATCTGTATGATATAAGTGTATCATACCTCTAATTTTTCTGGGCGAATATGATGAATTTCCACGACCTTCTATGAACCCATCTATTGGTCCAAGAATAATTCTATCATATACTCTTCTTAAAAGTGGTCCGATAATTTTCTTCATAATTTTAGATTGATTCTAATCTTTAAAAGAATTGTGGTGCGCCGACTGAGACGCGGAAAGAAGTTTCAGGTGCGCTGGTTATTTTGTGGGGATTAAAATTGACCCATTTTTCTTTCAATGTCATTGCCTATCATGTTAGAAAGCTTTTTTTGAAGTTCTCTTGTTTTCATTATTTCGTCTACATATTTTTTTAATTGGACAGTTTCATCATCATGTTTAGGTATATTAATAATCATATAACCACTATCAAAAAACTTTAACTTTATATCATATTGTTGATCCCCTATAGAAATAAATTCGCGAGAGTGTCTTGTTGGATGATGATAATCATAATAATGCATATTCGTTCCAGATTTATTATCTTCATATCCAGCATCTTTAATTAACATTTCTCTTATCATATTCCATGTACCATTATCCATTGGTACAGGAAGCAAAACAATTGCATCAGTTATTTCTACTTTAGTCGAATCTCTTACTTTTTCAGAATCATTTCCTCTATGAAGAGTAAACCTGGCTTTTATAGTGCTATCAAATAAAGGCATTCCATTATGATAAGTAACATCAGTACCACTATCAGATGTAAAAATGTTATCATATACAGATCTATCTGGTAATTTACAATATGGATCTATCATAAGTGTTCGATTTTCAAAATTTTCTAATCTTATCATAGAAATAATTAGATCCAAATCTTTAAATCCTTACAGAAAATGAGTATTTTCCTTAAAGAATGAATGCTTATTATATTCCTACAATAACAAGAAATTCACTTATTTCCACTTTCCTTCAACCCAAGGTTCTGGATAGAGTTCTTTGATAGTGAACTTTCTAAGGTTCTTTTTAATTATATCTTCAAAATCAGTATCTTTTCTTTCGAAGTATCCGCCTGTGCATAGGATAGTTGCTTTACCATCTGAGTATTCATGAATAACTGCTCGGCATAGACCACAAGGTGTTAGATTGCCTTCTTTTCCAACGGGCCCAAAAACAAGCACAGACTTGATTCTTGCTTTTTCAGTCTCTTCAAGAGCCATATTTGCAATAGCACCTCTTTCACAACAAATTGGTCCATTACAAATTTCTGATTCAAATGACTTTCCTTCATAGATTTTTCCTGAGTCTGAAATTACAAAAGCAAACAGAGTATCTAAAACTCCCCTTTCTCTTCTTTTTCCAAACAGAACAGGTATTCTCTTCTTAGCATACTCTAACAATTTCATCTCATGGTCATTTAATTTCATCTAATCATCTCGTATAATTAGTAAGAAGTCTACTCTTTATAATTATTCTTTAAATACAGAATTCCTATAATTATTATGAGTTCAAAGCGTGATATAGCAATACAACGAGAATTTTCTAGGTGGTCAAAATCTTATGGTAAATCTGGTCCTCCTGGAATTAAGATTAAGAAAAACTTTAGTAAGATACATCTTAAAAGACAAAAATTAGCAATAAAAAATCTTGATGTTAAAAAAGGACAAAAAATAATTGATGTTGCCTGTGGAGTTGGTAAATCATTGCCTATTCTTAGTAAGAAAGTTGGGATTAATGGGAAAGTTGTTGGTATAGATATTACAAAAAAGATGATTGATAGGAGTCGGGAAAGAACTAAACGGTTGGAGAATGTTTTATTAAAAAGATGTGGAGTGGATAAAATTCCATTTAAGACTGGTTATTTTGATGGTGTTATGTGTACAAATGCTTTTCATCATTTCTATAAACCAGTATCAATGCTTAGGGAAATTAAAAGAATCATGAAAAAAGGTGGTAGAATAGTAATTATTGATACGAATCGCGATATAAAGAAAAATGCTGATATAGACATAATTCTTAGAGATAAGGAAAAAGGACATCATAAATTTTTCTCTTCTAAAGAAATGCGTGATTTGTTCAAAAGAGTTGGCTTTTGTAAAATTAAGTTATTCAAGGACGGTCCAAGATTTTTGATTGTTGGTCAAAAAAAGTAGTTTGGTGCGCTAATTTGTATGTGGTGCGCCACGGGTGTAAAAAGTAAAGTGTTGAAAGAAGGGGTTTTGTTTTTGCTAAAGCTTTTTGAGCCAATTTTATCAATAAAAAGGTTTGTTGGTGCGCCGACTGGGACTTTCTAGCTTTTAGTTTTGGTTAAGCTTTTCCTAAAAGCTTATTTGAACCCAGGTCATGAGCTATCTTCGATTGTACATGGAAGGCTTACCCCATCAATAATGATGTTCAGATCCTACCACTAGACTATCGGCGCGTGACTGATATAATTATCAGTATTCAACTTTTTAAATATCTCATCTGGCTCAAATATTACCCACATTTTGTTCTTACTTTCTATTGATATCTTTTCGTATATCTTGATATTATCAATTACAAGTTCTTTAGTTTTTAGCATATTTCCTGATGTTTTCCAAACCTGATATTTGTAGTTATTTCGAAGATTGTTTGATCCTACAATTTCAAAGAATTTTGATATCTCATTTTTCGCATATATGTAGATTCTTCGTCCGCTAAAGGTAACTGTAAATCCAAGGGTTTTTAGAGCAGATACTATAGAATGTTTCAAATGAACATTATACGAATCTATTTCTATCATAGGGTCTCGTCTTCTGTGATGATATATTCCACCGTCTGTGTCAAATATTCCTCTTAGGCAAGCTGCCAATAATTTCTTATCAGAGAAAAATTGTTTTGGTATTTCTAATTTATATTCCATTTTATTTCCTCTCTGAAAACCAAAATATTTTATTAGGAATTCTTGAACCTTTTTTGAATAGAATTTACACCGGACAGCCCCACTGTGATAACCTTTACCTAAATAGATTTTTGGCGTTATCCCAAACAGCCTCTTTATCAAATTTGATGTATGTTTCATATGGGATATATCAAGTAACTTATTTTCTACTATTGAAATCTCTTTACCGTCTTTAGCTATATGTCCATCTCCTATGAGAATTCCTATAAATTCAGCTAAATCTTCAGTAACTTTCATATCAATAAAGCTAATTTGATTAATTAATTGAAAAGCATTTCTATACTTCATAATACATCACCTCATTTGTGAGGGTTCTGAACCCTCCGTAAGGAGATGGAGTTCAGGTTCCGAATCGAATGAGGTATAAAATTATAGAAACTATAGCTTAATCTATAATGTTTTAAATATTGTTAATATAAATCAATGTATGAGAAAACGCTATTTTCTTGTTTTATTAATGCTGATAATTGTTACTTACTTTGTGTTGGATAATACCTCAGATGGATGTCGGTATCGTTGTTATCCCTTTAATAATTATGATACATTAGAAAAATTACCCCCAACATGTGAACAAGAGGATTTGTTAATTTCTAAAATGGAAGAAAGTGAATTAAAGACATTTGTTATTGAAAAGGGAATGGTATCTTACACCAACTTTACTGATATTTGTGATACTGAACCTATTTACTCAAATAGTACTGGGGATCAATTTACATGTTTTTATTTTTGTGGTGTATAATCCTATTTTCTAAATATTGCAGAAACTAATCCCTTTAGGATAAGCAACCCACCAAGTCCTAATAGAATATACTCCCACTGGAAACCATACAAAAATACTGCAGCGATTAATATTAGGATTACTCCTCCGAAGATTTCTCCGCCTACATCTTTTTTAGTATGACCACTGCACATTGTTTTCATATTTTTCCAATTTGGTTCGTCATATTCTACAACAACTTTCTTTGAGCGCTTCTTTCTAACCATAAAATCACCTGAGAATTAGTATCCAAGTTTGGTTAATAAAGCTTTCCTATCGGCAATATCTTGATCACCTTCAACACCTAGCGGAGTCTGTCCGTCTAAGACACCTACAATTCCACGTTGATCATCTTCTTCAACAACTAGAACTTTCAAAGGGTTGGCTGTTGCACAGTGAATTGTGCAAACTGTTTCTAATGCCTTAATTTGATTTAGGAATTGTATTGGAAATGTATTTCCAAGAACTATTATGAATGAATGACCTGCACCAATTTTCTTGGCATTGTCAATTGCTAACTGAATAAGTTTTGGATCACTACCAGCGCTTCTAATTAATCTCGGTCCAGATGCTTCGCAAAAAGCTACGCCGAATTTATTATTTTCTACAGAAAGAATCTTTTCTAAATCAGAAATAGTTTTAATAAAATGTGCTGTGCCTATGATAATGTTATTTTCTTTTGAATCAATAGGCACAATTTTTATCTGCATGCAAAACACTCAACAACATCTATTTCTGCTAAATGCTTTTATTACAACAAAAATTCCTAGCAAACCAAGTACATATTCCCACTGGAACAAATTGAAGAATAGCAATCCTGCTATTACAATTAACATTAAACCATATAGTATTTTCTTTGTTTTTGATGGATGATGTGTATGGTATATTGTTTCCATTTTTTCGAACTCTTTCATTTTTTTAGGTGTAATTTTAACTCGTCTGATTTTTCTTTTTGCTTTTCGTCTGACTGTTCGTTTTGTTTTTCGTTTGACTTTTCGTCTCGCTTTTCTTCTTGCCATGAATATACCTCCTATTAAAAAATTGATTTGGTTGTTTAAAAATGTGGTGGGGTTGCCCGGAACTTCTAACCTTTTTTGGTATTAGTTTTTGATGGATCTTTTTCCACCAATTTACCAATAAAAAGGTCCTTCGAACCGAGATCAGCAGGTATCTCTACTAGCTATCATGAGCGAGGATTTCTGGACGACTTTCAGTCGTCATTCAGCGCTCGCTTCAATGCTCCAAGATTGGAGCCTGCCATCCTTACTGGCTAGAAGATCAAAGATCTTCGTGTAACCAGGTTAGACTACAACCCCATATTATAAAAATAGTGTCTAGGCTTTTATAGGTTTACCCTAAGATATCTTCAACTGTTTTTTCTGCAGATGATTTAGAATCATATTTAGGATACCAGCCAAGCGCCTTAATTTTTTCTATTGATAGAAGCATTTTTGGGACGTCACCTTTCCAACCACGACTTCCCCCAGTATAACTATATTTAGGTTTTAGATTCATTTTTTCAGAAATGATATCTGCAATTTTATCGACAGTTATCCAATTACTAGTTCCTATGTTTAGTATCTCTCTGGAAAATTTTCTGGAGAACATCATAGCTGAAACACAATCTGATATGTGGACATATGATTTTGATTGTTTTCCATCTCCAAGTATTTCTAGTTCGTTTGGGTTTTGTTTTAACTTGTTAATAAGATCAATTATAACTCCGTGGCCGCGTTGTCCGATAACATTAGCAAAGCGAAAAATAATATAATTTATTCCAGAAGATGTTACTTCTGCCTCTGCACTTACCTTTGAGGATCCATAAGGTGATATTGGATTTAATGGGCTTGATTCTGGTGTAGGTATTTGTTCAGCTTCTCCGTAGACAGTAGAAGTTGATGTGAAATATATTTTATCGACACCCCTGTTTTTCATCCAATCTAGAATATTTTTCGTTGCTATATGATTTTGTTTTTCATGGATATCTGGATCACCGACTCTAACTTCTGGATTAGCTGCTAAATGCCACACTTCGTCAACTTTAGGTATTTTTTCTAGGTCAGTTGGGTTTAGAAGATCTCCTTTAATTATTTGACATTTTTCATTTGTGTGTGAACCAGAAGACATATTATCAAAAATTATAATTTCATTTCCTTCAGATAATAGAGCATCTACTAGATATGATCCAATAAATCCTGAACCGCCTGTGACAAGAATTTTCATATTTAACACAAATTTAATAGTATCCCTTTGTTTTTATTCCTAATACTATTTTTAATCCACCTATAACATAATATTTGAAACAAGCTCTGTGAAACCCGCTTGTGAATCTTCTAGATGATACAGGAAGTTTCAAGCTTTTTACAAAAGAAACTTTTTTTGTCTTCCTAAGTCGTTTGGACATGTAAAAATCTTCAAGAAACTTTAACTCAAATGGGTATTTTTTTAATGATGATTTTTTAAAAGCCATATTTGCTCCCCATATACAATTATATCCGATTTTTTTTGCAAATCGTGGGAAAAAATCAGTCCATACTCTAAATTTCTTTTTCATAGACTTTGTCCCATCGTAAGAAATAAGTGGACCGGAAATTGCTATGTTGTCTTTCATGTTCTTTATTATTTTTTCTGTCCAATCTGGATCTGGTCTAGAATCACAATCACAGAAAGCTACTATTTTTGCTGAGGCTTTTTTCCATCCGACATTTCTAGCATCAGATATTCCGTCTTTATTGTCATATACAATCTTATCAGCGTATTTTTTTGCTATTTTGATTGTATTGTCTTTTGAGTGACCATCTACAACTATTATCTCTGGGACTATTTTCTGAGCTTTCAGTCTTGTTAGACAATTTTTAATGTATTTTTCTTCGTTTAATGTACAAACGATAACGCTTATAGGAGAATTTTTCATAAGTTTAATTTAATTTGTTTGGATTATTTAAATGGAGCCCCAGGAGGGATTTGAACCCCCGACCTGCCGCTTGCTTGCTCTTTTTGGTGCAGCTTTTTTCACGAACTGCACCCGCAAAAAGGTGCTACAAGGCGGCCGCACTACCGGGCTGTGCAACCGAGGCATGTTATTATCTATTAAATAACTAGTTTAAATAAATATATAGGTATGGATTTAAACGTGATTTTATGATAAGTAACGGTATTATTTTAGCTATTTTTTCCGGTATACTGGTGGGTGTAAGTATATTTCTACAGAAAATGGGTAGTAATGATAGTAGTAGCTTGGTAAAGCAATTAATATCTCCAAAATGGATTTTGGGCGTGGGGATTGCTATTGTCTCATTTGTTTTTTATTTATGGGCACTTTCTATGGAAAGAATAAGTCTTGTCCAGCCAATTATCAACATATCATTGATTGTTTTGATTTTCCTAGAATATTTCATAATGAAAATAAAATTAAATATTCACTCTAAAATAGCAATTATTTTGTTTTTTATCGGGGTGTTTTTTCAGGTGGGGATAATATGAAAAAATTTGCATATCCTATAATCACTGGAATTATGTTTGGGCTAGGAGCAACTTTCCTAAAAATCAATTTATTAGAATTTACTATTGACGCACTGCTTAAGCTAGATGTTCTATTGTCATTTATTCCTGGATTAGTTGGTATATTATTATTTCAGATTTCCCTTCGGCATTGTAAAGCTAGTCATGTTAGTATGATAACAGCAGCAGCAGCAGCTATTTCAGCTGTTATTGGGGGATTATTTATAGGTGAGGTATTAATGTTCAATGAGTTACTTGGGATGTTGTTTATCATAGCAAGTATTAGTGTATTGGTTATGAATGAGAGTCGATTAAATGAAAGTAAATTTAGCAAATGAAATGTTGGGTGGACAGGGCGGTGGAATAAAGAATGCCGCAGATACATTTGTAAGGAATCTCAAGAAAAGGGGAATAGATATTAAAATGAATCGGATGGATAATTACGATATTCTTCACACAAACACAATAGGTCCATATTGTCTAAGTCAGATAAAGGTAGCAAGACTGTTCAAAAGAAAAGTTATTGTTCATGCACATTCTACTGCAAGAGAATTAAATGATAGTTTTACATTTGGAGACCAATTATCAAAAGCAGCTTTGAAATATTTTAAATATTTTTACAATAAAGGTGACTTGGTTTTAACACCTACTGAATATTCTAAAAAGGTTTTGATTGAAGACGGAGTAACTAAACCGATAGAGGTATTGTCTAATGGTATAAATACTGAAAAATTTAAACCATCTAACACTCATGATAAGGGTTATGTTTATTGTGTTGGTCACTTTTTTATTAAAAAAGGTATCACAACATTTTCTGATCTGGCTGAAGAGTTTCCAGATATTAGTTTCAAGTGGTTTGGTCCAGTTTATAATCCAATATTTGTTCATCCTGGAAAAATAAACGAAATAACTGAAAATAAACCTGATAATTTTGAAATAATGGGATTTGTTCCCGACATAGTTAAAGCACACCAAGATGGAAGAATATTTTTGTTTCCTTCTTATGAGGAGAATGAAGGAATTGTTATACTCGAAGCAGCTGCATGTGGAAAAGCTATTGTTGTTAGAGATATTCCTACTTATGAAGGATGGCTAGTAGACGGAGTAAATTGTTTAAAATGTAAAACTGATGATGATTTCAAAAAAGCTGTTGGAAGACTTTTGCAAGATGAGAAACTTAGAGAGAAGTTGGGTAAAGAAGCGATTAAATTAGCTGAAAGTCGTTCAATTGATAAGAGTATAGATAAACTTGTTAAGATATATGAAAACATATTAAAATGATTAATTATTTTTTTCTAATACGAATATACCACTTCTGACAATTCCTGTTTTATATAAAATATTTGATACAAACGGTAATGGGAATGGTATATATATTTTTTCAGTTATACTTGATCCCTTTGACATTTTTTCCATTTCACTATCAAAGAATTCATAATAATGTCCCTCAAGCACGCCAATACCAAATATTTTTCTTATTATATTTGTGAACTTTCTTAAATTTTTATATTTTGTTACTGGTGTTATGATTATTACTTTTTTCTTTGATATCTTTATTAGTTTTTTCATTAATATTTCCGGTTCTTTAAAATGTTCTAGAACATCCAAACATAACACAACATCATAACTGTTCGCAGCTATATCTTTTTTTAATATATCTCCTTGAATTATTCTTTTGTTTTCTACTGGATTAATATCAAATCCCATCCATTTTGGATATTTTATCAATTCATTTAAACAATATTTATGATCTGGACCGCCACATCCTATGTCTAGAATACTATCTGATTTTTTTATAAATTTTTTAACAATTTCTATTTTTTCTTTACAGTAACTATCATAAACATTTATTTTCATACAAGTACACCATTATATTAAATCATAAGCAAGCGAATAGTAAATTGCTTCTAACTTCTTTGCTAATTTTTCTATATTGTAGTCTTGAGAAGTTTTAATTGATTGTTTTGATAATCGCATTTTTAATTTTTTGTTTTTTAGTAGTCTTAACATTTGATGAGAAAGCTGTTTAGCTTTTCCAGATTTGAATGTTAAACCGTTTTTATTATGTTTTATAAAATCTCTGAAACCTGAAGCTTCAGGTACAATAACAGGTGTTCCAAAAGACATTGCTTCTAGAGGAACTAATCCTTGTGTGTCTGTGGAGGAAGCTGAGACAAAAATATCAGCTTTTTTGTAAAGTTGGTTCTTTTTCTTTTCAGAAACAAATCCTGTGAATGTTATATTTTTTTCTATTCCTAAATTTTTTGCTAGATGTTTTAGTTCTTCTGTTTTCGGTCCGCTGGAAGTTATTATTAATTTGGCTTTTTGTTTTTTTAGTAAAAAGTATAATGCGTGTATTATAACATCAACGCTTCGCTCTTTGCATAGACGACCTACTTGTAAAATAATTGGAGTTTTATTTGATTTTTTCTTGGACATATTTCTTGGTAATTGTATTCCTGTTGGTAAAATTGCTACAGGTTTTTTTACTAGTCTCTTTAAGAATTTTTTTGTGTCTACACCTGGAGATATAATTAAATTTGCTTGATTGAAAAATAATTTTACATAACGTTCAATTGTCTTTTTTCCTATTTTTTTTACTTCTGAATATCCTGTACCTGGGAGATAGTTTACATATTCTGTTAGCATTGTATGATATGTCATTACTGTTGGAATATCTAGAGCTTTTGCTACTGACAGACCAAGCAAACCAATAGATGCAGGTGATTGTATGTGAATCACATCTGGTTCATATTTTCTTATTTTTCTTAGAATTGAAGGAGTGGGTATTCCTATCCTGTAAGTTGGGTATGGTTTGAAATCTATTGAACGGAGAGGATGGACAAATTTGTTTTTCTTTAGCCCACGGGCTTTTGGACAGAAAATGTGAATTTCATGACCATGTTTTCGGAGCTCTTGGTTGTAAAGTTTGATAGATGTTACAACTCCGTTGATTTGTGGTTCATATGTGTCTGTAAAGATCGCTATTCTCATACGGAGAAGTAGATTTCTGGGTTTAAAAATGGTGTCGGGGGCGGGGTTTCCAGGTTCTTTCTGCTGAGCAATTTCTCGTTTTTGGTGAAGCTTTTTTCACCAATTTCTCCAACAAAAAGCTTCTTTGAACCCACGACCTCCACGTTTCTCACTATCATTGACTTTCGTCTCAATTCTCATAGTGTTATGAGCGTGGCGCTCTACCAGGCTGAGCCACCCCGACATTTTTAAAATCTTGTAAGCCTAACTTATTAAATTCGATATTAGTCTTTTGAATTGCTTCATCAATATCCATCCAAGCAACTTCGCTTATTTCGTCTTTGTTTATTTTGAAATCTTCTGATTTTAATTTCGCATGATACATCATACATACCATAAAAAGCTGGGGATATTTTTTTACGCTATTATAAATTCCCAGTAGTTCTCCTAACTGTATTTCTACACCTAGCTCTTCCTGTATTTCACGAATCATTATTTCTGATGGGTTTTCAGGGAATGATATGAATCCTCCAGGAAGTTTCCATTTTCCTTCGACCAGACCGCGAGCGTTTTTTGTCATCAAAACTTTTCCTTCAATGTTTGTAATTATTAGTTCCGATACTATTCTCGGTAAAGAAAAGTTAACTGCACGTTTCGCAACATTAGAAACATTATCTGTAACAGGAATTTCAACTTTACTATACCAATCAGTAGGATGCTTATCTAAAATTGGAGAACATATCCTCACTTCGCCCTCAGGGAAATTGTTAATGTATACTTCTTTTACTTCAAATGGTAATTTGTCTTTTTCGTCAGGAAGAGTTAATTTTCCCTGTTTCTCAACTAAATAAACTTCGCCGTCTGTTTCAATGTATAAGTACATGATATTTCACCATACTTCTCTTATATTCAATAGTAAATTATCTATATATTTATAAGTCAATGCGCATCACCTTTCCAATTTTTCATTTCGTTGCTTCGAGCTTACACTTATGTTTTTTCAACCATATAGTATATAATGAAAAAACTAAGGCTCGCTCGAAGACCAATCACTTCATGAAAAATTTACGAGGTGATTTGATAAAATTTGACTTAACAAAAATAGAATTTAGCAATAATGATGAAAAAAGAGGTGTCACACTACCATCTGAACCTAATACTAAATTGGCAGAATTAATTGGGATTTTGATAGGCGATGGTCATGTTGCATATTACCCAAAATGTCATAATTATGATATAGAAATTTCTGGTCATTCTGATCATGATTATTCTTATCATAAAGACCATATCAATTACCTTATTAAAGACTTATTCAATATAACACCAAAATTTTTCATATGGAAAACTCGTAATGAGATGAGATCTAGAATACTATCCAAAGCCATATTCAATTTTATGAAAATGATGGAATTTCCTGGAGGAAGAAAAGGCAATATGCCAGTCTCTGCTTGGATCATGAAAGATGGGGAATATATGCGATCGTTTTTGAGAGGCTTGGCAGATACTGATTTTTCACTTGTTTTCAAAAGAAGATCAAACGGAAAATATAGTTATCCTGTTATAAAAGGAAGTATTAAAAATAGAAACGTTATCGGTTCTGTTGAAAAAATTTTGAAAGTATTAAAAATAAAGTACTGTGTTTGTTATGATGAAAACAAATATGATAAAAGATCTGAAAGGAATCAAACTATTCATTCTATATATATTTACGGTAAGAAAAATCTTGAATTATGGATGAAACTTGTTGGTTTCAATAATAAGAAGCATCTGAATAAATACATAGAATGGAAAAATAATGGATTCGTAGTTGTTAGTAAAGGTAGAAATGGTGGGCCCGAAGGGATTTGAACCCTCGACCTTTCCCGGATAAAGAATCTGAATTCATTATCAATCGGTTAAGAGCTTCGACTCGCATAATGAAGACCATATTGCGAACGATCGCTCTGCCAGACTGAGCTACGGGCCCATACTAAGAATTAGATTAACCAGTTAAATATATTAATCTAGTACTTTCTCTTTCCTGTCATTGGACGCTTTTCTTGCCATCCATATTTACGGATCTTAGAATCAGGGAACCCACAGTAAGAGCAACGCTTTTTTCTGACATGATATGCATGTCTACCACAGCGTCTGCAAACTATATGACTAACTTTATTATGCTTCCCGAAGGAAGGTGTTCCTTTTGACATATTCATTCACTCCGTTTATTCGCTTGGGGAAATTAGAATAATTGTGTCTCCTCGTACAAGAACTGATCCAAGTGTTATTTGAGTTTCATCTTTTCTCTCTTCTGCTTCATCCAACCACACATTCAAGTGTAAGTCAAATGCTTGAAGAGTGCCTGTTATTTCTGATCCGTTCTTTAACTTCATTATTACTCTTTTTCCTTTTGCTTTATCTAAAACATCTATTGGTCTTGATGACATCATATCACTTCCGTTCAAAAGTATATAAATATACCAGCAGTAAAGGCTTATAAATGTTGAAATAGAGATAGATTTGATATAGTAGATGATTATTATGGCAATTACAAATTTGAGAAGTAAGCGAAAACCTACAGGCGGTATACTCAATAAAATGAGGAAGAAGTTTAAGCGAGATTTTGGTAATGATTTTCTTCCTATTAAAATTGGTCAGGAAAAAAAGAAGCTTGTTCGAGGTCTAGGTGGAAATAAAAAGAGCCGATTAATGGGTGCTCTTAAAATCAATGTTATGGATCCTTCAACTGGAAAGGTTACTGTTTCTGAGATTATCAGTGTTAAGCAAAATACAGCAAATCCACATTTTGTCAGAATGAATGTTGTTACAAAAGGTGCTGTTGTTGAGACAAAATTAGGTGAGGCTAGAATAACTAGTCGTCCTGGACAACACGGTATTGTAAATGCAATTCTTTTAGGAAAACCTTAAAGTGTTTGGATGGGGAATATACCTATCTATTCTAAATATTAGTTATGATAAAAAGATTTGTAGACCCTGATGATATTGATGTAAAGACTGGGCTACCTTGTGGATATGTTCCAGAATCAATAGATGGTTTTGAAGTTTATTCTAATGATGAAAAAACTTCTTCATATGGACAAAAAAGTCTGTTGAATTACTGATTTTCTGTTTAGGGAATATTTCTATTTTTGCGCGATTCATGCTCAATAGCTTAGATGGTATTCCGCGCAAGCGGAGTTTCTTTGGTGTTATGTGTAAATAATTTTTTAGGAATTTATCAAGGTTGGTGAATTCTCGTTTTGTTTCAACAACCCAGCGTTTCTTTTCTATGAAAGCAACTTTGCTATAGTGCTTAAGGAAAAAATGAGCAGACTTTGATTTAACATATGGTCCATATTTTTTCTTTGTTTTGCTAGCAAGCGTGGAAGTCATCTCGAAAATAAGTATAATGTGCTTTTTGTCCATGAAGGAACTTGTTCGCAAAACTTGGAAACCAGCTGTCTCTATTCTGGAGGAGAGTATTCGGAGAGCCTTGCGCATTTGTGCCCAGAGAATATCTTCTAGAACCTTTGGTTTTGAGAATTTAATAGTTAGTAGTGAGGTGTTTTGTTTTTTTAATTTCTTTTTTAGCTCTTCTAAGGTTATTGGTTTTACTGGGGCTGGGAAAAAATCATTAATAGAAGGTTTTGAGATGAATTTGCGACAAGCTGATACAAAGCTAGTAAACTTCTCAGGAGAAACAACCGCAGCAACATTTCGCTTAGGGTCAACTGGATCAATAAACGTTAAAGGTGTATCAAATTTCTTGGTTGATTTGGATAGGGAAAGCCTAACTCCGGATTTCCATTTTGAAGCTGCGCGAATGCAACCTAAAAATGATCCATATTTCACAATTAAAAGTTCGCATAGATAACCAGAAAATCCTAAAACTTTTAGATCTGCACCGTAGCACTCATGAGCTATGCAAAATTGTTTTAGAAGGACTACGTCTTCTGGTTTTTTTAGATTTTTCAGAATAAATTTAACATGGTAAGGAGTTCTATCAACAGCTGATTTTATTGCTGATGGATCGCGGATTCCAAAAGCTGGAACAAGATCAACCTCATAGGTTTTTCCAGCAAATTTGAATAGAGCTTGAATATATGGATGTTCAGAATAAGCAAGTTTCCATGTTCCGCCAAGCTTTTTTACAATTTTCTTTGCTTCGGCCAGACCGCGTTTTTCTAGCTGTGCTTTTGTCATGTTTGGAGGAAAGATTAAAAATAAATCTGCTTCTCGTCTGTGTGAAAGCCAAGTACTTTTTCCAACTGAACCGCAAATTATTGGGCGATATGATTTAGAAGTAGAAGAAAGTAATAATTTAACAAACTTCTTCATATCTTTTTTCTCTTCTAAAGAGGGAATTGCTCTATCCCTAGCAGTATTTAAGAGTGGTTTTGTGTTCACATTGATCAATTAGTTTTATAAGCAGGCTTACAAATAAAGGTTATTATGGGTGATGAAATAAGGACTAGTTTCCTTGATCACCTGGAATGTGATTTAAAATGGCAGTAGAAAATATTATATCAGACCTAGTATCTAGTGTCTGGAATAGTTTTCTATTGTTATTGCCCAATCTGATTGGAGCGGTATTAATCCTAATATTGGGATTAATAGCAGGTAAGATCCTAGGAGGACTCGTAAAAAGAGTAATAGTGCACTCAGGACTTGATAACTGGGTTTCAAAAGAGAAACATATACCGGTTGATTTAGCTCATGTATTTGGTGCATTAGCAAGCTGGGTAGTATATCTACTATCTATACAAGAAGCAACAAACATTCTAAATATCTTAACTCTACAAATCTTTGTACAAGAGAGTTTAGGATTTATATTTGGAATAATCAGAGCTTCTGCAATAATCATAGTTGGTTATTCCCTAGCTATGTATTTGAAAGACGCAATACTTAACACAAGGAACATTTATTCAGACCTACTTGGTAAAATAATGTTTGTGTTAATTATCTACCTTTCAATTGCATTAGCACTTCCTTCAATAGGAATTAATCCAGCAATAATCAGCAATTTGTTGTTAGTTATTGTAGCTTCATTTGGACTTGGAATCGCAATAGCAATAGGACTTGGTTTGAAAGACACCTTCAGCGATATTGGAAAGAAATATTCCAAAGGTCTAGGAAAGAAGCGAAGGAGATAAATTTTTTCATTTTTTGGGACAAAGGCTTGCGCCTTGTTTTTGTTGTCCCAGCTTTACTTTTTTACAGGGATACCAGCGTTTCCCTGTAACCCTATGCAACCTGAAAAAAGCTTTAGCAAAAAGCATCTTTTTCGAAAAAGATGCATCAAAAATTATAAAAAAATCGTCAAATAACGTTTTTCGTTTATAGTCGACTACTATTTCTAGGTACTCACATACCATGTTAAAAGGATTTGCAAACTGATCTTAATTATGAAGAATTATTTTTCTAAAACTCTAGAAGTTCTTTTTGCTGGAGTTAGTTATATTTTATTGCACGAGATCGGCCATTATTTATTTGCTATGATGTTTAGTCTTTCTCCTGAATTTGTATTTACACAGCAGGAAGGTGTTGCAGGGCTGTTTCTTCTTTCTGTGGGTGTTTCATATACACAAACATCTGTTGTAGCAAATACTCTGGTTCTTCTGGGTGCAACAATTCTTCCGTTACTTGTAGCTGGATTATTTTATTTTATTGGAGAAAGGAAAAATAATAATTTCCTAATTAATATAGCTGAGATTTATATGATTTTCATAGTTTTGAATCTTATTCCGTTTAATGTAGAGTCGTCTGACGGGTTCAGAGTTTGGGAACTTTTTAATGGAAAATTATTTTAATCTAATTGTTTCTAGAAGTTTTGGTGCTAGTGTTTCACATTTGAAAATATTATGCAGAGTTCTTGCAAGTTCTATACACTTGCTAGATTCTCCGTGGTTACATATTATTCTTTCTGGGCGCTGTTTTAATTTACCAAGATAGTTTACTAATTGTTTGAAATCAGAATGTCCTGATAATCCTTCGACTGTCTTAACTTCCAAATTTATTGGAACAGCTATGTTTCTTCCGTTTTTTTCCATTGGTATTTCTTTCCAGCCTTTCTGAACTCGGCGTCCTAGAGATGCTTCAGATTGCCAACCAATAAATACTAAACTGTTTTTTTCGTTTTCAGCAAGTTTTCTTAACCACCAAACAGATGGTCCACCTATTAACATTCCTGAAGTAGCAACAACAACGCAAGGTTCGTTTTTTTCTAGTATTTGTTCTCGTTCTTTTTGGCTTCCGATTCGGTGGAAGTTTTCTTTTGTAAATGGATTATTTCCGTCTTGAAGAATTAATTTTTGCATGTCTCTACTCATGTATTCTGGATATGTTGTGTGGATTGCAGTTGCGTCCCAAATCATACCGTCTAGATATATAGGACAGGTTATTCCACCTTTTATTAAAATTGCCTGAACGTCTTGTGCACGTTCTACTGCGAAAGAAGGGATTAGTGCGATACCTCCGCGCTTAATAGTTTCTTTGACAGTGTTTACTAAATTACTTTCTGATTCTTCACGACGAGGTAAAATATCAGATCTTTTTCCGTATGTACTTTCGTTAATTATTGTTTCTGCTCGACTGAAACGGTAAGATGCTGGTTCATACAAAGCAGTGCGATCAAATTTAATGTCTCCTGTATAAAGTATATTGTGTAAACCATTTCCGATGTGAAGATGTGTTAATGCAGAACCTAAAATATGTCCTGAATTTAGAAGTGTTAATCGGATATCAGGTGTTATGTCAGAAACTTCGCCGTATCGTAAACAAATTGTTCTTTTTACTGCTTCTTTAATTCCTTTTGTTGTGTAGGGTGGGGAAGCTCCTTCTTTTTGTGCAACTTTCAAAAAATCCATTGCCAGCAAAACCATTAAGTCTCTAGTAGGTGTTGTGCAGTATAGTGGTGCTGTGCATCCATACTCGTAAAGATAAGGTATCATTGCAGCATGATCCATATGTGCGTGGGAAAGTATTACTGCATTTAGAGCTGAGATATCCATTTCTGGAACAGATAGATAAGGTACTTCGTTGTTTCCTGGTTTTACACCACAGTCCATAAGAACTCGCGACTCTGGTGTTTGAACCAGTAAGCATGATCGACCAACTTCTCGGAAACCACCTAGAGCTGTTAACCGTACCCAATCTGTTTTTTTCCAACCTGAGTGGATTCGTTTTCCTACATCATCTAAGAATTTCTTTCGGAAGGCGCTCTCCTTGTAAATTAATCCTCGTAAAGTTTTTACTATGTCAGAAGGAATTGCTGGTGCGCGTTTTACAACTGGAAGCCATAATGTTTCTGCTTTTATTTTTTTCAGGGTTTCTCCTGCTTTTCCAATAACCAATCCTGGCTTAAGTGCTTCGATAGTAACTGTAGCAAACTCTGCTTCGAATGTTATATTAGCTAAGCCTGCCTCGTCTGGAACAATTTCTTTTATTTTCTTTTCTGCTTTTTCCATGTCTAAGCAGATAGACGGGTCAGGTCTAAGAATAATTCTTTTCTTTAGAGTTGAAACTAATTCACGGAGAACTGAACCTGGCTCAATAAAGAATTGAGGTTTTTTTGTGTAGAGAACAATCTCACAACCTTCAAATCTTATATCGCTTATTTTTGATCCGTGAGGAATTGATTTTTTTATTTTTTCAAATAGATTTTTAGTTAATTCTTCTACCATATTTACCGTCTCTTTTAAGAAACATTAATTATATTTTGCTATTTCCTGATCTGATAGTTCTCGGTAGCCATTAGAATCAATAATAACTACTGTAAAACCTTTTCCACCTGAAGCAATGTCTCTACTGACTGCTGATTTCAAAGCTTTGACAGCTAATGCAACTGCTTCGTCTGTTGATATATTTTCTTTAAAATCTGCTTCTAAAACTCCATAAGCAAATGGTGAACCAGAACCTGTTGAATAATACTTATCTAAATTTGATCCGCCACCTACAGGATCTAACGAATATACTTGTGGTCCACGAACATCATGTCCAGCAATTATAAACTGGTTGTAGTATGGGAAATACTTGTTTCCGTGAAGTATGTTTGATAATAATGTTGCTGCTGCTTTGATTGTTATTGGTCCGCGCTCCATCTTGAATAATTTGAATTGTGCCTTTAGCATTCGAACAATAGCCATTGCATCTCCTACAGATCCTGCTATTGTTAAACCGATGTGATCATCAAGCTTGTATACTTTTCTAGCTACTTTAGAATCTACCATATATCCAATTGTAGCTTTTTTCTCTGCAGCTATTACAACTCCATTTCTAGCTATTATTCCTAAAGTTGTAGTTCCTGTTTTCAAAGTTTTATCAGTATTCATACATATCACCAAGAATCCTGTGGTTATGTTTGGTTTTGGTCTTTATAAACGTTTACTATCTCTTGTGTGCTTTTGTAGATCTGCATAGCTGCTAGAACAATTAAGATCAATACTGCTGCTAGAATCAACCAGACAATTATGTTCATGACAGTTGCTGCTTCTTGGGATATTATTACTGTTGTATCTGTTTTAGAAACAAAATCATCTCCAACATATTTTAATTCAATTTGGTATATTCCTGAACTTTCTATATTCAAGTTTATGTTAAGATCTCCTTTGTACATTTCTTCCCGTTCGACAGTCACGTCAGTTATATTTGCTATAGGGATTTGCCATGTCTCATTTTTTAGGGAAAGTTCAACACGACCGGTTAAATCCATGTTTCCTCTGTTCTCTACTTCAAATTCTATTGTCATTTCTTCATCTGGATAATAAACTGATTTTCCTGTACGTATTATTGGTTTTGCATTTTTACAGGGCATGACTTCGAATTTTAAATCTATTGTTTTTATTTTTCTGTCGCTTTCGTAAAATTCTACTTTAACGTCATATTCTCCTGGATCAGAAGTGCATGAGCTTGTGAAAAGTGGTAAAGTGTCTTCGCCAACTTTTTGGGACAGGGTTGTTATGTTTGTATCTTTTTCATTTATTATTTTAAAGTTTTTCATCACATATGCTCTAACAGTTGTTGTTACGTCATTTTTTCCTGTATTACTGATATTTATGTAAACCTCTGCTGTGTCACCTTGATGAAGTTTTTTAGGAGAGACATCTGCGTAATAATATCTTAGAACAATAGCAGGGCCTCGTCCACCACCACCGCCTGGACCAGGTGGTGTAGCAACTACGTATATTGTAGAGCTTGCATTAACTGGGAGATAAGATTGATTTAAAAGTGTTAAATTACTTGTTGGATAATCGTAAACAAATCTAGTTCGGACAGTATATGTTCCTACAGCTAAGCCAGAAAAATCATTTGTATAACTTTCATATTCTTTCTCATCTGATGCGATATAAATGTCCTCTCCTGCTGAAAATACTTTTTTTACTGATCCTGTGCTATTTACGACTTCAATTAATAATGCCCCTGAAAAATGAGTTGTGTTAAGTGCTTCTGAATCTGTGTTATTTATTCCAACTGTTATATTTGCTAAATCAGCAACTGTATAGTTGGTCGCGTCTTCTGAGTCGGTTCCGGCGATCTTTTCTGTTTCGATGTCTAGTTCGTGATTTTGCCACCACAGGAATGCGGAAGAAGATGCTTCACCAACTGAGATTACTATAGATGAGAATAATACTATGAATACTAAACAAACCAATGCTTTTTTCATGTACAACTTACCTCCAGTTGTACAGGCTGTTCATGTTTAAAATCAGAGATTTTAAACAGGCTGTTCAACAGAAGTTGAACATCAACCAGCCCGAACAAAATGCTGAACATCATAATGTTATTTTTATTTTGTTTTATTAAAACCACCTTATCCTTGAGTTCCTATAAACCATACAGATCCTGTACATTCCCCACCAATTGTATTATCCTCCCCACCGTAAGGTACTTGTAATCTCCAGTAAACACTTGACTGTGTTGGTGATGGTGTGGATGTTTCTGCTGTTTCTGCTAAGTCAAATGGAGAACATGTTGTTATTGTACCTGTTAGATTTGTTCCTTTTGTCAGTCCAACATCCACAGCATCTGTACAATTATACATTAACATTCCAGGATCTACTGTTCCTTTGTCACATGATAGTCCTGTTCCGTTTAATCTAATGTCAATTCTAGTGTTTCCGTAATTAGATACATTTACTGTACCTGTTGAGTTTTGTCCTGGGTTTAATGCTCCGAAGTCCATTGTTGAGGAGTTTATGTCGATAGCTACTAGTGCATTTACTCTAGCTGCATCTTCTGTTCCAGCACCACCTGTCCATGTGTTTGCTGAGTCATTTGCAGTTAAGTTACATGTCCATCCATAATTTGATGTGTTCTGTGCATTATACCAAACATTGAAACCACATTGTGCAAATTTAGCAGTATTGTTTCCTGCAATTGTTGTTAGTGTACAACTTGAGTTTTGATAACAATTATTTGCATTTTCATCGCAAGAAGTTGTTTCTCCTCCTGCTTTCCAGAAAAATACTCCTTGTGCTTTGTCTATGTCAGTTGCAGTGTTAACGTCATTGATTATAGCTGTACAATTTACATATTTTGTAGTTCCACCGACCAAATCAATTTCAGCTATTGGTGTTGTTAAACCATCATCTACTTCAATGCTTTCGATTGTTGGTGGGGTTTGATTAGCTTGAACTATCCATGCGGAACCGCTCTCGACTGTATCAACATAATATGATGAACCTGTTGTGTTTATTGATAACTGATCATTGTCAGTTGTTCCGTTGAACCAAGACAAACTTGAATTTAATATTGAGTTACCTGTTATGTAAACTTCTCCGTTACCATACTTGTAGTAAACAACTCCTTCATCTGTGTTGTTTTCATTATATGTTAGATTTCCTGTTGAAGCAATAGACATTACTGAATAATTTATTTCTGAATCAACTCTTAATTTACTGCTAATTGTTATGTTATTAAAATCTGTTTCTCCTGTCAATACTTTTCCTGAACCTGCGAAATCAATTTCACCTGAACTGTTTGTAAATGTTCCTGAGTTTGTAAAGTCACCAAATATTAAAGTTGTTTCATTTGAGGCAACTAAAGTTCCTGATGCCTGAATTACAACATCTCTTAACCAGTGATCTTGATCAGTTCCTGTTGGGTGGTCTAAATCTAATTCTCCGCCAGATTGTATTGTAGTTGTTCCTGTAACATCTATTGAATAACCCATAACTTCTCCAGAATCCCAACTTCTAAATTCTCCTTCTGTAACTACTAAATTATTTTCAATTTCTAAAGTATTGTCTGCATTTGTTAGATAATCAATATTGTCTATATCCACATCTAGATCATATAATATGGATGATCCTAAATCTATTTTTCTTGCATTTTTAGAGCTGTCTATTTTAATTGTTCCGTCATTGTGTGTGAAAGTTCCGTAATTTAAAATCATATAATTTATTGGAGCAAATTTAGTTCCTAGTCTTACTCGTGTTATTCCAGATGATGCATTAAATAAACCGTTGGTTCCTATTCGTATTGATCCTATTGAATGGGTATCTGTTCTTCCGTGGAAAACTCCTTCGACAACTAAGTCTTCTGCTATTGTTGCGCTGTATCCGTTTGTATCTAAAGTATCGTTAAACGCAATAGTAACATTATCAAAATCACAATCACTGTACATTGTAATTGTTTTGTTTTGTGCGTTAGTTGTATAGTTTCCTTGTATGTCAAGCCACTTAATTCCTAAGTTACCATAAAGTGCAAGTATGTCGTTTTGGTATAATGCTGGCCAACTTACATCTTTTCCATAAATTGATCCACCACCTGCCATAACTTGAATTGGGTAGCTGGAAACTGCTTCTAAAATTCCTGGGTTTGTAGATGTTCCCATTGTTAAGAATGCATTATTTAATCTGAATCTTGTACCAGCTGAATTTATTTTTAAAGCCTTTTCAACAGTTGTGTTACCTGATATCTGAACATGTGAATCAGATGAATGTGTTAAGTTATAGAAACTAGGTTCTGTTGTTCCTGTATTTTGTATGTAACTTGATACATCATTATCAAAATCTATTGTTCCGTTAGTGTGTGTGAATGTTCCGTTGTTGTTAAAGTTTCCATTTATTGTTGTTGTAAGATTTGTTGAGATATATGTTCCTGTTGTTTCTATACCTAATGAACCAAAACTATTATAGCCATACCCACTAATCAATGTTCCTGAAATGTTTATAGGACCTGTTGTTAGATTTGCATTTTCCACAGTAATCCACATACTGTCTGTTGGAAGAATTATACTTGAACTTCCAAAATCAGCATATCCAAAAATTTCTAAATTACTCTGTCCAGAATTTGAATCAAATATTCCTTGGCTAATATTAATATTGTTAATCATACCGTGGGTTAGAATCGGATCAGATTTACTTATATTAAATGTTCCAGCTATAGTAGCGTTATTCATAATAAAAATTTCAGATGTATCTGTAGAGACATTAACAATTGATGATGCTGGTGTGTCAAATGTCAATGCTGTAAATATTGACCCAAGGGATATATTTCCTTGTATTATTTCTAAATATCCAAAATCATTATAAGGTGATTCAAATAAACTAATGTTATTCGCATATATTTTATCATATATTGTTTGATTGTGTAGCATAGATATTATTCCAGAATTTCCATCTACAAGATCTGTACTTGATATTGGGTAAGTACTGTTAACTGTAGCTACTGTTGCATTAATTAATCGGAATACTAGAGGTGCATCATCAAAATCTGAAAATGTTACATTTTGAAAATATCCGGACCTGGTATTCTGTGTTCCAATAAAATCTGGTCTTGATAGATTAATATTTTTCACACTCCAAGTTAAACTATTGTTTGTAAACCAGTTCATTTGTTCGGGTGTAGTGTCTTCCATTTCTATTTTAATTAATGTTTGGTCTATAGCTTCTCCATACCAAGACGGTTCAGCTGAGCCAGAAGCAAATGTTAAATCATTTGTTCCTTTTCTATCAGATACTATTGTTCCACCACCATTGTCCATTTTCCACCAATGTATCATATCAGAACCTGTACCTTCACTATTCATGTCTGCTGATACTCTTGATCCTGTTATATAATCATCATAGAATCTTGAATCTCTAATAACTCCACTGTAATTATATGAATAACCTTCTCCGTTGGCAACTGTACCGAATTGTATTTTCTCGCCACCAGTCAATACCATTGTTGTTGGAACAGTTGTGTTTTCATAAGCATAGGTTCCGTTTACATACATACGAACTCTATCATAATATAATCCATCATATACAAATGCTACATGTATCCATTGTGATGTACTAATTACAGCATCATCAGTATAATTGTAGATATCTGATCCGTCACAAATTAATAATGTTAAGTTGGTTCCTGTAAATCCAAACCAAAATCCTTCAGTTATATAATCTGCATCACAATCACCTTCGCTGATTATTGTTCTGTTTCCTGACAAAGATGATGGTTTCACCCATGTTGTGAATGAAAATTTATTCATACTTCCTGTACTATCGTCGCTTGTCATATAATCATTTGAAAAATGAACACCATAATAATCTTGGTAATTATCTGTATTACCCATAACTGTTCCGTTACTTGAATTTGAAAATCCTAACTGATATGGATTTTGTGGTACAACCCACTCTGCACTTGAAAGTCCGAAAGTTGTAAAGTTTAGATCTGAATTATCATTTATAGAAAATGTATTATTGTTTGATATTTCAACTGTTCGTAATGTTGAATTTCTTAAAAAGAATTTTGATTTTTCAGTAGTTGAACTAACTGGAACGTCTTTTCCTATCCAAATTTTGTTTGTTAAGAAAGTTGAATTTGTTACTTCAATGGAACCGTTTTCAATATAAGTGTCTCCTATATTTGATGTTGAGAAACCTGAAACTAATCCAGATGGGTTAACATTTATTGTTGCATTGATTATTGTTAGTTTTGCATTATTTTTTATTGTTAAGTTTCCGTTGTTAATTGTTCCTGTTGCGTTTCCACATGTTGTATTGTCTGTTATGTCTAGGCTACCAGATGCTGGGAAATCGAAATTATCTGTTGAGTTTTGACAGAACTTTAATGATCCGACACTATAATTTGTAAACTGTGAAACATTATACCAGTAAGTTGTGCCAGATGAACTAACTAAACTACACTTGCTACCACAGTAAGCATTGTTTCTCAGAGCTACTGCGCGCGATACTGTTAATCCACGGAAAGTTAAATTTGCTGATTGGTTTAAACCAGCGTAAGTTCCAGAAGCAACTTCAGTTAAATTACTTGATAGGTTTACTGCTGTTCCTAAACCTATTGTTCCTGATTCAGAAATGTTTAGGTTTGTTGAATTCCAAGTTACTTGTCCGTCAGATGTATTATATATTAAACTAGTATATTTGCTTGCATCAACATCCCAAATTATATATGAAGTTGTTGCAGTTATGTTATTGTTTAGAAGAATAACATTATCACTATTACCTACTGTTAATGTTTTTGTAGGTGCTGTTATATTGTTATCTCGTATTGTTAAATTATCTGATGGTCCTGTGAAAATAGCGTCTTGTACAGATGATGTTATGTTATTATATTGAATTATATTATGATCATCACTAGAGGAAAATACTATTGTTCGTCCTGCTCCGTTTATTGTATTATTTGTTATTCTAGAAAAATCCATGCCTTGTGAAGCAATAGCTGATGCATTTCCTGTTGTCTGATGTGTGAATATTGTGTTATTATGAATTGTAACATTATCAGCTATTGCAAGATATACTGTTGTTTCACCTGCAGAAATTGTATTATTAATAATTGATATGTTATAACATGTTCCACCAATAGCACATGCTTCAATAGCATAGAATGAGTTTTCACCGCTTACAGATATGTTACAATTTTTAATAGTTACGTTATTTTGATTACTAAAATATATAAATCTGTTTAAAGATTCTGCTGAACCTTCAAGTGTGTGACCTGCACAATCTAGAGTAACATTGTCTGATGATATTGAAAATGAATATGAATTTGTACATCCTGTTATATTTCCTGTAAGTGTTGCTGATTCTGTAATTGTTTGGCCACAACCTACTTTGTTATTAGATGAGTTTAACCAAGTAGTTGCATTATCAGTTGCATCGAAAGCTAGACAAGAAAATATCCAGTTTTCCCCGTCTGATGTATTTCCGGCGAGTAGTGTGGATACAAGTCCTTCTGCTCCTGATGCATAATATGTTGCGTCATATCCTTCGTATACTAAATCACTTGTTCCGTTATACCATCGATAATAATGACTTATTGTGTCGAGGTCACTATCAGTTGATGTACAATATCCTTTTAGATCGTCAGTAACAGATGATATTATTGGTGTTGATGTAGAAGAGGAAACTACTGGAGCTGCATTTGCAGGACAACTTCCTATTTCTGTTGTGCAGTTTCCTCCTGGACAACCTCCGTCACAATCTGATGATGCAAAACACATTCCATCTAAGTCTCCACCGTCACACCAAGATGCTCCTGGTGGTGGTGGTTCACCGTTAAAACAATTTGCACAGCTACCAAATTCTCCTGGAGGGTCATATGCCCAAGCTGTTAAATTACCAAATGTAAATTTCTGAACTGCATATCCACCGATTAACATATTGTTTCTAAAGTAACCTGTGTCGTCACAAGAATAATCTTCTATAAAAAAGTAAACTGGTTTGAAGTTGTCTTCTGTAGTTAACTGGTTGTAGTTCTTTGTGTTGTTTTGTGCGTCAATTAAAACTAGTGAGTCTGTTAAAGAAGTGTTACCACATTCCATACCTAAGAAAACCATTTCGTCGTTTGTTTCGTTCAGATCTGTTAACATCTCAGACCATGTTGCATTTGTTGATTCGATGTATAGATCAGCTGTTCCAGTTGTGTTAAATTTAACTGTCCAATTGTCTCCGTCGCTTAGATATTCATATGGGTTTAAAATTGTTATATTTAATTCGTAAGTTTGGTTTGATAGGTGTGGTACGACCCACTCGATTGAATCATACTTACCGTTTTGGTCATAGTCAACTAGATCAATAGTTACTTCGTTTCTCTGTCCGTTTTCAATATGGTAAAGTTTTATATTTGCAGCTTTTGCTTCTGGTATTTCTGTAAATGCTAAAATGTTTTCATAATGATAATCAGAATAAATTGTGATTTGTTTTACTCCACCAAGTAAATCGCTCTCGTCTGCTTGTGGTGCTGGTGTTTCATATTCAATTTCTATTTCTTCAACAATTTCTTCTACAACTAGCTCAGCTGATTGCTGATCTGTTATTTCTTCTGCTCCAATTGTTAAGTCAGTTTCAGCAACAACATAACCTGTCACAGATTCTTCGTGTTGTTCTAATGTTTTTCCTTCAACAGTAACTTTAACTTCTTGTCCGGTAATCGTATCTTTAACGGTAATATTGGAAGCATCTTTTGGGATTTCAACTGTAACTTTCTTTTCTTTATCCATTTTAATTGTCTTTGTCCATTTTACTGGTCGGCCTAGGACCGCGTTATATTGTTTTGTTTTTTTGTTAACAGAAACGCCTTTAATGTTTTCTGTTTTTTCTTTTTCGATTCCGTCTGAAGTTATTTTTTTGTCTTCAGATGATGGGGTATCTTTTGAAAATGAAATTGTTTTTTCTTCTATGATTTCTACGTCTTGAAGAAGAGTTAAGTCAGCTGAAATAATATTTACATTTAATTTTTCAGGTGCATAAACTAAAATTCTTGAGGAAGTTGGGAATGTTCTATATGAAACTATAGCTGATAAAACACCCTGCCAAGATTCTGTTACTGAAACTTCACCGATTAAAATTTCGTTTCCATTTATTTCTGAATCAGAATCTAAATAAACTGCAACAGAATGTTCTTCTGTTATTATGGAAAGAATTTCTGATTCGTCAATTATTTCTGGAGTTCCGATTTGTTCTGGTGTTGTTTCAATTGGAGTTTCATTGACCTCAGGTATTTGGTTAGTATCATCAGTAACTATAGGGTCAGAAGGAGTTTCGTTAGTATCTGGAGTCTGGTTTGTATCTGTTATTTCTTCAGATATTGGTTCTTCTGGGGTTTGATTAATGTCAATAACAATAGGTTCGTCGACAGGAATTGGTTGTTCAGGGACATGTTCTATTGCTTGAACTGGAACATCTACTGAAAGAGAAATGAAAATTGATTTTACCCAGCCTTCTTCTGTTGTTCCCAATGACCAGTAAGTATAGTCTCTTTCTCCAAAGTCTAAAGTTGGGATAAATACTCGTTTTACTTCGTCTCCAGAAATTCCTTTTATTTTCAATTGGGTTTCGCTTACCCCAGAAGCTGAGAAACTGAATTTTTCTTCTTGTCCCTGTGAAAAATATGGAATCTGCCACGTTAGTGTATTGTTCTGAATCTCAGCTGTTCCTGAGTCTATTATATTAGATCCACTATCAAGGGAAAGGGAAACTTGTACATCTGTCATTTCTAATGTGTGATTGTTTTTGACCAGATAGTTAAAGTCATTTCCTTTGGTTTCTAGGGTCATTAGAACTTTTTCGCCGACAGAATCAGAAACTAGGAAACCTATTGAAGAAAGTGAAGTGTAAAATAGGAAAACTATCAAAACTCCAATCATTAGCATTGGAAGATGGTTTATTCGGGGAATGTGGGGAAAATTAAAAGGTGATATAAATGTTTTGTGTCGCAATTCCTCGATGTGTGATTTTTCTACTCTATAATATTGTTTATTGTCTTTCTTAGATGTCTGGACTAATTGTTTATGTTCAAGCCGCTTCAAGATAACGTAAGTCTTTGATGTTTGTTTTCTGATGTTTGTGGTATCTGGGTTAAGATATTCTGCTAGGTTTTTTGGGGTTGAAGCGCCTATTGTATTTAGGGCGTCTAGGACTTCTTTCTCAGATTTAGGTAGGTATGGATATTTTTTCTTTACTTTACTTGTGTATTTGTCCCTGTATATTGTTTTCTTGCCTAATTTTCCTTCTTTTTCTATAGCGCCCTTGTTTTCCAGTCGTTTTAAGTATGTACTGACTTCTGCTGTCTTGTCTTTGTCGCCGAAAACTGTTCTTGAAATGTCAGAAGCAGAAGCTTCTCCAGCTTTTCTAAGGGTTCTATAGATCTTGTTTTGAAGGGTTTTCTTATGTGTTTTAGAGGTTGGAATAGTCTTTTTTGAGATCATTTGGGATATATCTAATCCAGAAGAAGTGTAAATGGCTCGTTTTCCTTGTTTTTCTACAAAGCGAACTAAACCTCGTTTCTCAAGTCTCTTTAATCCGACTGAGACTTGGGAGGTTTTTTTCCTCAGATCTGCACCATGATATAGGTGTCTAGCAATGTCAACTGCAGATGAATCGCCTAGTTCTGAGATAGTTTTGAAAATAGATAACTCGAAATTAGGTAGCTTTCTCTTTGAATTCTGCATATTTAACGCCAAAAAAACTTGTTTAACAGTGTGTAGTTTTGTTTAACAATAATTTATTTCCCCAGATATATATACTTTTCTATTGTTGAGACGACAAAAGCCTATGTTGGCTAGAGTGAAGAATTCTGGAGTTTATGTTAAACAGGATTTCGGATTTGTTTAGCATTGTTTAACAGCAGGGGTACTCAGTGTTCCCTGTAACCTCATGTGACCAATAGCTAAGGATCCCCAGCGCGATCCTTATTATCCTTCGGCAACCACTAGAACGCCCCTATAACCACACCTTTTTATGGGTTATATTGATGAAAAAAGATGTACCAAAAATTAATGCTACTTTTTCTTCGCTTTTTGTCTTTTTCTGGTTCGTTTACTGCTGTTTGATATGAGAAAGATGATTGATAATATAACTAATATTGCCAACGAAATCTGAATAAATAGCTTGTTTTCTATTATTGAGGTGTAAATTTCAGTATCTATGGAACATGCGGTGGTTACATTGGTTATTATCTTGGATTTTATGCATTTTTTCACTTCTTGGCCATCTATTTCAGAATTAGCACAGAAATATATATCTGAAGAATAAAGACCTGCTGGAGGGCGATTGATAAATACTCTATATTCTGTTATATCCATTGGTTTTAGTATTAGGGTTGTGTTTCCTTGAATATCTATTGTTGATGTAATTTGGACATCTAGCTCAAGCGGGACTTCCGAGTTAGTTGACGGGAAAAATGATGTTTCAGCTATTTCTTGAGGTCCCATACAGATCTCACGGGTTTCTGGGGATACTCCTATTGCTACTGGATAGACAGCTGTAGAGAGAAAAATCAAGAAAATCAGAGATAAAAGTAGTTTTTTCATTCAATACCACTTTTTTTAATGAATTTCTTATAAATCACAAATAATATGATTGCTACTAGCAGTATAATTGCTCCTATGTAGATCAGAGGCATTGCGACATTAATTGGATATTCTATTTCAATTGTTCTTGCTCCGCTAATACTATCTAGTGCATAAAGCCTTAGAGTATAATCGCCTGGAAGAATTGGTCTGTAGAAAAGCTCTAGGGTCTTTGTCTCTGTTCGTAATACTTCTGTTAGATCGCCTTTTATTGTATCTGAGATTGAATCTCCTGAATATAATTCCCCTACTAGTTGAGCTCGATAGGTTAGATCGCCTGTATTTTTGAAATCTGCTTGGATTCTGACTAGCTGACCTGCTTCAATATTACTTGGAATTATTACTTCTGAAAGTTCTCCTAAGATTGAAAGGGAACCTCTTTCAGATACAATTAATGTATGTGTTTCTGAGTAGATCTCTTGTCCGTCTAACTCAGCTATGATATCAATACTGTATTTTCCAATTGGAATGCATTGATATTGATCTACTTCATATGGGATCTCAACAAAAAGAGAATACTCGTGTGTTGGGAGCATTGTTTCTGTTTGATATTCATGTGTTTTTAGAACAGAATCGCTAGATTTTATAATAAAGTAAAATTTTCCAGAGGTTCGAACATTTCCTGTGTTTACTACTGTTAATGTTATTTCAACTGGGCGGCATTCTTCTGTTGCTGGGATATTTACTTTTCGTACTTCGAAGCCTTTGCTTTCTTGATCTGTTATTTCAGCTGTTACAACTAAACTAACTCCTCCGATTATAGCTACTTGTCCTTCACCTGCATTTAGCGGGCTGCCTAAAATTAAAATATCGTTTCGATATATACCATTTGCAATATCTCCTAGTGGCTGAACTTTGATTACAATTGGTGCACTTGATTTAGGAGGAAGAATAACTTGTGATGGTTCTGCTGTTATCCATTCTGATGTTTCTCCTTCTCCTCCTAGTGTAACAAGTATGTCTTCATCTGATGGGTTGCTTACAATTATTGTTTGTTCAGAGTAGCCGTCTCTAAGCATGTTTGGAAAATTCAGAGAAGCTGGACTTGCACCGATTGCTAGAACAGAAGAAGCTAGAATAAGTATGAAAAATATATTTAGAGCTATAATAGAGTTTGCTTTCATAGAAAAGAATTATTAAACTGGATATATAAATGATTCGGCTTATTATGAGCTTGGGTTTCCTACGAACCATATTGTTCCTGTACATGTTCCTCGTGAACCTGCTTGACTCATAGGTAAGTATAGTTTCCAATATGTTGAGTTTGTTGGGGAAGTTGGAATCGAATCGTCTGTTGTTGATCTATTTGGATAAAGGTTGAAGTCTCTGTTCTGTAATGTTCCGCTTAGATTGTAATCTCCCCAAGAAGCATCTGGTATTTCCCCTGTTATGTTGTAAGTTAAGTTTCCTACTCCAATGTTTTCTCCTGCACCACAAGTCATGTTTGTTCCATTTAGCTGGACATCAAGTATAATGTTTCCATAGTTGTAGATGGCTTGTGAAATATTATCTGAAAAGCTTCCTGGAGAAAGTGTTCCAAAGTTCATTGTTGCAGAACCAATATCTATTCCTGTTAAGTCATTGATAGTTTTGTCTGTTGTTTCATCTGTATCATTGTTTGCACCTTGGTCTTCTATATACATGTAACATTTCCATGCTGTGGAAGAGTTTGCATTGTAATACATTGGAACTGTGAAGTTACAAGTTACTTCGCTTCCTGAACCTGGGCAAACATTAGCATCAAGACCGCTGCTGTAAGTTGTGTTTTTGTAACAGTTGAACTTGTTTGCACTACAAGCAGAAGTAGTAACTGCTGAATCATATATTGTTATATTTCCTTTTCCTCCTTGGATATCTGCTATTCCGTTGTCGTCGCTGACAGTTGCAGAACAAGAAACAGTTCTGGTTGAACCTGCGACTAAGTCTACTGGATGTTGATCTATTGCAATAGAACTTATACTTGGATTTTCACTTGATTCAGTAACAGTTGTATTTGTTGTGTTCCAGCTATTAAATCCTGCAAATGCTGTTACATGTGGTTCAACTCGAATAAAGAAAACTAAAAGTAGAAAAATTGCTATGAAAATTAAAAAGTTTGGTTGATTATTAGACACAATATCACACACTTATACCATTAATCAATTACAGCCAAAAACCAAATTGTTCCTGTACATGTTCCTCGTGAACCTTGATCACTTGTTGGCAAAAACAATTTCCAATATGTTGAATTTGTTGTTGCAGTTGGAGTTGTGACTGCTGATGTGTTTGGGTATAAGTTAAGTTGATTTTCAACTAAACTTCCTGTTAAATTTGTTCCCCAAGAAGCATGTAAAATTTCTCCTGTTACATTGTAGGTTAAGTTTCCTACTCCAATATCTTCTCCTGTGTCACAATTCATTGTTGTTCCGTTTAATTGAACATCAATTATAACATTACCGTAATTAGAAATTTCTTGGGAGACATTGTCGGAAAAAGCTCCTGGTGAGATTGTTCCGAAATCCATTGTTGATGAACCAATGTTTATACCAATTAAATTGTTTACTACTCTGTTTGTTGAATTTGCCTCAGCAAATTCAGTTGTATTGTCTTGTACTTCCATGTGGCATTTCCATGTTGTTGTGTTTTTTGCATTGTAATACATTGGAACTGTGAAATTACATGTTACTGCAGTTGAACTATCATTAGAACAAATTCCATTAAGCATTGATCCGCCTGTATTGTAGGTTAAGTTTCTATAACATGTGTATGCGTTTGCTGTACAGTCGTGATCTACTGCTGTATCATCATAAATTGTTATGTTTCCGTGACCTGTTAGAATGTCGTCTCTTCCATTAGTATCTGTAATTTGTGCCCAGCAGCCGATAGTTGTGGTTGATCCTGCTGTTAATGTTATTGCTGCACTTTGTAAATTTACTGTACCTACAGAAGGTGTTTCGTTTGCTACTACTACTTGAGAGGTTGATGTGTTCCAACTGTTAAATCCTGCAAATGCTGTCATGTATGATTCTGCATTTATGAAAAGTATAACTGCTAAAAATACTACAACTAAAATTAAGAAGTTTGTAGAGTAGTTTTTTTCTTCTGTTTGGCTGGGACGTTTAATTTTCAACATAAACACCTTAATCAAGTACTATTACTGATGTAACTGCGATACCATTTAATTGTATTGCTTCTCTTGTTTTTGTTATGATTTGAAAAGATTCTGAAACATCTGTGTCAATTGTTTCAGATTCAATATATGGAAGTTCTGTTACTGGAAGGAATTCTAAACCTAATATTGATACTGAAAGTAAAAAAATTATGAAAATTATATAGTTTTTTTTGAACTTCATTTTTCTCACTCTATGATAATTAATTGAATGGAAACTTATTTAAGTGTTAGTGCGATCGTCTTGTGCCGTATTTTTCTACCCCCTTATGTTATTAGTCTTATTTTAGAGAATATAAACTAATATGACCGAGCAAAGTACAAATAGCTTTTTGCTTTTTTTCCGCAGATACAGTCTCCTACAGGGGTTTCTTCTGATATGCCAAGTGCCGAGCCTGTTAGCTGTTCCTCAAGTTTCTGTCCGCAAGAATCATCTCCACACCAAGGAAGTTTTACTGCGCCTTTTTTAATTAATTTCTGGGCTGTTCTGAGATCTTTTGCTTCGTTGATCATCGAAGCTACAAAATCCTGTGCTTTCTTGTATATTGAAGAATCAATGGTTTCTAAGATAGTTGAAATTTTCTTTTCCAGTTCATTTAGTGGGACTGGCATTTTCTCGCCTGTGTCTCGTCTAACTAAAACAGCTGAATTGCTAGCTAGGTCACGCTCGCCAATATCTATTCGTATTGGAACTCCTTTGACTTCCCAGTGATTGAATTTTTCTCCTGGGCGCTTGTCACTGGTGTCGACAAAAACGCGGAAAGGTAATTCTTGGTTGCAAGCTTCTAATATTTCATTATCGCTAGGATTACCCTTTAATATAGGAACAAAGACAACTTGAATTGGTGCGATTTCTGAAGGGAAAACTAGGCCTTTATCATCTCCGTGGAGAGCTAAGGACGCTCCTAGAGCTCGCTCTGAGATTCCATAAGTTACTTGCCAAGCATGCTGCTTCTGCTCGCTTTTGTCTAAATAGGAAATATCAAAGGATTTTGAGAATTTCTGGCCTAGGTTTATTACTGAGGCTAGCTCAACGCTTTTTCCATCAGGCATAATTGTGAAAAAATCATAGTTGTAAATTGCTCCTGCAAAAGTGTCCCAATTTGGAGTCTTGAGAATTATGTAAGGAATTTGTAAAAAGTCGAAAAACTCTTTGTAAATTTTTATTGCTTCGTTGACCTGGGTGTTAGCCCCCTGTTCTGTAAGCATTGCACAATGTGCTTCGTTGAATTTTGATATTTCTCTGCACCGAATCATTGGCTTTGTCATTTTTGTTTCCCAGCGGAAAATTGGAACTGTCTGATAAAGTTTCATTGGTAAGTCTCTCCAGCTTCGAATCCATAAAGAAAGCATACTGTAGATTATTGTTTCTGAGGTTGGTCTGACTATCATTTCCTCGTCTAGATCACGTCTGCCTATTTTTGTAACAACTAGGCTTTCTCCTCCGAAACCTGCTAGAAAATCTTTTTCTTTTGCGAAAACAGATGCTGGAGAGAAAAGTGGAAAGTATGTTTCTTGATGTCCTGTCTGGTCTAGGAGCGATTCCATCTTGTTGATCATCAACTTAACTGCTTTGTGGCCATAGGGCATCCAAACATAGACTCCTTTGATTGGATAACGATCGTCTAGAACCTTGGCATAGCTAATTACTTTATCCCACCAGTCACTAAACTGGCTTTTCTGCAAATTCAGTTTTTCAACCATATTTAATACCTCTTATAATTTTGATATCTGTTGATATAAATGTTAAGCCTTATATCGTAATCTTAACCATCCCTCATATTTTAAACGATCATTTGTTTGTAATTGATTAATATCAATTTCCTTCCCATTTAATTCATTTACATAATTTATTGATTTGTTTGAATATCCTGTCCTAATCATAATATCTACTATTTGATCTGTTTTAAACATCATTCATCACCTCCTAGAATTTTTAATATGTATTTTCCAAATTCTGTTAAGGAGGCAATATTACCATTAGTATAATCTATCAAATCAAGATCTCTAAGGATTTTTGTATTTAGTTTTAATGTAGAAAGTGATATCCCTGATTTTCTAGAAAGCCCATCTAAAAATGAACTTATTGTTTGGTTGTTATTGGATATTTCTTTTAGAATTATTATTTGGTTTTTATTGATAGCTCTAAGTAGAAGTTTTCTTAAATTGTTATCCTTGCAGGTTGGTAGGCCATCATCTCACCAATTGATTATTATCTTTAAAGGCTTTTAAAAGGGCTAGACAGGTTTTCCTGACCAAAAGAGAAGCCCTTATTAGTTTTTGCATCTATAATAAAACAATGAAAATTTCTATTATACCTGATTGTCATTGTGGATATGGTCAAGGTAAGCGTCATGAAGACTCGTTTCTTGCGCTAGAAGAAGTTATTGAAAAGAATTTAGATTCTGATTTAATACTTATTGTTGGAGATTTGTTTAATTCTCGTATTCCAAAACAGGAAACTTTCGGTCGAGTAGCTAAGACACTTGTAAAGGTACAAAATATTCCTTCTCAGACAAAATTTATAGATGTTATTGGAAAGGACAGAAAAGATATGTCACCTTCTGCGCTAAAAGGAATACCAATTGTTGCTATTAACGGGAACCATGACCGCCGTTCAAAGCATATGGTGAATCCTGTGCAATTACTGGAAAAGTCAGGTCTGCTAATGCATTTGCACTGCGGAACAGTTATTTTTGAAATTCATGGTCAAAAAGTTGCGGTGCACGGTATGAGTAATGTTCCTGAACGATATGCAAAAGATGTTATGTATAAATGGGGACCAAAGCCAGTAGAGAACGCAGTAAATATTTTGCTTATTCATCAGAGTATTGATCCATATATTTATTCTCCGCTAGAACCACCGTCAATTAAACTAGAGGATCTTCCAGGTGGTTTTGATTTGGTTATTGATGGTCACATACATTGGCATGATACTAAAACTTTAGGTGGGTCATTGTTTCTTCTGACTGGAAGTTTAGCTCCTACTTCTTTACATAAGAAAGAAAGTGAACAGAAAAAAGGTTGGTTTGTTTACAATGGAACAACTGTTGAATTTAAGTCTGTTGAAAATCAGCGGAAAATTTATTGGGAAGATTTATATTTTAATGAGAATATTAAATCTGATTTGAATAGAAAAATTTCAGATATTATTTCTCGGGACAGTGGAAAGTTAGAACCAATTATTAAAATTAATGTTAAGGGAAGTTTGCCTAAAGGAATGAATCTCCCTTCTTTTGCAGATGTTGAGCGAAAGTTTAGAGATAAGGCGGTTCTCCGACTCAGTAGAAAATTAAAACAAGAAGGGTTTGAAGAGCAAGTTGAGTTGTTAAAGGCTCTACGTGAGAGACGACTTTCTCCTGAGGAACAAGGTCTAGTTATTTTACGTGAGAATTTGAAACAAGCTAAATGTAATCTTAACACTGATGAAATTTTCGAGCCGCTAATGGATGGAGAAATTGACAAGATATTGTCAAAATTAATACAGTGATTTATACATGATAGATTCAATTGAACTGAAAAATTGGAGATCGCACTTAGATACAAAAATGGATTTTTCAGACGGAACAAATGTGCTAGTCGGAATTGTTGGTGCTGGTAAGACCAGTGTACTGGATGGACTTTGTTTTGGATTGTTTGGAACATTTCCAACTTTAGCAAGCAAGAAAATAAAATTAGAAGACATGATAATGAAAAAACCTCAGAAAAAAGATAAAGCTGAAATTGTTGTTAACTTTTCTATTGGTGAAGATAATTATTCTGTTAAACGAATTATTCAGAAAGGAAAGACAAACGGAGAACTTCGTAAAAATGGTAAATTAATCGAAGCGCCGCAGACACAGCGAGTGACAGAGGAAGTTGAAAAGATTTTAAAAATACATTATGATTTGTTTACTCGTGCTGTTTATTCTGAGCAAAACGAAATAGATATGTTTTTGACAATTCCTAAGGGGAAAAGAATGTCAAAAATAGATCAACTATTGTCAATTGATAAATTTGAAACTGTTCGTAAAAATACAGTTGTTTTAGTTAACAAATGTTTTGCTTATTCAAATGAAAAGAAAAAAATTATCGAGGGATTAGAAGCTGGACAGTCAGGTGGGGTATCTTCAGTAAAAGATGAAATAATTAAACTTGGTAATGAACGTGAGAGACTTTTAGTTAAGCTTGGTTCTGTTAAAGATAAAAAATCTTTGCAGGAGCGAAAACTTGCTGATTTGAAACGTATTGATAAGAGATTACGAGAGATTGATACTGAAGAAAAAACATGTATTGCGATAATTCAAGCTTACAAAGCTGACATAGATAAACTTAGTGATGTTATTGAAATTGCTGAAAAGAGCGATGAGCAATTCTTACAAGAAATTTCTGAGAGGGAAGCTAGTTTATCAGGAATAAAAACTGATTTAGTTAAAGATAAAGAAAAATTACTTGATATACGTAAGACAATTACTTCCAAAGATACAGAAGCTAAAATACTTTCTGAAGAAAAGATTCCTAGACTTAAGAAAAACATAGATGATAAGAAAAAGTTATATACTAAATTAAAACGCTCAAGTCCTGAAAAATTAAATCAGAAATTACAAGAGAGAGTTATTGAACTTGATAAGGAAAAAGAAAAACTACATCGCTTTTCTGCTCGTATTGAGGAGACAGAAGAAACAATAAAACAAATGGAAGAAATTGAAAAGAGATGTCCTCTTTGTGATCAGGGTTTAACAGAAAGTAAAAAAATTCAGATAATAAAATTGAAAAAGATGAGAATTGCTCGATCTATAAAACTAAAAGATGATTCTTTGAAGAATATTGAAAAGTTTGAAAAGAATATTTCTAAACTCTCTATGAGTTTAAAAGAATCTGAAAGAATGGAAACCCAGCTTCTTGGAATGGGTAACTTAGAAGAGGATTTTAAATCTTCTGAAACAATTTTAAAATCTATTAAGAGTGAGATTAAAAATTTAAGTACTGAAGAAAAGATGTTAGATAAAACTGTTTCTCTTCTTGAAAAAGATTATGAAAGTAAATTAGAAGGTTTTAATGAACTAAAGAGATTTTATGAAAAGAAAAAAGAACTTGTTGAAAAGACAGATAAAATAAATGAATCCCAGTCTAAGATAAGCTCGCTAAGAAAAGATAAAGAAAACTTTTCTGGATTTTATCCTGAAATAATTCCTTCTATAGAGAATGAATTAATGGAAGTTTATGGAATGTTAAAAGGTTTGGAAGTTAAAGTTCAAAATACTGATTCTATAATTATTGAGAAAAAGAAAATTTTGGATGAGCTAGAGAAGAAAAAGAAAATAGTTGATTCGTATAAGAGTGAAGTTACTCGATTGGATAATATTGCAGAGCAGCTTTCTCTTTTTGAATCGTCTGTTAAGTCAACTCAAGATCAACTTCGGAAAAACTTTATTACTGCTGTTAATCAGGCAATGGATGAAATATGGAATCAGATTTACCCGTATAATGATTTTTACAGTGCGCGCTTAGGAATAGAAGGGGATTACACACTACAACTTTTAGACGACACAGGTTGGATAAATGTTGATGGTGTTGCGTCAGGAGGAGAGAGAAGTATTGCGTGCCTTGTACTTAGAATTGCATTCTCGCTAGTACTGGCACCTCAGTTGCGGTGGCTAGTTATGGACGAACCAACTCACAACTTAGATAGTAAAACAGTTGAAGACTTTTCGCTGCTGCTTAGAGAGCAAATTCCAAGAATGATAGATCAGGTGTTTATTATTACACATGATCAAGCTTTAGAATCAGCTGTATCTGGACATTTGTATAAATTGCATAGAGATAAAGCTAGCAATGAGCCAACTAAAGCTATTCATATGAACAAAGATTGGTCAGGTAATTAAATGAAATATTGGATTATTATTTCTATTTTGATTTTGTCTACGCTAGTAAAAGCTGATTATGCTCCTCTGGTTTTTCCAGATGATAAGCCGTATGGTTTCTTTGATAGTTTTGAAACAATGTATGTTTCTGTTTATACTTTTACAAGCGAGGATATTGGCGCGAGAATTGCAAACAGTAATACGATCCTGCTTGTAGAAGGTAGTCCTGTTGGGGGAATACCAGATAGAGAACTTCTCTGTTCGCTAAATGTTTCTGTGTATCTTTACAAAGGAGAGAAGCGTTACTTGCATGCTAAGTATGCTGTTAAAGACAACTCGAGTTTTTTTGTTTCTACAGAAAATTTTGGAAGTTTTTCTAATCGTGGGTGGGGTGCAGTTGTTCGAGACAACACAAGTGTTCTCTTGAAAACTTTTTTTGAAGATTTGGCAGAGGCTGAGCTTTTGGAGTGTGGAGAAATTAATAACAAAGAATATTACAAGAGTTCTAGCCAATCTTTTCAATTTACTGGCGGTAAAGTTAGTGTGTTTACTGATAATCATTTAGAAAATCTTATTTCCTTTATTCGCGGAGAGCAAGATTTAGCAATAGAGCAATTTTATTTTTATAAGAACTGGAAAGACGAGGAAAGTCCACTTATCAAAGAGCTGGTTGGGAAAAATGTGCGAGTTCTGCTGGATGGAGAATGGTATAATCGTGAAAAAAATGAAGAAACTGTTAAGTATTTGCAAAGTTTGGGTGTCGAAGCTAAGATTGAGGACTCCAGCCTGACTTTCCACACAAAAGGTTTAGTAGGGAGGAGAGCGTTAGTTTCTAGTATAAACTGGAATGAAAACTCAATAACTAATAATCGTGAAGTTGGGGTAGTTATTGATGGGGATGTTTCAAAATTTAGACAGTCTTTTGAGCAGGACTGGAAAGAGGAAGAAGAAAATAACAGTCTAATTAATATTTTCATATTTATTGCTGTAGTTATTGTGGCTTATTTTTTAGCTAAGAGAAAAATTCCATAATTTTTGGGATTATTTCTGTTATACTTGAGATAATATCTTGTAATCCTTCTGTTATTCCGGAAAGTGATTCTGTATCTAATGTGAAAAGACCTGTTATTGCAGAAGTTGTTAAAGTTGTTTCAGCTGAACTTGTTAAACCGCCAGAATCTCGAACAGTTACTGAACATTTCCAATCACCTCTAGCAATAGGAACAGAACTAGAACATTCTGTACAAGTTAATTGCTGTTCTGAGTGAAATTCATTGTTTCTAAACCAGATAACATCTGAAAAATGTGTTTCTTCAGTGTCGAAATCTACTATGTTCCAAGAACAAGTTAGCTGGTTGCTTTCGATAATCTTGATATTTTCTATTTCTGGTTCAGAGAGAACATAGACTGTTGTTTTTACTGAAGAGAGCGAGAAAGCAGGCACAGCTAATAGAAGTATGATGAAAATAGTTGTGTATTTGTACATAATAGAAATTTGTAATGAATACTTTTTAAATGGATTATTTTGCCCCTACTAGTAATTTCCTGTCCATTATGATCCAATAAGAAATTTCAGCTCCCTGATTTATTTTTCCTTTTAGTTCGTCAGGTACAGTAGCATCAAAAGTCTCGTAACTTTCTAAATCCATGATCTGGACTGTCTCGCCCATTATTGCAACTGCTTGCCCTGTTTTTTTCTCTACCATTGGAACATCGATTTCTGTTGAAGCTGGTTTTACAACACTGCGCCGACGTTTGTCAAATATTCCCACGACCTCGATTCGTGCTTTTGCTCCGCCATGTTTTCCTGGTTTAGAACAAGTTATGTCTAGAACTTTGCATGGTTCACCATCTATAACGCACATCTTCCCTGGCTTCAGGGTTTTGATAATTGTTCGTGTTGTTGACATGGGCTATTATTTGAGGGAATAACATATAAAGTTACTTTTTTCCAGCGACCAGTCTTATGTCGGACGCCAACACAGTTTTGCGTTTAGCGTGGCGGGCTGCACGGCCTGCTTCTACTGCCAAGTGAAGAGAAATATCATTGAGAGCTTTTTGTAGTTCTTTTGTTGCTTTTGCTGAGATACGGGATGCACCTGCTTTGCGGGCAGCGCGCTCAATAGCAGCTAATGGTAATGTCATGATTAGTTAAGGGAACGCGGGCTTAAAAGCTTTGCTGGTTTTTGGGTGACCGATACGCTTATAAAGGCTAGATTTGAGTATAGAAACAGGTGTTTCTATGTCAAGACGAATTAAAAAATGTCCAGATTGTAATTGTAAACAATTTTTTACAGATTCTGTTAAAGGTGAAATAGTCTGTGGTAAATGCGGGCTAGTTATTGAAGATGGTAAGGTTGATGTTTCTCCTGAGTGGAGAGCTTTTGATGCTGATCAAAGAGGTAAGCGAACTAGAGCAGGAGCTCCGTTAACACATACAAAGCATGATAAGGGATTGACAACTGAAATTGGTCGAGGAAAAGGAGAGCTTTTCCGTGTTGCTCCAGCTAAGAGAGCACAGTACCACCGGTTGAAAATCTGGCAGAAACGACTGGTCGAGAGCAAGGATCGTAACTTAAGTTTTGCGCTTTCTGAGCTACAAAGACTGGTTTCATTTTTAGGATTACCAAAGCGAGTGCACGAAGAAGTTGCTAAGAAATATGAACAAGCTGTTGACCGCGGATTAGTTCGTGGACGTTCAATGGAAAGTGTTATTGCAGCTTTGTTATATGCTTCTTGTCGTGAATTGCAGACTCCTAGAACTCTGGAAGAAATTGCAGAGGCAAGTGGAGTAGAAAGACGGGAGATAGGCAGGACTTATCGATACATAGCACGTGAATTACACATTCGAATTTTACCTGCACCTTCTCAAGACTATGTTCCGCGGTTTGCAAGTATGTTAGGCTTGTCTGATAAGGTTCAAGCTCAAGCTATTAGATTCTTGAAAAGTGCTAAGAAAAACGAAGTTACTTCTGGTAAAGGACCAACTGGAGTGGCTGCTGCAGCATTGTATATTGCAGCTGTTTTGAATGGAGAAAAACGAACTCAGCGTGAAATTGCAGATGCTATTGGCGTGACTGAAGTAACTATTCGAAACAGGTTTAAAGAGCTTGTTGAAAGCTTAGGTATCGAAGATGAAGTTGAGAAAAAGGTCAAAGAGATTAACTAAACCCCCAAATATTTTTTAAGTTTTTCCGTCATTTTGTCTAAACATTTAAAGATTTGTAACCTTAGTTGGTTTATGATTGTTCATCCAAATAATATTGAAATAGTTAGAGATGTGCATGCTCTTTTTACTAAGGAGCTTGGTGAAACTTACGAAGATCCTGCTCTTTATACTAATCATGCTGGAAAAACACTTTCTGAAGATGGATATCAAGTTTCTATTATAGCAAAATTTGATAATGGTGTTAAAGCTGCTGTTCAGGGAGCTGCTCTTGCTTATCGTGGAGAAAAAGAACAAGTCTTGAAAAGAGGTGCTGGATATTTTGGTTTAGTAGAGTATCTGGCTGTTGATAAAGATGTACAAGGAAAGCATTATGGTTCTAAAGTTTTGGCTGCCTTTGAAGAAGTAATGAAACAAATGGAAAACGGGCTTCCTTTTGAATTTATGATGGTTCAAGCTGAAGAAGATCAAATGGGATTTTTTGAAAAGGCTGGTTACAAACAACTTCCTGTTTCATTGAGATATCCTTGTTATGAGGTTGACGCAGAAGGAGAACTAACAGGTAAACCAGAGGAATTTGCATGGATGATTAAACTAAAAGGCGATCGAATAGATGACGATGTTATCGAATATAGAACATTAGAAAAAACTTTGAATTCTTTAGGATATTGGCTTTCTCCAGATGAAGAAGATTTCAATACTGAAAAAGCATTTGAAAATGTTTCAGCCGGTGTAGATGAAGTCATGGAAGAAATGTACGAGAGAATAGAAGAGTTTCCAGACGGGGTTTCCTTAAAGTGATTTTATGAGCGCGTTTGAAACTAACATGGCATTGATGAAAGAATTTTTTCCTTTGTATGCTAGACCAGAATTAATTAATAGAAAATCTGCTCCTAAGGAAACTGACTCCTACTTAATGGAACAATTTTATCCAACACATTAACGTCGCATTCTTTCTTCTATCACTTTCAAGCGAGTGTCAATTGTTTCTAGTTTTGAAAGAATTAATTCGAATTTGTGTCGATTTTCTACTTTGTCTCGAACGAGAGTATCTTGTTCTTTGTTTAACGGGCGTTCAATACGGCTCTGTCCTAAACCAAAATCAGGTGGAAGATAACCTTGTTCTTCAGACTCGCGAGCAAGTTCTGGGTTGTTTGGATTAAAACCAATTGCATCGTCGTCTTTTCTTTTGAACTGAACTAGGTCTTCTGGAAGATCTGCTTCAATATCTTTTGGTGTTTGAATTCTCTCTGTCTTCTTTCCAAAAGGTTTTTTTATTCTATCTAAAATTCCCATTTATCTCTCCTCCTCTTTAACTTCTGTTTGAGCTATGTTATACATTGTTCGAACATTTTCATCAAAGTCATTTAACAGTGTCATCATTTTTTTTGAATATGATCTCAACTGTTTAATGTAAAATTTTCTAAAATATAAATGTTTTAATGCTTTATCAAATGAAGTTGTGAATGGTATTTTTGTAATTATTTTTCCCTTGTATGCTAATTTTATCCAACCATCTCCTGTTTTTTTATCGATTTCTCCTTGAGCTACCATAACTGACCAGAAAATTGAACGCATGTCAAGCTTTTTTTTACATCGCCATTTTACAAAGAATTTAATTATTTTTGGATTTGCTATGTCCCAACGAAAATCATCTTCGTAAGTATCTGCACCCTGAATTCGATAAGTGTCTTTTAGAAGTTTTCCTATTTTTGATAGAATTCTTGAAGGATGTGTACCTGTGTAACTTATTGTTCTGGCATCATGAGGGTAAAACATATCTGACTCTATTTCATATGTATTTTGTCCTGAGCCGAAAAACCATTCAAACATTTTAACACCTGATAAAATTTAGGTCTGGGTTCTTTAAAAAGAATTCTATTCTCTCTGGTCTAGGTCATGGGATAGTCTCTTAACCTCTTCAATAAACAATCCAACTAAACGTCTTCCATCTGCTAGATATTTCAAGTGGCGTGGTGCATAGAAAGTTGTGTGCCAGAACATTCTCATAAATTCATATAGAAGAGATCGCTGCCAAATTGTGTCTTGTGGATATTCTGTTCTTAGCCAGCCCTCTACAGTAACATTAACTTTTCCTATACCTGTTTCTTTTTTTCCACCTTTTAGACGAACTCTGATTGCATAAAAAGAATATTTATCTAGCTCCTTGTACAACTCCCATTCAGCTGAGAAGCTTTTTCCTCCAGATACCCAATTAACTGATTTTTCCTGTAGTTCGTGTTCTCCAGCTCGGAAAGCTGATATAAGGATCTTTGGAACATCTGTATAGAATTTCTCTACTCCTGGGCCTTCAAAGGTTATATCTGCTCGTGTTTTTGGACGTAATAAATCGTCCTGAATCTGTAATTTTGTTTTTGCCCATACCATATGTATCCCCTAAATGTTATTTTCAGTCCATGTATTTATAATTTATATACTGGGCGACAAATCTTAATATAGAGGGATAAGTATGGTGGAGGAAGTTTTCACATGAATATGCAAGAATGGTTTGAAACAGGATTGGTCTTGATTGGGCTTATAATATCTGTATCAGTTGTCTGGTTTGTCTGGTCGCTATCTCCAAAGATACTTGGGTTTTTGATGCTGTTGCTTTCGTTGTTCATATTTAGATATTTCCCAAGGATGACTGGGTATCAGCCTGTTCAGTTTCAGCGCGGTGGAATGTTAATAGGTATTTTGTTTTTGATTATTGGATTAATCTTCATTATACTTTTGTAGGTGCAAGCAATGATTGTAGATAAACCGACCTTTAAGGTCACTAATGCGATTAAGAGCGTTGGTAAATGGAAAACAAGACCGATAGGTATACCTTCAACTTCTATGGGAGCTTTAGGATTAGGTAATTATTTGGCTATTGGTCCAATGAAACCTAGAGAGATTGAAGCTGCAAGTAATCAGTTTTGTAAAATTAATTATACTACACCACCTGGTGGGTGCTCAGACTTAATGTATAAGTTTACTTTTCAGATTCCTAAATGGGGATATGGAATTTCTAAGATAGATGAATGGATTGAGGTTTCTCCTACTCATAGAGAATATTATGATCGGACTGTAGCGATGAAAGATCAACTTGCTGGGCAGATTAAACAAGGTCTTGCTCATGCTGCTAACGCAGTCTCAGATTTTGAATTAGTTAATCATGATTTGCGAAAGTACAAAGAAATAATGACTTACTTTAATGAGAAAAGTGAGCATTCTTTGAAAGCAATGTTTATTGATCAAGTTGATGTGCACAATGGAAACATGTCAATGGTTCAGATGGTGCAGAGATGGTCGACACTGATTTTAGATTTCCAGAACTTAACTGACAAAGATATTACTTTTGATGGTATTGCAAAGAAACTTAATGTTCCTAAAGCTGAGGCTGTTGTATTAAAAACTAAAAATCTTTTGTATATGCAATGGAAAAATCTTTTCAAAACAGCTGCTATTCAAAGGTATGAAAGAATGATGACTTTGGCTAAAGCTAGAGAAAAAAGTATTGATGAATATCGGGAATGGTTGAAACCTTATATTGTTAGATTTGCTCGGCTTCGAGCTGGACATGGTATTGAATCTGAACGGCACAAGATGTTACGATCATATATTGATTTAACAGGTCATGTTACATTTACAAACTTTACACGTTTCTGGATTTGGAAATATTTTAAGCCAATTGAAATGCGTCGTGCTGGACGAGAAAAGAATCTTCCTGGAAAATGGGTTGTTGAACCCTATGATGCTTTCACAAGAGAAAACTTTGTAATAAATCCAACACAGGGTCTGGCTGCAATTTATCCTTGGTTATTAGATCCTTATGATCCAAAAGATCCATTGTCAGATGTAAAATATCCAAATAAGTTTTATGCTGATTATTTGATTAATGAAATTAAAGGTGCTATTGAAAGGGGTGAGATGGCTCCTGCTTTCAGAAGTTACTATATGTATTATTTGTTTGTTGACATTAAGATCCCTAGAAGTGGAATCAGAACTGCGAATGGTGAACAAGAAGATATGAACTTTGAGATGCAGAACTGGATGTTTTCGCAGAACATAATGTTAGTTAAGCTTTTGGAAATGCGGTGCAGAGAAATTGAATTGAATCGTTACATTGATGCTCTGCTTGGAATAAATATTGCAGGAAAAAGTGCTTCGCAAATTGCTAGAAAAGAATTTCCAAATGTTTACGGTGTAAAAGAAGAGGTAAAGCCAACAGGAATAATTCCTGAGATATTACAGAAAGTAAAAGCTTCTAATGAATGGTTTAGAAATCAAGGACAGAAAATAACTAAACCGCGTGTTCCTGGAAAGTTTATGTTTTTCAAACCTGGTCCATATGAATTTGATTTTGGAAACCGAATTAACAAAGGTTATCTTGTTCCTATGGGTCGACACTATCATGGTGTGATAGAAGGTTTTTTGAAAAAGCAAATGGGTGTCTACTAAATCTTTTTATCGATTAGGTTTTTGTCATTTGACAACTGTGAAAAAAGATTTATCAAAAATAACCCTTTTATGGGTATGAACAAAAAGCGTTAACGGAAAAAGAAAACTTTGAGATTGGTGTTTATGGGTTATACTATTGGAGTTTCAAGTGGAATGTGGTCGATTGCAAAAAGTCAGCCAAATCAATCTGAACAATATTTAACTTGGTTACGGAAAGTTTTCTGGGGTGCACAGCGTGGTGTTAATTTTACACAGTTTGACTTGGAAACAATAACTGAATTTGATGAGCCATACATTAAAGAGAGCATCCAGAAAATTAAACAACTTGGTTTGAGATTTGGAATACATTCTGAGACAGCTGCTACTGGAGCACATACAATGATTTTAGAATCTGCTTTAGGAGATGAATATTCTCGAAGTCATGAAAGATTTATTGCACATTTGAAAGGTGCAGGTCGAGTTGGTTCTGAATATGTGCTAACACATGCGTCAGAAGCTATGCCATTGCGATTGATTGGAACACAAGCTTTGCAAAGTACAAAGATAGTTGATATTTGGGGGCGAGATATTAGAGATTTTTTAGAAGATTTTCCTGAAATTTTAGAATGGGCAACTGATCAAGAATTTATTCAGGGAATTGCTTTTGGTCCGTATAATCTTTATGACGAGCAGTTTTATTTTGATAGTTTAGTTAGAGACTTTAGAAAAACTTCAGGAGGAAAAGATCCAAGTGAAGAAGATAAAGGACGTCTTAAAATACAGGCAAAGGAAGAATTTAAAAACGCACGTAGACAGAATATTCGCGACTCGTCTAAGAGACCGAGCTTAAGTTACGGAACTGAGCGGTTAGCTTATGCTTTGACAGCTAAGTGGATGGAAATGAATAATGATCCGCTTTGGAATGCTTTAGTTGGAAAAGGTAAGAAGTTTGATGAGAAAATGTATCTTGGCTGGAAATGGGTTCCTGCTGTAACTGCAAAATATATTTGGGGACATTTTCATCCTTTGAAAAAAATGCGTGGAAAGTTTTCTAAAAATGTTCCTAAATTTGATGACCCTAAACCTATTTTAGAAGAACATGATTTGGTTTGGTTGTTTGAACCTGAGATGGGTAAACCAGGTTGGGAAAAGTATATGAGGCTGGTTAGTATTCCACATATTTATCAGATGGTAAAAGCTATTGGTCATACTCATGTTAAAGTTGCTATTGATTTTGAGCATTTGCTATCTGCTGGGGAAGATCCAATAGGAAATATTAAGCAAATTCCTTTTGGTGCTGGTAATGAAGTTTATGTTATTCATGTTGGATGGCCTACACCACATGCTCCTGCACATGTCCCACTTTACTTAGGATCAGAAGCGCAGCAGTATATTTACGAAAGTTTGTATTTGTTGAAACAGCGGGGTTGGACAGATGGAATAATTATTTTTGAGCGAGGTGGAGGAGATGATCCTGTTAAGAGCAGTGTTATTTCTCTACGGAAAATTATAAAATATCTTGAAAAAGATACAGATCCAAAAAAACTTCCTGAAGATTTCTTTGGTCTGGATCCTAAAGGTCCAGCAGTTGCAAGGCAGAAAGTAAATATTCAAATGCATGCTTATGATCCACTGGCAGGTTTGATAACTCAGCCTGAAGAAGAGCATGGTATGATTGGAAAGACAGCTATTGACAAGGGCAAGGGAGAACAGTGGAAGAAAGAAAAATACAAGTAACACCTTTTTATGGGTATGAACAAAAAAGCTGTACCAAAAATGAACTAAGATAACCTTATAAGGTTTGCTTCCATATATTAGAACTGTGGTCTTATGGCTAAGAAAAAAGCTATTGGGAAAAAATTAAGGAAGTTCTCCTTTGAGACTAGATTAAAATCTTCTAATCAGTTTAAAGACCGTGTTTTGGGTCTTTTTAAGGGCTATATTAAGTCTATAGTGGTTTGGGGCTCTATTGTTCGTGGAGACTATACAGGTAAGAGTGATGTGGACATATACACTATATTTGACGATACTAAAATGCCACTAAAGAAGTTCGAGGAGATCAGACCGAAGATAGATAGGGATATTTATAAGATTGCACGAGAAATTGACCCTCGTTTGCATCCACAGCCTGTTTTGGCCTTGACAGAGTTCTGGGATGGTATTAGAAAGATCCATCCTCTATTTTACAATATTGTACGAGAAGGTTATGCTATTCACGATACAGGATTCTTTATTCCGATGCGGAAACTGCTAGAATGGGGTAAGTTTCCTGCAACTCCTGAAGCTGCGTTTCTTCGTTTTGACTCTGTACCAAAACGAATTATTCGGGTAAAGGGAATTAAAACAATGATGATTGCTGAGGATTTGTATATGGCAATGACAGATGCGTCGCAGGCACTCTTAATGTTTGTTGGTGTTGGTCCGCCTCCACCAAAAGTAATTGCGAAAAAATTGCGGGAACATTTTGTTAAGCCTAAACTTTTAGATGAGAAATATGCTCAGATGATGCATGATATACTTACTTTCCGAAAGAAAGTTGAGCATAAGGAGATAAAGGATGTTTCTGGTAAAGATCTGGATGAATGGATTGCTAAAACAGAAGATTTTATTCAGACTTTTCATAAGTTGCTAAAGCGGCTGGAGTTACAGCGGAAAATAACAGATACTGAGAAAAATTATGAAGTTATGGTTAAGTCAGCTGTTTCAGCGCTGAGATCTATGGACAAACTTCCTAAAGATCCAAAGGATTTACCAAAGGCATTTGACAAGTATCTTGTTGGAAGTGGTTTGGTTAACCCAATGTACAAATCTGTATTTTCTAAAGTGTTAGAAATGAAAAAGATGTTGAAAGACAGGAAACTGCACGAGGTCAGCGACCGTGATATGGAACTGACAAAAGAATATGTTCGAAGATTTATTTTCGATACTCGTAGAGTTGTCGATCTGAAAGGTAAAATTAATGTTGACAAACTAGTTAAGGAAAATGAAACTCGCATGGCTGAGATAAACGCTAAAATGGAGAAGGCGAAACTAGAAGCTGATGGGGCAAAACAAGTTGCAAAGTTACCTACAAAGGAAAAAGTTGATGTTAAAAAGAAATTTAAGAAGAAGAGTAAGTAATTTTATATTCTTGGGAAAACCACTTTCTTTATGAGAGGCATAATTATCAACTATCATATTGCTTATACTAAGGAAGTTTTAGTTAGAGTCCAAGGTATCACAGACAAGAAGAAAGCTTCTCGATTAATCGGTAAACGAGCTCTGTGGAATGATGGTAAAAAGGACTGGATAGGACATATTACAGGTGTCCATGGGACAAGCGGTACGCTTAAAGTTAAATTCAAGAAACAATTGCCACCACTTTGTCTAGCTAAGCCAATTAAGATTGTAAGTTGAATTTTTAGGCCATTAATTCTGTAAGAAGTTTAAAGGTTCTAATTGTATCTTCTCGTTTGACTACTAGAAGCGTGTCATTGTAGCAGGAAAAAATATGGTTTAAATTTATGTTTTCTGATGATAGGACATCCATGATAAATGCCACAACTCCTGGAACGAACTCAACTTCAGGAGGATGGAGTAATGTTACTATATCTAATCCCTTCTCGATTTTAATTATTCCGCGTTTTTTTAGTTTTTTCAGCCTAGATTCTTCTACCATATGTGTGAAAGCACTTGGTCCTTCCACGCTTGTAAGAGTTGTTATGTTCAAATAATCTTTAGCAATTACAATTGCAACTTTATTTTTCACTTCGATCGAGCTGTTCTTCAGAATAGTTAGTACTTTATTTTCGCTGAACTTTCTTTTCTTGCGTAGATTCTTTCCCAATCGTATTAACGATGCTTTGATTGCCTCAGGATTAGCACGAACGTGCCGATTAATTTTTCGAGATGTTGCTGAATAATTCAATATATCATCTTCTAAGCAGACTTTGATATGTGGTCTGTGCTTTATGTATTCTTTTACCCCATCTGAAATCTTTTCTTTCTTCTTTTTAGACATTAATATCAACTGTTCCATATAGAACACCTTTGTTCTATATTGTTATGTATAGTGTTGAATCTTTATATAGGTGTTGGGATGGTTAAGGGATAAGGTGATTGAGATATGGTTATAAAAAATTCAATTATAATTAGTAAAGAGGGTTGCTCACTCAGACAACTATAATTCAGATTTTCTAAAGGGGGGTTTACAATGACTAATTCAAAATCTATTATGGATGATGAAAAAGCATTAATTGGAACATGTACTTCTGGAGAATATTGTAGTTATCATAAGAAAAAAAAATTAAATCAAATGATTACATTACCATCTTATTCCTCACCTAGTACTGCACCTAAAATAAAAATAACTCCTGATGACTATCTTAAATCTTTTTTGAAAGGTTTAGGTAGTCCATATGGTCCAGCTGGAAGTTGGTTATTGATGGGTGAACAAAATGACTGGTATTCTGGTGTATTAAAAAATAAATTTCAAGGAAAATATCAAATTGATATGTTAAATTTAGGGATTGCTGGAGTAGCCCATGCTTCAGGAATAATTCATATAATTAATCATATTATTAAAAGCGATCAAAATGTCAATTTATATTTCTTAGATAAGTGTAAAAAACCTCTTATAGATATTAAATCTGCTTTTCCTGTTGGAGGAAATATGAATTGTGATGTTATTCATTCAAATGCTACTGGAGGTGAACAACAAATACCTTATGATATCATCAGTGCTCACTTTCTATTTTCTTTCCTAAATGAAAATTCTGCAAGTGGTGTGATAAAAACTGCATATGATAATTTGAAAGATGATGGTAGTTTTGTTGTTGCAACTGGGTTGCAAAGCTTTATGGGTAATGATATTTCTAGTTATTTTGAAGGTTTTGGTTTAGATATTGTTGATATTATACAGTGCTGGGATGTTTATGACCTGACAGGGAATCAAATTTCTCAATTACTTGACGGGGAATCTGTGGTGGTTCCTAATGATAATTTCTTAATTGAAATGAAAAAAGGTGATTTACAATGATAGATGAATCAAAAGATAAAGTAATACTTCTATTTTCAGGTGGATTAGATACATCTTTCTGTGTACCATATCTTATAGAACACGGATATGATGTAATTACTCTTGCTCTAGACCCTGGCGGGTTTAGTGAACATGAGAAAAATTATATTGAGAATCGTTCTAAAGAATTGGGTGCGATCAAACACTATATGATTGATATACAAAAAGAGTTAACTGATAAATTCATTTCAAAAATAATTAAGGCAAATGCTTTACATCAAGGAGTTTATCCGCTGATGTGTTCTGATCGTTATTTGTTTGGAAAATATGCTATTGGTATAGCTAAACAAGAAGGAGCAGTAGCAATTGCTCATGGTTGTACTGCTAGTGGAAATGATCAAATACGTGTAGAAGCTCCGGTACTTCTAAAAGAAAATTTTAAAATAATCACTCCTATTAAAGATTTAGGAATAACACGTCCAGAGGAAATAAAATATTTAGAAGATAAAGGATTTTCTGTTCCTAAGGAAGTTAAAAAATATACGTTATGTGAAAACATACTCGGAATCTGTATTTCAGGGTCTGAAGTAGATGATAACAAAGAACTTCCAGAAGATGCTTGGGTTATCAGTAAAATCACTAAGAAGTATCCAGAGTATATAGAAATAGAATTTGAGGGGGGATTACCTGTTGGTTTTAACGGGTATAAAATATCCCTATCTAATATTTTGTATTTATTGAATAAAATTGCCGGTTCACATGGATATGGACGTGCACTTTATGTTTGCGACCAAACTGTCGGAATAAAAGGACGCCAAGCATTTGAAGCTCCTGGAGTATTGCTTTTGGTAGAAGCACATAAAGCATTAGAGAAATTGGTTTTAACAAATGATCAGCTTTGTTTAAAAAATTCCATGGATTACAAATGGACTGAACTAGCATATACGAAAATATTTGATCCTCTAGCTAAAGACGTCTTTGCGTTTATTCAATCTACTCAAAAGTTTGTGAACGGCACAGTTAAAATAAAATTATTTGAAAAGGGAATATCTCTTTGTGAGATTTCTAGTGCTAATGGTTTGGTAGATGAATCAGTTGCTACCTACGCACAGAATTGTACTTGGACTGGTAAAGATATTGACTCCTTTACGAAATTTTACACTTTACAATCAAAAATATTTTATAATAAAAATTCCGTGGATGTGGTTGGATGAATTCAGAATACATCAATAACGGTTTGAATATTATGAAAGAATGGGGAATGTCTAGCAAAGGAATTGATTATGTTAGTGAATGTTTAGAATCTGGTACCCAACCAGAAATAAATGGTAAAGACGGACAGGTATACCAAAAATTTAAAATGATTATGGGGAAGGCGTGATATTATGAAAATTTGGTCAAAGGGTCAGGAAAACTTGAATAGTAAAATAGATGATTATTGTAGTGGCAACGATATTCAATATGATCAAGTTTTAGTTAAGTGGGACGCTGTAGGCAGTATTGCACATGCACTTATGTTAGAAAAACAGGGCTTGATTAACCAGGAAGAAAAACAAAAAATACTTAAAGGGTTATCTCTTGTTCTTGAATTGGATAATTCTGAAAAATTTGTTTTAGATAAGGATAAGGAAGATGTTCACACTAATATTGAATTCTTCTTAGGTGAAGTTGGGAAGAAACTTCATACTGGACGTAGTCGAAACGATCAGATAGCTCTTGATATGAAATTATATATGAAAGACCAGTTGGTAGAATTAGCTGAACTTATAGTTAATATTTGTTCCACTCTAAAAGAAAAATCAAATGACGGTTGGTGTATAATGCCTGGATATACGCATCTACAAAAAGCAATGCCTACGACTTTCAGTCACTATCTGCTTTCTTATTACGAACTTCTACTAGATGATTTGGAGTATCTGATTAAAGTTTGGGAAATTTTAGATAAGAATCCTCTAGGGGCTGGTGCAAGCTTTGGTAGTTTGCTTAATATAGATAAGGACATTACAAAAGAAAAACTTGGTTTTTCTAATTTGGAGTATAATTCCTTAAAAGCAATTGGTTCTCGTGGAAAAAATGAAACTATTTTCCTTTCATTGTTACAGACAATAATGATTGATTTGAGTAAAATAGCTCAAGATTTCATATTATTTTCAACAAAAGAATTTGGATACATTAACCTAAGTGATCAAGTAACTACGGGCAGTTCTATTATGCCACAGAAGAAAAATGCAGATCCACTTGAAATATTAAAAGCAAAATCTGTTATTGTTAGTGGATATCAAAACATTGTTTCTAACATTAGTACAGGAATGGCTAGTGGATACAACTCTGATATACGTGAAACAAAGGGATTACTGATGAAAGGAATAGATATTACTAAACAAAGTTTAGAAGTTATTGAAATTGTTGTATCTACTCTAGAAATAAATAAAGAGAAAATGAAACATTCTTGTAGCCAAGAATTGTTTGCAACTGATTTTGCTTCTATTCTAGTTAAACAAGGAACTCCTTTCCGAGAAGCTTACAAACAAATTGGTAATAATATAGGCGGATTTGTAGACCAGAAAGTGATTGAAAACAATCTAGATTATAAGAAAGGTAAAGGTGAACCAGGAGATAAGGAAATGGCAACTGTCTTAGCTAAGAAACTCGAGCTCTTTTATAACGAGCTAGAAATAAAAAAACACAAGTTTAATAAAGCTGTAGAAGAATTGATTAGTATTGCTAAGGTGTGTTAAATGAATCCATGGTCCGAACTAAAATCTGAAATAGCTAAAGCTACTGGTGGGAAAGTTGAATATCCCAAGCAGGCGGATCTAGCTGTGCCTTGTTTTAAGATGGGTGGAAATCCTGTCGAGACCGCTAGCAAGCTAGCTAAGGTAATCAAGATCAAAAATGTTGAGGTTAAAGCTCAGGGACCATACTTGAACTTCTATATTGACTGGTCAAAATTTGGACAGGTAATACTAAAAGGGATTAAAAAGGATTATGGTAAAGGGTCTGAAAAAGAGAAAATAATGGTTGAATTTGCCCATCCAAATACTCATAAAGGGTTTCATATTGGACATGTACGAAATATTTGTATTGGTAGTTCTCTTTGTAATATTCTTGAGTGGAGAGGCAATAAGGTTATTCGTACAAATTATCAAGGAGATGTTGGTCCACATATTTCTAAAGTTCTTTGGGGACTAGAGAATCTTAATCTAAAACCTCCTAAAACTGGAAAAGCTAAGTGGCTTGGTGAAGTTTATGCTAAAGCCAGCTCTGCTTTAAAGGATAAGGAAGATGAAATAAAAAAAATCACAGCTGATATGTATGACGGTAAGTTATCTAAAGAACTTGTTAAGTTATGGAAAGAAACTCGGGACTGGAGTTTACAATACTTTGATGCTATCTATAAAGATTTTGGAGTTAAATATGATCGTTTGTATTTTGAAAGTGAGTTAACTGAGAAGGGAAAAGAATACTCGCTAGAACTTCTAAAAAAGGGCGTGGCTAAAAAAAGCGAAGGTGCGATTGTTGTTGATTTAACTGCGAAGGACTTAGGAGTTGCTGTTCTAATAACAAAACAAGGTTATGCTTTGTATAATGCTAAAGAACTGTACTTAGCTGAACTACAGTTTGGAGAATTTAAACCAGATAAAATAATTCATGTTGTTGCTGTACCTCAGACGCTATTCTTTAAACAGCTTTTTGAACTTCATAAACATCATAATCCAGAGTGGAGTAAAAAAAGTTTTCATTTAAGTTACGAGCTAGTTGGTTTGAAAGGAGAGAAAATGGCGTCCAGATTGGGTAACGTAGTGCTCTATGACGAACTGATAGAAAAGATTCGCGATAAGATTTCTGAGAAAAGCAAAAAAAATGTTCAAGAAATTTCAATGGCTGCGCTAAAATATGGAATGTTAAAATATGATAATAATCGTAAAATACTTTTTGATTGGGAAGCTTCGCTTCAGATAAAAGGTGATACTGGTCCGTATTTGCAGTACACATATGCACGGGCAAGTTCTATTTTGAAAAAAGGTGGAGCTGGTAAAATTGGTGAGCTAGCGAAAGAAGAAGTAAAATTATTAAAAATGTTAGCAATATTTCCTGAAATTGTTGAACGCAGTGCTAATGAGTGGCAACCACATCACTTAGCAAATTATTTGCATGAGCTATCAGAAGAATTTAATTCATACTACCAAAGCACAAAAGTTATTGGAAGCGAGCTCGAAAAAGAAAGATTAGCGCTAGTAGAAAAAATTAAAATTGTTTTGGGTATTGGATTAGGTCTTCTAGGCATAGAAACTTTGGAAGAGATGTAATTAATTTATTCCTAATTTTTTTAGTTCTTTAAACAACTGTTTATTATTCTGAAAGTGAATAATATGAAAACCCATTTGTTTAGGTACTGATAGATTTTCGGTTCTGTCATCAATAAAAACACATTCGTATGATCTTAGAGAAAGTTTCTTTAAAACAATTTCAAATATTTGTTTTTGTGGTTTAATAAAACCTACTTCACCGGAAATTACTACGGGATCAAAATGTGAATAAATATCTTTTTCCAGAAGCTGATAATGTATATCCATAGCACTTGAGACTATCCCAACTTTGTAATTACTTTTAAGTTTATCTGCAAATTTAACTAATTCTATATTTATAGGAAATGATTTCGGATATAGATCTTTCCACACACTGATAATCTGATCAATAGAAATATACAAATCGAAAGTTTTTTTGATTAGTGTTGCAAATCCTTTTGATGATATTCTTTCAAAAACCATTGTCTCAGATATATCTTTTTTGTATTCTCGATAAAGACTATTTAGAGAATTAGGATCCACTGTAAGAGATCTGGCTAAATCGTTTAAAATGTCTTCAATCTTGACATTCATCAAAGTTCCGCCAACATCAAAAATAATTGCCTTTATCATTTTGGTAAATGAATGTCAATTCTAATAAAGCTTTATTCATGCCTGTTTATTATTCTATTACAAATCTTCTTCAGAAATAACTTTTATTCCATTTGCTTTTAGCAGAGCTGTTGTTACGCCGTCTCCATTAGTAATGTTTAGATCTAACATAGTAAGCTTACCAGAACCGCATGATGGGCTTCGTTGTTTTAAAATTGCTTCGCTAATTTCTAACTGCTTTACAATCTTTAAAACTTCTTGTGCACCTTTTTCAAATTCAGTGGTAAAATCTTTTCCAGATGTTGTGACCACTTTTCCATTTCTAAATTCTGCTGGTTCTCTTGGAGTTGGTAAACCACCTAATTGTTCAGGACAAACTGGAATAAGATCTTCTTTTTTAGAAAGTTCAATTACTTTTTTATTAGCTCTTGCTTTTCCATCATATTTACAATTTATTCCTAACAAACATGCACTGCAAAGTTTCATGTGTAGAATTGAGTTGTTAAATATTAAAAAGATTATGCGCAGTTCATCATTGACTGGACGCGTTCAAGAGAAGAGTAAATGTTGTTTATGTTTACTCCGACAATAGGAACCTGGAATCTTCGCTTTTTCATTTCAGCTTCAATTTCTTCCATTAAGATTCCCTTTCCTGGAACGATCCGATTACCATTATCAATCTGATGAACAGCTTCTACTGGAGAATGTTCCAATCCAAGGATCCCAACGATCTGATATTTTGCTTTCATGTACTTTTCAATGTCATCCATTAAACCAGAAGCCATTGATTTGCAATGTTTTCTAAATGGTGCTGTATCTAAGGTATCTTTTGTTTTATGTTTTCGTCCTAGAGGTGCTCCAAAAGATATTTCTGCTGATGGTAGCTGAACTAGACCTACTCCTGATTCAGATAGTAATTCAATTAGGTCTGTTACCATACCTGGATATTTGCCTTTGTCCTTTGGCATAGAATTTTGATTCAATAATGAATGTGAAACAAACATTACTTTTTTACTTCGCTTCATGTGCAACATTCTCCTACGTTATTGAGTTGCACAGGTTCTTTAACTTGCACAATTGAAAAGATGTTAAAGCTCATATACAACATATATACTTCAGTATATATAAAGTTTACCCGCATTCAGTAGTAAAAAGTAGTCGGTGGCAAATACGTTACTTGCCGTTTACTTGTATTTTTTAAAGAATTTATCGACTGTTAGGCCGTTCTTCCACAGTATATCGAAGTATGTGCCAAATGTAGATGAAATAAGCTTGTTTGAGATGATTAAGGTTGTAAAATCAGTTGATTTTGTTTCATCTTCAGCGTTTATGTTTCTTTTGTTATAGTCAGTATTAGGATTTTGGAAGACTATTGTCCACTTATCATCAACAATAGCACCTCTTAGAGGGCCAACTTTTTCGTTATATCGCATATCTGCTCCGAGTTCTAGCATACGTTTTATCCTTGGATGGACCTTATTAAAGCGTTTAGACCAGATTATACGGTATTTTACCCCTCTTTTTATTGTTTTACGGATCATTACCCGAGTATCATCTAGCCAAAACAGGTCTCCTGCAAAGAGAATTACCTTATTCTTTGCTCTTTTGTGGATTTCATCCCACATTGACTCGACGCTGACTCTACGCTTAACATATGATAATGTATCTGGTTCTTCTTTGTATTTTTTTGAATCGTGCTGTTTGATGTCTGATAGTATTTGTGGCATTATACTGTCCATTTTACTTAGTTTTTCTGAAAGTTTTTTCTGCTCATCTTCTTTTATCAGATCTAGAACATTTTCTGGTTGAATTGAAGTGAATTTCTGTGGTCTTGTTTTTGTAACAATGACTAATCCTTTTTCTGATAGGGAAGTCATTGTATCGTAAACTCGAGGTAGTGGAATCTTTGCTAGAGTTGAAACTCGCTCTGCTGTCAAGTCTCCTTTAGCTACAAGAACTAAGTATGCTTTTGCTTCATACTCTGTCAGTCCTAATTCTTTCAGTAATGTTTCTGGATTTGGCATCATATTCACCGCATTAACGTTAACTTAGTAAAACATTATTTTTGGGTTTATTAAGTTTATCGGGCGTGATATTTATTTGTTAAGATTATCAGCTAATAGGCTTTTCTTTAATGACTCAATTACTTCTATATTGAAAGGATCTACTCCTAATTTTTTAGATAAATAATATGACATAAAATCACCTATCAATATTCCTGATAATATATTTTCTTTAGACATTTCTATGACTGAGAATGATATTTTATTTTTTTTCAATTCCTTCTCAAAGAATTCAAATCTTTTTTTGTTTTGAGGGTGGTCATTTTTTTCTATTATTAGAAAAACGTGAAGGTGTTCATTTGGTGCGATAAATGCGTTTATAGCATTGTGATTTTGTTCTGGTAAGAAATTTTCTAGACAAAGTATTTTACAATTTTCATTTAATTGTTGTTTCCATCTTAGTCCAAGTGATCTTAAAGATGGGCTTGTATAGATTACTGGGGTTCTTTCTAGTAGGTGTTCTGAAAGTATTTTTCCTTTTTCTTCTAGGGCAGGGATATTAAAATTCATTTGGATATGTTTTTTAAGTAATCTTAAAATTGGTGTGAGTAAATATCCTGTTGCTGATCGTGGTGGTATACCTGATGGAACTTTAATGTGTGTTATGTTGTTTTCTTTAGAAAGTTTTTCTAATTGACCTCCGCTGGAAATTGAAATTATTTTTACGTTTTTAGCTAAACATCTATTAAACATTGATATTGTTTCTTCTGTGTTTCCAGAATATGATATGCAAAAAGCAAGTGTTGATGAATCTATGTGATCAGGTATGTTATAATTTTTATTTATGAAAATTGGTTTTTCTGTATCTAAAATATCTTTTGCTATATCTCCTATTATTCCACTTCCACCCATTCCACAAAAAAGTATGTTTTTGAAAACCGGTAAAGTTATGTTATTTGTTGAATTGTATATTTCCTCCATGTTTGAAGGTAATTTTCTTATCAGCTCTACATATTCCATATGTTTTTTTGTGTGCATAAGTATTAAAAATTAAATCTGATTATCAAGCTTAAATACTTTGCTAAAACAATAGTTTTATCGCATGCCTTAGCGGTTACGACTTCGGTCTACGTAAATAAGGTATGCAGACTAGATTCTGCATCATAACTAGACGAATATGAAATTTGTCGATTAATAACGAGGTATTATTATGGAAAAATACAAATTCCTTGACGAGATAACATCTGATGTTATGTTCGAAGCATATGGGAGTGACTTGCGGGAAGTTTTTGTAAATGCAGCGGAAGCACTCTTTACTGTTATTTGTCATAACGTTAGCGGTAATGAAGAGCGGGAAGTTTCAGTTAAAGGTAAAGACACTGATGAATTAATGTTTAATTGGTTGCAAGAATTGATAGCGACAGTTGATATTGAAGAAATGTTTTTTTGGCGCTTTGAAATTTTAGAAATTAGTGAGACTGCTCTTAGAGCTAAAATTTATGGTGAACCAATTACTCGGGAAAAAGGAGAAACAGTTGTTAAGTCGTTAACTCTTCACAAGTATAAATTTGAAAAAACCAGCGATGGCTACATAACAAGAATTAGTTGCGATATCTGAGGTGGTTGAATATGAAAAGTAAAATGAAGAAATTAAATGATTTTGAATGGTTGCTTGGTAAAGAAAACCGCGACAAAATGAAAGTTGATGCTAAAATTATTGCTAATGATCTTGTGCTTGAGGCTCTTGAAAACGATGCAATTGCACAACTGACAAATGTTGCATGTTTACCTGGAGTAATTTCCCCTGTGGTAGGACTGCCTGATATGCATTATGGATATGGTTTACCTATGGGAGCTGTTTCTGCTTTTGATGCTGAAGACGGAATAATTTCTGCTGGACTTTGTGGTTTTGATATTAATTGTGGAATTAATTCGATTTTGACATCTCTAAAAGCAGAAGATGTTCAGCCTCTACTGCAAGAACTAATTCCTGCATTGTTCCAAGCTATACCTTGTGGTGTTGGTGCAAAAGGAAAGTTACGGTTAACACCTGAACAACTAGAAGAAGTTTTAGTTCGCGGAGTTAACTGGGCTGTTGATAATGGTTACGGAGTTAAGGAAGATGTACCACGTATAGAAGAAAATGGTTGTATGGAAGGAGCTAATCCTGTAAAGGTTTCTGATATGGCAAAAAAACGTGGTCGACCGCAATTAGGAACTTTAGGAGCTGGGAATCACTTCTTAGAAATACAAAAAATTACAGATGTTTTAGATGAGGCGACAGCTAAGGAGTGGGGACTGTTTAAAGGTCAGGTTTTGATAATGTTACATTGTGGGTCTCGCGGCTTTGGCCATCAAGTAGCTACAGATTATTTGAAACAACAAGAGATAGCTGCGAAAAAATATAATATTTGGTTGCCGGACAGGCAACTAGTGTGCGCACCAGCTAATTCGCAAGAGGGACAAGATTTTTTCTCTGCAATGAAATGCGCTGTTAATTATTCTTTCACTAACAGACTAGTTATGACACAGTGGATAAGAGAAACATTTGAGCGAGTGTTTGGAAAGAGTTGGAAGGAATTGGGTATGAATACACTTTACGGACTTTGTCATAACGTGGTAAAGCTAGAAGAACACACTGTTGAAGGAAAGCGCAAAAAAGTTTATGTTCATAGAAAAGGCGCTACTAGAAGTTTCCCAGGTGATGTTGTGCTAATCGCGGGAAGTATGGGAACATCTTCTTACATTTGTAAAGGTGCTGCAGCTTCGCTGGAAAAAAGTTTTGGAAGTGCTTGTCATGGTGCTGGCCGTGTTATGAGTCGTGCAACAGCTATTCGCTCTTTCCGTGGAAATGAAGTTAAATCTGAGTTAGCTGAACGAGGAATAGTTGCCCAGTCAACAAGTCCTAAAGTGCTAGCTGAAGAAAGCCCAGATGCATACAAAGATGTGGAAGCTGTTGTTGATTCAATAGAAGGTGCAGGTATTGCTACTCGGGTAGTTAGACTTGAACCTATGGGTGTTGTAAAGGGGTAAAGGCGCCAGACCCGCCTTTACAAAACCATCCCATTGATATTATTGGTGAGCCTTTAGACATTAAATTAAGAATTAATCGCTCTCAGTCTCTTCACTATCTTCTAGATACTCGCCGGGCTGTTCTGTTTCTTTGTATCTATCTTCAATTTTATCGGTCATAAAGATCAATCTGTAAGCAATTAAGTTCGTCTGCACCCTTTTTAAAAGAAACTACACTGTCATTCAGAGAAGGGAGTTTACGATTCACTCAGAAATCTTGATTAAATTACAAATAATCCTTCGCGGATTAAAATGAATCCTAATATTCCTAGAATTAGCACTAGAACTCCTCCAATAGTTGCCCACTTCATTATGTTCTGCTGTTTCTTGGTTAACTTTACTGGTTTTCCCCATTTGTCTTTGTTAGCTCCACCGATTCCCATGAAAACAAGACCCATTATGAAAAATGCAGGGCTGTTGCTTGATACAAATAACGGTATTCCAACTGCTGTGAAAATAGTTCCCATTGTAAAATATTGTTTGTAGTCTATTGTTTTCTTTGGTTGCTTAACTGCAAAGACAACTAAGCCCAGAGAAATTAACAATGCTATAACAATTACTAAAACAATCCACATGTGAGAAATTGGTACTTGGGGAATATAAATATTTTAAAAAAATAGAAAAGCCTTATAAAAAATTAAGCAAGGCTAAACAAACCTGAAGCTGTTTGCAATTGGGTAGCATCTATTCCCATTATTGAAAATATAGCTGTACCAATAGCCAATATTATGATTATTGCTACAATAAACAATACTATTGCCGGTACTAACCATGTTGCAATTGCCTTTGTTGTACTAAATCCATGTGTTGCCTTTAACGCCATTGTCAATAGATATAATGAATATAATGATAACAATGCAGCAACAAATGCCCCAAGCATAGGTATTATGTTAAGTATTGCTGACAATACCATAATAGGTGCTGTATACAATGCTATAAGATGTGTTTGGGAATTATAGTTGCCCTTACCGCTAAATAATCTAGCGAAAAGATATAGGAAACCAGAACCTATCAAAAGGTTTATGATCGCCATAATTGGTACTGTTATTATTGCACCTATACCTATTGCACCTGATAATGCTGGTGATGTGAGATTGCTGATATAGATTGAAATTGCTGCTAATATTCCAGATATTAGTCCTGCTATTCCTATTAGTTTAATATCTCCCATCAAATTAGTTGTATTTTTTTCTCGTTCAAAAACAGCTTTTGGTGTTTTTAGTACTTCTATATATTTTTCAAACATAACAATAATTAGAATTAGTTTAATTTAAAGATCGTATTATCCACGCCTTTCAATAAACACAGTATCTGTTTTAAACCAAACAGTATGGAATTCTCCAGGACTAAATACGATCTTAACAGGTGAGCTAAGAGTTTTCTTCTCTCCGCTAGCTTCTACCTCGACGTCGCCTTGTAGAAAAATTATTGTTTCAGAAACATTGTGTTCGTGATCTCCGCCTCTAATACCAGCTTTTCTAAAAACTAAATGATAATCGCCTATATCGTAGTTATTACCTGCTTCGCTTTCGGAAAGTATTTTTGGCTTTTCAATTTTCATGATATCACCTTTGATAACATTGGTATTATTACTTAAAAATTATATGATTTTACAACCTACGATTTGTAGATTTAAATCTGACATCTGAGCGAGGCAATATAGAAAAGCTTATAAGCAATATCTGTACAGCTATTAAGCATAAACAATTACACCTCATTAATTTGAGAGGTGAATATCTTGGCAAAGGGAAAGAAAAAGAAAGCAACTAAGAAGTAACATGATATAATATACTCATATATTTTGAAATCATTTTTTGGCGACATATTTTTTAAGTCGCCTATAAACAAAATAATTGAGGTGATTTGATGAGATTACCTGAAGAAATGACATGGGGAGACGATGACGACGATTTTGAAGAAGACGATGATGAATAAGTTCATTGATTTGTTTTATGGGAGTTTGATTTTATGCTCCCACTATGTTTCTAAAATGCGCTAGAAAAAAAGAGAAAGCCTTGTAAAAAATTAAGCAAGGCCAAATACACTTAAAATTGTTCTGGAATATGGGATCATAGTATCTGCGAATATTACTTGTGTTAATACGACTAATACAATAACAAATAATATTGTTATGAAGATCATTGGTGCTAGCCATGTTCCGATTGCTTTTAATGTACTAAATTTATGTACTGTTTTCAATACCAATATCAATAGGTATATTGAATATAGCGCTATTAGAACAGAAATAAATGGTCCTACAGTAGGTATCAGACTAAGTATTGTTGTTAATACGATAATAGGTGCAGTATACAATGCCATAAGATGTGTTTGGGAATTGTATCCACCTTTACCACCAAATAGTCTAGCGAAGATATAGGTTATACCAGAAAGAATCAACAAGCCTAGGATAGCTCTAATAGGTACTATTACTATCGAACCTATACCTATTACGTCTGACATCCCTGGTGCTGGGGAATTAATTGTGTAGACTGAAATTGCTACTAATATTCCAGATATTATTCCTGCTATTCCTATTAGTTTAATATCTCCCATCAAATTAGTTGTATTTTTTTCTCGTTCAAAAACAGCTTTTGGTGTTTTTAGTACTTCTATATATTTTTCAAACATAACAATAATTAGAATTAGTTTAATTTAAAGATCGTATTATCCACGCCTTTCAATAAACACAGTATCTGTTTTAAACCAAACAGTATGGAATTCTCCAGGACTAAATACGATCTTAACAGGTGAGCTAAGAGTTTTCTTCTCTCCGCTAGCTTCTACCTCGACGTCGCCTTGTAGAAAAATTATTGTTTCAGAAACATTGTGTTCGTGATCTCCGCCTCTAATACCAGCTTTTCTAAAAACTAAATGATAATCGCCTATATCGTAGTTATTACCTGCTTCGCTTTCGGAAAGTATTTTTGGCTTTTCAATTTTCATGATATCACCTTTGATAACATTGGTATTATTACTTAAAAATTATATGATTTTACAACCTACGATTTGTAGATTTAAATCTGACATCTGAGCGAGGCAATATAGAAAAGCTTATAAGCAATATCTGTACAGCTATTAAGCATAAACAATTACACCTCATTAATTTGAGAGGTGAATATCTTGGCAAAGGGAAAGAAAAAGAAAGCAACTAAGAAGTAACATGATATAATATACTCATATATTTTGAAATCATTTTTTGGCGACATATTTTTTAAGTCGCCTATAAACAAAATAATTGAGGTGATTTGATGAGATTACCTGAAGAAATGACATGGGGAGACGATGACGACGATTTTGAAGAAGACGATGATGAATAAGTTCATTGATTTGTTTTATGGGAGTTTGATTTTATGCTCCCACTATGTTTCTAAAATGCGCTAGAAAAAAAGAGAAAGCCTTGTAAAAAATTAAGCAAGGCCAAATACACTTAAAATTGTTCTGGAATATGGGATCATAGTATCTGCGAATATTACTTGTGTTAATACGACTAATACAATAACAAATAATATTGTTATGAAGATCATTGGTGCTAGCCATGTTCCGATTGCTTTTAATGTACTAAATTTATGTACTGTTTTCAATACCAATATCAATAGGTATATTGAATATAGCGCTATTAGAACAGAAATAAATGGTCCTACAGTAGGTATCAGACTAAGTATTGTTGTTAATACGATAATAGGTGCAGTATACAATGCCATAAGATGTGTTTGGGAATTGTATCCACCTTTACCACCAAATAGTCTAGCGAAGATATAGGTTATACCAGAAAGAATCAACAAGCCTAGGATAGCTCTAATAGGTACTATTACTATCGAACCTATACCTATTACGTCTGACATCCCTGGTGCTGGGGAATTAATTGTGTAGACTGAAATTGCTACTAATATTCCAGATATTATTCCTGCTATTCCTATTAGTTTAATATCTTCCATCAAATTAGTTTTATTTTTTTCTCGTTCAAAAACAGCTTTTGGATTTCTTAGTACTTGTATATATTTTTCAAACATAATAAAAATTAGAATTAGTTTAATTTAAGTGTGCGCTAGGCATATTGGCAATAAAAACATGTTGTGAAAGTTTAAATCTCCCAAGTTACTGAATTTTACAATATGAAAACAATAACTGTCTTTGTTAGGAATTATTTTAGAAAGTGGTTGGTGAAGAATCACGATAAAGAAAACAAGGTTTCTGTTGTTGTGTATAAGAAACATACTGGTAAGATGTCCCCATCACATAAAGAATTGATGGAGGAAGCAATTTGTTTTGGTTGGATAGATACTACAATTAAAAGATTGGATGAAAATAGATATATTAGAAATTTTTCTAAAAGGAACAAAAATAGTAAATGGAGTAATAATACAATTAGATATGGTGGGGAATTGATTAAACAGGGAAAGATGGCCCCAGTTGGTTTAAAATTTTATAAAGAAGGTCTGAAAAAACCTACACATGATGAGGGAATTCCAAAAAATCCAAATATGCCCATTGAGTTAAAACGTGCATTGTGTAAAAATAAAAAAGCTAAAGTAAATTTTGAGGGGTTTTCACCCTCAATTAAAAAAATGTTCTACAGATGGATTTTACGTGGGAAACGTGAGGAAACCAGAACTAAAAGGATTAAGTTGACTGTTAAGAAAGCGAAAATTAATAATAAAGATGTTTTTAGTGCATAGAAATTAGTGTGCGCTTGGCAGTATAATAATAAAGCCTTAACAATGATTTGAAAGTGAATAAACCTTTGTTATCAAAATGTTTTTATTTACAACCTGCTTATAATTATAATGAGAAAAATACTTTTTTTGATAATCACTTTAATAGTATTTAGTACTTCTGTTGTTTATGCTGCTCCTGCTATGATAGTTGATGTTATTAATCATGAAACAAAAGAATGTGGCAGCTATTGGGCAGGTGATGAATGGGGTGGACATGATTTACCTGAAAATTGGGTAGTTTATTCGTGGGAGTCTGAGGAAATTATTAAAACTGGAAATGAGACATGTGATCTTACTCAATATGATATGAATGTATGTTGCGATAAATTTGGTTATACCCAAGTAGGAGATGTGCGTGGTGATTATAACCCAAGTCATTTGTGGTGGGAACAATTATTGTCTGACCCAATAATCTGGCTTGTATTAGCTGCGTTGGCAATTGTTCTGTTTGTTATATTATTCTTTATAGTAAAATATCTTAAAAGGCGCTTTGTATAGTATTTTTTGGTACAGCTTTTTTGTTCACATAAATAAAAAGGTGTTGTGCGCTGGGAATAGCCAGTCTTCTGTTAGGCAGATCACTTCCCAAAAGGAAGATCATCTGAACCGCCTTGCGATATTTGTCTAAGCTCCCTACCCGTTGCTCTTTAATCATTGCAACTGCTTGGGATTGCACCAGGCTATCAACCTGCAAGAACATCATGTTTCCGCTCTTGCTTAGTTTGTGCAGCTTTCTCAAACTGCTAAGCCTACTTGCCGAAACAAGTTATAGGTGGACTGAACTTCCTCAACAGCTTTTTATGGGGTACATCTTTGTAAAAAGCTGTACCAAAAAGCTATCGGCGATCGCATCCCAGCTCACAAGAAATATTTACTATCTATAGTTTTTAAATGGTGTTATGGTTTAAGAGAATCTGGAAATGTTGTTTGTGTTGCTCTTGATTTTTCAATTGGAGTAGTTATACACATTTCCGGTAAAATGAAACTTCCATCATATTCAGCTAGAGGGGTTTTAGAATCATAATATTTCTGTCTAGCTTCATCCCAACCTTCTGGTTTTGGAGGGTTTTCTCCATTGTTTCCTGCTATAAAATATGGCTTAAAAGCACGTAATTGTGAAAATGCTCTTTCATATACAAAAACTCCATCATCTTCAGTAATATCGAATTCAACTCGTATCGGAGTTCCTCTATTAGCAATTCTATCTCGTATAAAATACTTTAGAAGTGGTGTTGGTTTCTCTGAGGGATCCTTGTCAGGGGCCATATAACTTTCCCATTTTTCATGTGCTTCTTCTGAAAGCGCGTATAATGACCTATCTTCATCTTTCATGTATTTTTTACCTTGTTTTGGGTCTAAAATGCCTGATTTTGGGATACTGTCCCATATTTGCTGTGTTGTATAATGAATAAATTTCATAATACCTTTCATAATTATAATTTGTTTTATGGAGAGATAAGGATGTGTCAAATAGCTTAAGTAAAACCTTAAACTGATTGAAATGAGCTTATACGTGTTTCTATGCTAATTATTACTATGAAGCAAGGAGTTAGACCATTCCCTAAAGGTACTAGTTTAGAGACAGCTTTACCAGCTGGTATGGATAGGCTTGAAGCTTCTGGAAGAGTTGTTTATCCTGCTGGATATCAAGAAGAACTTTTGAGTGAGTATAATGATCAAGGTGGTGTGATATATCCACACATATTTTTGCGAATAGGCGATCCAAACATTTTGAAACACCCAATTGTAAAAAGAATGATAGAGAAGGGGTTTGAAGGTGCTAATCTTTCTGAAAAAAGAATTTTCGATTATGGTTGTGGTATTGGAGATGATACTAGAATTGTTATTGATTATATTACTAAATATCTTGTTGAGTCTGGATTACCTGAAGAAGATGCTAGAGAAGTTGCAAAACAAAATGTTAGAGCATTTGATGTTGTACGAGATGATGATATGCTAAATACTCCTGAATATGGATATGATTTATTTTTAGATAGAGAAGAAATGAAAGATGTTTTTATTGTTGATGAACCGAAAAATGTTGTTAAGTTGATTGGTCGCGGAACTCAAGATGCTGTTTGGTCTGGAAGTGTTATACATGCAATTGGTCCAGATGATGATGGGTTAGCAGAATATGTTGATAATGCTTATGCTGTCTTGAAAAACGGTGGTGGAATTTTCGGAACTACTTTAGGTTATGAAAAAACAGTTTTGAGGCATGGTCCTAGAGAAGAAGGTGACTTTCTTCCTCCTACTGTTTTATCATCTGAAGACCTGAAAGAATATCTTGGAACTAGATTTGATAATGTTGAAATTTTTGAAGCTCCTTGTAAATATGAACATGAAGGAAAACCATTAAAAAGACTTTTCTTTAGCGGTGTGAAAAAACTTAAATAGTCGCTAGCGCTTAATTCTCTCAGTGATAAAAAATGAAATGTTGTAATTTCGGATTAGCTATATTGGCAGCAGCGATCTTCGCTTTGACAATGTGGCCAGGAACACTTGATGCAGCAACAACAAACATGGTTATACTTGTTGCATCTGCGATAATTGTAATTTCATCTCTTATCCATACATCAACTATGCATTGTGGATCCATGGGTGAAATGAAAAACATGAAAATAACAGTAAGAAAGTCTAGAAAACCAAAAGCTCGAAAAAGAAAAGCTAAAAGATCTAGACGTCGCAGATAAAAATTTTATTTATTTTTTTTCTTTTTGTTTTACATATTAGCTAAAGCTATAGCAAACAAACCTTTAAATACTTCAAATGAATATATATTCAATATAACATAATGAATAAGTATTCAAATAAACTTTTTAGGGAAAAAGTTTAATCAAAAATTAAATTGAGGTGAATGTATATGCCAAATAGAGATGGAACAGGACCACTAGGTCAAGGACCTTTAACTGGAAGAGGACTAGGACAATGCTGCCCACGAAGAGTATCTGGACGGGGAAGAGGCCGTGATTTCGGACGAGGTTTTGGGTTTACTCAGCCAATTGAATTAACTAAGAAAGAACAGAAAGAAATATTAATGGCTGAATTAAAAGACTTAGAAGCAGAAAAGAAGCAAATTGAAAAAACTTTGAAAGAGATGAAATGATTGCCACGTAGAAGAATTTGTAGAAGAGTAGGTTTACGACCAGGAGTAACTTACTTTAAACCAGCAGGAGTTAGAATGACTGAACTAGAGAACTCTATATTAACAGTAAGTGAGTTTGAAGCTGTTCGATTAAAGGATTTGAAAGATTTTGATCAAGGAAAAGCTGCAAAGAAAATGGGAATTTCTCAGCCTACTTTTAACCGTCTTTTACGAAGTGCGCGAAAAAAAATATCAGATGCTATTGTAAATGGAAAAGCTATTCGAATAGAAGGTGGAAATTTTAAGTTTATTGGGAGGATTTGATACTTCTAAAATAAACCTTTATCTTAGTAATAAATTTTTAAAAAATAAAAAAAGGGCGAACTAGTCGCCCTTATTCATTGTCTACAAATGGACAATTTCCTTTTTCTCGTCTTCCAAAACCCTGACCTTTTATTCCTCGTTCAAAACCAAATTCTTCACCAATTTCTTTGGCTTTTATCATATGGTTATGCATTTCTACAAAGTCTGGAAAGTTTTCTTCTGTTACTTTTTCGATCATTCTTTCCATTGGGGTTCCTTCAACTGCTTCTAACCAAGCACTATAGTCTCCAGATTCAATTGCATATTCTACTGTTTCTCGAATTGTTTGTATTTCTGCTAATTTTTCTTCATCCATTGCAAATCCTCTATTCATTCCTGTGAATGCAAACGCACCTGCTGATAAAACAACAAATACAATTGCTATTCCAATAATTCCTTTGTTCATTTGCTCCCACCTCTACAGTAGCATATAGTTGAAACTATACTTACTGGTTTCTGAAACTATTGATGAAACTATAGTTTCAAGTTTATTTTAAATAGGCATGTAATAATCATAGTATCATGAAAACGAAACTGAATAAGAATATAGTGTTAGGTATAGTTGTAATAGTCTCATTTGTACTTTTGATAATTTCAGTTCCTATGTATTTTGAATATGAACGGGGGCAGAAACAGTTTTCAATTGATTCTCCTGATTTTGATAATAAAAATTCTGAAGAAATTTCTGAATTAATTAAAGAAAGGCGAGGAAAAATGCCAAATCCTTTCGGATTTGTGATCCCATTCTTCTCGTTTGTAGGATTAGCTGTTGGTGCTATGGTTTACTATATAATGTCTGATAGAACTGAAAAGATCGAGAAGAAAATAAAAAAGACTAAACAAGCTGCTAAGCATAATACTAAGATAATTTTAAAGTTTCTAACTACACACGAAAGAAAAGTTGTTGAGAAGTTATTAGAGAATAATGGTAAAATGCGACAATATGAATTAAGTTATTTGCCAGAACTAGGAAAATTACGAACTCATCGCATTCTAGTTAACTTAGAGAGGAAGGGAGTTATTTCTCGAGAAAAGTTTGGTAAAGTAAATAAAGTTTCTCTGAATAAAGAATTGTATGAAGTTCTTAAAAACTAGTTATTTAAGCATAGATTCTGATTATTCTTTATGGAAAAAGAATATTTATTTGTACTTCTATCAGCTTTATTTTTTGGAACAATAGTTTTTGGTGGACAGATATTTGTTGAAATGGGTTTATCTGTCTATGAGATTTCTATATTTAGAATTGGTTTTGTATTAGTTCTTGTTCCAATTATATTTCTTAAGAAAAAATACATGTTTAAAAAATCAATGATTCCTATGTTTATTATTTTCGGGATAATTGAAGCAGTTGCTATGTTAACCCAATTTGGAGCTTTGGTAGCTGGTGCTCCTGTTGCAATTGTGGTTTTTCTTTTGTATACACAACCACTTTGGACAAGTATTCTTGGTAAAATACTTTTAAATGAAAAATTTACCAGAAATAAAATTTTAGCTGTCGTGTTCTCTCTAATAGGAGTTGGAATAATGATAAATCCGTTTAATATTGGAAGTTCTGGAATTTTACCAGGAGTAATTTTAGGACTTATCAGTGGAATTGCTATGTCATTATGGATAATTTATAGTAGGAAGGCGGGAAAAAAGAAATTACATGCAGTGACAACCACTACAGGCTGGGCTATTTCTACCCTTATATTTCTTTCAATTTCATATGTAATAGCTGGTTTGTTTATAGATGATATTTCTGTTACTAGATTATCTCTAGAAGTGTTGCAAGTAAATTGGTTTTACTTATTTATTTTTACTGTGGTTTCGATAATAATTCCATTTTTACTTTTCATGAAAGGTATGAAAAAGGTTTCAGCAACAAGTTCTGGAATAATTTTATTGTTAGAACCAATTGCTGCGTCGTTGCTTGCTTGGTTCTTTTTATCACAACCATTAACAACAAATATAATTATTGGTGGTGCGCTGATACTTGCTGCGAACTATCTGGTTGTTATTAAGAAATAATTTATTTCTTTCCTAGTAAAATTGTTAGAAGTTTTATTAAACTATTTATGTCACGTGGATGTGCAAAGCTGAATGAGGAGTGAAGATTACGTATAGGAACTCCAATAATTGCTGTTGGTACTCCTGTTTTGAAAACCGCGATTCCCAACGCGTCGGTTGCGCCGACGTCAGTAACTTCAAGTTGTATTGGGATTTTGTTTTTTCGAGCTAAGATTTTTATTTTCTCGATCATTTTTTTATCTGAAATTACTTCTTCGTCCTTAACAGTTAACACAGGACCGTTCCCAAGAATCTTTGAAGATTCTTCTGCATTGTCGTCAGCGTCTGTGACGTCTACTACTAAAGCTAAGTCTGGATTAATTTCCCAAGCAGAAGCTTTAGATCCGTAAGCACCGATTTCTTCTTGAACTGTAAAGACAAAGTATAAATCATAGGCGCTGCTCCTTAGTTTTTTCAACAATTGTATTAGAACGTAACAACCTATTCGATCGTCTAAAGCTTTTCCAAAAAGTAATTTTTTGTGGCAGGGACAGTTTCCGTGTGGTTCAAATGTAATGTAATTACCAACTTCTATTCCCAATTTTTTTAATTTTGGTTTCCAATAGCCAGTATCAACATACATATCCTTTAATTCTATTCTTTCGGAAATTTCTTCGTCATTACTAATTTGATCGCAAGTAATTATTCCGAAAATTTTATCTTTTTTACCTTGGATATGCACGCGTTCACCAACTAGAACATCAGACACAATGCCGCCGATTGTTGAGAAACCAATTTTTCCGTGCTTATCAATTGACTTAACCATTAAACCAATCTCATCCATGTGAGCTGTTAACATCAGCTTCGGGCCAGTCCCCTTCTTGCGGACAATTAAATTTCCCATTTTAGTTGTCTTGATAGAGCTAGCATATTTTTTAACTTCCTTAATAATTAATTTTCTTATCTCGCTCTCGTTTCCACTAATACCTTGTGCGTTAATTAGTTTATGCATTAAATTGATATCTAACTTCTCGTTTAGTGGACGTTTTATCATAGAAGAAATTGTAAAGTCTAGTAAATAAATGTTATATATTATATACGAATCATATCAAAAATAAGCTTAAATCCCTTGGTATTCTAGTAAGAATAGGTGTTTTTATGGTAATATCCAAAGAAAAAGTAGATGAGTTAATCAAATATGCAGAAATGGCTAGAGATGATTCTAATCGTAGATATACTCATATTATTGAAGAATTGGAAAAAATTAACACTGGGAATTATGATTTTTCTGATGATGAGAAAAGATCACGCGAATTAAGAGAACGGGAAAGGATTGAACAGGGAGCAAATCCTCAATAATCTTTATATTTTCTAAATTCTCTAGAAAATTGACTATTGGATTTGAATAAGATTGATTTTATCTTGTTTTTTCTTGCTATTTTTACGTTTGTTAAGCTGTCGTCGATAAACAGACAATTTTCTGGTTTTAGCTTTAGGATCTTGAGAGCTGGTTTAAAGAGATTTTCTGATTTTGTCAGTCCTATTTTGTGTGAGTATATTTTTCTGTATTGTTCGAATTGTTTTCCTAATATCTTATTTAATCCGTATACTATAGATGAGAAATTATCTGAAAGTATGTAAACTTTTCTGTTTTTTAGTTTTTTTAATAAAATTCTATTAACTTTTATTTGTTTTGTAAATAAACCATAATACTGTTTTATTGAAAATTTAGTACCAAACTCGTTATTTATCTTTTTTATGTATACTTTAGGTTTTATTTTACCTTTGTCAAGAGATTTTAAATTTTTCATCCATAAGTTATTGTGTTTTTTCTTGTCCATATTGTATTTTTTCTTCATGTAGGACATGAATCGTTTTCTTTCCTTACCATCAGTTAATACACCGTGAATATCTAGAAGGATATATTTCGTCATATATTAGATTTATGAGTCGGGTATTTAAGTTTTGGTATTTTATAGATATTCATGAAGGGGGTCTTTTTACTTACTGGACCGATTGCTTCTGGTAAAAGTTATATTGGTCGCTTAATGGAAAATCATTTTGGCATACCTTTTCTTGAATATGAAGATGTGTTTGTAAGTGAATATCAAAAAGGGTCAGATGGTTATTTAGGTCGAGCAGAACCTAAAGCAGAAAAAAGAATTTTTGATTTCTTAGATGAAAACAGAATAATGTGTTTTGAAAATACTATGGAACGCAGTTATTCAATAAGTATATTGAATAGGCTACAAGAAATGGCTGATGTTAGAATTATCTATGTTGATGCTCATTTTGATGTTACTTTGGAGAGAATGTCTTCAAGGGATAATAGTTCTCATGTCAATTGGTCTGAAGATGATCTGGAAAGAATATATAGAAACTGTTCTCAATTAGATCTGGATTTTGATATTAGTATAGATAATACAAATTTGGATGAAGATGATATAGTTTCTGAATTAAAACCTGTCATAGAAAAAAGAAAATGGTATGATAATTATGTTGAAATTATGTTTAGAGGTAAAAAACTTAGATTTTCTAGTTGGTCCGGTGATAATCTAAGTGATTATGATATGGAATATAAACCATGGTCAAGATCCTTTAGAAAAGAGAATCCTGAATATTTAAGGAATTATAATTTAAAATCTGGAGATATTGTAATTGATGCTGGTGCATATGAAGGAACTTTTACAGCATATGCTGCTAAAGCAGTTGGTGAATCAGGTATGGTAATTGCTTTTGAACCAGATAGTGAAAACTTTAGAAAACTTAAAGAAAATATAGAACTAAATCATTTGAATAATGTTATTGTAATAAATAAAGCGTTATGGGATCAGAATAAAATTCTAAAATTTAATAATAAGCATACTGCTGGTGCTTCTGTTTTCTTTAATAAAAGCCCTTACATGGATGACATTGAAGCAGTGTCTCTAGACAATGAACTAATTGATATCGGAGTAGATAAAGTAGATTTTATAAAAATGGATGTTGAGGGTGCAGAAGTACATGCTCTTAGAGGATGTAAAAAATTACTAAATTCTAATAATGTTAATCTTGCTATCGCAACGTATCATATTGTAAACGGAGAAGAAACATCTAGATCAGTTGAAGATCTATTAAAAGATTTTGGGTATAGTTCAGAAACAATATGTTCCGAACACAAAACAACATATGGTTCAAAAAAAGGAGGTGTGGGAAATGATTTGGAATGATGGTGTTGAGAGACCAGATCCTGTTAACATAAACAATATAATAGAGAATAAATTTAATGAATTCATTGAAAGCAGTAAATTAATAGAAAGGAATGGACTTGCTGTTGGAAGCGGTGGTAATCTAAGTATAAAAGTTCCTGGTGGAATTTTAATCACATCTTCTGGATCCCAATTATCTGGTCCGAAATTAGATGAAATTATTTTTGTATTCTATGTTAAAGGCAATGATATCTATTATTGTGGTTCTAAAAAACCTTCATCTGAAACAATAATGCATTGGATGATATATGAAAATCGTCCTGACATAAAAGCTATTTCTCATGTTAATGTCGGACCAAAGGATGAAAAAGAAATTATAACATCAAAAGATGAAATCACTTGGGGCACAAGAGAACTTGGTGAAGATACAGCAAATACATTACAAAATACCAATGTAATGATGCTAAAAAACCATGGCATAATTGCTGTTGATAAAAATTTAGTTGATGCTACAAAAATAGTTGTTGAATATGCTGACAATAAAAAACCGTATATTTTTACTTAAATGTTATAGCTAGCGCTGCTTTTCTAATTGAAAGAAAAAATGTTTCGCGTGGCCGAATCCAAGTTCATAGTGTTGCATGACACTCGATGGATACTCTCCACGCGAATTGTTGTTATGATGCGTTTTACAGAAGTGTTCTAAGTAGACCTAAAATCTGGATAATTAGTAAATGCGGACTGAACACCTCGCCGAAGCTTGGTGCGTACATCCCATTCCTATCAAGCAGGTAATCTAGCCTGCAATCCATATTACCTCTTTTTCCCGGTCAGTTCTCCCTTAGTTCGACAGGACAAGCTCTACAGCTGATCCTTATGCCTTCAGGGATTATTGACTATGGCGTAGCTGCCCGGCAGTACCTTGCGATAACCGGTAGACCAGAGGCCACGGAGCCACGTTCCTTTCGTACTTATGGCTCCTTCGGGTCAGGTAACGGCACCCTCAACAGATATAAACCGTACTGTCTAAATCGTTTACGTAAACAATGGGGAAGAAAATGGTTTTCTCAGCATAATTTCTTTTTTATATGTTATGAATAGATCCAAGGATAACAGATTTAGTAAGACAACAAGTTGTCAAACTATTTCTAATGTCATTTCTATTCATGTTAATATTAAATATGTGTTGGCTCTTTAGCTACTCCAATAATATGAGACACGAAGTCTCGCGAAATTGGTTCGCTTTGGGGCGGTGCAGTCATTGCCTGCACATTTAATATTATTTTCCATATTTGGTAGTCCAATTATAATTGCATAGCTATATGCATAGCTAAATTGGATCACATAAAATATGATCATGATAAGGAAATTTTATACTCATTTGTGACTTCAAATAATCTTTCGGAAAAAATAATTTTTCCTTTATCGACGTTACATTCATTGTATAAAATATTTTTTTAGCTCAATAACTCTGAGACAAAGTAATAAATTACAATGTTACTCATTCTATCATTGCTAAATTGAAAACCACTTCTTCGCGCATATGCTTACGTCAAATCACGACGTACTGAACCCAGCTAATGTCCCCCTTTGATCAGTATGTGTCTAAACTTTTTGTAACTGATAAAAAACTTTTTGAAAAAGTTTTAGTGAACACCTGCACCCTTGGCTGCTGCTGCACAGCCAGGAGGGGGGAAGCCGACAGCGAGGTAGCAACGCGCGGGGTCGATAGGAGCTCTCGCCCGCCACGACTCTGTTATAGAGTGGGCGGCGCAAAGAAAATACACAAAACATGACTTCTCTTTGTTTTGCATATTGGTCTTCTAAGAAAAATAAAAAGGAATTAAATTTGATATAAAGACTTACAAGTATTGTCTTTATTTCCACGATCACAATGACCATGAATTGAATAAGGACATAAGATTTTCTCATCTCCAAAAGTTTCTGATTCACTTCTACAAGCTTTGAAGTTTAGTTTCTGATCTTCATATCCTGATTTATTAGCAATTGAATATGTGTCTGCACATTTGACATGTATAAGTTTTAATTCAAAGCTATCTCTAAAGTCAATATTCATAATAATATCGTTAGTACTAATCTTTTTAAGTTCGGTCCTAAGACCATTCCATCTAGGAATTGTTTGTTGTTGATATTACTAATCTTTAAATCTTTTCTTAGAAGACCTCGTAAATATTTTATAAATATTCTTATTCTCTGCGCCATCCCATATCCCCGGGGTAGCTTTTCTGAAGTCACCGATAGCCATCAGTGCCAACTCGGTGTATCGTTATGTCTGACTTTCGTCTCTGGATTTCGTGCTTTTGGAAATCCAGTCAGGCTTGCTTTTGCCATTACACTCTACTTCCGATTTCTGACCGGAATGAGCAAACCATAGAGCGCTCTTGATCTCCTGTCAAGAGCGTACCGCCCCAGCCGAGCGGCCCACCAATCGGTGTCCCCCGAGTCGAGGTTAGCTGTATTTTTCTTCAAGAACAGTGTTACATTAACGTCTATTCAAAGTCCGGAAACTTTGACATGACAACTCCTGTTTACTCTATGCAAGAAGAA